>Ga0196977_1000010_pt1 | contig 228493 bp, 227 predicted proteins | sample S3v_1013CmetaG_FD_148634 | JGI IMG/M metagenome (GOLD analysis project Ga0196977, IMG submission 148634) | Soil microbial communities from Anza Borrego desert, Southern California, United States - S3+v_10-13C | ecosystem: Environmental > Terrestrial > Soil > Desert | place: USA: California...
CACGCCGTCGAGCGCCTGCGCGACCATGCGCGCCGATTCCTCGGCCTCCACGCCGTAGCTCTCGAAGTCGGTCGCCACGCCGACGCTTTCGAGGAAGGCGCGCAGCCGTCGCGGCGCGCCGCCCAGGTCGCCGTCGAAGACTTGCGCCAGCACGGCGTCGCGCTCGCGCACCTTGCCCAACGCGCGCTCGAGCACCATCGGCAGCGTGAAGGAGCAGGCGATGCCGTGCGGCAGGCCGAAGCGCAGCGTCATCTCGTAGGAGATCGAGTGCGCCAGCGCGGTCTTGGTGTTGGAGAAAGCCATGCCGGCCTTGAGGGCGGCGAGCGCCATGCGGGCCCGCAGGTTGCGATCGCGCGGGCTCGCGACGAGCGCCGGCAACGTGGCGAGCGCCTCGCGCGCCGCTGCCACGGCGAAGGTGTCCGAAACCGGGTTGGCGTTCACGTTCCAGATCGATTCCAGCGCATGCGAGAGCGCGTCCAGCCCGCTCTGCACCGTGACGGACTCGGGGAGAGTGAGCATGAGGTCAGGATCGACGAGGGCGGCCTCGGGCCAGGTCTGCGGCAGGTGCAGCGAGTGCTTCTTGTTGGCGGCCCTGTCCCAGATCGTTGCCCAGGGCGTCACCTCGCTGCCGGTGCCGGCTGTGGTCGGAATGGCGATGAGGGACTTCAAGCGGGCAGGCGTGAACGGCTTGCCGGTCGCCAGAAGCGCCACCAGGTCCTCGAAGCGCCCGCTCGCGGTGCCCACCATCAGCGCCTTGGCCGTGTCGATCGCGCTGCCGCCGCCCACCGCGACGATCGTTTCGACCTCGCCATGCGCGTCCCAGAATTGCTCGTAGGTCGCAGCGAGGTTCGCCACGTCCGGATTGGGCTCGACGCCGGCTTCGATCGCGCGCAAGGCATCGCCGAGGATCGCCTGCAGGCGCGCCGTGAGCCCCAGGCCGGCGGCCTCCGGGAAGATCACGAGCACGGTGCGCCGCCCGGCCAGGACCGCGGGAAGCTCCTCGATGCAACCCGCGCCGAAGCGGATCGCTACCGGGTTGTGGTAGCGCAGCGACACTTCTCCTCCCTCTTCCATGCCGGCTCTGCGGCCGATCCGCGCAAGGGTGCGCCAAGGCGCATCATTCACCAAATTGTTTTATTTGCATGGATCCATTCAAGAAAGCTATGCTGGGACGCATGCGACTCACCCAGCTTCGCTCCTTCCATGCCGTCGCCCGGGCCGGGGGATTCACGGGTGGCGCGCGGCTGCTCCATATCAGCCAGCCGACGGTCACGACGCAGGTGCGCTTCCTCGAGGAAACCTATGGCATCGAGCTCTTCTACCGGCGCGGCCACTCGGTCAGGCTCACGCCCTTGGGCGAGCAGCTCTATGCGATGGCGCAGAAGATCTTCGCCCTCGAGAGCGAGACCATCCACATGCTGGAGGACTCGGGCGAGCTCAGGTCGGGCCACCTGCGCGTGGGCGCGGTGGGTCCCTTCCACGTGACCGAGATGCTGGCGCGCTTCAATCGACGCCACCCCGGGCTGGAGGTCTCGGTGCGCGTGGGCAACTCGGAAGCGGTGCAGCAGGACCTGCTCGATTACCGCACCGACGTGGCGGTGCTGGCGCAGTTCACCGACGACCCGCAGTTCCATTCGACGCCCTACAGCCGGCACCCCGTCGTGGTCTTCGTGAATCGCAGCCACCGCCTCGCCTCGCGGCGATCCATCCGGCTGGCGGAGCTGGAGGGCGAGCCGATGATCCTCCGAGAGGAGGGATCGACCACGCGCAAGGCCTTCGACGACGCGCTGCGCAAGGCGGGCATCACGCCGCGGGTGGTGATGCAGATCGGCAGCCGCGAGGCGATCCGCGAGGCCGTGATCATGGGGGTGGGCGCGGGCGTGGTTTCCGAGATCGAATACGTTCCCGACCCCGAGCTGCGGATGGTCCGCGTGAGCGACGCCCAGATGTTCACGCACGCCCACGTGGTCTGCCTCGAAGAACGGCGAGCGGCGCGGCTGGTGAAGGCCTTCCTCGAGATCGTCCACGAGCTCCTGGGCGAGCGTCCCGCCGGCCGCGCTCGCGCGAAAGGCGCATTGCCGTAATAATGGGATGCTGCCCGTCCCGTCCGCCCCGAAAACCAAAGACCAGGAGAGGATCCCAATGAATCGTCGTCGCCTCATTTCGTGCGTGGCCGCCGCTTTTGCCGCCGCCGCCACGTCCGCGTACGCCCAGAAGACCGAGCTGCTCGTCTACACCGCCCTCGAGACCGACCAGCTCAAGGCCTACACCGAGTCGTTCCAGAAGACCAACCCGAACATCGACCTCAAGTTCGTGCGCGACTCGACCGGCGTCATCACCGCCAAGCTGCTGGCGGAGAAGGCGAATCCCCAGGCCGACGTGATCTTCGGCGTGGCCGCCTCGTCGATGGAGATCTTCAAGCAGGAAGGCATGCTGGCACCCTATGCGCCTGCCGGGTTCAAGAGCATCAACCGCAAGTTCAGCGATCCGGCCAACCCTCCGTCGTGGGTGGGCATGGACGTGTTCGCCGCGGTGGTCTGCTACAACACGGTCGAGGGCAAGAAGAAGAACATCCCGCAGCCGACTTCGTGGGCCGACCTCACCAAGCCGGTCTACAAAGGCCAGATCACCATGCCCAACCCGGCCTCGAGCGGCACCGGCTTCTTCGACGTGACGGCGTGGCTGCAGACGATGGGCGAGCAGGGCGGCTGGAAGTACATGGACGCGCTGCACGAGAACATCGCGCAGTACACGCACTCGGGCTCGAAGCCCTGCCGGCAAGCGGGAGCGGGCGAGTTCGTCGTCGGCATCTCCTTCGACTTCCGCGGCAACGACGTGAAGGCGAAGGGCGCGCCGGTCGAGCTCATCTTCCCCAAGGAGGGGCTGGGCTGGGACATCGAGGCCTCGGGCATCGTGAAGACCACCAAGAAGATGGACGCGGCGAAGAAGCTGATGGACTGGACCGTGACGCAGGAGGCCAACCAGGCGTACTCCAAGAACTTCGCCATCGTCGCCCATCCGGCGGTCAAGCCCAACCTGCCGCACATTCCGGCGGACCTTGAGAAGAGGCTCATCAAGAACGACTTCGCCTTCGCGGCGAAGAACCGCGACAAGATCCTCGCCGAGTGGAACAAGCGCTACGCGGCGAAGACGGAAGCCAAGTAGGGATGAGGGATGAGTGACTTCCTGCAGCTGACCGGCATCACCAAGCACTTCGGCGAGTTCGCCGCGCTGAAGGGCGTATCGCTGGGCGTGCGGCAGGGAGAGCTCATCTGTTTCCTCGGCCCCTCGGGGTGCGGCAAGACCACGTTGCTGCGCATCATCGCGGGGCTGGAGGTCCAGTCGGCCGGCACGATCATCCAGGGCGGGCGCGACATCTCGCGCCTGCCGCCGATGAAGCGCGACTACGGCATCGTGTTCCAGTCGTACGCGTTGTTTCCGAACCTGTCCGTGGCGGAGAACGTGGCTTACGGGCTGGTGAACCGGCGCACGCCACGGGCCGAGCGCGAGGCGCGCGTGAACGAGCTGCTCGCCCTCGTGGGCCTTCCCGACAGCGGCGCCAAATTCCCGAGCCAGCTTTCCGGGGGGCAGCAGCAACGCGTGGCCATCGCGCGCGCGCTGGCGACTTCACCCGGGCTGCTCCTGTTGGACGAGCCGTTGTCAGCGCTCGACGCGCGCGTGCGCGTTCGCTTGCGCGGCGAGATCCGCAGCCTGCAGCGACGCGTGGGCATCACCACGATCCTCGTCACCCACGACCAGGAGGAGGCGCTTTCCATGGCCGACCGCATCGTGGTGATGAAGGACGGCGAGATCGAGCAGATCGGCACGCCCGCCGAAGTCTACGGGCGGCCGGCCACGCCATTCGTCGCCGATTTCGTCGGCAAGACCAACCTGCTGCCGGCGAAGCGCGAAGGGGCCGACAGCGTGCAGGTCGGGGCGCAGCGCTTCAACTGCCCGCTCGAGGACGGCCTGGGCAAGGACGGCGCGCCGCTCAGCCTCTTCTTCCGTCCCGAGGACGTGACCGTTCGCGGCGTCCACGCAACGACGACCAACTCGGCCGCGGCCACTGTCGAGAAGATCGAGTTCCTCGGCGCGTATTCGCGCGTGACGTTTCGCGTGCATGGCATCGACCAGGCGCTCACCGCCGACCTGTCCCTGAACGACATGGAGGAGTTCGGCTGCAAGCCCGGCGACACCCTGCGCGTGGCGGTGCCGCCCGAGCGCTTGCGGGTATTCGCCGAGGCGTGAGCAGCGTGCAGCAGCCGGCGAGCTCCATCGGCGCGCCGGCGCAGATGCTGGGCCGCGTGCACATCCAGCGCCTGCGCGTGCACTGGAGCGACCGCGTGGCCCACCTGCTGCTCATCGTGGCGGGCCTCGGCCTGGCGCTCTTCCTGCTGGCCCCGCTGGTAATGATCCTCGCCAAGAGCCTGCAGGACCGCGCGGGCGACTGGGTGGGACTGCGCAACTTCGCCGACTACTTCCGCACCCCCGCGCTCGCGCGCTCCATCTGGAACAGCTTCTGGGTTTCGGCGCTGGTGACCGGGATCACCATCCCGCTCGCCTTCACCTTCGCCTATGCGCTCACGCGCAGTTGCATGCGCTTCAAGGCGGCGTTCCGCAACCTGGCCCTGGTGCCCATCCTCGCCCCCTCGCTGCTTGCGGCGATCTCGTTCATCTTCTGGTTCGGCAACCAGGGCATCCTCAAGGCGCTGCTTTTCGGCGGCCAGATCTACGGCGCGCCCGGCATCGTGATCTCGCTCGTGTTCGCGACCTTCCCGCACGCGCTCATGATCCTGGTGACGGCGCTCTCGCTCACGGATGCGCGCCTCTACGAGGCCGCCGACGCCCTGGGCACGCCGACGGTGCGCAAGTTCTGGACGATCACGGTGCCGGGCGCCAAGTACGGCCTCATCAGCGCGGCCATGGTGGTCTTCACCTATGCCATCAGCGATTTCGGCATTCCCAAGGTGATCGGCGGCAACTTCAACATGCTCGCCACCGACATCTTCAAGCTCGTCATCGGGCAGCAGGACTTCGCCAAGGGCTCCGTGGTCGCGATCATCCTGCTGCTGCCCGTGGCGGTCACGTACCTCGTCGATGCTTGGGTGCAGAAGCGCCAGTCGGCGCTGCTCTCGGCGCGCTCGGTGCCGTACGTCCCGCGGCCCTCGCGCGGTTTCGACTGGGCGATGACCGCGTTCTGCGCGCTCATCTGCGCGCTTTTCCTCGCTGTGCTCGGCATGGCGGTATTCGCCTCATTCGTGAAGCTCTGGCCCTACAACTTCAGTATGTCGCTCGACCACTACCGCACCGGGCTGGTCGAGGCGGGAATCTTCACGGCCTACGTGAACAGCGTCACGCTCGGCGCGTGGTGCGCGACGCTGGGAGCCGCGTTCATCTTCGGCGTCGCCTACCTGCTGGAAAAGACGCGCGGGCTCGACGCCTGGCGGCCCTTCGTGCGACTCATGGCGGTGCTGCCCATGGGCATTCCCGGCATGGTGCTGGGATTGGGATACATCTTCTTCTTCGTGGCAGCCGACAACCCGCTGCACTTCCTCTACGGCACGATGGCGATCCTGGTGATCAACACCGTGGTCCACTACTACACGTCTTCGCACCTCACGGCCCTCACGGCCCTGAAGCAGATCGACAACGAGTTCGAGTCCGTCTCGGCCTCGCTCAAGGTGCCGTTCTGGCGCACGTTCTTCAGGGTCACGCTGCCGGTTTGCCTGCCCTCGATGCTGGACATCAGCCGCTACCTCTTCGTGAACGCCATGACGACCGTCTCGGCCGTGGTTTTCCTGTATTCGCCCAAGACCACGCTGGCTTCCGTGGCCATCGTGAACCTGGACGAGGCGGGGGACATCGGGGCGGCGGCGGCGATGGCGACCTTGATCGTCGCCACCTCCGGCACGGTTTGTCTGGTCTACTATTTCATCCAGCTCTGGCTGGACCGATCCACCCAGGCCTGGCGACGATAAGGAGCATTCATGATCCGCGGCAACGACCCCATCCTCCTCACCCCCGGCCCCCTCACGACGTCGCTCGAGACCAAGCAGGCGATGCTGCGCGACTGGGGCTCCTGGGACGCCTCGTTCAACGCCATCACCGGGACGATCTGCAGGGACCTGGTCGATGTCGTGCACGGCGCCGGGACGCACGTCTGCGTGCCCCTGCAGGGTAGCGGGACGTTTTCCGTCGAGGCGGCGCTCGCGAACCTCGTTCCCCGCGGCGGCAAGGTGCTGGTGCCGCAGAACGGCGCCTATTGCCAGAGGATCGTGAAGATCCTCAAGTACCTCGGCCGCGCCTGCGTGGCGATGGACCTGCCCGAGGACAAGCATCCGACGGCGGCGATGATCGAGGAAGCGTTCTCGAAGGACGCGTCGTTCACGCACGTGGCGCAGGTGCATTGCGAAACCGGGACCGGGATCCTCAACCCGCTCGCCGAGATCGCGGCGGCCTGCCAGCGCCACGGCAAGGGCCTCATCGTCGATGCGATGAGCTCCTTCGGCGCGATCGACATCGACGTGTCTAAGTACGCCATCGATGCCGTGGTCGCGGCTTCGGGCAAGTGCATCGAGGGCCCTCCGGGGATGGGCTTCGTGATCGCCCGCCAGGCGGTGCTCGAGAAGTCGCAGGGCAACTCGCACTCCCTCGCGATGGACCTGCACGACCAGTGGACCTACATGCAGAAGACCACGCAGTGGCGCTTCACCCCGCCCACGCACGTGGTGGCTGCCTTCCGCGCGGCGCTGGACCAGTTCAAGGCCGAGGGCGGCGTGGCCGCACGCGGCGCCCGTTATCGCAAGAACTGCGAGACGCTCATCGAAGGCATGTCTGCGCTGGGCCTGCGTCCTTTCCTGCCGCGCGCCATCCAGGCGCCCATCATCGTCACCTTCCACGCGCCGGCCGATCCCGCGTATTCGTTCAAGCCCTTCTACGAGAAGGTGAAGTCGCGCGGCTACGTGCTCTATCCCGGCAAGCTCACGCAGGTCGAGACCTTCCGCGTGGGTTGCATCGGCGCCATCGACGCGAACGAGATGAGGAACGTCGCCTCCGCCGTGGCCGAGACGCTGAAGGAGATGGGAGTCGAGCAGGTGGCGCCGGTGAAGTCATCTGCCTACGCGTGAGCGCCACGGCCATTACGCGGACCCTGGAACCCGACGGCTCGGTGGTGATCGCCGATTCGCGGGCGCGCTTCGCCTACCGCAGGGTTGCGCCCGGCGTCCTCGACATCGCCATCAGCGGCACCGACTCGGGCCAGTTCGGCACCGCGACCCTCGATGAGGTGGCCTTGGCGCTCGTGCGCGAACGGCCGCTGGAGCTCTTCATCGACGCCTCCGAGGCGTCGATGCCCACGGTCGGCGTAAGCCGGGATTGGACGCGCTTCTTCGCGCTCAATCGAGACAGCCTGAAGCGCGTGAGCGTGCTCGTGAGCTCGAAGTCGGTGGAGCTCACCGTGGCCATCGCGCAGCACCTTTCTCAGACCGGCAAGCTGATCCAGATCTATTCGGACGCGGAGCTCTTCGCGCAACGCCGGGAAGCGGCCGCCTCGCTCAGCCGCCGGTGACCGCGCCCAGGCGCTCGCCGCGTGCGCTCGCCTCGACGAGTTGCGCCAGGCGGCGCTCGCGGGTCTGGTCCTTCCTCGCGCTCATCACCCAGAACGTGGCGAGGCGCCGATAGCCCGGCGGTTGCGTGGCGAAGAAATGCCACGCCTTGCGGTTGCCGCGAAACCGCTTCCCGGAATCGGCGTCGAACGCGGCCTCGCGGTTCTCGAAGGAGTAGCCGCCGGTACGGCGCGGGTCGCGCGCCTCGAAGGCCTTCAGCCCCGCGGCGCACATGCGCCCTTCCTCGATGAGGCGCTTCGCGCGCCGCACGTTGATCACGCTCCAGATGCTGCGGGGGCCGCGTGGCGTGAAGCGATGCATGTAGGCCGATTCGTCCACGCGCTTCTTGATGCCGTCGATCCAGCCGAAGCACAGCGCCTCCTCGACGGCCTGGGCGTACGTAAGCCCGCGCTTGCCCGAGCCCACCTTGTAGAAGCCCACCCACAGCTCGTCGCGCCGCGCATGGCATTTCGTGAGCCAGGCGCGGAAGGCAACGGCGCTCGCGAAGAAGCGGGGCATCACGGGCGCTGCTCCAGGACCGCGCGAATGAAGTCGCCCTTGGCTTCGGTGTAGGCGGCGCGGTCGTCCGGGAAGCGCGCCGCGAGGTGCTGCTTCACTCGCCAATACCTCTGGGCGAGGCGCGGGTCGGCACGCAGCGCGTCCCGGAAGGCGAGGTGGCGTTGCCAGAAGAGGCCGCCAAGCACCACGGCGTGCAGGTGGAACTTGCCCGGGGGCTGGTCGAGCTTGGTGAAATAGCGCCGCTCGGGCATCGCGCGCTCGAACTCGGGCACGTAGCGCCAGCCGTCGGCTTCGAGCGTCGGGATTCGGCCCTCGACGACGGCCAGGTCGGGAGAGCCGAGCATCACGTCGATGACGGGCTTGGCCCCCAGCCCCGGCACCGCGGTGCTGCCGATGTGCTCGACGACGACGGAGTCGTTGAAGATTTCCAGCAGGCGGCGCTGCTCGATGTCGAACACCGCGGGCCAGAGCGGCGAGTACGGCGTGAGCACGACTTCCTTGTCGCTCATCGCCGCGCCTTGAAGTGCGCGTCCAGCAGCGCGATCGCGTCGGTAAGGCGCGCGATGCGCGGCACGCCCTGGTGCATCCCGGCATCTTCCTCTCCGGGCCTGAACCAGATCGCGTGGATGCCGAAGCGGCGTGGGGCGAGCACGTCGCACTCGAGCGTGTCGCCCACCATGGCGATGTCGTCGGGCTCCACGCCCGCCACGTCGAGCGCCACGCGCCAGAACTCGTCGCTTTCCTTGCGCGCCCCGATCTCGGTGTAGCAGAAGATCTCGTCGACGTAGTCGCGCAGGCCTGCGCGCCCCAGCGCGACCTGGATCATCTCGCGGGTGGAGATGCTCGCGTTCGTTGCGACGCCGACGCGATATCGCCGCGAGAGCGTGGCAAGCGTCTCGTGCGCGCCTTCGACCGCCTTGACCTCGGGCCACAGGGCCATCGGGATGTCGAGCGGCCCATCCTCGGACATGAGCGTGTTGCCCCAGTCGAAGAGGACCCAGGGCCGCGGGCGCGCGGCCATCAGTGCTCGCCCGTCCGGCGGGCCGGCAACGCGCGGAGGAATGCGTGCATCGCCCGCACGTCGACCTCGTTCAAGTTGCGCAGGCTCTCGAAGGGCATCGCGCTGCTCACCGCGCTGCCGTCGGGGCGCTTGCCGGTGCGCAGCATCGCGGCGAACTTCTCGATGCTGTCGTAGCGCGCCATCACGCCGCCCTCGCCGGGCGTGAGGTTCGACGCCGGGGGCCACTCGGGCGGCGCGCCCATCACCCTGCCGCCGGAAAAGCTCGCGTTGTGGCAGCCCTTGCACATGTTGGCGACGTAGGCGCCATGCTCGACCGTGGCGGCCGCCGGGACCGGTTGCGAAGGCGGCAGGCGATGGTCGATCTTCTGCGCGGCATCGGGGATGACGCCGAGGCCGTAGAACGCTTTCACCATCAGCGGCAGGCGAACCAGCGCCGCCTCGCCATCCACGGGCGGCAGGCTGCGCGTGTATCCCACCAGAGCTGCCAGGTCCACGTCGGTCATGCGGTTGTAGTCCTCGCTCGGCATGAGGAAAAGCGCCCGGCCGCGCGGATCGACGCCGTGGCGGATCGCGCGCACCCAGTCGCCCTCGTTGTACGCCGCGACGGCGCTTCCACGACCCGCGGTGAGGTTGGGCGCATGCACCTGCATGCCTTCGTTGTCGATCAGCTTGCGCCCGCGCCCGTCCATGCCGTGGCACTCGCCGCAGCCCCGCGTCTCGAAAAGATACCTGCCGTGGCGCAACGCGGTCGCATCGCGGCTGTAAGGCACGGGCACCACGCGCACGTCCACCGTGCGGGCGAGCTTGCGCCCCCCGAGCCAGACTCCGGCCGCCAGCACCGTCCCTGCGACGAGCGCGAGCGCGGCGATCGCCACCAACGCGTACTTCAATGCCTTGTGCAACAAGGACTCCGGCAGATTCGGGATTGGCGGCATCATAACCGGGCCATGGAGCCGCATTTCGACCTCGCGCCCTCGCAATGGGTGCAACGCTGGGCCACCTGGATCCGTCCCGGCGGCGCCGTGCTCGACCTGGCCTGCGGGTCGGGGCGCCATGCGCGGCTGCTCGCGAAGCTGGGCTTCGAGGTCGACGCCGTGGACCGTGCCCCGGAGCTCTTCGAGAATCCTCCGCCGAACGTTGCTCTCATGGGAGCCGATCTCGAAGGGGCCGCATGGCCCTATCCCGGCCGGCGCTTCGACGCCATCGTCGTGACCAACTACCTGCACCGCCCGCTGCTGCCGATCCTGACCGATTCCCTCGAGCGCGGCGGGTTGCTGCTCTACGAAACCTTCGCTGCCGGCAACGAGCGGTTCGGCAAGCCGTCCAACCCGGCCTTCCTCCTCAAGCCCGGGGAGCTGCTCGAGGTCGCGCGGGGCAAGCTGCGGGTCGTCGCCTACGAGGACCTCGTCGTGGAGGACCCGAAGCCGGCCGCAATCCAGAGAATCTGCGCGAGAAACGAGGCCCCATAGGGTAAAATCTGCCCTTTCCCCACCCGCCTTTCCCATGCTTTCCGGAAGTCTCGTTGCCATCGTCACGCCGATGGCCGCCGACGGCGCGCTCGACCTGCCGGCGCTCAAGTCGCTCATCGACTGGCACGTTGCGGAAGGCACCGACGGCATCGTGATCGTCGGCACCACCGGCGAGTCGCCGACGGTGGACGTGGAGGAGCACGTGCTGCTCATCGAGAAGGCGGTGGAGTTCTCCGCCGGGCGCGTGCCGGTCATCGCCGGCACTGGGGGCAACGCCACCAAGGAAGCCGTCGAGCTCAACAAGCGGGCGAAGAAGGCCGGCGCGGACTTTGCGCTCTCGGTCGTTCCGTACTACAACAAGCCCAGCCAGGAAGGCCTCTACCGGCACTTCAAGGCGATCGCCGAATCGACCGACCTGCCGCTGCTGCTCTACAACGTGCCCTCGCGCACCGTGGCGGACCTCGCCAACGACACGGTGCTGCGACTGGCGGAAGTGAAGAACGTCGTGGGCATCAAGGACGCGACCTCCAGCATCGAGCGCGCGACCGAGCTCCTCGCGCGCGCCCCGAAGGGCTTCATGCTCTTCAGCGGCAATGACGATGCGGCGCTCGCCTACGCGCAACTGGGCGCGAATGGCGTGATCTCGGTCACCGCCAACGTCGCGCCGCGCGCCATGCACGAGATGATCGTCGCGGCACGCGCCGGGGACGCGCGCAAGGCCATCGAGCTCAACAACCGCCTGCTCGGGCTGCATCGGCACCTCTTCTGCGAGGCCAATCCGATTCCGGTCAAGTGGGCGCTGCAGCGCATGGGCCGCATCGCCACGGGCATCCGCCTGCCGCTCACGCCGCTCGCGCCGCAATATCACGAACTCGTGGCCGGGGCCCTGCGCGCCGCCGGCTGCATCCAATGACGAAGGACCGTTTCCCGATGAAGCGACTCAAGGCCCTATTCCTCTTTGCAGCCGCGGCGATCGTCCTGCCGGGCTGCTCCAACTTCACCTTCTTCGGCCTGCTGGGCGACAAGTCGCCCGAGTACAAGGGCGCCCAGGCGCGTTCGACCAAGCCCCTCGAGGTTCCGCCGGAGCTCACGTCCCCCACGGTGGACGACCGCTACGCGATTCCGGATCCCCGCGCGCAGACGACTTACTCGGCCTACAGCCAGCGCAACCCCGGGACCAGTCCCGTCGCGAGCGGCCCGACCGTGCTGCCGAAGTTCGACAACGTGAGGCTCGAACGCGCCGGCGACCAGCGTTGGCTCGTGGTGCAGGGCGAGCCCGACAAGGTGTGGCCGGCGGTGCGCGAGTTCTGGCTTTCGGCGGGGTACGCGCTCGCGCGCGAGATGCCCGAGGCGGGAATCATGGAAACCGAGTGGCACGAGGACCGCTCGAAGATTCCCGACGACATCGTGCGCCGTACCGTGGGACGCGTGCTCGATCGGCTCTGGTCCACCGCGCGCCGCGACAAGTTCCGCACGCGCCTGGAGAAGGGCGCGCAGCGGGGCACCACGGAGATCTTCGTGAGCAACCGTGCCGTGGAGGAGCAGTTCACCAACCAGGCGCAGGACACGACCAAGTGGGTGCCGATACCCGCCGACCCCGAGCTCGAGGCCGAGATGCTTGCCCGCATCCAGGTGAGGCTCGGCACCGGAGCCGGCGACGTGCGCATGGCGAGCGCCGCCGCGCCCGGGAAGGCCGCAGCGACGCCCGCGGCTGCGAGCGCGTCGACGACGCCCGAGTCGCGCAACGCCGTGCTGCAGAATTCCGGCGCCGGGCCGCTGGTGGTGAACGACAGCTTCGATCGTGCGTGGCGCCGCGTGGGGCTCGCGCTCGATCGCGTGGGCTTCACCGTGGAGGATCGCGACCGCTCGAAGGGCCTCTTCTTCGTGCGCTACATCGATCCCGAGGCCGATAACGCCAACGTGAAGAAGGAAGGCATCCTCGACAAGCTCGCCTTCTGGCGGCCGACGCCGAAGACTGCGCAGCCGCAATACCGCATCCACGTGGCCGAGGCCGGAGCGGGCATGTCGCAGGTGCAGGTGCAGAATTCGCAGGGCACTCCAGAGGCATCCTCCACCGGCAAGAAGATCCTCACGCTTCTTTTCGACCAGCTCAAGTAGCGCCTTGCCGGTGAGGTTCACCTCCCTCGGCAGCGGCAGCTCGGGGAACGCGCTGGTCGTCGAGAGCGGCCCGACGCGCCTCATGATGGACTGCGGCTTCCCCATCTCCGAAGTGAAGGCGCGGCTCGGGCGCTGCGGCCTCGCCCCGGCCGACATCACCGGGATCCTCGTCACCCACGAGCACGACGACCACATGGGCGGCGTGGCGCGCTTCGCCAAGCGCTATGCGATTCCGGTGTACCTCACGCGCGGCACGGCCCAGTGGCTGCCGCTCGATTTCCCGGCGGTGCTCGTGCGCATCATCGATCCGCACTCGGCTTTCGGGGTCGATGCGCTGCGTGTGGAGCCTTTTCCCGTCCCCCATGACGCGCGCGAGCCCGTGCAATACGCGTTCGGCGACGGCGATGCGCGGCTCGGCGTGGTGACGGACCTCGGCTGCATCACGCAGCACGTGGTGCAGAAGCTCTCGGGATGCACCGCGCTAGTGATCGAGGCGAACCACGACCTCGACATGTTGATGGGTGGGCCCTACCCGGTGAGCCTCAAGCAGCGCGTCTCGGGCCGCTTCGGCCACCTCGACAACCGCGGCGCGCGCCACCTGGTGGAAGCGCTCGACCGCGCGCGCCTGCGCCACCTCATCGCGGCGCACCTCTCGAAGCAGAACAATCGCCCCGAGCTCGCCGTGCAGGAGCTTTGCCAGGGCGCGAATTGCGAGCCCGCCTGGATCGGCATCGCCACCCAGGACGACGGCTTCGCCTGGCGCGACGCCTGATTGACCCCATAAAAAAACCGGCCCGCAGGCCGGTTTTCCAAGTGCGCCCGGTGGGGCAGTCCTACTTCTTGGCTTCGTCTTTTTTGGGTTCGGCCGCGGGCGCCGGGGTAGCGGCCGGGGCTGCGGAGGCGGGAGCGGCCGCGGTCGTCGTGTCGGCAGCGGGCGTGGCGGGAGCGGCGGCGGTGGCCGGCGCTTCGGCGGGCTTCGGCGCCTCGACCTTCGGGGCGGGCTTGGCAGGCGGGGTCTTCGGGGCTTCCTCGCCGCAGGCCACGAGGCCCAGGGCGACGACGGCGGAAACCAGGTAAGCGGACTTCATCTTCTTTTTTCCTTTGCGCGATTGTTTTTCGGGGCGGCCATCCATGCTGCGGTGCAGCAGGAACTTGGCCAGCGCGCGATTGTATAGGAATTCCGGCGGAATCAAAGCCCCAGGCGTGTCGCCGACACGGCCGGCTCGGAAAGCTCCCAGATCTCCTCGAAGCGCTGCAGGATCGGCGCCACGTCCGCGGGCGAGCGCAGGGCGAGCACGGCGCGAGGCTGCTCGTGATGCATCTGGCGCCACAAGCTATGGTCGTCCGCGATCACGAAGGGGTCCATGGCGTTGCGCGCCTGCGCGATCGTGCGGTGGATCTCGATCGACATCGGGAACTGCCGCAGCAGCGTGAGCAGGCGCGGGCAATCGCGCTCCAGCGGCCCGGTCTCGTGCAACGCGATGAGGATGCGATGCGCGCGCCCTGCCACCAGAAGCTCGCGCAGCTTCTCCGCGCGCGCCGGCGAGTTGAAGCCGCGATTGGCGAGCGTGATGTCGAAGATGCGAAGCGTGCGCCCGGCGCTCGCGATGACCTCGTCGATGGCGGCCTGCGACTCGGCGATGCCGAAGAGATGTCGATACGACGGCCTGGCCGCGGCCGCCTCGGTTCGTTGCTCGCTCATGGGCCCTCCCTTCCCGGTACGACGAATCCCTGCCGGTACCACGCGTAGGCGAGCTCGACGAAGTCGTCGCCCGCCCGCAACGGGCCCATGAGCGCGCGCCGGTCGGCGAGGCTTCGCGCCATCGCCCGGGCCGCCGGGGTCACCGCCACCCGCTCGCCGTTGATGAAGAACATCGTGCCAGAAAACAGCAGCCGCGAGCGCGCATCCAGCGCGATGCCGTGACGGGCAATGCGGCTTGCGAACCGCGCGCGCGGCAGCGCCGGGCGCGGGGGCTCGAACACCACCTCCGCCTTGGGCTCGGAGAGGAAGCAGCCTGCGAACTCGCGCACGTCGGCCGCGCTCCACCGGATCGTGCGAAGGGCCTTGTCGATGTGCGACACCAGCGCGCCGGGAACCGCGCCGGGGTTGCGGGAGCGCTGGGCACCGGGGTCGGCGTAATGCCCGGCAGGCGCCAGGCGATCGCGCAGGTGATCGAGGAATCCATGCACCACCTCGGCATCGGATGGGGCGCGAAAGCCGATCGACCAGGTGAGGCATTCGGTCTCGGCAGCGCCTTCGTGCGCCACGCCGGGCGGAAGGTAGAGCATGTCGCCGGCCTCGAGCACCCACTCCTCCTGTGCCTGGAAGCGGCGCAGGATCCTGAGTGGCAACCCGGGCACGAACTCGTGGTCGGCCTGCGAGGAGATGCGCCAGCGCCGCCGCCCGTGTCCCTGCAGCAGGAATACGTCATAGGAATCGACGTGCGGGCCCACGCCGCCGCCGGGCGTGGCGTAGCTCACCATCACATCGTCGATGCGGGCATGTGGAATGAAATCGAAGGCGCGCAGCAGCGCATCGGCCCGCGGCGCGAAGTGATTGGTGTCCTGGACCAGCACGGTCCAGTCGCGCCGCGGCAGGCCCCGCAGGCGCGATGCCGCGATCGGCCCATGCTCCAGGCTCCATTTCTTTCCGGTTCGCACCACCAGCCGGGAATTCGTTTCCTCGCGCGTCGCGGCGGCGAGCACCTGGGCGGGCGAAAGCGGATCGACGAAGCCCGCAAACGCGCCCCGCACGAGCAGGGGTTTCCTCTGCCAGCAACGGCGCATGAAAGCGTCGACATCGAGCGCGCCGAGGCGCTTGCGTGTCATCAAAATGGGCTAGAATCTTTTCGACTGTCGAGCGAACGCGGGTGCCATGCTACACGTAGGCCAGCCAGCACCGTCCTTCACGCTTCCCGATGCGAGCATGGAGATGATGGACCTCTCCAGCTATCGCGGGAAGAAGAACGTCGTGCTCTATTTCTACCCGCGCGACGGCACTCCCGGATGCACCATCCAGGCGATCGGCTTCAGCGATCGCGAGGATGAGTTCAAGAAGCTCGACACCGTGGTCTTCGGCGTTTCCCGCGACGACGTGCTCTCGCACCAGGCGTTCCGCGACGAGCACGGCCTCACCGTGCAGCTGCTGGCCGACACCGAGGAGGAGGTCTGCCGCCTCTACGACGTGATCCAGGAGAAGATCGTCGACGGCCATCCGCGCTCTACGCTCACGCGATCGACCTTCGTGATCGACAAGAAGGGCGTGGTGCGCCATATCCTCCAGGACGTGAACCCGCGCGCGCACGTCGAGGAGGTCCTCAAGGTCTGCAGGACCCTCGCGGGAGCCGGCCGCAAGCAGCATGCAAATTGAGCGCGGCAGGGTCGTCACGCTCGCCTTCGAGCTGAAGAACGCCAAGGGAGAGCTCCTGGAGGACGAAGGCGCGGAGCTCGCTTACCTCCACGGCGGCTTCGGCGGCATCTTCCCCAAGGTGGAGGAGGCGCTCGAAGGCAAGGATGTCGGCCACGAGATGAGCCTCACGCTCGAGCCCGACGACGCCTTCGGCGAATACGACGCGGAGCTGCTGCGCGTCGAGCCCCGCGAGCGCTTTCCGGCCACGCTCGAGATCGGCATGCAGTTCGAGGGCGTCCCAGGGGAGGAAGAAGGCGAGTCGCGCATCTTCACCGTGACCGACATCACCGAGGAAGCCGTCGTGGTGGACGCCAACCACCCGCTCGCCGGCGAGCGCCTCTGGTTCAAGTGCAACGTGCGCGAGGTGCGGGCGGCCACGCCCGATGAGCTTCGCCACGGCCATCCCCACGGCGACCTGGGCGTGCATCCGCACTGACTAGGGTTTCACCACCTTGTAGAGCTTGGGCTCCATCCGGAAGACCATCGGGTCGTCGGGATCCACGGTCACCTTGATCCAACCCATCAGGGGGCTGCCGTAGGTTTCCAGCCGCGTGACGAGGATGTTCTCGCTAAACGGCGCGTCGATGCGCTGGTTGTGCGAGTCGCCGTGCACGAAGAGCACCGGATGGCCCACGCGCCGGGCGGCCACCTCGACCTGGCGGATGAGCGCGCGGTAGTGGCCCTTCTTCGAGTCCCACGGGTTGGCATGGATGAAGATCACGAGGCCGCGCGTTTCGCCGCGCTCGGCAAGGCGCACCGCCTGCTCGAGCCAGGCGCGGTTGGCCTCGTCGCGGCAGCGCGCCTCCTCGTCGTTGGCTGCGTCGCGCCCGCGGTTGTTCTCGCTTCCCGGCACGCTCAGCGTCACGAAGCGCACGCCGCCGCGCGACCAGAAGCGGTTCTCCGGCAGGCCCGCGCAGCGGCAGCCTTCGGGCTGCATGTCGACGCAGCCGCCCTGCACCAGCAGCTCGAGGCGCTTGCGCCCGAGCGAGAAGCGGTCGGCGAAAAAAGTCCCGCGAATCTTTGCCAGCCGCTCGATGGGGTCCCGATTGCCGCGCCTGGCCTGGTGGCAGTCGGTCCACTCGTTGTCGCCTGGCGTGTAGATGAAGGGATGCGCCGACGCATCGAACTCGGCCTTGCGGCGCGCGTAGATGGCGTCGGTGCAGTCCACCCCGCCGATGATGTCGCCCACGTGGACCACGAATGCGAGGTCTTCGCGGCCGATGCGATCGAGCATCTCGACGAAGACGGCCTCCTCGGCGGCGTTGTATTGCGTGTCGCCCATGACCGCGAAGGAGAACGCGTCGGGGTGCGTCGGTTTCGCGGCGCATCCGGCCAGGAACACGAAGGCCAGGGCGCAGAGCGCGCGGTCAATTCTCATCGGCGGCTTTTTTCTTCAATCGGTAAAGGGCTTCGAGCGCCTCGCGTGGGCTGAGGCAATCGGGGTCGATCGCGTCGAGGGCCGTACGCAGCCCATCGGCGGCTTCCTCGGCGGGCTCGTCGCTGCCGTGGAAGAGGTCGGGTTGGCCGCCGCCGGGACGCAGCTGCTTCTCCAGCTCGGCCAGGTGGCGCCGCGCGGCGCGCACCACCTCGCGCGGGATGCCCGCCAGGTGCGCGACGTGGATCCCGTAGGAGCGGTCCGCGGGACCGGGCTCGAGCCGATGCAGGAACACGATGCGGTCGCGGTGCTCGACGGCGTCGAGGTGCACGTTGGCGATGTTCGGCAGCACGCTCGCGAGCTGCGTGAGCTCGAAGTAGTGCGTGGCGAAGAGCGTGTAGCAGCGGGTGGCCTCGGCGAGGTGGCGCGCGATCGCGTAGGCGAGCGCCAGGCCGTCGAAGGTCGAGGTGCCGCGGCCGATCTCGTCCACCAGCACGAGGCTGCGCGCGGTGGCGTTGTTGAGGATCGTGGCCGCCTCCGTCATCTCCACCATGAAGGTCGAGCGCCCGCCGGCGAGGTCGTCGGAGGCGCCGATGCGAGTGAAGATGCGGTCGATGGGGCCGAGGCAGGCCGACTTCGCCGGCACGAAGCTGCCGCAGTAGGCGAGCAGCGCGATCTGCGCCACCTGCCGCATGTAGGTCGACTTGCCACCCATGTTGGGGCCGGTCACCAGCAGCAGCTGGCGCGAGCGGTTGAGCGACGTGTCGTTGGGGATAAAATGCTCGACCTGGCTCTCCACGACGAGGTGGCGTCCCTCCTCGATGTCGATTCGGTCGTCGCTGGTGAATTCGGGGCGGGCGAGGCCGAGCGCCTCGGCCGAGGCCGCGAGCGCCGCGAGGGCATCGAGTCGCGCAGCCGCGTCGGCGATTCGCTGCAGCTCGGCGATCGCGGCATTGAGCTCGTCCAGCAACGCCTCGTAGAGCAGCTTCTCGCGCGCGAGGGCGCGTTCTCCCGCGGCGAGCGCCTTGTCCTCGAAGGCCTTGAGCTCGGGGGTGATGAAGCGCTCGGCGTTCTTCATCGTCTGGCGCCGCTTGTACTCCACCGGCACCTTGTCCAGCTGCGCCTGGGTCACCTCGATGAAGAAGCCGTGCACGCGGTTGAACTCCACGCGCAGGTTGGCGATGCCGGTGCGCTCGCGCTCGGCTTTCTCCATCTGCTGCAGGAAGGCGCCGCAATCGTCCTGGATCGCGCGCAGGTCGTCCAGCTCGGCGTCGCAGCCGCCGCGGATCACGCCGCCCTCGCGCACGACGGCCGCCGGCTCGTCGAGCAAGGTATGGGCGAGGCGCCGGTGCAAGCCTTCCACCGGCGCCAGCGCGGCGGCGAATTCCTCCAGTCCCGACGCGGCCTGCAGCATCGCTTGCAGGGTGGGCAAGGTGGCGAGCGTATCGCGCAGGCCCGAGAGGTCGCGCGGGCGCGCCGTGCGCAGCGCCACGCGCGCCGTGATCCGCTCCACGTCGGACCATCCCGAAAAGACGCGCCGCAGTTCGTCGTGGCGCAGCGGCGAGCTCGCATGGGAAAGCGATGCGATCACCGCCTGTCGCGCGCGCAACGCGGCCGTGTCGCGCAACGGGTGATGCAGCCAGTGGCGCAGGCGCCGGCTGCCCATCGAGGTTGCGCAGCGGTCGAGCAGCGAGAAAAGCGTGGGCGACTCCGCCCCCGACAGGGTCTCGGTGATTTCCAGGTTGCGCCGCGTGGGCGCGTCCATCGCGACGAACTCGCTTCCGCGCTCCACCCGCAGCGCCGTCACGTGGGGCAGGGAGGATTGCTGTGTGTGGCGGCAGTACCCGAGCAAGGCGCCGGCGGCGGCTATCGCACGGTCCATGCCTTCGCAGCCGAAACCCGCAAGGTCCGCCGTGCCGAATTGCTTCGCGAGATCGCGAGCGGCGGCGCGCGCATCGAAATGCCAGGGCTCGAGCCGCTTGACCGCGGTGCCGTGCCGCGACGGCAGCTCGAGCTCGACGGGCGCCAGCAGCTCCGCGGGCTGCAGGCGATCGAGCTCGGCGGCGAGGCGCGCCGCCGAAACTTCGGTGATGCGCAACCCACCGCTGGCGAGGGAGATCCACGCGATGCCCGCCACCCGATCCTGCACGTGCACGGCGGCCAGGTAACTCTCGCGCGAAGCCGGCAGCAGCGCGGCGTCGGTGAGCGTGCCCGGCGTCACGATGCGCGTGACCTTGCGCTCGACGGGCCCCTTGGCGGTGGCCACGTCGCCAACCTGCTCGCAGATCGCCACCGACTCGCCCAGCTTCACCAGCCTCGCGAGGTATTGCTCCACGGCGTGGAAGGGCACCCCCGCCATGCGGATCGGCTCACCCGCGGACTGCCCGCGCGTCGTGAGCGTGATGTCGAGTAGACGGGCGGCGCGCTCCGCATCGCCATGGAAGAGCTCGTAGAAATCGCCCATGCGGTAGAAGAGCAGCATGTCGGGGTACCCGGCCTTGAGCGCCAGGTACTGCTGCATCATCGGGGTGTGGCTGGGCGGGGAGACTTCGCCCTGGGTCACGCGTTTCACCCCGGCATTATCGCCGAGCGGCGCGGTTGCCGAATCCGCCTTTTTTCGCCGCCCCCCTTGCCGAACCGCGCAGTGGATGAGCAAAATCAGGGGTGCTGGAAAACGGCGAACACACGCAGCAGCCGGGGGGCAGGCCCGCGCCCGGCACCCTCGGCGAGGTCCTCTATGGCAGCGGACCCGGCGCCGTCGTGCCGGAGGCCGACTGGGCCGGCCTCGTTCGCGGCGTGGCTCGCGGAGAAGCCGCCGCGCTGCATGAGCTCTTCGAGCGCGCCCATCGACTCGTCTACGCCCTTGCGGTTCACCTCGGCGCCTCGCCCGATGTCGCCGAGGAGGTCACGGTGGATGTGTTCCTCGATATCTGGCGGCGGGCCTGGAATTACGACCCCGAGAGCTGCACCGTGCTCGCGTGGATCATGAACCAGGCGCGCTCGCGCTGTCTTGTCGCGTTGCCCGGCGCGAAATCGGCGGACCGGGCGGTATCTTTTGCCGCCGCAGCCGTGCCGCGAAGCAGCCTCGAGCTGCACGTGCGCCTGGCCAACCGGATCGCCGCGGCTTCGGGCCGCGATGCGTTGCCTCCGCCGCTCACGCGCTGGTCGGAGCCGCCGTGGGACGAAGTTGCGCCCGGCATCCTCTGCAAGATCTTCGCCGACGACGCGCCGCGCCATCGCGTGAGCATGCTGGTGCGCCTGCAGCCCGGCGTCGAATATCCACCCCACCAGCATGCCGGGCTCGAGGAGCTGCATCTGCTCGAAGGCGAGCTCTGGATCGACGATCGCAAGCTGCGGCCCGGCGATTACAACCGCGCCCAGGCCCCGAGCGGGGACAAGCGCGTGTGGAGCGAGACCGGCTGCATGTGCATGCTCGCCACGAGCACCGACGACGTCCTCGCCTGAGCGCTTCCCTCACCGCACCTTGAGGCCCACGCGGGTGATGCGTCCGTCGGCGATCTCCCGCACCACCAGCTCGGCGCGTCCCAGCGGCGCGCGATCGCCCACCACGGCGCGGCCGTGGCGGCGCTCGTCGAGGTAGTTCGCGAGCGTCTTCGAAGCGTGTTCGGGCGGCACCGTGATCCCGTACATCGCGCCGAGGTCCCCCAGCCGGGCATCGCCGTTCAGGACGAAGTCGCCGAAGTAGCGCTGCTCGTCGAGGCGCTGCGGCCCGAGATGGGGATCGAACAGCCGGTTCAAGGCCGATACCGCCTTGGGCTGCGCGAGCAAATGCGCGTAATCGTGCGGCTGCAGCGATAGCTGCGGCTGCAGCGGCAAGGGCGCGCCGTCCCGCATCAAGGCGATCAGCTGCGAGCCTTCCGGCAGCTGCAGGCTGTCCAGCGATCGCCCGTTCACCCGGCTGCCCGGCTGTACTTCGTAGCTCACGATCTCGTGCTCGAAGTGTCCAGGCATGTCGAGGGTCACGCGCTGCGCAGGCTCGGTCGAGGGCGGCACCTCGAGCTTGAGCAGCCGCGCGGCGCTGGCGATGGTCCAGCCCTGCACCACCAGCGAGACCAGCACGATGAAGAAGGCCACGTTGAAGTAGAGCCGCGCGAGCTCGACGTGGTACATGAGCGGGAAGAGCGCGAGCACGATCGGCACCGCGCCGCGCAGGCCGACCCAGCTGATGAAGGCCTGCTCGCGCCAGGGAAAGCGGAAGGGCGCGAGGCTCGCGACGACGGCCAGGGGACGCGCGACCAGGATGAGGAAGGCGGCGATGCCGAGCGCGGGCAGCGCCACCTTCACGAGCTCCGAGGGCGTGACCAGCAGGCCGAGGATGAGGAAGAGCACGATCTGGCTCAGCCACGCGAGCCCGTCGTGCACGCGCAGGATGTTCTGCGCCGCCTGCAGGGGCGAATTGCCCAGCACCACGCCCGCAACGAAAATCGCGAGGTATCCGCTGCCTCCCACCTGCTGCGTGGCCGCGAAGACGAGCAGGCCGCCGGCCACCGCGAGCAGCGGATAGAGCCCCGAGTGCAGGCGTAGCCGGTTGATGAGCATCACCAGCAGCCGCCCGCCCGCCACGCCCATCGCCGCCCCGACCGCGAATTGCTGGACGAAGGCGAGGATGACTCCTGCCTCGACGTGGGTCTTGTGCGCGGAGAGCAGCTCGAGCAGCGCGAGCGTGAGGAAGATCGCCATGGGATCGTTGCTCGCGGATTCCGTCTCGAGCGTCGCCGCAACCCGCTCCTGGAGCGTGGTGCCCGCGTTGCGCAGCAGGCCAAACACCGCCGCCGCATCGGTGGAGCCGACGATGGCGCCCACCAGCATGCCCTGCAGCCAACCGATGCCGAGCAGCCACGCCGCGAACACGCCCACCAGGGCCGCCGTGGCGACCACCCCAACGGTGGCGAGGCTCACGGCAGGCCACAGCGCCACGCGGAACATCTCGCGCCGCGTGCGCATGCCGCCATCGAAGATGATGACCGCGAGCGCAAGGGTGCCGACCACGTACGAGGTCTCGTAGTCGTCGAAGCGGATGCCGCCCGGCCCGTCCTCGCCCGCGAGCATGCCCAGCAGGATGAACACGAAAAGCAGCGGCGCTCCCAGGCGCGACGAGACGTCGCTCGCGATGATGCTCACCACGAGCAGCAGGGCGCCCACGAAGATGGCGGTGTTCCAGAATTCCATGGCGGCCATTGTATGGGCCGTGATGGCCCACGCGGCCTTGCCGCCCACGGCGCTGCGCAATCGCCCCGCGATGCTTCCCTTAGTGCAACTTGACCTTCGGGTCGGTCTGCCGCCGGATCGCACGCGCGAGCGTGTCGAGCGCCATGCGCCAGAAGCCGTGCAGCGCCCAGATGTGCAGCCGGTAGAGCGAGAGGTAGAAGAGCTTCGCGAGCAGTCCCTCGATGCGCAAGGTGCCACCGGCGGCGAAGCCCATGAGCGTGCCCACGGTTTCATAGCTGCCGAGCGAGACCAGCGAGCCGAAATCGCGATAGTGGAACGGCCTCGGCGCGCTGCCCTCGAGCCGCCGCTCGAAGTTCTTCGCCATGTGGCTCGCCATCTGGTGCGCCGATTGCGCGCGCGGTGGCACGAACTTCCCCTCGCGCCACGGGGCTTGGGCGCAATCCCCGATCGCGAAAATGTCGGCGTCGCGCGTGCACTGCAGCGTGGGCAGCACCACCAGCTGGTTGATGCGGTTGGTTTCGAGTCCCCCGAGGTCCTCGAGCACCGCGGCGCAACGGATGCCGGCGGCCCATACCGCGAAATCGGCGGGGACCTCGCGCCCGGAGGCGGTCTTCACGCGGTCGGCGGTGATTTCCACCACGCGGTCGCCCAGCAGCACGCTCACGCCGAGGTGCTCCAGCGTGCGCGACGTTCCGTCGGCGATGTATTCGGGCAGCCCGGGAAGGATTCGCGGGCCGGCCTCGAGGATCGAGATGCGGATCTGGCGCTCCGGATGGAAACTCTCCAAACCGTAGGCCGTGAGCACCCGCAGGGTGTTGTGCAGCTCGGCGGCAAGCTCCACGCCCGTGGCGCCGCCGCCGACGATGGCGATGTCGAGCGTGCGGCCGTCGGCCGCGAAGTTCGCGCGGAAGCAGGCGTTCACGAGCCGCCGGTGGAAAAGGTGGGCCTGCCAGGCGGTGTCGATCGTGAAGGCGTGCTCGCGAACCCCGGGCGTGTTGAAGTCATTGGACTCGCTGCCCAGCGCGAGCACGAGCGTGTCGTAGGGGATTCGCCGCGCGGGCAGGATCTGCTGGCCCTCGTCGTCCAGGACCGGCGCGACCTCGACATGCCGTGTGGCGCGGTCGAGGCCCGCGAGCGCCCCGAGGACGAAGGTGAAGCGGTGCCAACGCGCCTGCGCCAGGTAATCGAGCTGGTGCTGGTGGATGTCCATGCTGCCCGCGGCCACTTCGTGCAGGAGCGGTTTCCACAGGTGGGTGCGGCCGCGATCGACGAGCGTCACGTGCGCGCGCCCGCGACGTCCAAAGCGGTCACCGAGGCGGGTGACCAGCTCGAGCCCACCGGCGCCGCCGCCCACGACGACGATGCGGTGGGCGCGCGCCATCAGCTTTTCGCCGCGAGCAGCTTGAGGAGCGCGGCGAAGAGCTTGCCGTTCGCCGCGACGATGCGGCCGGTGTCGAGGAATTTGTCTTCGCCCGCCAGGTCGCCCACCAAACCGCCCGCCTCGCGCACGAGAAGGGCGCCGGCCGCCATGTCCCAGGGCGAAAGGCCGATCTCCCAGAAGCCGTCGATGCGCCCGCACGCGACCCAGGCGAGGTCGAGCGCGGCCGCTCCGGGCCGGCGAACCCCGGAGCAGGTCTTCATCGCGTTCCTCAACATGCGCAGGTAGTCGTCGACGTTGACGATCTCGCGGAACGGAAAGCCCGTGCCGAGGAGCGCGTCCTCCATCTTGTCGGTGCGGCTCACGCGGATGCGACGGTCGTTGAGGTAGGCGCCCGCGCCCTTGGTGGCGGTGAAGAGCTCGTTGCGGTTCGGGTCGAACACCACGGCCTGCGACAAGGTGCCCTTGTGCAGCAGCCCGATGGAGACGCAGTACTGCGGGAAGCCGTGGAGGAAATTGGTGGTGCCGTCGAGCGGGTCGATGACCCAGAGGTACTCGGCATCCTTGTCGCGGTAGCCGCCTTCCTCGCCGAGGAAGCCATGGTCGGGATAGGCGTCCTTCAGCACCGAGATGATGGCGTCCTCGGCGGCGTTGTCCACTTCGGAGACGAAGTCGTTCTGCTGCTTGCGCCGTACGGTGAGCTTGTCGATATCGAAGGAGGCGCGGGTGATGATGCTGCCGGCCTTGCGCGCGGCCTTGACGGCCGTATTCAGCATGGGATGCATAATGAATTTTACTATGCCGCTACGCGTGGTCCTTTCACGGACGAGCCATCCGGGCAACATCGGCGCGGCCGCGCGCGCCATGAAGACCATGGGCTTCGCAGACCTTGCGTTGGTGGCCCCGCGGCACTTTCCCGACCCCGATGCGACCGCGATGGCCGCCGGTGCGGCGGACGTGCTCGCCAGCGCGCAGGTGTTCGACACGCTCGAGGCGGCGCTGGCCGATTGCACCCTCGTCGCGGGCTTGAGCGCCCGCGCGCGCGACCTGGCACATCCCCCAGTGCCGCTGCGCGATGCCGCGCGCGAGCTGGTCGATGCGTCTGCGGCTGGCCGCGTGGCCCTCGTCTTCGGCAACGAAACCTCGGGACTCACCAACGAGGAGCTGCTGCGTTGCCAACGCGCCGTCGTGATTCCCGCCAACCCGCGGTATTCCTCGCTCAACCTCGCAGCCGCGGTGCAGGTGGCCTGCTACGAGCTCGCGACGACCGCCGGCGCTCATGGGGTTCCGGCCGCAGGAATGAAGGATCCGGCCACCGGCGACGACATCCGCGGCTTGTTCGAGCACCTCGATGCCGCCACGGTCGCCTCGGGTTACATCGACCCGGCGAACCCGGGGCGTTTCCTCGAGCGCATGCGGCGGCTTTTCGCCCGCGCCGGGCTCGAGCGCGAGGAGGTGCGGGTGATGCGAGGAATGCTCGCGGCGTTCGAGAGGAAGATGAAGCGCTAGTCGCCGGCGCGCACCGTCTGCGGCGAGCGCGGCGACATCAGCACGAAGGCTGCCAGCGACATGGCGGCCATGGTGGCGGCGCCCGCGGCGAAGGCGGGCCTGAGCCCCGCGTTCTCCACCAGCGCGCCTCCCAGCGCCATGCCGGCGCCTAGCCCGCTCACGATGAAGGTCGACGACCACGTGAAAGCCTCGGTCGCGTACTTGGCCGGCGCGAAGCGCGATACGAGCACGGAGTGCGCGGTAATCGTGGGCGCGATGAACACCCCCAGCAGGAACGCCACGGCGGCGAAGAACCAGGCCGGCTCGAGGAAAAGCGCATGCAGCAGCAGGGGCACGCCCATGATCGCCATGGCGACGGCGTACTGGCGTTCGACCGGCGCCTTGAAGTGCATGCCGCCGTAGATCGCGCCGCCCACGGCACTGCCCATGGCATTCAGCGCGAGCAGCACGCCGCCCATCGCGGCGTCCACGCGGAAGGTGCCGTACGCGGGATAGCCCACCTCGCACAGCCCGAAGCACAGGCACGTGCCGAAGATCGTGATGAACACGAGCCAGAGCCGCGGCTCGGTGAGCGGGCCGAGAAGATGGCGCTCCTGGGTCTCCACGCGCCGGAAGAGCGCCAGCACGCCGGAGCCGAGGTAGACCAGGTACGCCATCACGACGACCGCGATGGCGAGCGCGAAAGCGGCGCGCGGGCTGGCGAGGGCGAGCACGCCGGCCACCACCGCCGGGCCCAGCGTGAAGTTGATCTCGATCGTCACGGAGTCGAGCGCGAACGCCGTGCGCCGGTCCTCCTCGCGCTCGAAGAGGTTTCGCCATATGGTGCGCGTGAGCGTCGTGATCGGCGAGGCGAAGACGCCGGAGAGCGCGGCGAAGGCGAGCACGACGCCATAGGGCGCGCCGCGATCGGCGCTGAGCCATACGCCGAAGAGCGCCAGCGGCTGCACGACGCCGGTCACGAAAAGCGGCTTGCGCGGCCCGAGCTGGTCGATCGCGCGCCCGACGATCGGCCCCGCGGCAGCCATCGATACGAAGCACACCCCGACCGCCGTGCCGGCGAGCGCGAAGTTGCCGAGCGCCTCGCGCAGGAACATGAGCATCGAGAAACCGACCATGCCGATGGGCATGCGGGAGACGAGGCCCACGGTGAGGAGGCGTGCGACGTGAGGCTGCCGAAGGAACGCGACGTACTTGGCGGCGATGCTTTTCATTCTCTCCGCGCAGGCGCGGCATTCGCTGGCGTGAATAGTTGATAATTTTACTCGGGAATGCCAGACTTTGCGGCATGTTCAGCCGCATCCGCGAAGACATCCAGTGCGTGTTCGCGCGCGATCCCGCAGCGCGATCCGTGTTCGAGGTCATCACCTGCTATCCCGGCTTCCACGCATTGCAGCTGCATCGTTTCTCGCACCTGCTGTGGCGCACGGGCCTGCGCTGGCTCGCGCGGTTGTCGTCGCACATCGGGCGCTTCCTCACCGGCATCGAGATCCATCCGGGTGCCAGCATCGGGCGCCGCGTCTTCATCGACCACGGCATGGGCGTGGTCATCGGCGAGACGGCGGAGATCGGCGACGACTGCACCCTCTATCACGGTGTCACGCTCGGCGGCGTCTCCTGGAACAAGGGCAAGCGCCATCCCACTCTCGGCAAGGGCGTGGTCATCGGCGCCGGCGCCAAGATCCTCGGGCCGTTCACCGTGGGCGACGGCGCCAAGGTGGGCTCCAACTCCGTCGTGGTGAAAGCGGTCCCCGCCGGCGCGACCGTGGTCGGCATCCCGGCGCGCGTTGTCGAGCATCGCGCCGAGCACGCCGAGGCCGCCCTCATGGCGTTCGATGCCTATGCCGTGAGCGCGGACCTCGACGATCCGCTCAACAAGGTCCTGCTCACGCTGGGCTCCCGCACGGACGACCTGGACGGGCGCCTGGAGGAGATCCTGAGGCGCCTGGACGAGCTGGAGCGGGGCGAACCCGAAGGGCCGCGACGGGCCGCCGGTGGTCGACACTAAGCGCTTGATTCGACTCGATTTACAATGCCAAGTCATACTTGACTGAAACACTCGGGTTTGCGTATACTTGAGTGGAATAGTCGGGATTGGGGGCTCCATGAGATTGACCACGAAGGGCCGTTTCGCCGTCACCGCGATGCTGGATCTCGCGTTGCATGGCTCGCAGGGGCCGGTGGCGCTGGCCGGGATCAGCGAGCGGCAGAAGATTTCGCTTTCCTATCTCGAGCAGCTCTTCGGCAAGCTTCGCCGGCGCGAGCTGGTGGAAAGCGTGCGCGGCCCCGGCGGCGGTTACCACCTCGCCCGCGATGCGTCGCTCGTCTCCGTCGCGGATATCGTGCGCGCCGTGGAGGAGCCGATCGATTCGACGCAATGCGGCGGGCGCGAGAACTGCCACGACAACTCGCGCTGCATGACGCACGACCTCTGGGTCGAGCTCAACCATACGGTGTACGACTTCCTCGAGGGCGTGAAGCTGTCGCAGCTGGTCGAGCGCCAGCGCAGCAAGCCCGTGAACCTCGTGCGCGGCACCCGCGTGCGCCCACACTCCATGGCGGTATGACGACATGACCCGAAAGAACCCGATCTACCTCGATTACTCGGCGACCACGCCGGTCGATCCGCGCGTCGCGCAGAAGATGATCCCATGGCTCACCGAGCATTTCGGCAACCCCGCCTCGCGCAGCCACCCCTACGGCTGGGAAGCCGAAGAGGCGGTGGAGAACGCGCGCGCCGAGGTGGCGAAGCTCGTCAACTGCGACGCGAAGGAGATCGTCTGGACGTCGGGCGCCACCGAATCCGACAACCTGGCCCTCAAGGGCGCGGCCCATTTCTACAAGACGAAGGGCAAGCACCTCATCACCATGAAGACCGAGCACAAGGCCGTGCTCGACACGATGCGCGAGCTCGAGCGCCAGGGCTTCGACGTGACCTACCTCGATCCCGAGCCTGACGGGTTGCTCGACCTGGGCAAGCTGCAGGCGGCTATCCGCCCCGACACCATCGTGGTCTCGGTCATGCACGTGAACAACGAGATCGGCGTGATCCAGCCCATCGAGGCGATCGGCGAGATCACCCGCGCGAAGGGCATCATCTTCCACGTGGACGCTGCGCAGTCGACCGGCAAGGCGCCCATCGACCTGGCGAAGCTCAAGGTGGACCTCATGAGCTTCTCCGCGCACAAGACCTACGGCCCCAAGGGCATCGGCGCGCTCTACATCCGCAGGAAGCCGCGCGTTCGCCTGGAGGCGCAGATGCACGGCGGCGGCCACGAGAAGGGCTTCCGCTCCGGCACCCTTGCCACGCACCAGATCGTGGGCATGGGCGAAGCCTTCCGCCTCGCGCGCGAGGAGATGGCCTCCGAAGGCGAGCGCGTGCGCATGTTGCGCGACCGGCTGCTGAGGGGCCTGCAGGACATGGAAGAGATCTACGTGAACGGCGACCTCGAGCGCCGCGTGCCGCACAACCTCAACCTGAGCTTCAACTTCGTCGAGGGCGAGTCGCTCATCATGGGCATGAAGGAGCTGGCGGTCTCGTCGGGCTCGGCGTGCACCTCGGCCAGCCTGGAGCCTTCCTACGTCCTGCGCGCCCTGGGCCGCAACGACGAGCTCGCGCACAGCTCCATCCGCTTCACCCTCGGGCGCTTCACCACCGAGGAAGACATCGACTTCGCGGTCAAGCTCATCCGCGAGCGCATTGGAAAACTGAGGGAAATGTCCCCATTGTGGGAAATGTACAAGGACGGCATCGACCTCAATACCGTGCAGTGGGCCGCACACTGAGGGGACAGGGCACACCGGGCTTCGCCCTCGAGTCGTGACCCGTCCCCCCTGCTAAGGAGCACCGAAATGGCATACAGCGAAAAAGTCATCGACCACTACGAGAACCCCCGCAACGTCGGCTCTTTCAAGAAGGACGAGGAAGGCGTGGCCACCGGCATGGTGGGCGCGCCCGCGTGCGGCGACGTGATGAAGTTGCAGATCAAGGTGAACAAGGACGGCATCATCGAGGATGCCAAGTTCAAGACCTACGGGTGCGGCTCGGCGATCGCTTCTTCCTCGCTCGTCACCGAATGGGTGAAGGGCAAGAGCGTCGACGAGGCCTCGGGCATCAAGAACACCCAGATCGCCGAGGAGCTCGCGCTGCCGCCGGTCAAGATCCACTGCTCGATCCTCGCCGAGGACGCGATCAAGGCCGCGATCGCCGACTACAAGAAGAAGTACGGCGCGGCCGAGCCCGATGCGGACAAGAAGGCGGCGGACTGACATGGAAAACACCCAAGCCACCCCGTCCCCCGTCCCCCGTCCCGAGGCTGCAGCGCCCCGCGCCGGCGTCACCCTCACGGATGCCGCGGCCGAGCACGTCAAGCGCTACATGCAGAAGCGCGGCAAGGGCGTGGGCCTTCGCCTGGGCGTCAAGACCACGGGCTGCTCGGGCCTCGCCTACAAGCTCGAGTTCGCCGACGAGGTTCGGCCCGAGGACCATCGCTTCGAGAGCAACGGCGTGACGGTGCTCATCGACCCCAAGAGCCTCGCCTACCTCGACGGCACCGAGCTCGACTACACCCGCGAGGGCCTGAACGAGGGCTTCAAGTTCATCAACCCGAACGAGAAGGACCGCTGCGGCTGCGGCGAGTCGTTCAACGTATAAGCGGCGGGGACCGATCCAGGTGTTCGCCTCTGCCTGATTCAGGGTCCGCCTCCGTTTTTTTAGGGTTCGTCCCCGGTTCTCTTCAGGGCCTGTCCCCGGTTTCACCTTGTCCTCCATCTCCAGCAATCATTTCGACCTCCTCGGCGTGCCGCAGGCATACGCCATCGACCGCGCGCGGCTGGAGGAGCGCTACCGCGAGCTGCAGTCCCACGTGCATCCCGACAAGTACGCGGCCGCCTCCGAAGCTGAGCGACGCGTGGCGATGCAGTGGGCCACCCGGGCCAACGAGGCTTATCGCACGCTGCGTGACCCGGTCGACCGCGCGCGCTACCTGCTCGCCATCAAGGGTTTCGACACCGGCGAGGAAACCAACACCTCCATGCCGCCGGATTTCCTCATACAGCAGATGGAATGGCGCGAGGCCGTTGCCCAGGCGCGCGCGGCCGGCGACCGCGGGGCGCTGGAGGAGATTCGCGCCGAGATCGCCCAGGCGCGGGCGGACATGCTGCGCATGCTCGGCCGCGCGATCGACACCGATGCCAACTACGACGCCGGTTGCTCGCTGGTGAGGAAGCTGCGCTTCCTGGAGAAGGTCGAGCGCGAGATCGACGAGGCGCTCGAATGAGCGCGTCGCCGGCCGCGCGCCGCCGCATCGAGGAGGCCCACCGGTTCGGCGCGATCTATCGGGGTGGCCTCGCGAGCCACCATCCGATGGCCATCGCCGCGCTCGACGCAATGGGGGCGAGCGACGAGGACCTCGCGCGATTCGAATCGCGCTACCTTCCGCAGCTCGAGCCGCTGATGGCGGCCGTGGTGGTGATCGAGGAGGGCGACGAGGCAGCCCACCTGGGCTCGCCGCGCGCGTTTCCCGAGTGGCTGCGCTATTTCTCGGCCGCGATCGCCCGCGACGGCGCCGAGGGCGTCCTGCGCCGCTGGGTGGACCGCTTCACGCCCGCGCTGGCGGCCGGCGCCTTCCACGGCGCCATCCGCACCGCGTTCGCCCTCGAGTCCGAGGCGGAGGATGAGCTCGCCCACGCGCTTGCGTACTGGGCGTCGGCCTATGTGACCTTGCCGCTGCCCTCGCCACCGGAAGGATCGCTTTCTCCGCACCAGGTGCTCGAGGCGATTTCACGCGACCCCGCGTACGCGGGCGAGCGCCTACCCGGGCGCAGCATCATCGGGCGCACGCTGGCGGCCACGCGCACGGCAGGATTCGACACCCATGCGATGAGCCTCGATCCGGACCAGCTCGCCCTCGATGCGATCGCGCTCGCTCTGCTGCGCGCCTATGCCGCTTCGGGTGATTTCACGTTGCTGCACGGCATCACCGGCACGCATGCGTTCCGCCTGCTCGCGCCTTACGCGGGCGATTCGGGCGCCACCTTGGCCGACCTGTGGGGCGCGGTCGTGGCCGCGTACATGGGCGCGGGCGCCCCTGCGGTGGACGGCTGGGCGCTGCAAGGCGACGGCGGCCTCGACTGGCCGGCGATCCACGCCCGCGTCGTGCGTTGCGCGGACGAGCACGACATCAAGCTCGCGTACTCCTGCTGGCGCGAGTGGCAGCATCGCGGCGACGATCTCTACCGCCAGGTGGCGAGCGCCCAGGTGACGCACGCCGAGGCGATGGCGTAATGGCGCTGCTGCAGATCTCCGAGCCTGGCGAGTCGCCCGATCCGCACCAGCGCAAGCTCGCCGTCGGCATCGACCTGGGCACCACGCACTCGCTCGTCGCCACGGTGAAGAGCAGCGCCGCGGAGATCATCGCCGATGCCGAGGGCAGGGCGCTGCTGCCCTCCGTGGTGCGATATGGCCGCGATGGCGCCGTCACGGTGGGGTACGAGGCACGCGCGGCGCAGGCGGACGATCCCGCCAACACCATCGTCTCGGTCAAGCGCTTCATGGGGCGCGGGGTGGCCGACGTGGCGCGCTACGGCGCGTTGCCCTACCGGTTCGTCGAGGCGCCCGGCATGGTCGCCATCGAGACCGTGGCGGGGCCACGCTCACCGGTGCAGGTTTCGGCCGAGATCCTCAGGGTGCTCGCCCGGCGCGCGCGCGAGGCGCTCGGAGACGACATCTTCGGCGCGGTGGTGACCGTGCCCGCCTACTTCGACGACTCGCAGCGCCAGGCGACCAAGGATGCCGCGCGCCTGGCGGGGCTCAACGTGCTGCGCCTGCTGAACGAGCCCACCGCGGCGGCGATCGCCTACGGCCTGGACCATTCCTCGGAAGGCACCTTCGCCGTTTTCGACCTGGGCGGAGGCACCTTCGACATCTCCATCCTGCGGCTCACGCGCGGCGTCTTCGAGGTGCTCTCGACCAATGGGGACTCCGCCCTCGGCGGCGACGATTTCGACCAGGCGATCGCGACGCACTGGCGCATGGGCCACAAGCTCGCCGACGCGGGCGGCGGAGACACGCGACGCCTGCTGGCCGCGGCGCGCGAGGTGAAGGAGCGCCTTTCGACGGCGCAGGCGGCCGACGTGAGCGTCACCTTGTCGTACGGGCAGAAGTTGCACCTGCACCTCACGCGCTCCGAGCTCGAGCAGATCACCGCGCCGCTGGTGCAAAGGACGCTGGGCCCGACGCGCAAGGCGCTTCGCGATGCGAACCTCGAGCCGCAGGACATCGACGGCACCGTGCTGGTTGGCGGCGCTACCCGCATGCCGCACCTGCAGCGCGCCGTGGAGAAGTTCTTCGGCAAGCCGCCGCTGAAGGACCTCGATCCCGACCAGGTGGTGGCGATCGGGGCGGCGATCCAGGCCAATGTCCTCGCGGGCAACCGCGCCGGCGAGGACTGGTTGCTGCTCGACGTGATCCCGCTTTCGCTGGGGCTGGAGACCATGGGCGGACTGGTCGAGCGCATCGTGCCGCGCAACTCCACCATTCCCGTCGCGCGGGCGCAGGAGTTCACGACGTTCAAGGACGGGCAGACGGCGATGGCGATCCACGTCGTGCAGGGCGAGCGCGAGCTGGTGTCCGACTGCCGCTCGCTCGCGCGCTTCGAGCTTCGCGGCATCCCGCCGATGGTGGCCGGCGCCGCGCGCATCCAGGTGACCTTCCAGGTCGACGCCGACGGCTTGCTGTCGGTGTCGGCCCGCGAGAAGGGGACCGGGATCGAGTCCTCGATCGTGGTGAAGCCCTCCTACGGGCTCACGGACGACGAGGTGGCGAGCATGCTGCAGGACAGCTTCGCGCATGCCTCGGAGGATCGTGACGCGCGCGCGCTGGTCGAGCAGCGCGTCGAAGCCGAGGCGGTGCTGGCCTCCCTGGCCGCGGCATTGGAAAAGGATGCGGACCTGCTCGACGCCGGCCGTCGCGCCGGGGTGGATGCCGCCATGGCGGCGTTGCGCGCCGCGCGCGAGGGCAGCGACCACCGCGCCATCAAGGCGGCGATCGAATCGCTCAATCGCGCGACCGAGGCGTTCGCGGCGATGCGCATGGATCGCGCCATCGCCGGAGCGCTCGCCGGGCGCAAGGTGGACGAGCTGCGATGAGCCGCCTCAAGGTCCTGCCGCACGAGACGTTGTGTCCCGAGGGAGCCGAGATCGAGGCCACGCCGGGCACTTCCATCTGCGATACGCTCCTCGAGCACGGCATCGAGATCGAGCACGCCTGCGAGAAGAGCTGCGCCTGCACGACCTGCCACGTGATCGTGCGCGAGGGCTACGATTCGCTGGCGCCCGCCGAGGACCGGGAGGACGACCTTCTCGACATGGCCTGGGGCCTGGAGCTCACCTCGCGGCTTTCGTGCCAGGCGAAGATGGCCGGCAAGGACGTCACCGTGGAGATCCCGCGCTACACCATCAACCACGCAAGCGAGACCAAGAAATGAAGTGGATCGATTCCCGCGACATCGCCATTGCGCTTTCCGAGAAGCACCCGGACGTGGATCCCACGCGGGTGAACTTCGTCGACCTGCGCAACTGGGTGCTGGCGCTCGAGGGCTTCGACGACGAGCCGGGCCGCTCGGGCGAAAAGATCCTCGAGGCGATCCAGGCCGCCTGGATCGAGGAAGCCGAGTAGGCGCGCCTACTTCGAGACGGCGTCCAGCTCCCGCAGCGCGGCCGCGTCCAGCTCCAGGCGCGCCGCATCCATCAGCTCCTGCACCTGCGCGACCGAGGTCGCGCTCGCGATCGGCGCCGCGATCGAAGGCTGCGCCATGATCCAGGCGAGCGACACCTTGGCGGGCGTGGATCCCAGCCGCGAGGAAACCGAATCGAGCGCGTCCAGGATGCGCGTGCCGCGGTCGCCCTCGAAGTACTTCTTGAGCCCCGCCGCGCGCGGACGGCCCTCGATGTCCTCGAGCTTGCGGTACTTGCCCGAAAGGAAGCCCTTCGCCAGGCCGAAGAACGGGATCACCGCGAGGCCATGCTCCAGCGCCACCGGCTGCAGCTCGGCCTCGAACGTGGCGCGATCGAAGAGGTTGAGCTCGGGCTGGAGGGTCTGGTAGCGGGCCCAGCCGTGACGGTCGCTCGCCGCGAGCGACTCGCGCAGCCTCGGTGCCTTGTATTGGGACGCGCCGATCGCGCGCACCTTGCCCGCCTTCACCAGCCGGTCGAGCGCCTCGAGCGTTTCCTCGACCGGCGTGTCCGGGTCGTCGATGTGGGTCTGGTAGAGGTCGATCCGATCGGTCCGCAGGCGACGCAACGACTGCTCGGCATTCTTCTCGATATGCGCGCGCTTGAGGCCCTTCTCGCCGTCCTTCAGCATGCCGACCTTGGTGGCGAGCACGATGCGATCGCGCTTGCCCGCGCGCGCGAGCCACTTGCCGATGATCGTTTCCGACTCGCCGCCCACGTGGCCGGGCACCCAGGTCGAGTAGGTGTTGGCGGTATCCACCAGCTGGAAGCCGCCGTCGACGAACGCGTCGAGGATCGAGAAGGAGGTCGCTTCGTCGGCAGTCCAGCCGAAGACGTTGCCGCCGAGGGCCAGGGGTGCCATGCTGAAGCCGGAAGTGCCGAGGGGTCTTTTGTCCATGGCGGCATTATGGACGAGACGCTGCGGCGGGCCTGCGCCCGTGCCGCGCAAAAAAAAAACGGGGCGGGAAGTTCCCGCCCCACAAGGCGCACTCTTTAAAAGGGAGGCTCCGGCTAGGGAGCAGCAGCCGGGGGAGGCTGCCAAAGCCTAGAGAGCAAGGCTGATGCCAACTTTTGTATTTTCTTTGGAATCAGGGATTTGCCTGGCGCGCCGAAGTTGGCCAATACCCTCTCGCAAGCCGCACGTCTCTACGCGGCGACAACCCGAACGCATCCCACACACAAGTCTTTGATACACCGAGCAATTTGCGTGTCGTTGTAGAACGACAGCCACAACGCGTAGCGGCACAGCTACGAGAGGCTCGAAACCCCGCTACTTCACGTCCGACTTGAAGACTGCCGCCTCGATGCCGTGGCGCTGCAGCAGCTTGTAGAACTCGGTGCGGTTGCGGCGCGCGAGCTTGGCCGCCTGGGTCACGCTGCCGTGGGTGAGCTTGAGGATGCGCGTCAGGTAATCGCGCTCGAAACGCTTCCTGGCATCCTCGAAGGAAGTCATCTCGTGCATCTCCACCTGGATGGCCTGCTCGACGAAGGTCTGCGGGATGATCTCGGTCGGGCAGAGCGCGATCGATTGCTCCACCACGTTGAAGAGCTGGCGCACGTTGCCGGGCCACTTGGCCTTCACCAGCAGCTCGAGCGCTTCCGGGGCGAAGGCGGCCTTGTCGCGGCCATAGCGCGGGGCGAGCGTGTTGAGGAAATGCTCGGCAAGCATCGCGATGTCCTCGGGGCGCTCGTCGAGCCCGGGCAGCTTGAGCGTCACCACGTTCAGGCGGTAGTAGAGGTCCTCGCGGAAGTTTCCGTTCTCCTTCTCGCGGGCGAGATCCCGGTGCGTGGCCGAGATGATGCGAACGTCGAAGGGCGTGGACTTGGTGGCGCCGATGGGACGCACCTCGCGCGTCTCGATCACGCGCAACAGCTTCACCTGGAGCGCGAGCGGCATGTCCCCGATCTCGTCCAGGAAGAGCGTGCCCTTGTCGGCCGCGACGAAGAGGCCGCGCTGGTCGGCGATGGCGCCCGTGAAGGAGCCCTTGGTGTGGCCGAAGAGCTCGCTCTCGAGCAGCGTCTCCGGGATTGCGCCGCAATTTATGGCGACGAAGGGCTGGCTCGCGCGCGGGCTCGCGCGATGGATGGCGCGCGCGAGCAGCTCCTTGCCGGTGCCGCTTTCGCCCTGGATCAGCACGCTCGCATCGCCGGCGGCGACCCGCTGCGCGCGCGCGAGCAGGTCTTCCATGAGCGAGGAGCGCGTCACGATGTCCTCGCGCCACATCTCGTTCACCCCCGCCTTCATCGCGGACGATCCACCGTGAAGGGTGAGGGCGCGCTCCACCTGGGCCAGCAGCTCGTCCGCGTCGTAGGGCTTGGTGAGGTAGCCGAAGACGCCGCGCTTGACCGCCGCCACGGCATCGGGAATGGAGCCGTGCGCCGTGAGGATGATGACGGGCAACCCGGGATAGCTCGCCTGGATCTCGTGGAAGAGCGCCATGCCGTCCATGCCCTCCATGCGAAGGTCCGTGAGCACCAGGTCGGGCCGCGCGGCGGCGATGGAGGCGAGGGCGCGCTGCGCGGAATCCACCGCGGTCACGTGATAACCGTTGGACTTGAGGCGGATGGCGAGCAGCCGGAGGAGGTCCGGGTCGTCGTCCACCAGCAGCAGCGAGGCTTTTCCGGGGCGTGTCATTCAGCGTGTGGGCTCGGTTCGGTCGGAGAGGCTCTTCTCCAGCGCACTGAGGGCGTCGAGCTTCTGCTGCAGCTGCGCGGCCCGCTCCTGGGCGGCGTTGGCGGCGCTGCGCAATTGCTCCTGCGAGCGCCTTTCCTCCCGCAGCCGTGCACTGGCCGCCGCGGCGCTCTCCTTCAGCCGGCGGCGGTCGAGGGCCAATCCGTGCAAGAAGCTTGCCATGGCCTTGAGCCCGGCGTCGCCTTTTTCGCGCCGGGCCACCGGATCGACCAGGGAAATGATTTCCGACTCCTCGCTGGCGCTCGCAAGTGACAACGCCAACGCGGCCTTGACGCGCGCGAGGTCGCCATCGCGCTCGCCGCGCGCGGCGTTTCGCTGCCTGCGCGCTTCGGCAGCGAGCGCGGCATCGTTCATCGAACGCAAGCTTCCCATGTACGCCGCGACCTCGTCGGCGGCGGAGGGCGGGCTGCGCGGCACGTAGGTCGTGACCGGCGCCTCGCGGCCATCGCTCGCGCAGCCTGCAAGCGCCAGCGCCAACAGGGCGCCGGACAGGCGCCTCACGCGGCCTCCTTGCCGGCCTGGCGCCGCGGGAAGCGGATGCGGAAATGCGCGCCCGGGCCGTCGAGCACTTCGATTCCGCCGCGATGCAGCGTCACATACTCCTTGACGATCGAAAGGCCGAGGCCGCTACCCTTGATCGCCGCGACGGGCGTGTCGGTGCCGCGATAGAACGCTTCGAAGATCTTCTCGCGCTCGGGAGCCGGGATGCCGGGGCCTTCGTCGGAGACCTCGAAGACCGCGTCGCCGCGGTCCTTGTAGAGCTTGAAGGAAATGAGGCCGCGCTCGGGCGAGAACTTGATCGCGTTGGACAGCAGGTTGTCGAGCACCACGCGGATCTTGTCCTCGTCGCAGTAGGCGGCGACGTTCTCGCAGTTCATCTCGATGCGCAGGTTCTTGGCCACGACGGCGAGCTTGCGGTCGTGGATCACCCGCCGCACCAGGTCCTTGAGCGGCACGATCTTGGCATCGAGGTAGGAGGTCTGGGCGTGCACGGCGCTGTAGTTGAGAAGCCCCTCGATCAGCTTGCGCAGCTCGATCGAGTTCACCTGCAGGATGCGGGCGATCTCGCGCTGCTCCGCGTTGAGGTTTCCCACGACGCCCGAGGAGAGCAGGTCCGAGCCCTCGCGCAGCGCGGTAAGGGGCGTCTTGAGCTCGTGCGAGATGTGCTGCAGGAAGCGGGTTTTCTGAGCTTCGAGCGTGACCAGGCGCTCGCGCAGCCAGTCGAGCTGTTCACCCAGGCGCACCATGTCGCCCGGGCCCTGAACGCTGATAGGGCGCGCGAACTGGCCCTCGCCCAGGCCGCGGATGCTCTCGCTCACCTGCGTGATCGGCCGCGAGATGAGGAAGGTGAACGACGCGATGAGCAGGATCGCGGTGGGAATGAGCGCGATCATCAGCCACAGCACGCTGTTGCGCGACTGCACGGCGCGCTCGCGCAGCTGCTCGATGCCCTCGTCGATCACGCGGTCGCCCATCTCCACCAGCGTGTGCGCCTTCTCGTTGAGCGAGTTGAACTCGCGTGCCAGGTATTGCGAAAGTTGCGGCGTGGGCCCGGTCCGGGTGATGAACTGGTGCATGGCCTCGGCCTGGTCGTCGATCGACTGCAGGTGCCCGCGCTGCGCCTCCGAGATCGTCGGCGTGTCCTGGAGCTGGCGCACGAGCCGCTGGAACGTGTTGCGATGGGCTCGATACGCCTCGAAGAACGTGGGCTCCCCCGCCACCGCGTATTGCCGCGCGGAGCGCTCGAGCGACATGATCGTGCTCACCAGCGAGCGGCTCGCCTGCGTCACCTTGACCGCCGAGTGCACGGCCTTTTCCGAGATGTTGGCGAGGCGCTCGAAGGCGATCGCATTCGAGAGCAGCGCGAAGATGAGCGGCGCGGCCACGATCGTGAAGCCGATCAGCAGCAGTGACAGGAAAGATCGCGGATAGGACAGGCGCATCGCTCTCGATTATCCGCTAAAATCCATGGAATCAATCGCTTGTGGCACAGGCATGTACGAGTCCGAAATCACCCGCTTCATCCGCGAGCTGAAGGCCAGGAACCCGCAGATCGCCGAGCTGCAGCGGAAGAATCGCGCCACCTGGTGGGACAAGCCCCAGGACCTGGAAACCTGGCGCGAGCGCTCGGAGGCGACCGTGCCGCAACCGGGCTACGTTTACTTCCCACTGCCGAAGAAGAAGGGCGACGACCCCGACACCGCGGGGCAAGTCGCGGCGCCCACCCGGCCGGCCTAGCCAGCGCTGCGCCCGCCGTGGCCAAGCAAGGCGAGATCGAATACCTCGCCCGGCTGGGCCTCGCCGGTTCGGATCACGCGCGTGGCAAACCGTTCACCGACCAGGACTGCGGGCTCCTGCTCGCGGACCTGGGCGGGATCCTGATGATGCTGCCCCCGCCGCCGGCGCGCGTGCTCGACCTGGGCTGCGGCAGCGGCTGGACCAGCGTCATGCTCGCGCGGCGCGGCTACGACGTCGTGGGCCAGGACATCGCCGCCGACATGATCGCGCTTGCCGAGGCGAACCGCGAGGAGGCGGGCCTGCGCAACCTGCGTTTCCTCGTCTGCGACTACGAATCGCTCGCCTTCCGCGAGGAATTCGACGCGGCGGTCTTCTACGACTCGCTGCACCATTCGATGGACCCTGCTGCCTCGCTGGCGGGCGCCTTTCGTGCCCTGAAGCCGGGGGGCATCGTCGTGACCGTCGAGCCCGGCGCGGGCCATTCGGCGAGCGAAGCGGCGAGGAACGCCGTCGCGCAGTTCGACGTGATGGAGCGCGACATGCCGCCGGCCCTCGTGGCGCAACTGGGCCGCGCCGCCGGATTCACGGGCGCCACGGCGTACCCGATGCCCAAGATGATCTCCGCGCTGCATTACCGCAGCGTGCCGCCCTCCTGGTGGCCCCTTGGCGATGCGCTCTATCGCTACCTGGCGCTGGGATGGGTCACGCTCGTTCGCCGTCGCCAGTACGGCGGCATGGTGGTGCTGAAGAAATAGCTAGGGCGCCGGAAACAATGTGAGCACTCCATCCAGGCCCACGTGGTCGAGGGCGTAGCTCGCCTTCTCGCGCACCACAGGCTTGGCGTGGTACGCGATGCTGGTGCCCGCCTGGGCGAGCATCGGCAGGTCGTTGGCGCCGTCGCCGACGGCGAGCACCTGCTGCGGCGAGAGGCCGAGCTCGCGCTTCAAGCGCGCCACGTGCGCCGCCTTCCCGGCGGCATCGACGAGCGGCCCCGTCACCTCGCCCGTGAGCTTCCCGCCCTCTGAAACGAGGACGTTCGAGTACGCATAGTCGAGCTCGAGCGCGTGCCTCACGCGATCGGTGAAGTAGGTGAAGCCGCCGGAGACGAGCAGCGTCTTCACGCCGCAGCGGCGCGCCGTCGCCACGAGCCTCTCGGCACCCGGGTTGTAGCGCAGGCGCTCTTCGAAGACGCGCTTCAAGGCCGATTCGTCGAGGCCCTTCAACGTGGCCACGCGCCGGCGCAGGCTCTCGGGCCAGTCGATCTCGCCCCTCATGGCAGAGGCCGTCACGGCGGCGACCTCGGCCTTGCGGCCTGCGAAGTCGGCGATCTCGTCGATGCACTCGATGCAGATGAGCGTCGAGTCCATGTCCATGGCGAGCAAGCGGAAATCGGTGAAGGCTCGCCCTTCCTCGACGAAGCCCCAGTCCAGGCGCGCCGGAACGCAGTGGGCGGCGACCTCGTCGCGCGTGGCGGGATCGGCCTGCGTGATGCGGAAGGCGCTCTCGGCGACCCGCTCGATGTCCTTGCCCCGGGCGATGCCGTGCAGCGCCTTGAGGTCGGGGGTGGCGACGTCTTCGCCCTGGATGATCAGGTTCATCAATGGCTTACGAAAGCGCTAGCGCCCGCATCACTCCCTCACGCCAACTTCTTCAGGAACTGCCTGACCTCATTCGACCGCTGCTTCAGGTCTTCGTGCTTCATCTCGATCTTCACCCGGTCGGGCCCCGGCAGGCGGTAGATGCGCGAGGATTGCACCAGCTGCAGGATGCGCTTCGGGTCCACCGGCGGCTCGGGAATGAACTGCACCGTGATCGAGGAAGGCGACGCGTCGATTTTCTGCACCCCCAGCGGCGCGCCCTGGATGCGAAGCTTGTGGCACTCGAGCAGCACGCGCGCGGGCTCGGGTAGCGGCCCGAACCGATCGACCAGCTCCTCGGTGAGGCGCTCGAGGTCCTCGTCGGTGGAGCAGTTCGCCAGGCGCTTGTAGAGGACGAGGCGCTCGTGCACGTCGCCGCAGTAATTCTCGGGCAGCAATGCCGGCGCGTGCAGGTTCACCTCGGTGCCGATGTTGATCGGCCGCGAGAGGTCGGGCTCGATGCCCTTCTTGAGCGACTTCACCGCGTGCTCGAGCATCTCGGTGTAGAGCGCGAAGCCGATGTCGTGGATGCCGCCCGACTGCGATTCGCCCAGCACTTCGCCGGCGCCGCGGATCTCGAGGTCGTGCATGGCGAGGTAGAAGCCCGCGCCGAGGTCCTCCATCATCTGGATCGCCTCCAGGCGCTTCTTCGCCGCCGGGGACAGCGCGTCTTCGGGCGGCGTGAGCAGGTAGGCGTAGGCCTGGTGGTGCGAGCGCCCGACGCGCCCGCGCAGCTGGTGCAGCTGCGCCAGGCCGAACTTGTCGGCGCGGTGGATGAGGATCGTGTTCGCGGTCGGCACGTCGATCCCCGTCTCGATGATGGTCGAGCACAGCAGCACGTTGGAGCGCTGGTGGTAGAAGTCGCGCATCACGCTTTCCAGCTCGCGCTCGCGCATCTGCCCGTGGGCCACGGCCACCCGCGCCTCGGGCAGCAATTCCTCGAGCTCCGAGCGGCGGTTCTCGATCGTCTCGACCTCGTTGTAGAGGTAGTACGCCTGGCCGCCGCGCTTCAACTCGCGCAGCACCGCCTCGCGCACGATGCCGTTCGAGAGGCGGTTCACGAACGTCTTGATCGACAGGCGCCGCTGCGGGGCGGTGGCGATCACCGAAAAATCGCGCAGGCCCTCGAGGGACATGGCGAGCGTGCGGGGTATCGGGGTCGCCGTGAGGGTGAGCACGTCCACCTCGGCGCGCAGCTTCTTCAGCTCCTCCTTCTGGCGCACGCCGAAGCGATGCTCCTCGTCGATGATGACGAGCCCCAGGTTCTTGAAGCGCACGTCCTTCTGGATCAGCTTGTGGGTGCCGATGACGATGTCGATCCTGCCGTCGGCCAGTCCCTCCAGCGACTTGGCGACCTCCTTGGGGCTGCGGAAGCGCGAGAGCTCCGCGATCTTCACCGGGAAGGCCGAGAAGCGGTCGGTGAAATTGGCATAGTGCTGTTCCGCAAGCAGGGTGGTGGGGACGAGGATCGCCACCTGCTTGCCGGCGGCCACGGCGATGAAGGCGGCCCGCATGGCGACCTCGGTCTTGCCGAAGCCCACGTCGCCGCACACCAGCCGGTCCATCGGGCGACCGAGCGTCATGTCCACGATCACCGACTGGATCGCCTCGGCCTGGTCGGGCGTTTCCTCGAACGGGAACGTCGCGGCGAACTGCTCGTAGTCCTGCATCTTCAGCGGGAAGGCGAACCCCTGGCGCGCGAGGCGCTTGGCGTAGAGGTCGAGCAGCTCGGCGGCGGTATCGCGCACCTGGCGCGCGGCCTTGCGCTTGGCCTTGTCCCACTGGCCGCTGCCCAGCCGATGCAGCGGCGCGGCCTCGGGCGAGGCTCCCGTGTAGCGGCTGATCACGTGCAGCTGCGAGACCGGCACGTACAGCTTGTCGCCGCCCTCGTACTCGAGGTGCAGGAACTCCATCTCGCCCTCGCCCAGGTCGAGCGTGACGAGGCCCAGGTAGCGCGCGATGCCGTGCTGGCTGTGCACCACCGGATCGCCCGGCTTCACTTCGGCCAGGTCGCGCAGCATTCCCTCGGCGCTCGACTTCGCGCGCGAATCGCGCCGCCGCGCCTGCCGCACCTGGCCGGGGTAGAGCTCGGCCTCGGTGATGATGGCGAGCTTCTCCTCCGGCAGCAGGAAGCCGGCCGCGAGCGGCGCGTAGGTCATGGCGACCGGGTGCGCCGCGTCGCGGAAACGCTCGTAGTCGTCCACCAGCACGGGGTGGAAGTTGTGCTCGGCGAAGAGCTGCGAAAGGGTCTCGCGCCGCCCGGCGCTTTCGGCCACGATCAGCGCGCGTCCCTCGAACGGCTCGACGAAGCGCTTGAGCAGTCGAAGCGGCTCCACGTGGCGCCGGTCGATGTCGACCGAAGGAAGCGGCTGGGCCACCATCGGACGGGCCACCCGCAACGGCTCGAAGCGCTTCATCGCCACGAAGAGGTCCTCGACCCGCAGGTAGAGCTCGCGCGGCTCGAGCAGCGGCCGGTCGCGCTCGCCCTTCAGCAGGTCGTAGCGCGACTTGAGGTCCTTCCAGAATCCCTGCGCCGCGTCCGAGACGTCGCCGTGCAGGATCGTCCGGGTGGCGGGCGGGAGGTATTCGAAGAGGGTGGCCGTCTCCTCGAAGAAGAGCGGCAGGTAGGCCTCGACGCCGGCGGGGGCCACGCCGTTGGAAACGTCCTTGTAGACGCGGCTCTTGGAGGGATCGCCCTCGAAGCGCTCGCGGAAGCATTTGCGGAATTGCGCGCGCCCTTCTTCGTCCAGCGGGAATTCGCGCGCAGGCAGCATGCGCACTTCCGACACGGGATAAATCGAGCGCTGGGTGTCGACGTCGAAGGTGCGGATGGTCTCGATCTCGTCGCCAAGCAGGTCGATGCGGTACGGCACCGCGCTTCCGGTCGGGTAAAGGTCGATGAGTCCGCCGCGCACGCAGAACTCGCCCGGGCTCATCACCTGCTGCACGTGGCTGTAGCCCGCGAGCGCGAGCTGCGCCTTCATCGCATCGAGGTCGAGCGCGGTCCTCGCGCGCAGGTGGAAGGTGCGCCCCGCGAGGTAGGCGAGCGGCGGCAGCCGCTGCAGCGCCGTGGTGACCGGGACGATGCCCGCATCGAAATCGCCCTGGCTGAATTGCCACAGCGTCTTCAGGCGCTCCGAGACCAGGTCCGGGTGCGGCGAGAACTGGTCGTAGGGCAGGATCTCCCAGTCGGGCAGGCGGAAGACGCGCAGCTTCGGATCGAACCACGCGATCTCCTCGCGCAGCCGCTCGGCATCCTGGGCCGAGGCCGCCAGCACCAGCAACGGGCGCTCGCGCACCGCCTCGCGCGCCAGCCAGAGCGCATCCGACGACCCCGTCTGGAAAACCCGGGACGGACCTGGATTTCCGCTCACGACCACCGGGCTCGCGGCTTTGCTGCGCAGCGGGAAATCCAGGTCCGTCCCGGGTTTCGAATCCGGGGCCGTCCCGGGTTCCTCAAACGACGGCGACAGGGATCTTGCCGATCTTCGCTCGCCATTGCGCCGGGCCGGTCTTGTGCACCGCCTCGCCGGTGGAGTCCACCGCGACCGTGACCGGCATGTCCTTCACCTCGAACTCGTGGATCGCTTCCATGCCGAGGTCGGCGAAGGCCACGACGCGGGATTTGCGGATCGCCTTGGAAACGAGGTAGGCCGCGCCGCCCACGGCGATGCAATAGACCGCGCCGTGCTTGCGGATCGATTCGGTCGCGGCGGCGCCGCGCTCGCTCTTGCCCACCATGCCGATGAGACCCGTCTTCGCGAGCAACGGTTCTACGAACTTGTCCATGCGCGAGCTGGTCGTCGGGCCGGCCGGGCCCACGGCCTCGTCCCTCACCGCGTCGACCGGTCCCACGTAGTAGATGAAGCGCCCGGCGAAATCGACCGGCAGCTTTTCGCCACGCGCCATCATCTCGACCAGCCGCTTGTGCGCGGCGTCGCGCCCCGTAAGGATTTTGCCGGAAAGCAGCAGCCGCTCGCCCGACTTCCACGTCGCGATCTCGGCCTTGGTGATGCCGTCCAGGTTCACGCGGCGGCTCGCCGAGGCATCGACAGTGATTCTCGGCCAGTCCTCGAGAGACGGCGGCTGCAGGCTCGCCGGTCCCGTGCCATCCAGCACGAAGTGCGCATGGCGCGTGGCGGCGCAGTTGGGCAGGAGGGCGACCGGCTTGGAGGCCGCGTGCGTGGGGTAGTCCACGACCTTCACGTCGAGCACCGTGGAAAGCCCGCCCAGGCCCTGCGCGCCGATGCCCAGCGCGTTCACCTTCTCGTAGAGCTCCAGGCGCAGCTCCTCGGCGCGGCTGGAAGGCCCGCGGGCGCGAAGCTTGTGGATGTCGAGCGGCTCCATCATGGCCCACTTGGCCATCAGCATCGCCTTCTCGGGCGAGCCGCCGATGCCGAGCGAGAGCATGCCGGGGGGGCACCAGTCCGCGCCCATGGTGGGCACGACCGAAAGCACCCAGTCCACGATCGAATCGCCGGGAAGCAGCATCGCGAACTTGCTCTTGTTCTCCGAGCCGCCGCCCTTGGCGCCCACGATCACTTCCACCTTGTCGCCGGGCACGAGCTCGACATGCGTGACGGCAGGCGTGTTGTCGCCGGTGTTGCGGCGGCTGCCATCGGGATCCGAGAGCATCGAGGCGCGCAGCGGGTTGGCCTTGTCGGTGTAGGCGCGGCGCACGCCCTCGTTCACCAGCTGCTCGAGCGAGAGCTTCGTGTCCCAGCGCACGTCCATGCCGGCGCGGATGAAGGCGATCGCGATGCCGGTGTCCTGGCAGATGGGGCGGCGGCCTTCGGCGGCCATGCGCGAGTTCACCAGGATCTGGGCCATGGCGTCCCGGGCCGCGGGGGATTCCTCGCGCTCGTAGGCCTCGTGCAGCGCGCGGATGTAGTCGACGGGGTGGTAGAAGCTGATGTACTGGAAGGCGTCGGCGATCGACTGGATGAAGTCTTCCTGGCGGATCACGGTCATGGAGTTCCTAGGCGTGCTTGTCGGCCCCGTGGCTGGCGGGGCTGCCGTGCGGCATGAGGCGGTCGGCCGCGGCAATGGCCATGGCCGAGAAGAGGAAGGTGATGTGGATCACCGTCTGCGCGATGAGCGTCTTCTCGTCGTAGTGCGCGGCGTTGATGAAGGTCTTGAGCAGGTGGATCGAGGAGATGCCGATGATCGCGGTGGCGAGCTTCACCTTGAGCACCGAGGCGTTCACCGACGAGAGCCACTCGGGCTGGTCGGGGTGGCCCTGCAGCTCCAGGCGCGAGACGAAGGTCTCGTAGCCGCCCACGATCACCATGATGAGCAGGTTCGAGATCATCACCACGTCGATGAGCGCGAGCACCACCAGCATGATCACGGTCTCGTTCAGCTTGGGCGGCAGCGGTTGTCCGTCCGGGCCGGTGGGCAGCGAATAACCGATGCTGTCGATCAGCATCATGAGCGCGGGCTTGCTGCCGAATGCGGCCTCGACCAGGTGCACCAGCTCCACCCAGAAGTGGTAGACGTACACGCCCTGGGCCACGATGAGGCCCACGTAGAGCGGCGCCTGCAGCCAGCGCGACCAGAACATGAAGCCGCCCAGGGCCTTGAGCGCCCCTGAGCGCGAGGATGTCGATGGTTTCATGCGGGAGTGGATTCCGGGGAAGGCGCGTGATCCTGCGCCACACCAATTTTACCCGCGATTGGCGAGCGAGCGGATCGTGGCCTCGTCGAAACCCAGCTCGTCCAGGATCGTGGCGTTGTGCTCGCCTACTTCCGGGATGCCGTCCATGCGCGCCTCGAAGCGATCGCTGATTCCCGGCGGGCGCAACGCGGGCACCGGACCCACGGGCGATCCCACGTCCACCCAGCGCCCGCGCGCGGCAAGCTGCGGGTGGCGCCACAGGTCGTGCATCGTGTTCACGTCGGCGTTGGCGATCTGCGCGCGGTCGAGCCGCTCGCGGATTTCCTCGGCGCGCAGGGCCGAGAAGCGCGCGACGATGATCCCGCGCAGCGCTTCGCGATGGGCGTTGCGCGCCGCGTTGCTGGCGAAACGTGGATCGCGCGCGAGCGCCGCCTCCGCGAGCACCCCGTCGCAGAAAGCCTGCCACTCCCGCTCGTTCTGCAGCCCCAGCATGATCGTGCGGCCGTCGCCGGTCGGAAACGGCCCGTAGGGATAGATGGTCGCGTGCGCCGCGCCGGCGCGCGGCGGCGGCTCCGCGCCGTCGAACGAGTAATACAGCGGGTAACCCATCCACTCGGCGAGCGATTCCAGCATCGACACGTCGATGTGCGCGCCTTCGCCGGTGCGCTCGCGCAGCAGCAGCGCGGCGAGGATGCTCGAGTAGGCGTACATGCCCGCGGCGATGTCGGCGATCGAGCTGCCGGCCTTCGCGGGCTCGCCGGGCGTGCCCGTGATCGAGAGGAAGCCCGCCTCGGCCTGGATCAGCAGGTCGTAGGCCTTGCGGTCGCGGTGCGGTCCGTCGTTGCCGTAGCCGGAGATGTCGCACACGATGAGCCGCGGATGGCGCTCGCGCAGGGCGGCCGCCGACAGGCCGAGCCGTCCGGCCGCGCCGGGAGCCAGGTTCTGCACGAACACATCGGCGCGCGCGACAAGGCGGCGCATCACCTCGCCCGCCACCTTCGACTTGAGGTCGAGCGCCAGGCTCTCCTTCGAGCGGTTCACCCAGACGAAGTGCGAGGAAAGGCCCTTCACGCGCTGGTCGTAGTGGCGCGCGAAATCGCCCTCGCCGTTGCGCTCCACCTTGATCACGCGCGCGCCCAGGTCGGCGAGCTGGCGCGTGCAGAACGGGGCGGCGATGGCGTGCTCGAGCGAGACGACGGTGATGCCGTCGAGCGGGCGCTGCGTCACAGGATGACTCCGTACGGCCAATTCTCTCGCACCACCTGCTCGGGCAGCTTCCTGAGGACCTCGATCGCGAAGGCGGTGTCGGCTTCGGACAGCGCGTGCAGGGCGTGCGCCTTGAGCAGCGTCTGCAGCGCCTTGCCGAACATCGGGGGATCGAGCATCTCGCCCTCGAACTTGATGGCCCCGCCCAGCAGCGCATCGGCGTCGATGGCGGCGCGCAGGATGGCGATCTTGGTGCGGACCTCGGAGGGCGAAGGCGTGAAGGCCACCTTGCAGGGATGGATGTGCGAGGGATGGATCACCTGCTTGCCCGAAAGGCCCATCGAGGCCTCCTCGAGCGCATGGCGGTAGACCACGCGCGACTCGTCGTCGCCATGCAGGTCGAGCCAGCGGCGCACGTCGTGGGGCTCGACGTACTCCTCCGGCATGGCCGCCTGGCCGATCAGCGTCTCCACCGCCCCGATCACGCCCTTGCCGGCGATGCGCGCCTCGAAAAGGATGTCGTGCAGGTAGAACTTGAGCTCCTCGGTCCAGTTGCGCGGCGTGATCGCGATGCCCATCGCCTTGGAGAAATCGTGGATGCCGAACACCACGTGCTTGACCGTCGCGTACTGCATGAGCTCCGGCGCGATCTTGAGGGACTTGGGATGCTCGATGATCGGCTGGATGGTGATGCGGTGGTCGAGCCCGGCGAGCACCGCCGAGAGGTCGCGGATTTCCGGAGCGCCGTAGGCCTCTCCCGCCTTGGCGAGCATCACCGCGTCGAAGTGCCCCGCCAGGTCGCGAACCAGCGCCAGGTCCTGCTCGTACTCGTCGGTGCGGAAGGGATTGATGCGCACGGCGACCTGCAGGCCCTTGCGGCGCGGCATCCGCGGCAGCTCCCGCCGCAGCAGCTCGCGGCTCATCTCCTTCTGCCGGCAGCCGTCCTCGAGGTCGAAGAGCAGCGTGTGGGCCGTGGTGTTCCAGGCGTGCTTGCGGAAGCGTTGCGCCGCCTGCTCGAGGTCCTCGTAGAGGCCGAGCGAGGGCGCGTACTTGACCGGCGGGTAGTAGATCTGGATGCCCGGCCAGTAGTTGCCGAGGAGGTCGGCCGAGGCGGTTGCGTCCGTGGTCGGCTTCACGGCCTGGGAGGGGACGGGGCGGATCGCGCTCATGGCGCCCAAGCTAGCATGGCCGCGCCCGGGGCGCGCCCACCGCATGGCCTCCATGCGATTGTCGCCGGGCTTTCGTTTGACGCCGATTTTGCCGCCGTATACCGTAGGACGCCACGCAAGCCGCGGCGATCCATGAGGAGAGTGCCTTGAAAGGGTTTCGTCCGATATCGATTGCAGCAGCGCTGGCCACGGCGCTGAGCCTTGTCCTGGCCATCCCGAGCGCGGCCCAGCAGCCCAGGAAGGTGAAGGTCGGCACGTTCAAGCTGGTGCACATGATGGCGCCGGTTTTCTACGAGAAATTCCTGCCGAAGGACATCCAGGTCGAGCTGGTCTATTTCGCTTCCAGCCTCGACATCGAGAAAGCCGTGGTGAACGGCAACATCGACTTCGGCGAGTACGGAACGACGGCTGCGCTGATCGCCGGGGCCCAGGGCGATCCCCAACTCATCATCGGCGACGCGGCGCGCAAGGGCGCTGCCATCGTCGTGAAGAAGACCTCGAGCATCAAGACGGTTGCCGACCTTCGCGGCAAGAAGATCGCGAACTTCCCGGGGGCGTTGCAGGACGTGCTCCTGAGGGCGACGCTGCAGAAGGCGGGCCTCGACCCGAACCGGGACGTGGAGCTCATCAAGGTGAACTGGGCCGAGATGCCGATCGCACTGCAGCGCGGCGACGTGGACGCGTACTCCGGATCCGAGCCGCACCCGACCCTGGCGGTATCCGAGGGCTACGGGCGGATACTGTCCTATCCGTACGACACGCCGATCGGCAGCCTGAACAGCGCGCTCGCCACGCGCAAGGAGCTGGCCGAGAAGGAGCCCAAGCTGGTCCAGGCGATCGTCTGCGCGCAGAAAGCCGCGTACGAATACATGCAGAAGAATCCCGACGTGTGGGTGGAGACAGGCCGGCGCCTGTTCGGCTTCGATCCCAAGGTCACGAAAGCTTCGATGGTGAACGTGGGAATCGGCTGGGAGCTCTCCGACGAGTATGTTGCGAGCTTCAAGGCGATGGGCAAGGCCCTGCTCGACCTCAAGATCATCGACCGGGAGCCCGATTACGCCGCCATGATCGACCAGCGCTTCTACAAGGTGGCCAAGGCCGGCGGGTGCAAGTAGCGTCGCCGGAGGTCCCCGGCCGCGCGGCTGCGCTGCCGGCTTCGATCACGACGAAGGTTTTGCGCTTCCTCGGGCGCGTTGCGCGGGCCCTGGCGCTGCCGGCGATGGTCATCGCCGCCTGGCAGGCCGCGGTGGCTTCCGGGGCCCTGCCGCCGCGCATGATGCCTTCGCCGCTCGCCGTCGCCACGACCGCATACGATTTCGTCCTCGGCAATGCCGATTCCCCCGGCGCCTATGCCTTCAGCGGCAGTTTCGCCAAGCACGCCTGGGTCAGCACGCTTCGAGTCCTTCACGGATTCTCGCTGGCGGTCGTGGCCGGCGTCTCGCTCGGGCTCATGCTCGGCATGAGCCGAACCCTCGAGCGCTTCGTGGATCCCGTCCTGCAGGTCGTTCGCCCCATACCCATCACGGCCTGGCTACCGCTTTCGATCATCTGGTTCGGGCTGGGCCATCGCGCGACGATCTTCCTCATCTTCCTCGGGGCCTTCTTCCCGATCCTCATCAGCACCACCACCGGCGTGAAGATGGTGGACCGCCGCTTCGTGGAGGCGGCGCAGATGCTCGGCACCAGCGCCCGCCAGCTCTTCTACCGTGTGTACTTGCCGGCGTCCCTGCCGTCCATCCTGGCCGGGATGCGCGTGGGGCTGGGCTTCGCCTGGGTGTGCCTGGTGGTGGGCGAGATGACCGGCGTAGGGGCCGGTCTCGGATCGGCCATCGCGGATGCCCGCGAGTTGTTCCGCGTGGACCTGATCATCGTCGGGATGCTGCTCATCGGCCTGATCGGCTATGCCTCGGACATGCTGGTGGTTTACGGCTTCCGGCGCGCGCTGCGCTGGTCGCCCGGGCTTTTCCGCTGATGGCGCGATCGAAGGTCGCGGTTCGCGGCCTGACGAAGGTGTTCGCCGAACCGGGCTCCGGCAAGCAAACCGAAGCGCTGCGCGACGTTTCCATCACGATCGAGGCGCACGAGATCGTGTGCCTGCTGGGACCGTCGGGGTGCGGGAAGTCCACCGTGCTGCGCGTGGTCGCGGGCTTCGAGCAGGCATCCGGCGGCGAGGTGCTGCTCGACGGGCGGCCCATCGTCGGTCCGGGGCCGGACCGCGGCGTGGTGTTCCAGGAGCAGGCATTGTTCCCGTGGCGCTCGATCTACGAGAACATCGTTTACGGCCCGAAGATCCGTGGCCGGCCCCGCGCCGAGTACGAGGAGCTGGCGGAGCGCTATATCGGCATCGTCGGACTGCGTGGGTTCGAAAACCATTATCCGCACGAGCTCTCGGGAGGCATGAAGCAACGCGTCGCCATCGCGCGCGTGCTCATGAACGCGCCTGAAGTGCTCCTGATGGACGAGCCCTTCGGCGCGCTCGATGCGCAGACGCGAGCCACCATGCACGAGTGGCTGCTCGACCTGTGGCAGACCAGCCCTCGCGCGGCGCTCTTCATCACGCACGACGTGGACGAGGCGATCCTGCTGGCCGACCGCGTGTACGTGATGACCGCTCGGCCGGGCCGCATCAAGCTCGAGCTCGCCGTCGACATCCCGCGCCCCCGCGCGCTCGACGTCCTCACCAGCGACCGGTTCATGGCGCTCAAGCGCGAGGTGCTCGAGTGCATCCGAACGGAGGCGCGCGCGGCGCTGGAGCTGCCGAGGGCATGACGGAGCTCGCCGCCGCCGGATTCCGACAGGAGCCAGACGGCACCTGGCGGATTCCTGTGCCGAGCGATGCCAACATCGCGGCCGATACGGTCGGCAGGCACGCACATGGCTCGCGCGCGGGACATGTCGCGCTGGTTTTCGAGGACGCGGATGGAGCGTTGCGACGCTGGACTTTCGAGCAGCTGGATCGAGAGGCCACGGCAGTGGCCGTCGGCCTGCGTGCGCACGGGGTCGAGCGAGGGCAGCCCGTAGGGATCCACACTGGGCAGAGCCCCGAGACCGCCATCGCGCATCTCGCGCTCTACAAGCTGGGCGCGGTGGCGGTCACCTTGTCGCAGATGTATGGCCCCGAAACGCTGCGCCACATCGTACGCGATTGCGGAGTCGCGCTCATCGTGACGCAGTCGCGATTTGTGGCGGCTTTCCGGGAGCTGACAGAGGAACTGTCCACGAGGATCACGCTGGTCACGCCTGGCCCGCACGATGGGTGCATCGACATGTCGCGATTGGCCGCGTCACCGGCAGGCGGGTTCACACCGGTGACGACGTCGGCGAACGAGCCCGCGCTGCTCATGTATACCTCGGGTTCGACCGGCAAGCCGAAGGGGTTGCTGCACGCGCATCGCATCCTGCATGCCTACATGCCCACGGTCCGGCTCTTCTACAACCTCGCAACCCAGGAGCCCGATGCCGTGTTCTGGTCGCCGGCCGATTGGGCCTGGGTGGGAGGGTTGCTGGACCTCGTGCTGCCCGCGTGGGCAGAGGGGCAGACCGTGGTCGCGACGCAGCATCGGTTCGATGCGCCATGGGCGATGGACTTCATGGCGAGGCATCGCGTGACCCATTCCTTCATGACGCCCACCGCGCTCAAGCGCCTGGCGGAGGTGGAGCAACCGCGTGCCCGCCGCGACCTGCACCTGCGGGTGGTTTGCACCGGCGGGGAAAGCTTGCCCAGCGAGATCGTGCGCTGGTCGCGCGAAGAGTTGGGCGCCGTCTGCAACGAGTTTTACGGGCTCACGGAGTTCAACCACCTCGTGGGCAACTGCGAGCGCCTCTACCCAATTCGCCCGGGATCCATGGGCAAGCCCTATCCGGGCCATGGCACCTGCCTCGTGGACGAGGAGGGGCGCGAGGTCGCGCCGGGCATCGTCGGAGAGATCGTGGCGCGCACCGACGACCCGACGCTTTTCCTCGGCTATTGGGGCGATCCCGGAATCCCGCAGCGGCTCAAGCTGGGCGAGCGCTGGCTGCGCACCGGAGACCTGGCCACGCGCGATGCCGACGGCTACTTGTGGTACCAGGGACGCAACGACGATCTCATCAAGAGCGCCGGCTACCGAATCGGCCCTGCGGAGGTGGAGGACGTGCTGGTCATGCATCCGCAGGTGGCCGAGGCCGCCGTCATCGGCAGCCCGGACCGCTCGCGCGGCACCATCGTCAAGGCCTTCGTGCGGCTGCGTGAAGGCGCCGTCGCCGGCGATGCCCTTGCCGCCGAGCTGCAGGACTTCGTGAAGGTGAGGCTCGCGGCCTACAAGTACCCGCGTGAAATCGAGTTCGTCACCGATTTCCCGCTCACCAGCTCCGGCAAGATCCGTCGCGGCGAGTTGCGGCGCCGGGACGCCGAGGCGAAGGCGCGGGGCGTCTCCGCGCGCTGACGATCGGGCATGGCCAAACCTGCACAGCGTCCGGCCGATGTCTTCGTCGCCGGATGCGCCATGACGGCGTTCGGGCGTCGCTCGGACGGCACGTCGCCACGGGACTGGGTCCGGCAGGTGGCGCAGGAAGCCATCCGCGATGCCTGCATCGGGCCGGAACAGGTCGATGCATTGGTCGTCGCGACCGAAAGCGATTTCTTCTGGCCGCAGCTTTGCCCCGGCGCCCTGCTGGTGGACGAGGCCGGGCTCGTGCCTCGGCCCGTGATGCGCGTCGAGATGGGCGGGGCGAGCGGCGCCATGGCGATTCGCGCCGGCACGATGCACATCCTGTCCGGCATGCATCGCAACGTGCTCGTGGTCGGCTACGAGCAGGCCGCCAGCGGCCTTCCGGGCGACGACGTGCGCACGCTCTATGGGCTCTCCTTCGACGCGGAGCTCGAAGGCATGGCCGGCGCGAGCGCGGCGAGCCTCTATGCCCTCTCCGCCGGCCTGTACATGCACGAGTTCGGTATCACGGAGCGCGACCTTGCGCGCGTGTCGGTGAAGAACCACGGCAACGCGGTGCTCAACCCGCTTTCACACAAGCCCATGCAGGTCAGCATCGAGGACGTATTGGCCTCGAGGCCGGTGAGCTCGCCGTACAAGCTGCTCGATTGCAGCATGATCAGCGACGGCGCCGCGGCGGTGGTGCTGGCGGCGGAAAGCTTCGGCCCGCCGCGGCGCCCGCGCGTGCGCATCGCGGGGTGGGGTTGCGCATCCGACCATAGCCGTCTCGGTGATCGCGCGCGGCCTTATGCGTTCGAGGGCAAGGCGCGCTCGGCGCACCAGGCCTACGAGAAGGCCGGTATCACGGAGCCGAAGCGGGAGGTCGGGCTTGCCGAGGTCTATGACGCGTTCACCGGCGCGGAGCTGCAGGGAATCGAGGCGCTGGGCCTGTGCGATGCCGGCCAGGCGGCCAGGGCGCTGGCCGAAGGGCGGTTCGACCGCGGTGGCGTGCTACCCGTGAATCTCTCGGGCGGGCTGCTGGGGCAGGGCGGACCACCGGGTGCGACCGGCGTAGCCCAGGTCGTGACATTGGCGCAGGTGCTGCAGGGAAGGTACTGGCCGGGGCTGCAGCCTGGCGGCGAGCGCCGCTTCGGTGTCGCTGATGCCCATTCGGGGGTCGCCAGCGTGAGCGTGACACACGTGCTCGAGAAACTGCCGTGAACGATCTCCGGCTCTGTTTGGAATGGGCGCGAGGCACCGGCGGGCTCGCGCCGTACTTCGAGGGCCTGGGCGCCGGCATCGCGCGCGCCACGTGTTGCCCGGGATGCCACCGGACCTGGTTCCCGCCCCGGTTGGCATGCACCTGCGGCCGCGTCGAGCTGCAATGGCGCACGCTCCCCGGTTCGGGAATCGTCCGCGCGGTGACCGCCGGGCCGGGCCGCTTGCCGGGGGAAGAACCAACACGCACTCTCGTCCTGGCGCTGGTGGCGGTCGAAGGCGCCGACAACGCGGTGCTGGGACGCATCGAGCCGCCGATCGCCCCTGCCGTGGGCGCGGGTGTGAGGCTGATCGCGGACACATTGCGTGGTCGGCCGGCGTGGAGCGCCGTGTTCACGCCCTGTTGAGGGAGGCTTTCGGGGCGTGCGTTAGGATGTCGCTGGTCCACAGGCCTGCGGTCAACCGCCACCGCGCGCATTGATGTCCCGATTCGTTGTCCTCGTCTTCGCGGTCGGGGTTGCTCAGCTGATTTCCTGGGGCACGCTCTTCTACGCCGTGGGAGTGCTCGGTGCTCCGATGGGGGCGGAGCTGGGCATGAGCGAGCTCTTCGTCTTCGGCGCCTTCACCGCGGCCCTGGTCGTCTCGGGCTCGCTCGCGCCCTGGGCCGGCAAATTGCTCGACCGGCGCGGCGGCCGCTTCGTGATGTCGATCGGTTCGCTGCTGGGCGCTGCCGGCATGGCGTTGCTGGCCACCGCCGCGCATCCGGTCCAGGTGGTCGTCGGCTGGGTCGTCGTGGGCGCGGCGATGGCGACCAGCCTGTACGATCCGGCGTTCGCGGCGCTGTCGCAGTTCATGGCCGGCACGCCGTATCGGCGCGCGGTCACCGCGCTCACCATCCTCGGCGGCCTCGCGAGCACCGTGTTCTGGCCGGTCTCGCAGCTGCTCATGGATGCGTGGAGCTGGCGCGTGGCCTTTGGCGTGCACGCGGCGCTGCACTTGTTCGTTTGCTTGCCCGTACACATGTTCCTGCTGCCGAACAAGGTGGAGGAGGGACCCGCGACCTCGATGCGCACGACGGCCGCCACGGCCGAAGCGTCGCCGCCGCGGCCCGGAATGCCATGGCTCACCCTGGCCGTGGCCGTCGGCTCGTTCGTTTCGGCACTCGTGGCGGTTCACGTCGTGAGCCTGCTCACCGCATCCGGCCTCACGCAGTCGCAGGCGATCTGGATCGCGATGCTCATCGGCCCGATGCAGGTCGCGGGGCGCATCGCCGAGTTCGGCTTCGCCGCGCGCGTGGGCGTGATCGCCCTGGGCCACCTGGCCTTCGCCTTGCTGGTGGTGGCGACGGTGGCGCTCATGCTGGTGGACGGCTTGGGGCTCGCCGCCTTCATCTTCGTGGCCGCCTACGGCTGGGGCAACGGCATCTTCACCATCATCCGCGGCACGACGCCCGTGGAGCTGTGGGGACGCAGGGGACTCGGCGCGGTGCTCGGACACCTTTCACGCGCGGGCCAGTATTCGCGCGCGGTGGCGCCGGCCTCGTTCTCGGGAATGCTGGCGATCGGCCTCGGGCGCCACGCGACGTTGGCGATCCTCGCTGCCTTCGGCGTGGGTGCGCTCGCGAGCTACGCGCGCGCGGTGCGCATCGCGCGAAAGGCGCCGCGCGAGCGCGACGCCGCCTGAGCCGTGCTCCTAGACCGGTGCCGCCACGCCGAAGCTGCGTTCGGCATCGAGGATCAGCGCCGGCAGCCCCTGCGCCTGGACCGTTCCCGCGCGCGAGGCCGCGCGCTCGCGGCCCATGGTGGCCAGCATCGTGACCGGCCCCGAGCGGATCGCACCCGTGGGACAGATCTCCTCGCACGCGCGCGGCATGTCGAGGGTCCGCGTCTTGCCCGGCGTCTGGCAGAAATTGCACTTCTCCATCTTTCCGGCCGTCGCGGAGAGCTGCGGCGCGCCGAACGGGCAGGCCCAGGCGCAGAAGCCGCAGCCGATGCACTTGTTCTGGTCGACCGTGACGATGCCGTTCTCGGCGCTCTTGGTGATCGCCGAAACCGGGCAGGCGTTGCGGCACGGCGCGTCGCCGCAATGCATGCAGGCCATCGAGACGTTCATCGCCTTGACCGCAGGATAGGTGCCCGTCTCGATCTTCACCACCTCGCGCCAGCGGGGCCCGACCTCGACCTCGTTCCAGGTCTTGCAGGCGATCTCGCAGGCGTGGCATTTCACGCAGCGCTCGTGGTCGAAATAGAAGCCGTGTTGCATGACGCCTCCTTGGGTCCCCGCCTGCGCGGGGACGACAGTCTTCAGGCCGGCCGGACCCGCACCTTGCACTCGTTGTAGCAGTTGGCGCCGGTGATGGGGCTGGTGTACGTGTCCATCAAATTGTTCGAATGCGCGCCCTTGCCCTTGGCGACCGAGCCCATGGCCCAGTGGCCGAAGCCGTGGCCGTGGCGCACGCTCACGCAGCCCGGCACGAGGCCCTCGACCACCTTCGCCTTGATGCGGATCTTGTCCTTGGGCGACTCCACGTAGACGTAGCTGCCGTCGACGATGCCGTATTTCTGCGCGTCCAGGCGGTTGATCTCGACCCAGTTCTCGCCGCAGATTTCCATGAGGAAGGGGTTGTTCTGCGTGACGATGTTGCAATGCATGCTGAGCTTGGAGTGCGTGAGCTGCAGCGGGTATTGCGCATCGGGCTTCACGCTCCTCTCGGTATACACGGGATAGGGATCGAAGCCCGCGTCGGCGTAGGCCTGCGAGCGGATCTCGACCTTCTTCGAGGGCGTGGCGAGCCCCTCGGGCACGCGGTTGTAGCGCACCGGCCCCGCCCAGAATCCGCGCTCCTTGAGCTCCTCGAGCGTCATGGGGATGTCCTTCATCATGAGCTCGCCCCAGTCCTCCCACTTCTGGTAGGGGAAGTGCTCGGCCCATCCCATCTTGGCGGCGAGCCCCTTCACGATGTCGTAGAGCGGCTTGGCCTCGCCCACCGGCGGCACCGCCGGCTGGCAGAGGATCACCTCGGGCCCCAGCCACATGCCGTTCCTGATCTCGGCGTGTTCGTAGAACGAGGTCTCCGGCAACACGATGTCGCACTCGAGGGCGGTCTCGCTCATGAAGAGCTCGATCGCCACGCCGAGCTCGAGGTGGCGGAACATCTCCTGCACCCGGTCGCGGTTGGGATCGCTCATCACCGGGTTGGTGGACTGCACGAAGAGGCCCTTCACCGGATACGGCTTGCCGTCGATCACCGCGTCCGGCAGGCGCGAGTTGGGCAGGTCGGGTGCCAGCGGGTAGCCCATCGCGATGTGCAGCGGCGGCTTGGTGGGCCTGGCCTTCGCCGACTCGGGGATGTTCACGGGCGCCGCGAGCGGGGCCCAATCCTTGAGATTGAGGTTTCCCGGCTTGTCGACCTCGCCGCAGATGGCATCGAGGATGTAGCAGGCGCGCCCCGCGTCGGCGCCGTTCGTGTAGAAGCCCGAGCCCTTGAAGATCGCCGACATGGCGGGCTTGGTGGTCGCGAATTCGCGCGCGAGGCGGGTGATGGTCTCGGCCTTCACGCCGCAGATCGGCTCGGCCCATGCCGGCGTGTAGCCCTTGGCGACCAGGTGCTCGCGGAAGCCCTCGAAGCCTTCGCAGTAGCGGCTGGTGAATTCGCGATCGTGGAGCCCTTCCTCGATGATGACGCTGCACATCGCCAGCGCCATCGCCCCGTCGGTGCCGGGGTTGATGGGGATCCACTCGTTGGCCTTCTGCGCGGTCTCGGTGAAGTTCGGGTCGACCACCACCAGCTTGCAGCCGCGCTTCTTCGCCTCGATGAGCGCGCGGCTCTCCCACAGCCCCTGGTTGGCGCCGAGGTTGTTCATCCCCCAGAGCATCACGTACTTCGAGTTGGCGAAGTCGTGCATGGGGAAGACGTGGCCGAAGAGCGTGAGGCATGCGGCGCGGCGGTCCTGCTCGCACCCCGAGGTGTGCGCGTAGTTGTTGGGCGAGCCGTACAGGTCGCCCAGGAAATGGCGGAAGAAGACCGTGTTGGGGTCGTGGTGGCAGGTGTAGGCCACGGCTTCCGGGCCCCACTTGTCGCGGATCGTCTTCAGCTTGTCGGCGATGAAGGTGAACGCCTCGTCCCAGGAGATGCGCTTGAACTGCCCCGGCTGGCCCTTGGGATTGGTGCGCAGCATCGGGTACTTGAGGCGATCGGGATCGCGCGGCAGGTAGGCGCTCGCCATGCCCTTGGCGCAACGCGAGCCGATGTTGTTCGGCGACTCGGGGTTGCCCTTGTGGTAGACGACCTTGCCGTCGCGCACCATCACCTCGGTCGGGCACTGCCACGGGCAGGTGTAGCAGAAGCTCTTGATGAGCTTGGCGCCCTTCACGTCGGCCAGGCGCTGGCCGAGCGCCTTCGGTTCCGCTGCGCTCGGCACGGCGGGCTTGTCGATCTCGATGGTCATCTTTCCTCCCTCGGGCGGGCGGGCGCGAGGCTCTAGGCCTGGCGGGCCGCGCGTTTTTCCTGCGCCCGCGTGGTGTTCTTGCGGATCGGCCCCAGCTTGCGCTCGATCTCCTCGTAGGTGGGGGCGGCACCCTTGCGGCCGCCGGCCAGCGCCTGCGCCATCGCGCGCACATGCGTGGCTGTGGTGCCGCAGCAGCCGCCGATGATGCGCGCGCCGGCGTCGCGTGCGAAGCGCGCGTAGGTCGCCATGACTTCCGGCGTGCCGTCGTAGCGCACGCGCATGTCGTCGCCCATCACCGGCAAGCCGCAGTTGCTCTTGGCGATGATGACGTCGCCCGGCTCCGAGCCCTGGGCGAGGCCCAGGACGGAATCGATGAGCTGGGACGGGCCGATGCCGCAGTTGGCGCCGAAGGCGATCGGCCGCGCGGGCAGCGTTTTCGAAAGGCGCATCGCGTCGGCGGGTTTCACGCCCATCATCGTGCGCCCGCCGGTATCGAAGGTCATGGTCGCCACGATGGGCAGGCCGGCGCGCTGCGCGCCGCGCACCGCCGCCTCGAGCTCGTTCTCGGCGAACATCGTCTCGATCCAGGCCACGTCCGCGCCGCCCTCGCGCAACGCCTGCGCCTGCTCGTGGAAGGCTTCCTCGGCTTCCGCGGCCGTGCGCGGACCCAGCGGCTCCAGCACGTCGCCCGTGGGCCCCATCGAGCCCGCCACCACCACGGGCCGCCCGGCCTTGTCGGCCACGTCGCGGGCGAGCGCGGCGGCCGCCATGTTGAGCTCGCGCACGCGTCCCTGCAGCTTGTGCAGCGCGAAGCGGAAGCGGTTGGAGCCGAAGCTGTTGGTGAGGATGATGTCGGAGCCCGCGTCGACGAAGCCCTGGTACACGGTGCGCACGTCCGCGGGGCGCTCGACGTTCCAGAGCTCCCCGGGCGCGCCGTTCGCCAGGCCGAGCGCGAAGAGGTTCGTGCCCATGGCACCGTCGAGCAGGAGCACCTCGCGCTCGGACAGCAGGCGCTGCAGCGTGTCGCCCATCACGCCCAGCTGAACGAAAGGTTGCAGGCGTGGAAGTCGTTGTTCTCGTCGCCGGTCGCCGAGACGACGCTGAATCCGCGGCCGTTCGCCGCGCGGGTGTCCGCGAGGGTGCGGTTGGCGATCCAGTAATCCGAATAACGGTGGCCGAAGACGGCATACGTCACGCCACCTTCGATCTCGACTCCATTGTCGGGGCCCAGGCGCGTGTTCATCGGGCGGGGCGTCTTCCATTCCTGCAGCACTTGCGCCTTGCCGGCATCGAGCGAATCGACCACGACCGCGCGCTGGATGGGCCATGCCCACGAGCGGCCCACGAGGCGCACCTTGCCCGGTGGCGTGAGGCACATCACCGCATGCCGGTGGGGCCCCTTGAGGGCGAAGCGATCGTAGAAGGCATCGTCGGCCTCCACCGCATGGCATCCGAAGGCCTCCGGCTTGCCGGCGCGGGCGGCCTCGATCAGCTTCGCCTGCTCCTCGCGCGAGAGCAGCCGGGGCTGCTGCCACGCCATGTTCTTGTACTGGTCACGGTCGAATTCGGGGATGGGAAATCGCTTGCTCATGGCGTTCCTCGGCGCTGTCCTAGCCCCGAATATTGCAACAAGGGCGTTTGGCCGTCGGCCCCGCGACCCATGCTAGTTCGGATGGGGAGGTATGCAAAAAAGAGGGGTGGTAGTGAGCTTCCCGCGTTCGCAGGACCCCGTGTCCACGTCATAGCGGCCGATTTCGACCAGCCCGGCGCGCGGAAAGTAGGCGCGTCCAAGGTCGCCTACCAACACCATGGCGCCCCCGGCTGCGAGCCCGCGCAGCCAGGGCATGAGCCGCGCGGCGAGGAAACGCTCGTACCAGAGGTCGCCAGCGAGGACGATGTCCCAGCGGCCCGTCGTCCCGATGAGGTCGTCGGCCGAAGTCTCCAGTTCGATGCCCGCCAAGCGTGCATTGGCCGCCATCGCCTCGCAGGCGAAGGGATCGATGTCATTGGCCACCACGTGCGAGGCCCCCATCATCGCCGCTGCGATGGCCGCGAGTCCCGAGCCGCTTCCGAGATCGAGGACCGAGCGGCCCTCGATGCGCGCGCGATGGTCGAGGAGGTGTCGCGCGATGGCCTGGCCGCCCGGCCAGGCCATCCCCCAATAAGGCGGCGGCAGTCCGCGGCGACCGAGCCAATTTTCCTGGGCGCGCCACAACTCGTCGAGGTCGCCGGCGAGGTGCAGGCGCACTTCCGGACACAACGCGGTGGCTTGCACGCGGGTGGCGTGCGCGAGGAACGAATCGAAGTCGCCTTGCATCGCGCGCTCAGTCATGCGCCGGAAAGCCACCACGCGTGCGCATGAGAGGTATGCCTTATTTGCATGCTGATAGCGACGATTGGCCGTGATGCCGGGCGCTGCGCAGGGTTATTCTTGCCCGACAAAAAACGATACCGCGCAAACGCGAACAAGAGCTCCCCACCGGACGTGCCATCGCCCGGGACACGGGCCCACTTCCGGAGGATGGATTGCTTAGCCAGCAGATCATCAGCGGGTTGGCGACGGGCAGCCTGTACGCGCTCACCGCCATTGCCGTCGTGGTTGTCTTTCGCAACACCCGCACCATCAACGTCGCCCAGGGCGACTTCTCGATGCTGGCGGCGTTCTTCGCGGTGCTCTTCCTCAAGTCGGGCATGAATTACTACGCCACCATCGCCATGACGGTGGCGGCGACCATGCTCCTGGGCATCGTGGTGGAGCGGCTGGTCATGCGGCCCATCGCCGATTCGGACTGGCTCACGCTCTTCACGGCGACGTTGGGCGTGTACTACATCATGCACGGCGTCGCCGGCTGGATCTGGGGGCGCGACACCAAGGCCTTCCCCGTCACCTTCGATCCGACGCCGATCAAGCTCTTCGGCACCATCGTGAGCGAGGGGCACCTCATCAACATGGCGTGGGCGGCGGCCATCGGCGTGGTCTTGTTCGTCTTCTTCAAGTTCACCAAGCAGGGCATCGCCATGCGCGCGGTGACCGACGATCCCGAGACGGCCAAGCTCATGGGCATCCCGGTGCGCTTCATCGTCATGCTCACCTGGGGCATGGCGGGGTTCCTCGGCGCCTTCGCCGGCATCCTCATCGCGCCCATCCTCTATGTATCGCCGCAGATGATGGACGAGGTGCTCATCAAGGGCTACGTCGCCGCGGTCTTCGGCGGCCTCTACTCGATCCCGGGCGCCATCGTCGGCGCGCTCATGATCGGCGTGGCGGAGAACCTCGCCGGCGGCTACCTCGGCTCGCACTACAAGACCGCGACCGCCTTCGTGATGATCGTGGCGCTGCTGGCGCTGCGGCCGCAGGGCCTGTTCGGCATCCAGAAACGGCGGGAGATCTAGATGGTGAACAAGAATCCCGCGGGCTCGCTCTCGGCGCCGGTGCGCGACCGCGCGGCGGTGGCCACGCTCAAGGCGAAGTTCCAGGTGCAGAACGTGGCTCTCGTGGTGGCGTTCTTCGTGGCCTTGCTGCTGGTGCCGCTCATCCCGGGCTTCAAGGGATGGATGGCGAGCCAGGCCGCCCTGGTCGTGGTGTACATCCTCGCCGCCCAGGGCCTTTCGATCCTCACCGGATACACCGGCCTGGTCTCGGTGGGGCACGGCGGATTCCTCGCCATCGGCGCCTACACCGCGGCCTTGCTGGTAAAGCACGCCAACGCGGACATCGTGCTGAGCCTCATCGCCGGCGCCGCGATGGCCGGGGTGATCGGCATGCTGATGGCGCTGGTGTTCCTGCGCCTGGCCGGGCCCTTCCTCGCCATCGGCACGCTGGGCTTCGCCTTCTTCGTGGGCACCGTGGTGAACAACGTGAAGTTCTTCGAGGGCCGCGAGGGCATCTCGGTGCCCGCCAACCATGCGCTTGGCCTGCCCGTGGGCGACATCGGCTTCTACTACATCTCGATCATCCTGCTGGCACTGGTGACGCTTTTCATCTACAGCCTGGTGCGCTCGAGCGTAGGGCGGGCGCTGAAGGGCCTGCGCGACGCCGAGAAGGCGGCGCAGAGCTGCGGGGTGAACCGGCTTCTCTACCGCACGCTCGCCTTCACCATCAGCGCCGCGATCACCGGGCTGGCGGGCGCGCTCTCCGCGCTCACCACGCGCTACGTCTCGGCCGAGGTCTTCGGCGACATCTGGTATTCGGTCGACTTCCTCGTGGCCGCCGTCGTGGGCGGCTCGGCGATGCTGATGGGGCCGATCGTGGGCGGCATCTTCGTGGCGATGCTGCCCTTCTTCCTCGAGAAGCTCGCCGACTTCGCCTTCATCCTGAAGGGCGTGGCGCTCATCGCCGTGCTCATGTTCGCGCCCGCGGGCGTGTGCGACGTGATCGCGCGCCCCTTCCGCGCCTGGAGGCGCCGCAGGCTCGAGCGCGCCGCGGCGGGCGAGGAGCCCGTGCGCCGCGAGCCGCCCGTGGTCGCGCTCGAGGGCAAGTCCTGATGGCCACGCTGCTCGCCTGCGAAAAGGTCAACGTGCGCTTCGGCGGCGTGACCGCGTGCAACGGCGTGAGCCTCGAGGTCGAGCAGGGCAAGATCGTCGGGCTGATCGGTCCCAACGGCGCCGGCAAGACCACGCTTTTCAACGTGCTCACGCGCTTCCAGCCGCAGGACTCGGGCCACGTGTATTGCGCCGGCGAGAAGATCGATTCGCGCAAGTGCCACGAGATGGTGGAGATGGGCATGGCGCGCACCTTCCAGAACATCAACCTCTTCGGCGAGCAGTCCACGCTCGACAACATCCTGGTGGGCGCGCATCGCCTGACGGGCGGGCCGCTCGGCAACATCCTTTCCCTGGGCGCCGCCCGCCGGCGCGAGAAGGCCCTCACCACCCGCGCCATCGAGATCGCGGAAATGCTTCGCCTGGAAGACGAGCTCGACAACGCGGTGAAGAACCTCCCCTACGGCTACCAGAAGCGCGTCGAGATCGCCCGCGCGCTCGCCTCCGAGCCCAAGCTGATCCTGCTGGACGAGCCGGTCGCCGGCTGCAACGACGAGGAGACGGCCGAGCTGCGCGAGGTGGTGCGGCACATCAACCGCGACCTCGGCATCACCATGCTGATGGTGGAGCACGACATGTCCATGGTGATGGGCGTTTGCGACCACATCTACGTGATCAACTTCGGCGCCAACCTGGCCGACGGTACTCCCGCCGAGATCCGCTCCAACCCCGAGGTCATCAAGGCGTACCTGGGCGAGGAGGCCGAAGCCGCATGACGATGCTGCGCCTTGAGGGATTGCAGGCGAGCTACGGCGCGGTGCGCGCGCTGCACGGCGTCTCCATCGATGTCCCCAAGGGCGCGATGGTGGCGCTGCTGGGCTCCAACGGCGCCGGCAAGTCCACCACCCTCAAGGTGATCTCGGGCATGGTGCGGCCGAGCGCGGGGTCGGTGCAGCTCGAGGGCCAGCCCCTCAACGGCAAGCCGCCCAACGAGGTGGTGAAGATGGGCGTGGCGCACGTGCCCGAGGGGCGCAAGGTGTTCAAGGACCTGATGGTCTTCGAGAACCTGCGCATGGGTGCGTACGCGCGGCGCGACGGCGCGGGCATCAAGCAGGACATGGACATGGTGCTGGACCTGTTCCCGCGCCTGAAGGACCGCTATCGGCAGCACGGCTCCTCGCTCTCCGGGGGCGAGCAGCAGATGCTTGCCATCGGCCGCGGGCTCATGGCGCGGCCCAAGCTGCTGCTGCTCGACGAGCCCTCGCTCGGCATCGCGCCGATCCTGGTCGCCGACATCTTCGCAGCGCTGCGGCGCATCAACAAGGAGCACGGGACGACGATGCTCATCGTGGAGCAGAACGCCCACGTCGCCCTCAAGAACACGACGTTCGGATACGTATTGCAGGTAGGGAAGGTCGCGGTTTCCGGGGACTCCGGGGAGCTGCGCCGGAACAAGGAAGTCGTGGAGTCGTACATGGGAGCCCAAGGGTAGTCATCGCAGCACTCAAAGGAGGAACGCACATGAAACGATTCATCAAGCTGGGAGGGGCCCTGGCGGGTGCCACGCTGCTCGCCCTGGGTTCCGGCACCGCGCTCGCCCAGAAGAACGGGCCCGGAATCAGCGACAAGGAAGTCCTCATCTGCTCGTACCAGCCGATGACCGGCAGCACCTCGAGCTACTTCCGCATGGGCAAGGGGGCGGACGCCTGGTTCAAGCACGTGAACGAGAAGGGCGGCGTGAACGGCCGCAAGATCAACTTCAACATGGTGGACGACAAGTACGAGCCGGCACGCACCGCGGGCATCGTCAAGCGCTTCGTCGAGCGCGACAACTGCTACGCGATCGTGGCCCCGCTCGGCTCCGCGCCGACGGTGGCGGTGATCGATTACATCGTGGAGCAGAAGGTGCCGCTCATCGGCCCCGGCACGGGCGCGGGCAAGGTGCTCGAGTACCCGAGCAACTGGGTGTTCCCGCTCTATCCCAGCTACAAGGACGAGGGCAAGGACCTGGTGAAGTTCGCCAAGGAAGTGTTCAAGGCGAAGACCATCGCCGTGCTCTACCAGAACGACCCGTCCGGCAAGACGCACATGGAAGGCATCAAGGCGGTGCTCGACCAGCACGGCGTGAAGCTGGTGGCCGAGCAGGGCTACGAGCCGAAGGAAGTCGACGTGAGCTCGCAGGTGCTGGCGATGAAGAACGCCAAGCCCGACGCGATCATCTGCTCCTGCGCGCCGGAGCCCGCGGCCAAGTTCTACACCGAGAGGAAGAAGCTCGGCTGGAACATCCCCGTGGTGAACGTGTTCTTCGGCAAGAGCCCCAAGGTGCCGGAGCTCGCGGGCAAGGAAGCGGTCGAGGGCGTGTACTTCGCGACCATCTTCCGCGACTTCGACTCGCAGGCGCCGCAGATGAAGGAAGCGCTGCAGATCCTCAAGAAGTACTACCCCGAGGAAGACCCCGATGCGATCCACCTCTGGGGGTTCACCGGCGCGCAGGTCTTCACCGAGGCGCTGAAGCGCATGGGCAAGGACAACCTCACGCGCGACCGCCTGGTTTCCACGCTCGAGGGCATCAAGGACTGGAAGGGCAGCGTCGTGCCCGCGGTGAGCATCGACAAGGGCAACGCCCCGCAACACCTGCTGGTGCGCAGCATGTCGTACGTGGTCTACAAGGACGGCAAGTTCCAGGAGTTCATCCCGCCCTGGCAGAAGTAAGGGTCCTCGCCGCGGGTCCGGTGGAAGCCGGCCCGCGGCCTGTTCCGGTCGAGCCATGCGTTGCCGGCATGACGGGCTTGCGGCGGCTCGACTCGTTCGCGGTAGGCCCACAGGTTAGATTTCACTCTGCGAAGGGCGCCCCGGTGCGCGGTGCGGAAAGCGGCGCCGGCGGCCATCGAGGCATGCGTTAATTCGAGAGGAAGACATGGCAGCGATCATCGGCAAGGCAATCCCCCCGCAGAGAAAACGCGTCCTGGATGCCCTGCACCTGCGGGAGCCCGACCGGGTGCCCATCGGCCTGTGGGGCACGATCGAGGGCTACCAGAACCTGCGCAAGCACCTGGGCATGGACTACAAGGCCGACACCAAGGACTACCGCACGGGGTCCACCACGTGGACCACCGACGTGAGCTTCGAGATCGAGGTGGCCGAGCGCCTCGACCTCGACTTCCTGCGCATCTCCATGGGCCCCTCGGGCGGCTCGCCGGGGTTCCGCCCGATCCGCTTCGAGGAGGTGCCTTTCGACATGGGCATCTCGCCGCCCAACGCCGAGATCAACGTGGACGAGTGGGGCGTGGTGCGCAAGTGGACGCCGCACGAGCGCGGCGGCTACTACGAGATGATCGGCTATCCGCTCTTCCACGCGACCAGCGCGCCGCTGGAGGAAGGCCTGAAGATCCTCGAGGGTTATCCGTGGCCCGATCCGCGCGACCCGGCGATGTGGCAGGACTCTCCCATCCCCGGCATGTCGCTGCGCGAATACTGCAAGCACGTGCGCGAGGACACGCCTTTCGCGCTGATGGGGCAGGCCGGCCGCGGCGGCCTCTACGAGCAGGCCAAGTACATGGTGGGCTACGCGAAGATCTTCTCCGATTTCATCGAGTCGCCCCAGTTCCTCGACGCGCTCCTCACCAAGCTGGTCGACATCGAGATCGAGACCAACAAGGCGATGATCGACCAGTGCGGCGAGTACCTCGACTGGCTGCGCATGAGCCCCGAGGACCTGGCGAGCGAGAAGACCGCCTTCCAGTCGCTCGCGATGTTCAACGAGCAGCTGAAGCCGCACTACATGCGCGCCATCCGCGAGACCAAGGAGTACTACCTGCGCAAGAACCCGCAGGGCAAGATCCAGTTCCACACCTGCGGGGCGCTCGCCGAGCCGTTCATGCGCGGCCTCATGGAGTGCGGCGTGGACGGCCACGACAGCCTGCCGCCCAAGGTCGCGCGCCATTCGAACCCGGCCGCGAGGAAGCGCCTGCTCGGCAAGGAGATGTTCTTCTACGGCGGCATCGACGTGCAGGAGACGCTGCCCTGGGGCTCGATGGAGCAGGTGAGGGCGGAAGTGCGCGCGCGCATCTGGGAAGTGGCCAAGGGGGGCGGGTATCTGCTGTCGTCTTCGCACCGCCTCGAGCACGACGTGCCCACGGAGAACGTGCTCGCGATGATCGACGAATGCCATGAATACGGCGTCTACCCGCTGCCCGACACGCCGCCGCCCGGAGCCGACACCGGCGAGGGCTACGAGCCGTGGTCGGAGAAGGCCCCGAAGCGCCGCCGCCGCGAAGAAGCCGCCGGCTGAACGAAGACGCACCACCACGAGAATCCAAGAGGAAACGCCATGCCGCTGGTCATCGATACCGACAAGGAACAAGACCTGGAGGACCTGCAGTACGACATCGAGGACTCCCGCGAGACCGACCGCTGGTCGGACGCGCCGCCCGACATCAAGGAAACCTTCCATTTGCTCGAGTGGAACATCATCGACGGCGAGCATGCGACCACCAACGAGTACATCCAGGGGCTGCTCAAGAAGGACGTCTCGCCGCGCACCCTCATCGCCGGACCCATGGCCGCGGGAATCGCAGAGGTGGGCCGGCGCTTCAAGATGGACGAGTACTTCCTGCCCGAAGTGATGATGTCGGCCAAGTGCATGCAGGCGGCGCTCGGCGTGCTCAAGCCGCTCATCGTGGCCGAGAAGACCGAGGAGATCGGCACCGTCGTCGTGGGCACCGTGCAGGGCGACCTGCACGACATCGGCAAGAAGATCGTCGGCATGATGATGGAAGCGGCGGGCTTCACGGTGATCGACCTGGGCGTGTCGGTGCCGCCCGAGGACTTCATCGCCGCCATCCGCCAGCACAAGCCGCAGATCGTCGGCTTCTCCGCGCTGCTCACCACCACCATGAACATGCAGTGGGAGACGCTCAAGCTGATCAAGGCCGAGGGCCTGCGCGACCAGGTGAAGGTGTTCGTGGGCGGCGCGCCCATCAGCCAGGCGTGGTGCGACAAGATCGGCGCCGATGCGTATGCCGCCGACGCGCTCATCGCCGTCGACAAGGCGCGCGCCTGCATCTTCAAGTTCAAGGCCATCAAGGGCGGCGATCCCCAGCTGCACTCGAACATGCTCGCGATCGACGCCGAGCGCGAGGCGCAGAAGGCGAAGGCCGCGGCCGCGGCGGCGTGATGCACGCGGGGTGGCTCTCCGCGGCGTGGGGCTATGGCCTCTTCGCGGCGGCCACCCTGTCGCTCGCCTCGAGCGCGGGCCTGCTGGGCGTGCTCACCTTGTCGAAGGCGGGCAATGCCGCCACGCTGCGCCGCGGGGCGCTGGCGCTTTTCTGGGCAGGGCTGGCGGCCTATGTCGCGGCGATCGCGGCGCTGGCGGCGCACTTCGCCGGCGAGACGCTCGCCGGGCGCATGGAGTGGCACTGGATCGCCTTCGGCCCGCTCGCAGTGGCCGCCCTCGTGGTGCTGGACCTGGGGCTCTATCGCAAGCTGGTGAGGAACAACCTGCCGACCTGGGAGCGCTACCGGCAATACATCCGCCGCGAGGACGCCGACCCGGCCGCCATGCGGCGCACGCTCGTGGACGACGTGATCGTGCATCGCAGCCTGCTGCGCGTGAGCAAGCTGCGCTGGCTGCGCCACACCCTCATCTTCTGGGGCTTCGTGGGCATGTTCGCGGTGGAGCTCGTCGCCGTGTTCTTCCGCGAGGCGGTCCCGGCGTTCGGCTGGCGCGACGTCTGGCGCGAGCCGGGCCATCCGCTGCGCTTCGCCTTCGACTTCGCCTTCGACCTCACCGGGCTCATGATGCTTGCCGGCTGCGTGCTCGCGCTCGTGTGGCGCGCGATGGTCAATAACACCCCGGAGCGCAAGTACGCGGACACGCCGACCACGATCTTCCTGCTCTTCGTGGTGGTCACGGGCTTCGTCGTCGAAGGCCTGCGCATCGCGCCCACGCTGGGTGACGCGGCGCATGCCGCATCCTTCGTCGGCAACGCGTTCGCCTGGCCCCTTTCGGCGATGGGCGTGGGCGCTGCCGGCTACCAGGCCGCCTGGCTGGTGCACGTGGGCGGGTCGCTCGCCTTCATCGCCTACGTGCCGCTCAAGCGGCTCATCCACACCTGCGCCACCCCGCTGGGGCGGCTCATGTATTCGCAGCAAGGCCTGCTCGCGGCGAAGAAGCGTGGCGTCATCGGCGCCATGTTGCTGCGAGGCCAGGGCATGGCCACCCCGAACCCCACGATCCCGCCGAGGTAGAACCATGCAAAACATCATCGCCATCTACGGCCCGACCTGCACGCTCAAGACCGAGGTCGCCCAGGAGCTCTCCGTGATCACCGGCTTCAAGGTCGCCAACCGCGGCGAATGGGCCGTCACCTGGGCCAAGTACACCGGCAAGCCCACGCCGCACGCGCTTGCCGACGAGTTCCACCGCGAGCTCGACGAGGAGACGCGCCGCATGGCGCAGCGCGACGAGGAGCTCATGGTGTTCGAGAGCACCTTCATGGACGCGGTCCTGAAGGGCGTGCCCAACGTCTACTGGGTGCGCCTTCGCAGCAGCGACGAGGTGCGCCAGAAGCGCTGGACCCAGCGCAAGGAGGAAGCCGGCGGCCGCACGCGCCAGCTGGGCGAGAGCGTCGCGGCGCGCGATCGCGACGATGCGGCGCTGCGCCAGAGGCTCTACGGCGGCATCGACGGCGGCGTGAAGCCGGTGCACGACATCGACACGTCCTCGCGCACCGCGGTCGAGGTGGCGCTCCAGGTGTGGGAGGCCTTCGAGGCCAAGTCCGGCATCCAGGTCGTCACCCACAAGCCCGTGATGGACAAGGCTGCGGCGCGCGGCATCTCCCCCGGCCCCACCAAGGGAAAGGTGAGCCGCTATACCGCCAAGCAGCCACCCTTCGGCGGCTACATCACCGATGAAAGGAGCGGCAAGGACATCTACGTGCACAAGTCCGCGTTGGGGGAGCTGCCCAACCTCGAGCCCGGCCAGGAAGTCGCCTTCGACATCGTGGCCGACAGCTTCGGCGGCTTCAAGGCGGTCAAGGTGCGCGCGCCCGCGTGAAGATGCGCCTGCCCGGCCCGTTCGCGGCGCCGACGCCCTACAATCAGGCCATGAGCAAGCGTGACAAGTTCGTGGACTGGGACCGGCTGCGGGTCTTCCACGCGGTGGTCGAGGCGGGCAGCTTCACCAAGGCGGGCAGGAAGCTGCAGCTTTCGCAATCGGCGGTGAGCCGGCAGATCTGCTCGCTGGAGGAGTCGCTCACCGTGCCGCTCTTCTACCGGCACGCGCGCGGGCTGGTACTGACCGAGCAGGGCGAGGGCTTCTTCCGCGCCGTGCAGGAGATGGAGAACCAGCTCGCCCAGGGCCTTGCGCGCATCACCGAGAGCCGCGCCCAGGCCGAGGGCCCGCTCAAGATCACCACCACCGTCACGTTCGGCTCGGCCTGGCTCACCTCGCGCATCAGCCTCTTCCACCAGCAGTACCCGGACATCGCGGTGTCGCTGATCCTGGTCGACTCTCCCGAGCTGGACCTCTTCACGCGCCAGGCCGACGTGGCGATCCGCTTCGCCGAGCAGACCAACGCCAAGCTCATCCAGCGCAAGCTGATGGCGATCCACTACCAGCTCTTCGCGAGCCGCGAGTACGTGCGCCGGCGCGGAGCGCCGCGCAGCGCCCAGGAGCTCGACAGCCACGAGCTCATCGCCTTCGGCGACGAGGTGGACGCCCCGCTCAAGAACATCGACTGGATCCTCGAGCTGGGCGCCGAGCCCGGCAAGGTTCGCCGTCCGGCGCTGCGCGTGAACAGCGTCTATGGCATGTACCGGGCGGTCAAGAGCGGCCTGGGCATCGCGGCGCTGCCCTACTACATCCTCGACGAGTCCCCCGACCTGGTGCGCGTGCTCCCCGAAGTCCAGGGGCCGTCGTTCGACGCGTACTTCGTCTATCCCGAGGAGCTTCGCTGGTCCAAGCGCGTGGCCGTCATCCGCGACTTCCTCCTGCAGCAGGTGGCCGAGGAGCAGGGCGCCGTGGCGCGCGTGCCGGCGACGGTCGAACCCTGAGCGCGTGAGCTCCTCGCCCAAGGCGCCGCCGACCGTGCCGGTAATGGCGCGTCCCGGGCCCTACGAGGTGGAGGTGATCGAGGGGCGCACCTACCGCTGGTGCAGCTGCGGCCTTTCGGCGACGCAGCCGTGGTGCGACGACGCACACGAAGGCACCGGCATGGAGCCCATCACGTTCGTGGCGCCCCTCACCGCGGTTTTCCACATGTGCGGCTGCAAGCGCTCGGAGAACAAGCCGTACTGCTTCGGCACCTGCCGCGGCCATCGCCGGCCCACGGGCGATGAGTGAGGCCTGGGTCGTGGTGGTCGAGCACAACCTGGTGCAGGCGATCGAGCGCTGCGCCATGCCGCCCGAGGCGATCCCCGCCACGCCGCTCGAGGTAAGCAGCCAGCTCGCGCGCAACAACCGCGAGAACGGCTGCCTCGACGGGCGCTACTACTTCGCCGACTCGCAGCCGGCGAAGGTTTTCGCCTCGCTCTGCCTGGAGTTCACCCGCGCCCTGGCCGACAAGCGCATCGCGGCCATCGAGGCGCTGCCCGTGGGCGAGGCCGCCTTCCGTGGCGATGAGCGCGAGCCCGGCGGCGAGCCCGCCAGCGCCGGGTAGGGCCGGCGACACCGCCTGGCTCGCGTGGCTGTGCGCGAGCCGGATGAGCTTCGGCTTCATCTTCATGGCATATTCGGGCGCCGTGCCGGTGCTTATGCGCGAATGGCACATGAGCGCGGGCGAGGCGGGCCTGGTGCACACCGGCTGGCACGCGGGCTACCTCGTATCGCTCTTCGCCGTGGGCTTCCTCACCGACCGCTTCGGCGCGAAGCGCGTCTTCCTCGCCACCAGTTGGGCGGCCTGCGCGAGCGCGGCCCTCTTCGCGACCTTCGCCGACGGCTTCCGCTCGGCGCTCGTCCTCTACTCGCTCACGGGCCTGTGCTCGGGCGGCTCCTATACGCCGGGACTCGCCCTCATCTCGCAGCGCTTCGCGCCGCGCCGGCGCGGCGGCGCCATGGGCTGGTACCTGGCGGCATCTTCGCTCGGCTACGCGATATCGCTATTCGCCGGCAGCGTGCTCATCGCGCTGGAAGGCTGGAGGGCCTTCTTCTACGCCGCCGCCGCGGGACCCGTGCTGGGTATGGTGATCGCCCATCGCGTGCTGCGCGATTCCAGGAACATCGTCGCGGTGCGCCACGCGGGCGCCGGAGTGCTGCTCTCGCTCGTCGAAGTGATCCGCAACAAGCCGGCCATGCTGGCCATCTGGGCCTATGCGTTCCACAGCTGGGAGCTCCTCGGATTGTGGGCGTGGCTTCCCACGTACCTCGCGGCAGCGGCCACGCGCGATCACGGCGTCGCAGCCGCGGCCAGCATCGGCGCGTTGCTATCGGGCGTGAGCTTCGCGACCAACGCGGTGGGCAGCGTGGTCGGTGGCCGCCTATCCGACCGCTTCGGGCGCACCGCGGTCATGCTGCTCATGACGGCGACGAGCCTCTTCTGCTCCTTCACCTTCGGCTGGCTCTTCAGCGCTCCGCTGTGGTTCCTCGCCGGCGTGGCGATCGCCTACAACCTCAGCGCCCTGGGAGACTCGTCGGTGTATTCCACGGCGCTCACCGAGCTCGTGCCCGCGCGCTACCTCGGCGCGGCCTACTCGTTGCGCGCGGTGCTGGGGTTCGGGTTGGGCGCCGTGAGCCCGGCGGTGTTCGGGCTCGTTCTCGACTATGCGACGCGCGCCTCGGGCGAGCGCGGCACGCTCGCATGGGGAGCCGCGTGGCTGGTGCTTGGCGCGGGCGCGCTGCCCGGCGTGCTGGCGATCGCGCGCTTGAGGCGAGCTTCGGCCCCGCCTCGCTAGCCCTGCAGCGCGGCGTCGCGCGAGGCGCGCAACACGCGCAGCACTTCGACGCTGTCCCCGCGCGAGCGGTAGAAGATGACGAGCTTGCCGAAGGTCGAGCTGCGCAGGTTGTGGAGCAGGTCGCCGCGATCGGTGCCGAGGTCGGGGTTTGCGGCCACGAGAGCGCAATGCCGCGCGAACTTGCCGGCGAACTCCTGCGCCCGCGCGAGGTTCTGCGAAGCCGTCACGCCCCACATGTCCGTGGGCATGGCGATGGCGTCGCAGATCGCGCGCAGGTCCGACACCGCGAGGAAGGTGAAGCGGATATCCCGCCCTTCGGCCGTGGCGCTCATTCGGTGGGCTCGCTCGCCTTGTCGAAGAGGCCGCGGAAGACCTCGTCGCCATCGACGAGATGGCGGTTGTCGGCCTGGAAGACGCCGCTTGCCAGCTCCTGCAGCATCCGTTCGCGCCTCAACGCCCGCAGGTGGTCGCGTTCTTCCAGCAGCAGCAGCGCCTCTTCGACCACCTGCGCGGCGGAGTCGTAGGCGCCGGACTCGACGCGCGCCCGGATGAGGGCCTCGAGGGCCGAGGTGAGGGTGAGGTTCATGGCCGTGAAACGAGGAAGGGACCGCCCCAATACTACTTCAGGGCTCTCGCCGAGGCGGCTCTCCCGCGATCTCCAGCTCGGTGTGCTCCGGCGGCAGCAAGCGCCCCGCCACCAGCCGGTAGACGCCCCCGCCGATGAGGGCGCCCACGACGGGAGCGACGATGTACACCGTGAGCCAACCGCCGCGCGGGCCGGGAAAGGCGATCTCGCCCCAGCCCATGAACCACGAGATGACGCGCGGGCCGAAATCGCGCGCCGGGTTCAGCCCGGCCTGCGTGAGCGGCGCCACCACCGAGATGATCGCGGCGACACCGAGGCCGATGAGCAGCGCCTGGGCGGCGACCGGTGGCCGGGCGCTGTTGCGCGGGTGCGTGACGGCCGCCACCAGGAAGGCGAGCATCGCGGTGCCACACATCTCGGCGAGGAAAGCCGCGTTGTGGCCGACGATGCGCCACGCGTCTTCGGCCGTGCCGAAGACCGCCGGGTTGGGGAAATACTCGCCGAACACCATGGCGCTTTTCTCGCTGCCAGGGCCGCCGCGCAGCAGGCCGTTGCGGCGTTCGAACTCGATGATCGCCTCGGAGAACATGCCGTAGAGCACGAGCGAGGCCGTCATGGCGCCGGCCACCTGCGCGACCACGTAGGCGAGCCCGCGCAGCGGCGGGAAGCGGTCGTAGGCGACCGCGACCGCGGTGATCGCCGGGTTGATGTGCGCGCCGGAAAGGGCGGCCGACGTGTAGATCCCAAGGCTCACACCGATGGCCCATACCACCGCCACCTGCCACAGGCCCATCTGCGCGCCGGTCACCACGGCGGCGTTCACCACGCCAACGCCGAAGAACACCAATACGAAGGTGCCGATGAATTCGCCCGCGAGCGATGGAAAGAACGTGGATCGGGGCAACGCCCTGCTGCGGGGCCTTGTCACGGGTTCCGGCGCCTCGAGGCTCTCGGCGGGATTGGCCATGTCATCGCCCCTCGCGCAGCGCGGCCGGCGCCCCGCTCGCGCCATTGGCGAGCACGTGGCTCACCCGGGCCTGGGCGAAGTCTACGTCCGCGAGGCGCGCCTGGTTGAAGTTGGTGCGCTCGAGCAGGGCGCCCGCGAGGCTGGCCCCGGTGAGGTCGGCGCCCTCGAGCTGCGCCTGCGTGAGCACCGCGCCCGCCAGGCGCGCGCCGCGAAGGTCGGCGCCGTAGGCCTTGCTCCAGCCCATCGCGGCGTTGGTGAAGTCGGCCTTGCGCGCGTGGGTCCACGAGAGGTCGGCGTGACCGAGGCGCGCGCCCACGAGCTTCGCTTCCTCGAGCTGCGCCTCCCGCAAGCTCACGCTGGTCAGGTCCGCGCCATTGAGGTCCGCGCCGCGAAGGTCCGCGCCGGCGAGGGTCGCGGGCGATGGGCCCTGCTGTCCCGAAGAGCGGGCGCCGAGTGTCGCGCCGGCAAGCGTCGCGCCGCGCAGCACCGCCTGCGTGAGGTCAGCCCCGACCAGCACCGCGTTGTCGAGGCGCGCTTCCACGAGCTGCGCCTTCACCATCGAGGCGCCCGGCAGGTGCGCCGCCCGCAACGAAGCGCCATCGAGGCGCGCCTGTGGAAGCCGCGCGCGGGAGAGGTCGGCATGGTCGAGCGTCGCCTTGCGCAGGTCGGCTCGCGTGAGGTCGGCGCCGCCCAGCATCGCGCCGCTGAAGTCGGCACCGCGTGCATCGGCTTCGCGCAGGTAGGCCTCGCGCAGGTCGGCGCCGCGAAAGGTGGCCTTCGCCAGGTCCACGCCGACCAGGTTGGCGCCGGTGAGGATCGCGCCATCGAAGTTGGCGCCGGCGTGCGATGCGCCGCGAAGGTCCGCGCCGGCGAGGTTGCGGTTGCGGAAGTCCTGCGCCTGGGCGGCGAGTGCGAGCGCCGCGAATGCGCATGCGAACAACCGCGGCAAGGGATGGCTCGTCACGACGCCACGTTCGTGGGCGCGAGGCTCACGTCCTTCATCGCCTCGGGCATCGGGCCCACGCGGCGGATGTCGGCCCAGACGCCCTTGTACCAGGGGATCGTGGTCGCGGGATCCACGTGGTCGGAGACCAAATCGCCCGCGGCCCCGCGCGGCTGGCCGAAGAGCATGAACGTGTGCCCCTTCTTCACCGCGTCGCTCACGTAGGCCATCGCGCGCACGCTGCCCATGTCGTTCGTGACGTCCACCAGGTCGCCGGCGGAGATGCCCAGCGACTTCGCGTCGGCCGCGTGCATCTCGATGTACGGCAGCGGGAAGCGGTCCTGGTAGAAGGGAATGTAGCGATGGTGGTACATCGTCTGCCACACGTGGTTGGAGCGGCCGTTGTTCACCCAGAAGCGGTGGTTGCGGCGTTGGCGCGCCACCTTTTCGGCGTAGCCTGGATACGGGCGCGGCGCCGCGATGAAGCGCGCCTTGCCCGAGGGCGTGCCGAAGCGGCCATCCTCGTGCATGCGCACCGTGCCGACGGGCGTGCCGTTGACGAGGCGCACCGGCGTCTGGATGCCGTTGTTGCCGAGCTTCTTCAGCAGCTCGTAGGTGACGCCGGCGTAGCCTTCCATGCCGTCGTGGCCGTCGCCCTTGAACTGGTAGCGCGCATGGATGAAGACGTCCTCGTCGCGCTTCCAGTCGTAGTCGAGGAAGCGGTTCGCCATGAGGGGATTGCGGTCCTCGAGGTAGAGCGCGCGCAGCCGCCGGGCGACCCGCGCCATGATTTCCCAGTCCGGGATCGCCTCGCCGGGCGCGTCCATGAACTTGGGATACAGCCGCAGGCGCCGCTCGCCGTTGATGGAGGTGAGGTTCGCCTCGCCCCATTGCGCCGCCGGGAAGACGAGGTGCGCGTGCGCCGTGCTGGCCGTGGGATAGATGTCCTGCGCGATCACGAACGTGCCGCCCGCCTTGAGGGCCTCGACGATGGCCGCGACGCGTTGTCCCACCGGCTTGCCGGCGGTCCGGGCGAGCGCCTCGCGCACGGGCTCGCGGCGCGCGCGCAGCGAAGCCTCGAAGGCCTCGGCGCGCAGCGTGGTGAGCACCGGATTGCAGCCGCCGATCCAGAAGCACTTCACCTCGCCGCGGCGCACCGCCTCGTCGACGTTGAGGGCGGGGCGCCCGCCGGGATACGCCGGCCGCACGTAGCCCTCCTGGTGGCCGCCGAGGCGGCTGATCCCCGTTCCGGGCTTGCCGACGTTGCCGGTGAGCAAGCCGAGGTCGACGAGGGCGGCGATGTTCTCGTAGTTCTTGAGGCCCCAGATGAGGCCTTTCTCGTAGTGCAGCAGGGTGCGCCGGCGCGCGCCTCCCGCCTTCGGCGCGGCGATCCACTCGGCGGCCTTCTCGACCTGCGCCACGGTGACGCCCGCGATGCGCGCGCCTTCCGCCACGAACTCCTCGTAGGGAATGTCGGCGCCCAGCGTGGATCGCTGGTACGCCTCGAAGGTCTGCGTCTCGGTACGTTCGCCGATGAAGCCCATGTCGTGCCAGCGGCGCTGCACCACGGCGCGCGCGATGGCGTTCAGCAGCGCGATGTCGCCGCCCGGCTCGATCTGCAGGTGCAGCACGCGCTCGGCGCCGCCCGCCGCTTCCGCCGTCGCGACCGTCATCGTGCGGCGGGGATCGACGATGATCATGCGCCCGGCCTCGACCGCCTCGCCGGGGAAGGTGGCCTTCTTCGCTTCGAGGGTCGCGCCCTGCAGGTTGGGCGCCATGTGCGCGACGAAGTAGTTCGTCTGCGTCTCGTAGGGATTCGCGCCGACCACCAGGATCGTGTCGGCGAGCTCGGCATCGAGGTACGAGTTCGTGAGCGCGGCCACGCCCGCGTCCGCCGCCGCGTGCACCTCGCTGTTGTAGGCGGGACGGTTATGGATCGAGGCGGTGCGCGTGCCCACGCCGGAGAAGAAGAAGCGGCCGATGGCCCAGTTGTTCTCGAAGCCGCCGCCGCCCCCGCCGTGGTCGAAGAACTTCATGCCCACGGCGTCGGCCCCCCAACGGTCGATCACCGCCTTCACCACGCGCGCGCCAAGCTCCACGGCCTCGGTCCAGGTGGCCTTGCGCTGCCCCTGCCCGTCGTCCAGGAGCGGCGTGTGCAAACGGGCTTTGGTCGGGCGGTCGGGCGCGTAGAGCGTCTGCGCGAGGCCCGCTCCACGCACCGAGGCCATGCCGTCGTTCACCTGGCAGGCTCGGTCGGGGACGATGGCGATGTGGTGGCGGCTGCCGTCGCGGTCGGTGACCACCGTGTGCATGTTTGGAGAGATCCATGTGCCCAGCGGCGGCTGCGGCTTGCGAAAGTCGATGCCGAGGGCGTTGTCCTCCGGCGCGGGCCCGCCGCGGCGCATCGCCGGCCACTTGTAGACCTGGTAGCCGCAGCCGACGATGCAGAACTGGCAGACGGTCGCGAAGCGCTGCGCGTGCTTCGGCGGGAGCGGGACGGACATCTAGAGGATATTGGTGTGGCGGCCGTAGATGAGGCCCTCCACGCCTACTGCCTGGATGGTGTTGCCCTGTACGCGCAACGCGATTCGCGGCAGCGGCTCGCTTCCCTGGCCGATCACCATCTGGCCCGCCTTGGCGGGATCGAAGCTGCTCCAGTGGCAGGGACAGATGAGGAGCTTCCTTTCGGGGCGATAGGAGACCGGGCAGCCCTTGTGCGTGCACAACACCGAGAAGGCGACGATCGTGTTGTCGGGACCGACGCCGCCAGCCACCGCCTGCTTCATCCGAAGCAGCATCGCGGGCGAGCCCTCGTCGGGGTAGGTGAAGGCGACCGGCGCGTCGGGCTTGAGCGTTGCCAGCTCCGCCACGTCCTTCACCGGATAAGCGTCGGGTTTCGGCGCGGGGCGGTTCTGCGCGGCCACGGGCAGGCCGCTCGCCAGCGTGGTGGCGCTGCCGATCTTGATGAAGTCGCGCCGCGAAACGCGGGGCGCGACGCGCGCGTCCTCAGTGTCGTCCGATGCCATGGGTATCGATGAATGCGGGTCGATCGCGCATCGCGCGGCTCGACTCGAAGGCTAACACGCGTGCGCGCGCCGAAAGCGCGCGCCGCAAGCTCAGGCCGGAGCGGCCTCTACGGTGAAGCCCTGGCCGTTGGGATTGAACTCGAAGCGCCCGTCGGCCACCGCGTACGACCACTCGGCCGACTTCTTCAAGCCCCCGAGCGGATACATGTGCACGCCGGTGATGCCGCATTTCGGGTCGTTCGCCTGGTACGCGGCGAGCTCGGTGACGAGCTTGTCGGGCGCGGACACCGTGAGCAGCTTGGCCACGTTCATGGCCTGGCGCGAGACGAAGCGCATCGACGGGCCGATGCCGCAAGCCTTGGCGTGCGCCATCAGCGTCTTGAGGGTGGCCAGGCCCGGGACGCCGATGCGCACCGGCAGCCGGTTGCCCTCGGCCTGGATGTGGCGGTCCCAGCGGATGATCGGCTCGGCCTCGAAGCAGAACTGGGTGACGATGTACATCTGCGCATCGGTGCGCTCGGCGAAATCGTTCTTCCACCGCAGCGCCTGCAGGATCGCCTGCTCGGGGATGTCCGGGCTGCCCTCGGGATGTCCCGCCACGCCGATCTTGCGGATGCCGTATTTGTCGAGCAACCCGGTGGAGAGGATCTGCATGGTGTCGCTGAACTCGCCCAGCGGCTGGGGAACCGCGCCGCCGATGAGCAGCACCTGGTCGACGCCCGCCTCCTCCGCCGCGCGCCGCAAGGTCGCTTCCAGCACGTCGCGCCCGCCGATGCTGCGCGCGGCGAAGTGCGGCACGGGGTTGAAGCCCTCGTCTCGCAGGCGCCTTGCCACCGCGATCGTGTCGTTGAAGTCCGAGCCCGGAAGGAAGGTGATGTAGACCGTGTCGCCGGGTCGCACGTGCTCGCGGAAGTCCGCGATCTTCGCCGCCGAGCCGGGAGTCGTCTCGAGCGAGAAGCCCGACATGAACTCGGTGATCTCGCGTCGCTGGTCCCGCTGCACGGCCGGTGCGGCGTTCGTCTTCAAGGCGGTTCTCCCGGGAGTCGGTTCTAGCGCGATGGTCATGCAACCATCGTAAATGACTGAAATGCCACGAGATATGTTTTTGCGGCATACCGGGCAGCTTCGAGCGGGGGGACTCGTGCCGCTCCGCCCCACCCGTCGCAACCCCGGAATGCGCGGCTCGCATGGCTGGGGGCGATCTCACGCGAACGCGGGCCAGCCTTTCCATCCGGCGAGGACGTCGAGGCGGTAATTACGCGTGTTCGAGGGCACGTCCCAGCGCAGGTAGAGATTGCCCATGAAGAAATAGAGCTTGCGGTTGGAGTGCGCGCTGCTGCGGCTGGGCCAGTCCACGTAAACGCCGGCTCGCGGCGCCAGCACCAGGCCGTCCTTCCAGTCATGCTCGATGCGGCGCGGGAATCCGGCGTCCTCGGGCCCGGGTCCGGCGGCGCTCACCGTCCAGCGCGTGTAGTCGTAGCCGCGGAAAGCGTAGAGCACTGGCGTGCGGTCGGCGAGCTGCGCATACACGGGAGTGAAGTCGCCTTCCCGGGTGATCGCGCTGGGCAGCAATTCCTGGATCGGAACGCGCACGGGTTCGACCCGGCGAGCCGCCAGGTCCCAGGCGAGCGCTTCCCCCTGGCCCTCGAAGAAGAAATAGACCTTCGCGCCCCAGGCCGGCACGTGCAGCACGCCCCGCATGCGGCTTCCGGGATAGGCCTCCATCACGCCCGGCCAGGCGTCGGCGATGTCGCGCGGATAACCCGGCAGCATCGTCTCGTTCACGACGTCCCAGCAGACGAACTGGCGGTTCTTGAAGAAGAAGAGCGTGGTGCCCTCGCGCCCGGGATCCATGTAGGGGGTATCGAGGCACAGGACGGCGTCGGGCCCCAGCCGCACCTCGATTGCGGTGCTCATAGCTGGCGCTCCGGCACGTGCAGCACCAGGCCGTCCAACGCTTCGGTGAGCACCAGCTGGCAGGAAAGCCGGCTGCGCTCGTGGCGGTCCCAGACGAAATCGAGCAGGTCGGCCTCCTTCTTGTCGCGCGGCGGCACGCGGGCCGCCCACTCCGCGTCGACGTAGCAATGGCAGGTGGAGCACAACGCTTCGCCGCCGCACTCCCCTCGCAGGCCGCGCACGCCATGGTGGCGGGCCACGTCCATGCCGGTCATGCCCTCGGCGGCGTCGAGCGTCTGGCGGCTGCCGTCAGGCTGTACGAACGTGACCCGGGGCATTCTCATTCGCGGCCGGTGCGGCGAGGGTCGCGATGTCGCGACGGCCGGCGAGGTATTCGCGCGGCATGTTGACCGCGTCGACGGCGACCAGACGGCCCGCCTTGCGATAGAGCAGCGCGAAGCTTCCCTGCTCGCGGTCGCCGCGCTCGACCACCTCGTCGTGGCCTTCGGATAGGCCCGCCGCCTGCAGCTTGTATTCGTACTGCTCGGACCAGAACCAGGGCACCTGCGTGTACGCGACGTCTTCGCCCAGCATGTCGCGCGCTGCCACCTCGGCCTGGTCGCATGCGTTCTGCACCGATTCCAGCCGCACCCGATGACCGACAAGCGCGCTCGGGTGTGACGTGTTGTCGCCGGCCGCATGGATGTTCGCTACCGACGTGCGGCAGCGCGCGTCCACGACGATGCCGTCGTCGCATTCGATTCCCGCCGCGAGCGCGAGCTCCACGTTGGGTGTCGCGCCGATGCCGACGACGGCGAGGTCGGCCTCGAAGCGGCCTGTGTCGGTCACGATCGCTTCCAGCCGATCGGTCCCCTCGAAGGCGAGCACGCGCGTGGCGCATCGGATGTCGACGCCGCGCTTGCGGTGCGCCTCGGCGAAAAACCCGGAGATGCCGCTCGTGGTGACACGGGCCAGCACGCGCTCCTCGATCTCGAGCACGCGCACTCGCGCGCCCGCGGTGGCGAGCGTGGCGGCGACTTCGAGCCCCACATAGCCGCCGCCCACGATGGCGACACGTTTCCCGGAGGCCGCGGCGGCGCGAAGCTCGAGCGAGTCCTGGAGCGTGCGCAGGTAATGGACGCCCGGCCCGGTGCTGCCGGGGACCTCGAGCCGGCGTGGCCGCATTCCGGTGGCGAGCAGCAGCCGGTCGTACCCCAGGCGCAGGCCGTTGGAGAGGAACAGGTGGCTCGCCGCGGCATCGATGCCCTGGACCGAGACGCCCAGCTTGAGCTCGATGTCGTGACTTTCGTAGAACGCCGGCGGCCGCAAGTACACCCGCTCCGGCGCAAGCGCCCCCGCGAGGAGCTTCTTGGACAGAGGCGGGCGCATGTAGGGCGCGTGTGGCTCGGCCCCCAGCAGGACGATGCGGCCGCGGAATCCGCGCTCGCGGAGCGTGAACGCCGCCTGGGCTCCGGCCTGTCCTGCACCCACGATGGCGAACGTCGGCCGTCCGACCACGGTGAGGGGTGCCTTGCGCATGCCTGGGGCGTTCGCCATCGGCTCCGGGATCACGAATATATTGTTTGTAATCTAGCAGTAAGGCTCGCCGGGAGGGCCATTGGAGGCATGCCCGGCCCACAGGGGAGCCATGCGCCCATGGCGCATCTCGGGGGCTTCAAGCGGAGCAGAATGCGCTCATCTCCCGGTTCGGGATATTGCCGATATATCGAAGCGGCAAGATCCCGCCGGATCTCTCGCGCAAAAGGAGCCCCCATGGCGACGTTCCAAGTCACGTACTGGCAGGAAATCCCTTCGCAGGTCGACGCCAAGGAGCCAGGCGCCAAGCCCGACAAGCAGATGCTGAGCCAGCGCTTCCAGGAGCTCATCGACATCATCGCCGTGAAGAGAAAGCTCGATTCTTCAGACGATTACATCAACCAGTGGCGTAAAGGGCCGAAGACGGAGCGTCCCGGGAGCCCGGCCGATGTCGCCCGCGCCGTGGCCGCCGAGCTGGAGGCGCAGTACGACACCATTCGCGCGGCCGCGCTGCAGCAGTCGCAGCCCGCGCAGGCGGAGTGAAGCGGCATATATAGGCGATATATTCAGCTCCCTGCCGCATGAAGACCCTCACCGCCCCGACGATCGCGCGCGCCGAAGCCGCGAACGCCCTGGCGCGCTTCACGCCGGTGCCGCCCAGGCTCCACTTCGAGCGGATCCTGCGCATCCAGGGCTACTCCGACTTGACGCGGGTGCGCCCTGTGATCCGCCGAACCGCCGAGTCGATGGCCGCCATCGCCGAGCGCTTGAGCGCGCCGGAAGTCGTCTTCCGGCACGTCCGCGTGGCGTCGGTGGGCGAAGTGCTCGAGCTGCAAGGTGGCGCGCGGCTGCACTGCCGGGCATTCGCGCGGCAGCTCCGCGGATGCAGCGAGGTCGTGCCGTTCGCCCTCACCGTGGGGCAGGCGATCCCGCAACGCGTGATCGACCTCGCCGAGGCGGGGGACCTCCTCGAGGGCCTGCTGCTCGAGACCGCGGGCTGGCTCGCGATCGAGGACGCCACGCGCCAATTCAAGGGCTGGCTTCGCGAAGCGATGATCGCGCGTGGGCTTCGCATCACCTCGCGGATGGGACCGGGGTACAGCTACAAGATCGACGGGCGGATGCACGACTGGCCGCTCGAGGAACAACGGACGCTCTTCTCGCTCTTCGGCGAGGCCGAGCTTCCGGTCAAGTTGATGGCGAGCTGCGCGATGCTGCCGAAGATGTCCCGCTCCGGGCTCTACGGCATCGCGCCCGCCACCCCATCCCCCTAGAGGAGAGGCAAATGAAGATTGCAGGCGACGGCCTGGTGATCATCGGCGAGAACTTCAACGCCACGCGCAAGATCAAGATCACGAGTCCGAAGGTGGTGCAGCAGGGCGGCAAGGTCGGCATCGGCTATACCGACCTCGACGGCAACAAGCGCGTGCTCGACGTGACCTCGGTGATCCCCGAGGACCCGAACAAGCGCCAGGGCTTCATGATCCCGCACATCGCGGAGGCATGCCGCCAGAAGGACATGAGCTACATCCGCTGGGCGATCAAGAACCAGGAGCGCCACGGCGCGCACATCATCGATCTGTGCGTGGACGAGATGAGCGTCTATCCGCAGGAGCGTTTCGAGTGGATGGCCTGGCTCGTGCGCACCGCGCAGGGCATCACCGACGCGATCGTCTCGATCGACTCCTCGGATTCGGAGACGATCCGCGCGGGCCTGGAGGCGCACGACAGCAAGAAGAGCCGCCCGGCGATCAACTCGGTGAACCTCGAGCCCGGCCGCCAGGTGCTGGTGGACATGGCAAAAGAGAGGAACGCCATCCTCTTCGCCAACGCCTCGGGCTCCAACGGCATGCCGCAGAACGCCGAGCAGCGCGTGGCCAACCTCGACGGGTGCATGGCGATGATGGACAAGGGCGGAATCCCGATGGACGACCGCTACCTCGATCCCCTGGTGTTCCCGATCGGCGCGGGCCCCGACTTCGGCCGCCACTACCTCGACGCGGTGCGCACGGTGCGCGAGAAATATCCGGAGGTGCACATCTTCGGCGGGCACAGCAACGTCTCCTTCGGCCTGCCCGAACGCAAGATGCTCAACTTCACCTTCATCGCGCTCTCGGTGCTCGCCGGCTGCGACTCGCTCATGATCGACCCGATCATGAACCCGCCGAAGGAGATCAACGACTTCATGTTCGCGGCCAACGCCCTCACCGGCAAGGACGAGTACTCGGTGAAGTACCTCAAATACACACGCGCCAACATCGCCGCCGCCAAGAAGGCCGCGGCCGTGGCGGCATAGGAGACAAGATGAAAGAGCTTCTTCCCCGCGAACGCTTCATCCGCACGCTGCGCCGCGAGCCCGTCGACCGGGTGAGCACCCTCTACCGCATGAAGGCCGAGGCCAAGCAGAAGATCGCGCGCGTCTTCGGCATCGAGAACGCCGCCACCGGCCGCAAGCACGATCCCACGCTCGAGCTGCGACTGGGCAACGACGCGATCATCTACCAGATCGGCATCAACGCCGACTTCTCGCACCGCCACATCGAGATCGGCGAGACCTGGTACAACCACTTCGGCGTGGGCTACGGCAAGAGCGGCCTCGAGGGGCGCACCCACGAGGAGGAGCAGGAGTTCAAGAAGACGCAGGACTTCTGGGGGCCGGCCAAGGTGGTGCCGGAGAACTTTCCCAAGCACCACCCCATCAAGACGCTGGAGGACCTCAAGAACTACAAGTGGCCCGACCCGGCTGACCCGGTGCTGCTCGCTCCCATCAAGGAGCTCTGCGACAAGTACCAGAAGGACTACTTCATCATCGTGGACCTCTCGTCCACGCTGATCGAGGCGGCGTACGCGCACCTCGTCGGCACGCAGAACTTCTTCCTGTACATGCACGACGAACCCGAGCTCATCAACGGCGTGCTCGACGGCTTGACCGAGTACTACACCGAGCTGGGCCTCAACGCCATCCGCCTGGGCGTGGACATGATCCGCGTGGGCGACGACATCGGCGCGCAGCAGTCGATGATGCTCTCGCCCAAGTCGTGGCGGCAGTACGCCAAGCCGCGCTTCGAGTCGATGTTCCAGCGCTTCCACAAGGAAAACCCGGACATCTTCATCAAGTTCCACTCCTGCGGCGATTATTCGCCGGTGCTGCCCGACGAGATCGAGCTGGGGGCGGACCTCTCGGGGCTCATGCAGCCCACGGGTGGCCTCAAGGACCAGTCGGCGATCAAGAACAAGTACGGCAACGACATCGTGCTCTGCGGCGGCTTCGACGTGCAGAAGATCCTGCCGCGCGGCCAGGTCGAGGACGTGAGGAAGGGCGTCTTCGAGTGCTTCAAGAACCTGGCACCCGGCGGCGGCTACATCTTCTCGCCCTCGCACTACATCATGGCCGACGTGCCGATCCAGAACATCATGGCGATGTTCGAGGCGCAGAAGGATTTCGGCGTTTACGGCAAGTACCCGCTCAACTAGAAAAGGACCAGGGAACCATGAACGACATCGCAGAGCCGGTACTCAAGGAGCCGACGGACTGGCAATCGCGCGCCCCCGCCGGATGGGAATGGGCGAGCCTGTGGAGCGCCGTGGAGGAGGGCGACCACAAGTACACGCACACCCGCGTGAACGAGGCGGTCGCCGCCGGCATCAACCCGCGCGTGGTCCTCGACGACGGCCTGTTTCCCGGCTTCAACCTGCAGGGCGACCGCTTCACCGCGCAGATCATCTTCATCCCGGAGATGCTCATCACCGCGCGCGCGATGAAGGCGGGCCTCGCGATCATCCGGCCGCTGCTCGCCGCCAACAAGGAAAAGCCCGTGGGCACCTTCGTCATGGGTACCGTGCTGGGCGACATGCACGACATCGGCCAGTCGATCGTGACCATCATGCTCGAGAACGCCGGCTTCAACGTGATCAACCTCGGCACCGATGTGCATCCCGACAAGTTCATCGCCACGGCCCTCGAGAACAAGGCCGACCTGGTGGGCTTCTCGGCGCTGCTCTCGACCACGGTGTACTACCAGAAGGTCACCATCGACGAGTTCAAGAAGGCGGGCCACCGCGAGCGCGTGAAGATCCTCATCGGCGGCGCGCCCACCTCGCAGGAATGGGCCGACAGCTGCGGCGCCGACGGCTGGGGCCGCGACGCGGTCGAGGCGGTCAAGCTCGCGCTTCGCCTGGTGAAGACCGAACGGGTCGCCTGGGCATGAGCGTGGCGACGGCGACCACGGTCACGTTCGCGACCGCGGGCGGGGAAACCCGCTCGGTCGCGGCGCCGGCGGATGCCAACCTGCTCGACTGCGCGCGCCTCGCGGGCGTGGAGATGGACGCCACCTGCGGCGGGCGCGGGCGGTGCCGCAGCTGCCGCGTGAAGGTGATCGCGGGCGAGATCCCGCCGCCTACGCTGCAGGACACGCTGCAGTTGGGCCACGACGAGGTGCACGAGCGCTTCCGACTCGCCTGCCAGACGCGCGTCATCGACGACTGCAAGGTGCAGGCGATGCCGCCCAAGGAGGAGTCGGGCTACCAGATCCTCGCGGGCGAAGTCGACGTGGGCGCCGATTCGCGCCTCAAGCTCGACTCGGGCGTGGTGAAGCACGTCATCACCGCCAAGGCGCCGGTGAGCGAGCACCACCAGACCTCCGACGTGGAGGAGATCCTCGCCTGCCTGCCAGCCGGCACCGAGCGGAAGTTTCCGCTGGAAGTGCTGCGCAAGGTTCCCCCGGCGTTGCGCAAGGACAAGGGCCGGCTCACGGTCACCACCTTCAATTCCGAGGTGATCGACATCGAGGTGGGCGACACGCGCGACAAGGCCTACGGCATGGCCTTCGACATCGGCACCACCAGCATCGTGGGCACGCTGATGGACCTCGCCACCGGCGAGCAGCTGGCCGCCGTGGGCGGGCTCAATCCGCAGGCGCAGTACGGCGGCGACCTCATGTCGCGCATCGCCTTCGCGCAGTTCGACGAGGCCAAGCTCACCACGCTGCGCGCCAAGATCCTCACCGGCATCAACGATTTCATCAAGGAGGCCTGCGCCAAGGCGAAGGTTTCCCCCGAGCACCTGTACAAGATCGTGGTGGTCGGCAACACCTGCATGCACCACATCTTCCTCGGCGTGGACGTGACCTACGTGGGGCTGGCACCCTACGCCCCGGCGGTGCGCGACCTGCTCGTATACCCCGCGCGCGACCTGCCGCTCAAGGCGGCGCCCAACGCGCGCGTGTGCCTGCTGCCCATCGTCGCGGGCTTCGTCGGCGCCGACACCATGGCGTGCGTGCTCGCGACGAGGATCTACGAAAGCGAGGAGATCCGTGCGCTGGTCGATATCGGGACGAATGGCGAGGTGGTCATGGGATCGCGCGGCAAGCTCTTCGCCTGCTCCGCCCCTGCCGGCCCGGCGCTCGAGGGCGCGCAGATCCGCCACGGCATGCGCGGCGCCGTCGGCGCCATCGAGAAGGTGGCCATCGGCGAGGACGTGACCTGCGCGGTGATCGGCAACGCGCCGGCGGTCGGCATCTGCGGCTCGGGGCTCATCGATGCCTGCGCCAAGATGCTCGACGCGCAGGTGATGGACTCCAACGGGTTGCTGCGCCGCGAGGGCGCCGAGCCCCTGGTGGCGGCCCTGCAGAAACGCATCGTCAAGGGCGAGGGTGGCCGGCAGTTCGTGCTGGTGTGGAAGGACGAGGCCGGGCGCGACCACGACATCAGCATCACCCAGGCCGACATCCGCCAGCTGCAGCTCGCCAAGAGCGCCATCTACTCCGGCATCCTCATGCTGCGCGACGTGATGGGCATCGGCAACGACCAGATCGCCGAGCTCATGCTCTGCGGCGGATTCGGCAACTACATCAGCATCGAGAGCTCGGTGAAGATCCGGCTTCTGCCCGAGTTGCCGCTCGAGCGCATCACGTACATGGGCAACGCTGCCGCCATCGGAGCGCAGATGGCGCTGTTGTCGGAGACCGAGAGGCTGCGCGCCTTCGAGCTCGCGCGATCCATCGAGCACGTGGCGCTCGCCGCGCGCCCCGAGTTCCAGGACATCTTCGTCGAGGGCATGAACTTCTCCGGCACGCCGTTCGCCCCGGCGGAGCGCCGCGCACGGCCCTCGCGCGCCGCAGCCGCCTGAAATTCGCCGCGATGCGAGTGAACCTGCTCTTCGGTTTCCTCGGCTCGGGCAAGACCACGCTCGCGCGGCACCTGCTCGCCGAGCGCGCGCCGGACGTGAAGACGGCGGTCATCGTGAACGAGTTCGGCGAGGTCGGCATCGACGGCGAGATCCTGAAGGGCGACAACGTCGACGTGGTCGAGCTCAACTCCGGGTGCCTGTGCTGCACCCTGCGCGGCTCGCTCATGCTGGCGGTGGAGGAGCTGCGCGAGAAATCGAAGGTCGAGCGGGTGATCGTCGAGGCCACCGGTGTCGCGCAGCCCGCGGAGCTGCTGGAGACCCTGGCCGACTCGTCGATGGGGGACGGGCTCGCCGTCGGCCCGCTGGTGACGGTGGTCGATGCCTTCAAGTTTCCGAAGCTGGTCTCGATGCTGGGCGATTTCTACGTCGACCAGATCGAGAACGCCGACATCGTGCTGCTGAACAAGATCGACCTCGTGACACCGGCCCAGCTCGAAGAGGTGACGCGGCAGGTGCGCGAGCTCAACCCAGGCGCCGACCTGCTGTTCGCCGAGCAGGGCCGTGTGCGCCCGGAGGAGCTCTTCGAGAAGCGCGCTGACGGCTTGATCGAGCGCGTGCTGGCCGAAGGCGAGGCTGATCCGCGTCCCCCCACCTCCGTCGCCCATCACCACGACCATCACCACGACCACGACCACGATCCCCACGCCGACGCGCCGGTGCAATCGTTCGTGGTGCGCGGCTCGGGAAATGCCACCCGCGCGGGCATCGAGCGCTTCTTCGGCGCGTTGCCCGACAACGTCTGGCGCGCCAAGGGCTTCGTGCACATCGACGGCAAGCCTTCGCTGGTGCAGTACTCCCTGGGCCAGCTGGAGGTGACGCCGGCGAGCAAGGCGCAGGCCGAGGCGATGGTGTTCATCGGCAATGGCATGGATCGCGCGAGGATCGAGGCGGGCTTCGCAGGGGTGCGTGCGCCGTGACGCTGGTGGCGCGCAAGATGGCCAGCACCGGCGCCAACGGCGCCCGCAACGGCAATGGTGGCGCCATCGAGCCCGAGCCACGGTCGCTCGCCGAGCGCGCCTACGAATTGCTGGTTCGCAAGATCACGCGACTGGAGCTGCCGCCGGGCTCGGTGCTGGTGGACAAAGTCCTCATCGAGGAGCTGGGAATCGGCCGCACGCCGATCCGCGAGGCGATGCAGAGGCTCGCGATCGAGCGGCTGGTGGACCACCTGCCCAACCGGGGCATGCTGGTCTCCGAGATCACCGCCGACGGCGTGCAGCAGATCTACGAGTTCCGCGCGGTGCTCGATGGTTACGCGGCCTGGCTGGCCGCCACGCGCGCCACGCCCGAACAGGTGCGCGAGCTGGCCGCGGCACACAAGCGCCTGGTTCGCGCCACCGAGGACGACGACGTGAACGAGTTCGTCGAGGGCGACCGCGACTTCTACCGCGCGCTTTCGGCGGCCGCGCACAACAGCCTGGTCGCCGATTCGATCCCGCGCATCTTCAACCTGCACCTGCGCCTGTGGTTCTACATTTCCGAGAAGCTGGGCGGCTGGCATGCCCTCGCGGCTTCGCACCAGGAGATGACGCGCGAGATCGTCGATGCCCTCGCCAACCGCGATCCCGCCCGCGCGCGCGCCGCGATGGAAAACTACGTGACGAGGAGGCACCAGGACATCAAGAAGATCCTCTGAGTTAAGATTGTCGTGCTCTTGTGGTGCCTCGCGGCGTCGAGCCGCGCGGTGAAACGGGAAACAGGGACCGGAACCTCGGCAACCTGTGCTGCCCCCGCAACGGTAAGCGAGCGCGGCGCTTCCATCGGCATCTCCCCAGGATGCCAGCCACTGCGGCGAAAGCCGCGGGAAGGCGGAAAGCGCAAGGCTCGCCAGCCCGGAGACCGGCCACGGGAGGGCGCTTCATCCGACCAACGGCTCGCGGGGACGCGGGCACTGGGGAGTCCATCATGGCCACCAAGCTTCACCTCGCACTCGGCGCGTCCTGCGCGCTCGCTTTTTCGTTTCCGCTTTCCGCCCAGCAACCCGTATTTCCCGGCGGCGAGACCATCGTCACCGCCACGCGCCTCGCGCAACCCCTCGCCGAGGCTTTGCGCAACGTGACCATCATCACGGCCGAGGAGATCGAGAGGAGCGGACAGCTCACCCTCGCCCAAGTGCTGCAGCAGCTGGGCGGCCTCGAGATGGTGAGCAACGGCGGGCATGGCAATGCCGCCTCGATCCTCATGCGCGGCTCGAACGCGGCGCACACCCTGGTTTTGGTGGATGGCATCCGCCTGCAGTCGGCCACGGTCGGGACGACCGCCTTCGAGAACATCCCCCTTTCGCAGGTCGAGCGCATCGAGATCGTCCCCGGGCCGGTGAGCAGCCTCTATGGGTCGGATGCGATCGGCGGTGTGATCCAGGTGTTCACTAAGGGGGGCGCCGGGCCCCGCGCGAGCGTGACCGCCAGCGTAGGCACGCAGGCTACCCGTGCGTTGAAAGCGTCGGCGAGCACGACCTTCGGGGACACAGACGTGGCGCTTTCCGCGGGCGCTTTCCGCACCGACAACTTCAACGTGACGCGCCCTACGATCTCGTTCGGCCGCTTCAACCCCGACATCGACCCCTATCGCAACGACAACTTCTCGGCCAAGGTGGCGCATCGCCCGGCCCCCGGCCACGAGCTCGGCGCGAGCGCCTTCTTCAGCGACGGCGAGGCGAGCTTCGACAACGGGCCCATCGGCGATCACCGCACCGAGCAGAAGCTCTCGGTGTACTCCGCGTACAGCCGCAACCGCTTCCTGCCCACGTGGGAAAGCCTGGTGCGCGTGGGCGCCAGCCGCGACGACAGCTCGAGTCTGGGCGATCCGTTTCCCGCCGACTTCCGCACAGACCAGGTGCAGGCGACCTGGCAGAACACGTTCACGCTGGCCGAGCACACCAAGGTGGTGGGTGGTTACGAGCACCTGGTGCAAAAGGTGGACACCTCGACGCCCTACGACGTGACGCGCCGCACGATCCGCGCGTTCTTCGCGGGAGTCAACGGCGAGTACGGTGCCCACGCGGTGCAGGCGAGCCTGCGACGCGACGACAACAGCCAGTTCGGCTCGCCCACCACCGGCTCGGTCGCCTACGGGTTCGACCTCACGCCGGCGTGGCGCCTGCGGGGCTCCTATGGCACGGCCTTCCACGCGCCTTCGTTCAACGACCTCTACTTCCCGGGATTCGGCAACGCGGGCCTCGTCCCCGAGCGCTCGCGCAACCGCGAGGTCGGCATCGACTGGCATGCGGCCGGCCACCGTTTCGCGGCGACGTATTTCGACAACCGCATTCGCGACCTCATCGTATTCGTCTTCGACACCCAGACGTTCGAGGGACGACCGGAAAACGTGGATCGCGCGCGCATCCGTGGCACCGAGCTTTCCTACAACGGGGCGATCGGGGCCACGCGCCTGCGCGCCAAGCTCACGCTGCAGGATCCCGAGTCGGAATCCACCGGCCTGCTGCTGCAGCGTCGTGCCCGGCGCCACGGCAGCGTGGCCGCCTCCCACGGCCTTGGCGCATGGCGCGTGGGCGCGGAGGTGGTCGCGAGCGGCGAGCGCTTCGATTCGCCCGACGAGTCGCCGGCTTCGCGCCTGGCCGGTTACGCCCTGGTGAACCTGTCGGTCGGGCGGGACTTCGGCCGCGAATGGGCCGTGGACCTGCGCTGGAACAACGTGGCCGACCGCGACTACGAGCTGATCCAGGGCTTCAACACGCCGGGCAGCAACGTGCTGCTGTCGGTGCGCTGGACGCCGCGGCCATGAGGATGACGAAACCGTGAAGGCCGGCAGCGCGCCGCTGCGGGTTGCCGGCGCCGACCTCGAGGCCGGGGCTCGTGCGGCTGCGCGAGCGCTGCGCATCTGGCTGGTCCTCGGCCTGGCCGCGATCGCGGCGCTGGTGGTGGCCCTGTCGGTGGGCAGCAGCGACATCGCGGCGCGCGACGTGGTGCGCCTGCTGCTCGATCGCGACGACAGCGCGGCCTCCCAGGTGATCCACGAGTTGCGCCTGCCGCGCGCGCTGGCCGCCTTCGCCGCGGGCGGGTTGCTGGCGCTCGCGGGGGCGCTCATGCAGGTGCTGCTTCGCAATCCGCTCGCCGATCCGTACGTGCTGGGACTCTCGGGTGGCTCGGCGGTCGGTGCGCTGGGCGCGATGCTGCTCGGCCTGAGCAGCTTTTTCGTAGATCTCGGCGCCTTCGCCGGCGCGCTGGCGACCGTAGGGCTGGTGTTCGCGTTCGCGCAGGCCGACTTCGCCCGGCGCGCGGGACTGGGCGCTGTCGATGCATCGCCCCGCCTGTTGCTCACCGGCGTGGTGCTCGCTTCCGGCTGGTCGGCGATCGTCACGGTGCTGCTCACCGTGGCTCCCGAGGGAAAGCTGCGCGGCATGCTCTTCTGGCTGATGGGCGACCTTTCGGGCGCCGATTCCTATGGCGCCGCCCTGGTTGCGTTGCCGCTGGTGGTCGCCTTGCTCTTCCCGCTGGCGCGCGACCTGAACGTGCTCCTGCGCGGGCAGGACCTCGCGGCCGCGCTCGGCGTGCGCGTCGTGCTCCTGCGTCGCACGATCCTCTTCGTGGCATCGCTCGCGACAGCCATCGCCGTGACCACCGCGGGCGCCGTGGGCTTCGTGGGGCTCGTAGTGCCGCACGCGTTGCGGCTGGCCATCGGCAACGACCAGCGCGTGCTGTTGCCGGCGTGCGCGCTCGCCGGCGGCACGCTGCTGCTGCTCGCCGATACGGCGGCACGCACCGCCTTCTCTCCCCAGCAGTTGCCCGTGGGCGTCATCACCGCGCTCATCGGCGTGCCGGCCTTCATGCTGCTGCTCACGCGCCGGGGTTTGCGATGAGCGCTGCCATCGCCGTACACGACCTCGCCATCCAGGCCGGAAGCCGCACGCTCGTACAGGAGCTTTCGATGTCGGTTCGGCCCGGCGAGGTGTGGGCGGTCCTGGGCGCCAACGGGGCAGGCAAGACGCTCTTTCTGCATACGCTGGCGGGCTTGCGTGCACCCGCGCGGGGCCGCATCGAGCTCGCCGGCCGGCCGCTTGCCCAGTGCCCCGCGCTGGAGGCCGCGAAGCTTCGCGCGTTCCTGCCGCAGGCCCTGCACGATGCCTTCAGCGCGAGCGTGCTCGATGTCGTGCTGCTGGGGCGCCATCCGCACATGTCGCGGTGGGGATGGGAAGGCGAGGCCGAACGCCGCTTGGCGCATGCCGCGTTGCGCGCGGTCGAGATGGAAACACTCGCCGAGCGCGACGTGACGACGCTCTCGGGAGGCGAACGCCAGCGTGTCGCCATCGCCGCATTGCTGGTGCAGGATTCGCCGCTCTTGTTGCTGGACGAGCCCGTCGCCCACCTGGACCTGCACCACCAGGTGGCCATCCTCGGCCACCTGGCGGAGCTTGCGGCCGCCTCGCGCAAGGCCGTGGTGCTCTCGGTGCACGACCTCAACCTCGCGGCGCGTTTCGCGACCCACGCGATGCTCTATCGAGGCGATGGTCGCGTGGACCTGGGGCCGATCGAGGCCGTGATGAGCGACGAGGCGCTGTCGAGCGCATTCCGATACCCGGTCGACCGCACCCAGGTGCGCGGCCGGACGGTGTTCCTGCCGCGGTGAGCCTCGCCCGCATCGCCGCGCTGTGCACGGCGCTCGTCCTCTCGATCGCCAACGCCGCAGCCGAGGTCCGCGTCAGGGACGACAGCGGCAAGGAAGTCGTGCTTGCCGCCCCTGCGCGGCGCATCGTGAGCCTGGCACCCCACATCACCGAAACGCTGTTTGCAGCCGGAGCGGGCCATCTCGTCGTCGGCACCGTGTCGCATTCCGACTATCCCGAGGCCGCGCGTAGCGTGCCCCTAGTCGGCGACTACACACTGCTCGACCTCGAGCGCATCGTGAGCCTGCGCCCCGACCTCATCGTGGTGTGGCTCGACGGCAACTCCGAGCGGCACGTGGAGAAGGTGAAGAAGCTGGGCGTGCCGGTGTATTACGACCGGCCCGGACGGCTGGGCGAGATCCCTTCGTCGCTGGTGCGCCTGGGGCGGCTTGCCGGCACGGCTGCGCGCGCGCAGGCAGCGGCACGCGAGTTCACCGCGCGCCAGCGTCGCATCGAGGCGCGCAACGCCGGCAAGCCGGAGGTGAGGGTGTTCTTCCAGGTGTGGCCTCGCCCGCTCCTCACCGTCAACGGCACGCACATCATCAGCGACGTGATCCGCCTGTGCGGTGGCCGCAACGTGTTCGCGGAGGCGAAGGCGCTGGTGCCCACGCTCGACGTGGAAGCGGTCCTCGCCGCGGAGCCCGAGATCGCCTTGCGCACGGGTGCCGAAGGCGACGCCGACGCATTCGAGCTCTGGCGCCGCCTGCCGCATTTTCGCCCGACGGCTGCGGGCAACCTGGTGATGCTGCCCACGGACGCGTTGAGCCGGCATTCGCCGCGCATCCTCGACGGCGCCGATATGCTGTGCACGGCGCTCGACGCGGTGCGCGCCAGGAGGCGGACATGAAGCCCTTCGGCGCGCTGCGCGGAGCGCTCATGGTCCAGGGCACGACCTCGGACGCCGGCAAGACCACCCTCGTGGCCGGCCTGTGCCGCTTGCTGCGCCGGGAAGGCGTGCGCGTGGCGCCCTTCAAGCCGCAGAACATGGCGCTCAACAGCGCCGTGACGGTCGATGGTGGCGAGATCGGTCGCGCGCAGGCGCTGCAGGCCGAGGCGGCGGGTGTCGAGCCGCACACCGACATGAACCCTGTCCTGCTCAAGCCCAGCTCGGACACCGCGGCGCAGGTGATCGTCCATGGCAAGCCGCTGGCCGACATGACCGCCCGCGACTACCACGAGTACAAGGCCATCGCGATGGCCGCCGTGATGGAATCGTACGAGCGGCTGCGCGCGCGCTTCGACGTGGTGCTGGTGGAAGGCGCGGGCAGCCCCGCGGAAGTCAACCTGCGCGACCGCGACATCGCCAACATGGGCTTCGCGCTCCCCGTGGGTTGCCCGGTGATCCTGGTGGCCGACATCGATCGCGGCGGAGTCTTCGCGCACTTCACCGGCACGCTCGACTGCCTTGCCGCCGAGGAGCGCGAGCTGGTGCGCGGCTTCGTCGTGAACCGCTTCCGCGGCGACCTGGGCCTGCTGCGCCCGGGCCTCGAATGGCTCACCGCGCGCACGGGCAAGCCGGTGTATGGCGTGCTGCCCTACCTTCACGGCCTGCACCTCGATGCCGAGGACGCGATCCAGACCGCCCAGGTGGCCGGCGAGGGCACGCGCCTGCGCGTCGTCGTTCCCGTCGTGCCGCGCATCAGCAACCACACCGACTTCGACGTCCTGCGCGCGCATCCGCAGGTGGAGCTCACCTTCGTGGGGCCGGGCATGCGCTTTCCGGGCGCGGACCTCATCGTGCTGCCGGGCAGCAAGAGCGTGCAGGCCGACCTTCGCTGGCTGGTGTCGCAAGGCTGGGACCGCGAGATCCGCCGCCACCTGCGCTACGGCGGCAAGGTGATCGGCATCTGCGGCGGCATGCAGATGCTGGGCACGGCATTGCACGATCCGCGCGGCATCGAAGGCGAGGCCGCAAGCCTGCCGGGACTGGGGCTGCTCGACTTCGAGACCACGCTCGAGCCGGAGAAGCGCCTCGAGCGCATCGAGGGGCGCCTTCGCCTGGGCGATGGGCCGATGGTTCGGGGATACGAGATCCACATGGGCGTCACCCGCGGGCCGGCGATGGCGCGACCGGCGCTCGAGATCGACGGGCTCCCCGACGGCGCGCTTTCCTGGGACGGCCAGGTCCTCGCCACATACGTGCATGGCCTCTTCGACGAGCCGGCGGCCTGCACGGCGTTGCTGAGCTGGGCCGGGCTCGAGAAACCCGCCGTGCTGGACTACCGCGCGCTGCGCCATGAGAGCCTGGAGCGCCTGGCCGACGCGATGGCGGGACACCTGGACGTGTTGCGGCTCTTCGAGGAGGCGCTCGTCGATGGTCGGCGCCCCCGAGCCGCCGCGACTCGCGCGCGGCTACACTCGGAGCCATGAGCGAGAGCGGGTCGCCCGGCGAAGTGAAATCGCCCTGCGTGCAGGTCTGCATCCTCGACGAGGGCCTCGGCTACTGCGTCGGTTGCGGGCGAACCCGCGCCGAGATCTGGAAGTGGACGCGCGCCACCGACGAGGAGAAACGCGAGATCGTCGCCGCGGCCGCGGCGCGCGTGCCGCCGCGCTAGATCCCGGCGAATTTCACGCCGAGGAACGCGAGCCCCGTGGCGATGCGCTCCTTCGCGCGCGCATCGAGCCAGGCGGGCGCCTCGAGATGCAGGTCTCCCTCCTCGTCCAGCTCGGCGGGCACGACCCATTCGCGCGCGCGGTCCCGGTAAGTGACCGACCAACGGGAGTACGACACGTCGTAGCCCTCCTCGAAGACGGCGTGCGCGTCGCCGACGGCGACGCGGCGGTCGCCGGCACCAGGCTTGGCGAAATACTTCCGCAGGTAGTGATCGAGGCTTTCCATGGAGGCTTTTGCGGTCGCCGATCGAGCCATGCGCCCGCCGCAAACGGGCCTTGCGTTTGCGCAAGCCGCGGCGGGTTCCAGTATGACATTATCAAAACCATGAAAATGTCGGACGCCGTCGCGGTGCTGGGCGCGCTCTCGCAGGAAAGCCGCCTGGAGATCTTCCGCTACCTCATCCGCGCCGGCAGCGAGGGCGCCCCCGCCGGTCGCATCGGCGAGCATCTCGACATGCACTCGGCCACGCTCTCGTTCCACCTCAACGCCCTCAAGCAGGCGGGGTTGGTGAGCGCGCGGCGTGAGAGCCGCTCCATCATCTACACCGCGAGCTTCGCGCGCATGAAAAGCCTCATGGGCTACCTCACCCAGAACTGCTGCCGCGGCGAGCTCGAGGCGATGTTGCCCAATCACTGAGCGCTTTCCCCTTTTCCCTTTCCCCTCTCCCAAGGAGATCCCATGAGCACCCTCGACATCTACGATCCCCCGCAATGCTGTGCCACGGGCGCCTGCGGCCCCGACGCCGACGACGAGCTGGCGCAGTTCGCTTCCGCCCTCGAAGGCCTCAAGCAGAACGGCGTCGCGGTCTCCCGCTACAACCTCGGCCACCAGCCCGGCGCCTTCGTGCAGAACGCCATGGTCAAGGGCACGATCGACAAGGAAGGCATCGCCTGCCTGCCGATGGTGATCGCCGACGGCGTCATCGTCGCCAAGGGCCGCTACCCCACGCGCGACGAGCTCGGCAAGACCGTAGGCGCGGCGAAAGTCGCCGCCCCCGCCGCCACCTCCTGCTGCGCGCCCGCGCCGAAGGACTCGAAGCCCTGCTGCGGCTGAAGCCGCGGTCCTTTCCCCTTTCTCCTTTCCCCCTGCCCATGACCTTCCTCGACCACCCCACCCGCAACCTCTTCTTCACCGGCAAGGGCGGCGTGGGCAAGACCTCGACGTCCTGCGCCACGGCCGTGGCGCTCGCCGAGCGCGGCAGGAAGGTGCTGCTCGTGAGCACCGATCCGGCCTCGAATCTCGACGAGGTGTTCGATACGTCGCTCGTCGGCGGTCCGGTGGCCATCGCCGCGGTGCCGGGGCTGGAGGCGATGAACGTCGATCCCGAAGCCGCGGCGGCGGCGTACCGCGAGCGCGTCGTCGGTCCCTATCGCAACCTGCTGCCCGCCGATGCGGTGGCGAGCATCGAGGAGCAGCTCGCCGGCGCGTGCACGGTGGAGATCGCGGCCTTCGACGAGTTCGCCAAGCTGATCGGCGACGCCTCCATCACCGAGCGTTTCGACCATATCGTGTTCGATACCGCGCCGACGGGACACACGCTGCGGCTTCTGGCGCTGCCCGCCGCGTGGAGCGGTTTCATCGGGGCGAGCGCCGCGGGCACTTCGTGCCTGGGACCGCTGCAGGGCATGGTGGCGCAGCGCGAGCTGTATGCGAAAGCGGTCGCAACGCTTTCGGACGCCGCCTCGACGACGATGGTGCTGGTGAGCCGTCCCGAGTCGGGCGCCCTCGCCGAAGCGGCACGGACGAGCGAGGAGCTGGCCGAGATCGGCGTGCGCAACCAGGCGCTGGTGCTGAACGGCGTCTTCCAGGCTCACGGCAACGACCCGGTCGCGGTGGCGATGCAGCGCATCTCGCGCTCCGCGGTGGGGGCGATGCCCGCGCGCCTCGCTTCGCTGGCGCGCACCGTGGTGCCGCTTCGCCCGCGCCAGGTGGTGGGTGTCGAGGCGCTGCGCAGCTTCTTCGACCGCGACGTGGCGTTGCCGACCGCGCCCACCAAGACCGCTGCGCCACGGATGCTGCCGCCGATCGAGGCGCTCATCGACCGGCTCGAGGGCGCCAAGCGCGGCGTGGTGATGACGATGGGCAAGGGCGGCGTGGGCAAGACCACCATCGCCGCGCGCATCGCGCTCGAGCTCGCCCGCCGCGGCCACAAGGTCCACCTCACCACGACCGATCCGGCCGCCCACGTGGCAGGTGCCGTGGGCGTTTTGCCGCCCAACCTCACGCTGGGCGAGATCGATCCCGCGACCGAGGTAGAGCGTTATCGCGACGAGGTGATGGCCACCACGGGGGCGAAGCTGGATGCCAATGGCCTCGCGCTGCTCAAGGAGGACCTGAGCTCGCCCTGCACCGAGGAGATCGCGGTATTCCAGGCCTTCGCGCGCGAGGTGGACCAGGCCCGGGACCGCTTCGTCGTCGTGGACACCGCGCCCACGGGGCACACCATCCTGCTGCTCGATGCGGCGCAGGCGTTCCATCGCGAGGTGATGCGCCAGGCGAAGAGCGTGAGCGAGGCGGTTCGCAACCTGCTGCCGCGCCTGCGCGACCCCGAGTTCACGCGAATCGTGTTGTGCACCCTCGCGGAGGCCACGCCGGTCCACGAGGCCGCCGCCCTGCAGGCCGACCTGCGCCGGGCTTCCATAGAGCCTTTCGCGTGGGTGGTGAACCAGAGCCTGGCACCCTTGCAGCTCACCGATCCGCTGTTGCTCGCGCGGCGTGCGCAGGAAGCGCGCTACATCGAGGAGGTGGCCGTCACGCAGGCGCGCGCGGCCTACATCGTCCCCTGGCTCGAGCGCGTGGCCGAAGGCGTGCGCCACGCCGAAGCGAAGGTAGCCTGATGAACGCGCGCGTCGAGGCCGGCGCCAGGATCATCGATGGCCGCGCTGTCGCGCGCCACATGCGGGCGGGTTTCGCGACGAAGGTGAGGGCGCTGGCCGAGCGCGGCATTCGCCCGGGCCTCGCCGTCATCGTGGTGGGCGACGACCCCGCCTCGGCCGTCTACGTGCGCAACAAGGCCAACGCCTGTCGCGAGGTGGGCATCCATTCCGAATTGCACCGTTTTCCCGCGGTCTGCTCGCAGGGCGAGGTGCTCACGCGCATCCAGGCGTTGAACGACGACGATCGCATCCACGGCATCATCGTGCAGCTGCCGCTGCCCGGACGCTTCGACATGCGCCGCGTGCTGGAGAGCGTGTCCCTCGACAAGGACGTGGACGGCTTCCATCTCTACAACGTCGGCAGCCTGGTCATCGGCGACACGATCTTTCCGCCATGCACGCCGTACGGCGTGCAATGCCTGCTCGAGCACGAGGGCATCGAGGTCGAGGGCCAGAACGTGGTCGTGGTAGGGGCCAGCAACATCGTCGGCAAGCCGATGGCGATGATGCTGCTGAAGAACGAGGCCACGGTCTCGATCTGCCACGTGAAGACGCGCGACCTCGGCCAGTACACCCTGCTGGCCGACATCCTCGTCGTGGCCGCGGGCGTGCCCAACCTCATCGTCCCGCAGATGGTGAAGACCGGCGCGGTAGTGATCGATGTCGGCATCAATCGCCTCCCCGATGGGCGGCTCGTCGGCGACGTGGACTTCGAAGGCGTGCGCCGCAAGGCCTCCTACATCACGCCGGTGCCGGGCGGCGTGGGGCCGATGACGGTGACCATGCTCCTGCACAACACCATCGAGGCCGCTGCCCGGGCCAAGGCAGCCGTTCCGGCCTAGCTCCCATGCGCGGCACGCGCCCCTGCCCTGCGCAAAAGGTATGACAAATATTGGTTAGCCGGAAGTAGAGTCCGGTTTGTCATACCTATATATGTTGAGGCCGCGCAGCGGCCCGGGGAGGAGACCATGCAAGCCAATGTCCGCGTCGAGGATGCCGACCGCGCCCGCTGGATCACCATCGCGCGGGGCAACAAGGCCAACGCGCTCATGCCCGACGATTGCCGGGCGATCCAGGAACTGGTGGAAAGCGTGCCCCGCGACGTCGAGGCCGTGGTCTTCCGCGGCGAGGGCGACCGCTCCTTCTGCGCCGGCATGGACGTGGTGGCCTTCCTTGACCTCGATGCCGGGACCGCCCGCGGCTACATCGAGCCGCTTAAGGACATGCTCAATGCGGTGCGCACGTTGCCGCTGCCCACGGTTTCGGTCATCAACGGCGCCTGCATCGGCGCGGGCATCGAGCTCGCCGCCGCCTGCGACCTGCGGATCGCCGCCTCGCACGCGCGCTTCGGCCTGCCCGAGATCAAGGTCGGCATCCCGACGGCGCTCGATGCCGCGCTGCTGCAGCAGTACATCGGCCTCGGCCGCACCAAGCAGATGATCCTCACCGGCGAATTCCACACCGCCGAGGAGATGCAGCGCTGGGGCCTGCTCACCGACGTCGTTCCCGGCGCCGAGCTCGATGCCGCCGCCCGCAAGCTCGTGGCGAAGCTGGTCGGGAACACGCGCGCCGTGGTCGCGGCGCAAAAGCGCATGTTCGAGGTGTGGCAGAACTACGGCATCAAGACCGCCAACGACGTGAGCGTCGACGTGTGGGCGGCGGTGTTCACCGATCCCGAGACGCTCGCCTCGATCGCGCGCTACAAGGCCTCGCACCTCAGCAAGAAGAAGACCACTACCGTCTGAGGGGAAGGCGCCATGGCCGGACCCCTCCAGGGCCTGCGCATCGTCGACATGACCTCGGTGGTCATGGGCCCGTACGCGACGCAGATCATGGGCGACCTGGGCGCCGACGTGGTCAAGGTCGAGAGCGGCAGCGGCGACACGCTGCGCCAGAATGGCCGCGGCCGGCATCCCGGCATGGGCCCGCTCTTCCTGCAGATGGATCGCAGCAAGCGCAGCATCGTGCTCGACGTGAAGAAGCCCGAGGGGCTCGAGGCGTTGCTGGCGCTGCTCGCCACCGCCGATGTCTTCATCTTCAACCTGCGCCCCGCCTCGATGAAGCGCATGGGCCTCGACTACGAGGTCGTCGCCCGGCGCAATCCGCGCATCATCTATTGCGCCTTGAACGGCTTCGGCGAGGACGGCCCGTACGCCGGCAAGTCCGCCTACGACGACATGATCCAGGGCGCGGCGGGATTGCCGGCGCTGGCGGCGCGCGCCACGGGCGAACCCCGCTACGCGCCTTCGGCGCTCGCCGACCGCATCGCCGGCATGACCGGAATCTACTCGGTGCTCGCCGCGCTCTACCACCGCGAGCGCACCGGCCACGGCCAGGCGATCGAGGTGCCGATGTTCGAGCGGATGGTGGAGTTCGTGCTTTCCGACCACCTCTACGGGCTCACCTTCGATCCGCCCATCGGCGGATCCGGCTACCCGCGGCAACTGGCGCCCGACCGCAAGCCGTACAGGACCAAGGACGGCTACGTCTGCGCCATGCCCTACCTCGACAAGCACTGGCAGGCCTTCTTCGACATGGCGGGGTTGCACGAGCTCAAGGCCGACGCGCGCTTCGCGAGCCTCGAGGCGCGCACCCAGAACATCCGTGTCCTGTACGAGATCCTCGCCAACGCCCTGGTCGAGCGCACCACGGCGGAGTGGATGGAGCTCTTCGAGCGTGGCGACATCCCCTCGATGCCCATGCACACGCCCGAGAGCCTGCTCACCGACCCGCACCTCGAGGCGACCGGCTTCTTCCGCATGGTGGAGCACCCCACGGAAGGGCGCATCCGCACGATGGCGATCCCGGTGAAGTTCTCGGCCACGCCACCGGAAGTCGCGCGACAGGCGCCGCGCCTGGGCGAGCACGGGCGCGAGCTCATGCGCGAGGCGGGGTATTCCGACGAATCGATCGACAAGCTCGTGTCGGCAGGCGCGATGCGGGCTCCCTAGAGCGGCACTGTCCCAAAGGAGGAGAACCATGAAGACGATCCACGGTTGGATGGCTGGCATCGCGGCGGCGCTCGTCGCAGGCGCGGCGCTCGCGCAGGGAAGCATCTCCATCGGCACCGGCGGCACGGGCGGGGTGTACTACCCGCTGGGCGGCGGCATGGCGAGCATCATCTCCAAGAAGGTGCCAGGCGTGCAGGCGAGCGCCGAGGTGACCGGCGGCTCCATCGACAACATGAAGCTCATGCACACCGGCAAGGCCGAGATGGGCATCGTGCAGAGCGACGCCGCCTACGACGCCACCATGGGCCAGGACAAGTTCAAGGACATGAAGGTGCCGGTGCGCGCGCTCATGGTGCTCTATCCCAGCCGCATGCATCTCGTCACGACCGAGGCGAGCGGCATCAAGCGCGTGGCCGACCTGAAGGGCAAGCGCATCTCCTCGGGCTCGGCCGGCAGCGGCACCGAGGTCATGACCTTCCGCATCCTCGAGGCCGCCGGACTGGATCGCGAGCGCGACGTGAAGCGCGAGCGCCTCGGGGTCTCCGAATCGGTCAACGCGCTCAAGGACGGCAAGATCGACGCCTTTTTCTTCGCCGGGGGCATCCCGACCGCGGCGATCACCGACCTCGCGGCCACGCCGGGGATGAAGATGCGCCTCGTGGACCACGCCGAGCTCGCCGACGCGATGCGCAAGAAGTTCGGCCCCTTCTATACGCGCGACACCATCCCCGCGAAGAGCTACTCCGGGCAGGAGACCGCGAACCAGATGACGAGCGCGTGGAACCTGCTCGTCGCCCACGAGCGCATGCCGGAGAAGATGGCCTACGACATCGTGAAGACCCTGTGGGAGAGCCAGCCCGAGCTGGTGACCGTGCACAAGGAGGCCATGAACATCGACATGGCCAACCAGAACTCGACGACGTCGCCCATCCCGTTCCACCCCGGCGCCGTGCGGTTCTACAAGGAAAAGGGCATCGCGCTCAAGTGATCGCCGGCAAGCGCTGAAATGGCCGCCGCCTCCCCAGCCGTGAGTCCGGGTCTCGTCGTGGACGACGCGGCGCTGGCACGGGCCGAGCGCTTCGTCGAGGAAGAGGAGGGCGCCACCAACCGCTACCGCGGCTGGCTCGGCGCCACCCTCACCGCGCTCGCGGTGGTGATGTCGGTTTTCCACCTGTATGCCGCCTACGGCATCGTGCCCACGCACGTGCTGCGCCCGATCCACCTGGGCTTCGTGCTTTTCCTCGTCTTCCTGCTCTTCCCTGCGACGAAGGGCCTGCGCCACCAGTTGCGCTGGTGGGACATCGCCTGCGCCGTGATCTCGGTAGGCATCATGGCGTACGTGCTCTACTGGGGCGACGATTTCGGCGAGCGCGCCGCGATCCCGAAGCTGATGGACCAGGTCCTCGGCTGCGTGCTCGTGCTGCTGGTGCTCGAGGCGACGCGCCGGTCGACGGGCTGGATCATGCCGGCGGTGGTGATCGCCTTCCTGCTCTACGCCGCCTTCGGCGACAGGCTGCCGCCGCCCTGGACGCACCGCGGCTACGACATCTCGCGGCTCACCGGACACCTGTACATGACGCTCGAGGGCATCTTCGGCGTCGCCATCGACGTGTCCTCGACGCTCATCATCCTGTTCACGCTCTACGGCGCCTTCCTGCAGTTCTCCGGCGCGGGCAAGTTCTTCATCGACTTCTCCTTCTCCGCCATGGGCGGCAAGCACAGCAGCGCCGGGCGCACCGTCGTGCTCGCCTCGTTCCTGCTGGGCGGACCCTCGGGCTCGGGCGTGGCCACCACCGTGACGCTGGGCTCGGTGGCCTATCCGATGCTCGCGCGCGCGGGCTACGAGAAGAATGCCGCGGGCGGGCTCCTCGCGGCCGGCGGCCTGGGCGCGATCATGTCGCCCCCCATCCTCGGCGCCGCCGCCTTCCTCATCGCCGAGTTCCTGAAGATCTCGTACCTCGACGTGATCCTCATGGCGACGATCCCCACGCTGCTCTATTACCTCGGGATCTTCGTGATGGTGGAGCTGGACGCGCGCAAGTACGGCATGCACGAAGCCGCGGCGATCGCGCGCGAGCCCCTCGGGCGGCTCACGCGCCAGTTCGGATTCCACTTCCTGTCGCTGGTTGCGATCATCGTCTTCCTGCTGATGGGCTTCTCGCCGATCCTGAGCGTCTTCTGGGCCACGGTGGTCGCCCTGGTGGTGAGCTTCCTGCACCGGGACTGCGCGCTCGTGCCCTACGACGCGCTGCGCGGGCGCGCGCCCTTCTGGAAGAGCCTGTGGCAGTCGAAGCTGGTGCGCGCGCTCGAGGCGGGCTCCGTCGGCATGCTGAACGTGGGCGCGATCTGCGCCGCGGCCGGGATCATCGTCGGCATCGTCACGCTCACCGGGCTGGGCCTGAAGTTCAGCTCCATCGTGCTGGGTTACGCCGATGCCGGCGCCCGCGGCCTGGCCGAGGTGCTCGCGGTGTTCGGCATCGCCGCCACGGCGGGGCTGGTGGCCCAGCTCAAGCTCGCGCTCACGACATTCTTCACCGCGCTCATCGTGTGGGTGGTGGGGCTTGCCGTGCCGATCACCGCCAGCTACATCATCTGCGCGGTCATCGCCGCACCGGCCCTCATACAGATGGGCGTGCCCGACTACGCGGCGCACATGTTCATCTTCTACTACGCGGTGCTGTCGGACGTCTCGCCGCCCACCGCGCTCTCGCCCTTCGCCGCCGCGGCCATCACCGGCGGGGATCCGTACAAGACCACGCTGCAGTCGTGGAAATACACCATGCCCGCCTTCGTCGTGCCGTTCGCCTTCATCTTCGAGGCCTCGGGCCGCGGGCTGCTGCTCACCGGATCGATCAAGGGCCTCGCCACGGCGAACTGGGTCGACATCGCCGTGGTTTCCGCGACGGCCGCGGCGGGCATCGCAGTGCTCGCCTGCGCGTTGCAGCGCTGGATGGTGCGACGCACGACGCTCGGCGAGAGCGCCGCGCTCGGCCTGGCCGGGCTGCTGCTCGTGTACCCGAACCAATCGTGCGACGTGGCCGGCATGGCGATCTTCGTCGCCGCCTTCCTCGTGCACCGCGTCCGCGCCGCCCGCTGGCGCGCGATATCCGCAGAGGAAGGACTGGCCCGATGAACAACCTAGGTTTCCCCGCCCTGGTGACGGAGAGCCTCGCCAAGCAGATCGCCGAGAACCTGGGCGCCGCCATCATCGAGGGTCGCCTCAAGGTGAACGAGCGCCTGCCCACGGAGGAGGAGCTCGCCCGCCAGTTCGGCGTGTCGCGGCCGACGATCCGCGAGGCCCTGAAGCGCCTGGCGGCGCAGAAGCTGGTGTTGTCGCGCCGCGGGCCCTCCGGCGGCACGTTCGTGAACAAGCCCTCGATCGAGGAAGTGGGCTTCACCCTCGCCACCTACTCGACGCTCCTGGTGAGCATGGGCGAATTCGGGCTGGGCGAGATCGCGCAGGCGCGCGCCGAGCTCGAGCGCATCTGCGCGCGCCTCGCCGCCGCCAACCGCGAGGACGGGCACCTCGCCATCATGAACGCGGAGCTGCAGGCGCAGCGCAGCGCCGCCATCTCGGACGTCGACTTCTGCGCCTCCGACGTGCGCTTCCATCGCGCCCTCGTGGACGCGACCGGCAACAGCTTCCTGCGCTTCCTCATGTACGCGGTCATCGAGGCGGTGCAGCCGGCGGCGAACCTGCTCTCGTGGCGCTTCCGTGAGCGCCAGGCGATCGCGGCGTTCCACGAGCGCATCGTCGAAGGCGTCACGCGCCGCGATGGCGAAGCCGCCACGGCCGCCATGGCGCAGCTCGCCGAATACCTCGCGGCCAAGTACGAGGAGGCGCACGAGTGGCGCCGCAACAAGGCACCGGAGCCCCAGGCGTGAGCGACTTCGACGCGGTGATGCTGGAGAAGGGCGAGGGCGGCACCGTCGCGCGCATGGCGCGGCTGCAGGATTCGCAGCTCGATGCCGGCAACGTCACGGTGCGCATCGACTACTCGACGCTCAACTACAAGGATGCCCTCGCCATCACCGGCAAGGCTCCGGTGGTGCGCAAGTTCCCCATGGTGCCGGGCATCGATTTCGCCGGGCGCGTGGAAGCGAGCGCCGACGATCGCTTCAAGGTGGGCGACGCGGTGGTGCTGAACGGCTGGGGCGCGGGCGAGACGCTGTGGGGCGGGCTGGCACAGAAGGCGCGCGTCAATGCCGACCTGCTGATGGCGCTGCCCGATGGCATGAGCGCGCGCCAGGCCATGGCCATCGGCACTGCGGGCTACACCGCGATGCTCGCGTTGCAGGCCCTCGAGCGCCACGGCGCCACGCCGGCGAAAGGCGACGTGCTCGTGACCGGCGCCAATGGCGGCGTCGGCAGCTTCGCCGTGGCGCTCCTCGCGCGCGCGGGCTACCGCGTCCTCGCCTCCACCGGCCGGCCGCAGGAAGCGGCACGGCTCACCGCGCTCGGCGCCGCCGAGGTGATCGACCGAGCCACGTTGGCCGCGCCGGGCAAGCCGCTCGCGAAGGAGCGCTGGTTCGCCGCCATCGACAGCGTAGGCAGCCACACGCTCGCCAACGCGTGCGCGGCGACGCGTTATGGCGGCGTGGTCGCCGCCTGCGGCCTCGCGCAGGGCATGGACTTTCCCGGCACGGTCGCGCCCTTCATCCTGCGCGGTGTGACGCTCGCCGGCATCGACAGCGTCTTCGCGCCCCTGCCGGTTCGACTTTCCGCGTGGCAGCGCCTCGCCGCCCAGGCCGACGTCGCGATGCTCGATGCCATCGCCCACGAGATCGCGCTCCCCGAAAGCATCGCCGCGGCAAGCTCGTTGCTCGCCGGCGAAGTGCGCGGACGTATCATCGTGGACGTCAACCGATGAGGGCCCGCACGTGCCGAACCTGCCCGAGAAGATGCGCTTCATCGACCTGCCGAGCTTCGGCGGCCCCGAGGCGATGTTGCTCGCCGAAGCGCCGCTGCCGCCGGTCGGTCCCGCCGATGTCCTGATCGAAGTCGCCTACGCGGGCGTGAACCGCCCCGACGTGGCGCAACGCTCCGGCCGCTACAACGCGCCGCCCGGCGCCTCGCCCGTCATGGGCCTGGAGGTCGCAGGCAAGGTGGTCGCGGCCGGCAAGGACGCCACGCGCTGGAAGGTGGGCGACGCCGTTTGCGCGCTCACGCCCGGCGGCGGCTACGCCGAATACGCGGCGACCCCCGCGGCCCATTGCCTGCCGATCCCGAAGGGTTTTGGACTGCTGGAAGCGGCGGCGCTTCCGGAGAACTTCTTCACCGTGTGGGTGAACGCGTTCGACACCTTGAAGCTCTCCGCCGGCGAGACCTTCCTCGTGCACGGTGGCACCAGCGGCATCGGCTTGACCGCGATCCAGCTCGCGAAGGCGTTCGGCGCCACTGTCTTCACCACCGCCGGCAGCGACGAGAAGGTCGCCTTCTGCAAGAACATCGGCGCCGACCACGCCTTCAACTACCGCACGCAGGACTTCGAGGCCGAGATCGCGGCCATCGTCGGCAGGAAAGGCGTGAACGTGATCCTCGACATGGTGGGCGGAAGCTACATCCCCAAGAACCTGAAGCTGCTCGCGACCGAAGGGCGGCTGGGGTTCATCGCCTTCCTGCAGGGCGCGAAGGCCGAGGTCGATTTCGCACGCCTCATGATGAAGCGCCAGACCATCACGGGCTCCACGCTGCGCGCGCGGCCCGATGCGCAGAAGACCGCCATCGCGAAATCGCTCGAGACGCGGGTGTGGCCGTTGCTGGAGGAAGGCAGCGTGAAGCCCGTGATCCACGAGGTCTTCCCGCTCTCGCGCGTGGCCGATGCGCATCGGCTGATGGAGTCGAGCGCGCACATCGGCAAGATCATGCTCGAGGTATCGCCCGCGCGATAAGGGTTTCCCCGGATGGCGAGGCCAGCGGCTATGCTATAAAAATGGTCCGCAGCCGCATGTGACATCCCGGGAGAAACCCATGAGCACCATCGAGTCCGTCCTCCAGGAAACCCGCGTCTTCCCGCCGCCGCCCGAGCTCGCGAAGAGCGCGAACGTCGCGGGCATGGCCGCGTACCACGCCATGTGCGCCGAGGCCGAAACCGATTTCGAGGCCTTCTGGGCGAAACACGCACGCGCCGAGCTCAAGTGGGCGAAGCCCTTCACGAAGATCCTCGACCAGTCGAACGCGCCCTTCTTCAGGTGGTTCCACGACGGAGAGCTGAACGCCTCCGAGAACTGCCTCGACCGCCACCTCGCCACCCAGCCCGACAAGCTCGCGCTCATTTTCGAGGCCGACGATGGCAAGGTCACGAAGGTCACCTACAAGGAGCTCTACCACCGCGTCTGCCAGTTCGCCAACGCGCTGAAGAAGCTGGGCATCCAGAAGGGCGAGCGGGTCCTGGTCTACATGCCGATGTCGATCGAGGCGGTGGTGACGCTGCAGGCCTGTGCCCGGATCGGCGCCATCCACGCGGTGGTGTTCGCCGGCTTCTCCGCCAAGAGCCTGCAGGAGCGCATCGTCGACGTGGGCGCTTGCGCCGTCATCACCGCGGACGGGCAATACCGCGGCGGCAAGGAAATTCCCCTCAAGCCCGCCGTCGACGAGGCCATGGGCCTGGGCGGTTGCGAATCGGTGCGCCACGTGGTCGTCTACCAGCGCACCGGGACGGTGGTGCCGATGACGGCCGGGCGCGACAAGTGGTGGCACGACGTGGTGCGCGGCGAGCCGATGGATTGCCCGCCCACCTACGTGAATGCCGAGCATCCGCTCTTCATCCTGCATACCTCGGGCTCCACCGGAAAGCCCAAGGGCGCGCAGCACTCGACCGCGGGCTACCTGCTGCACGCGGCGATCACGATGCGCTGGACCTTCGACTACAAGCCCACCGACGTCTACTGGTGCACCGCTGACGTGGGCTGGATCACGGGCCACACCTACATGACCTACGGCCCGCTCGCGGTGGGCGCGACGATCGTGGTGTTCGAGGGGGTGCCGACGTATCCCGATGCCGGGCGCTTCTGGAAGATGATCCAGGACCACAAGGTGACGGTCTTCTACACCGCGCCCACGGCGATCCGCTCGCTCATCAAGGCGGGCGGCGAGCTGCCGAAGAAGTACGACCTGAAGAGCCTGCGCATCCTCGGCACGGTCGGCGAGCCGATCAATCCCGAGGCGTGGATGTGGTACTACAACACCGTGGGCGAGGGCCGCTGCCCGGTGGTGGACACCTGGTGGCAGACCGAGACCGGAGGCCACATGATCACGCCCCTGCCGGGCGCAACGCCGCTCAAGCCCGGCTCGTGCACGTTGCCGCTGCCGGGCGTCTTCGTGGATATCGTCGACGAGACCGGGCAGTCGGTCGGGCGCGGCAAGGGCGGCATCCTCGTCATCAAGAAGCCCTGGCCCTCGATGATCCGCACCATCTGGGGCGACCCCGAGCGCTTCAGGAAGAGCTACTACCCCGAGGACTTCAAGGGCAAGTACTACCTCGCGGGCGATGGCGCCTCCACCGACAGCGACGGCTACTACCGCATCATGGGGCGCATCGACGACGTCCTGAACGTGAGCGGGCATCGGCTCGGCACGATGGAGATCGAGTCGGCGCTGGTCGCCAACACGAAGCTGGTGGCCGAGGCGGCCGTCGTGGGCCGCCCCGACGAGGTGACCGGCGAGGCCGTGTGCGCCTTCGTGGTGCTGAAGGGCGCTCGCCCCTCGGGCGAGGACGCGCAGAAGATCGCGAAGGAGCTGCGCGACTGGGTGGCCAAGGAGATCGGCCCCATCGCCAAGCCCAAGGACATCCGCTTCGGCGACAACCTGCCCAAGACGCGCTCGGGCAAGATCATGCGCCGCCTGCTGCGCTCGATCGCCAAGGACGAGGCGATCACGCAGGATGTCTCGACGCTGGAGAACCCGGCGATCCTCGAGCAGCTGCGACAGCCGCTGTAGCAAGAGCCGGGGACGGACCCCGCGTTGAAAGAATCGGCAGCGACCGGAAGCCGGAGTCCGTCACCACCGCCGCTCCTCATCGCGGCCACGGCGGATGTGCTTCGCCGCCACGCGCCGTTCGACGCCATGGCGCCGCCCGAGCTCGAGATGCTGGCCGGCCGCCTCAGGCTGCGCTACTTTGCCGCCGGCGAGGCGGTGATCCTTCCCGCCGCGGGTGTCGTCTCCGAGCTCTTCATCATCCAGCGCGGCGTGGTCACCGGCACTCCGGCGACTTTTCCCTCTTTCCACGACACTGCCGTGACGCTCGGTCCCGGCGAGAGCTTTCCCATCGGCGCCGTGATCGGCCGCCGGCGCACGACGCTCGAATACCGGGCGCAGGCCGACACCTTCTGCTACGTGCTCGGCGAGCCCGACTTCCGCGCGGTGATGGCGGCGAGCCCCGCCTTCCACGCCTTCTGCACCCAGCGCCTGGCCAACCTGCTCGAGCAGTCGGCGCGCGAGGTGCGCGCCACCTTCGCCGGCCGCGCCGCCGAGGAGCTCGGCATGGGCTCGCGGCTTTCCTCGGCCCTTCGCCGCCCGCCGGTCACGCTGCCATCGCAGGCGAGCGTGCGCGAGGCCTTGGAGACGATGAAGGCGAGCCGCGTGGGCTCGGTGGTAGTCGTCGACGCAGCGGGCCGCCCCGAAGGCATCTTCACCCACACCGACGTGCTCGACCGCGTGGCGCTCGCCGGCGCATCCCTCGAGCGCCCGGTGGCCGACGTGATGACGCGGGAGCCCGTCGGCATGGACGGGACACACACCGTCGCCGATGCCGCGCAACGCATGGCTCGGGGGGGCTTCCGCCACCTGCTCGTGATGGATGGCGAGCGCTTGGCGGGCGTGCTGTCGGAGCGCGACCTCTTCGCGCTGCAACGCCGCTCGGGGCAGAGCCTGCGCAAGGAGATCGCGCGCGCCGACAGCCGTGAATGGCTCGCCTTCGCCGCGCGCGATGCCGCCGGCCTGGCCTCGAGCCTGCTCGCCCAGGGCGTGGGCGCCGAGCCGCTGCTGCAGCTTGTCACCGCGATGAACGACTCGATCGTCGAGCGCGCCCACGCGATCGCTGCTCGCACGCACGACGTGGCCGCGCTGCCGCATTGCTGGATCGGGCTCGGCAGCGAAGGGCGCATGGAGCAGACCCTCGCCACCGACCAGGACAACGCCATCATCTTCGCCGACGAGGTGGCAGGCGGCATCGAGGCCGCTCGCGAACGGTTGCTCGCCTTCGCCTCCGAGGTGAACGATACGCTGGCCGAATGCGGCTTTCCGCTCTGCAAGGGCGGCATCATGGCGCGCAACCCGCGCTGGTGCCTCACGCTTTCGGAGTGGCGCGAGCGCTTCGACGACTGGATGCGCAACGCGAGCCCCACGGCGCTGATGAACGCCGCGATCTTCTTCGACCTGCGCCCGCTCGCGGGTGACGCGGGCCTCGCGCGCGAGCTGCGCGGCTTCCTGCTCGCCAACGTGCCGCGCCGCCCGGCTTTCCTGCGGCAGATGGCGGCCAACGCACTCGAGGTGCGTCCCCCGCTGGGCTTCTTCCAGGACATCGCGGTGGACGAAGCGAGCGGCGGGCTCATCGACCTCAAGCTGCAGGCTTCGCGCCCGTTCGTCGACGCCGCTCGCATCCTCGCCCTCGCCGCCGGGGTGGATGCGACGGCGACCGCGGAGCGCCTGCGACGCGCCGGACCGCCGCTGCGCATGAGCGCCGACGAAGTCGAGACCGGGGCCCAGGCCTTCCACTTCGTGCAGATGCTGCGGCTGCGGCGCCAGGAGGAGCGCGGCGCCGCCGCCGGGCGCGATCGCAACAGCGTCGACCCCACGGCGCTCAACTCGCTCGATCGCCGCATCCTCAAGGAGGCGCTGCGCCAGGCGCGAAAGCTGCAGAACCGCCTCGCCCTGGAGTACCAGCTCTGAGCCTCGCCGCCTGGTTCGATCCGCGCCTTCGCGCGCCGCCGTGCGAGGGCCGCTGGGTCGTGGTGGACGTGGAAACCAGCGGCCTCAATGCGCTCTCCGACTCCCTCATCGCCATCGGCGCGCTCGCGGTGCGCGACGGCGCCATCGACCTCGCCGATTCGTTCGAGGTGGTGCTGCGCCAGGAACGCGCGAGCACCGGCGCCAACATCGAGGTCCACGGCATCGGCGGGGGAGAACAATTGGGCGGCGAGGAGCCGCGCGTGGCGCTCGAACGGTTCTTGGAATTCGTCCGTGACGACCCGCTCGTCGCCTTCCATGCGCCGTTCGATGCGATGGTGCTGCGCCGCGCGCTGCGCGAGCGCCTTGGGCGCGGCTTCCGGCGGCGCTGGCTCGACCTGGCCGACGTGGCGCCGCTCGCCTGGCCGGGCCGGGCGCGCGGCGGGCTCGACGCGTGGCTCGAGGCGCTCGCCATTCCCATGGCCTACCGCCATCGCGCGATCGTCGATTGCCTCGGCACCGCGCAGCTTTTCCTCGCCGTGCTGCACGCCGCCCCGCGCTTGGGGGCAGGGTCGGCCCGCGCCCTTCTCGCGCTCTCGCAAGGCGATCGCTGGCTGGGCTAGACTGCATCGAAGCCGGGCGTTCGATCCGGCGAGCCCGGAGGAGGAGACCGTGAAGAAGCCAGGCCCGTCGGGCGCGCGCCTCGCGTGCGTGTTCCTGCTGGGCTGCCTGCTGTTCAGCTTTCCGCTGATCGCCCTCTTCAACGTCCAGGGGCGCGTCTTCGGGGTGCCGGTGCTCTTCGCCTACCTCTTCGCCGCCTGGGGGCTGGTGATCGCCCTGGTCGCGCTGCTGATGGAGAGGCGCGACTGATGCTGCAGGGCTGGGTCATCGTCGCCGCATCGTTCGCCTACATCGGGCTGCTCTTCGCGATCGCGTACTACGGCGACAAGCGCGCCGAGGCCGGCCGCTCGGTCATCGCCAACCCGTGGATCTACAGCCTGTCGCTCGCGGTGTACGCGACCGCGTGGACCTTCTACGGCAGCGTGGGGCGCGCCGCGTCCGACGGCGTGGGCTTCCTGCCGATCTACCTCGGCCCCACGCTCATGATCGTGCTGTGGTGGTTCGTGGTGCGCAAGATGATCCGCATCGCCAAGACGAACCGGATCACGTCGCTCGCGGATTTCATCGCCTCGCGCTACGGGCGCAGCGCCCTGCTGGGCGGCCTGGTCACGGTGATCGCGGTGATCGGCATCCTGCCCTACATCTCGCTGCAGCTGAAGGCGGTCTCGAACAGCTTCCAGATCCTGCTGCAGTACCCCGAGATCGTCATGCCGCAGCGCACCGGCGAGCTCGACGTGATGAAGGACACGGCCTTCTACGTGGCGCTTTTCATGGCGATGTTCACCATCGCCTTCGGCACCCGCCACCTCGACGCGGCCGAGCGCCACGAGGGCATGGTGGCCGCGATCGCCTTCGAGTCGCTGGTGAAGCTGGTGGCTTTCCTCGCCGTGGGCCTCTTCGTGACCTTCTGGATCTACGACGGCGTGGGCGACATCTTCTCGCGCGCCGCGCGGCAGGCCGATTTGCGCGCGCTCATGGCGCCATTCGGCGGCGCGGCGGGAGGCTACGCCAGCTGGGTGTGGCTCATGGTGCTGTCGATGCTCGCCATCGTCTTCCTGCCGCGGCAGTTCCAGGTCGCCGTGATCGAGAACGTCGACGAGAAGCACGTGAAGCGAGCCATGTGGCTCTTCCCGCTCTACATGCTGGCGATGAACGTATTCGTCCTGCCGGTGGCCTTCGGCGGGCTGCTGCTCTTTCCGCTCGGCACCGTCGATGCCGACACCTTCGTGCTCACCATCCCGATGGCGCACAAGGCCGAGGTGCTCACGCTGCTCGTGTTCATCGGCGGGCTTTCGGCCGCCACCGGCATGGTGATCGTGGAGACCATCGCCCTCTCGACGATGGTGTGCAACGACCTCGTGATGCCGGTGCTGCTGCGCATCAAGGCGCTGCGCCTCACCGAGCAGCGCGACATCTCGAGCCTGCTGCTGGACATCCGCCGCGCCGCCATCATCGCCATCCTCATGGGCGGCTACTTCTATTACCTGCTGGCGGGCGAGGCGTATGCCCTGGTTGCCATCGGGCTGGTGTCGTTCGCCGCCGTCGCCCAGTTCGCCCCGGCTATGCTGGGCGGGCTCTACTGGAAGGGCGGCACGCGCGCGGGGGCGCTCGCCGGGCTCGCCGGCGGCTTCCTCATCTGGATGTACACGCTGCTGGTGCCCGCCTTCGCGCGCTCGGGATGGATCGGCTCGGAGATCCTCTCGCGCGGCCCATGGGGCATCGAGCTGTTGCGGCCGACCGAGCTCTTCGGCCTCTCCGGCCTGGATTCCACGACGCACGCGATGATCTGGTCCATGCTGGTGAACGTGGGGCTCTACGTGGGCGTTTCGGTGCTGGGAAGGCAGGCCGCAGCGGAGCACGCCCAGGCCACGCTCTTCGTGGACGTATTGCGCCAGGCGACCGAGCCGCGGGCCGGCAGCCGCTGGCGCGGCACCATCTCGGCCTCGTCCCTGCAGACGCTGCTCGGCCGCTTCGTAGGGCCCGCGCGCGCCGCGGAGCTCTTCAGCACCTATGCCCGCGAGCGCGGCTTCGAGCACGCCGAGCAGCTCGAAGGCGACGGCGAGCTGGTGCGCTACGTCGAGCTGCACCTGGCGGGCGCCATCGGCGGGGCTTCGGCGCGCGCCATGGTGGCTACGATCGTGGAGGAGGAGCCGCTCGGCATCGAGGAGGTCATGACCATCCTCGACGAGGCCTCCCAGGTGATCGCCTACAGCCACCGGCTCGAGGAGCAGCAACGCGAGCTGGAGGCCGCCAAGCGCGGGCTCGAGGCCGCCAACGAGCGCCTGCGCGAGCTCGACCGGCTGAAGGACGAGTTCGTCTCCACGGTGACGCACGAGCTGCGCACGCCCCTCACCTCGATCCGCGCCTTCTCCGAGATCCTGCACGACAATGCCGACCTCGAGGCCGAGGAGCGCCAGCGCTTCCTCGGGCTGGTGATCAAGGAGTCCGAGCGCCTCACCCGCCTCATCAACCAGGTGCTCGACCTGGCGAAGATCGAATCCGGCGTCGCCGACTGGCAGTCGGCGCGCATCGACCTGCGCGAGATCGTGACCGAGGCCGTGGGCGCCACCAGCGCGATCTTTCGCGCGCGGGGCGTTTCGGTGGAGACCTGCCTGCCTGCCGCGGTGCCGGAAGTGGTCGCGGACCGCGACCGCGTGATGCAGGTGCTGCTCAACCTGCTTTCGAACGCGGCGAAGTTCTCGCCGGCCGGCACCGGGCGCGTGCGCGTGAGCCTGGGCGCTGAAGGCCGCGAGGTTCGCGTGGACGTGCAGGACAACGGCATCGGCATCGATGCCGCGCACCAGGCGGTGATCTTCGAGAAATTCCGCCAGGTGGGCGACCCGCTCACGAACAAGCCCTCCGGGACCGGGCTCGGGCTGGCCATCTGCCGGCGCATCGTCGACCATTTCGGCGGGCGCCTGTGGGTGGAAAGCGAGCCCGAACGCGGCGCCCTGTTCTCGTTCACCTTGCCGGCAGCCGATCCCGTGGAAGCCGGGCTGGAGGCTGCCGCCGCATGAGCGCCCGGATCCTCATTGCAGAAGACGAGCCGAGCATCGTCGCCTCCCTCGACTTCCTGATGCGTCGCTGCGGGTTCGACACACGCCTCGCCAGCGACGGCACGAGCGCGCTCGAACAGGTGGCCGACTTCCGGCCCGATCTGGTGATCCTCGACGTGATGCTGCCGGGTCGCAGCGGCCTGGACGTCTGCCGCGCCATCCGCGAGCGGCCGGAATGGGGCTCCATCCGCGTGCTGATGCTCACGGCGCGAGGCGGAAGCGCCGACATCACCACCGGGCTGGGGGCCGGCGCCGACGACTACATGACCAAGCCTTTCGCCACGCGGGAGCTGGTGGCCCGGGTGCGCTCGCTCCTGCAGGCCAACCCCGCATGAGCGACGCGGCAGCCAACGCCGGCGCGGCCGAGCCGACCGTGTTCGTCGTGGACGACGACGAGTCGATCCGCGAGCTCCTCACCTGGCTCATGAAGCGCAACTCGATCCGCGTGCGCGCGTTCGCCGACGCCCGGTCGTTCCTGAAGGAATGGCGCGACGAGGGGCCCGCCTGCCTCATCCTCGACCTGCACATGCCCGGCATGGACGGCCTGGACCTGCAGCGCAGCCTGATCGAGCAGGGCGTGATGGCGCCGGTGATCTTCCTTTCGGGGCATGCGGATGTGCCGCGGGCAGTGCGAGCGGTGAAGAGCGGGGCCGTGGACTTCATCGAGAAGCCCTTCGACTACCGCAAGATCGTGGCCCTGGCCCGCGAGAGCCTCGAGCGAGACGCCGCCGCCCGGGACCGCCGCGCCCACGCCCGCAAAGCCGCGCAGCGGCTGGCGAGCCTCACCCAGCGCGAGCGCGAGGTCCTCGACCGGGTCGTGGCCGGCAAGCTCAACCGCGAGGTCGCCGAGGAGCTCGACATCTCCATCAAGACGGTCGAGGCCCACCGGGCCAAGATCATGGAGAAGCTCGGGGCGGGATCCCTGGCCGAGCTGGTGAAGATCGCCGGCGGGGCCGGCTAGGTCCTGTCGCCTTTCCCTTTCGCACGTAGGGTTTACCCCAATTGTGACCCCCGCGGCCGGGGAATAGCATGCGGCCACGATGGGGTCATGGCGCTTGCAGGCTGCCGCCCCGTCCCACACAAAAAGGAGGAAGGCATGCAGCTGACCCAGACGCACGTCGATTACTGGCACAAGAACCTGGTTCTCACGTCGATCCTGCTCGTCATCTGGTTCATCGTCACCTACGTGATGGCCTGGTTCGCGGTCCCGCTCGCCGAGGTCAAGTTCTTCGGCTGGCCGCTGAGCTTCTACATGGCCGCGCAGGGCTCGCTCATCGTCTACGTCGTGATCATCGGCTTCTACGCCTGGAAGATGCGTCAGTACGACATCGAGCACGGCGTCCACGAAGGGGAGACCGACTGATGGCCACGACCCAGCCCAGAGCCAGCCAGAGCGAGTTCAACCGGCAGCTCAAGAAGTACTACACCTTCTATACCGGTGGCTTCGTCCTCTTCGTCATCTTCCTCGCCATCGCGGAGAAGATGGGCATGTCCAACAAGTGGATCGGCTACTTCTTCCTCTTCTTCACGATCATCCTGTACGCGGGCATCGGCATCATGAGCCGCACCCTGGAGGTGGCCGAATACTACGTGGCCGGCCGGCGGGTCCCGGCGCTCTTCAACGGCATGGCCACGGGCGCGGACTGGATGAGCGCCGCCTCCTTCATCGGCATGGCGGGAACGCTTTATCTCTCGGGCTTCGACGGCCTCGCCTTCATCATGGGCTGGACCGGCGGCTACGTGCTGGTGGCGGTCCTGCTGGCGCCATACCTGCGCAAGTTCGGGCAGTTCACCATCCCGGATTTCCTCGGTGCCCGCTATGGCGGCAACATCGTGCGTTCCTTCGGGGTGCTCGCGGCGATCCTCGCCTCGTTCACCTACGTGGTGGCGCAGATCTACGGCGTGGGCATCATCACGAGCAAGTTCACCGGACTCGAGTTCGGCATCGGCGTGTTCGTGGGCCTGGCCGGCATCCTGGTGTGCTCGTTCCTGGGCGGCATGCGGGCGGTCACCTGGACGCAGGTCGCGCAATACATCATCCTGATCATCGCCTACCTCATCCCCGTGATCTGGCTTTCGGTCAAGCACACCGGCATCCCTCTGCCGCAGTTCGTGTACGGCGGCGTGCTGGAGAAGGTCACCGAGCGCGAGAAGCAGCTCACGGCCGATCCCAAGGAGCAGGAGGTTCGCAAGATCTTCGCCGAGCGCGCCGCAGCCGCGAGCGCCAAGGCCGCCAAGGCGGCCGAGGTGTATCCGGCCGAGAAGGCCGCGGCCGCCAAGAAGGTCGAGGACCTCAAGGCCGCTTCGGCCCCGCGCACCGAGGTCGAGGCTGCGGAGAAGGCCGTCAAGGACTTCCCCGGCGATGCCAAGGCCGCGGCGACCAAGTGGGCCGCCGATGCCAAGGCCGCGCAGGGCAGGTCCGCCCCGCCGAAGCCGCACGGGACGCCCTTCCCGGGCAAGGACGAAAAGGCGCGCGACACCGCGAGGCTCAACTTCATCGGCATCGTGTTCTGCATGATGTTCGGTACCGCGGCGCTGCCCCACATCCTGATGCGCTACTACACGACCCCTTCGGTCCACGAGGCGCGCGTCTCGGTGTTCTGGTCGCTCTTCTTCATCTTCCTGCTCTACTTCACCGCGCCCGCCCTGGCGGTGCTGGCGAAGTACGACGTGTACACGCAGGTGGTGGGCAAGTCCTTCAGCGAGCTTCCAGCGTGGGTGAACGCGTGGCGAGCGGTGGACGCCACCTTGCTCAACATCACCGACGTGAATCGCGACGGCATCGTGCAGCTCGCGGAGATCGTGATCGGCGGCGACATCATCGTGCTCGCCACGCCGGAGATCGCGGGCCTGCCCTACGTGGTTTCGGGCCTGGTCGCGGCCGGTGGCCTCGCCGCGGCGCTCTCGACTGCCGACGGGCTGCTGCTCACCATCGCCAACGCGCTATCCCACGACCTGTACTACAAGATGATCAACCCCAACGCGACGCCGGGCGTGCGCATCACGGTGTCGAAGTTCCTACTGCTCGGGGTGGCGATCATCGCGGCGTACGTGACCTCGCTCAAGCCGGGGAACATCCTGTTCCTGGTCGGGGCGGCGTTCTCCATCGCGGCCTCGGCATTCTTCCCGGCGCTGGTGCTGGGGATCTTCTGGAAGCGGGCGTCGAAATGGGGGGCCATCGCGGGCATCGTCGCCGGACTGGGCACGTGCCTCTACTACATGGTCCACACGTACCCCACGTTCATCCAGTGGTTCGGCACGACCCCGATCCAGAAGTGGTGGGGCCTGGAGCCGATCTCGGCGGGCCTCTTCGGCGTGCCGATCGGCATCATCACGATCATCGTGGTGAGCCTGCTCACGCCGGCGCCGGATCGCGACGTCCAGGAGCTGGTGGACCACGTGCGTTATCCCAACCTCAAGGGCGATATCTCGACCGAGGGGACCTGACAGCAAGAATAAGGGCCCCGGCATTCGGGGCCCGTAGCAGCGTGAGGCCCGCGGCTTGCCGCGGGCTTTTTTTTGCCGGCGGTTTTTAATGGAGAATGTCGCGATGGACCCCGAGCTTCCCTGGCGCGCGATCAAGGCGGTGGTCGAGGTGGCGGGCTGCGCCTACCTCGGGCAGGCGCTGGTCGCGGCCTTCGCCGGCGCGCGCCGCCACGAGAACATCGTCTACCAGATCTTCAAGATCCTCACCAACCCCGTGGACAAGGCGGTGCGCTTCGTGATGCCGCGCTTCATCCCGGACCGCCACATCCCGTTCGTCTCGTTCGGCATCCTCATCTGGGTGTGGCTCTTCGCCATCGTCATGCTCGCCCGCGTCATCCGGCAGGGCGCCGGGGGCTAGGCCCACATGTTGCTGCGCTACATCGCCCGCGAGATCCTGGGCGCGAGCCTGCTGGTGCTGCTGGCGCTCCTCGCGCTCTTCTTCTTCTTCGACCTCTTCCGCGAGCTCGACGACCTCGGGCGCGGCACCTACCGCCTGCGCACCATGCTGGGCTACGTCTCGCTCATGCTGCCCTCGCACCTGTACGTGCTGCTGCCGGCGGCCGGGCTGATGGGCACGCTTTTCGCCCTCGCGAGGATGTCGGAGCAATCCGAGATCACCGTCATGCGCGCCTCGGGCTTTTCCATGGCGCAGCTGGCGATGCACGTGGCGGGCGCCGGCGTGCTGATTGCGCTCCTCACGCTCGTGATCGGCGAGCTGGTGGTGCCCTACACGGAAGAGGCAGCCAAGGGCGTGCGGCTCAAGGCCACGCGTTCCATCGTGGCGCGAGAGTTCCGCACCGGCTTCTGGGTCAAGGACGACCGCAGCTTCGTCAACATCCAGGACGTGACCCCGGAGACCGAGCTCGTGAACCTGAGGATCTACGAGTTCGACGAACAGTACCGCCTGAGCTCGATCAGCCGCGCCGAGAAGGGCACCTTCGCCGGCCCCAACCAATGGACGCTCTCGAACGTGGAGCTCACGCGCTTCGAGGGGGACAACGCCGTGCTGCAGCGCCTGCCCGTGGCGACGTGGAATTCGGTCCTCACCCCGGACATCCTCTCGGTGCTCAAGATCGTGCCCGAGCGGATGTCGGTAGCGAACCTGCGCGCCTACATCGACCACCTGCGCGACAACCGCCAGAAGACCACGCGCTACGAGATCGCGTTCTACAACAAGCTGCTCTATCCGGCGGTCGCGATCGGCCTCATGGTCCTCGGCATCCCGTTCGCGCTCGGATCGCAGCGCGCGGGGGGGGTGGGGGTGAAGATGTTCGTGGGCATCCTCATCGGGCTCGCGTTCCATTTCGCCGGGCGCCTCTTCTCGCACATCGGCGTGCTCAACGACTGGCCGGCCCTCGCCTCGGCGGGGCTGCCGTTGCTCATCGTGCTCGCCGTGGCGGCATTCGCGTTGCGGCGCGTGGAAGTGAGATGAGGGGGACGGGGGAACGGGGGACGGGCGGAGCTCAAGCTCCCCCAGCGGCCATCCGGGTATCGACAAGCCGCGTGCGCACGAGCCGGTCGTGGAGGAACTGGCGGTCGCGATCGAAAAAGGCCCACAAGAAGCCCAGCCCCAGGGCGGCGAAACCCAGCAACGCGATGGCATAGCGGTGCAGCGCCTGCGGCCAGCGCAGCGTCGCACCGTCCTCGCGCACCAGGCGCAGGCGCCACGTCTTCATCGGCAACGTCTGGCCGCCATGGGTCCAGAACCAGCCGAAGTACGTGGCGGTCACGGCGAGCACCCACGCTTGCAGCAGGTGGCGCTTCCAGCCTTGGGTGGCGTCGCCGAAGAGGTAGCTGAAGGGCAGGGTGGCGATGAACACCACCGCCAGGAGGATCAGCAGCTCGTAGATGCCGCTTGCGAGCCGCCGCGCGATGCCCGCGGCGGGCGGGCCGGTCACCGCCCCCGGCCGTCGGGGTCGCCGCCACGCGGCCGCCCCTCGGAGCGCTTGCGCTCGAGGTAACGTTCGCGCAGCTCGTGCTGCTTTTCCGGCGGCAGCCGGCGCAGGCCCTTGAAGGTCTCGCGTGCCTCGCGGCGCTGTTCGGGCGTCATCGACGCCCAGGTGCGGATGCGCTGCTCGAAGCGCTCCTTCTGGATCGGCTGCATCTCGGGGTACTTGCGGGCTGCGCCCTTGAGGCGCTCCTGCTGGTAGCCCGGCATGCGGTCCCATTCCGGCGCCACCGGCGAAAGGATTCGCCGCTCCTCCGGTGAGAGCTGGTACCACGGGGTCTGAGGCGTCTTCAGCCGCGAGGGATCCCGCGGCTCCCCGCTCGCGCCGCCGGCGGCGCCGAAGAGCACCGCGGCCAGGATCAGCGCTGCGACTTGCGCAGCCACGAACGGAAATCCTTGTCGAGGAAGGCGTCGGGCGGCAGCTCCTGGGTGAGCAGGAGGGCATCGAGCTCGGCGAGCTCGCCCACGTCCGGCTCCGCGGGCTCGAGGGAGCGAACGGCAAGCACGGCCAGGAGCGCCAGCACGGGCACGAAAAGCAGCGCGCGTTGCAGGACCGAGTAGCGCAGGGTCTGGGCCATGCCGGCATTGACCGTGACCAGGCCCAAGAGGCGTACCGGCTCGCGGTAGGCGTCCATGGCCCGCAGCCGCGCGGATTTGAGCCGCGTGGCCTGCATCTCGCCCACCCCGGCGGCGGCGCGGTCCAGCCAGGGTTTGATCTTGTCGCCGAATTCCTTTTCTTTCATAGACTTATCCCTTTTGATTTCAGGATTTTGGCCAGCGCGTGCGTCGCCCGGGAGCAATGCGTCTTCACGCTGCCCTCGGAGCAACCCATCACCTTGGCGGTCTCGCTCACGTCGAGTTCCTCCCAATAACGCAGCATGAACGCCTCGCGTTGACGCTCGGGCAGCGACTGCACCGCTTCCTCGATGGTGGCCATCACCTGCGACTGCTCCAGCTGGCTCGCGGGAGAGGCCGAGACGTTGGCCTCGTCGAGGATCTCCATCGTTTCCAGCGGGTCGCCGTCCTCGTCCTCGCCGCCCAGCCCCATGGCCGAGAGCAGGGTCGTCCACGTGGAGCGGACCTTGCTGCGCCGGAAGTAGTCCCGGATGGCATTCTGCAGGATGCGCTGGAAGAGCAGCGGCAGCTCCTCGGGGGGGCGCTCGGGATACTTCTCCGCCAGGCGGAGCATCGCGTCCTGGACGATGTCGAGCGCGGCTTCCTCGTCATGCACGGCATACACGCTTTGCTTGAAGGCGCGCCTTTCCACCGATGCGAGGAAATCCGACATCTCCTTCCGGGTGGCCAGGGCTTCTCCTTCGATGCGCGCGATTCCCGCGCGGTGCGCGAATGGTAGCAAAGCGCCTCCGGGCCCCTGTGCGCGCATCGCATGCAAGTGCCGCGCCATTGCGGCTTGACCAACCTGGAGCCACCGATTAACCTCGATGGTTCCCCCCACAAAATGTCTTCATTGACAAGGTCTTAGCGATGGAACTGCACCACCCCACTTCCCTGGATGCCGGCGAGACCCTGAGCGGCGCCGAAATCGTCATCCGTTGCCTCAAGGAAGAGGGCGTCGAGTTCGTATTCGGCTATCCCGGTGGGGCGGTGTTGCACATCTACGACGCGATCTTCCGGCAGAAGGACGTGAAGCACATCCTGGTGCGCCACGAGCAGGGCGCGCTGCACGCCGCCGACGGCTATGCGCGTGCCACCGGCAAGCCTGGCGTGGCGCTGGTGACCAGCGGCCCGGGCGTCACCAATGCGGTGACCGGCATCGCCACCGCCTACATGGACTCGATCCCGATGGTGGTGCTGACCGGCCAGGTGCCCAGCCATGCGATCGGCGAGGACGCCTTCCAGGAGTGCGACACGGTCGGCATCACGCGCCCGGCGGTCAAGCACAACTTCCTCGTGAAGGACGTGAACGAGCTGGCGATCACCATCAAGAAGGCGTTCCACATCGCGACGACCGGCCGCCCCGGCCCGGTGCTGGTGGACATCCCCAAGGACATTTCCAACCTGCCCGCGCAGTATCGCTACCCGGCCAAGGTGGCGCTGCGCTCCTACAACCCGGTGACGCGCGGCCACGCCGGGCAGATCAAGAAAGCGGTGCAACTGCTGCTGGAGGCGAAGCGACCCATGATCTACGTGGGTGGCGGCGCGATCCTGGGCGAGGCATCCGCGGAAGTCACCCAGCTCGCGCGCAGCCTGGGTTTTCCAGTCACCAACACCCTGATGGGCCTGGGCGCCTTCCCCGCGAGCGATCGCCAGTTCGTGGGCATGCTGGGCATGCACGGCACCTTCGAGGCCAACCACGCGATGCAGAACTGCGACGTGCTGCTCGCGGTCGGCGCGCGCTTCGACGACCGCGTGATCGGCAACCCGGCGCACTTCGCCGCGGGCAACCCCACGCGCAAGATCGTTCACATCGACATCGATCCGTCCTCCATCTCCAAGCGCGTGCGCGTGGACGTGCCGATCGTGGGCGGGGTGAAGGAAGTCGTGCAGGAGCTGCTCGCGCAGCTGGCCGCCACCGGGCGCAAGCCCGATCCCGCCGCGCTCGCAGCGTGGTGGACCCAGATCGACGGTTGGCGGGCCAAGGATTGCCTGCGCTACGACCGCAAGTCGGCGCTCATCAAGCCGCAGTACGTGGTCGAGAAGCTCTACGAGGTGACCGGGGGCGAGGCCTTCGTCACTTCCGACGTGGGCCAGCACCAGATGTGGGCGGCGCAGTTCTACCGCTTCGACAAGCCGCGGCGGTGGATCAACTCCGGGGGCCTGGGCACCATGGGCGTGGGCCTTCCCTATGCGATGGGCGTGAAGCTCGCCTTCCCGGAGGCCCACGTCGCCTGCGTGACCGGCGAGTCCTCGATCCAGATGTGCATCCAGGAGCTCTCCACCTGCAAGCAGTACCACCTGCCGGTGAAGGTCGTGAACCTGAACAACCGCTACATGGGCATGGTTCGCCAGTGGCAGGAGTTCTTCCACGGCAACCGCTACAGCGAGTCGTACATGGACTCGCTGCCGGACTTCGTCAAGCTCGCCGAGGCGTACGGCCACGTCGGCATGCGCATCGACAAGCCCGCCGACGTCGAGGGCGCGCTCAAGGAGGCGTTCGCCCTGAAGGATCGCCTCGTTTTCCTGGATTTCATCACCGACCAGACCGAGAACGTCTTCCCGATGGTGCCCGGCGGCAAGGGCATGTCGGAGATGATCCTCGCCGAAGAGCTCTAGGCCATGCGCCACATCCTGTCCATCCTCGTGGAAAACGAGGCCGGCGCGCTGTCGCGGGTCGCGGGGCTTTTCTCGGCGCGCGGCTACAACATCGAGACGCTCACCGTCGCGCCCACCGAGGACGCGACGCTTTCGCGCATGACCATCGTCACCACCGGCTCCGACGAGATCGTCGAGCAGATCACCAAGCAGCTGAACAAGCTGGTCGACGTGGTGAAGGTGGTGGACCTCTCGGAAGGCAAGCACATCGAGCGCGAGCTCATGCTCGTGAAGGTCCGCGCCGCCGGCAAGGACCGCGAGGAGATGAAACGCACCGCGGACATCTTCCGCGGGCGCATCATCGACGTCACCGACAAGTCCTACACCATCGAGCTCACCGGCACGACCGAGAAGCTCGACGCCTTCCTCGACGCGCTCGACCGGGCCGCGATCCTGGAGACGGTCCGCACCGGCGTGTCCGGCATCGGGCGGGGCGAGTGGGTGCTCAAGGCGTAGGGACGAGATGAGGGATGGGGGATGAGGCCGTCCCCCCGGACCAACGACAACAGGGAAATCGAAATGAAGGTTTATTACGACAAGGATGCGGACCTCTCGCTCATCAAGGGCAAGAAGGTGACGATCATCGGCTACGGCTCGCAGGGCCATGCGCACGCGCAGAACCTGACGGATTCGGGAGTGAAGGTGACCGTGGGGCTGCGCCCGGGCGGCGCCTCCTGGGAGAAGGTGAAGAAGGCGAAGATCGCGGTGAAGGAGGTGGGCGAAGCGGTCAAGGGTGCCGACCTCGTGATGATCCTGCTGCCCGACGAGAACCACGCGCAGGTCTACAAGGACTCGATCGAGCCCAACATCAAGAAGGGCGGGGCGCTCGCCTTCGCGCACGGCTTCAACATCCACTTCAAGCAGATCGTGCCGCGCCCCGACCTGGACGTCTTCATGATCGCGCCCAAGGGGCCCGGGCACCTGGTGCGCTCGACCTACACGCAAGGCGGCGGCGTGCCCGCGCTCATCGCGGTGCACCAGGACCCGTCGGGCAAGGCCAAGGCGCTCGCGCTCTCCTACGCCGCCGCCATCGGCGGAACCCGCGGGGGCGTGATCGAGACCAACTTCCGCGAGGAAACCGAGACGGACCTCTTCGGCGAGCAGACGGTGCTCTGCGGCGGGATCGTGGAGCTGATCAAGGCGGGATACGAAACGCTCACCGAAGCCGGCTATGCGCCCGAGATGGCGTATTTCGAGTGCCTGCACGAGACCAAGCTCATCGTCGACCTCATCTACGAGGGCGGCATCGCCAACATGAACTACTCGATCTCCAACAACGCCGAGTTCGGCGAGTACGAGACCGGGCCCAAGGTCATCGGGCCGGAGGCGAAGAAGGCGATGAAGGAATGCCTCGCCCGCATCCAGTCGGGCGAGTACGCGCGCGACTTCATCCTCGAGAACCGCGCCGGCGCGCCCACGCTCAACGCCAAGCGGCGCCTGCTGGCCGAGCACGACATCGAGAAGGTGGGCGAGAAGCTTCGCGCCATGATGCCGTGGATCCGGAAGAACAAGCTGGTGGACACGTCGAGGAACTGAGGCAAAAGGGGAAAGGGGAAAGGGCCCACGATGAGCAATTACCCGCATCCGATCATCGCCCGGGAAGGCTGGCCGTTCCTGGGCCTGGCGGTGATCGTGGCCGGCGTGGTGACCTACTGGTTCGGCTGGTGGTCGCTGCCGCTGTGGATCGTGGCGCTCTTCATCCTGCAGTTCTTCCGCGATCCGCCGCGGGAAATTCCTCAGGGCGAACGCCTGGTCCTGTGCCCCGCCGACGGTCGGGTCATCGTCGTGGGCAACGTGCCCGATCCCTACCGCGGCAACGCCGAGTCGCTCAAGGTGAGCGTCTTCATGAACGTCTTCAACGTGCACTCCAACCGCTCGCCGGTGGCCGCCACGGTGCAGAGCGTGCAGTACTCGGCGGGCCTCTTCGTGAACGCTTCGTTCGACAAGGCCTCCTCGCACAACGAGCGCAACGCGCTGGTGCTGCGCATGGACGACGGCACCGAGATCTCGTGCGTGCAGGTGGCGGGCCTCATCGCCCGGCGCATCCTCTGCTACGCCAAGGCGGGGGATCGCATGGAGGCCGGGCAACGCTACGGCTTCATCCGCTTCGGCTCGCGCGTGGACGTCTACCTGCCGCCGGGCTCGAAGCCACGTGTCGCGATCGGCGACAAGGTCTCGGCCACCTCCACCATCCTCGCCGAGCTTCCACCCCGGGCCTAGCCATGGCACTGCGCCAGGCGCCGGTTTCGCAGAGCCTCGAGATCGCGCGCAAGCGCGGCATCTACATCCTGCCGAACCTGTTCACGACGCTGAACCTCTTCGCCGGGTTCTACGCGATCGTGCAGGGCATGAACCACGAGTACGAGAAGGCGGCGGTGGCGATCTTCGTGGCCATGGTGCTGGACAGCCTCGACGGCCGGGTTGCCAGGCTCACGCGCACGCAGTCGGCTTTCGGCGCCGAGTACGACAGCCTCACCGACATGGTTTCCTTCGGCGCGGCCCCGGCGCTCATCGTCTACGAATGGGCGCTGCGCGGCATGGGGCGCGTGGGCTGGATCGCCGCCTTCGTCTATTGCGCCGGCGCCGCACTGCGCCTCGCGCGCTTCAACACGCAGCTCTCGGTCGCCGACAAGCGCTGGTTCACGGGCCTGCCCAGCCCGGCCGCCGCGGCCCTCGTTGCCGGGATGATCTGGGTCTTCAACGACTACCAGGTGAAGGGCGGGGACGTGAAGTGGTTCGCCGCCGGCATCACGGTGTACGCCGGCATCACCATGGTGTCGAACGTGCGCTTCTACAGCGGCAAGGACATCAACCTGCGCCGCGCGCTGCCGTTCTCGGCGGCGGTGGCCTTCGTGCTGGCGCTGCTGCTCATCTCCATCGAGCCGGCGATGGTGCTCTGGGGCCTGATGCTCGCCTATGGCGTCTCTGGCTACGCGACCTGGATGGTGCAACTCTGGCGCCGCGAGGCCGAGGAGAAGCGCTACGGCAACATCCGCGAGGCCATCGAGGAGGGCAACCTCGCGGGGCTTGCGCGCGCGCTGGCGACGACGCCCGCCGATGCCGTGATCTCCTCCGGCGGCCACACGTTGCTCATGGTGGCGGTGGAGGAAGCCAACCTGCCTGCGGTCGAGCTGCTGGTGGCGCGCGGCGCGGCGCTGGATACGCGCGACGAGTCGGGCGCGACGGCCCTCGCGCTCGCGGCGCAGATGGGATTCCAGGAGGCGGTCGAGGTGCTGCTCGCCGCCGGTGCGGATCCCAACATCCCGGACGCTTCGGGGCTCACCGCGCTCGACATCGCCGAGGAGCACGGCGCCCTCGACATCGCGCAGACGCTGCTCAAGGCCGGCGGGCGCTCGGCGAAGGAGGTCGCGCTCGACGAGAGAGACGAGGGGTAGCTTTCCCCTTTCCCCTTTCCCCTGCTATATTGATTCCATGCATCCGGACGGCACCCTCTTTGCCCTTCGCCCCGCCCAGGCCCGCGCGCTCGCGCTGGGCCTGCTGCTGCTGCGCCTCGCGCGCTAAATATCCCACCCCCCAATTCGTGCAGTTCTCGGCCGCTCCAGGAAAGGCGGGGCGGATGAATCCATCCGGACTTTGGAGGCACCCATGAAGGACCAGCTGATCATTTTCGACACCACGATGCGCGACGGCGAGCAGAGCCCGGGCGCGGCCATGACCCGGGACGAGAAGGTGCGCATCGGCAAGCAACTCGAGCGCCTGCGCGTCGACGTGATCGAGGCGGGTTTCGCCGCCTCGAGCCCCGGGGATTTCGAGGCGATCCGCGCGGTGGCCGCGGCCGTGAAGGACTCCACCGTCTGCTCGCTCGCCCGCGCGAACGACAACGACATCGCCCGCGCCGGCGAAGCCATCCGCGGCGCCAATCGTGGCCGGGTACATACCTTCATCGCGACGAGCCCCATCCACATGAAGCACAAGCTGCGGATGGAGCCGGGGCAGGTGCTCGAGGCCGCGATCCGGGCGGTGAAGAAGGCGCGCGAATACACCGACGATGTCGAGTTCTCCGCAGAGGACGCGGTGCGCTCGGACGTGGATTTCCTCTGCCGGGTCTTCGAGGCCGCGATCGCCGCGGGCGCGCGCACGATCAACGTGCCCGATACGGTCGGCTACAGCGTGCCGGAGCTGTGGGGCGGCCTCTTCCGCACCCTCATGGAACGCGTGCCGAACGCCGACAAGGCGATCTGGTCCACGCACTGCCACAACGACCTCGGCATGGCCGTGGCCAATTCCCTCGCGGCCGTGATGGCCGGGGCGCGGCAGGTCGAGTGCACCATCAACGGCCTGGGCGAGCGCGCGGGCAACGCCTCGCTGGAAGAGATCGTGATGGCGGTGCGCACCCGTTCCGATGTCTTCGACTGCACCACCGGCATCGACGCGACCCAGATCGTGCCCGCGAGCAAGCTGGTCTCCACCATCACCGGCTACCCGGTCCAGCCCAACAAGGCGGTGGTGGGCGCGAACGCCTTCGCGCACGAGTCGGGCATCCACCAGGACGGCGTGCTCAAGCACCGCGAGACCTACGAGATCATGCGTGCCTCCGACGTGGGCTGGGGCGCCAACCGCCTCACCCTCGGCAAGCTCTCCGGCCGCAGCGCCTTCAAGAGCCGGCTCCAGGAGCTGGGCATCGCGCTCGCCTCCGAGGAGCAGCTGAACGCGGCGTTCGCCCGCTTCAAGGAGCTCGCCGACAAGAAGCGCGAGATCTTCGACGAGGACATCCAGGCGCTCATGTCCGACGAGGCCGTGACGCCCGAGCGCGAGCGCTACGTGCTGGTCTCGCTCACGGCTCACTCGGAGACGGGCGAGCCGCCCTTCGCGCGCGTCGTGGTGTCCGACGAGGGGCGAGAGAAACGCGCCGAGGCTCGCGGTGACGGCATCGTCGACGCGACCTTCAAGGCGATCGAGAGCATCGCCCAGAGCGGCGCCGAGCTGCAGCTCTATTCGGTCAACAACATCACCGAGGGCACCGACTCCCAGGGCGAGGTCACCGTGCGCTTCAAGAAGGCCGGGCGCATCGTGAACGGCATGGGCGCGGACACCGACATCGTGGTCGCTTCGGCGAAGGCGTACGTGAACGCGCTGAACAAGCTGGAGCACAGCCTGCGGGTGAATCCGCAGTACGGAGGGATGGCGGTCGGCGCGTGAATCTGTCGCCTCTCGGCATGGGCACGTGGCACATGGGGGAGTGCGCGAGCGACCGGGCCGCGGAAGTCGCGGCGCTTCGGCTGGGGCTCGACCTCGGCATTCGCGTCATCGATACCGCCGAGATGTACGCCGAAGGCGGGGCCGAAGAAGTTGTGGGCGAGGCGATCGCGGGGCGGCGGGAAGACGTCCTGGTGGTGTCGAAGTTCTACCCGCACCATGCCGCGCCACGCGAGCTCGAGGCGGCCTGCGCGCGCTCCCTCGCGCGCCTCGGGATCGACCGATTGGACGTCTACCTGTGCCACTGGCGCGGCGCGGTACCGCTGGCCAGGACGGTACCCGCGCTCAATGCGCTGGTGGACTCGGGACGCATCGCGAGCTGGGGCGTGTCCAATTTCGACGTGGAGGACCTGGAGGAGCTCTTCGCCATCCCCGGGGGCGAGCGCTGCGCGGTGAACCAGGTCCTCTACAACCTCTCGCGCCGCGGCATCGAATACGACCTGCTCCCCTGGTGCGCCGCGCGCGGCGTGCAGGTGATGGCCTATTCGCCCCTCGACGAGGGACCGCTGGTGAAGCATCCGGTGCTGGTTTCGCTTGCGCGCGAGCGCGGCCTCACGGCGGCGCAGCTCGCCATCGCCTGGACGATTCGCCACCCGGGCGTGTGTTCGATCCCCAAGGCCGCGCGCGAGCAACACGTGCGCGACAACGCGGCCGGCGCGCAGGTTCGGCTCGATTCCGAAGCGCTCGCCGCGCTCGATCGCGCCTTTCCGCCGCCCACCCGCAAGCGCCGCCTCGAAGTCATCTGAGCGCGCCGGCCCGCCGCGGGCTGAGCCACGAGCCCACGAGCACGAGCCCGGCGATCACGTAGGCCAGGCCGCCGGGCACCCACATGACCAGGCCGCCCAGCTGCTGGTCCTCGAGCGGCGTGAGGCCGAAGGCCGCGGCGTCGAGGTAATGCGCGTACCACGCCGAGGGCGCGAAGGTGAGGAGCGCGCCGAGCGCACCGGTGTGCAGCATCGTCGTGAAGAGGCTCGCGAGCGCCACGGCATCGCCGCGGCGCGTGGCGGGCGTGATCACCGAGGCCCAGAAGGCCAGGGCCGAAGCGAGGAATGTCGCGTGCTGCAGCGCATGCACGCCCTCGTTCGCCAAGGCGGCCTCGAAGAGCGGCGGGATGTGCCAGGCCCAGATGGCGACGGCATGGAAGATCCACGCCCCGCGTGGCTCGGTGAGCGTCCTCCACGCGGCGGCGAAAAAACGTCCGCGGGTGATGCGCCCGGCCGAACGCCGCCACGACGGCGACATCGCCCACGTCCACGCCTCCACCGGGCGCGACAACACGAAGAACGGGGCCGCCACCACCATCATCAGCTCGTGCTGCACCATGTGCATCGAGAAGAGCGCGCCACCGAGGGCGTCGATGGGCGAGACGAGCGACGCTGCGAGCACCAACCAGCCCGCGGCGAAGCAGGCGGCCTCGCGCCCGGAGATGCCGCGGCCGCGGCCGGCGCGGGCCCAGAGCCGACGGAGTCCCACCACATAGAGCGCGAGGCTCGCGGCGAGGGGCAAGGTTACCCAGGGATCGAAGGTCCAGCGCGAAGCGAGCGCCGCGGCCTCCACGCCGGCAGGGTGGTGCGCCATCGCAGGCAACACCGCGGCGGCGGCGATCGCCGCGAGGCTCAGGCGTGGCAAGGCGCGATGAACCATTGCGGGATCCACATCGCCAGCACGACCAACGCCGAGAAGGCCACCATCATCGCGCCCACCATGCCGAAGAACGAGCGCCGCTCCATGCCCTCGTCGGGTGAGCTGGGCGGAAAACCCGCGTCGAGGCGGCTCCACGCGCCAGGAAGCGTGGCCAGGATGGCCACGAGGAAGGCGGCGTGCGAGACATGCAGGATCGCCATGCCCTGGTGCGAGCAGGCCCAGGGCACCAACGCATAGGCCACGCTCTGGTCGGCAAGGGCGAGGAGTGGAGCGGCGATGACGGCCGGCCAGGTGCGGCGGGGGATCGTCACAGGCGCGGAGCCCAGTACACGATGAAGTAGAGCGGGATCCACGCCAACACCACGAAATCCCAGTAGACCGCGTTGTCCGCCACGTCGGCGTAGCGCCGGCCCTCGATGGGACCCGTATACATGAGCACGGTGAGCACCGCGGTGTCGACGAAATCGGTGAGCAGGTGCGCCGTGTGCAGCGCGAGCAGCAGCCAGACGATGGAGCCGTAGGCGTTGGTGTCCCAACCCACGTTGAGCGAGCGGAATTCGAAAATGCGCACGACCAGGAAGGCGAGGGCGAACGCCACGCAGACGGTGAGCCCGATGCGCACCTTGCGCAGGTCGTGCTGCTCGGCCGCGCGCTTGGTCCAGTGGTTGGGCAAGGTGCTCACCGCCAGGATCGCCATGTTGACCATCCCCCAGGAGAGCTCCGGAGGCGGCACGCCCAGGGGCCACTCGCGCGCGTGGCTTCGCAAGTAGAAGTAGCTGGCGGCGGCGAGCGCGAAAACCATGCCCTCGATCGCGATGACGCCGAAGGTTCCCCACCACATCGTCGCGCGCGGCCCGAACACGTAGCTCGGCAGCTGCGAGACGTAGAGCGCCACGTCGTCGCGCGGCGCCGCCTTGGGCGTGCCGGGGCGGTGACCCTTGGCCCTCACGGCCGCTTCTCCAGGGCGAGGTGGCGCTCGGTCTCCTCGCGGCGCGGCCAGAACCAGCCGATCAACGCGATCGTCACCGGAATCGATCCCCACACCAGGCCCCAGGGGGTGAAGATCGTGGCGATGAACATGATGGAGAGCGCCACGGCGGCGGTGAACGGCCAATGGCTGGGATCGGGCGACGTATCCCGGCTATCGGGCACCGCGTCGATCGCGGTGGTCACGAGCGACTCGCGGGTGTCGAGGGCGAGGCCGGTCACGTGCGGAGGCCGCGACGGGTGGTGCGGCACCCACAGGGGCTCGCGCGAGCTCACCACCGGCGGCAAGGCGAAGTTGTACGGCGGCGGCGGCGAGGAGGTCGCCCACTCGAGGGACGATGCCCCCCAGGGATTGTCGGCGGCAGGCGCACCGTGCCGGTAGCTCTTCACGGCATTCACGATGAAGAGCAGCACGCTGGTGGCCACCATCACCGCGCCCACGGTCGAGAGCAGGTTGAGCGGGCCCCAGCCGCTTTCCGCGGCGTAGGTGTAGATCCTGCGGGGCATGCCGGCCAGGCCCAGGTGGTGCATGGGATAGAAGGCCACGTTGAAGCCTACGAAGAAGAGCCAGAAGTTCCAGCGGCCCATCCGCTCGTCCATCATGCGGCCGGTCATCTTGGGATACCAGTAGTAGAACGCGCCGAAGAGCGGGAAGACGGCGCCGCCGATCAGGACGTAGTGCAGGTGCGCCACGACGAAGTAGGTGTCGTGCACCTGCAAGTCGAGCGCCGTCGAGGCGAGGATCACGCCGGTGAGGCCGCCCAGGACGAGGATGAAGAAGAACGCGAGCACGAAGAGCAGCGGCGTGGCGAAGTTGAGCCGCCCTTTCCAGAGTGTCGCGATCCAGCAGAAGATCTGCACGCCGCTCGGGATCGCGATCATCATGCTGGCGGCGGTGAAGAAGGCCTTGGCGAGCTCGGGGATGCTCGCGGCGAACATGTGGTGCACCCACAGGCCGAAGGAGAGGAAACCGGTGGCGATCAACGCGAGCACCATCGCCGGATAACCGAAGATCGGCCGTCGCGCGAAGGTGGCGATGATCATCGAAAGGAAGCCCAGGCCGGGGATGAAGATGAAGTAGACCTCGGGGTGGCCGAAGAACCAGAAGAGGTGCTGCCACAGCAGCGCGCTGCCGCCGTCGGCGGGATTGAAGAAGTGCGTGCCGACGAGCCGATCCAGGATGAGCATCGTGCTCGCCATCATCACCGCCGGCATGGCGAAGAGGATCATCAGGCAGGTGACGAGGATCGCCCAGACGAAAAGCGGCATGCGCGCGAGCGTCATGCCCGGCGCGCGGTGCTTGAGGATGGTGGTGATGAGGTCGATCGAGACCAGCAGGCCGGAAACCTCGGTGAAGGTGATGAGCTGGGCCCAGAAGTCGGAGCGCTTTCCGGGCGAATATTCGGGGCCGGACAGCGGGACGTAGGCGAACCAGCCTGCGTCCGGTCCCGAGCCGAGGAAGAAGGCGATGTACACCGAGAGCCCGCCGAAGACGTACACCCAGAAGGCGAAGGCCGTCATGCGCGGGAAGGCGGTCGCGCGCGCGCCGATCATCAGCGGCACCAGGTAGATCGCCATCGCCAGCATCACCGGCACGGCGAAGAGGAACATCATCGTGGTGCCGTGCAGCGTGAAGACCTGGTTGTAGAGGTCCGGGCCGACCAGCTTCATCTCCGGGAAGGCGAGCTGCAGCCGCATCGTCGCCGCGAGCAGCCCGCCGGCGACGAAGAAACCGAAGGCCGCGATCACGAAGCGCCGCCCGATGGTCTTGTGGTCGAGCGCGCTGAACCAGCCGCGCACCCCGGGCGGATCGCTCCAGGTGCGATGCAGCGTGGCAGCGGCCTGTGCGGGCAGGCTCATCGAAGCGCTCCCAGGTAGGCAACGAGCGCCTCGAGATCGCCTTGCGCGAGGACATGCGCCGGCATGTTGACGCCGGGCTTGTGCCGATGCGGATCCCGGATCCACGAAGCGAGGTTCTCGGGCGTGTTGGCGAGCCGGCCGGCGGCGATGCGCTCGCGGCTCGCCACGTGCGTGAGGTCCGGGCCCTTGCGGGCCTGCGCGGGCGTCCCCTGGATCGCGTGGCACATCATGCAGGTGCCGCTCATGAATAGATCATGTCCGCGCTTCTGCGGGGCCGTCGAGGGCGCCGCCGCGGGCTTGCGTTGGCTTTCGGCCCAGCGATCGAACTCCTCCTGCGGCACGGCATGGACCACGAACGCCATGAAGGCGTGCTGCAAGCCGCAATATTCGGCGCACTGGCCGTGGTATGTGCCGGCGCGGTCGGCGCGGAAATGGATCGTGCCCTCGGTGCCGGGGATGAGGTCCTTCTTCCCGTGCAGGTTCGGCACCCAGAAGCTGTGGATCACGTCGTTCGCGCGCAGCCGGACGATCACCGGGCGGCCGACCGGCACGTAGATCTCGTTGGCGGTGGCGAAGATGCGCGAGGGGTCCGGGTCATCGTAGCGCACGTCCCACCACCATTGGTTGGCCGTGACCTGCACGTTCAACGCATTCTGGAGGGGCAGCTGCATGAGCGCCCGGTCCGTGGCGGCGCTGGCGGCGACGAGGCCCACGAGCAACACGGCGGAGGCGATCGTGGCCGCGGTAACCACGAGGCGCGTGCGGGGCTCCGCTTGCTGGAGCGGCTTCACGTCGGCCGGTGTCGCGGCGTCGGCGCGCGGAGCGCGCCGCAGGGCGATGAAGAATGCGAGCAGCACTGCCACCAGGACGAGCGCGCAGACCGCTACGGTGAGCCACCACAGCTGGGCGATCAGGGCAGCCTGCGGCCCTGCCGGGTCGAGGGCGTGGAAAAGTCCGTTCACGGCACGCGCACCGTGCGTTTGCCGGCTTCCGGCAGCGGCGGGATCGGATCGCGGCGCATCTCGGGCTCGCCGGCGGAGAGCGTATCCGCGCGCCCCGCCATCGCGTCGTTGGGCACCAGACCGCTCATGGAGCGCACGTAGGCCACGATCTGCCACGCCTGGTCCTCCGGAATGCGGCCCTGGAAGGCGGGCATGCCGTTGGCGCGGCCGCCCATGATGGTCTGGAAGACCTGCTCGGGATCGGAGCCGTAGCGCCAGGCGCCGTCCATCAGCGGCGGCCCCATGCCGCCACCGCCGTTGGAGTGGCAGCCGGCGCAGTTGTACCAGCGGAAGAGGCGCTTGCCCTGCGAGATCTCGTAGGCGTTGCGCTCGTTGTAGGCGCCCGCCGCAGCAACGCTCGTCATGCCGGGCCCGGGCTGCCCCGGCGAGATCGCCGCCTTGCGCTCGGCCTGCGGCATGGGCGGCACCGAGGGCTTCTGGAAGCGGCGCTGCTCGCGTTCGCAGGCGGTAGCGACTACGAGGGCAACCGCGAGTATGCCGGGAAGCGCCGAGTTCATCGCGACGTCGCCGGCTGGTGGTCGGTGCGCGGGACCGCATGGCGCTCGAGGATCGCGTCGATGTCCCTCCGGCGACGGTCCAGGACGGCGTCGATCTCGTCGCGCAACGCGCTCGCCCCCCGCCGCACACCCACCGCGATGGCGTATTCGAACGGGATCCCCTCGAGGTCGGGCGGCGCCGCGGCGATGCGAAGCTCGAGGGCGCGCGAAGCCTTCACCAAGGCGCCGGCCTGCGGCCCCCACAGCAACGCCGCGTCGATGTCGCCGCTTTCCAGCGCCGCGAGCATGCGCTGCTGCACCGTGCCTACGCCGTACAGGGTGAAGCCGCGGACGTTGTCGACGTGCCCGTGGCGCGTGAGCGCATGCCCCGGCGGCGTGGCGGCGAGGTCGTCGCCCGGCAGTTGCACCCCGATGCGCAGCGTGGCCAGGCGTGGGTCGTCGAAACCCTGTATGCCGCGCGCGCGAGGTCCCAGCACGAACACATACGAGGATCGGTAGTAGGGCCGCGTGGTGAGCACGCGCTCGAAGGCCTTGGGCACGCCGATGAACACGTCGCACAGCCCTGCCCCCGCGGTCTTGCGCACGAAACCGCGGCGCAGCGGCTGCCATTCGTAGCGCAGCACGGCACCCATCTCCGCCGCGATCAGCTCCGCGATGCGGTTCTCGAAGCCACTGCCGTCGGCATGGGACAGCGGCAGGTTGTCCGGGTCGCCACACACGCGAAGCTCGCGCCCCGACGCGGCAGCGCTCGCTGCGGCGAGCACCAGCAGCAGGAGAAGCGCGCGCCTACGGAAGGCGGAAGACATAGAGCATGCCGCCCTTCTTCGTGTGCTGCGGCAGGTCGCGCATCGCGTTGGCGAAGCCCAGCGCCGCGGTCGGATCGCGCGTGTCGAGGTCGGCGCTCACCACGGCGCCCGCCCAGCCGCCCACGCCGGCCAGCACCGCGACGTATTGCCGCCCATCGGGGCCGCGGTACGAGACCGGCTGCCCGACGATGCCCGAGCTGGTGCGGTGTTGCCAGAGCAGCTTGCCGCTGCGCCCGTCGACCGCCTTGAAGACACCGTCCATCGTGCCGTAGAAGACCACGTCGCCGGCAGTGGCGAGGGCGCCGCTCCAGACCGGGAAGCTCTCGCGGATCGACCATGCCTTGCGGCGCGCCACCGGATCCCACGCGGTGAACTCTCCACGATGCCCGCCGGGGCCCGCCTTCATCTTTACGTCCGCGCCCACGTAGGGCGTCCCGGCGATGTAGCTCGTCTCGAAGGTGCCGGCGTCCTGGCACAAGTTGTTGTGCGGAACGTAGAGCAGCTTCGTGCGCGGCGACCAGGCGCTCGGCTGCCAATCCTTCGCGCCCGGGGAGGCGGGGCAGATGTCGTGCACGACGCGTCCGGCCTTGGGCTCCTTTTGCGGGTTGTAGCGAAGCGCGCCGCTTTTCAGGTCCACCCCGAGCGAGGTGGTGATGTGCACGTAGGGGTCGGCCGAGAGCACCTCGCCGGTGGCGCGGTCCAGCACGTACATGTAGCCGTTGCGTTCGGGCCTCACCAAAACCGCGCGTGTGCTGCCGCCGATGGGCAGGTCGAGCAGGACGTTCTCGTTCACGCCGTCGTAGTCGTGCAGGTCGTGCGGGCTCCATTGGTAGAACCACACGGCTTCCCCGGTATCGGGACGGCGTGCGAAGACGCCGGCGGTCCACTTGTTGGCGCCGGGACGCTGCTCGGGATTCCAGGGCCCCGGATTTCCCGTCCCGTAGAAGATCAGGTCGAGCTTCGGGTCGTAGGAGATCCAGCCCCACGCGTTGCCGCCGCCGATCTTCCACGCCTCCGGCGGCCAGGTCTTCACGCCGAGGTCCTTGCCGCGGTCCTGTTCGTAGAAGGGTTTGAAGGACGGGCCGATGAGCACATCGCTGTCGGGGCCGGTGCTCCAGGCGCGCCAGGCGACCTTTCCGCTGGCGGCATCCAGCGCCGTGAGCCAGCCGCGCACGCCCAGCTCCCCGCCGCTGTTGCCGACGAGCACCTTGCCCTTGACTACGAGGGGCGCCATGGTCATGGTCTCGCCGATGCCGATGTCGCCGAGGCGGGTGCGCCAGAGCTCCTTGCCGGTCTTCGCGTCTACCGCGATCGCCTGGTTGTCGAGCGTGTTGAAGAAGACGCGCCCGTCGGAATAGGCAGCGCCCCGGTTGACCACGTCGCAGCAGGCCACCCCCTGGGCGCTCGCGTTCGGCCTGGGATCGAAGCGCCACTTCACGTTCGCCCCCGGCTTCGACAGGTCGAGCGCGATGAGGTGGTTGGGGTAGGGCGTGACGACGTACATCGTGTCGCCGGCCACGATCGGCGCTGCCTCGTGGCCCCGCTCCACGCCGGTGGAGAACGTGAAGGCCACCTGCAAGCGCGAGACGTTGTCGGCGCGGATCTCGTCGAGCGGGCTGAAGCGCGTGCTGGCGAAATCGCGCGCGGGCATCGGCCACTCTGCCGGGTCGACCTGAGCGTGCGCCGATGCCGTTCCCAGCAGGAAAACAACAAGCGCAAGGGCGCGATGAACCGATGTCATTGTTTCTTGCCTCATGGCGGTCCGCACCTTGGAGAGCCGCATGACACGCGCAGTTCCGCACCTCCCGGCAATGATTTGTGCGATCGCGGTTGCCATGGCCGAATCCGTCCTCGGCGCGCCATTCGCCTATGTGCCCAATGAAGGCTCCGGAACGGTGAGCGTGATCGACACGCAGACCGACGCCGTGGTGGCCGTGATCGAAGCGGGCGGCAAGCCGCGCGGCATCGCGCTCGAGCCCGGCGGGCGGAGGATCTTCGTGAGCGACCAGACGACAAACGCGCTGGTCACCATCGATACGCAGGCGCGAAAAGTCACGGCGCGCCTGGACCTGGGGCAATCGCCCGAAGGCGTGAGCATCTCGGCCGACGGGCGGCTGGTCGCGGCCGCGAGCGAGCTCGCCAATGCGGTGATCCTCGTCGACGCCGGCTCGGGGAAGGAGGTGGGGCGCGTGCCCACCGAGGGCAAGAATCCCGAGCACGCCGTGTTCAGTCCCGACGGGCGCTGGTTGTACGTGAGCGCCGAAGACGCTTCGCAGGTGGATGTCGTGGATGTCGCCGCGCGCCGGCAGGTGGCTTCCATCCCGGTCGGCAAGCGTCCGCGCGGCATCGCCTTCACTCCCGACGGCAGCCGCGCTTACGTGGCCTGCGAGCTCGACGACGCGGTCTATGCGATCGATGTCCCGAGCGGCAAGGTCGTCGCGCGCATTGCCGCGGGCGCGTACACGAACGGCGTTGCGATGCATCCGTCGGGGCGCAAGGTCTACGTTTCCAACGGCCGCTCGGCCAACGTGATGGCGATCGACGTGGCCACGAACCAGGTCGCCGCCACCATCGCGGTGGGCACGCGGCCCTGGAACATGGCGCTCACCCCCGACGGCGCCAAGCTCTACGTGGCCAACGGCCGCTCCAACTCGGTCACGGTGATCGACACGCAAAGCGACAAGCCGCTGCGCGAGATTTCCGTCGGCACCCGTCCGTGGGGCGTGGCGATCCACTGAGGGCGAGAGTTGCGCGCTGACCTTTCGCGGCACGCTGTCGGTCGCGAGAGACACGCGAATCGCGCCTGCGATCAAGCGCTTGCCGCAAGCGCCGGCTTTGCCGTAGCTGCGCAGCGACGATTCTTCGCGCTTGCGCAGGCGCGTAGCCCTTGCGGCCGCCCTGGCACGGAAAGTGATTGCACCCTCGCCACAACCAACGCGAGGGAGAGATCGAACATGCGCTATGCCGAAGGAATCCTGAACCGCGCGCGAGACGCGCGCGCCGTGGCCGCTACCGCCCCGACGCTTGCGCCGGCTCCGTCACAAGCGGCGACACCCGCGGCGCTGCCGCCACAGCAGGCCCCGCGTTTGGCGGAAGGCGCCGCGCCGCGCAGCGACGAAGGCGGCGGCAGCAAGCTGATCGTCGGGCCGAACATCAAGCTGAAGGGCGTCGAGATCGACGATTGCGACACGCTCGTGGTCGAGGGCCGCGTCGAGGCCACCATGGTGAGCCGCACCATCCAGATCGCCGAAAGCGGCGCGTTCAGCGGCAAGGTGGACGTGGACGTGGCCGAGATCCGCGGCGCCTTCCAAGGCGAGATGACCGCGCGCAAGAAGCTCGTGGTGCACTCGAGCGGCCGCATCAACGGCAAGATCCGCTACGGCAAGATGCTGGTGCAGGAAGGCGGCGAGATGTCGGGCGACGTGGCCGCCCTCGGTGCCGAAACCGGGGACGGACCCGGAATTCGCCCCGTCACCCCCCGGTAGTCGAGCGCGCGCGGAATTCCAGGTCCGTCCCGGGTTTCCGCGCGGTTTCGCGCGCCAGCTGCGCGAGCTTCGCTTTGAGGACCTTGCCGCTGGTGGCAGCGGGAAGGGCCGGAAGGACGATGACTTCGCAGGGGCGCTTGTAGGGCGCCAGCGCGCGCGCCGCGAATTCGAGTAGCTCCGCCGGAGCCACCGTGGCGCCCGGCGCCAGCTCGACGAAGGCGACCACCTCCTCGTCGCCGTTTGCCGGTCGACCGACGACGGCGGACTGCGTGACGGCGGGATGCGCGTTCAGGACCGACTCCACCTCGAGCGGAAGGACGTTGAAGCCGCCGCGGATGATGAGCTCCTTCAGGCGGCCCTCGATGTGGATCGCGCCTTCCGGCTCGCGCCGAGCGAGGTCGCCGGTGGCGAGCCAGCCGCCGGGATGGATCGCTGCGGCAGTCGCGGCCGGATCGCGGTAATAGCCCTTCATGACGTTCGGTCCCCTGGCCCACAGCTCCCCGATCTCGCCATCGGGCAGGTCGCGGCCCCCGCGGTCGACGATGCGCAGGCTGACGCCCGGTATCGCGGGGCCGACCGAGCAATCGTCGCGCGGGGAGTCGTGCCGTGTCTGCGTGAGCGTCGGTGAAGCTTCCGTGAGCCCGTAGCCGTTGTGCAGGCGCACGCCGAAGAACGCTTCCACCTCTCGCTTGAGGGCGGGCACGAGCGGCGACCCCCCCGCGTAGAGGAAGCGCAGGGCAGAGGCGCCGAAGGCGTTCTCTCCACGGCCCTTCAGGTGTTCGAGCAGCTTGGCATACATGGCCGGCACGCCCTGGCATACGGTGAGGCGCTCGTGCCGGATGAAGGCGGCGGACGCTGCCGGCGCGAAACGCGGCTGGGTGCACACCGCCCCGCCTGCGAGCAGCGTTCCGAGCGCCACCGATGCAAGCCCATACACGTGCGACACCGGCAGCAGGCCATAAACGCGGTCCTCCGGCACGATGCGCCGCAGCTGGCCCGAATTGCGTGCGATGAACAGCAGGTTGGCATGGGTGAGCATGACGCCCTTCGGAGAACCCGTCGTTCCGGTGGTGTAGAGCAGGGCGGCGACGTCGTCCTGCGGATCGCCCGTGACGGGCTCCGCAGCGGCATCCGCGGGCGGTGAAATCGCCATCGCGCCCCAAGATGTCGCATCCAGCCCGGTGGCGCGCAGGCGTGCCGCATGGGCGGCCGCCTCCGGCGAATCGTCGAGGAGGAACAGCACGCGCCGCGCGCCGCTGTGCTCGCGGATGACGTCGAGCTCGCGGCCCGAAAGCCTCGCGTTCACGTTCACTACCCAGGCGCGCAGCCGGGTCACTGCGAAGACCAGCATCACCATCGCGGGGCAGTTCTCGCCCACGACCATGACGCGATCGCCGGCGCGCACGCCGAGGGCTTCGAGGCGTCGCGCGAATCCATCGCGGGCCGCCACGAGATCGCGCCAGGTGAAGCGGCCGGCGGCGCACGCAAGCGCCACGGCTTCGGGACGCTCCTTCGCCCAGCGGTCGGGAACCTCGTCGAGCCAGCGGATCGGCGCCGCCGGGGCGGCTGCGGGGTCGCGTATCATGCGTGCGGTTTTCGATCCCATCATAGCGAAAGGCGCGAGCGTGTCCCCCCTCGGCATCGTAGGTACCGGATTCATGGGGCGCGGCATCGCGCAAGTCGCGGCGCAGGCGGGCCTGGAAGTGCGCATGCACGATGCAAGGCCGGGCGGGGCCGCCGAAGCCCGCGAGGCCATCGCCGCGCAGTTGCGCGCCCTGGCCGCGAAAGGCAAGCTCGGGGCCGGCGCGGCGCAGGCCGCGATCGATTGCCTACGGCCGGTGGATGCGCTGGCGGGGCTCGCCAAGTGCGGCATCGTGGTCGAGGCGATCGTCGAAGACCTCGACGCCAAGCGGGAGCTCTTCCGCGCCCTCGAAGGCGTGGTCGCGCCGGACTGCATCCTGGCCACCAACACCTCGTCGCTGCAGGTCACCGCCATCGCCGCGGCGTGCCGCGCGCCCCAGCGCGTGGCGGGCATGCATTTCTTCGGCCCGGTCCCGCTCATGAAGGTGGTCGAAGTGGTGGACGGCGTGCGCACCGATGCGGCGGTGGTCGAGCGCCTCGTCGAGCTGGCGCGACGCATGGGCCACCTTCCGGTCCGCGCCAAGGACACGCCGGGATTCCTCGTGAACCATGCCGGCCGCGGCTACGGCACCGAGGCGTTGCGGCTGGTGGCCGAAGGCGTGGCCGATCCCGCTACCCTCGACGACATCCTCCGCGATGGCGCAGGCTTTCGCCTCGGCCCGTTCGAGTTGCTCGACCTCACGGGGCTGGACGTCTCACAGCCGGTGATGGACTCGATCTACCGCCAGTTCTACGACGAGCCGCGCTTCCGCCCCTCGCCACTGCTGGCGCAGCGGCGCGCCGCGGGGCTCCTCGGGCGCAAGTCGGGCGAAGGCTTCTATCGCTACGCCGACGGCAGGAAGGTCGCGCCTGCTGCGCAGCCGACGCCCGCCGCGATACCCGCGCCGCGGGTCTGGCTGAGCTCGCGGGATCGGGCGGCGCGGGCACGCGTGACGCCTTTGTTGCAGGCGAGCGCAGTGGCCGTGGATGACGGCGCGCGTCCCGCCGACAATGCGCTCTGCGTCGTGCTGCCCTGGGCCGCGGACGCCACCTCGGCTGCGCTCGACGAGGGGCTCGACCCGGCGCGCACCGTCGCCCTGGACGCAGCTTTCGGCTTGGCGTCGCGACGCACCGTCATGACGACACCGCTCACGACGGCGCATTGGCGCGATGCGGCGCGCGCGGCGTTCACGGCCGATGGCGTCGCCGTGAGCGTGGTGCGCGACAGCTTCGGGCTGGTCGCCCCGCGGGTCGTCTGCCACATCGTGAACGTGGCCTGCGACATCGCCCAGCAAGGCATCGCCACGCCCGAGGACATCGACCGGGCCGTGACGCTGGGCCTCGGGTATCGCCAGGGGCCACTCGCGATGGGCGATGCGATCGGCGCCGGCCGCGTGCTCGAGCTGCTGGAAGGACTGCTGGCGTACTCCGGCGATCCGCGCTACCGGCCGAGCCCGTGGCTCAAGCGGCGCGCGCGCCTGGGTGTTTCGCTCGCTACTCCCGAAGCCTAGCGAGCGCGGGCGCGAGGCCCACGTAACCGGTCGGGGTGAGGCGCAACAGGCGCTCGCGCGCCTCGTCCGGGATCGGCAGCGTGCCGAGGAACGCGTGCAGGTCCTCTTTCGTGATGCCGCCCTTGCCGCGCGTGAGCTCCTTCAGCTTTTCGTAGGAGTTCGGGACGCGGTGCGCGCGCATCACGGTCTGCACGGCCTCGGCAAGCACGTCCCAGGCGGGCTCGAGGTCCTGGGCGATGCGCGCCGGGTTCGCCTCGAGCTTGCCCAGGCCCTTGAGGCAGGCGTCGTAGCCCAGCAGAGAGTAGCCGAACGCCACGCCCATGTTGCGCAGCACCGTCGAGTCGGTGAGGTCGCGTTGCCAGCGCGATACCGGCAGCTTCTCCGACAGGTGGCGCAGGATCGCATTGGCGAGCCCGAGGTTGCCCTCGGAATTCTCGAAGTCGATCGGGTTCACCTTGTGCGGCATGGTGGAGGAGCCGACCTCGCCGGCCCTCACCTTCTGCCTGAAATAGCCGAGCGAGATGTAGCCCCAGATGTCGCGGTCCAGGTCGAGCACGATGGTATTGAGCCGCGCGATGGCGTCGAAGAGCTCGGCCATGGCGTCGTGGGGCTCGATCTGGATCGTGAGCGGGTTGTAGGCGAGGCCCAGGCCTTGCACGAAGCGCTCGGCGAAGCGCGGCCAGTCCACCTGCGGCGCCGCGGCCACATGCGCGTTGAAATTGCCCGTGGCGCCGTTGATCTTGCCCAGCAGCTCCACGCCGGCCAAACGTCCGCGGGCCCGCCTCAGCCGGTGCGCGACATTGGCCATCTCCTTGCCGAGCGTTGTCGGCGTGGCCGGCTGCCCGTGGGTGCGCGAGAGCATCGCAAGCCCGGCGTGCTCCTGGGCCAGGGCATCGAGCCGCTCGACGATCCGGTCGATCGCGGGCAGCAGCACTTCGTCGCGGCCGCCGCGCAGCATGCGGCCGTGCGCGAGGTTGTTGATGTCCTCGGAGGTGCAGGCGAAGTGGATGAACTCGGCCGCGGCCGTCGCCTCGGCGTTTCCGGCCAGGCGCTCGCGCATCCAATACTCGACCGCCTTCACGTCGTGGTTGGTGGTGGCCTCGATGTCCTTCACGCGCGCCGCATCCTCCGGCGTGAAACCTTCGGAAAGCCCGCGAAGCTCCTCGCGCGTGGCATCCGAGAAGGGCTGCATCGCATCGAAGGCGAATTCGTCGCCGAGGGCCAGCAGCCACGCCACTTCCACCGCCACGCGCTCGCGCATGAGGGCGAACTCGCTGAAGTGCTGCTGCAGGGGCCGCGTCCGGGCGGCGTAGCGCCCGTCGAGGGGGGAAAGGGCGGTGAGGGGGGAGGGCATCTTCTCGAGCCGAATTTTACCACCCCCTTGTATACTTCCCGCCCATGAAGCTCGTCGGCTCCCGCACTTCCCCCTACGTCCGCAAGGTCCGCGTGATCCTCGCCGAACGCGCGCTTCCCTACGAGTTCATCGAGGAGAGCGCCTGGAACGTCGAAACCACGGTGCCGCGCTACAACCCGCTCAACAAGGTGCCCGCGCTCGTGCTGGACAACGGCGAGTCGATCTTCGACTCCGCCGTGATCAGCGAGTACCTGGATGCGGTTTCGGGCTCGCAGCTCATCCCCGGCACCGACCCGGTCGCGCGGGCGCGCGTCCGGCGCGGCGAAGCGCTGGGCGATGGCCTGGCCGATGCGGGCATCAGCGCCTTCCTCGAGAGGAAGCGCGAAGTCTCGCGGCAGGACCCGGCGTGGATCGGCCGCCAGATGGACAAGGTCAACTCCAGCATCAACGTGATCTCCAAGGAGCTGGGGCGCAAGCCGTTCCTGGGCGGCGACAAGATGAACCTCGCCGACATCGCCTGCGGTTGCGCGCTTTTCTGGGCGGAATTCCGCATGCCGGAGCTGGGCTGGCGCGACAGCGACAGCGCGTTGAAGGCGTGGGCCGAGCGTCTGGAGATGCGCCCGTCGTTCGCCGGGACGAAACCCGGCTAGGCTAGGCGCCCGCGGGCGCCTGCGCGATCACGCCTCCGCCGAGGCACTCCTCGCCGCGATAGACGACCGCCGATTGCCCGGGCGTAACCGCCCACTGTGGCGTGACGAAGTCGACCGTGAAATGGCCGGGCGCGGCGATCCGGAGCGAGCAGGCCGCGTCGGCCTGACGGTAGCGCGTCTTCGCCCCAAGCGGCCCCTCCGACGAGGGCGGCTCGCCGGCTATCCAGCTCGCATCCTGCGCATGCAACCGGCTCTTCATCAGCAGCGGGTGGTCGTGGCCCTGCACGACGACGAGCGTGTTCGATGCCATGTCCTTCGCGGCGACGTACCAAGGCTCGCTGCCGGCGTCGCGGCGCCCGCCGATGCCCAGGCCCTGGCGCTGTCCCAGCGTGTAGTACATGAGCCCGATGTGCTCGCCCACGCGTTGCCCGTCAGGGGTCACCATCGGGCCGGGTTCGCGAGGCAGGTAGCGCGAAAGGAACTCGCGGAACGGGCGCTCGCCGATGAAGCAGATGCCGGTCGAATCGCGCTTGGCGTGGTTTGGAAGGCCGGCTTCGAGGGCGATGCGCCTGACTTCGGACTTTTGCAGGTGGCCCACGGGGAAAAGCGTGCGCGAGAGTTGCGCCTGCGTGAGCCGATGCAGGAAATAGCTCTGGTCCTTGCCGGGGTCGAGCCCCTTCAGCAAGACGAAGCGACCTGCGCGCTCCGCCACCCGCGCGTAGTGCCCGGTGGCGATGCTCGCCGCGCCCAGGGCCATGGCGTGGTCGAGAAAGGCGCGGAACTTGATCTCGGCGTTGCAAAGGACGTCCGGGTTGGGCGTGCGGCCCGCCCGGTACTCCGCGAGGAAACTCGCGAACACGCGCTCGCGATATTCCGCGGCGAAGTTGACCGCGTCGATGTCGATGCCGATCCGCTCGGCCGCGGAGACCGCGTCCACCAGGTCCTCGCGGGTGGAGCAGTACTCGTCATCGTCGTCGTCCTCCCAGTTCTTCATGAAGAGGCCGACGACGTCGTGCCCGGCGCGCTTGAGCAGCAACGCCGCCACGGCCGAATCGACCCCGCCCGACAGTCCGACGACGATTTTCATCTGGTGATGGAAGCTCGAGCCCGTCCGCTACCCCAAAAAGCGAAAGGCGGGGCCGAAGCCCCGCCTTCCATGATGCGCGTCCCGGGGGACGATTACTTCTTCGGGGCGTCGGTCTTGGCTTCGACTTTCTTCTCCGCGGCCGCGGCGGGCGCCTTGGCGACCTTCTTTTTCGCGGCGGCCTCCTCCTTGCGGGCGGCGGCTTTCTTCTTGGCCTCCTCCTTCTTCGCCTTGGCGGCGGCGGCCTTCTCTTCCTTGGTCATCTCGGCCTTGGCGGAAGGAGTGGCCGGCGTCGCGGGCGTGGCGGGCTTGGCGGGCGCGGTGGCGGTTGCGGGGGTGGCGGGCTTTGCAGGCGTCGCCGGGGTGGCCTGGGCCAGCACGGCGAGCGAGCCTGAGGCGAAGAGCACGGCGATCAGGGCGGACAGCTTGTTCATGGTTTTTCCTATGGTGGTTGGTCTTGGGGTCATTAACGTCTCGACAGCGCTTCAGCTAGCCGTGTCGCCCACATTAACGCGGCGGATTATACCGGCGTTGACAAACGGCAAGAGAGTTGTTCAACGCCGCGCCAGGCGCGAGCCCCGCGGCGAGCTCGCAAGCGCTGGATCCGCCTCGCGCCATTCGCCAGGGGCGAGCCCTTCGAGGCTCCAGGGCCCGATGGCCACGCGCACCAGCCTCAGCGTGGGCAGGCCCGCGGCGGCGGTCATGCGGCGAACCTGGCGATTTCGTCCTTCACGCAACCGGATCTCCAGCCACGACGTGGGAATCGCCTTGCGGACGCGGATGGGCGGGTTGCGCGGCCAAAGCATGGCGGGCTCCTCCATGAGCCGTGCGCCGGCGGGCCGGGTCATGCCGTCGCGAAGCTCGACCCCTCGGCGCAACTGCTCGAGGGCTGCGGGGTCCGGCACGCCCTCGACCTGCGCCCAGTAGGTTTTCTCGAGCGAATGGCGTGGATCGGTGATCTTCGCCTGCAGGCGGCCATCGTCGGTGAGCGCGACCAGGCCCTCGCTGTCGGCATCGAGACGCCCGGCCGGATACACCCCTGGCACATCCACGAAGCTCGCGAGCGTCGCGCGGCCGTCCTCGGGCGTGAACTGGCAGAGCACGCCGAAGGGCTTGTTGAGGAGGAGAAGCACGGGATGAGGGATGAGGGATGAGGGATGAGCAGGAGGGCGCCGAGGACCCCGCTGCTATAATTTTCGATTCTGCCCCGACAACGAACCGAGCGAGCGACGAGAGATGGCGAAGATCAAGGTGAAGAACCCCATCGTGGAGATGGACGGTGACGAGATGACGCGGATCATCTGGCAGAAGATCCGCGAGAAGCTGATCCTTCCCTACCTTGACGTCGACCTCAAGTATTTCGACCTCGGCGTGCAGCACCGCGACGCCACCAACGACCAGGTCACCATCGACGCCGCCAACGCCACCAAGCAGCATGGCGTTGCGGTCAAGTGCGCCACCATCACCCCCGACGAAGGGCGCGTCAAGGAATTCGGGCTCAAGCAGATGTGGAAGAGCCCCAACGGCACCATCCGCAACATCCTCGATGGCACCATCTTCCGCGAGCCCATCATCTGCCGCAACGTGCCGCGCCTGGTCTCGCACTGGGACAAGCCGGTGGTGGTCGCGCGCCACGGCTTCGGCGACCAGTACCGCGCGAGCGAGATCCGTTTCGAGGGCGCCGGCACGCTCAAGATGACCTTCACGCCGAAGGACGGGGGCGCACCCATCGAGCGCGAGGTCTTCCAGGCCCCCGGCGCGGGCATCTCGATGGCCATGTACAACCTCGATGCGTCGATCCGCGGCTTCGCGCAGGCCTGCTTCAACTACGCGCTGGGGCGCAAATACCCGGTGTACCTGTCGAGCAAGAACACCATCCTCAAGGTATACGACGGGCGGTTCATGAACATCTTCTCCGAGGTCTACGAGAAGGAGTTCCGCGCCCGCTTCGAGGCGGCCGGCCTTACCTACGAGCACCGCCTCATCGACGACATGGTCGCATCCAACCTCAAGTGGAGCGGCGGCTACCTCTGGGCGTGCAAGAACTACGATGGCGACGTGCAATCCGACACGGTCGCCCAGGGCTACGGCTCGCTCGGGCTCATGACCTCCGTGCTCACCACCCCCGACGGCAAGACCGTCGAAGCCGAGGCGGCCCACGGCACGGTCACCCGCCACTACCGGCTGCACCAGCAGGGCAAGCCCACGTCCACCAACCCGATCGCCTCGATCTATGCCTGGACGCGCGGGCTCATCTACCGCGGGCGCATGGACGGCACCCCCGACGTGGTCAAATTCGCCGAGACCCTGGAGAAGGTGTGCGTAGACACGGTCGAGTCCGGGAAGATGACCAAGGACCTGGCGATCCTCATCCGGCCCGACCATCCCTTCCTCACCACCGAGGAGTTCATGGACGCGGTGGACGCCGAGCTCAAGAAACGGATGGGATGAGCGAGGCGGCCGCCGCGTCCCATAGAAAAAGCCCCTGCGGGGATCCCCGCAGGGGCTTTTTTGCCACGAACTCGTTCCCCTTCTGCCGCTCCCCTGGTTCTTTTCCCTACGCCGCCTGGATGTTGGACGCCTGCTTGCCCTTGGGGCCCTGCGTCACGTCGAAGGAGACCTTCTGGCCTTCCTTGAGGGTCTTGAAGCCCTGCATCTGGATCGCGGAGAAGTGCGCGAAGAGGTCTTCGCTGCCGTCGTCGGGCGTGATGAACCCGTATCCCTTCGCGTCATTGAACCACTTCACAGTTCCGGTTGCCATGCGATTGCTTGCCTCTTGTTAAACGGGTGGAGTCCCGCACATTGTTCGGATCCAGGCTCCGCACGTCGTAACACAAGGCGATGCGAAATGCTTGAAACCAAACTCCAAGGCGCTTTTTACGCGCCGTCCCCAGCAGTGTCAATAGAGCCCCGTACAGGCGTAAACGGGCCCGCAAGAGGCCCCGCGCCGCGCGGGCCGGGTGCGCGGCCCGCGCGCCAAGCGCTTGACGGCCCTTGAAAAACCCCGGGCGGCTCGCCATATTAAACTGGGTCATCGCCGCGTTCATGCGCCCACCCCCGCTCGCCGCCCCATGGCCGAAAAACCCGCCGGTTCCACTGTCCTCAAGCCCAGCGAGCAGAAGACCAAGCCGCCCCCGATGTACCAGGTCGTGATGTACAACGACGACTACACCCCCATGGAATTCGTGGTCGAGGTGCTGCAGCTGTTCTTCACGCTCACGCGGGAACGCGCCACCCAGATCATGCTCAAAGTGCATACGGAGGGCCGCGGAGTCTGCGGGATTTTCCCCAAGGACGTGGCCTCGACGAAAGTGGAACAAGTGACTGCATATTCGCGCCAGCACCAGCATCCGTTACAGTGCGCGATGGAGGAAACATGATCGCCCAGGAGCTGGAAGTCAGTCTGCACATGGCCTTCGTCGAGGCCCGCCAGAAGCGCCACGAGTTCATCACGGTGGAGCACCTGCTGCTCGCGCTGTGCGACAACCCCTCGGCTTCCGAGGTGCTGAAGGCGTGCGCAGCGAAAATCGACGAGCTGAAAAAGGCGTTGTCCGACTTCGTGATGCAGCACACGCCGACAGTGGCCGGCACGGGCGAGGTGGACACCCAGCCCACGCTCGGCTTCCAGCGCGTCATCCAACGCGCCATCCTGCACGTGCAGTCCTCCGGCAAGAAGGAGGTCACGGGCGCCAACGTCCTGGTGGCGATCTACGGCGAAAAGGATTCGCACGCCGTGTATTTCCTTCACCAGCAGGGCGTCTCGCGGCTGGACGTCGTGAACTTCATTTCCCACGGCATCACCAAGGCGCCCCAGCAGCCGGGCCAGCGCGAGGAGGGCGAGGGCGAATCCGAGCAGCCCGAGGTCCAGTCGGGCGGGGCGCTCGAGAGCTTCACCCAGAACCTCAACCAGCTCGCCATCGACGGCAAGATCGACCCCCTCATCGGCCGCGAGTCCGAGCTCGAGCGGGTGGTGCAGATCCTCTGCCGCCGCCGCAAGAACAACCCGCTGCTGGTCGGCGAGGCCGGCGTGGGCAAGACGGCCATCGCCGAAGGGCTTGCCAAGCGCATCGTCGACGGCCAGGTGCCCGAGATCCTCGCCAAGGGCCAGGTGTACGCGCTCGACATGGGCGCGCTGCTGGCGGGCACCAAGTACCGCGGCGACTTCGAGCAGCGCCTGAAGGCCGTGCTCAAGCAGCTGGTCGACAACCCCAATGCCATCCTCTTCATCGACGAGATCCACACGTTGATCGGCGCGGGAAGCGCCTCGGGCGGCACGCTCGATGCTTCCAACCTCCTCAAGCCGGCGTTGTCGTCGGGCTCGCTCAAGTGCATCGGTGCGACGACCTACCAGGAATTCCGCGGCATCTTCGAGAAGGACCACGCGCTCTCGCGCCGCTTCCAGAAGGTCGACGTGAACGAGCCCTCGATCCCAGAGACCGTCGAGATCCTGCGCGGGCTGAAGAGCCGCTTCGAGTCGCACCATGGCGTGAAATACACGGCCAATGCGCTCACCACCGCGGCCGAGCTCTCGGCGCGCTATATCAACGACCGCCACCTTCCCGACAAGGCGATCGACGTGATCGACGAGGCGGGCGCGCTGCAGCGCATCCTGCCCAAGTCGAAGCAGAAGAAGGTGATCGGCAAGCCCGAGATCGAGGAGATCGTATCCAAGATCGCTCGGGTGCCGGCGCGCAACGTCTCGAACGACGACCGCTCGGCGCTGAAGAACCTCGATCGCGACCTCAAGTCCACCGTCTTCGGGCAGGACAAGGCGATCGACGCGCTGTCGGCGGCGATCAAGATGGCGCGTTCGGGACTGGGCAATCCGTCCAAGCCGGTGGGCTGCTTCCTCTTCTCCGGCCCGACCGGCGTCGGCAAGACCGAGGTGGCGCGGCAGCTCGCCTTCATCATGGGCGTGGAGCTGGTGCGCTTCGACATGTCGGAGTACATGGAGCGCCATGCGGTCTCGCGCCTCATCGGCGCGCCGCCCGGCTACGTGGGCTTCGACCAGGGCGGGCTGCTGACCGAGGCGATCACCAAGCATCCCTATTCGGTGCTGCTGCTGGACGAGATCGAGAAGGCGCACCCGGACATCTTCAACATCCTGCTGCAGGTGATGGACCACGGCACCCTCACCGACAACAACGGCCGCAAGGCGGATTTCCGCAACGTGGTCATCGTGATGACCACCAACGCGGGCGCCGAGGGATTGTCGAAGAACGCCATGGGCTTCACGCAGACGCGCGCTGCGGGCGACGAGATGGCCGAGATCAAGCGGCTCTTCACGCCGGAGTTCCGCAATCGCCTGGACGCGATCGTGTCGTTCGCGGCGCTGGACGAGCAGGTCATCCTGCGCGTGGTGGACAAGTTCCTCATGCAGCTCGAGGCTCAGCTGTCGGAGAAGAAGGTCGAGGCGCTCTTCACCGAGAACCTCAAGAAGTACCTGGCGAAGAACGGCTTCGATCCGCTGATGGGCGCGCGCCCGATGTCCAGGCTCATCCAGGACACCATCCGGCGCGCCCTGGCCGACGAGCTGCTCTTCGGGCGCCTCGCCAACGGCGGCAGGGTCACCATCGACATCGACGAGAAGGGCCAGGTCATCCTCGACATCGCGCAGTCGGACGCCCAACCCGCGGAGCCGGTGGAATCCACGTAGTCCACCGGGGCCTCTTCACGAGGCCCTGCGGGTGACAGAAAGCGCCCCCTCCGGGGCGCTTTTCTTTTGCGGCGGCGATTGCGCTATCCTCGGGCTGCCCGAAAACCCGGAGGACTCCCATGAGATGGCTGCTCGCCGGCCTTGCCGTGTTGGGAAGCGCCGCTGCGCTCGCCCAGCAGGCCGCCGCTCCCGCTCCCGCCTTCGCGCCGCCCAACCTCACGCCGGCCGGGGTTCGCGACCTGGCGGCCAACTGCGCCGCCTGCCATGGCACCGCGGGCCGCCCCGCGCCGGGCTCGCCGCTCGCGAGCCTCGCCGGCCGGCCGCGCGACGAGCTGGTCCAGATCCTCGGCCAGTTCAAGGCAGGCCAGCGCCCGGCGACGCTCATGCACCAGGTCGCCAAGGGCTACTCGGACGCCGAGATCGGGGCGATCGCCGAGCATTTCTCCAGGCTGCCACGATAGGAAGGCCCATGACGATGCAACGCAGGCAGTTCCTCAAGGCGAGCGGTGCGGCATTCGCACTTGCCGGGGTCGGCGGTTGCGCCGCGCTGCCGGGCAAGGCCCGGGCGCGTGTCGCGGTGGTCGGAGGCGGTTATGGCGGGGCCACTGCCGCCAAGTACATCCGCCTGCTGGATCCTTCCGTGGAGGTGGTGCTGATCGAGCCCAACGAAGCCTTCATCTCGTGCCCGATCTCGAACATGGTCCTCGGCGGCTTCCGCACGATGGCCGACATCACCACGCCCTACTCGGGGCTCGCTCGCCACGGCGTTCGCGTGGTGCGCGACAGCGCCACCGCCATCGATGTCGAGCGCAGGCAGGTGCGCCTCGCGCGTGGCGACCCCGTCGCCTTCGACCGCGTGATCGTCTCCCCCGGGATCGACTTCATGTGGGAAGCCTTGCCGGCCATGGCGACCGTGGAGGCGCAATCGCGCCTGCTGCATGCCTGGAAGGCAGGGCCGCAGACCGCGCGCCTGCGCGAGCAGCTGGTCGCCATGCGAGATGGCGGCGTGTACGTCCTCACGGTCCCGCTGGCGCCGTACCGCTGCCCGCCCGGACCCTACGAGCGCGTCTCGCAGATCGCGGCCTATTTCAAGCAGGCCAAGCCCCGCGCGAAGATCCTGCTCCTCGACGAGAACGCCGACGTCACGTCCAAGGGGCCGCTATTCAAGAAGGCGTGGAACGAGCTCTATCCGGGCATGATCGAGTTCCGCGGCAACAGCAAGGTGGTGGATGTCGACCTGCCCGGCAACACCGTGAAGCTCGAGTTCGGCGACGTGAAGGGCGACGTGCTGAACGTGCTGCCGCCGATGAAGGCGGGCAACATCGCCGCTCCGTACATCACGGCCAACCGGCGCTGGTGCGAGGTCGATTGGCTCACCTTCGAGTCGAAGGCGGTGAAAGCCGTGCACGTCCTCGGCGACTCACTGCAGATCGCGCCGGCGATGCCGAAGTCGGCCACGATGGCCAACGGCCACGGCAAGGTGTGCGCCTCCGCGGTCGTCGCGTTGCTCAAGGACGAATCGCCCAATCCTTCGCCCACCCTGGTGAACACGTGCTACAGCATGGTCTCCGACAAGCTCGCGATCCACGTTGCGTCCGTGCACAAGTACGACACCCGCGACCGCACGTTCAAGGCCGTTCCGGGCTCGGGCGGCGTGTCGTCGGCGATGAACGAGGCCGAGGGCACCTACACCATGAACTGGGCGCGCAACATCTGGGCCGACACGCTGGGGTGAGCCGGCGGCGCGCGGGCGCCCGAGGAATGGTCACACCGCGGTGGCTGTTCACGCGGTAATGTGGGCGCCATGACGCGACGGATCCTGGTCCTGTTCCCCGACGAGTGGGATCGCGCCGCGGCGCGCGATCCGCGGCTGGGCGGGCGCTTCGAGTTCGTCTTCGAGGGGTTCGACCTTTTCCGCTTCCCGGAGAACGCGCGCCTCTTCTGGTTCGATGCCCTCGCATTCGTGGACCGGGTCGCGCGGCGCCATGCGCGCAGCGGCGTTGCGGCGGTGGTCACCTCCGACGAGCAGTTCGGCCCCTTCCTGGCAAGCCTCGTGGCGGAGCGGCTCGGCCTGCCGCGCACGCCGCTGGCGGCCATCCTCACCGCGCAGCACAAGCACTACGCGCGGCAGGCCTTTGCCCGGCTCGCGCCCGAAGCCAACCTGCGCCATGGGCTCATCCGCTGGGGATTCGACCGGCCGCAGGAAGTGCCGATGGCGTTCCCCTTCTACGTGAAGCCCGCCAAGGCGGCCTACTCGGTGCTGGCGCGGCGCGTCGATTCCTTCGAGGAGCTGCATCGCCACACCCGCTTCGGGCGCCTGGAAGCCGCCATCATCGAGCGCCTCGTGCGTCCCTTCGCGCAGGTGATGCGGGCGCACTCCAGCTTCGACGAGGACCCGCTCAGCATGGTTTGCGAGCAGCTCGCGCACGGCCGCCAGGTGACGGCCAACGGCTTCGCCCGGGACGGCAAGGTGACCATGCTCGGCACGGTGGACTCGGTGATGTATCCGGGCACCGACCAGTTCCAGCGCTTCCAGTACCCCTCGAGCGTTCCGCCCGCGCAGCTGGCCGCGGTGGATGCGCTCGCCATACGGCTCGTCGAAGGCATAGGGTTCACGCACGGTTTCTTCAACGTGGAAATGCGCCTCGATCCGCGCAGCGGCGCGCCGCGGGTGATCGAGATCAATCCCCGCGTGGCCGGCCAGTTCTTCGACCTCTTCGAGCGGGTGGACGGCTTCAACCTGCTCGAGGCTGTCCTCGAACTGCATGCGGGCGAGGAGCCGCGGGTGCGCCGCGGCGAGGGGCGCCAGCGCCACGCCGCGAGCTTCGTGCTGCGCGATTTCTCGGGCGCGGGCCTCGGCCGCTGGCCCTCCGCGCGCGAGGTGGCGCAGCTGCAGGCGCGCCATCCCGACGCACACGCCATGGTCTACGCCAAGCGTGGCGCGGATCTCGCACGCGAAATGAAGTGGCTGGGCAGCTATCGCTACGGGGTCTTCAACCTCGGGGCCGACTCGCTCGAGGATCTCTTCGCGCACTTCCAGCGCGTCTGCGCCGACATCACGTTCCACCCGGCGGGTCACCGCGAGCCCGACGTCTCCCTCATGCTCGCGCAGGCTTCGGGCGCCGGGGACGACTGACTAGGCTGCCTACCCCAGCACCCAGCGATCCTCGTATCGCGGGTTCACCAGTGAGGTGAGCACGTGGTCGCGCCAGGCCCCGTCGATGTAAAGGTAGTCGCGCGCCAGTCCCTCCTCGGCGAAGCCCAGCCGCTCGAGCAGGCGCCGGCTGCGGGCGTTCTCGGGCCGGAAGTTCGCCATGATGCGGTGCATTCGCAGCCGGTCGAACATGAAGGCGTTGGTGGCGCGCAGCGCTTCGGCCATGAGCCCGAGCCCCTCGTGGGCGCGCGCGACCTGGTAGCCGAGGTGGCACGCATGGAAGGCCCCACGTACGATGTTGGTGTAGTTGCACGTGCCGAGTATGTCGCCCTGCACCGCCTCTCCGGCTGCCTGCATCACGAAGCGCGCGGCGCGGTCGGCGTGGTACTCGTCGACCGAGATCGCAAGGCGCTCGCGCCAGAAGGCGGCCGTGAAGTAGCCGTCCGCGGGAGGCGGCGACCAGCGGTCGAGGTGGCCCTCGTAATTGTCCTGCAGGAAGCGGGCCATGGCCGCTTCCATGCCGGGTCGCGCCAGGCGCACCGTCAGTCGCGCAGTGACCAGCTCCGGCAACATCGGCTCACGCCGCGAAGACGCGCCACTGCTGCGGCCAGCCCTCCATGGGCCCGCGGCGGAAGCCGCTCTTGGCGAACTGGTGCCAGCGCCCGATCACGTAGGCGAGCACCGCGTTCGCGTACGCGTTCACGTCCCAGTCGGCGGGCAGCGTTCCCGCGCTGACCGCCAGGCGCGCGCTCTGGCGCAGGCTCGCCTCCAGCCGGTCGAGGAGCTGGTTCACGCGGGTCTGCAGCCGTTCGTCCTCGTTCACGAGCGCATCGCCGATGAGCACGCGCGTCATGCCCGGGTTCTTCTGCGCGAAGCCGAGCAGCGTCGCGATGGTGGCTTCGATCTGCTTCATCGCATCGCCTTCTTCGGCCTGGATGCGGTTGACCAGGCTGAACACGGTCTGCTCGATGAATTCGATCAGGCCGTCGAACATCTGCGCCTTGCTGGAAAAATGCCGGTAGAGCGCCGCTTCCGAGACCTCGAGGCGCGCCGCGAGCAGCGCGGTCGTGATGCGCTCCCCCTTGGGGTTCTCGAGCATCGCCGCGAGCGTCTGCAGGATCTGCGCCTTGCGCTCACCCGTCTTCGCCATCGTCCTCCCCCTAGCGCTTGCCGCCGAGGATCGAGCCCAGCACCCCGCGGATGATCCGCCGGCCCACCTCGCTGCCGATGGCCCGCGCGGCGCTTTTGGCCGCTGCCTCCACCGGCGTTTCGCGCGTGCGGCCCTTCGTCGCGCCGCCGCCGCCCCCACCGGGCAGGCCGAGCGAGTCGAGGATGCCGCCGAGGCCGCCGCCGCCCGGTGCCGGCGCCGCGGACGGCGTAGTGCCGTCGACGCCCTTCGCGTGGGCGCGCGTCTTGAGCTGCTCGTGCGCCGACTCGCGATCGACCAGCTTTTCATAATGCCCGGCGACGAGCGAGCCGTCGATCATCTTGCGGCGCTCCTCGGCGCTGAGCGGCCCCAGGCGGGAAGCCGGCGGCACCACGAAGGCACGCTCGACGATGTTGGGCCGGCCCTTCTCGTCGAGGAAGGACACGAGCGCCTCGCCCACGCCCAGCTCGCCGATCGCCTTCTCCACGTCGAGCTTCGGGTTGGCGCGGAACGTCGTCGCCGCGGCCTTGACGGCCTGTTGATCGCGTGGGGTGAAGGCGCGCAGCGCGTGCTGCACGCGATTGCCGAGCTGTCCCAGCACGGTCTCGGGCACGTCGAGCGGGTTCTGCGTCACGAAATAAACGCCCACGCCCTTGGACCGCACCAGGCGCACGACCTGCTCGATCCGCTCGAGCAGCTCGCGCGGCGCGTCGTTGAAGAGCAGGTGCGCCTCGTCGAAGAAGAACACGAGGCGCGGTTTTTCGGGGTCGCCCACCTCGGGCAGGTTTTCGAAGAGCTCGGAAAGCACCCACAGCAGCAGGGTCGAGTAGACGCGCGGGTTGGACAGCAGCTTGTCGGCGGCGAGGATGTTGATCACCCCGCGCCCGCCCACCGTCTGCATCAGGTCCTCGAGCGCGAGGGCGGGCTCGCCGAAGAGCTTGTCGCCGCCCTGGGACTCGAGCGTGAGCAGCCCGCGCTGGATCGCGCCGATGCTCGCGGTGGAGATGTTGCCGTACTGGGTGCGGAACTTCGACGCGTTGTCGCCGGCGTATTGCAGCATCGCCCTGAGGTCCTTCAGGTCGAGGAGCAGCAGCGCATTGTCGTCGGCGATCTTGAACACCGCGGCGAGCACCCCTGCCTGCGTCTCGTTCAAGTCGAGCACCCGCGCGAGCAGCAGCGGGCCCATCTCGGAGATGGTGGAGCGCATTGGATGGCCGTTCACGCCCCACACGTCCCACAGTGCCACCGGCGCGCCGCGATGCTCGAAGCCCTCGAGGCCCAGCGCCTTCACGCGCTCGGCGACCTTCGCGTTGCCCCCGCCGGGCATCGCCATGCCGGCGAGGTCGCCCTTCACGTCGGCCATGAACACGGGCACGCCGATCGCGCTTAACCGCTCGGCGAGTGTCTGCAGGGTCACCGTCTTGCCCGTCCCGGTGGCGCCGGTGATCAGTCCGTGCCGGTTCGCCATCGCCGGCAGCAGGGTCAAGTCGTGGTCCGACTTCGCGACCAGCAGCGGGGCTAGCACGTGTTTCGCTCTGGAGAGGGGCGGGAGGCGAATGTTACCATCCATACCCATATGGCAGGACACAGCAAGTGGGCAAACATCCAGCACCGCAAGGGGCGCCAGGATGCCAAGCGCGGCAAGATCTTCACGCGCCTCATCAAGGAAATCACGGTGGCGGCGCGCATGGGCGGGGGCGATCCCGACATGAACCCGCGACTGCGGCTCGCCGTGGACAAGGCGACCGACCACAACATGCCCAAGGACAACATCGAGCGCGCGATCAAGCGCGGCATGGGCGGGCTCGAGGGCGCGAACTACGAGCAGATCCGCTATGAGGGCTACGGCCCCGCGGGCGCTGCCGTCATCGTCGATACGCTCACGGACAACCGCACGCGCACCGTTGCGGAGGTGCGCCATGCGTTCACCAAGCATGGCGGGAACATGGGCGCCGAAGGATCGGTGGCGTTCCTCTTCAGGCACGTGGGACAGCTGCTCTACGCGCCGGGCACCGACGAGGACAAGCTGATGGAGGCGGCGCTCGAGGCCGGTGCCGATGACGTCGTCGCCAACGACGACGGCTCGCTCGAGGTGCTCACCGGCCCGTACGAGTTCGCGAAGGTCAAGGCCGCGCTGGAGAAGTCGGGGTTCAAGGCCGAGCTGGCCGAGGTCACGATGAAGCCGGCGACCGAGACCGAGCTCGAGGGCGAGGACGCCGCCAAGATGCAGAAGCTGCTGGATGCCCTCGAGTCCCTCGACGACGTGCAGGACGTGTACACGTCGGCCTCCATCGGCTGAGAGACGCGTGGGCGCCCCGCCGACCGCGCTACAGCCACACCTGCCCCCCGCTGCCCGTGCGCGCATGCGCGGGGTCTCCTGATGCTGGCCGTGCGCATCCTGGGCATCGACCCCGGCCTCGGCATCACGGGTTACGGCGTAGTGGACAAGCGCGGCGCGTCGATCGAGTACGTGGCGAGCGGGCGCATCGTCTCCGACGAACGCAATTGCCTCGCCGAGCGCCTCGCCACGATCCTGCAGGGCCTTGAGCAGGTGATCGGCAGCTTCGCGCCGGCCGAGGTGGCCGTGGAGAAGGTGTTCGTCAACGTGAACCCGCAATCGACGTTGCTGTTGGGTCAGGCACGCGGCGCGGCGATCTGCGCGGCCGTGCTGGCCCGCCTGCCCGTGTCGGAGTACACGGCGCTGCAGGTCAAGCAGGCGGTCGTCGGACAGGGACATGCGCGCAAGGAACAGGTGCAGGAAATGGTGAAGCGGCTGCTCAAGCTGCCGGGCGTGCCGGGGGCGGACGCGGCCGATGCGCTCGCGTGCGCCATCTGCCATGCGCACGGCGGCATGGGCCTGGGCGCGATCGCCACACGCGGCCGCCGCGTGCGCGCGGGCAGGATCGCATGATCGGCATGCTGCGCGGTGTGCTCGTCGAGAAGAACTTCCCGCAGATCGTGGTCTCGTGCGGCGGCGTGGGTTACGAGATCGACGTTCCCATGAGCACGTTTTATCCGCTGCCGCGCACCGGCGAGGAGGTCACGCTGCTCACGCACCTGGTCGTGCGCGAGGATGCGCACCTGCTCTACGGCTTCCTCACCTCGGCAGAGCGCGCCGCTTTCCGCCAGCTGCTCAAGGTGAGCGGGGTGGGGCCGAAGGTGGCCCTGTCGGTGCTCTCGGGCCTTTCGGTCGAGGATCTCGCCGCCGCGGTCGCCGATGGCGAGGCCGGAAGGCTCACCAAGATCCCGGGCATCGGCAAGAAGACCGCCGAGCGCCTGGTCCTGGAGTTGCGTGACAAGCTGCCCAAGTCGGTGACCCTGGCGCGCTCCGAGGCCGCCGGCGCCGCGGGCTCCGACGTGGTCAATGCGCTGCTAGCCCTGGGCTACAATGAACGCGAGGCGCAAGCGGCCGTGAAGGAGCTGCCCGCGGACCTGCAGCTCGCCGATGCCATCCGCCGCGCCCTCAAGCACCTGGCGAAGCCATGAGCCACCATCCGTGATCGAAGCCGACCGCCTGATCTCGGGGAGCAAGGCCTCGCCGAAGGAGGAGGGCGAGGAGCGCGCCCTCCGTCCCAAGCTCCTTGCCGAGTACGTCGGGCAGGCGAAGATCCGCGAGCAGCTCGACATCTTCATTTCCGCCGCGCGCAACCGCAAGGAGGCGCTCGACCACGCGCTGCTCTTCGGCCCGCCCGGCCTGGGCAAGACCACGCTCGCGCATATCATCGCCCGCGAGATGGGCGTGAACCTGAGGCAGACCTCGGGACCCGTGCTCGAGCGCGCCGGCGACCTCGCCGCCATCCTCACGAACCTCGAGCCGAACGACGTGCTCTTCATCGACGAGATCCATCGGCTGAGCCCGGTCGTCGAGGAGATCCTCTATCCCGCGCTGGAGGACTACCAGATCGACATCATGATCGGGGAGGGGCCGTCCGCGCGTTCGGTCAAGCTCGACCTGCCACCCTTCACGCTGGTGGGCGCGACCACGCGCGCGGGCATGCTCACCAACCCGCTGCGGGACCGATTCGGCATCGTGGCGCGGCTCGAGTTCTACACGCCCGACGAGCTGCAGCGCATCGTGCGCCGCTCTGCGCAGCTGCTCGGCGTGCAGGTGGAGGATGACGGCGCACTGGAGATCGCGCGGCGCTCGCGGGGCACTCCGCGCATAGCGAACCGGTTGCTGCGCCGCGTGCGCGATTTCGCCGAGGTGAAGGCGGCCGGCATCGTCACCACCGAGGTCGCGGACCTCGCCCTGCGCATGCTGGACGTGGATGCAATCGGCCTCGACCTCATGGACCGCAAGCTGCTCGAGGCCGTGATCCTCAAGTTCGGCGGCGGCCCCGTCGGCGTGGAGAACCTGGCGGCGGCCATCGGCGAGGAGCGCGACACCATCGAGGACGTGCTCGAGCCCTTCCTCATCCAGCAGGGATACCTGCAACGCACTCCGCGCGGGCGCCTCGCCACGGCGCTCGCCTATCGCCACCTGGGCTTGGCGCAGGTCGCGCCACCGCGCGCGCAAGACCTCTTCTCCCAGCCGGCCGAGGCGCCGCGGGCCGCGAACGGCGAGGGGGCCGCATGAGCCGCATCGCGGTCAAGCCCACCTTGCAGCCGGAGCTCTTCGTCTACTCGTTCCCGGTGCGCGTGTATTTCGAGAACACCGATGCCGGCGGCGTCGTCTACCACGCCGAGTACCTGAAGTTCCTCGAGCGCGCGCGCACCGAATGGCTGCGCCATCTCGGCTTCGACCACCAAACCCTGTCGCGGGACCATGGCTTGGTCTTCATCGTGACCGCCCTGGCCGCCGACTTTGCGCGCGCCGCCCGCCTCGACGACAACCTCGCGGTGAGCGTGCGCCTGCAGTCCCTCGGCAAGGTGCGTTGCGTCTTCGCGCAGGAAGTGCGGCGCGACGACGAGGCCCTGGTGAAGGCTACCGTCACCGTGGCCTGCGTCACCGAGGCGGCGTTCAAGCCCGCGGAGATTCCGCCGGCGCTCAGGAAGAAGATGGAGGCGGCGCTGTAATGAACGTGACGCACGATCTTTCGATCATCTCGATGATCGTCAACGCGAGCATCGTCGTGAAGGGCGTGATGGCGCTGCTGGTGCTCGCCTCGATGCTTTCCTGGACCTACATCTTCATGAAGATGTTCGCGGTGCGCCGCGCGCGGCGCGCCGCCGACGAGTTCGAGCGCGAGTTCTGGGGCGGCTCCGACCTGGTGGGCCTCTACCAGCGAGCGTCGAGCGGGCGCTACGCCGCCTCGGGCATGGAGCGCATCTTCGAGGCGGGCTTCAAGGAGTTCCTCAAGCTCAAGGGCCGCGCCGGCTCCGACCTCTCGGCGTTGCTCGACGGCACGCGCCGCGCCATGAAGGCCACCTACCAACGCGAAATGGACGCCCTGGAGTCCCACCTTTCGTTCCTGGCCACGGTGGGTTCGGTGAGCCCCTACGTGGGCCTCTTCGGCACCGTGTGGGGAATCATGAACGCCTTTCGCGGCCTTTCGAACGTGGCGCAGGCGACACTCGCGCAGGTCGCCCCCGGCATTGCCGAGGCCCTGGTGGCCACGGCCATGGGACTTTTCGCCGCCATCCCCGCCGTGATCGCCTACAACCGCTTCAGCCACGACATCGACCGGCTCGCGAGCCGCTACGAAAGCTTCATGGAGGAGCTGCAGAACATCCTGCAGCGCCAGGCGCACCTGCCCGACCGCGACATGGCCGCCACGGGAGCGCACCGCGCGCGATGAGGCGACCGCGCCGCTCGATGAGCGAGATCAACGTCGTGCCCTACATCGACGTGATGCTGGTGCTGCTCATCATCTTCATGGTCGCCGCCCCGCTCATCAACCCGGGCCAGATCGACCTGCCGCAGTCAGGGCAGAAGCTGCAGCCGGCGGTGGCGCCGCTCGAGGTGCGCGTGCGCCCCAATGGCGAGCTCGTGCTGGTGGACCGCAACCGCTCCTCCGATGAGGTGCGCGTGAGCCGCCAGCAGCTGGTGACGCTCGTGCGCGATGCGCAGCGCCTGGCGCCCGACCAGGCGGTGGTCATCTCCGGCGACCGCAACGTCCGCTATGAGGAAGTGCTGCAGGTCCTCGACGTGCTGCAGCAGAACAAGGTGAAGCGCGTGGGGCTGCTGGCGCGCCCCGCGCCGTGACCGCTTCGGCGAACACGCCGGCCGCGCTGCGCCGCCCCGAGCAACCGGGCAGCGTGCGCGCAGTGATCCTGGCGATCGTCGTGCACGCCGCGTTCTTCTCGCTCATCGTCTTCGGCGTGAGCTGGCAGGTGCGTCCCACTCCCCCGGTGGAGGTGGAGCTCTGGGACAAGCTTCCGGCCAAGGTGATGCCGGTGGAGGTGCCTGCCGCGATCAAGCCCGAGGTCGCGCCGGCCACGGAAGTCGAGCTGAAGGCGCCGCCGGCGATCCACAAGGCCCCCGAGGTGAAGCCCGCGCCCCCCAGGCCCGATGTCGAGATCGCCGAGAAGCTGGAACGGCAGAAGCGCGAGCGGCTGGAGAAGCAGAAGGCGGCCGAGGCGAAGAAGCGCGAGGAGCTCGAGGCGCGCAAGAAGGCCGAGGCCGACAAGAAGAAGCGCGAGGACGAGCAGCGCCGCCGCGAGGAGGAGCTGGCGAAGCGCGAGGCGCAGAAGGCGGCGCAGGCCCGGGCCATCGCCCAGCGGACCGAGTTCGACAAATACGTGAACAGCATTAGGGCTAAAATCCGGGGCAGGGCCAATGTCCCCGACACCGTGCGGGGCAATCCGGAAGTGCACGTGCTGATCCGGGTGCTCCCCGGGGGCGAGGTCCTCGACATCAGGATCACCAGGGGCAGTGGCAATCCCGCCTACGATAACGCCATCGAGAGGGGCATCCGCAGCGCCTCGCCCCTCCAGGTGCCGCCGGCCAACTCGGAACTTTTTCCCCAGTTCCGGGAACTCAACCTGCAAATCCGGCACGAGCGCTAGCCGCGCGGGCCTTCCAACATGAAGCGCATCCTCCTCTTCCTGGGCATCCTTTTCCTCGCCTTCGCCGCGCGGGCGCAGCTCACCATCGACATCACCACCAGCGGCGGGCGCGAGATCCCGATCGCGGTGATGCCGCTCGCGGGCGAAGGCGCGCAGCCGCAATCGGTGAGCGAGGTCGTGGCAGCCGACCTCGGGCGCACGGGCCTGTTCCGCCTGGTCAACACCATCGGCATCAGCCCGATACCGACCGAGCCCTCGGAGGTCAATTTCTCCGACTGGACCGCACGCAGCGCCGAAGCGCTCGTCATCGGCAAGATCGAGCCGATGCCGGAAGGACGCGTCGAGGTGCGTTTCCGACTGTTCGACGTGGCGAAGCAATCGCAGCTCGCGAGTTATGCCTACGTGGTGACGCCGGCGCAGCTGCGCGCCACGGCGCACCGCATCGCCGACCTGATCTACGAAAAGCTCACCGGGGACAGGGGCGTTTTTTCCACCAAAATCACCTACGTGGTGAAGCGCGCCGGCCGCTACGAGCTGCAGGTGGCCGACGCCGACGGCTTCAATGCCCAGACGGTGCTCGCCTCCAACGAGCCGATCATCTCGCCGTCGTGGTCGCCGGACGGCAGCCGCATCGCCTACGTCTCCTTCGACCAGAAGAAGCCAGTGGTCGTGGTGCAGAACCTTGCCCAGGGCACGACGCGCGTGGTGGCGAATTTCCGCGGCAACAACAGCGCCCCCGCATGGTCGCCCGATGCGCGCACCCTTGCGGTCGCCTTGTCGAAGGATGGCCTCACGCAGATCTATCGCATCCCGGCAGGCGGCGGCGAGGCGCAGCGCCTGACCGAATCCAGCGGCATCGACACCAACCCCAACTTCTCGCCCGACGGCCAATGGATCGCCTTCACGTCCGACCGCGGAGGCTCGCCGCAGATCTACCGCATGCCGGCCGCGGGCGGCCCGGCGCAACGCCTCACCTTCGAGGGTACTTACAACGTGGCGCCGCGATTCAGTCCCGACGGACGCCATATTGCCTTCGTGCAGCGCGACGGCGGGCGCTTCCGCATCGCCACGCTCGAGGTCGCCACGGGCCAGGTGACCGTGCTCACCGACGGCACGCTGGACGATTCGCCCAGCTTCGCACCGAACGGTAAAATGATTCTCTACGAGTCCCAGGTCGGGGGGCGCGGCCAGCTGGCCGCGGTTTCCGGTGACGGGCGCGTGCGCCAGCGGCTTACCTCGTCCGCGGGCGATGTGCAGGATCCGGCATGGGGGCCAATGCCGACGAACTGAACGGGGCAGCGCCTTGCGGCGCCATCAAATGTCTTCAACAAGGAGGAAAACACCATGAAGCAAGTCGCGCTCTACATCGCACTCGCCGCCATCGCCGCGGGTTGCGCCAGCCAGGATGCCAAGCGGGACGCTCCGGTGACGGACCGCTCGGGCACCGGTGCCACGCCGCCTTCCTCCGCGACCGCCCCTTCCACGACGACGCGGCCGTCGCAGCCCGGGAGTGTCGCCGGCAACCCGCTGCGCGATCCCAGCAACATCCTCTCGAAGCGCAGCGTGTACTTCGACTACGACTCCAACGCGGTCAAGGACGAGTTCCGTGGGCTGGTCCAGGCGCACGCCCGCTATTTGGCCGAGCAGCGCGATGCGCGCGCGCGGATCGAAGGCCACTGCGACGAGCGTGGCAGCCGCGAATACAACCTGGCGCTCGGGCAGCGCCGCGCCGAGGCCGTCAAGAAGGTGATGACCGTCCTGGGCGCGGCCGATGCCCGCATCGAGACGGTCAGCTACGGGGAGGAAAAACCCGTCGCCACCGGCCACGACGAGAAGGCCTGGTCGCAGAACCGCCGCGCGGACATCAAGTACGCCGGTGAGTGACGCGCACGGCGCCGCGGCGAGGCTCGCCGCGGCGGGGCTGGCGGTCGTCGCGCTGCTCGCGGCGGCCCCGGCCGGCGCAGGCATCTTCGACGACGACGAGGCGCGCCGGCGCATCGAGATCCTGAGGAGCGAGCTCGCGCAGCAGGGCCGGGACAACGAGGCGCGCATCGCCAAGCTCGAGGAGCAGATCCGCAACATCGGCGTGGTGGAGCTGTTGAGGCAGCTCGAGCAGGTCAACTCGGAGCTCGCGCGCCTGCGCGGCCAGCTCGAGGTCCTCGCCCACGACAACCAGCAGCTGCAGAAACGCCAGCGCGATTTCTACCTCGATATCGACTCGCGCCTGAAGCGGTTGGAAAGTGGCGCGGCAGTGCCCGCCGTGCCGGGGGCGCCCGCGGGGTCCACGCCAACGCCGCCTGCGCCTTCCATGGCGCCGGGCACCGCGCCCACGGCGTCGGCGAACCCGTCTCCCACGCCGGCCACGTCCGCGACGACGGAACCCGCCGTGGCGCGCGCGCCCACGAAGGAGGACCAGGCGCGCGAGGTCAAGGCCTACGACGCGGCGTCGAACCTGTTCCGCCGCAACGACTTCGCATCCGCGATCGATGCGTTCCGCGCCTTCGTGAAGGACCATCCCGGCAGCCAGCTCGCGGCGAATGCCGGGTACTGGATCGGCATCAGCTACGCGAACCTGCGCGACTACCGCAGCGCCCTGGCGGCCCAGGAGGAGGTGCTCGCGCGTTATCCGCAGTCGCCCAAGGCGCCGGACGCATTGCTCGCCATCGCGGCCATCCAGGCCGAGCAGGGCGACAACGGCAGCGCGCGCAATACCCTCGAGGACATCATCGCGCGTTATCCCGGCTCAGAAGCGGCGGGCAAGGCGCGAACCCGTCTTTCGGCGCTGCGCCGCTGATCCACCGCGCAGGGTCAGCGACCCTGCAAGCCGAACCCGGGCGCTGAATGCGGCCGGCACGCGATAAAATGTCGCCTCACCGGGGGATTCCTTGAGCAGCACGTCCAACCTCGGCGCCATCGTCGCGTGGGGCGGCTTCGTCCTCGGGTTCGTCTTCGGCGCCGTCGCCAACCGCACCAACTTCTGCACCATGGGCGCCGTCTCCGACGTCGTGAACATGGGCAGCTGGGGCCGCATGCGCATGTGGCTGCTGGCCATCGCCGTGGCGATCATCGGCACGCAGGCGCTGCAGCTTTCCGGGCAGATCGACCTCGCCAAGTCGTTCTACGTGCGGCCGAACATGACCTGGCTCTCCTATGTCCTTGGCGGATTCCTCTTCGGCGTCGGCATGACCCTCGGCTCGGGTTGCGGCAGCAAGACTTTGGTGCGCCTGGGCGGTGGCAGCCTCAAGTCGGTCGTGGTGTTCGTGTTCTTCGGCATCGCGGCGTACATGACGCTCAAGGGGCTCTTCGCCATCTGGCGGATCAGTGCGCTCGATCCGGTGGCGCTGGATCTGGGGAGCCGCGGCATCGCCCGCCAGGACCTGCCCACGATGATCTCGAGCCTGGGCGGCACCAACTTGCGCGCGACCACGGTCGCGGTGGCCGCCCTCGTCGCGGGCGCCTTGCTGCTGTTCGTCTTCAAGGACAGTGACTTCCGCGCGAGCCCCGACCACATGCTGGGAGGCGCCGTGATCGGCCTCACCATAGTCGGCGGCTGGTACGTGACCGGACACCTCGGGTTCGGCGAGAATCCGGAGACGCTCGAAGAAACCTTCTTCAACACCAATAGCCGCACCATCGAATCGCTTTCGTACACCGCGCCGGTCGCCTACACCATCGAGCTGCTCATGTTGTGGAGCGACAAGTCGCTCACGGTGAGCTTCGGCGTCGCCGCTGTCATCGGCATCGTGTTGGGCTCGTTCGCCTACGCCGTGGCGTCTCGCACCTTCCGCTGGGAAGGCTTCGCCGGGGCCGAGGACACGGCGATGCACGTGATCGGCGGCCTCTTGATGGGCTTCGGTGGCGTGACCGCGCTCGGCTGCACCATCGGCCAGGGCCTCACGGGCTTCTCGACCCTCGCGTTGGGGTCGATCCTGGCCTTCCTCGCCATCGTCGCGGGCTCCGCGCTCACGATGAAATGGCAGTACTGGCGAATGAGCCGCGAAGCGTGATTTCGCGCTCGGCGCGCGTTGGGCGAGCTTCGCACGGATGATATAATTTCCGTTTTTCCGGGGCGTTAGCTCAGCTGGTAGAGCAGCGGACTTTTAATCCGTTGGTCACTGGTTCGAATCCAGTACGCCCTACCAAACCAGGACGACGGGCTGGCGCGAGCGCCAGCCCGTTTTTCCTTTCCGCAAGGAGCGCGATTGGGCCAGAACAGCGCGCTGCATGAGGCGCTCGCCGCCTGCGGGCGTGGCGACTGGCCGCGCGTGGAGCGCCTTTGCCGGCAGGTCCTCGCGGCGCAGCCGCGCTCCTTCGAGGCGCTATACCTGCTCGGCGTGGCCGCCGGCCAGGCCGGGCGCGCTGCCGAGGCGGCCGACTTCCTCGAACGCGCGATCGCGGTGAACCCCGCGCATCCCGACGCCCACTTCAACCGCGGCGTGGCCCTCGCATCCCTCGGTCGGCACGAGGAGGCGGCCGAATCCTATGCGCGCGTCATGTCGCTCGCGCCTCGCCACGCGGACGCCTGCTTCAATCGCGGCGTGAGTCTCGCGGCCGCAGGCCGCCACGGCGAAGCGCTGGCGAGCTACGACGCCGCCCTCCGCCTGGCGCCCTCTAACCCGGAAGCGCATCACAACCGCGGCGTTGCGCTCGCACGGATGGGTCGCCACGAGGAGGCGCTCGCCAGCTACGATGCGGCGCTGCGCGTGCGCCCGAACGCGCCCAGCGTGCACAACAGTCGCGGCGTGGCACTGGCCGCGCTTGACCGCCATGGCGAGGCGCTTGCGGCGTATGCGGCCGCGATCTCGATACGTCCCGACTTCACCGCGGCGCATTGCAACCTCGCCATCGCATTGCTCGAATGCGATCGTCCGGCCGAATCGCTGGAGGCGTGCGAGCGCGCCATCGCATTGCAGCCCGGGAATGCCGAAGCCTGGTTCAACCGCGGCAACGCGCTTCGCGAATTGAACCGGCACGAGCAAGCGATCGCGAGCTACGAGCGAGCCATCGCGCTCGATCCCGCGCACGCCTCGGCTCACTGGAACCTGGCCGATTGCCTTCTCCTCACGGGTAGCTTCCAGCGCGGCTGGCAGGAGTACGAGTGGCGCTGGAAATTGCCCGCGCGCCAGGCCGCGCGGCGGGATTTTCCGCAGCCCTTGTGGCTGGGACAAGAGCCCCTCGGCGGGCGCACGATCCTTCTGCACGCGGAGTTGGGCCTGGGGGACACGCTGCAGTTCTGCCGCTACGTGCCCCTGCTCGCCGCGCGCGGCGCACGCGTGGTGCTCGAGGTGCAGCCTCCACTGGTACCGCTGCTCGCGAAGCTGGAAGGCGCGCATCAGGTGATCGCGCGGGGCGCGTCGCTGCCCGCCTTCGATTGCCACTGTCCGATCATGAGCTTGCCGTTGGCATTCCGCACCGATGCCCTCGACGTGCCCGCGAACATTCCCTACATCGCGTGCGATCCGGCGCGAGTGGACCGATGGCGCGAACGGCTGGGCCCGCGCGCCAGGCCGCGTGTCGGGCTTGTTTGGAGCGGCAGCCGCGGGCTTCGCAACGACAAGCGCAGCATGACGCTGCGGCAGGCGCTGCCGATGCTCGATCCCGCCTTCGAGTGGGTGAGCCTGCAACGCGAGGTCGCGGCCGAGGACTCCGCTTTGCTCGAGCGACATCCCGAAGTGCGCCACTTCGGCTCCGATCTCATCGATTTCGCCGAGACCGCGGCGCTGGCTTCACTGCTGGACCTCGTCGTGACCGTGGACACCAGCGTGGCGCACCTTGCCGGGGCTCTGGGGAAGCCTTTGTGGATCCTCCTGCCGCTCAACCAACACGACTGGCGCTGGCAGCTGCAGCGAGAGGACAGCCCGTGGTATCCCCAGGCATGGCTCGTCCGGCAGCAAGGCGCGGGCGACTGGTCCGGCGTCGTCGCAGGCGTGGCCGCGGCGCTGCGGCCGCACTTCGCTTCACCGCGAACCGGTGCCGATGCGCCCGGTCTATGATGGGATGGCCATGAATCGTTTGATCGTTCCTTTGCTCACGGTGCTGCTGTCGGCGTGCGCGGTGACTTCGCTGCGTCCCGGCGCGAGCGAGGCCGAGGTCATGGGCGCCATGGGCCGTCCAGCCCTCGAATTCGAAGGACCGGAAGGCTCGCGCCAGCTGGCCTATCCCACTGGGCCCTTCGGCGAGCAGACGTACATGGCGCACATCGGCCGCGATGGCCGCCTGCAGCGCCTGGAGCAGGTGCTCGACGATTCCCGCATCAACGAGATCCGCCAGGGCATGAGCGCCGACGAAGTGTTGCGCCTCATCGGCCCGCCCTACCAGCGCGTTCGCTTCGGCAACCTCGCCCAGACTGCCTGGGACTACCGCTTCCGCGACACGTGGGGCTACCTGTCGATCCTGTCGGTGATGGTGGATGACGCCGGGCGGGTGGCAAGCCGGATAACGCGCCGCATCGAGCCGCGCGACCGAACGTTCTAGCGGCGTCGCTCCAGCAGGACGATCCGGAACGGCAGCGCGTGGCGCTCGCCGGCGGCGTGGCGCTCCACCTCGCGCTCGCTCCAGCCGCTTCGATCGAAGCGTGGGAAGTACGTGTCGCCCGGCACGTCGGCCTCGACTTCCGTCAGGTGGATGCGATCGGCGATGGGCAATGTCTCCTCGAAGACGCGGCTGCCGCCGATGACGGCGACTTCCGGCGCATCGCCCGCGGCCTTCCAGGCGTCCTCGAGCGAGGTCACCACGGTCGCGCCCGGCGCGGAGTACGCGGGGTTGCTGGTGACGACGATATTGTGCCGCCCGGGCAGCGCCTTGCCGATCGATTCCCACGTGCGCCGGCCCATCACCACCGGCTTGCCCATCGTGACGCGCTTGAAATAGGCGAGGTCGGCGGGCAGCTTCCACGGCAGGGCGTTGTCGCGGCCGATGACGCGGTTGCGTGCCATGGCCACCACCAGCGAGCGGATCATCGCGGGCTTGCTAGACGGCGATCGGCGCGTGGATCGCCGGATGCGGCTCGTAGCCTTCGAGCGTGAAATGCTCGTAGCGAAAGGCGAAGAGGTCGTGCACGGAAGGATCCAGCCGCATTCGCGGCAGGGACCGAGGCTCGCGCGCCAGTTGCTCCCGCGCCTGGTCGAGGTGATTCAGGTAGAGGTGCGCATCTCCCAGCGTATGCACGAAGTCGCCGGGCTTGAGCCCCGTGACTTGCGCCACCATGAGCGTGAGCAGGGCGTAGGACGCGATGTTGAACGGCACGCCGAGGAAGATGTCGGCGCTGCGCTGGTAGAGCTGGCAGGAGAGCCGACCCTCGGCCACGTAGAACTGGAAGAGGGCGTGGCACGGCGCCAGTGCCATCCTGGGGATGTCGGCCACGTTCCATGCCGACACCATGAGGCGGCGCGAGTCCGGGTTTGCGCGGATCTGCGCGAGCACCTGCGAGATCTGGTCGACGTGAGCGCCGTCCGGCGTGGGCCAGGAGCGCCACTGGTAGCCGTACACGGGGCCCAACTCGCCGTCTTGATCGGCCCATTCGTCCCAGATGGTCACGCCATTTTCGCGCAGGTAGGCGATGTTGGTGTTCCCCTGCAGGAACCAGAGCAGCTCGTGGATGATGCTGCGCAGGTGGACCTTCTTCGTGGTGAGAAGCGGGAAGCGCTCCGAGAGGTCGAAGCGCATCTGGTGGCCGAAGACCGAGAGGGTGCCCGTGCCGGTGCGGTCGCCCTTGCGCGCGCCGTGCTCGAGGACGTGGCGCAGCAGATCGAGGTAGGTCTTCATGCGGGGGAGCCTCGATTCTAGCCGATCGTGCGAAACTCCAACGCATGCAGGCATCCCTCAACGACAAGGCCGCCCTCGACGCGGCGGCCATCGAGGCCCTCGGGCGCGGGAATTTCGCGCGTGCCCGGGAAATCTTCGAGCAGGTCGCGGCCTCCGGTCGCGCGGACGCATCCACCCACGTGGGCATCGCCTACGCGTGTCGCGGACTCGGCGACCCGGCAGGCGCGATGCAGGCGATCGACCGCGCCCTGGGCATAGATCAGCGTAACCTCCAGGCCCTCATCGTGAAGGCGGACTTCCTGCACGAAGCCGGCGACGCACGCGCCGCCTCGGCCTTTTATCGCGCGGCCGTGAACATGGCGCCCCCCGCCGAGCGCCTTCCCGCCGCGCTTGCCGCCGAGGTGCGCCGCGCCAACGACATGGTCAACCGGTATGCAGGCCAGTTCGAGGCTCACCTTGGACGCTGGCTTTCCGAGCGTCGGTTGGCGCCGGGCTCCTCGGCCCGGTTCAGCGAGTCCCTCGAGCTCCTCTTCGGGCGGAAGGAGATCTACTTCCAGCGCCCGCGCTACTACTATTTCCCGGGACTGCCCCAGGTGCAGTTCTACGATCGCTCGCATTTCCCGTGGCTTCCCGCCATCGAGGCCGCCACTGCGGAAATCCGCGAGGAGCTGATGTCGGTGCTGCAAGACGAGGCGGCCTTCAAGCCCTACGTGGAGTCGAGTACCGAACGCCCTCGCAAGGACCAGGCCGGGATGCTCGACAATCCGGCCTGGAGCGCCTTCTACCTTTGGAAGAATGGCGAGCGGGTCGAGGCTAACGCGGCCCGCTGCCCCCGGACCATGCGCGCGCTCGAGCTGGTGCCGCTCACGCGGGTGCAAAACCGCTCGCCCTCGGTGCTCTTCTCGCTGCTTCGGCCGGGGGCGCACATTCCGCCGCACAACGGCATGGTCAATACGAGGCTCATCTGCCACCTGCCGCTGGTCGTGCCGGAAGGCTGCGAGTTCCGGGTCGGCAACGAGGTGCGGACCTGGCAAGAGGGCCGGGCGTGGGTGTTCGACGACACCATCGAGCACGAGGCGTGGAATCGCAGCGACGCCACCCGCGTCATCCTGCTCTTCGAAGTGTGGAAGCCCGAGCTCACTGTCGAGGAGCGGCTCCTCGTGAACGCGATGTTCGAGGCCATCGATGCGCACGCGGGAGAGAAGCCCGCGTGGGAGATCTAGCCAACTAGCGGGTGGTGGCCAGCGCCGCTGCGAGATCCTCGGCGTAGCGCCGGAACATCGTGTCGAACCAGAATCGATTCGACACTTCATTGGCCCGCGAAAGCCCCTCGGTCCGCCCGGTGGTGCGCTGCTCGCTCGCGACGAAAAGCCGCTTGCCCGAGGGATCGTTGCCCTCGGCTCGCAGCAGCGCCTGTCCCGCCTCGCGAACGTACTGCCGGCTCGGAGCTGCACGGGCCGGGTCCGGCGCGTTGATGTACAAGTCCTCGAGGGCCGGGCGGATTTGCAGCACATCCGCGCCTGGCGCGGCCGCCAGCTCGAAGCCCCGCGCGCGCAATGCATCGGCCAGTGCGGCTCGGAAGCTCTCGCCCATGTCGCGCGCGAGGCGCTGCGATTCCTCGGGCGTGAGTCGATGCGACAAGCCGCGCAGGCCCGAAGTGGCCTCGAAATCGCGATGGAACCGGACCTCCGCCGGGGCGACGTGCACCTTCCGGTAGGCGAGGGCGCCCGAACCGGCGCTGTATTGCAGCTCGATGGCGGCCTGGCTCGTCGACGCCGAGGCGAGCAGGACCGCGAGGAAAAACGTGGGTTTCATGTTTCACCTCCGTTTGCGCGAAATGCCTTTCATATTCTAGACCCCGGGCGCGGCAGAATAGGGGTCCACGCGAGGAGGGCAGGGATGCAGAAAGTACAATCGGGCGGCGCGGAGATCGCCGCTCTGGAGGCCCAGGCAGCCCGGGCGATCCAGACTGGGCGGGAGGCCGAGGCGGCGGCGCTGTGGCAAAGGATTTTGGAGATCGATCCCCGTCATCGTGGCAGCCTCATGGCGCTGGGCCAGATCGCCTTCCGCCGCGGGGACATGCAGTCGGCGCGCGCGTCGTTCCAGCGGCTCGTCCAGTCCGGCCGTGCAGACACCCAGGGGTGGATCCAGCTCGCCCTGGCGTGCCAGCGCCTGGGCGATGCGGCCGGCGAGGAAGGGGCGCTGCGGGGAGCGCTCTCCGTCGATCCCACCGACCTCCTCGCCCTGGTGCTTCGAGGCAACCTGTATGAGCGCCAGGGGCGCACCCACGAGGCTGCCCGCGCGTACGGCGCCGCGGCTACGGTGGCCCCCCCGATGGAGCGGCTTCACCCCGACCTCAAGCCGTCGGTGGCCCATGCCGCCGCCTTCAAGCGCAAGTACGACGCGGACTGCGCGGCTTTCCTGGACGACTACCTCGCCCCGCACCTGCGAGAGCACGGCGCTCTCGAGGCAGCGCGGTTCCGGGAATCGGTCGATATCCTGGTCGGCCGCAAGCGCCGCTACGACTCGCAATCGGCGATCTACCACTACCCACGCCTGCCCTCGATCGAGTTCCATGAACGAAGCGCATTCCCCTGGCTCGAGGAGGTCGAAGGAGCCACCGACGCGCTGCGTGACGAATTCCTCGCGGTGCTGGACACGGAAGAGGGTTTCACGCCGTACATCACCTACCCCGACGACGTGCCCCACAACCAGTGGGCCGAGCTCAACAATTCCCCGCGCTGGAGCGCCTTCCACCTGTACAAGCTGGGCAGGCGGGTGGAGGAGAACGCCGCGCGTTGCCCGAGGACACTCGAGGTCCTGGGGAAGGTGCCCCAGCCCCTGCAGGCGGGACGCACGCCGGCGGCGATGTTTTCGCTCCTCAAGCCGCGCACGCGCATACCGCCGCACATGGGGGTCACGAACGTCCGGCTCGTCACACACCTGCCGTTGATCGTTCCGGAGGGCTGCGGCTTCCGGGTGGGAAACGACACGCGTCATTGGGTCCCGGGCAAGGCATGGGTGTTCGACGACACCATCGAGCACGAGGCTTGGAACGACAGCGACAAGCTGCGCGTGGTCCTCATCTTCGACGTGTGGAACCCCCTGCTCTCCCCAGAAGAGCGCTCGCTCGTGTCCGCGCTCGCTGCGGGCCTGCAGGCATTTTCCGGCGCGCCGAGCGGCTACCAAGCCTAGGCGGGCTGAAAAAAAAACGGCGGGCCGAAGCCCGCCGTTCCTAGAGGGAAACTACCCGGTCAGAACTTGACCGTCGCGTTCACGAAAACGCGGCGCCCGAACGCATCGTAGGTCTGCGGGTAGGTGTTGCCGTTACCCGTCGTGCCGACCTGCGAGGTGAGCGGGGGGCTCTTGTCGAAGATGTTGTTGACACCCGCGCGCAGCGTGAGCTGCTTGGTGATCGCCCAGGAGCCCGCGAGGTCGATGTAGTTCTGCGCCTTCAGGAACTGGTCCACGGGCGCCGGGGCGCCGCCACCCACCGAGGAGTCGAACTCGACCTCGCTGAAGTAGCGCCAGGTGAGGCTCACGTCCACGTTCCACGGGGTCGCCCACGAGAAGCGCAGCTTGTGGCGCCATTCCGGCAGCGGCAGCAGGCAGACGTTGCCGTAGAGGCCGGCGCAGTCGTACTCGGCCGTGCCCGGGATGTCGATCGACTTGTACTCGGCCAGGTACGTGCCGATGAAGTTGACCCCCAGGGTGCCGTAGCGGCCCAGCGGATGGTTGTAGTTCACCGCCAGGTCGTAGCCGGAAGTCTCGACCTGCGCGAGGTTCTGGTTCGTGCCGACGATGAACGAGCCCGGCAGCCAGAGCGTGCCCAGCGAATCGCGGTTGATGAGGCCGCAGAACGCCGCGCTTCCCGTGTCCAGGCAGTTGGTGAGCGCCGTGACCGGGGGCAGGACGGAGATCACGTCCTTCACCTCGATGCGGTAGTAGTCGAACGTGGCGCTCAGGTTGCGCATCGGCGTGAGCACGATGCCGACCGTGTAGCTCTTGGAGGTTTCCGGCTCGAGCAGCGGGTTGCCGCCCTGCAGGTAGTTGTACTGGCCGGCGGGGTTGTCGAGGATGTTGCCGTACTGCGCCGCCGTCACGCCCGTGCGGGCGCACTCCGTGAACGTCCGGGCCGGCGTCGGGCCTGCGCACGGATCGGAATCCATGTCGAACAGGTTGGTTCCCTGCGCCTGGAAGAGCTCGATCACGTTCGCCGCGCGCACCGCCTGCTGGTAGCTGCCGCGGATCTTCACCGTGCGGATGGGCGCGTACTCGATGCCCAGGCCGTAGGAGTCGGTCTCCTTGCCGGTGTCGTAGTCGGAATAGCGGTAGCTCGCGTTCAGGCTGAGGATGTCCGCGCCGGGCACGCCCTCGAGGATCGGGATGCGCACCTCGCCGAAGAACTCCTTCACCGTGTACTTGCCGCCCAGGCCGATGGTCGGGCCGCCCTGGCCGGAAAGGTCACCGGTCGAGAAGGCGGTATCCGTATCGAGCGTGAGTTTCTCCGTGCGGCGCTCGGCGCCGACCGCGATGCCCACGCCGCTGCGCGCGGACGGGAACTTGAGGCCGTAGTTGCCGAGGTCCGTGGAGAGCGTGGCGCCCTGGACGCTCTGCGAGGTTTCGCCGGTCTGCAGGCCCGGGGTCTGCAGGTAGTTGAGCGCCGCCTGCGTCACGCCGCCCAGCGAGAAGATGTTGTACGGCACGCAGTTGGGATCGCTGCCATCGAGCGCCGAACGGCAAACCGGGGCGCCCGTGGCGGGATCGGGGACGACGTCCAGCGAACGCCCGCCACGCGTGGCGGAGAAGTCGTTACGGTAGACCTGCTGGTAGATCACCTTGCCGGTCTGGGCGAAGACGTCGTAATCCCAGGTCCCGCCGATGTCGCCTTTCACGCCCACGACCGAGCGGAACGACGTGTGGCGGATATCCGCCTGGCGTCCGCCACCCTCGATGTTGCGGCGGAGGATCAGCAGTTGCTGGGTGGTGCCCGGGCCAGTCAGGCCCAGTTGCGTACGCAGGGCATCCGAGAACAACGGGTTCTCGAAAGTGGCCGTCGTCTGCACGCCGAAGAGGCCGGACGGGGCGATCTGGGCGATCGTGTGGTCGTCGTGGAAATTGAACTCGGTGTACACCCGCATCGACGGGTTCACGTCGTAATGCGCCATCGCGGCCGCGGTGTAGCGCTCGGAGGGGCGCTGGTAATAGTTGTACGGGCCGAAGTTGAACTGGTCCGTCGCGCCCACGAAGGGACGCACCCCGCCCTGGGCGTCGGCGATAGTGAAGACCGAGCCGTTGCCGAGGTTGATGAACTGGCCGGGGAAGCTGGTGCCCGAGCCGCCGCACGCAAACTCGGTGCCCGTGGGCGTGCCGCCGCGCGCGAGGGTGCACGCACTGTAATCGTATTCGGCCTGGGTGAGGGGCTTGTCCTTCTTGTAGCCGAAGTACACGGTTGCGTTGCCGCGACCGTTGGCGAAGTTGTCGCCCATCAGGATGTTGACGTCGGTGCTCTCCCCGCCGCGGTCCACGTCACCGGGCACGATGAACTGGCTCGGATTGGTGGCTGCGCGGGCCGCAAGGACGTCACGTGCGCCCTGGGGGTTGTCCTGCTGGTGGTTGAAGAAGCTGTAGTTCACCTCCGCCTGGACGCCGGAGAAATTGTTGCGCATGATGAAGTTCACCACGCCGGCGATGGCGTCAGAGCCATAGATCGCCGAGGCGCCGCCCGTCAGGATCTCCACGCGCTGGATCAGCGGCGCCGGGATCTGGTTCAGGTCGGTCGGGTAATACGTGGGGCTGCCTGCCGGGAGACGGCGTCCGTTCACCAGCACGAGGGTGCGGTCCGCGCCCAGGTTGCGCAGGTCGACGGTCGCGGTTCCGCTCGCGCCGTTGGCCACCGTGCTGCCCTGGTCGGCGAAGACCTGGGGCATGTTGTAGAGCAGGTTCTCCGTGTTCCTCACACCTTCGATCTTGATGTCGTCGGCGCTGATCACCGAGATCGGGCTGGTGCTCTCTACGTTCTGCTGCAGCGGGATGCGCGAGCCCGTTACCTCGATGCGCTCGCCGGGCTTCGCAGCCGGCTGTTGCGCCTGCGCGTGCACGGCCATCATCGCGAGCGCGACCTGCGTCGCGGCTACGCAGGACTTCCTTGCAAAGGGTGCCAAACGTTTGTTCTTTCCAGGTTTCATTGTTCCCCCAGGTGTGAGTTTCGTGACACGAAAGCCAGGACTGAATGCGGATGCTGCAGAGATGTGAATGCTTTTTGTGGGCTTTGTGACGGAGTGTTGAAACAGGCGGATGATAGCCACCCGCGGGGGATATTCCAACAAGAGACGGATAGCGGTGTTGCGTTTATGCAACACCCCGCCGTAGCGCATAATGGCAGGCTTTCCGACCCCTGCTCCCAAGCGATGAAAAAGGCCTTTTTCCTGCTGGCTTCCGCTGCCGTTGCCTTGCCCGCGCCAGTCCTGGCAGACGACGCCGGCCTGCGCCGCTGCCGCGCCATCACCCAGTCGGCTGCCCGACTGGCTTGTTATGACGCCTTGCCCCTGGGGACGGCGCTCCCGCCCGGTGCGGCTGCTCGACCAGCCCCTGGGCTGCCTCCCGCACCACCCGCCGCGGCAAGAACCCCGCCGCCGGCCAAGGCAGCCGCGTCGGAACGCTTCGGGCTCGAATACAAGGCCGCGAAGCCCGCCGACGACCTGGAAACGATCGCCACACACATCCCCGGCCACTTCGAGGGTTGGCGCCCGAACATGCACATTCGGCTCGCCAACGGGCAGGTCTGGCAGGTGATCGACGATTCCACCCGGTTCATGTCGCTCGAAAATCCCAAGGTCGTCGTGCGCCGCGGCATGCTGGGCGCGTTTTTCCTCGACATCGAGAATGACAACCGCTCGCCCCGGGTGAGGCGCATCCAGTAGCGCCGCGCTCACGGAGCACAAAAAAGAAAAAGGGGCCGCCAGGCCCCTTTTTCGTGTTGCAACTGCTTTTTCCTACATCTTCCAGCTCAGGCCCAAGTTGAAGCGGCGGCCCCGGATGTCGTACACGCTGAAGTCGTACAGGAAGGTCGAGCTGAACCCCGGATCGTAAGGCGGCTTCTTGTCGTTGATGTTGATCACTGAGGCCGAAACCGACAGGTTCTTCGTGAGGTTGTACCGCGCGAAGAGGTCGTACGTGGTGTGCGACCGGATCTTCTCGGGGTACACGCCGTTCTGCACGTTCGGATCCAGCGGGGCGGTGAACCAGGTGCCCGGCAGCAGCTGCTGGTAGTAGCCGCGGACGTAGTTGACCTGGAGCGTCGCCGCGAGGGCACGGTAGTCCCAATCCAGCGCGAGGTTGCCACGGGTGCGCGGGATGGTGTTCGTGCCGCCGTTGGTGCCCGCCACCTGCACGCCGGCCTCTTCGAACGTATCGATGTAGGACACGTTGGCCCGGGCGGTGACGCGACCCATGGCCGTGCTCATGCGATAACGCGCTTCGAGGTCGACGCCGTCGGTCTTGGTCTCGGCGAGGTTGATGTAGTTCGACAGCACCGTGGTGATGAGGCCCGTCGCCGGGTCACGGATCACGCGCGTCGGATCGCCCGAGTTGACGATGGACTGGAAGCTCGGCGAGGCGACCTGGTCCTTCCACTCGATCCGGTAGTAGTTCAGGCCGATGCTGAAGTTCTGGTTCGGCTCGAAGATGATGCCGGCGGTGGCGCTCTCGGACTTCTCCGGATTGAGCGACGGGTTGCCCGCGAAGACACCCGAGATGTTCGCCGTGGTGTCCGTCACCGGGTCGATGACCGAGGTGAAGAACGTGGCGACCGAGGGCGAGATTTCCGGCAGCGACGGGGCACGGAAGCCACGGCCCCAGTTGGCGCGCAGCAGGATCGAGTTGGTGGGCTTGATCTTGATGCCGGCCTTCGGGTTGGTGGTGTTGCCGAAATCGCTGTAGCGGTCGTGGCGCGCCGCCAGGTTGAGCTCGATGATGCGGGTGAGCGGCAGCGAGAACTCCCCATAGATCGCCGTGCTGTCGCGCTGGCCGTTGGTGGCCGTGATGCCCTGCGCCAGGATGTTGCCGGTCTGGGCGTTGATGTCGGGGCGGTCTTCGAGCGTCTCCTCGCGATACTCCGCGCCGAGGGCCAGTCCGATCGGGCCTCCGGGCAGGCGGCCGAACTCGGTGCTCGCCTTCGTATCGACGAACTTGAGCTCGGAGTCTGCCTGGCGCGGGAACGTGATGCGCACGCTGTTGCGCAGCGCGTCGGAGTTCTGCGACGGGCGATCGAGGTTGTAGAGGGAGTTGGTTGAGACCGGGATCGGCGGTTGCGGCGTGGCCGGCACGCCGAAGGCGGCGCTGGTGCCCGCGAGCGTCGTGCGGTTGATGTTCAGCTGCTCGATCTCGTTCTTCGAATAGCCGATGGCGCTGTCGAAATCCCAGGTGCGCCAGGAGTACTGCAGGCCGCCCAGGAAACGCATCGTATCGGAGGTCACGTCGAGGTCGCGCGCGCCGAGGTCGGCATGCACGCCGTTGTACGTCGCGTTCGTGTCGAACGGGTTGCCCGCAGAGCCCGGGGCGAAACGCACGTTGTAGACGAAGGGACGCAGGCCGGCGGCCGTCTGCTGCAGGCCGGTGGTGCCGGCGAAGAACGGCGCCTGGAAGCGCTGGAACGTGTTCACCTGCGACAGGCCCACTTCGACGTAGCCGGTGAGGTTCGCCGAGAACTCGCGCGTCACGCGGCCGAGGAAGCCATACCGCTCGGTCTCCGGAAGCGCGGTGAACTGGTCGTTGAAGTCCTTCACGCAGAACGTGTTGCCGTGCTGGTTGAAGTTGCCCGAGTTGGTGCGCGGGTCGTTGACCGGCGACATGATGCCGAGCGCGATCGCTTGCGCAGGGGTCATGGCCGTCGGGCACTCGGAGATCGCACGGAAGAAGTTGGTGTTGGCGTTGGCGGCGGTGAGCTGGCGCCACGTGCCCGTGCCCGTGAGGGACATATGGTTGCGGCCACCCTGCTGGTCGCGCATGTCGCGCGTGCGGCCATAGTCGGTGTCGCTCAGCAGGAGCAGGTCGCGCTTGTAGAAGTCGAACGTGCCGAAAGCAGACCAGCGGTCACGCGCGAGGTCGCCCATGCCGGCCGAAAGGGTCGCCCGCATGTCTTGGACGCCACCTTCGTAGTAGCCGACGTTGGCGGTCGCTTCGACGCCACGGAAGTCCTTGCGCAGGATGATGTTGACCACGCCGGCGATCGCGTCCGAGCCGTAAACCGCCGAGGCGCCGTCCTTGAGGATCTCGATGCGCTCCACGGCGCCGCTCGGGATCGAGTTCAGGTCGACGAAGGCGTCCTGGAGGTTCTGCGCAAAGCCATATCCCGCGGTGCGGCGGCCGTTCAGCAGCACGAGGGTGGTTTTCTGGCCCAGGCCGCGCAGCGAGATGCCGGCCGCGCCCGGGGCAAAGCTGTTGGTGAAGCTCTCGCTGAAGCTGCCGCCGCTGTTGGCGGGGATGTTGCGCAGCACCTCGGCGACAGTCGGCTGGCCCGTGCGCTCGATCTGCTCGCGCGTGATGATCTCGACCGGAGCCACGGTTTCCTGGTCGACACGTTTGATGTTCGAACCCGTGACCTCGATCTTCTCGACGCGTTGCGCCGTCTGCGCGTGGGCCGCGGTTGCCGCAAGCGTCACGGCAACACCGGCACCCAGCGCCTGCAGGAGCGCGCTGGATAGTTGTTTCCTCTTGATTTCCTTCATGATTCTCCCGAATTGTGTTGGGTTAGGAGGGTGGGATTGGGAAGGGTTTGTTGGGGTAACCGATTTTTCTAGTCCGCGAAGGATAGCGACGGACGGGCAAAAACTCCAACAGGATATTTTGGTTTGTGACGTTTCTGCAACAACGATCCGGCCGTGTGAGTGGACGTTCACCCCAATACGGCCGTCGCTCGTAACGCCGATGCCAAGGCTGGTAACAAGTCGCCGGCCCAATGCATGCCTGCCCGACGTCATTTGCGTCGGCGCAACAGTCCGTCGGACGGGGTCGCGCTCGTCCGGGAAGGGGATCCGTGATAAAATCATCCGGTTCTGTAGTCGGGATGGGCCTTGCGCCCATTTTTTGTTTGTGGAGTCGATTGCTTGAGGGCGAGCGCACCTGATCGCGAGCCCTGGCTGCGCGAGACCATCGGCGGGCTGGGGTACGAGCTGGTCGACCTCGAAACCTCGCGGGGCGGGTTGCTCAGGGTATTCATCGACTCGCCGCGGGGGATCACGGTCGAGGACTGCGCACGCGTGAGCAATCACCTCACCCGCGCCTTCGCCGTCGAAGGCATCGACTACGAGCGCCTGGAAGTTTCCTCGCCGGGGCTGGACCGGCCGCTCAAGCGGCTGGAGGACTTTGCGCGCTTCGCCGGGCAGAAGGCGAGCCTGAGGCTAAGGCTGCCGCTCGATGGGCGACGCAGATACGAAGGAACGTTGTGCGGCGTCGAGGACGGCGGGGTCGTTCTCGAGGTCGAAGGGCAGAGGCACCGCTTCGCGATGGTCGACATCGACCGCGCGCGCCTGGTGCCGGACGTTTGAGAAGGCTCGGAGGAATCTGGAATGAGTAGGGACATCCTGCTGCTGGTGGACGCGCTCTCGCGCGAGAAGAACGTCGGGAAGGACACGGTCTTCCTCGCGCTCGAGATGGCGCTCGCCTCGGCCACCAAGAAGCGCTTCAAGGACGAGGTTGACGTGCGCGTGGAGATCGACCGGGAAACCGGCGAATACTCCGCCTTCCGCCGCTGGACGGTCGTACCAGACGAGGAGCATGAGGAGCCGGCGCACCAGATCGCGATTACCGACGCCGTGGCCGAGAACCCGGAAGCCCAGCTGGGCGACGTGATCGAGGAGCCGCTCGAGGCCGAGACCTTCGGGCGCATCGGCGCGCAGGCCGCCAAGCAGGTGATCCTGCAGAAGATCCGCGACGCCGAGCGCGAGCAGATCCTCAACGACTTCCTCGAGCGCGGCGAATCGCTCGTGACCGGGACGGTCAAGCGCGCCGAGCGCGGCAACCTGATCGTGGAATCGGGCCGCGTGGAGGCGCTGCTGCCCCGCGACCAGCTGATTCCCAAGGAAAACCTGCGGGTCGGCGACCGGGTGCGCGCCTACATTGGCAAGATCGACCGGCAGGCGCGCGGGCCGCAGCTCATCCTGTCGCGCATCGCCCCCGACTTCCTCGTGAAGCTCTTCGAGCTCGAGGTGCCCGAGATCGAGGAGGGCCTGCTCGAGATCCGCGCGGCGGCCCGCGATCCGGGGCTTCGCGCCAAGATCGCGGTCAAGTCGAACGACCAGCGCATCGACCCGGTGGGCACGTGCGTCGGCATGCGCGGCTCCCGCGTCCAGGCCGTCACGCAGGAGCTCGCAGGGGAACGCGTCGACATCATCCTGTGGTCGCCGGAGCCCGCGCAGTTCGTGATCAATGCGCTTGCGCCCGCCGACGTGAGCTCGATCGTCGTCGACGAGGAGCGCCACTCGATGGACGTGGTGGTGGAGGAAGAGCAGCTGGCGCTCGCCATCGGCAAGGGTGGCCAGAACGTTCGCCTCGCCTCCGAGCTCACCGGCTGGCAGTTGAACATCATGACGACCGAGGAGCGCGAGGAGAAGAGCCAGCAGGAAACGTCCGTCGTGCGCTCGCTCTTCATGGAGAAGCTGGACGTGGACGAGGAAGTCGCCGACATCCTGGTCTCCGAGGGCTTCACTTCGCTCGACGAGGTGGCCTACGTGCCTATCAACGAAATGCTCGAGATCGAGGCCTTCGACGAGGAGACCGTGAACGAGCTGCGCCGCCGCGCGCGCAACGCGCTCCTCACCGAGGCGATCAAGAGCGAGGAGACGGTGGAGCACGCCGCCGAGGACCTGGAGGCGCTGGAGGGCATGGACAACCAGACCGCCCGCCTGCTGGCCTCCAAGGGCATCACCACGATGGACGCGCTCGCCGACCTCGCGACCGACGAGCTCACCGAGATGACCGGCATGGACGAGGACCGCGCGACCAAGCTCATCATGAAGGCGCGCGAGCCGTGGTTCAAGGATCAACAGCAATCCGCCTGAGCGCGATTGCGGGAGAATAGCTAGACAATGGCCAAATCGAACGTCACCCAATTCGCCGAGGAGCTCAAGCTCCCGGTGGCGCTATTGCTGGAGCAGCTTCATGCCGCGGGTGTGAAGAAGAGCGCTGGGGACGACGCCATCACCGAGCACGACAAGACGCGCCTGCTGGACTACCTGCGCGAGATGCACGGCAACAAGGAAGAAAAGAAGAAGATCACGCTCACGCGCAAGCAGACGACCGAGATCAAGAAGGCCGACGCGACGGGGAAGGCGCGCACCATCCAGGTGGAGGTGCGCAAGAAGCGCACCTTCGTGAAGGTGGACAAGCCGGAAGCGCCCCCCGAGCCTCCCAAGCCGGTCGTGGCGCCCGCCCCGATCATCGACGAGGAAGAGGCGCGCAAGCGCGAGGCCGAGGCGAAGCGCCAGGCCGAGCTCGCCGCGCGCCAGGCCGCCGAGGCCGAGTCGAAGGCGAAGCGCGCCATCAAGAAGAAGGCGGACGAGACCGCCGAGGCCAAGCCCCCCGAGGCCACGCCCGCCGAAGGCGAGGCGCCCAAGAAGAAGCGCGTCGTGCGCAAGAAGGACGAAGAGCCGGCCAGCGAGGCCGAAGCCCCGGTGCTGGTAGAAGTGAAGGCCGAGGCGGCCAAGGCGGAGACCCCCGCTGCCGCCGGCACGGCCGTGCCTGCCGCCCCCAGCGAGGGCACGCTCCACCGGCCAGTCCTCAAGCCGGGCGAAAGCAAGGACAAGAAGGGCCCCAAGCGCACCGCCAAGCCCGCTTCCTCGTGGGTCGATGACCAGAACCGCCGCCGCGGCATCAAGACGCGCGGCGATGCGAGCGGCGGCCGCGACGGCTGGCGCGCGCGGGGGCACGGCCGCCATAGGGACGACGAGGGCGGCACGACGTTCGCGGCGCCCTCCGAGCCGAAAATCCTCGAGGTGCTGGTTCCCGAGACCATCACCGTGGGCGACCTCGCGCACAAGATGTCGGTCAAGGCCGCCGAGGTCATCAAGGTCATGATGAAGATGGGCTCGATGGTGACCATCAACCAGGTGCTCGACCAGGACACCGCGATGATCGTGGTGCAGGAGATGGGGCACCAGGCCAAGCCGGCCAAGCTGGACGATCCCGAGTCGTTCCTCGCCGAGGCCGCGGCCGCCTCGGAGGAAACGCTCGAGACTCGCCCGCCCGTGGTGACCGTGATGGGCCACGTCGACCACGGCAAGACCTCGCTGCTCGACGCGATCCGCAAGGCCCGCGTCGCCGTGGGGGAGGCCGGCGGCATCACGCAACACATCGGCGCCTACCACGTGGAAACGCCCCGCGGCGTCATCACCTTCCTCGACACGCCGGGCCACGAGGCCTTCACGGCGATGCGCGCGCGCGGCAGCCTGATCACCGACCTCGTAATCCTGGTCGTAGCGGCCGACGATGGCGTCATGCCGCAGACGGTCGAAGCGATCCATCACGCCAAGGCCGCGAAGGTGCCGATCGTGGTGGCGGTCAACAAGATCGACAAGCCGGAAGCGAACCCCCAGCGCATCAAGAACGAGCTGCTCACGCACGAGGTCGTTTCCGAGGAACTGGGCGGCGAGACGCAGTTCGTCGAGGTATCGGCCAAGACCGGGCAGGGGCTCGACAAGCTGCTCGAGGCGATCCAGCTGCAATCCGAGGTCCTCGAGCTCAGGGCGCCGGTGAACGCCCCGGCCAAGGGCGTGGTGATCGAATCGCGCCTGGACAAGGGCCGCGGCCCCGTCGCAACGGTGCTGGTGAAGTCGGGCACCCTCAAGAAGGGCGACATCCTGCTTGCCGGCGCCGTCTTCGGCCGCGTGCGCGCGATGACCGACGAGAACGGCAAGGCGGTGAACGAGGCCGGCCCCTCCATTCCGGTGGAAATACAGGGCCTGCAGGACGTGGCGCGCGCGGGCGACGACATCAACGTCCTCACCGACGAGCGCAAGGCGCGCGAGATCGCGCTTTTCCGCCAGGGAAAGTTCCGCGACGTGAAGCTCGCCAAGCAGCAGGCCGCCAAGCTCGAGAACGTCTTCGACCAGCTGGCCGAAGGCGCGGCGAAGAGCCTCGCCCTCATCATCAAGGCCGACGTGCAGGGCTCGTACGAAGGCCTTGCGCACGCGCTCGCCAAGCTGTCCACGCCCGAAGTGAAAGTGAACATCGTGCACAGCGCGGTGGGCGGCATCACCGAGTCGGACATCAACCTCGCGCTCGCCTCCAAGGCGGTGGTCATCGGTTTCAACAGCCGCGCCGACGCCGCCGCGCGCAAGCTCGCCGAGCATTCCGGCGTCGACATCCGCTACTACAACATCATCTACGAGGCCGTGGACGACGTGAAGGCGGCGATCAACGGCATGCTGGCGCCCGAGCGCAAGGAGAGCGTGGTCGGCCTGGTCGTGGTGCGAAACGTGTTCCGCATCTCCAAGGTCGGCACGGTGGCGGGCTGCATGGTCACCGAGGGCGTGGTACGCCGAGGCTCGCAGGTGCGGGTGATACGCGAAGGCGTGGTCGTCCACACCGGCGAGCTCGATTCGCTCAAGCGCTTCAAGGACGATGCCCGCGAGGTGAAGGCAGGCTTCGAATGCGGCCTGTCCCTGCGCAACTACAATGACGTGCAGGTCGGTGACCAGCTCGAGGTCTTCGAGGTCGTCGAGGTGGCGCGCACGCTCGCGTAGCGCGGCCTGCCCGTGACCGCCGCCCGCAGCGCGCGCATCGCCGACCAGATCCAGCGCGAGCTGGCAGAGGTGGTTCGCATGGAGGTGCGCGACCCACGTGTGGGCCTGGTGACGCTGACGGGCGTGGAGCTGTCCCGGGACCAGTCCCACGCGAAGGTCTTCTTCACCGTCCTCGGGGCCGACGCTGAAGAGGCGCTGGAGGGCCTGCAACGCGCTTCGGGGTTCCTGCGCTCGGAGCTGGCCCATCGTCTCACCATCCGCAAGGTGCCTGAGCTGCATTTCGCCTACGACGAGTCGGTCGAGCGCGGGATGCGCCTGTCGCGCCTCATCGACGAAGCGGTCCGACCGTCGGCTGCCCCCGCTCCCGCGCGCAAGCCGCGCGCCCGCAAGCCGCCCTGAGGTGGCCGCCGCAGCGGCCAGCGGCGTCCTGCTGCTGGACAAGCCCGAGGGCCTTTCCTCCACCCAGGCCATGGCCAAGGCGAAGCGCCTCCTCGCCCTGCGAAAGGCCGGCCATACCGGCACCCTGGACCCTTTCGCCACGGGCCTGCTGCCGCTCGTTTTCGGCGAGGCGACCAAGTTTTCGCGCTTCCTCATCGACTCGGTGAAGTCCTACCGGGCGACGCTTCGCCTGGGTGTCACGAGCAGCACCGGCGATACCGAAGGAGCGCTGAGCGCGCCGGTTCCGGTGGACCTCAGCCTGGAGCGGATCACAGCGGTCCTCGAGGGCTTTCGCGGCGAGGCCGTCCAGGTGCCGCCGATGCACTCGGCGGTGCGACAAGGCGGGCGCAGGCTGTACCAACTGGCGCGCGAGGGCCTCGAAGTCGAGCGCGCGGCGCGGCGCATCGAGGTGACGGCGCTGTCGATCGATCGCTGGGAGGGCGAAACGCTGGTGCTCTCGGTGACCTGCTCGAAGGGAACCTACGTGCGCACGCTGGCCGCCGACATCGGCGCCGCCCTCGGTTGCGGGGCATACCTGACGGCATTGCGGCGCACGGCCATCGGGCCGCTGCAGGTGGGCCAGGCGGTGACCTTGGAGGAGCTGGCTTCCGAGCCCCCGGAGCTCGCCCGCGCTCGGTTGTTGCCCGTGGACCTGCTGGTGGCCGGCCTGCCCCGGCACGATGCTTCCGCCGAGGAGGCGCGCCGCTTCGCCCAAGGCCAGGTGATCGCCTGCAAGGCGGCGGAACAGGGGTCCGAATGGGCCATTCACGGCCCCGGCGGGGGGTTTGTCGGGGTGGGCCTGGCCGAGGCCGCGGGAAGCCTCGCGCCGCGCCGCCTCATGGCCACCACAGGACCGGAAGTGGCCTGATTTGTCTTGAGTTTGTGCTTGGTTCCACGCTAAAATCGTCGTTTCCCCGAGAGCGACATCGAAGAGAGTTGGAGCCCAGAATGCCCGTGACCACCGTAGACAAGGCGCGCATCCTCGCCGACCACCAGCGCAAGCAGGGCGACACCGGCTCGCCCGAGGTGCAGATCGCGCTCCTCACCGCGCGCATCAACATGCTGACCGAGCACTTCAAGTCGCACGTCAAGGATTTCCACTCCCGCCGCGGATTGCTGAGGATGGTGAGCCAGCGCCGCAGCCTGCTCGACTACCTGAAGCGGCGCAACGTCGAGTCGTACCGCTCGCTCATCGAGCGGCTCGGCCTGCGCAAGTAAGGAACCGACCCGAATCCGGCGCCCCGCGACGCGTTCGAAGAAGCGCTCGCGGGGTTTGCTTTTTCGGCACCCCAGAATCCGCGCGCGGTTGTCCCGGCCCCCGGCCACAGCCCGGCCAGCGCGCCTCCCACACATAGGAAGCCATCGATGAAATCGATCAAGAAGACCTTCACTTTCGGGCGCCACGAAGTGACCCTCGAGACCGGCGAGATCGCCCGCCAGGCCGACGGCGCAGTCCTCGTCACCATGGACGACACGGTGGTTCTCGTGACCTGCGTCGGCCGCCGCGAGGTGAAGCCCGGGCAGTCGTTCTTCCCGCTGACCGTCGATTACCAGGAAAAGACGTATGCCGCGGGCCGCATTCCCGGCGGCTTCTTCAAGCGCGAGGGCCGTCCCTCCGAGAAGGAGATCCTCACCTCGCGCCTCATCGACCGTCCGCTGCGCCCGCTCTTTCCCGAGGGCTTCTACAACGAGATCCAGGTGATCGCCACGGTGTTGTCGATCAACCCCGAGGTCGACTCCGACATCCCGGCCATGTTGGGCGCCTCCGCGGCCGTGACCCTGTCGGGCATCCCTTTCGAGGGCCCGATCGGCGCGGCGCGGGTGGGCTACATCGACGGCGAGTACGTGCTCAATCCGACCAAGACCGAGCTCGAGGCCTCGAAGCTCAATTTGGTGGTCGCCGGCACCGAGCAGGGCGTGCTGATGGTCGAATCCGAGGCGCAGGAGCTGCCGGAAGACGTCATGCTCGGCGCCGTGACCTTCGGCCACGAGCAGATGCAGGCGGCGATCAACGCCATCAACGAGCTCGCCGACGAAGGCGGCAAGGACGACTGGGAGTGGGAGCCCGCACCGGTAGACACGGCGCTGGTCGAGCGTATCCGCGCGCTGGCGGAGTCCGACCTGAACGAGGCCTACCGCAACAAGTCGAAGGCCGCGCGCCGCGACAAGCTCGACGAGATCCAACAGCGCGTGTTCGACAACTGCGTGAACGTCGAGGCCGATCCCGCCGACGCCAACGTCGTGCGCGGAATCCTGCACGACATGGAAGCCAAGATCGTCCGCGGGCAGATCCTCAACGGGGAGCCGCGCATCGACGGGCGCAACACGCGCACCGTGCGGCCGATCTCGATCCGCCCGAAGCTCCTGCCGCGCGTGCACGGCTCGGTCCTCTTCACCCGTGGAGAGACGCAGACCATCGCCACCGCGACGCTGGGCACCGGCCAGGACGAGCAGATCATCGACGCGCTGCAGGGCGAATACACCGAACGCTTCATGCTGCACTACAACTTCCCGCCGTTCTCCACCGGCGAGACCGGCCGCGTGGGCTCGCCCAAGCGCCGCGAGATCGGCCACGGGCGCCTCGCCAAGCGCGCGCTGCTCGCAGTGCTCCCGACCAAGGAGGAGTTCGGCTACACCCTGCGCGTGGTATCGGAAGTGACGGAGTCCAACGGCTCGTCGTCGATGGCCACCGTGTGCGGCGGCTGCCTGGCGCTCATGGACGCGGGCGTGCCGCTCAAGGCGCACGTCGCGGGCATCGCGATGGGGCTCATCAAGGACGGCGGGCGCTTCGCGGTGCTCACCGACATCCTGGGCGACGAGGATCATCTCGGCGACATGGACTTCAAGGTGGCCGGCACCGAGCGTGGCATCACCGCGCTGCAGATGGACATCAAGATCACCAGCATCACGCGGGAGATCATGAAGGTGGCGCTCGACCAGGCGAAGGAAGGCCGCGTGCACATCCTCGGCCTCATGAAGCAGGCCGTGCCCGGGCCGCGCGAGGAGCTCTCGCAGCACGCCCCGCGCGTCATGAAGATGAAGATCAACCCCGACAAGATCCGCGAGGTCATCGGCAAGGGCGGCAGCGTGATCCAGGCGCTGACGCGCGAGACCGGCACCACGATCGACATTGAGGACGACGGCACCATCTCGGTGGCATGCCTTTCGGAAGAGGCGGGCAAGGCGGCTATCGAGCGCATCCGCGCGATCACGGCCGAAGTGGAAGTGGGCAAGGTCTACGAAGGCCCGGTGCTGCGCCTGCTCGATTTCGGCGCGATCGTGCAGTTGCTCCCGGGCAAGGACGGCCTGCTGCACATCTCGCAGATCGCCCACGAGCGCGTGAACCAGGTCTCCGATTACCTGAAGGAAGGTCAGATCGTGAAGGTCAAGGTGATGGAGGCCGACGACAAGGGCCGCGTGCGCCTGTCGCGCAAGGCGCTGCTGGATCCGCCGGCGCGCAAGGAAGAGACGCCTCCGCCGCCGGCACCCGCCGAGTCCGCTCAGCAGTAGCGGGGCCGTCCCTCGGGGACCGTCCCGGAGTTGCCACGAGACGCAAGGCGTGGCAAACCGGGACTGTGCCCGGTTCGATGGAAGAGGGAGGCGCCCCGTATAATTCGGTAGTCCGGGGTGTAGCGCAGTCTGGTAGCGCACTTGCTTTGGGAGCAAGATGTCGGGGGTTCGAATCCCTCCACCCCGACCAGACACGAGATCCGGATCTGCGCCCGTAGCTCATCCGGATAGAGCACCGGCCTTCTAAGCCGGGGGTAACAGGTTCGAGTCCTGTCGGGCGCGCCAGTCTTGCACCGGTTTACGACGGTGGCTGTAGCTCAGCGGTAGAGTCCTGGATTGTGATTCCAGTTGTCGTGGGTTCGAATCCCATCAGCCACCCCACCCACTGAAAGGCCCGGCAGCGACCGGGCCTTTTCGCTTTCGAGGTTATTGGACGGTCGCGCGAGCGCCCGCGAAATTGCCGAAGATCCTGCAGTTGCCGACGGTCGCGCTGTAGCGTGCCATGAAGCCGCGGGGCCCGACTTCGACCTCGTCCAGCGTGAAGGTGCCCGACTCGGCGCCCGTGGACGAGGTGCCGCTGTCGGTGCCGGTGCAGGTGTAGCTGCCGGTGATCTGCCCCATCCGGCCTTCCTGTGCGTAGGTCCCCGAATATTCGCAACGCGGCCAGGGCCCGGGCTCGGTCGCGAGGCGGATGCTCGATCCCGAGTGGGTGACGATCACGCGGCCCAGGTCGCGCATGGTGGTGGATATCGCGGCGCACCCGGTCGCGGGACGGTTGTCGGCGCCGGCCACGCGCTGGATGTAGTACTCGCCGGACAGGTCGTTGACCGCCCAGGTCTGCCGGCGCAGCGAGCGGCTCGTGGCCACCCCGTCGACGCGGAAGTCGATCGTCGCCGCGTTGGGGCGGCGATAGAGGAATGTCGTGTCGCCCACGAGGCGGCGTTCCACCGCCGCCGGGTCGAACGAGCCGGACACGACCGGGCCGGCGGCTTCGTAGAGCGGGCCGTGGCAGACCTGCTCCACGTCGCGCGGGGCGCCGCTGCAGCGCGTATCGGGCGCCACGTACCAACGCGGGCGGGCATCCGGACCGTAGACGAAGAACGTCATGAAGAGGACGTTGGACTGCTGGATCACGTTGACGCCCCAGCCGGATTGCGCCGAATTCCACCACAGGTCGGAGGCGTCAGGTTCCCCTGGATTCGCCGCCCAGGCGTTGCCCGCGGCAGCGAGACCGAGCGCGGCCCAGAATCGCACGGTTCGCATTCGATGGGCTTTCACTCAGCTCGGCGGAAACGACGCCGTAGCGCGCGGGCCGCCGAAATTGCCTTCCATGCTGCAGCCGCGCTCGGTGGCCTGGTAGCGCGCGGTGAAGCCCATGTCGCTCACCTCGATCTCGCTCAGCGTGAAAGGCCCGGCGGCGCCGTCGGCGCAGCTGTACGTGCCGGAGATTCGGCCCATGCGCCCCTGCTGCGAATAATTCCCCGAGTACTGGCAGGTGCCCGACTCGCCCGACAAGGTAACCGCGCTTCCCGAGCGCCGAACGGCCATCCTGCCCAGCGCGTTCATGCCGATGCCGCCATTGCACGCGCTGCGGGCGACTCGTTTCACCCAGTAGTCGCCCGCGACCTCGTTGAGAGCCCAAGTCTGCCGGGTAACGCTTTTCGATACCGCCAGGCCGTCGATCGTATAGGTGAGCAGGGCGTCGCCCGGGGGGTGGAACTCGAAGGTCACGCTGCCCACGAGGCGTCGCGTCACCGAGGAGGGATCGAAACTGCCCGCGACGACCGGGCCACTCGTTTCGTAGAGGGCACCACGGAAGACGATCGGCTGCCCGCTGCCGCCGGCACTTTCACCCTGCATGTCGGAGGAGACGTACCATCGCGCGCGCCGATCCGAGCCATAGAGGAAGAAGGTCGCGAACACCTTGTCCGACTGCTGGATCAGGTTCACGCCCCAGCCGGACTCTGCCGGGTTCCACCACAGGTCCGAAACGTCGGTGGACCAGGTCGACATGCCCATCGCCCAGGGGCAGAAGGCAGTGAGGAAGAGGGCGAGGAGCTGGCGCATGACGGACCCGGCCGGCGTTCGGATGCGGCCAGCATCCGCGGGTCGCGTGACAGCCCGGCTGCGCCGGGAGTGGACCTATCGGGCCATGCCGGCCGGGCATGACTGCTCGGCTTTGCTAGGCCTTGCGGCGCATCAGCCGTTGCTGCTCGCGCTGCCAGTCACGCTCCTTCTCGGTATCGCGCTTGTCGTACTGCTTCTTGCCTTTGGCGAGCCCGACCTGCAGCTTCACGCGGCCTTTCGAATAATGCAGGTCCAGCGGCACCAGCGTGTAGCCGCGCTGCTCGACCTTGCCGATCAGCTTGCGGATCTCCTCGGCATTCAGCAGCAGCTTGCGCGAGCGGGTCGGATCCGGCTTCACGTGCGTGGAAGCTTCCGGCAATGCGCTCACGTGCATGCCGATGATGAAGGGCTCGGCGCCCTTGAGCACGACGTAGGCCTCCTTGATGTTCGCGCGTCCGGCACGGATCGCCTTCACTTCCCAGCCTTCCAGCACCAGGCCCGCCTCGTAGCGCTCCTCGACGAAGTAGTCGTGAAACGCCTTCTTGTTCTCGACAATGCTCATGAAGGTATCTTACCTTTGGCAGCCATGATGACCTCCGCGCCATCGCCACCCAAGGCTCCATGATCCGCATTTCGGTGGCGCTTGCCCTGGCGCAATCCCAGGAAGTGTTGGCGGTCGAGCTTCCCGAGCGCGCCTGCGTGCGCGATGCGCTCGAGGCCATCGCGATCGCCGAGCGCGTTCCCGGATGGGATGCCGCGACCGTCCGGGTGGGCATCTGGTCGCGTCCCTGCGAGATGGACACGCCGCTGCGCGACGGCGATCGTGTCGAGGTCTACCGGCCCCTGCAGGCGGACCCGAAGGACCAGCGGCGCCGGCGCGCCCGGCTCAAACCTTCGCCTGGATCTCGAAGCGGGCCTTGATCCAGTCGGCGCCCTTGCGGATGATGCGGTTGAGCTTGATGCGGTAGCCGGCGCCCCCCACCCGCACGACGAAGACGTTGTCGGAGGTGAAGTCGGTGGTGCGCACGATGATCGAGTCGAGCTTGCCGTTGGTGTCGAGGCCCGGAAGGTAGATCGCGGTCGTGGACTCGCCGCGCTTCGCGTGCTGCATTTCCACGGCGATCGGCCGGAACGAGAGCACTTCCACGCCGACGAGCATCTCGCCGCGCACGCGGTTCGGCAGCTTGCGCACCACGCTGCCCACCATCCAGCCGCCGGTCTCGTGGTTGCGCACTCCGAGCAATCCGTTCAGCAGGATGGTGTCGGAGGTCCCGCGGTCCACCAGCAGGCCGAAACCCTTGGAGCTCAGGTCCTGCACCCGCCAGCGCTCGAGCTCCGGGTCGTGGGCCTCCTCGTCGATGACAACTTCCGGCACGTGCAGCGACAGGCCGCTGGGAGTGATCTCGATCGTCTCGGAGAACGGCGTGGAATCGGCCTTGCGCGGGGCGACCGCCGGCGCCTCCGGCGGCAGGCCGCGCAGCTTGCGCACCAGGCGATCGAAGCCGAGCGTCACGTCTACCTCGCGGTCCTCGAAATGCGTGCGTTCCTCGAGGCGGTTCTCGCTCGCGGCCAGGATGGAGTGGTAGAGCTTCTCGATGGTCGCGAGCAGCGCGGCATGCGCCTCGACCGGGAAGACGGCGCCCGCGCCATGGCCGGCGAAGAGCTGGCCGTGCCGCAGGCCGGTTTGCACTTCGTCGATCTGGGACTTCAGGGCCTCCGCGCGGACGTACCGCATCGATTCGCCGTGGCTGTCTCGCCGCATGAGGCGCATGCCCGCCTCGGAAGCGATGTCGACATAGAACAGGTGGTGTCTGGACGAGTATTCGGTATCGAGCGAGTAGTCGCTGCACCACGAGGAGAACCAGCCGTCGGCGATCTCGAGCTGGAGCTTGGAGAGATTGCCCGAGTTGAGCAGGTCGAGGATGAGCGTCCGAAGGTAGAGCGATTGCACCGACGGCCGGAAGGTCGGCTGGGTGTGGTGCAGGGGGAACGGCACCTGCGAGTAGCCGTCGTTGTCGGCCAGCGCATACAGCGCATGGACCTGCTTCCATGGGGCGGCGCGGCCGGCTTCCCCAAGGAAGTAACCCCACTTCATGAAGCAGTGCACCGCGTTCAGCGCGAGCCCCGTGACGCGGTACATGGTTTCCATCGCCTCCCGCGTCGTGGCCCACGCGGCGCGGTTGCGCAGGAAGCGCTGGAAACCGTTGGCGGCCTCGAGGCAGATCCGCTGCACGCCGAGCCCGAACTCGCGGTCGGCCTCGGACAACGTCGACGGCTGCCGCAGGAACTCGATCTGGTCGTAGAGCAGCAGCGCCTGGAAGTGCTCCTCGACGCGCATGAGGGTGTCCAGGCGCTCGAGGGTGAAGTCGGCCCCGTCGCGGCCATGTTCGCGGATGGCCGCGAGGAAGTGCCCGCGAGCGGTCGCGTCGCGCACGCTCTTCAGCTCGAGGATGCCCTCGAGGGCCAGGGCGGGGCCGGCCACGGCGGCCATCAGGCGACGGTGAACATCTGCACGTTGCGTAGCGCGGGCAGCGGATTGGCGACGAGGTCCTCCTCCGAAAGCCCGGCCTGGTTCATGAGCGCCAGCCGCAGCTCGTTGGCGAGGACCTCGTTCTCGAAGTCCATCGGCGCGTCCAGCCAGTTCTCCGCGACCGGGTCGAAGGTCACGCCGGCGGCTGCGAGCTGGCGTGCCTGCGCGGGCCCGATGGTTTCCAGGGTGTTGATCGAATCCTCCCGGTAGAGCACGTTGCCCGGATCGATTTCGCGGCCGAAATATTGCACCTTTCGCCAGTACTCGGAATTGCCGTGGTGCTCGTGGAAGCGGCGCGCGAGGTCGGCGAACTCGCCGCTCAGGCGCTCGAGGCGGAAGATCTCGAAGAGCGCGAGCCACGTGCGCACTTCCTGTGGCCGGTCCTCGATGGAAAACTGCAGCAGCTCGACGGCCCGGTGCAGCTCGCGGTCCTCGTAGAAGAGCCGTGCTGCCTTCACGACCGACGACGGGTCATCGAGCAACAGGGTGCGGTTCGCGATCTCCGGGAAGCGCTCCTCGATATAGCGACGCCGCAGCTCGCGTGAGTTTTCCGGCAGTCGGGTCGACAGGCCAGCGTCGGACGCGAGCGCGGGCCTCGCGCCGGCCGAAGGCACGTTCTCGGCGGACACGGGCAGCCGCAACGCCGGTTCGACCGTGGCGTCATCCGAGGAGTCCCCTTCGCCGTATTGCGGTGCCTTGCGTCGCGTACGCAAGGCGAGTGCCAGGAGGATCAGGAACAAGGCGCCGAGTGCGCCGTAGAGCCAGGGATTGGGCACGCCCGGGATCCAGCTTTCCTCCACCGGGCGGGTGTGTGCGGGCGTGCCGGCGACAGGCTGCGCGGGCTCGGTGGCTGGCGGCGGTGTTGGCGCGGCCGGCGCCGGTTTCGGCGGTTCGATGCCCTTCGTCGGTTCCGGGCTCTTGGTGGGTTCCGGGCTCTTCGGCGTCTCCAAGCTCCTTGGTGCCTCGACGCCCTTCGGTGCCTCGACGCTTTTCGGTGCCTCGACGCTCTTCGGTGCCTCGACGCTCTTCGACGCTGGCGGGGCGCTGGCTGGCGGCACGGTCGCGCTGCGCGAGGCGAGCGAGGTCGGCATCGCCGCGAGCTTCAACTGGAGCTCGGCCACGCGCGACTCGAGCTGGCGCATGCTGTTGCGAAGCGACAGCAGCGCCGCGACCTGGTCGTCGGCGTCGAGCACCAGCAGGCGCTCGCGCAGCTGCGCGCGCATGCGGTCGTCGATGCCCTGGGAGCGCGAAAGGTCCACCGCGGCCGAAGAGAGCTTGAGCACGAAGGGCGAATCGGAAGGCGCTTGCCGAGCCGCGGGAGCAGGTGGCGCGGGGGGCTTCGCCATACGCGAGGCGGGCACGTCAGTGGCGCGGACTGGCGCAACCGGGGCAGGGACAACGGCGGCCGGTGCGGTGGCCGGGGACGGCGTTTGCGCGCGAGCGCGCGCCTTCCTTGGCGTTTCGCTCGGCGCAGGCGGCATCTTGGGCGCCTGCGACACCCGGCCGGCCGGCTCCGTAGCGACGGCGACATCGGTGCGCGCCGCGGAGCGCCGGCGCATGAAATCACGAAGGTCGGGAAGGGCAACCAACTCCCCTTCGGCTAGCGGCGCATGCCCGTCGTTCGCCGCCAGGCGCGGGTTGATCTCGCGCATGGCCGCGAGGTATTGGGCGCGCGCGCGGCGATCCTCGGGAAATACGCGCGAGGCGAAGGTGTCCAGCGTGTCGCCCGCCTGGGCACTGAGCGTGGCCGCCACGCTGGGCAATGCGACGGCTACTTCCGATCCCGGCCGGGGGTCCAGCAACAGTGCGTAGGTGCGCTGCACCGGGACCGCGCCGGCACAGGCAGCCTGGAGGTGGATGGCAACCGCGGGTTCCAGCACCGGCGCCATGGTGCGGATCCGGAGCATGGTGCCGGGGCCCGTTCGCGAGACGATCAGCAGGCCTTCGGCCAGCACCGGAGCCGCAGTCTCCGCGCCGCTTCGCAGCAGGTTGAAGCAGTGCGCATCCACGGCTTCGCCGTCGGAAAGCGCCAGCGGGATGCGTGCGTCCAGCGGCTCGCCCAACGCCGAGCGCACCTGCACCTCGCCCAGGCCGACGGCGCGCGCGGAGACGGCGAGCAGCATCAGCGCGGCGCCGAGCGCCGCGCGCGTGCGGGGGCTCAGCGCCCCTTGCACGCCTCGTCCATGTCGCGCCGCGTGCGGGAGCGCTCCGATTCGATCTCCGAATCGGTCATCAAGTCGCGCGAGCCGGGCTTGAAGATCTTCCCGCCGTCGACGAAGTACTGGTGCGCGGCACGCGCCTGGTCGCAACGCTTCGCCGCCTCCTCCTCCTTCTTCGCCGCGTCGCCGGCCTTGCCCTGCTTCTCCTGCTCGGCCTTGCGCTTCTTGTCGATCTCCTTGTCCTGGGCCACGTACGACTTGGAGCCCGACGACGAGCCGATCGCGGACTTGGGGATGTTGAGCGCCTTGGCATCGGCGTTGGCCGGTGGCTGGTCGCTGTAGTGGACCCGTCCGTCCTTGTCCACGTGCTTGTAGAGCTGCGCGCCGGCCAGCGGCGCGAAGGCCACGGCCATCGCCACGAACAACACTCGCTTCATTCTTTCCTCCGTGAGGTCACTTTACGGCCGGGTAAGCGAGCTGCTCCAGGCCCAACTGCGCAAATTCGCTCGCGCGCTTCGCGTGCCGGATGGCCCGCGCATGATCCTTTTCAGCGACCGCCTGGCGCGAGGCCAGCAGGTCCTCCCACGCTTTCTGCCACAACGCGCGCTTTGCGCGCGCACGCTGCACATCCGTTTCCGCCTGCGCGAGGAGCGCCTTCGCTTCCTCGGCGAGCGCGTTCGGATCGGGCTGCGGCGCGACCACCACCGGCGGCGCAGGCGCCGGCTTCGGCTGCTCCACGACCTGTGGTTCCTGGACCGCGCAGGCACTCACCAACGCCGTCGCCGCGAAGCCCAGGCGGCCCATCCAAAAACGAGATCTTTCAAGCATTTACGTTACCTTAACGAGAACCGACTGGGACGTCAATCGAGCCCCTTGCCTCAACGCGCGGACCGGCCGCGCGGTTGTCCGGGTGGGAGGCGATCGGTATAATTTCGTTTTGCAACGAGGGCTTCAGATGCGCGTCATCCAAAAGGCGCTCACTTTCGACGACGTACTGCTCGTTCCAGCCCACTCGAACGTCCTCCCCCGCGAAGTCAGCCTGGCCACTCGCCTCACCGCCAGCATCCAGCTCAACATCCCGCTGCTCTCCGCCGCCATGGACACCGTGACGGAGTCGCGCCTGGCCATCACCCTGGCACAGGAAGGCGGCATCGGCATCGTCCACAAGAACATGCCCGCCGCCTCCCAGGCGGCCGAGGTCGCGAAGGTGAAGCGCTTCGAAAGTGGCGTGGTGAAGGACCCGATCACCATCACGCCGACCATGACCGTGCGCGAGGTGGCCGAGCTCACGCGCCGGCATCGCATCTCCGGCCTGCCGGTTCTCGAGGGCAAGCGCGTCGTCGGCATCGTCACCAATCGCGACCTGCGGTTCGAGGACAACCTCGACCAGCCGGTGAAGAACATCATGACGCCGCGCGATCGCCTCGTCACCGTGAAGGAGGGCGCGAGCCTCGAGGAGGCCCGATCCCTCATGCACCGCCACCGCCTCGAACGCGTCCTGGTGATCAACGGCGACTGGGAGCTGCGGGGCCTCATGACGGTGAAGGACATCCTCAAGTCCTCCGAGCATCCGAACGCATGCAAGGACCAGTTCGGCCGGCTGCGCGTGGGAGCCGCGGTCGGCGTGGGCGAAGGTACCGAGGAGCGAGTTGCCGCCCTGGTCGAGGCCGGCGCCGACGTGATCGTGGTGGACACGGCCCACGGCCACGCGCAGGGCGTGCTCGACCGGGTGCAGTGGGTCAAGAAGCGTTTTCCCCAGACGCAAGTGATCGGCGGCAACATCGCGACGCGCGACGCGGCCAAGGCGATGGTCGACCATGGCGCGGACGGAGTGAAGGTGGGCATCGGCCCGGGCTCCATATGCACCACGCGCATCGTGGCCGGCGTCGGCGTGCCGCAGATCACGGCCATCCAGCTGGTCGCCGAAGCGTTGAAGGGCACCGACATTCCCTGCATCGCCGACGGCGGCATCCGCTACTCGGGCGACATCGCGAAGGCCATCGCGGCGGGAGCCTCCAGCGTGATGCTGGGCAGCCTCTTCGCCGGCAGCGAGGAGGCGCCGGGCGAGATCGAGCTCTTCCAGGGACGCTCCTACAAGTCGTACCGGGGTATGGGGTCCCTCGGAGCCATGCAGAAAGGATCTAGCGATCGCTACTTCCAGGATGCCGAGATGAATGCCGACAAGCTCGTCCCCGAAGGCGTCGAAGGGCGCATTCCCTACAAGGGGCCCGCGACTGCGATCATCGTCCAGCTGATGGGGGGCGTGCGCGCGAGCATGGGATACACCGGTTGCCGGACCATCGACGAGATGCGCTCAAAGGCCGAGTTCGTGGAGATCACCAGCGCCGGCATGCGCGAGTCCCACGTGCACGACGTGCAGATCACCAAGGAGGCGCCGAATTACCACATCGACTGAGCTCCTGTCGGACGATGCCCAGACGAGCGGCGCCGAGGCGCCGCTCGCGCTTTCGACGACCGACCGCATCCTCATCCTGGATTTCGGCTCGCAGGTGACGCAGCTCATCGCGCGGCGCATCCGGGAGGCGGGCGTCTACTGCGAGTTGCATCCGTGCGACGTGGACGACGCCTTCATCCGCGACTTCGCGCCGCGCGGCATCGTCCTGTCGGGCAGCCATGCCTCGGCCACCGAGGCGGAAACGGCGCGCGCACCGCAGGCGGTGTTCGAGCTGGGCGTGCCGGTGTTGGGCATCTGCTACGGCATGCAGGCGATGGCCGCGCAGCTCGGCGGCTCGGTGGAGCCCGGCCGCGTGCGCGAATTCGGCTATGCGCAGGTGCGCGCGCGCGGCCATTCGAAGCTTCTCGAGGGCATCCAGGATCGCAGCGGGCCCAACGGCGAGGGATACCTCGACGTCTGGATGAGCCATGGCGACAAGGTGACCGCGCTGCCCCCGGGCTTCAAGGTGATCGCCTCGAACGAGGCATGCCCGATCGCGGGCATGGCCGACGAGGCCCGGCGCTTCTACGCCGTGCAGTTCCATCCCGAGGTCACGCATACCCGCCAGGGCCGTGCGATCTATACGCGCTTCGTGCACGAGATCTGCGGCGTGGGACCCTCCTGGAACATGCCGAGCTTCGTGCCCCGCGCGGTGGCTCGCATCCGCGAGCAGGTGGGCGAGGAGGAAGTGATCCTCGGACTGTCCGGGGGCGTCGATTCGGCGGTGGCCGCCGCGCTCATCCACAAGGCCATCGGCGACCAGCTCACCTGCATCTTCGTGGATACGGGGCTGCTGCGCCTGGACGAGGGCGACCAGGTGATGGAAACGTTCGCGAGGCACCTGGGCGTGAAGGTCGATCGCGTGGATGCCGCCGACGAGTTCTATCGGGAGCTCGCCGGGGTCGCCGATCCCGAACGCAAGCGCAAGATCATCGGCCGCCTGTTCGTCGAGGTCTTCCAGCGCGAGGCGAAGAGGATGCCCAAGGCGAAGTGGCTCGCCCAGGGAACCATCTACCCCGACGTGATCGAGTCGGCCGGCGCAAAGACGGGCAAGGCCGTCACGATCAAGTCGCACCACAACGTGGGCGGCCTGCCGGAGACGCTGCACCTCAAGCTGCTGGAGCCCTTGCGCGAGCTTTTCAAGGACGAGGTGAGGCTGCTCGGCATCGAGCTGGGCCTTCCCCGTGCCATGGTGTATCGCCATCCCTTCCCGGGACCCGGCCTGGGCGTGCGCATCCTGGGGGAAGTGAAGCGCGAGTACGCCGAGCTGCTGCGACGCGCCGACGCGATCTTCATCGAGGAGCTGCGCCGAGCCACGAACCCCGAAGGCGTGAGCTGGTACGACCAGACGGCCCAGGCCTTCGCGGTCTTCCTGCCGGTGCGCTCCGTGGGCGTCATGGGAGACGGGCGCACTTACGATTACGTGGTCGCCCTGCGCGCGGTGCAGACGACCGACTTCATGACCGCCGACTGGGCGCCCCTGCCCTACGACCTGCTGGCGCGCGTTTCCGGCCGCATCATCAACGAGGTGCGCGGCATCAACCGCGTGACCTACGACATCTCCTCGAAGCCGCCGGCCACCATCGAGTGGGAGTAGATCGTTTCGCCGGCGGAGCAGGGGCCCCGGCACGCCACCGTGAGGTGGCGTAAAAGCCGGGGATGTAACCCGGCGAAACGATCGCGGCCGACACTTGCCGCTCGCATTCGCGCTTTCGCTCGAGGAGGCCGCCGGCCGGCTGCAGCAGGTTCGCTGCCGCGGCCGACACTTGCCGCTCGCATTCGCGCTTTCGCTCGAGGAGGCCGCCGGCCGGCTGCAGCAGGTTGGCTGCCGCGGCCGGCACTCGCCGCTGGCATTCGCGCTTCCCCAGGTCAGCCGTTCACCCGCTTCGTGACCACGACTTCCAGGTATTCCGACGGGATCACCAGCGACGAGCCGCCCGCGGTGTTCATCTGCTCGAGCAACGCCACGATCTCGCCTTCGAGCGCCCGCTGCCCGGCTTCATCGAGGGCCGCGAAAGCCTTGTGCGTCGGCCCATAGAACTCGCGGAACACGCGCAGCCAATGGGCCGGAGAGCCGTAGCGGAAGACGAAATGGCGCCGCTCGGCGCGGATCTTCGCCGCGGCGGTGCCGAAGAGCTCGGCGAGGTGAGCCTCGGTGCCCCACAGGGCCGGCGATCGCAGTCCGGCAGGCGGCCGCACGTGCGCGCCGATCACCTGGAAGAGTCGCCCGATGAACCCTTGCGGCGTCCAGCTCGCCAGGCCGAGGCGACCCCCGCCGCGAAGCACACGGGCCATTTCGGCGGCGGTGCGGGCGTGGTCCGGCGCGAACATGGCGCCGAAGGTCGACAGGACCACCTCGAAACTCTCGTCGGCGAACGGCAGGTTCTCCACGTCGGCCTCGCGAAAGTCGACGCGCAACCCTTCGGCGGCCGCGCGGGCGCGCCCCCGGTCGAGCAGCGCGGGCACGTAGTCGGTCGAAGTCACCTGGGCGAAGCGCCGCGCCGCCGCAAGCGTCGCGTTGCCGTTGCCGGCGGCGACGTCGAGCACGCGTTCGCCGGCGCGCAAGTCGACCGCCTCGGCGAGGTTCTCGCCGACGATCTGCAGCGTCGTGCCGATGACGGCGTAGTCCCCGCTCGCCCAGGTGGCCTGCTGTCGCGCCTTGATGGCGGCAAGGGCCGGCGTGGCGACTTCGGGTGGGAGGGGCGATTCGTGGGGTCTCGCGGCGAGCATGGGAGGCTCCTTGGATGGGGTTGGAATGGGAGCCGCACTTTGCCCCGGGGCGCGTTGCACCGGCGTTCCTCGCGGAGCGGCCCGCATAATGGCAGGCATGCAGGCAGACGAAGCTTTCATGCGCGAGGCGCTCGCGCTCGCAGGCGAGGCGGCGCGCGAGGGGGAGGTGCCGGTGGGCGCCGTGCTGGTACGCGCGGGACGCATCATCGGCCGCGGCTACAACCGGCCGATCTCGAGCAGCGACCCTACTGCCCACGCCGAGATCGTGGCGCTGCGCGGGGCCGCCGCCGCTGAAGGCAACTACCGGCTTCCGGGGTGCGAGCTCTTCGTCACGCTCGAGCCGTGCGCGATGTGCGTGGGCGCCTTGGTGCATGCGCGCCTGGCGCGTGTCGTATACGGCGCGAGAGACCCCAAGACCGGGGCCTGCGGCAGCATCGTGGACCTGCCCGCCATCGCCCATTGGAACCATCACGGGGTGTTCGCCGGCGGGGTGCTGGCGGAGGAGTGCGGCGCGCTGCTGAAGGGGTTCTTCGCCGGTCGGCGCGGGTAAAATCGGTTTTCGCTTCCCCCCGAGTCCGCATGTCCGCACCACGCTTCGTCCACCTGCGCCTGCACAGCGAGTATTCCATCGTGGACGGCATCGCGCGCGTGGACGACGCGGTCGCCGCCGCGGCCGCCGACGGCATGCCGGCGCTGGCGATCACCGACCAGTCCAACCTCTTCGGCGCCATCAAGTTCTTCGAAGCGGCGCGAGCCAGGGGGGTGCAGCCGATCATCGGCTGCGACGTGTGGATCAGCAACGAGCGCAACCGCGACGCCCCCTATCGCCTGGCGCTGCTCGCGCGCAACCGCGCGGGCTACCTGCACCTTTGCGAGCTGCTCACGCGCGCGCACGCGGAGAACCATTGGCGAGGCCGGGCGGAGCTGCGCCGCGAATGGCTGCGTGGCCGTGATGGGCTGATCGTCCTGTCCGGCGCGCACGCGGGCGACGTCGGCATGGCCCTGCTCTCGGGTAACCGGCGCCAGGCCGAGGAGCTGGCAAGCGGCTGGTCGAACGATTTCCCGGGCGCGTACTACCTGGAGATCCAGCGCGTCGACCGTGCGAGGCAGGACGGCGTGGTCGCCGCCACGGTGGCGCTCGGCTCGGAGCTCGCGTTACCCGTCGTGGCGACGCATCCGGTCCAGTTCGTGAAGCCCGAGGATCACCGGGCGCACGAAGCGCGCGTTTGCATCGCGCAGGGCTATGTCCTCGGCGACAACCGCCGGCCGCGCGAATTCCACCCGGCGCAGTATTTCAAGACGCAGGCCGAAATGGCGGAGCTCTTCACGGACCTGCCGCAGGCGCTCGAGAACTCGGTGGAGATCGCCCGGCGCTGCGCCTTCGAGTTCAGCCTCGGCAAGAGCCGCCTGCCGGAATTCCCGACTCCGAACGGCGAATCGATCGAGGATTACCTGCGCTCGCAGGCGCGCGCGGGGCTCGAGCGGCGCCTGGCTGCGCTCTATCCCGAGGAAGCCAAGCGCCGCGAAGCCGCGCCGCGCTACGAGGAGCGCCTGGAGTTCGAGGCGAAGACCATCATCCAGATGGGTTTCCCGGGCTACTTCCTCATCGTGGCGGACTTCATCAACTGGGCCAAGGGAAACGGCGTGCCGGTGGGCCCGGGACGGGGCTCGGGCGCGGGCTCGCTCGTGGCGTATTCGCTCGGGATCACCGACCTCGATCCGTTGCGCTACGACCTGCTGTTCGAGCGATTCCTCAATCCCGAGCGCGTCTCGATGCCGGACTTCGACATCGACTTCTGCCAGGACGGGCGCGACCGGGTGATCGATTACGTGAAGGAGCGCTACGGCGCGCAATGCGTCTCGCAGATCGCTACCTTCGGCACCATGGCGGCCAAGGCGGTGGTGCGCGACGTGGGCCGGGTGCTCTCGATGCCCTACGGCGAGTGCGACCGCATTGCCAAGCTGATCCCGTTCGAGATCGGCATGACGCTCGAGAAGGCCCTCCTCGCCGAGCCGCAGCTGAAGGAGCTGATGCAGCAGCAGGAGGAGGTGGCCGAGCTCATGGCGCTCGCGCAATCCCTCGAGGGCCTGGCGCGAAACGTGGGCATGCACGCGGGCGGCGTGCTCATCGCCCCGGGCAAGCTCACCGACTTCACGCCGCTCTACAGTGCCGAGGGCTCCACCGCGATGGTGAGCCAGTTCGACAAGGACGACGTCGAGAAGGCGGGTCTGGTGAAGTTCGACTTCCTCGGCCTCACCACGCTCACGATCCTCGACTGGGCGGTGCGTTACGTGCATCGGCTCGCCGGCAACGACGCCTTCCGCCTCGAAGACATCCCGCTCGACGACGCAGCCACCTACCGCAACTTGTCCAAAGGCGACGCCACGGCCGTGTTCCAGCTGGAATCGCGCGGCATGCGCGACCTGCTCAAGCGCCTGAAGCCCGACCGCTTCGAGGACGTGATCGCGCTGGTGGCGCTCTACCGCCCGGGTCCCATGGACCTGATCCCGGATTTCACCGAGCGCAAGCACGGGCGCCAGCGCGTCGAGTACCCCGATCCGCGCCTGGAGCCGATCCTGGGACCCACGTACGGGATCATGGTGTACCAGGAACAGGTGATGCAGATCGCCCAGGTCCTCGGCGGTTACTCCCTGGGCGGCGCGGACCTCCTGCGTCGCGCCATGGGCAAGAAGAAGCCCGAGGAGATGGCCAAGCAGCGCGCCATCTTCAAGGAGGGTGCGGCGAAGAACGGCCTCACCGAGAAGAAGGCCGACGAAATCTTCGACCTGATGGAGAAGTTCGCAGGCTACGGTTTCAACAAGTCGCACGCGGCGGCCTACGCCCTGGTCGCGTACCAGACCGCGTATCTCAAGACGCACCACCTGTCGGCCTTCATGGCCGCGAACCTTTCGGCGGTCATGGCGGACACCGACAAGGTCCAGGCCTTCTACGACGACGCCGTCGAGCATGCCCTCGAGATGCTGCCGCCCGACATCAATGCCTCGGACTACCGCTTCGTGCCTCTGGACGGCAAGCGCATCCGCTATGGCCTGGGCGCGGTCAAGGGCACCGGCGAGCAAGCGGTGCAGAGCATCGTCGCCGCGCGCGCCCAGGGCGGCGCATTCAAGGACCTGGCGGATTTCTGCCGGCGCGTCGATCGGCGGCTCGTGAATCGCCGCGCCATGGAAGCGCTGGTACGCTCCGGCGCCTTCGACTCGCTCGAGCCCAACCGGGCAACGCTGCTCGCCTCGCTGGGAAACGCCATCGAGGCGGCGGAGAAGGCGGAGCAGTACGCCTCCCAGGTGAGCCTCTTCGGAGGGGCGGGGGAGGTCGAGGCGTTCGAGCTGGTGCGGGCGCCCATGTGGGGCGAGCGCGAGCGCCTGCAGAACGAGAAGCAGAGCCTGGGCTTCTACCTTTCGGGGCACCCCTTCAACGCGTATCGCGCCGAGCTTCGGCGCTTCGCCCGCACACCACTCGCGAGCCTCGCGCCGCAGATGGAGCCGGTGATGCTGGCCGGGGTGATCTACGGCGTTGTCGTGCGCAATTCGCGCCGCGGGCGAATGGCGGTGCTCACGCTCGACGACGGCAGCGCACGCGTGGAAGTCGTCGTCTTCGGCGAGCTCTTCCACGAGAGACGGGCCGTCATCCAGGAAGACCAGGTAGTCGTGGTGAAGGGTCGCGTGTTTCCCGACGACTTCTCAGGCGGGCTGCGCATCACGGCCGACAGCGTGATGGACCTGGCCGAGGTGCGCGCCGCGCATGCCCGGTTACTGCGCCTGTCGATCAACGGCCAGGCCGACTCGGCGCGCCTCAAGTCGATCCTGGCGCAATACGGCGGCGGCCATTGCCACGTCGCCATCCGCTACCGCAATGCGCAAGGCGAGTGCGACATCCGGCTGCCCGAGACCTGCCGCGTGAAGGTCTCGGCGCCCCTGCTCGACTCGCTCAACCAGTGGCTGGACGAGAAGAACGTGGAAGTCGTGTATTAGGAACCGGGACGGGCGACGAGGGACGCGGCGGTCCCCACGCGAGATTCACCACAACAAGGGACGCAAACCATGGATTTGCAGCTGAACGGTCGCGCTGCGCTGGTCACCGGCGCGAGTGCCGGCATCGGGCGCGCGATCGCCGCGGGGCTCGCTGCCGAAGGCGCACGCGTCGCGATCACCGGACGGCGCGAGAAGGAGCTGCTTTCGCTCGCCGACGAAATCGAGGCCCGGGGGGGTGCACGGCCGGCCATCGTGGTGCACGACGCGATGCGCGACGATTACGTCGATGCCATCGAGAAGGGCATCGCCGCGCTCGGGCCGCTCGCGATTTTGGTGAACAACGCTGGCGGCAGCCGCGCCTTCGGCATGGAGGGCACCGAAGCGCAGTGGGAGGAGGCGATGACGCTCAACTTCACGCGCCATCGGCAGCTCACGCATCGGCTGCTGCCCCAGATGGTGGCGAGCCGGTGGGGCCGCGTGATCAACATCACCGGCAAGTCCGAGCCCGAAGGCCTCAACGGCGCCTTCTGCGCCAAGGCGGCGGTCACGGCATGGGCGAAGGGGCTCTCGCGCGAGGTGGGCAAGCACGGCATCACCGTGAACTGCATTCCGCCGGGGCGGATCATGAGCGACCAGATCCGCCGCAACTACACGCCCGAATATCGCGAGTGGCAGTCGCAGCACGAGATACCCGTCGGCCGCTACGGCGAGCCCGAGGAGCTGGCGGACCTGGCGGTGTTCCTGGCCTCGCCGCGCGCGCAATACATAACCGGCGCCGTCCTGCCGGTCGATGGCGGGTTGCGGCGCTACCAGTACTGAATCGAGCCTTCGCGGCCGCGGCCAAGCATCACGCGCGCGCTGCGCGCGCCGCGAACGCCTCGAGCTTCGCGACCACCGCGCCCTCGAGCTCCACGCCCGCGCGACGCTGGCGAGCCAGCGCGGCGTGCTCCCGCTCGCCGGGAAGCATGACGGGCTGGCGAGGATCCGACGGCGGCGTCGAGCGCAGTATTCCCGCGAAGTCCTGCATGCGCTCGCGCAGCCAATCGGTGGATCCCAGGCGCTCGGTATCGACGAGCAGGAAGAAGTGTCCCAAGTCCTGCGGCGCGCCAGGCTCCTCGGACCACGACTTCACGTGGGTGAGGTACGAAGCGCCGGAGAGCAGGCCCGCGAAGAGATCGACGACGAGTGCCAGCCCGTAGCCCTTGTAGCCGCCGATGGGTTGCAGGAAGCCTTCGAGCGCCGCGCGCGGATCGGTGGTCGGACGGCCCTCGCGGTCGGTGGCCCAGGCCTCGGGAATGGCCTCGCCGCGCTTCAGCGCCTCGCGGATCTTCGCGCGCGCCACGACGCTCATCGCCATGTCGAGGATGATTGGCTCGCCGCCCGGATGGGGCACGCCGAAACCGAGCGGGCTGTTGCCGAGCCTCGCCTGGCTGCCGCCGGTGGGCGCGATGGTGGTGGTCGCGTTGCTGCCGATGATGCTCGCGAAGCCTTGCTGCGCCGCGAGGTGGCAGTAGGGCGCGATGGCGCCGAAGTGGTTGCTGTGCCGCGCGAGCGCGAGCCCCACTCCTCCCGCCCGGGCGAGCTCCATGGCGCATCGCAGCGCTCGCATCCCGACCACCGGACCGACCCCATTGACGCCATCGATCCGGGCGAGCGCCGCGCCCACTTGCTCGACGCCGACGCGCGCCGCGGGATCGATGCCGCCCAGCTCGATGCGCTCGCCGTAGGACTCGATCCGGGAAAGGCCGTGCGTGTGGTGGCCGAAAAGGTCGCCCAGCAGCAGGATTTCCGCCGCATCGGCGGCATCGCTTTCGCCCAGGCCGAGCCCGGCGAAAGCGCGCCGCGCGAGGGAGCGTGCTTCCTCCTCGGTCATTGCACGGTGATGTTGGCCTCGCGCACCACCCTGCCCCACTTCGCGCTCTCCGACTCGATGTAGCGGGAGAGCTCCTCGGCGCTGCCGGGTTGGGGCTCGAGGCCGTGCTTGTTGAGCGCGGCCACCACCTCGGGATCCTTCAGCGCCTTCACCAGCTCGCGGCTCCAGTACTCCTGGATCTCCCTGGGCACCTTGCTCGAGGTCACGAAGGCGTACCAGTTGGTCGCCTCGAAGCCCGGGTAACCCTGCTCCGCAACCGTCGGCACGTTGGGCATGATCGCCGTGCGCCTGGAGCCGGTGGTCGCCAGCGGAACGATCTTGCCGGTGTCGATGTGGGGCTTGGAGGTCGACGGGACGGCGGGATACATGTGCACCCGCGCGCCCAGGAGGTCGGCCATCGCCGGCCCGCCGCCCTTGTAGGGGACGTGCACCATGTCGATCCCGGCGGCCTGCTTGAAGAGCTCGCCCGAAAGGTGGGCCGCGCCACCGATGCCCGAAGAGGCGTAGGTGATCTCGCCCTTCTTCTGCTTCGCGAGCTCGACGAACTCCTTGAGCGTCTTTGCCGGAACGGCGGCGTGTACCACGAAGACATTGGGGAAGACCATGCCCATGGTGAGCGGCGCGAGATCTCGCTTCACGTCGTACGGCAACGACTTGGACATGTGCGGCGCCACGGTGAGCGGGCCCACGGAGGAGAGGTGGATGGTGTAGCCGTCGGGCGACGCGTTGGCCACGTGCTGAGCGGCGATGTTGCCTCCGGCCCCGGCCTTGTTCTCCACGACCACCGACTGGCCGATGTTTTCGGCGAGTTTCTTGGCGACGATGCGCGCCGCCGTATCCGTGCCGCCGCCGGGCGCGAAGCCCACGGTGAGGGTTACCGGCCGGGTGGGAAAATTCTGGGCGCACGCGATGCCGGCGGCGCTCAGCGCGGCGGCAAGGCAGGCTCGTGCGATACGATTCATGGTCGTTGTCCTCGCGGGAAGTTGTCGGAGCGAGTGCAAGCGTATACGTTCCGGGAGCCATGGACTTTTCGCGCGATTTCGACCTGTTGATACTGGGCGGCGGCAACGCCGCGTTGTGCGCCGCGATCACCGCGCGCGAGGCCGGCGCCTCGGTGCTGCTGGTGGAATCGGCGCCGCGCCACTTCCGCGGGGGCAACAGCCGCCACACCCGCAACATGCGCACCATGCACGGGGCACCGCTGGACGTCCTGGCCGATGCCTACCCCGAGCAGGAGTACTGGGAGGACCTGCTCAAGGTCACCGGCGGCCTCACGGACGAGCGCCTGGCTCGCCTCGCCATCCGGCGCACCGAGGAGCACCTGCCCTGGATGCGGCGCCATGGCGTGCGCTTCCAGGCTCCACTGGGCGGCACGCTGCACCTCGCGCGCACCAACGCCTTCTTCCTCGGCGGGGGCAAGGCGCTCGTCAACGCCTATTACGCCTGTGCCGAGGCGCTCGGTGTCGACATCGCCTATGAATGCGAGGTGGTGGACATGTCCGTCGTCGACGGCCGCTTCGAATCGGCGACGGTCCTCCACGCGGGCGCCGAGCATCGTGTGCGGGCGCGCGCGTGCGTGGCGGCCGCCGGAGGGTTCGAGTCGAACCTCGAATGGCTGCGCGAGGCCTGGGGCCCGCCAGCGGACAACTTCATCATCCGCGGGACCCCGTACAACCTGGGAAAGGTCCTCAAGCTGTTGCTCGCCGCCGGCGCGCGATCGGTGAGCGATCCGACGCAGGGCCACTGCGTGGCGATCGACGCGCGCTCGCCGAAGTTCGACGGCGGCATCGTCACCCGCGTGGACGCGGTCTCCCTCGGCATCGTCGTCAACCGCGACGCAAGGCGCTTCTACGACGAGGGCGAGGACTTCTGGCCGAAGCGCTACGCCATCTGGGGAAGGCTGGTCGCGGGGCAACCTGACCAGATCGGTTACGCGATCATCGATGCCAAGTCCATGGGCAAGTTCATGCCGCCGGTGTTCCCGCCGGTGCGAGCAGGCACGCTGGGCGAGCTTGCCCGCGCGCTCGGCCTCGATGCGGCTTCGCTGGAAGCCACGGTCGCCGGCTTCAACGCGGCCATCGTGCGGGGCACCTTCGACCATACGCGGCTGGACGATTGCGCCACGCGGGGGATCGAGCCTCCCAAAAGGCACTGGGCGCGCGCCATCGATACGCCGCCCTTTTTCGCATATCCGCTTCGCCCCGGCATCACGTTCACGTACCTGGGCGTGGCCGTAGACGAGAAGGCACGCATGCTGATGCAGGACGGAAGGCCGGCGTCGAACATCTTCGCCGCCGGCGAGATCATGGCCGGCAACGTGCTCGGCAAGGGCTACCTCGCCGGCATCGGCATGGCCATCGGCACCACCTTCGGGCGGATCGCGGGCGAGGAGGCCGCGCGACATGCCCGCGGCTGAGGCGCCGGGCCTGCAGGCCCTGGTGGAGGAGGCGCAGCGCGTCCTTTCGATCTGCAACGCGTGCCGCTATTGCGAAGGCTACTGCGCGGTCTTTCCCGCGCTCGAGCGCCGGCTTTCCTTCACCGAAGGCGACGTGCATTACCTCGCGAACCTCTGCCACAACTGCGGCTCCTGCCTGTATGCCTGCCAGTACGCGCCGCCGCACGAGTTCCAGCTGAACTTCCCGCGCCTCATGGCGCAGGCGCGAAATCAGACCTATCGCCATTACGCCTGGCCGGCCTTCCTCGGCCGCGCCTTCGAGCGCAACGGCTGGGTGGTGAGCCTCGCCACGGCCGCATGCCTTGCGCTCGTCTTCGCCTTTACTGCCTGGTATGCGAGCCCGGAGCGCTTTTTCGCCGCATGGAGCGACGCCCAGGGATCGTTTTACGCGGTGCTTCCGCACGAAGCACTCGTGACCGCGTTCGGGTCGGCGTTCCTCTACGTGCTTTTCGCCTTGGCCATGAGCTTTAACCGGTTCTGGGCCGGCACCGGCGAAAGGCTGGCCGATTTCCTGCATCCGGTCCCGCTCGCCGCCGCCAAGTGGGATGCCGCGGGGCTTCGCTACCTCGACGGCGGCGGCGACGGATGCACGTATCCGGATGAGAAGCCATCGTTCGCGCGCCGGCATTTCCACCACCTGACCTTCTATGGCTTCATGCTGTGCTTCGCGGCCACGTCGGTGGCGACCGTCTACCACTACGTCTTCGGATGGAAGGCACCCTATCCGATGGCAAGCCTGCCCGTGGTATTGGGAGTGCTGGGCGGGATCGGCCTGGTGATCGGGCCTGTAGGGCTGCTCTGGCTGAAGAGCCGGCGCGATGCGGAGCTCGTCGATCCCTCCCAGGACGGCATGGACGCAGGTTTCATCGCACTGCTGCTCCTGACGAGCCTGACCGGGCTCGCGCTTCTCTTCCTGCGGGAGACGCGGGCCATGGGGATGCTGCTCGCCGCTCACCTGGGCGTGGTGCTGGCCCTGTTCCTCACGCTGCCGTACGGCAAATTCGTGCACGCCGTGTATCGCTTCGCCGCTTTAGTGCGGTTCCACATCGAGCGCCGGCGCCCGCTGCCGGACGTCGCCGCCGAGTAGACCCTAGGCAGTCGGCCGCTTCTCGAAGCCGGTGAAGTCGCCCACGGCTTCCTCGACGCGCACGCCCGCGACGCGGGCGTGATCCGGCCCGCGCCGTGCCCACGCGATGAGCGCCTCGACCGCGGCAACCTCGCCGTGGGCCACGGCCTCGACCGTGCCCTCACGCGTGTTCCGCACCCAGCCCGCTACACCCAGGCGCTCCGCCTCGCGACGCATCGACTCGCGAAAGAAGACGCCCTGCACGTGGCCGTCGATCACCAGCCGGCGCGTGACGCGCTCACTCATCGCCGCGCACGCGCCCGCGCTGTCTCTTGATGGCCCCTTCGTGCTTCTTCGCCTCGATGCGGCGTTGCCGGGCCGCGCGCGAGGGCTTCGTCGGCACCCGCCTGGGCTTCACGTAGTTCAGCTTCTCCAGCCGAGCGATGAGGCGCTCGAAGGCGATGTCGCGATTGCGGTGCTGGGAAGGCGAGTCCTGCGCGATCACGACCACGCCCGAGGGGGGATGCGTGAGCCTCAACGCCGACTCGGTCTTGTTCACGTGCTGGCCGCCGGCGCCGCTCGCGCGGAAGACGTCCACCTCGACCTCGCGCTCGAGCAGCTCCCGGTCGGTGTTGTACGGCGGCGGGCAAAGAGGCTGGCGCCTCATGGCGTAAGCCTATTTGATGCGCATTCCGGGCACCGCGCCCGAATCCGGGGAGAGCAGGTAGATGGAGCCGCCCTCGCCGGCGGCGAGCACCATGCCCTGCGATTCGCCGAAGCGCATCTTGCGCGGGGCGAGGTTCGCCACCATCACGGTGAGCCGCCCCACCAGGTCCTTGGGATGGTAGGCCGAGCGGATGCCGGCGAAGACCGTGCGGTTCTCGAGGCCGATGTCGAGCGTGAGCTTCAGCAGCTTTTCGGCATCGGCCACCAGCTCCGCATCGACGATGCGCGCGACGCGCAGGTCGATGCGGCTGAAGTCGTCGATGGATATGGTGTCGCCCACCGGCAGCAGCACCGGCGGCTTCGGCGGCTCGACCGGTTCGAGCTTGAATTCCGGGGCCTGGGCCCCCGCCGGCGCGGGAACCGCCGCCTGCCGTTCCGAGCCCGCCGCTTCGGGGCTTGCCGCCGGCTCGAGGAGCTGCTCGATCTGCTTGGGATCGATGCGCGACACGATATGGCGGTACGGTTGCACCGTGTGGCCCGGCTTGAGCGGCGCGCCCACGTCTTCCCAGGCGAGGGGCTTCACTCCGAGGAATTCCTCGACATCCTCGGCGACCTTCGGCAGCACCGGCTTGAGGTAGATGGTGAGGATGCGGAAGAGCTCGAGGTACAGTGTGCAGAACCACTGCAGCGCCGCATCCTGGCCCGCTTCCTTGGCGATCTCCCACGGCTTCTGCTCGTCCACGTACTGGTTCACGCGGTCGGCGAGGAACATGATCTGGCGAATCGCCTTGCCGAACTCGCGAGCGTCGTAGTCGGCGGCGATCGCGTCGGCGAAGCTGCGCACCTCGAAGAGGATCGCCGGCGCCTGCTCGTCGTCGGGTGCGGGGGCCGCGAGGTTGCCGCGCATCTTGTGCTTGAGCTCGCGCCCGGCCGACAGGGGCTCTTCCGAGAGCCTTCCGGCGAAGCGCTTGGCGATGAAACCGGAGGCGCGGCTGGCGATGTTCACGTACTTGCCCACCAGGTCGGAATTCACCCGCGCGAGGAAATCGTCGGGGTTGAAGTCCAGGTCCTCGACGCGCGCATTCAGCTTCGCGGCCAGGTAGTAGCGCACCCACTCGGGGTTGAGTCCCAGCTCGATGTAGCGCTGCGGGCTCACCGAGACGCCGCGCGACTTGGACATCTTCTCGCCGGAGAGTTGCAGGAAGCCGTGCACGTACACGAAGTCCGGCACCTTCCGGCCCGAGAATTTGAGCATCGCCGGCCAGAAGAGCGTGTGGAAATAGATGATGTCCTTGCCGATGAAGTGGACCTGCTCCACCTTGGGGTCGGCGAGGTACTTGTCGAAGTCCTGCCCCTTCCTCGCCAAATAGTTCTTGAGCGAGGCGAGGTAACCGATGGGCGCGTCGAGCCAGACGTAGAAGTACTTGCCGGGCGCGCCGGGGATCTCGATGCCGAAATAGGGCGCGTCGCGCGTGATGTCCCAGTCGTTCAGCCCGCCCTCGAGCCACTCCATCACCTTGTTGGACACCTCGGGCTGCAGGCGCCCGTCCTGGGTCCAGGCGCGCAGGAACTCGACGCAGCGCGGGTCGGAGAGCTTGAAGAAGAAATGCTCGGACTTCCTCAGCACGGGCTTCGCCCCGGTCAGCGCCGAGTACGGCTCCTTCAGGTCCGTGGGCGCATAGACGGCCCCGCAGTTCTCGCACGAGTCGCCGTACTGGTCCTTTGCCGCGCACTTGGGGCACTCGCCCTTGATGTAGCGGTCCGGAAGGAACATCTTCTTCACCGGGTCGAAGAACTGCTCGATGGTCTTCGTCTCGATGAGGCCGGCGCCGCGCAGGCCTTCGAAGATCGCGCGGGCGAGCTCGACGTTCTCCTCCGAATGCGTCGAGTGGAAGTTGTCGAAGCTGATGCCGAAGCGCTGGTAGTCGCGCTTGTGGGTTTCGGCGACCTTGGCGATCAGCTCCTCGGGGGTCGTGCCCTCGGCCTCTGCCTTGAGCATGATCGGCGCGCCGTGGGTGTCGTCGGCGCAGACGAAGTTGACCTTGTGCCCCTGCAGCCGCTGGAAGCGCACCCAGATGTCCGCCTGGACGTACTCCATGATGTGGCCGATGTGGAACGGGCCATTGGCGTACGGAAGCGCGGTGGTGACGAAGAGCTTGCGGGGCATTTAGGAGGAATATCGGTGCGTTCCGATCATAGCAAATTGCTTTAAGATTCAAGGTTCGCTTCGCTTCCCTTGCCCTTTCGCATGCCCCCCAACGAGAAGGACGTCCTCGACGCGCTCTCCGAGCTCGTCGACCCCGTGACCGGCCGCAACTTCGTCGAGTCGAAATCGGTGAAGAACGTGAAGTTCGACGGCCCACGGGTTTCCCTGGACTTGGCCCTGGGTTATCCCGCGCGCGGCGTGCTGGAGAAGGTCCGCGCCCAGGTCTCCGAGCGCCTGCGCGCCATGCCCGGCGTCGAGCATGCCAGCGTCAACGTGTTCTCGAGGATCGTCCCGCACAGCGTGCAGCGCGGCGTGAAGCTCGTGCCCGGCATCAAGAACATCATCGCGGTCGCATCGGGCAAGGGCGGGGTCGGCAAGAGCACCACCGCGGTGAACCTGGCGCTCGCCCTCGCAGCCGAAGGCGCATCCGTCGGCATGCTGGATGCGGACATCTACGGCCCGTCGCAACCGCTCATGCTCGGCATCACGGGACGGCCGACCTCGCGCGACGGCAAGACCATGGAGCCCATGGAAGGCCACGGCGTGCAGGCGATGAGCGTGGGTTTCCTCATCGAGCAGGACACGCCGATGGTCTGGCGCGGGCCGATGGTGACCCAGGCGCTCGAGCAGCTCCTCACCGAGACGCGCTGGCGCGACCTCGACTACCTCGTTGTCGACCTGCCTCCCGGCACGGGCGACATCCAGCTCACCCTCGCGCAGAAGGTGCCGGTCACCGGCGCGGTGATCGTGACCACGCCGCAGGACATCGCCCTCATCGACGCGCGCAAGGGGCTCAAGATGTTCGAGAAGGTCGGCATTCCCATCCTGGGCGTGGTCGAGAACATGGCGATACACGTGTGCTCCAACTGCGGCCATGCCGAGCACATCTTCGGTGCCGGCGGCGGCGAGAAGATGTGCCGCGACTTCGACGTCGAGTTCCTGGGCGCGCTGCCGCTGGACATCCGCATCCGCGAGCAGGCCGATTCGGGCAAGCCCACGGTGGTCACCGACCCTGAGGGACCCATCGCCGCGATCTACCGCGACATCGCCCGCAAGGTGGCGGCGCGCATCGCGCGCCAGGCCGAGGATCGCTCGGGCGTCTTCCCGAAGATCGTGATCCAGAACAACTAGAACCGGCCGGGAGGGCCATGAGCATCAAGAGCGACAAGTGGATCCGCCGCATGGCGGGCGAGCACGGGATGATCGAGCCGTTCGAGGCGGGGCAGGTCCGCATCGTCGACGGTCGCAAGATCGTGTCTTATGGAACGTCCAGCTACGGCTACGACGTTCGATGCTCCCAGGAATTCAAGGTGTTCACGAATGTCTACTCGACCATCGTGGATCCGAAGAATTTCGATGAGAAGTCGTTCGTGGACATGAAGGGTGATATTTGCGTGATTCCGCCAAACTCGTTCGCGCTCGCCCGAACCGTCGAGTTCTTCCGGATTCCACGCAACGTTCTCGTGGTGGCGCTTGGAAAAAGTTCGTACGCGAGGTGCGGAATTGTGGTCAACGTAACCCCTTTGGAGCCCGAGTGGGAAGGCCACGTGACGCTCGAGTTCTCCAACACCACGCCGCTGCCCGCCAAGATCTACGCGAACGAAGGTGTCGCGCAGATGCTCTTCTTCGAGTCCGACGAGGTGTGCGAAACCTCGTACAAGGACCGCGGCGGCAAGTACCAGGGCCAGAAGGGCGTGACGCTGCCCAAGGTGTGACGGGGGTAACCTCCCACCCGGGAACAAAAGCGCTTTCCACGCGACAAAAAGTTGCGCGGGGCTTCGGCTTTTTGCCCTATACTTCGCGGCAATTTTTCCAGCGGAAGGAGGTCATCATGACAGGAGCGAGGAACTACTAGGCCGTGGTGCGGCCGGCCGCGTGCCGGCATGTGCACGCCTGTTTCCCATCCTTCATGCAGAGACCTCGATGCCCCGAACCGCGACGGTAAAGAAGCTTCGGCCCCAGCCGGAGTTCCCCCTCGATTCCCATCCCGAAGTCAGCCTCGACTTCACCCGCGTCAAGCAGTACCTGCAGAGGCATCCCTACCGCAAGCCCGTCCTGCTGGTGGATCTCGACATCGTGCGCGCCAAGACGCGGCGCTTCCGCACGGCGCTACCGCGCGTGCGCCCGCACTTCGCCGTCAAGGCCAATCCCGACCCCCGGGTGCTCAAGGTCCTGATCCAGGAAGGCGCCGGCTTCGAGATCGCCTCGATCGCGGAGCTGGACATCCTCATGAGCCTGGGCGTGCCGCCGGCCGAGGTCTTCTACTCCAACCCGATGAAATCGCGGCCCTACCTCGAATACGCGGCGTCCAGGGGCGTCGAGTGGTTCGTGGTCGACAGCGCCGAGGAGATCCGCAAGGTCCAGTCGGTCAAGGCCGACGCCAAGCTGTACCTGCGCATCGATGCGCCCAACATCGGCAGCGACTGGCCGCTCGCGGGCAAGTTCGGCGCCCACATGGGCGACGTGCCCGAGATGATCGACGCCGCGGTCGACTGCAAGGCCGACCTGGCGGGCGTGACCTTCCACGTGGGCTCCCAGTGCCTCAATCCCGAGAACTGGCGCGTCGGCATGGAGCGCGCCCGCAAGGTGTTCGCCTCGATGCGCGCCGTGGGCCTCCGGCCGCGCCTGCTCAACCTCGGCGGCGGTTATCCGGTGCGCCACGTGAAGCCGATTCCCTCGATCGAGACCATCGCCGACGTGATCAACAAGGAGCTGCGCCACTTCGGGCCCGAGGTGCAGGTGATCGCCGAGCCCGGCCGCTACCTGGTCTCCGACGCGGGCTATTTCATCTGCCGCGTGGTGGGCACAGCCACCCGCAACGACCAGCGCTGGATGTACTGGGATGCCGGCGTCTTCGGCGGGGTGATCGAGACGACCGAGGGCCTGCGCTACAACATATATACGGACCGCGACGGCGAGCCCGTGTCCTGGAACGTGGCCGGTCCCACGTGCGACTCGGTCGATGTCGTCATGCGCGAGGAGCTCTTCCCCGCGGACCTCCAGGAAGGCGACTTCATCTTCATCAAGAACGCCGGCGCCTATACCACCGCGTACGCGAGCAATTTCAACGGCTTCCCCCTGCCCGAGGTGGCCACGTTGGGAAGCTAGCGGTGGGCTTCGAACCGGCCCATGCGCAGTTCGAGGCACGTACCCGCGAGAGCTTCGCGCGCCAGGGGATCATGGGCCTGCTCGGCGCAAGCCTCGATGCGGTCGAGCCTGGGCGCGTGCAGATCTCCTTGCCGTTCCGCGCCGAGCTTTCGCAGCAGCACGGCTTCTTCCACGCCGGCGTGATCTCCACCATCGCCGATTCGGCCGGCGGCTACGCGGGCTTTACGCTTTTCCCCGCGGACGCAGGCGTGCTCACCGTGGAGTTCAAGGTGAACCTGCTCGCCGCCGCCGACGGCGAGCGCGCCATTGCCGCCGGCGAGGTGATCCGGGCCGGGCGGACGCTCACGGTCTGCCGCCTCGACGCTTGGGTGGAAAAGCAGGGCAAGCGCGTGCATTGCGCCACCGGAATGCAGACGCTCATGTGCCTCGTCGGGCGCGCCGGCGTCGCCGGCTGAGCCCGCCATGGCTCAGGACTTCTGGGCCTCGAGCGGTTACCGGCTGCTGCGGCGCGAGGAGACCGGGCTCGCCGCCACGGCGCAATGGCTCGGGACCTTTCTCGACCGCGACGAGCTGCGTCCTCCCGACGATGCCGGGCCGCGCGAGGCCGCGATGCATCGCCGACTGCGCGCGAACCCGCTGGCGGCAGTCTCTGCGGAAGCGCTGGCCGACATGGAAGACCCCGATGCGCGCGACAACTGGCGCGAGTTCCTGCGCTTTCGCGACCGCGTTCTCGAATTCCCCACCCTCGAGGCCTGCTACCTCGACCTCTTCCGCCGCAAGGAAGTCGACCTCGCGCCGCCTTTCGTGGATGCCCTGGTTCGCGCGATAGTCCGCGGCTTCCTCGAAGGCACGCAGGACGCCTGGCTGTGCCGCGCCGGCGAGCTTTTCTTCCGCCGCCAGCGCATCGCCACCGAAGGCGGCCGGGTGCTGGCCGCCGACGCGGCCACGCTGGAGGTTTTCAACGAGACCGGCGGGTTCGGCAACGTGGGACGGCTGCTGCGCCAGCAGAACACGCCGGTGCCCGAAGTGAAGATGGACGTGCTTTCCCACGAGAACGCGCCGCTCTATTTCATGCGCGACGAGCTGCATGGCTTCGTCCTCGACATCACCGCCGGGGGAGAGGGGGCGGCGGCGCTCGCCCGGGTGCTGGAGCGCTGGATGGCCCACATGGCGGGGGTGGCCGTCACGATCGAGCCGCTCGCGCGCATCGATGATGAGCGCTGGCGCTGGCACGTGGGCCTGGATGTCGATTCGACGGCGCTGCTGAATGCGCTGTATCGCGGCGAGGAGGTCGCACCCACGGAGCTCGAGCGCATGGCGCTGCTCTTTCGCATGCGCGCGCAGGAGCCGGTCATGCCGCAGCTCGGCGACCGCCCGGTCTACCTGGGCCTCGCTTGCCGCCCGGACCGCACGCTCAAGCTCAAGCCGCAGAACCTCCTCGCCAACCTTCCGCTCGCCCTTGCGGGCTGAAGGGCAGCCCGCGGCCCCCGGGGGGCGCCTTTCACCGCGGGGTAAAATCGGACATCCCACAGGAGCCGCAGAATGACATCGATGCAGAGCACGGGCACTTTCATGCTGAGCAAGGAGATCGAATTGCTCATGGCCGAGCGCGCGAAGCTGCTGCGCGTGGCGGGCGCCGCGGCGCAGTTCGTCGCGGTCATGGAGAGCCGCAACCTTCCCGAGACGGTCGCGACCGAGGCCGAGATCCTCGCCGAAAGCGTGAACGCGCTGCCCGAGGACACCCTCAAGGACGCGCTCGTCTCCATCTCCACCACGACCGCCGAATAGCGGAGGCAGCCATGGACCAGGACCGTTTCAACATGAGCATCCGCAAGTTCCTCAAGCACGTGGGCGTGCATTCGCAGCGCGAGATCGAGGCGGCGGTGACCAAGGCCATCGAGACGGGCCGGCTGAAGGGCAACGAGAAGCTGCCCGCGACCATGACGCTTCGCGTAGCCGGCGTGGACCTCGAAGTCACGTTCAAGGACGACGTGGAGCTCGAATGAACGACGTCTCGGCGCCGGCCGCAGTCACCTACGCGGATGTGCAGGCGGCAGCCGCGCGCCTGGAAGGGGTGGCGCACCGCACTCCGGTCGCCACTTCGCGCACCTTCGACGAACGCGCCGGCTGCTCGGCTTTCTTCAAGTGCGAGAACCTGCAGCGCATGGGAGCGTTCAAGTTCCGCGGGGCATACAACGCGCTCGCGGTGCTGTCGCCCGCGGAGAAGAAGCGGGGCGTCGTGGCATTTTCCTCCGGCAACCACGCCCAGGCCGTGGCTCTCGCCGGTCGGCTGCTGGGCGTACCCGCCACCATCGTCATGCCCGCGGATGCGCCCACGGTGAAGGTGGCGGCCACTCGCGGCTATGGCGCCGAAGTGGTGCTGTACGACCGCGCCAAGGGCGAGGACCGCGCGCAGGTCGCGGCCCGCATCGCCGCCGAGAAGGGCGCAGTCGTCATTCCGCCGTTCGACCATCCTGCCGTGGTCGCCGGCCAGGGAACCGCGGCCAAGGAGCTGGTCGAGCAAGCCGGTGCGCTCGACTACCTCTTCGTCTGCACGGGGGGCGCCGGCTTGCTTTCCGGCTGTGCCATCGCGGCCGGCCACCTGTCGCCGGGCATCAAGGTCATCGGCGTCGAGCCGGCCGCCGGCGACGACGCGGCGCGGTCCTTCCGCAGCAAGAGCCTCGTCACCATCGACGTGCCACAGACGATCGCCGACGGGGCGCGCACGCAGTCCCTCGGCACGATCACCTTCCCCCTCGTGCTGCGCCACGTCCACGACATCGTCACCGTCACCGACGAGCAGGTCGTCGATGCCATGCGCTTCCTGTGGGAGCGGATGAAGCTCGTGGTGGAGCCTACCGGCGCGCTCGCGACCGCCGCGGTGCTGGGCGGCACGCCGGATGTGCGCGGCAGGCGCGTGGGCATCATTTTGTCCGGCGGCAACGTCGACCTGAAGGCGATGGCGACGCTCTTCGCTTGAGCGCGCTGCCGCACCTCGGTGCGGCAGTTCGCCGGCGCGGCAACGCCGCGATGCGCGGCGCGGGACGCGCGCTCCTGCGCCTGCTGGGCTGGCGCATCGAAGGCGAGCTTCCCGACCTTCCCAAGTTCGTCATCGCAGTCGGCCCGCACACTTCCAACTGGGATTTCATCGTGGGCGCGGCAGCGATGTTCGCGCTCGACTTGCGGCTAGCCTTCCTGGGCAAGCACACCTTGTTCCGTGGCCCGCTCGGGCCCTTGATGCGATGGATGGGCGGCATTCCCGTGGATCGCTCGAGCGCCCACGGATTGGTGGGCGAGGCGGTCGCGGCTTTCGGGCAGGTCGACCGCCGGATACTGGCGATCGCCCCGGAGGGCACGAGGCGCCGTGTGGGGCGCATGCGCTCCGGCTTCCTGCATATTGCCCGTGGTGCCGGCGTGCCCGTGGTGCTGGCGGCGCTGGACTACGGTGCGCGCGCCGTGCGCCTGGGCCCTTGCCTGGTTCCCGCGGAGGACACGCAAGGGGAGCTCGCGCGCGTCGAGGCGTTTTTCGCTGCCGTGAAGGGAAGGCATCCACGCTGAGCCGGAGGCACGAGCTAAAACGCCGGCGCGAGCGCCGGCGTTTTTTTCGTACGAGCCTCGCTCGTCAGTCGGCGAACTTGCCCGCCTTCTCGATGATCGGCTTCCACTTGGCGATCTCGGCCTTGAGGTGCGCCTGCAACGCCTCCGGCGTCTGCTTGTCCTTCGGGAACGTGACCGCGCCCAGCTCGGTGTATTTCTGCTTCACCGTCGGATCCGCGAGCGCGTCCTGCAGCGCCTTCACCAGCTTGTCGATCACGGGCTTGGGCGTGCCCTTCGGCGCGTAGAGGCCATGCCAGATGCCGACCCCGCCGCCCTTGATGCCCGCCTCCTGCAGCGTCGGCACGTCCGGCAGCGACGGGATGCGCGCGCTGGAGGTGATGCCATAGGCCTTCACCTTGCCGCCCTTGATCTGGCCCGTCGTGCTGGTGGTCTGGTCGCACATGAAGTCCACCTGGCCGCCGACGAGGTCGTTCATCGCCGGTCCCGTGCCCTTATACGGCACGGTGAGCACGTCGGTGCCGATGGCGCTCATGAAGAGCAGCCCGCACAGGTGCGAGGCGGCCCCGATGCCGGCATTGGCATAGCTGATCTTGTCCTTGTTGGCCTTGATGTACGCGACCAGCTCCTTCATGTCCTTCGGCGGCAGGCCGGGCTTGCCGATGATCGTCATCGGCACCTCGTTGATGAGGCCGATGTACTCGAAGTCGGCGAGCGGGTTGAACCGCAGCTGCCGGTAGAGCGTCGGCGTGGTCGCCATGCCGATGTGGTGGATGAGGATGGTGTAGCCGTCGGGCTTGGCGTTCTTCACCTGCTCGGGGCCGATGAGGCCGCCCGCGCTGGGCTTGTTCTCGACCACGACCGTCTGGCCAAGGGGCTTGGTCATGGCTTGCGCGAGCACGCGCGCGACCGTGTCGGTCGGGCCGCCGGCGGCGTAGGGCACGACCATGTTGATCGTGCGGGTGGGATAGTCCTGGGCCCAGGCCGAGGCGCAGGCGGCGGCCGCGAGGCCGATCAGCAGCTTCTTGAACATTCGATTCTCCTGGTGGCGAAACTGGGGTGAGGCGGCATGCAACCCACAATTATAATCAGGCGCCGAAAGCAAGTTCCCGACCATGAGCCTCGCAGCCCTCCTCGCCAGCATGCTTGCCCAGTACGCCTACCCGGCGCGCGGGCGGCTGCCCTTGCTGGCGCTCTACGGGCGGTTGTGCCTGTCCACCGCCAAGCGCCTCAATTCGGGAGATCGCAACTCCGGCATCCTCGCGTGGTTCGTGCTGATGGCCGCCGTCCTCGTGCCGCTTGCCCTGGTGTCGGCGGCCTTGGGCGCCATGCACGCGTTCCTCGTGTGGCTGCTGGAAGTCGCTTTCCTGTATGCCACGCTGCGCTTCCTCGCTACGACCGGAAGCCTTTCGGGGATCGAGAAGGCATTGCGCGAGGGCGATGTGTCGGCCGCGGCCAACTTGCTGGGGCAGTGGCGCGGGGAGCCGGTCGAAGGCGAGGACGCCGGCGCCATCGCAAGGCTTTCGGCCGAGCAGGCCCTGCGCGAGGCGCACCACGGCACCTTCGGCCCGCTCTTCTGGTACCTCGTCCTGCCCGGCCCGCTCGGGCTCGTCGCCTATCCCCTGGCGCTTCGCGCCGCGCAAAGCTGGGAGCACCTCGTCGATCCCGAGGACCGCGATTTCGGCTGGTTCGCGGCGCGGGCCTTCCACTTGATCGACTGGATCCCGCAGCGCCTGACCGCCTTCGCCTTCGCGGTCGTGGGCAACTTCGAGGACGCGCTTTTCTGCTGGAGATCGCAAGCTGCCGGTTGGGTTCGCCCTGAGGAAGGCATCGTGCTGGCGAGCGGCGCGGGAGCTCTCGGCGTGCGCCTGGGCGAGCCCGTACCCACAGCCGAAGGACTCTCGCCCCGACCTGCGCTGGGCCAGGGAGAGCTTGCCGGCGAAGACGCCCTCGCGAGCCTGGGCGGGCTGCTGTGGCGAGCGCTGGTGCTGTGGTTGCTGGCCTTCCTGCTCGCCGCGGCCCTGCAGGCGACCTGACGCGCTCTGGCAGCAGGACCTTTCCGGTACACTCCGCTGCAATTCGAGGGGCCCGACCGCGGCCCAAACCAGGAGGATTTCCCATGCTCGTGAAGACCCGCGTCCGCCTCGCGCTCGCCGCGGCGGCAGTGGCGCTCGCCGCGCCCGCGTTCGCCGTCGATTCGGTGAAGATGATGATTCCCGCCAATCCCGGCGGAGGCTGGGACAGCACCGGCCGAGAGCTCGGCAAGGCGATGATCGCCTCGGGCGCAGTGAAGAACGTGCAGTACGACAACAAGGGGGGCGCCGCCGGCACCATCGGCCTTGCGCAATTCGTGAACTCGTCGAAGGGCGACCCCGGGGCCCTGCTCATGGGCGGCATGGTGATGGTGGGCGGCATCATCCAGAACAAGTCCGCGGTGAACCTTTCCCAGGTCACGCCGGTCGCGCGCCTCACCTCGGAATGGGAAGTGATCGTCGTTCCCGCCAACGGGCCGAAAACGCTCAAGGAGCTGCTCGACAAGTTCAAGGCGAACCCCGGCAGCGTCTCCTGGGGCGGCGGCAGCGCGGGCGGCACGGACCACATCCTCGCCGGCATGATCGCCAAGGCGATCGGCGTCGAGCCCGCCAAGGTGAACTACGTGCCCTTCAAGGGCGGCGGCGAAGCGGTGTCGGCCATCATCGGCGGGCACGTCACCGCCGGCGTCTCGGGCCTCTCGGAATTCGCGCAACACATCAAGGCGGGCAAGATGCGCGCCCTCGCCGTGTCTTCTCCCAAGGCGATCGATGGCATCCCCTCGCTCAAGGAGCAGGGCGTGGACGTGGAGCTTTCCAACTGGCGCGGCATCTTCGCCGCGCCCGGCATCAGCAAGGCGCAGCGCGACGAGCTGGTGAAGGCGGTCGAGAAGGCGGTGAAGAGCCCCTCGTGGCAGGAATCGCTCAAGAAGCAGGACTGGACCGACTTCTTCCTCGCGGGCGACGCCTACGGCAAGTACGTGGAAGACGAGAACAAGCGGCTGGGAGAGATCCTGGGCCAGCTTTCGCTCGGCAAGAAATAACGGTCCCGTGCAGCCCTCTCTGCCGCCGGGGAGGGCTGCGAACGTGCGACGCAGGGCGCGTCGCGGGGACAGCCGATGATGAAAGGGCACTTGTGGGTCGCGGCCGCCCTTTTCTGCCTGGGCGGCCTCATCTACTGGGGCTCCTATGAGCTGCCGACCGGCGGCGGCTACGCGCAGGTGGGCCCCGGCGTCGTGCCGCGCATCGTCGCCGGGTTCATGTTGCTCGTGGGCGCGCTGCTGCTTCGCGAGGCGTTCACGGGCGGCTTCCGCGGCCTCGACGAAGCCGAGGAGCGTGGGCGCGGCATGGACTGGGCCGCTTTCGCGTGGATCGGAGCGGGGCTCGTCGCTTACGGCCTGCTCATCGAACGCCTCGGATTCGTGCTTTCCTCTGCAGTACTGTTCGCGATGGTCGCGCGCGGCATGGCGAGCCGGCGCTGGGCCCTCAACCTCGCCATCGGCCTCGTCCTGGCGATTGCGATCTTCGCCATCTTCAATTACGGCCTGGGCCTCACGCTCCCCGCGGGCGTGCTGAAGCCCCTGCTCGCCTAGCCATGGACGCCTGGGCGCAACTGATGCAGGGCTTCCAGGTGGCCCTCTCGCTGCAGAACCTGCTGTGGTGCCTGGTGGGTTGCATGCTCGGTACCGCGGTAGGGGTGCTGCCCGGAGTGGGCCCGGCGGTGACCGTAGCGCTGCTGTTGCCCATCACGACCAAGGTCGATGCGAGCGGCGCGCTCATCATGTTCGCGGGCATCTACTACGGCGCGATGTATGGCGGCTCGACCACCTCGATCCTGCTGAAGACTCCCGGCGAGAGCGCCACCATCGTGACGGCGATGGAGGGCAACGAGATGGCCAAGCGCGGCCGCGCCGGGCCGGCGCTCGCGACCGCCGCCATCGGGTCGTTCGTCGCCGGCACGCTCGCCACCGTGGGCCTCACCTTCCTGTCGCCCCTCGTGGTCCAGCTGGGGCTCAAGTTCGGGCCGCCGGAATTCTTCGCCCTGATGGTGCTGGCCTTCACGACGGTGTCGGCGGTGCTCGGTTCCTCGACGCTGCGCGGGCTGGCGAGCCTTTCGCTGGGCCTCGCCATCGGGCTCGTCGGCATCGACAACCAGACCGGGCAGGCGCGCTTCGCCTTCGGCACCCCGCAGCTGCTCGACGGCATCGAGGTGGTGACCGTCGCGGTCGGCCTCTTCGCCGTCGGCGAGACGCTCTATTTCGCTTCCAAGCTGCGTGCGACCGAGGAGCGGGTCGAGGCGATCCGTGGCTCGATCTGGATGCGCGTGGACGACTGGCGGCGCTCGATCGGGCCGTGGATCCGCGGCACGTTCATCGGCTTTCCCTTCGGCACCATTCCCGCCGGCGGGGCCGAGATCCCGACTTTCCTCTCCTATGCCGTGGAGAAGAAGCTTTCGAAGCACCCCGATGAATTCGGCCAGGGCGCCATCGAAGGCGTGGCCGGGCCCGAGGCGGCGAACAATGCCGCCTCCACCGGGACGATGGTGCCGCTGCTCACCCTGGGGCTTCCCACCTCGGCCACGGCGGCGATCCTGCTCTCGGCGTTCCAGCAATACGGGCTGCAACCGGGGCCGCTGCTCTTCGAGGCGAATGCGGCGCTCGTCTGGGGCCTCATCGCGAGCTTCTATGTCGGAAACGTGATGCTGCTGGTGCTCAACCTGCCGCTGGTCGGCCTGTGGGTGAAGCTGCTGCGCATACCGCGGCCGCAGCTCTACGCGGGGATTTTGGTGTTCGCGACGATGGGCGTGTACGGCATGCGCCAGTCCGCTTTCGACGTGTTCCTCCTGTACGCCATAGGGCTTCTCGGCTTCGTCATGACGCGCTACGGCTTTCCTGCGGGGCCGGTGATCGTCGGCATGATCCTGGGACCGCTTGCCGAGGAGCAGCTGCGGCGCTCGCTCGCGATCAGCGAGGGCAGCTGGAGCGTCTTCGCCACGCGGCCGATATCGGCGGGCCTGCTCGCCGTGACCGCCATCGTCCTGTTGCTGCCTTTGGTCCTGCGCGCCCTGCGCAGGCGAACCTCGAAAGCATGATGGAACAACGCTTCGACCGCTTCTACCGCTACGACGAGCTCACCCGCATCCTGCAAGGCTTCGCCGAGCGCGCGCCCCATCTCTTTGCCGTCGAGTCGATCGGCAGGAGCCACGAGGGCCGCGACATCTGGCTGGTCACCGCAACCCAAGCCGCGACAGGCGCCGCGCGCGACAAGCCCGCTTTCTGGATCGACGGCAACATCCACGCGGCCGAGCTCACCGCATCCACCGCGTGCCTGCATTACCTGCACGCGCTCGAGCGCGGCTACGGCCGGGACGGGCAGGTGACGCGGCTCCTCGACTCGCGCGCGCTCTACGTATGCCCGCGCATCAACCCCGACGGCGCCGAATGGGCGCTCGCCGACAAGCCGAAGTACATCCGCTCCTCGACACGCCCCTATCCGTTCGACGAGGATCCGGTCGATGGGCTCAATGTCGAGGACGTGGACGGCGACGGGCGCATCCTTTCCATGCGCATCGCCGATCCCAACGGCGGCTGGAAGGAGCACCCGGAGGATGCGCGCCTCATGATTCCGCGCGACCCGGTGGAATCGGGCGGGAATTACTGGCGCATCGTCCCCGAGGGAACGCTCTTGGCCTACGACGGGATCGAGATCCGCCTCAATCGCGACAAGCAGGGCCTGGACCTCAACCGCAATTTCCCCTCGGGATGGCGCCAGGAGTTCCAGCAGCAGGGCGCCGGGCCCTATCCCACGTCGGAGCCCGAGGTGCGCGCGGTGGTGGATTTCATCGTGAAGCATCCCAATATCGGTGCCGGCGTGAGCTTCCACACGCATAGCGGCGTGATCCTGCGGCCGTTCTCCACCGAGCCGGACGACAACATGCACGCCGAGGACCTGTGGCTCTACAAGGCCTTCGGCAAGAAGAGCACCGAGCTCACCGGCTACAGGAACATCTCGATCTTCCACGACTTCAAGTACCACCCGAAGCAGGTGATCACCGGCGGCTTCGACTGGATCTACGAGCACCTGGGACAATTCTTCTGGACGGTGGAGATCTGGGCGCCGGCCAAGGAAGCGGGCATCGAGGACTACCACTTCATCGACTGGTACCGCGAGCATCCGCCCGAGGACGACCTGAAGCTGCTTCGCTGGAGCGACCGCGAGCTCGACGGCACGGGCTACGTCACGTGGTATCCGTTCGAGCATCCACAGCTGGGCAGCGTGGAGCTGGGCGGATGGAACAAGCTGGGCGTCTTCCGCAACCCGCCTGCGAAGTACCTCGAGCGGGAGGTGAAGCGTTTTCCCGGATGGCTCACCTGGCAGGCGCTCACGTTGCCGAAGCTCGAGCTGCTGCGCACGGACGTGACACGGTTGGGCGAGGACTCCTGGTGCGTGCGGATCGCCGTTCACAACACCGGATACCTGCCCGCTTACGTCACGAAGCGCGCACTCGAGCGCAAGGTCGTGCGCGGGGTCGTCTACGAGATCGCCCTGCCCCCGGGCGCGAAGCTCGCCGGCGGCAAGGCGCGCGTGGAAGGCGGCCATCTCGAGGGGCGTGCCAGCAAGCCCTCCCTGCAAGCGTTCCTGCCCAACCCCGAGCTCACCGGCGATCGCGGGCAGTGCGAATGGACCGTTCGGGCCACGCCCGGCAGCGTTGTAACGCTCACCGCACGGCACGACCGCGCCGGCAAGGTGTCCACCGAAGTGACCCTGGCGTAGCCCGCGCCGCTCCGGCGCAACTCGCGTGCTACGCTGTTTTTTCTCCGTCGCCACGGAGGTTTCATGGCCGTCACCCGTCCCGCCGCCGTCTCCGGCATGTTCTATCCGGGGGAGCCTTCGGCGCTCGCCGCCGAGGTGGCCTCCTACCTGGCAGATGTGACGACGAGCGCCCCTGCGACACCGCCGAAGGCCATCATCGCCCCGCATGCGGGGTACATCTACTCGGGCGCGATCGCGGCATCTATCTATGCGCGGCTGCGTCCGCTGCAGGGCTCGGTGAGGCGCGTGGTACTGGCCGGGCCGGCGCATCGAGTCTTGGTGCGTGGCGCGGCGGTGACCTCCGCGTCCGCGTTCGATACGCCGCTGGGGCCGGTGGCGGTCGACGTGGAGGCCACGGCGCTGCTGCGCGAGCTGCCTTTCGTCGAGGTGAGCGATGCGGCGCACGCCCGAGAGCACTCGCTCGAGGTGCACCTTCCATTCCTGCAATCGGTGCTCGGCGAATTCCGGCTCGCTCCCGTGGTCGTCGGCGATGCCACACCCGATCAGGTAGCGTCTATCTACGACCTTCTCTGGGGCGGCGACGAGACGCTCATCGTCGTGAGCTCGGACATGTCGCATTACCTGAGATACGACGAGGCGCGGCTGCGCGATGGCCGCACCGCCCGGGCCATCCTCGACTTGCGCGACGAGCTCGAGCCCGAGGAAGCGTGCGGAGCCGCCCCGATCAACGGCCTGCTGCGCGTCGCGCGCCGCCGCGGGCTACGCCCCGAACAGGTGGACCTGCGCAACTCCGGCGACACCGCGGGCGATCGCGATCGCGTCGTGGGCTACGGCGCCTTCGCCTTCCATGCGCCCGTCGCAGGTGCGTGAGTCCGACCGGGGCACGGTGCTCCTCGCCATCGCGAGGGAGGCGATACACGTCCCCGGACCC
>Ga0196977_1000011_pt1 | contig 211052 bp, 200 predicted proteins | sample S3v_1013CmetaG_FD_148634 | JGI IMG/M metagenome (GOLD analysis project Ga0196977, IMG submission 148634) | Soil microbial communities from Anza Borrego desert, Southern California, United States - S3+v_10-13C | ecosystem: Environmental > Terrestrial > Soil > Desert | place: USA: California...
GTCAGATCACCAGGAAGTCGCTGGCCGCGAGCGTCGGATTGCCCTGCAGCGTCGCGAACAGCACGGCGGCGCCGGCCCCGTTGCCGTCGGCATCGTAGAAGAGTTGGCCGGTGCTGCTGTCGTAGATGATCCGGTCGTCCGCGTCGGCTGCGGCCGTGCCCACCACGAAGGCATTGGCGCTGAGCGCGCCGGGGCCGCCGATCTGGGTGAACACCGCATCGTCGAGGGCGATCTTGTCGGTGCCGGCCTCGAAGTCGGCGATCAGGTCGAAATTGCCGCCGCCGAGCGCGCTGGTGAAGGCGAAATTGTCCGCGCCGCCGAAGCCGATCAGCACGTCGTGGTCCGTCCCGCCGTCCAGCGTGTTCGCGCCGTTATTGCCCAGCACATACTGGCCGGCATCGTTGCCGGTAAGGTCGATCGCGTCCGTGCCGGCGGTGAAGCCGGTCGACAGCCATTCGATCGACTGGCCCGCCGCCAGCGCGTAGCTGGCAGTGGCGACGACAGCGTCGAAGCCCTCGCCGGCATTCTCGAAGGCGAGATCGCCCGCATCGTCGACGACGAAGATATCGTCGCCGGCAAAGCCGACCATCACGTCCGCGCCGCCGCCGCCGTCCAGCGTGTTGGCGCCGTTATTGCCGATCAGGAAATTGGCGATCCCGTTGCCGGTGAGGTTGATCGCCCCGGTGCCGGCGGTGAAGGAGGTCGACAGCCACTCCACCTCCGAGCCCGACGCCAGCGCATAGCTGGCGTCGGTGAGCACGACATCGAAGCCCTCGCCCGCATTCTCGAGAACCTGGTCGGACGCGTCCACGACATGGAAGAAGTCGTCACCGCCGAGCCCGGTCATGATGTCGCCGCCCCCGCCGCCGTCGAGGACATCGTTGCCGCCGCCGCCGTTCAGATTATCGGCCCCGCCATTACCGAACAAGATGTCGTCGCCGGCGCCGGTGGTGATCGTGTCGGCGCCGTTCGCCGCGATCACCGTGATCCCCTCGGTGCCCGCAGGCGTGTAGGTCACGTTCTGAACTGCGCCGGCCTGGGCGATCACCGTCAGGCCGGTCACGTGATAGTTGAAGGTGCCGCTATAGCTGCCCGCCGCAAGCCGGACATTGTCGTCCGCAACGGCTTCGTCCAGCGCCGCCTGGAGACCGGCAAAGGCGGTGGCCCCCACCAGCAGGTTGCGCTGGCCAGTGCCGTCGATGACGATCTCGGTGCGCTGGAGGAAATCGTTGCCCTCCGTGGACGTGATCACCCAGCCGAGGACCGTATCGGTGAACATGAGGTCCGGGTCGAGGTAGACGGCAGTATCGATGCCGGCCTCGCCGTCGATCAGGTCGTTGCCGGCATCGCCGCTGAGCAGGTCGTCGCCGCCGCCGGCCAGGATCGTGTCATTGCCGCCGAAGCCGCTGATGATATCAGCCGCACCCGTTCCCAACAGCGTCTCAGCGAAATCGCGGTAGTCGAAGCTGGCCACGCCCGGATCGTGATCCGACAGGCGCGGGCTGGCGTCAGGGCCCGTCCCCTGGGCATTATAGCCGGTATTGATGTGAACGACGTCATAGGTGGCGACGTTGCTCAGGAGGCCGTTGGCGATGACGTGATCGATCGCCTGGCTCCGGCCGTCGAACGTATAGGTGTAGCGTTCGGCCTCCGGCAGGGTCAGGGTGAGATTGTCGAAGCGGGTGCCGCCGACGCGTGCCGCGCCGTCCGCCAGCGTGTAACCGGTGACCGTCGTGAGAGGCCGGTAGAAGTAGAAATCATTGAAGTCGCCGCCGGCGACGATGCCGGCGCCGGTGCCGCTGCTCTCGATCAGGTTGAGCACGGCATAAATGTCCTGCGCGACCTGATTACGCTGCGCCCAGCCGCTATTGTCAGGGTCGCCGGTTTCAAGATTCTGGTTGACCTGCCAGAACTCGCCCGAGCCGCCCTTGGCCGGCAGGTGGTTGGCGGTGACGTAGACGGTGTTGCCGTTGAAGGTGAACTCGCCGAGCAGCGAGCGGCGGGTGCCCGCCCAGTCGCTCGGATTGATCTCGCCGCCGCCGACCATGTTATCGGAGAAGGCGATCAGATCGCCCGCGTCGCGGACGCCGTCACCGATCCGGTCGGTATAGGCGCGGCGCTCGGCCAGGGTCGCATTGGCGTCGAGGTCGCCGAGCTGGACCCGGTCGGTATTGTAGAGGAAGCCGACGCGGATGTTGCCGCCCGGCTCGCCGCCCTCGCTGCCATTCGGCTCCTCATCCACCCACTGATAATGCTTGCCGGTGGCGGCGTTCACCGCGTCGACCAGCATCTGCCAGGTCAGGGAAGCGTCCCTGCTGCCGGCCCCCGGGCCGTTATTGTCCTGAATTTCCTCGATACAGATGATGTCCGGGGACTTGAGGTTGTTGGCGATTGCGTCGGCGAGGCCCGTGAACTTGGCGGGATTGTCGAGGGCATCGAGATTCTCGACGTTGAAGGTGGCGACGGTCAGGCTGCGCGGATCGGCGCCGAGCGCCGTCGTCTCACGCTCCGGAATGCCGCCATTGACGAAGCCGCCCGGCTCCATGCCCGTGACGAACAGCTTGCGGTCGGTGAAGTCGAAATCGATGATCCCGGTGACGTCGCCGAGCAGGTCGCCCATCGTCGCATTCTGCAACAGGTCCGCCGGAGGCGCGGTCGCGAAATCGGTGAAATCGAGCTCGATGACGTCCGGATTGACGTCGCCGTCATGGAGGTGGCGACCGCCATGATTGGTATCGTCGCCCGTCTCCGGCGTGTCGGGCGGCCCGATCGGCGGATCGCCGGCGATCGTATAACCGCCGCGGCTGTTGATCTGGTCGGGGTTCGCGCTGTCCAGCGAATAGGCCTGCAGGATCGGACGGCCGCCCGAGGTAGAGACGAAGCCGTCGGCGACGACCATGTCGGGGATGGTGACGAGCATGCCCTCGACGGCCTCGAAATATGAGAGCGCGTAGACCGAGGCGTCGAACGTATCCCCGGCGCCGTCAGAGGAATCGAAATAATCGGGGGTGACGCCGGTCAAGACCTCATTCGGCATGTTGGTGAGCGTCAGCGTCAGCTGGGTCAGCGAATTGCCCTGGCTGATGACCGACAGCCCGGTCGGGTTGACGAGCACGGTGCGCGGCATCGAGCTGAACGCCTGATATTCCATGACATTGGCGCTGACCTGGACAAGGTCGCCGACCGTCACGCCCGAGACGACGTTGCCGACGCCTGCATCGTTGCGGGTCATCACGAAGATGCCTTCGGACGTGTAGGTGTTGCCGTCCCAGTCGGTGAATTCCTCGGTCAGGTAATAGCCCTGGCGCTGGCCGACATTGTCGACCGCGGTGACGACCGCGCGGACGATGACGGTCGCGCTCGAGGCCACGTTGAAGCTGTGAATGCCTTCCGCAGCGAGGATGGGGCTGAAATAGGACGTGCCCTGGATGTCATGGATGAAGATCGGATCGTCGCTGGCGATGGTGCCGATGCCGATGCCGTCGGTGATCAGCGCGTTGTTCGTGGCGTTGCTGAGCAGGACCTGGAGAGTCTCGCTGAGCTCGGACTCGGTGTCGCCGTTGACCGTGACCGAGACCGTGACGGTATCGCTCATCTGCCCCGCGGCAAAATTCACCGTCCCGCTGGCTGCAATATAATCGCTGCCCGCGGTCGCCGAGCCGTCAGCCGTCTGCCAGTCGACGGAGAAGGCATCCGTGCCTCCGGTCCGCGTGACGGTGAAGGTCATCAGAACCGTGCCTGCATCGCCCTCGACGACGGTGACGTCGTTGATCGTCACCAGCGGCGGCGGGCCGTCATCGTTGACGATGGTGCCGGTGGCGGTGCCGTCGGCGATGGTCCCGCCGCTGACGTTCGACAAGGTGACCGTGAAATTGTCGTCGCCCTCGGGGTTGAGGTCGCCCTGGACGTTCAGAGTGATGGTCTGACTGGTCTCGCCGTCGGCAAAGCTGACCTGGCCGGTGAACAGCTGGCCCGCGACGAAATCAGCGGCATTCGCATCGAACGGCCCGCTGCCGAAATTGACCGTATAATTGGCGGTGACCGGGCCGGCCGAGGAGCCGTTGCGGGTCACGGTGAAGGTGATCGGGGTGGTGCCGGCATCGCCCTCGAACACCGCGGCGTTGGCGATCGAGAGGCTCGGCTGGCTGACCTGGCTGCTGACGATAATGTCGTCGATGCCGACCCATTCGTCGTTGCCGGCCGCATTGACGGTCATGATTCGGATTTCGAGCGTCGACGCATTGTTGGCGCCGGGCGGCAGGATGACGTCGAGCGCGGTGACCTGGGTGGCGCTGCCGCCCGTCGTCACATCCGAGAAATTGCCGCCAGGGACGTTGGTCCAGCTGCCGTTCGGATCGGTCCGATACTGGACGTTGACCTGCTGAGCGGCATTGTCGGACGTGGTGTCGATGTCGCGCAAACTGGCCTGAAGGCGAATATCCGCCCGGCCGGTGGCGTCCATGTAGAGGACGATGCTGGGGGCATCGGCGGTGCCGGAGCCCTGAAGGCCGATCGTCGGATCGGCGAGCTCAAATTCGCCGACACCGCCGGATGTGCTGGTCGTGGCGCTCAGGTTGGCGATGACGTCGACGGCCCCCAAGGCCGGGCCCGTCAGCGTCCGCGGATCGACATTCGTCGGGCTGGCGGCGTCGATGTCGCCGAGATAGCCGATGATATAGGGAACGTCGCTCCAATTGTCGTTGAAGGCGATCCGGCTGGTGTCGGTCCAATGTTCCTCGAAAGTCCCGGAGGCGAGCGAGAAATATTGCGGGCCGTCGTCATTGGTGATCGTGCCGGTGGCGCTGCCGTCGCCGATCGCGGTGCCGACCGGATTGGATAGGGTGACGGTCAGCGTCTCGTTCGCTTCGGAGATGTCGTCGCCGATCACTGGGACGAGGATCGTCTTGCTGGTCTCGCCGGCGGCGAAGCTCAGCTGGCCGCTGAGCGCGAGATAGTCCTGGCCGGCGACCGCGCTGCCGTCGGCGGTGGCGAAATCCACGGTGGTCGTTCCCGCGGCAGGCAAGGTCAGGCTGACGGTGAAGGAAAGATAGGTGACGCCGTTGTCGCCCTCGACGATCGCCGCATCCGCGATCGAGACGGCCTGGGTGACGTCATTGTCGATGATCGTGCCTGTGGCCGTGCCGGTGCCGATCACGCCGCCGACGGGATTGGACAGGACGATGCTGAAGAATTCGTCCGGCTCGTCGTCGAGGTCGCCGCGCACGGGCACGCGGATTTCCTTCATGGTCTCGCCGACGCCGAAGACGACCTGGCCCGTGGTCGTGACATAGTCGTTGTCGAAGCCGGTGGTGGTCGCCAGGGCGGTGCCGTTCACCGTCGTGAAATTGACCGTCACGAAGCCGCTGGTCGGCGCCTGCGAGAGCGTGACGATGAACACCATGTCCTTGGTGTTGGGCGGATCGACCTCGGTGTCCTGGGCATTGGCGATCGAAATCACCGGGGTGTCGTCGTTGGTGATCGTGCCGGTGGCGTCGTCATTGGCGCCGATGTTGGTGGTGACGGTGCCGTCGGTGTTGCTCGCGGTGGTGAGGGTGAGGGTAAAGCTCTCATCGGCCTCGATGGTGACGTCGCCCTGGACGTTGACCGTCACCGTCGCGCTGGCCTGCCCGGCGGGGATGGAGCCGCTGAACACGGTCGGCACGGTACCGCCGACGAAATCGGTCCCGTCCGTGCTCCCTGCCGCGATCGTTCCGGAAAAATCGAGCTGGCCGGTGGTCCCGCCGGTGCGGGTGACGGTGAAGGTATAGGCGGTGGTGCCGCTATTGCCCTCGTTCTGGGTCACCGAGACCGGATTGAACTGGACCGTCTGGGTCTCGCCGGCCGGCGGGGCCGCGCTCGGTGTCAGGAAGAAATCGTCCACGGCAAGCCCGTCGTCGGCGCCGGTCGCGTCGACATCGACCCAGCGGATCCAGAAGGTCGCGCCGTTGGCGATGGTCAGGCTGGTGATGTTGAACGACAAAGCGGTTCGGTTCGCCGCGTCGTTGCCGACCAGCGAACGGGCAAGGCCGGTCGTGATTGGGGCGTTGAAATCGAGCTGGTCGACATTGATCCAGGTGCCGGTGGTGAGGCTGGTGGCATCGAAGCTGATCTGGAAGTCGAGCTTGTCGGCGACCGTGCTGTGGACGCCGCCGAACCGCCATTGCTCGCCGACATAGCTGATCAGCAATTCGGTGACGGTGGCCCCGGTATTGTTGGTGAAGGCCGCGCCGAAATTGGGGAAGAGCGTGCCGCTACGCAGCTCGCCCAGGGCCCGGTCGGTCTCGCCGACAACGCCGTAGCTAAAGGTGTCGCCGGTGGTGGAGCCGCCGGCGTCTACGGCATATTGATCATTGTCGCGGGCGCCGCCGCCGGCTTCATCCATGAACCATCCCGGCAAAGGCTGGGGATCGTTGTTCAGATTGTTGGTCGTGCTGCCGACCGTATTCGACAGCGCATCAAAATTCTGGCCGTATGTAGACCCCGAAATGGTCAGCGAAACCGGCGCGTTCTGCGGAAGCGGCCCGACGTCTTGCTGCGAGAGGGGGCGGGACGACGAGACAAGGTTGGCGAAGCCGTGCGCGGCGCCCGCGATCAGGCGGTCCGAGCGGAGTGAGTCGAGAAAGCCCGTCTCGTTCTGGTCGACAGGCCGCAAGGCCAGCAGCTTCGATTTCATTAGGGCATCCCCCTGTTCGATGACGGCGCGCCGGGAAGGCGCAACGCGACGGAGGAGCGAATCCCCCCTTTGATGGCAGGAGGATGCCGCCGCCTTGTGACGGCTACAAGACTCTAAATACGGGATTTACCGTAATGATCGCCCGCCTCGCGGAGTCAGCTCAGCGGCAGCTCGCGCTGCTCCGGATCGAACCGCCGCCAGCCGCCGGGGCCGAGCCGCTCCAGCGGGCGGAAGCGGGACTTGTAGGCCATGCGCTTGGCCTCCTCGACCCAATAGCCGAGATAGACATAGGGCAGGCCAGCGCGGCCGGCGCGGACGATATGATCAAGGATGATGTAGGTGCCGAGCCCGGCCCGGCCCGCATCGTCGGGCTCGAAGAAGCTGTAGATCATCGACAGGCCGTCGGCCTGCTGGTCGGTCAGGCAGGCACCGACCAGGCGGCCCGGCACGCCGTCGACCGAGGGCTCGCGATATTCGACGATATAGGTCTTGACCGGGCTCTGCTCGACCATGTCGCTGAAATCGTGCTCGTCCATCTCGACCATGCCGCCGTCGGGATGACGGGCGCGGAGGTAGCGGCGGAGCAATTCATATTGCTCCTCGGTCGCCCAGGGCTTGCAGGCGGTGACCTCGAGATCGCCGTTGCGCTTGATCAGCTTGCGCTGGGTGGCGTTGGGCTGGAAGTCGCTGGCGACGACGCGGACCGAGATGCAGGCCGAGCAATCGAGGCAGGAAGGGCGGTAGGCGACGTTCTGGCTGCGCCGGAAGCCGATCCGCCCGAGCGCGTCGTTCAGCTCCCCCGCATGCGGGCCGCTGAGCTCGGTGAACACCTTCCGCTCGGTCTTGCCCTTGATGTAGGGGCAAGGCGAGGGCGTGGTCACGAAGAACCGCGGAAAGCGGAAAGGTGCGCTCAATTCGACTCCACCGGACGGCCTGATTGCCGCTTTGCGGTTATGATCCGCGTGTGCGCGGTTGGGAAGCGCCATCGCCCCCGGCAAGGGCCCGATGCGACGGTCCGTGTCAGCTTGGGACGACCCGCTTCCGCACCTATGAATAGGAAAAGTTACCGCGGACCGGAAGGGGGCCGGACGACGAGCGGACCATCTGGCGCGGCGGCCAAACAGGCCTTATCGCCTGACGTCATGATCCGACTGATGCTTTTCCTCGCCGCGCTGCTCCTCGGCGCCGCCCCCGCCGCCGCCGACATCCTCGTCGACAATGTCAACGGCTACACCCTGCGCGAGGACGGCCGGCTGGTCCGCTTCCAGGCGATGTGGATCGGCGACGACGGCAAGGTCCGGCAATTGTTCGAGGCGGGCGACCGGCGGCCGTCGCGCACCGCCTTCCGGATCGACGGGCGCGGCCGGACCCTGATCCCCGGCCTGATCGACGCGCACGGCCACATCATGGGCCTCGGCATGGGCGCCCTGCTCATCGACCTCAGCGACACGAACAGCCTGCAGGAGGCGCAGGCGCGGATCCGCGCCTATGCCGCCGCCAATCCGACGCCGCGCTGGATCGTCGGCCGGGGCTGGAACCAGGAGCGCTGGCGGCTCGGCCGCTTCCCGACCGCCGCCGATCTCGACGCCGCGGTCGCCGACCGGCCGGTCTGGCTGGAGCGGGTGGACGGCCATGCCGGCTGGGCGAACACGCTGGCGATGCGCGAGGCGAACATCAGTGCGACGACGCAGGCCCCTTCGGGCGGCCGGATCGAGCGGACCGGGCGCAACCCGAGCGGCATCTTCGTCGACATGGCGATGAGCCTGATCGAGCGGGCCGTGCCGCCGCCCTTGCCGCTGCAGCGCGACCGGGCACTGGAGCGGGCGCAGGACATCCTGCTCTCCTTCGGCATCACCAGCGCCGCCGACATGGGGACGAGCGCGGCGGACTGGGCGGTGATGCGCCGCGCCGGCGATGCCGGCCAGCTGCGCATGCGGATCTTCGCCTACGCCTCGGGGATCGACAATCTGCTCGCCGTCGCGGGCACGCGGCCGACGCCCTGGCTCTATGACGGGCGCCTCAGGATGGTCGGCGTGAAGCTCTATCTGGACGGTGCGCTCGGCTCGCGCGGGGCCTGGCTGAAGGCCGATTATCGCGACGCGGCCGGCCAGCGCGGCCTGCCTCTGCTCAACGACACCGAGCTCAAGAACCAGATGAGCCGGGCGGCGATGGACAATTTCCAGGTCGCGGTGCACGCGATCGGCGACCAGGCCAATGCGACCCTGCTCGCCGCGATCGAGGAGCTTTCGGACACCTATAAAGGCGACCGGCGCTGGCGGATCGAGCATGCCCAGATCGTCGATCCCGCGGACCTGCCGCGCTTCGCCCGCAACTCGATCATCGCCTCGATGCAGCCCACCCACCAGACCTCCGACCGGCTGATGGCCGAAGCGCGGATGGGGGCGGAGCGGCTGGCCGGCGCCTATGCCTGGCGCTCGATGCTGGAGAATAGGGTGCCGCTGGCCTTCGGCTCGGACTTCCCGGTCGAGAGCCCGAACCCCTTTCCGGGCCTCGCCGCCGCGGTGAGCCGCGAGGATGCGGAGGGGCAGCCGCCCGGCGGCTGGTTCCCGCAGCAGCGCCTGTCGATGGAGCAGGCCTTTGCCGGCTTCACCCGCGGCGCCGCCTTCGCCAGCTTCGCCGAGGACCGGCTGGGCACGCTCGAGCCGGGCCGCTTCGCCGACTTCATCTTCATCGACCGCGACATCTTCGCCAATCTCGACCAGCGCGCGGTCCGCGAGACCCGGGTGCTGGAGACCTATGTCGGGGGACGGCGGGTGTGGGCGCGGGAGAGTGCTACAGCAAGGTGAGCTGAGCGGGAGGTGGTGTGATGGGTGTGACCGGTATCTTCCTTCCGCTCGCGGCCCTGGCGCTTGGGCAACCCGCAGCAGCGCAGGCCGACCCACCGCCGACTCAGGACGATGAAGGAGAGCAGAATGTGGAAATCCGGATCGGGTGGGATCCGCGCCCGCTTCCGTTCGGCCTGAACCTCGATTCACGCGCCCGCCCGCCCCGGTCGCTGACCGAGATGGTCGACCGGATTTATCGAGCTCTTCCGCAGGACCGTATCGATATGTTCGCGGCCTATCATGGCGATAGGGATTTCGAGCGGGTAAGGGCGCGCTTCGACAGCACGGTCGATTTTTTCCGGGACCTCTACACCCACGAAATCCTAATCGAAGCCTTCCGGATTTGGCGCTTTTCCGATCGTCATTTCTGGTTCGATCGCGCCAGACGATGTGTCGGCGACAACTTCGTTGCCCAGGTTGCGATCCAGTTCGGTATGAGGCGCTATCGGGAAGTGGGCGATGGCCCAGAGCCGTCGCCCGTTCGGGCACGGATCGGCGGCTATCTCATGGCCGATCTTGCTTCCCGGCGGCTATTTGCGCTCTGCGACCGACTTTACAGCCCCGGCCGCGTGAACTTTGAAATGGGGCGGCCTACAGCGCGGTGAGCTGGCCGGTGGTCAGGATTTGTGGCAGCACCTGCGGCTGCGGCGCGCCGGGGGCGTAATAGAGGTAGAGCGGCACGCCGGAGCGGCCCTGCGCCTCCAGGAAGCGGCCGATCGCGGCGTCGCCGAGCGTCCAGTCGCCGACCAGCACCTTGATGCCGCGGGCGCGGAAATGCGCGGCGACCTCGGCCGAGGCCATGGCGCCGCGCTCGTTGACCTTGCAGGTGAGGCACCAGTCGGCGGTGAAATAGAGGAAGACCGGCGTGTTCGCGGCGCGCAATTGGGCGAGGCGCGCCTCGCTGAACGGCTCGGCGGGGAGCGGGCCCTCGGCGGCGCGCGCCTCGGGCGGGAGCGGGCGGAGCAGCCAGGCCGGGCCCGCGACGGCGGCGAGGATCAGGGCCCAGGCGAGCAGGCGGCCGCCGCGGCCCAGCCACCACAGGGCGATGCCGAGGGTCAAGGCGGCGGCAAGGCCGAGGGTCATGCCGTCGACGCCGGTCTGCCGGCCGAGAATCCAGGCGAGACCGAGCGCGGTCAGGAACATCGGCACGGAGAGGATGCGCTGCAGCTTCATCATCCAGAGGGCGGGCTTCGGCAGCCGCCTCCTGAGCGCCGGCACGAAACCGAGCAGGAAGAAGGGCAGAGCAAGCCCGAGGCCGAGGCCGGCGAACAGGGCCAGCGCCTGCCAGGCGGGCAGGATCAGGGCCGCGCCGAGCGCCGCGCCCATGAACGGGCCGGTGCAGGGCGTGGCGATGAAGGCGGCGAGGGCGCCGGTGAAGAAGGCGCCGACCGCGCCTTCCTTGCCGGCCAGCCTGCCGCCGCCGGTGATCATCGGCAGGTTGAACAGGCCGGCGAGATTGAGCGCGATGGCGGTGACCAGGAGGAGCAGCAGCAGGATCACCTTCGGATCCTGCAGCTGGAAGGCCCAGCCGACCATCTCGCCGCTGGCCCTGAGGATCAGCAGCAGGCTCCCGAGCGCGAGACAGGTCGCGATCACGCCGGCGCTGTAGGCCAAGGCCTCGCGCCGCGCCGCCGCCTCCGTCTCGCCGGCGCGGGCGAGATTCAGCGCCTTCAGGCTGAGGATCGGGAAGACGCAGGGCATGATGTTGAGGATCAGGCCGCCGAGCAGGGCGCCGAGCAGGGCGGCGAGGAAGCCGGTGCCCTCGACGCCGCTAGCGCCGGGCGCCGCCATGCCGCGCTGGGCGACCGGGGTGCCGGCCGCGGGCACGTCGCCCGGGCGGGCGGTGAAGGCGAGGCCGTTGCCGGCGGCGAGCTGAAGCACGCCCTCGATGCTCTGCTGCTGGGCCGCGCGCAGGCCCGCGCTCGCCTCGACGATCAGCAGGTCGCCGCTGCGCGAGATCGCCTCCGGCGCGCCGTGCCGCATCGTGTCGGTGTTGGCGACATAGACATAGGGATCGGGCAGCGGCGTCCCCGCGCTGAGCGGGATAGCGAGGCGGAGCCGGCCACCCGCGACCGCGAAGCGGGCCGGCTCGGCGATCGGCCGGGGCAAGGCGGCGCGGTACCGGTCGAAGGCCGGGTTGCGCGCGCCCGGCCGGCCGGTGGTCACCTGCACGGTGACATTCGCGGTCTCGGGCACGCAGATTTCGGTCGTGCAGATCAGGTAATCGAGCCGTGCGTCGATCGGGAAGACGACGCCCGGCTCGGCCTCGGGCGGGACCTCGATGGCGACGAGCAGGGCATGGTCGCTCTCGTAGACATAGTTCATCAGGCCGAGCGCGATCAGCCGGTGCGGCACGGGATATTGCAGCGGCCCGGCGCGCCAGCCCTCGGGCAGCCGCCAGCGGACGCGCGGCTCCGCGCCGGCATCGCCGGGGTTGCGCCAATAGCCATGCCAGCCCTGCTGCGGCCGCATCACGAAGGCGAGGGTGAGCCTCGTCCCGGGCTGCACCGCCGCGGTCTCCGCGGCGAGGCTCACCTGCATGTGCGGCCCGCGGCCCTGCGGCTGCGCCTGGGCCGGAACGGCGAGCAGCAGCAGAAGGGGCAGGAGGAGCAGGGCCCAGAGGCGATTCATGCGGCGGCTATATTGGAGGAGTCATCCCGGCGGAAGCCGGGACCCATGCGCAAGGGGCTTTGCAGGGAGGCGACATCATTGCCGCCTCTCCCGTCCTGCCTGGTGTCCATGGGTCCCGGCCTTCGCCGCGATGACCCAGTGGAAGCTAACGCCGCTCGAGGCGGGTGATCTGGGGGTCGAGGCGGTTGTTCTCGATGGTCAGCGGCTGGCCGCTTTCGTCGGCGACGAAGGAGGTGCGGCGCTGCAGGCCCGGGACCAGCCCGGCCTCGTTCTGGGTGATGGCGAGGCCTTCCGAGCTGTGCTGCCGGCCCTCGGCCGCGACCATGATCAGGGCGCTGTAATTCTCCTTGTTCTCGCCCTGCACGAAGGTGTTGCGGGCGATCGTGCCGGTGGCCCCGTTGGAGAGGTCGATCATGTAGTTGGTGGCGCGGCCCTGGCTGTCGTCGAAGCTCGAATCGGTCACCTCGATCCGGGTGCCGCGGCTCTTCACATAGTGGCCGCCGGTGCCGCGCTCGAAGCGGCTGCGGGTAACGATCAAAGTACCGGTGCCGCTATTGTAGATGGAGTGGGAGCAGCCGAGATCTTCCGGGCAGCCGCCGAGCTCGGAGAAGGTCGACTGATCGACGCGGATCGTGCCGCTCGCGTCATTGGCGACGAGGATGCCGTTCTCGCCATCGCGGAACAGGCTTTCGCGGACCAGCAGATCGCCCGATTCGAGGCGGATGCCGGCTCCGTTCCGGTCTTCGACGCGGATGTTCTGGAAGGTGATGCCCTCGACCCGCGCGGCCTCGCCGTTGAGGACGAGCGCGCCCTTGCTCTCGCAGGCGACGCCGTCGAAGACCACGGTGCCGGGCGTGCGGGCAACATAGGCGACGCGGCCCGCATTCTGCACCGCGCACATCCGGTAGGTGCCCGGCGCGATCATGATCGTGCCGTTGCCGCCGCCGACCGCGGCGACCGCATCGGCGAGATTGTCGAAGGTCTCGCCGCTCTCCTGGATGGTGAAGGGCGCGCCGGCCGGTTGGGCGGGCAGCGGCGTCGCCGCGACGGCGATGCAGGCAAGCGCGAGCAAGGCGAGGTAAAGCCGGTTCATGCGTAGCGAAGTGACCCGCCGCGGCGTTCGTGTCGAGGCCGGAACGGGGTTAACAAAATGGTGACCCGGATCGGGACGAGCCGGCGCCCGGAATTACCGCCGTCATTCCAGCGGAAGCCGGAATCTCGTTGCCTTCATGTTGCCTTCAGGAAAGAAGTGGGATTCCAGTGGCCGCTGGAATGACGAGGTGGGCGTGATGAAGCGATCGGCCTTCTACCTGCTTGCCATGGCACCCCTCCTGGGGGGCGCCCAGGCCGCCACGCCGGCCGCACCGGAAACCAGCTGGTACGCGATCGCCGCCGAGAATGGCGAGCGGATCGGCTACGCCTCGCGCGAGATCGTCGACACGCCCGAGGGACGGCAGGTGATCGACTATAGCCAGGTGCGGGTGCGCGACCCGGGCGATCCGACGCGCCGGATCAGCGAGCGCAGCGTGACCAGACTGGACCGGTCGGGTCGGGTGGTCTCGATCAGCGACTCCTCGCGCATGGGCCTGATCGAATCGACGATCGAGGTCCGCATCGCCGGCGACGTCGCCGAGATCGTCCGCGTCGCGCACCGGGACCGGCGGACGCTCCGCGTGCCGCTGCCGCCGGGCATCCGCTTCGACGGCGGCGAGGGGCTGCTGCCCGGCTGGGACATGCGCGCCATACCGCGGCTCGAATTCTTCAACTTCAACATCGTCTCCATGGCGCCCGAGCGCGTGGTGATCGTGCCGCTGAACGGCGGCGCACCCGACGCGGAGGGGCACGTCCCGGTGCTCAGGACGCGCTATGACGGGACGGAGCTGAGGGCGGTAGCGCGGCTGCTGCTCGATCGCCAGGGGCGGATCGTGACGATCGCCCAGCCGATGTTCGGCAATTATGTCAGCACCCGGCTCACCGACCGCGCGACCGCCTTGCGGCCGCATCAGCCCTATCAGGTGATGACCAACGCGATGGTGCGCGCGCCCTATCGCGTGCCCGACGAGTCGATCTTCGGGCATTTGCGGTTCCGCTTCTCCTTCCGCGACAATCTGCAATTCCCGTTGCCCGAGACGGGCGAGCAACGGGTGCGGACCGAGGGCGACCAGGTGGTGGTCGACATCTGCCAGACCTGCGGCCCCGGGCTGGCGACCGATGCCGCGAGCCTCGCCGACGCCCGGCGGCCGACCGCCTGGCTGCAGAGCGACCATCCCCGCCTGCAGGCGTTCGCCATGCCGGTGGCGCGGCTGCAGGTCTCGGAGACGCGCAAGATGGAGATGCTGCGCTCCCGCGCGGTGCCGCTGATCCCGCGGGTCGATTATGCCGGCCATTTCTCGGCGCTCGAGGCGCTGAACCGCCGGGCCGGGGACTGCACCGAATCGGCGGTGCTGCTCGCGGCGCTCGGCCGGGCGGCGGGGATCCCGACGCGGGTGGTCAGCGGGCTGACCTATTCGCGCGTCCCGATCCTCGGCACGGCCAATAGCTTCATGCCCCACTCCTGGGTGGTCGCCTATGTGGACGGGCGCTGGAAGAGCTTCGACCTTGCGCTGGAGCGCTTCGATTCCTCGCATATCGCGCTCACCGTCGGCGACGGCGATGCGCGCTCGATCATGGCGGCGAGCCAGCTCGCCAGCCTGCTGGCCTGGGAGGCGATGGTCGAGGTGAGGCGGCGGCCCGCCGCGACGGGCAGCTGAGTCAGCCAGCAGCTACGTCATTGCGAGCGAAGCAACCCGGAACGGTCCCGGGGATCCGCTGGGTTGCTTCGTCGCTACGCTCCTCGCAATGACGGAGAGCGATCTTACCGGGTCGGAGCGGGCGCCGGGGCCGGAGTCCGCGCGGGAGCGGGCGCCGGGGCCGGAGCGGGCTCGTCCTCATAGACCACGGGGACGGTCTGCAGCCGTGTGTCGGCCTGCGACCGGCTGGCGGTGCGGCCGTCATTGGCGGCGCCGATGACGGTGACGCGCTGCTCGCGGTCCTGCGCGGCGCCGATGACGGTCACCCTTTGCTCACGATCCTGGGCAGCCCCGATGACGGTCACGCGCTGCTCGCGGTCCTGCGCGGCGCCGATGACGGTAACCCGCTGCTCGCGATCCTGGGCGGCGCCGACGACGGTGACGCGCTGCTCGCGGTCCTGCCCGGAAGCGATGGAAGGAACCGCCACAGCGGCGGCGGCAATCAGAACGAAAGTGCGCTTAGAGCCCATGACACGTCTCCCTTCCGAACCTTCCCCTGCTGTCGCTGCAGAAGGTGCCTTTTCAGATTAACCGCCGATGAAGGGGTCTTGTTTCGAAGCGTCAGGTGTTTCGTGCTCCGGCGAAGGCCGGAGCGTTGCGAGACCAGGCTCCTCTTGCGAACCGAATCGTGCTCACCCGGCGCTCCGGCCTTCGCCGGAGCACACAGGCGGGGTCAGTCCAGATTCGGCCGCAGCCAGCGCTCCGCCTGCGCGAGGTCGACGCCGCGGCGCGCGGCATAATCCTCGACCTGGTCCGGGCCGATCCGGGCGACTCCGAAATACTGGCTGTCGCGGTGGCCGAAATAGAAGCCGGAGACGGCGGAGGTCGGCAGCATCGCGAAATTGTCGGTGAGGGTGACGCCGGCGGGGTCGCCGCCGAGCATGTCGAACAGGATCGGCTTCAGGCTGTGGTCGGGGCAGGCCGGATAGCCGGGCGCGGGCCGGATGCCGGTATAATTCTCGCGGATCAGATCCTGATTGGTGAGGTGCTCGGTGCCGGCATAGCCCCAGACGGATTCGCGGACATGGCCGTGCAGGCGCTCGGCAAAGGCCTCGGCGAGCCGGTCGGCCAGCGCCTTCAGCAGGATGTCCGAATAATCGTCATGCTCGGCCTTGAAGCGGGCGAGGTGCGGGTCGATGCCGTGGACGGCGACGGCGAAGCCGCCCATCCAGTCCTCGCCGTCCGGATCGATGAAGTCGGCGAGGCACATATTGGAGCGGCCCTCGCGCTTCTTCACCTGCTGGCGGAGCATCGGCACGCGGGTCCAGTTATTGCCGGCGAGGACGAGGATATCGTCGCCCTCCCGCCGGCAGCGCCAGAGGCCGACGCGGCCGCTCACCTGCAGCCAATGCTCGGCGATGATCCTGTCGAACATCGCCTGCGCGTCCTGGAACAGGCCGCGCGCGCTCTCGCCGACGACGGGATCGTCGAGGATGGCAGGATAATTGCCGGCGAGCTCCCAGGCCCGAAAGAAGGGCGTCCAGTCGATATGGTCGCGAAGCTCGCGGATCGGCCAGTCGCTGAAGCTGTGGATGCCGGGGCGGGCGGGGGATGGCGCCTTGCCCGACGGATCCCAGGGAAAGTGGTTGGCGCGCGCTTCCTCGAGCGTCGCCAGCTCGTTCTGGCCCTTGTTGGCGCGGGTCTCTCGGATCTCGCGATAGTCGCTGCGCGTCTTCTCGACGAGCGGGTCGCGCTGGGTGTCGGAGACCAGGCTCGAGGCAACGCCGACGGCGCGGCTGGCGTCGAGCACGTGGATGACCGGGCCTTCATAGGCCGGGTCGATGCGGAGCGCGGTGTGGACCCGGCTGGTGGTGGCGCCGCCGATCAGCAGGGGCAGCGCCAGCTTCTCGCGCTGCATCTCGGTCGCCACCGTCACCATCTCGTCCAGCGAGGGGGTGATCAGGCCGGAAAGGCCGATCATGTCCGCCTCATTCTCGTTCGCTGCCTTGAGGATATCCTGCCAGGGCACCATCACGCCGAGGTCGATCACCTCATAGCCGTTGCACTGCAGGACCACGCCGACGATGTTCTTGCCGATATCGTGGACGTCGCCCTTCACGGTCGCCATCACGATTCGGCCCTTGGCGGAGGTCGCGCCCGATTTCTCCTTTTCCGCCTCGATAAAGGGGATGAGGTGGGCGACCGCCTTCTTCATCACGCGGGCGGATTTCACCACCTGCGGCAGGAACATCTTGCCCGAGCCGAACAGGTCGCCGACGACGTTCATCCCGTCCATCAGCGGCCCCTCGATCACCTCGATCGGACGCGGGAAGGCCTGGCGGGCCTCCTCCGTGTCGTCGACGATGTGGGCGTCGATGCCCTTGACCAGAGCGTGTTCGAGGCGCTTGGCGACGTCCCAGCCGCGCCATTCCGCCTCGGCCTTCTCGCGCGCGGGATCGCTGCCCAGATATTTCTCGGCAAGCGTGACCAGCCGCTCGGTGGCGTCGTCGCGCCGGTCGAGGATCACGTCCTCGCAGGCCTCGCGCAATTCGGCGTCGATCGTGTCGTAGACGTCGAGCTGGCCGGCGTTGACGATCGCCATGTCGAGCCCGGCGGGGATGGCATGATAGAGGAAGACGCTGTGCATCGCCCGGCGCACGGGCTCGTTGCCGCGGAAGGAGAAGCTCAGGTTGGAGAGGCCGCCCGAGAGGTGGACGTGCGGGCAGCGCTTCCTGATCTCGCGGCACGCCTCGATGAAGTCGATCGCGTAGCGGCGATGCTCCTCGATCCCCGTCGCAACCGCGAAGATGTTGGGATCGAAGATGATGTCCTCGGGCGGGAAGCCGTCGGCGACGAGCAATTTGTAGGCGCGCTCGCAAATCTCCACCTTGCGCTGGAGCGTGTCGGCCTGGCCGGTCTCGTCGAACGCCATGACGACGACGGCGGCGCCATAGTCGCGGACCAGCCGGGCATGGGCGAGGAACTCTTCCTCGCCTTCCTTCATGCTGATCGAATTCACGATCGGCTTGCCGGAGACGCATTTGAGGCCGGCCTCGATCACGCTCCACCTGGAGCTGTCGATCATGATCGGCACGCGGGCGATGTCCGGCTCGGCGGCGATCAGGTTCAGGAAGGTGACCATCGCCGCCTCGGCGTCGAGCAGGCCCTCGTCCATGTTGACGTCGATGACCTGCGCGCCATTCTCGACCTGCTGGCGCGCGACCTCCACGGCCTTCGCATAATCGTCGGCCATGATCAGCTTCTTGAAGGCGGCCGAGCCGGTGACATTGGTGCGCTCGCCGATATTGACGAAGCGGCTGCGCAGCAGCGCCTCGTCGGCAGCCTCGGGCTCGAAAGCGGACACGGGATTGGTCGCCACGATCAGGCCGCCAGGATCATCGGCTCGATGCCGGCGAGGCGGGTGCGGCGCTCGACGGACGGGATGGCGCGCGGCGCGTAGCCCGCCACCGTCTCGGCGATCGCCGCGATATGGGCGGGCGTGGTGCCGCAGCAGCCGCCGACGATGTTGACGATGCCCTGCTCGCACCATTCCCGCACCTGGCAGGCGGTGTCGGCCGCGGCCTCGTCATAGTCGCCGAGATCATTGGGCAGGCCGGCATTGGGGTAGGCCATGACCAGAGTGTCCGCGACCGGCGAGAGCGCGGCGATATGGGCGCGCAGCTGCGCCGCGCCGAACGAGCAGTTGAGCCCGATCGTCACCGGCTCGGCGTGCCGGACCGAGGCCCAGAAGCTCTCGATCGAATGGCCCGAGAGGTTTCGCCCGGAGAGGTCGGTGATCGTCATGGAGAGCATGAGCGGCACGGCGCGGTCGACGCGGCGGGCGGCGTGGATCGCGGCCTTGGCGTTCAGCGTGTCGAACACGGTCTCGATCAGGATGAAGTCGACGCCGCCCTCCAGCAAGGCCTCGATCTGCTCGACATAGACGTCGGAGACGAAGTCGAAATCGACCTCGCGATAGCCGGGATCGTTGACGTCGGGAGAAAGGGACAGGGTCTTGTTGGTCGGGCCGAGCGCGCCCGCGACCCAGCGCTTGCGGGCGGGATCGGCGTCGGCGACGCTGCGGATGATCTTCGCCGCCTCGAGGTTGATCTCTTTCACCAGATGCTCGGCGCCGTAATCGGCCTGGCTGATCCGGTTGGCGTTGAAGGTGTTGGTGGCGAGGATGTCGGCGCCGGCGTCGGCGAAGCTCTGCGCGATCGACCGGACCACGTCCGGCCGGCTGAGGTTCAGGAGGTCGTTATTGCCCTTCTGGTCGCGCACGAGCTCGATCGCGCCGCGATAATCCTCGGCCTCCAGCTTCCTTGCCTGGATCTGGGTCCCGTAGGCGCCATCCTTGACGAGGATGCGGCCGGCCGCGGCCGCCCTAAGCTGCGCAGCGGCGGTCATTGCGGTCCGATCCGGGTCTGAGGCCGAGCAGGTGACAGATGGCGTAGCTGAGCTCGGCGCGGTTCAAGGTGTAGAAGTGGAATTCGCGGATCCCGCCGGCATAGAGCTCGCCGCAGAGCTCCGCGGCGAGGGTGGCGGCGACCAGCTGGCGCGCCGCGGGCAGGTCGTCCAGCCCTTCGAACAGCCGGTCGAGCCAGGACGGGATGCTCGCCCCGCACATCGCCGCGAACTTGCGGGTCTGGGCGACGTTGGAGACGGGCAGGATGCCGGGGGTGATCTCCGCATCGATCCCGGCGGCCGCCACGGCGTCGCGGAAGCGCAAGAAGCAGTCGGCGGAGAAGAAGAACTGGCTGATGGCCCGGTCGGCGCCGGCGTCGATCTTGCGCTTGAGATTGTCGAGGTCGGCCGCGGGGCTGACCGCGTCCGGATGGCATTCCGGATGGCAGCCGACCGAAATCTCGAAGGGCGCCACCTGCTTCAGGCCGGCGACGAGCTCCGCGGCATTGGCATAGCCGTCCGGATGCGGCGCGAAGGCCTTGCCCTGCTCGGGCGGGTCGCCGCGCAAAGCGACGATATGGCGGATGCCCGCCTCCCAATAAGCGCGGGCGATGTCGTCGATCTCGCCGCGGCTCGCCTCGACGCAGGTGAGGTGGGCGGCCGCCTGCAGGCTGGTCTCGCGCTGGATTCGCGCCACCGTCGCGTGGGTGCGCTCGCGGGTCGAGCCGCCGGCGCCATAGGTGACGGAGACGAAGCGGGGCGCGAGCGGCTCCAGCATCTTCACGCTCTCCCAGAGCGTCTCCTCCATCTTCGCCGTCTTCGGCGGGAAGAATTCGAAGCTCACCGCGATATCGCCCGCCAGATCCTCGAACAAGTGTCGGCCGGGCTCGGCGGAGGAGGGGTTCGGGTTCATATTTGCGGATATAAAGATATCTTTATATCCGTCAAGTTAATGCGGGCGCTTGCAATGTTTTCTTCTAGCGGCACTTACCAGGTCCGGCAGCATTCAGGGTCGCCATTGTCAAGTTCAGAGCGGGGCGCGCTGGAGGGATATATGGGAGACTGGGAGCGTAGAGGAGCCCAAGGATCAGGCGCCAATAGTAGAGGGGCTCTCACTCGATCGAATATATGTCGCCGTCGCTAATGTTTCGCTCGTATTTCATAGCGAGCGCGGTGGCTCTGACGGGTTCGCTTGGCGGCTGCACGACGGTGACGCCGCCAGCCACCACCCACCAAGCGTGCGCCACAGCGAGATTTTGCACGCTTCAGGGAATCATGACCGCTGAACCGGCCGCCCATGCCGTCATGGGAAGTCTGCGTCTTCCGGACGGAAATTGCGTCAGCGTTTCTTTGCCGCCCACGATTATCGCACGCCTCCGAGACGGCGGGCCGGAGATGATGACGATAAGTGGCCGGGTTTATGATGAACCTCCACCCGATAGAGACGTGATATTGGAGATTAAAGGCAGGAGAATAGGCCTTGGATTGTGCGGGGATTTTTTTGTTTTCGTAGAATAGTGGTGATTGAGGCACCCGTTTTAATATAGCACAATGCTGACAGAGCCGGTGCGTGCAACTGGGCTCTTTCTTGTCTGTTCAGCACCCCTCCCCAGAATTCAGGCGACGACCTTGAGCCTCTGCTCAGGGCGCTCGCCGAGCCAGAGCGTCACGGTCAGCTCGCCGCCCTCGAGATGCTCGAGGACGCGGCCCGCAAGGCCGGCTTCCTCGAAATATTTGAGCATCGCCTCGTCGGCGAAGCCGAGCCGGACATGGGCGTCGGCGCTGCGCAATTCCTCGCGCTCGTGGGGGGCGAAGTCGACGATGACCAGCCGGCCGCCCGGGCTCAGCAGCCGCGCCGCCTCGGCCACCGCCGCGGCCGGGTTCTGCGCATAGTGGAGGACCTGGTGGATGAGCACGGTGTCGGCGGAATCGGCGCCGAGCGGCAAGGCGTACATGTCGCCCTGGCGCAGGTCCGCGTCGAGCTCGGCCTCGGCCAGCTTGGCGCGGGCGAGACGGAGCATTTCCGGGCTGCGGTCGATGCCGAGCGCCTTTTCCGCGCCGGGACCGAACAGCTCCAGCATCCGGCCGGTGCCGGTGCCGATGTCGACGAGGCGGCCGATCGGCCGGTCCTTCAGCGCCCGCGCGATCGCCGCCTCGACCTCGCTCTCGGCGACGTGGAGCGAACGCAGCGCATCCCAGTCCGCGGCATGGCCGGCAAAATAGCGCTCGGCGGCGGCGGCGCGGTCGGCGCGGACGGCAGTGAGGCGGGCGGCGTCGGCGGCGGTCCAGGGGTTCTCGCCGTCCAGCTCCGCCCAGCGGTCGACGAGCGAGAAGAGCGGCTCGATCCGCCGGCGCGGGCCGAGGCTCAGGAACACCCAGCTGCCCTCCTTGCGCCGCTCGGCGAGGCCGGCGTCGATCAGGATCTTTACATGGCGCGAGACGCGGGGCTGGCTCTGGCCCAACACCTGGGCGAGCTCGCCGACGCTGAGCTCCATGGCGCGCAGCAGCATCAGGATCCGCATCCGGGTCGGATCGGCAAGTGCGGCGAAGATACGTGAGGGCTGAGCCATGGTTCAGGACATAAAGATATCTTTATATCCGGGTCAAGGCAGGCGGGCCGCAGCCGTCGCCGCGCGGGGCGTGGAAACAGCCTTTCCCTGTTTCACAACCTCCTTGGTAGAGAAGGCTAGACTCGGGCGTTTCGATGCAATAATATCGCGTGCGCTGGTAGGCCATGAGGGGGCCTGCGGGCCGCTTGCGGTGCCTTCCAGCCTGAACCTTGGTTCCCTCGCAACCCGCTATTCAACTGAAGGAATTCCCAGTGAAGAAGATCGCTCTTTCCGTTGTCCTCGCCTCGACCTTCGCTCTCGCCGCTTGCGGCGGCGGCGCCGCCAACAATGCGGCCACCGAGCAGGCGAACGCGATGCAGAACGCCTCCGACACGATGAACCAGGCCGCCTCGGACGCGCAGAACGCTGCTGCGGCCGTCACCAACGAGGTGAGCGCGGCTGCCAACCAGGCGAGCGCCGCTGCCCAGGACGCCGCCAACTCGGCGATGTCGGCTGCGGACAACGCGACCAACAGCGCTGCTGGCCACTAAGAACCAGGGCGGTCCGCCGCCCCATTCGGGAACAGGGTCGCGCATCCACGTGATGCGCGGCCCTTTTTCTTTGCCGCGCGTTCGGGCAGATTGCCTTCGGTGGGTTTCCGGGGGCGGGAGAAAGACGCAATGAGGAAGGGCCTGACCACGATCTGGGCGCTGTTGCTGGTGGCGGGCCTCGCCGCCTGCAATCGCGGCGGCGACAATGCCAGCGACGACGCGCGGCTGAACGCGGCCGCGAACATGCTCGACAACGGTGTCTACGACACCTCGGCCGACGATGCGACGGTGAACCAGGCCGAGCTGCCCGCCGAGGAGGCCGCGCCGGCAAACGGCGCCCCCAACGCGGCCGCGCCGGGCAACAGCGCCGGCAACGCTCAATAGAAAAGGGCCGGAGCGTCGCCGCCCCGGCCCCTTCCATTTCGACTGAATGCCGGGCGGCGGACTAGAAGTCCATCCCGCCCATGCCGCCCATGCCGCCGCCCATGGCGGGGGCCGGCTTGTCCTCGGGCAGCTCGCTCACCGCCGCCTCGGTGGTGATGAGCAGGCCCGCGACGCTGGCGGCGTCCTGGAGCGCGGTGCGGACGACCTTGGTCGGGTCGATCACGCCGGCCGCGACCAGATTCTCGTAGACCTCGGTCTGGGCGTTGAAGCCCAGGGTCTGGTCCGAACCGTCGATCAGCTTGCCGGCGACGACGGCGCCGTCATGGCCCGCATTCTCGGCGATCTGGCGGATCGGCGACTGCAGCGCGCGGCGGACGATGTCGATGCCCCGGGTCTGGTCGTCATTCGCGCCGGTCATGCCCTCGAGCGCCTTGGTGGCGTAAAGGAGAGCGGTGCCACCACCGGGCACAATGCCCTCCTCGACGGCTGCGCGGGTGGCGTGGAGCGCGTCGTCGACGCGGTCCTTGCGCTCCTTCACCTCGATCTCGGACGAGCCGCCGACCTTGATCACGGCAACGCCGCCGGCGAGCTTGGCGAGGCGCTCCTGGAGCTTCTCGCGGTCATAGTCGCTGGTGGTCGTCTCGATCTGCGCGCGGATCGCCTCGACCCGGCCCTTGATGCCGTCGCCGTCGCCGGCGCCGTCAACGATCGTGGTGTTGTCCTTGTCGATGGTGACGCGCTTGGCCTGGCCGAGCATGCCAACGGTGACGTTCTCGAGCTTGATGCCGAGATCCTCGGAGATCATCTCGCCGCCGGTCAGGATGGCGATGTCCTCGAGCATCGCCTTGCGGCGATCGCCGAAGCCCGGCGCCTTGACGGCCGCGACCTTGAGGCCGCCGCGCAGCTTGTTGACGACGAGCGTGGCGAGCGCCTCGCCCTCGATGTCCTCGGCGATGATCAGCAGCGGACGGCCCGACTGCACCACCGCCTCGAGAATCGGAAGCATCGCCTGGAGGTTGGAGAGCTTCTTCTCGTGGATCAGGATGTAGGGGTCGCTGAGCTCGACCTGCATCTTCTCCGGGTTGGTGATGAAATAGGGGCTGAGATAGCCGCGGTCGAACTGCATGCCCTCGACCACGTCCAGCTCGAACTCGAGGCCCTTGGCCTCCTCGACGGTGATCACGCCTTCCTTGCCGACCTTCTCCATCGCCTCGGCGATCTTCTCGCCGACGACGGTGTCGCCATTGGCCGAGATGATGCCGACCTGGGCGATCTCGTTGGAGCCGGAGACCGGCTTGGAGCGGCCCTTGAGGTCCTCGACGACCCTGGTGACGGCGAGATCGATGCCGCGCTTCAGGTCCATCGGGTTCATGCCGGCCGCAACCGACTTCATGCCCTCACGGACGATCGACTGGGCGAGCACGGTGGCGGTGGTGGTGCCGTCGCCGGCGAGGTCGTTGGTCTTCGACGCGACCTCGCGCAGCATCTGCGCGCCCATATTCTCGAACTTGTCCTTCAGCTCGATCTCCTTGGCGACAGTGACGCCGTCCTTGGTGATCCGGGGAGCGCCGAAGCTCTTGTCGAGGACGACGTTGCGGCCCTTGGGGCCGAGCGTGACCTTCACCGCATCGGCGAGGATGTCGACGCCGCGCAGGATGCGCTCACGGGCATCGCGCGAAAAGCGTACGTCTTTGGCTGCCATGTTGGCTTACCTTTCAAATCTGGAAGTTGACGAAGTTGACGATACGTCGGGCGGGAACGGGCCTCAGCCGACGATGCCGAGGATGTCGCTCTCTTTCATGATGAGCAGGTCCTCGCCGTCGATCTTCACCTCGGTGCCCGACCATTTGCCGAACAGGATGCGATCGCCGGCCTTGACGTCGAGCGGCGTCACGGTGCCGTCCTCGGCCTTGATGCCGGTGCCGACGGAGACGACTTCGCCCTCCTGCGGCTTTTCCTTGGCGCTGTCGGGGATGATGATGCCGCCGGCCGTCTTCTCCTCGGCCTCTACGCGGCGGACGAGCACCCGGTCATGGAGCGGTCGAAAGTTCATGCCTTCACCTTTCTGATGTGCATTGCGAATAGCGTTGTTAGCACTCAGGCCCCCCGAGTGCCAATGCGCGCGATTTAGGGACTTGGCGTGACAGGTCAAGGACTCGAAAGCCGATTATTGCCGCTATGGCCCCGGCGGGGCCGGAAGCCACCAATATGCGGCCGGCCGACCGGGAAAAGGGACCGGGCCGGGGCGCCGGTCGCGTTTACAGCGCGCGGCCGCTAGGCTAGCCGGAACGGGATTACGGAGCCTTGGTAATGCGGTTCGTCGGTAAGGCGTGGAAGCTTCTGGTCGGAATCAAGGACGGGCTGGTCCTGATCCTGCTGCTGATCTTTTTCGGGGGGCTGTACAGCGCGCTCTCGGTCAGCCCCTACAAGGACAGCGCCCGCGAGGGCGCGCTCCGGCTCAACCTGTCCGGCGCGATCGTCGAGCAGCCGTCGCGCGCCGATCCCTTCGCCGCGGCGCTGGGCGGCGGCCAGGCGGTCCGCGAATATCGCGTCGCCCAATTGCTCCGCGCGCTCGACGCCGCGGCCAGGGACGACCGCATCCGGGCGGTGGCGCTCGACCTCGACATCTTCGTCGGCGGCGGCCAGACCGCGATCACCGACGTCGGCGCCGCGCTCGACCGCGTCCGCCGCTCGGGCAAGCGCGTGGTTGCCTACTCGACCGGCTATACGGACGACGGCTACCAGCTCGCTGCCCATGCCGACGAGATCTGGCTCGACCCGCTCGGCGCAGTCCTGCTGACCGGCCCCGGCCGCCCGAACCTCTATTATGCGGGCCTGCTCCAGCGGCTCGGCATCACCGCCCATGTCTACCGCGCCGGCGCATTCAAGTCGGCGGTCGAGCCCTATACGCGGAGCGACATGTCGCCCGAGGCGCGCACCGCCGCGCAGGCCCTGGCCAACACGCTCTGGGAGTTCTGGCAGGAGGATGTGAGCCGCGCCCGGCCGCGGGCGCGCGTGCGCGAATGGGCCGCCAATCCGCAGGCCTTCATCGACGCCGCCGGCGGCGACATGGCACGGGCAGCGCGCGATGCCGGCCTGGTCGACCAGCTTGGCGACCGCGCCGCCTTCGGCCGGCGCATGGCCGCTTTGGTCGGCAACGACAATGAGCGGCTGCCCGGCGGCTACAATGCCGTCCATTACGAGGCCTGGGCCGACGAGCATGACGTCACCGCCGAGGGCGGCCGGATCGGCATCCTCACCGTTGCCGGCACGATCGTCGACGGCCATGCCGGGCCGGGCACGGCGGGCGGCGACACGATCGCCGAGGCGCTGGAGCACGGGCTCGAGAGCGGCGACCTCAGGGCGCTGGTGGTGCGGGTGGATTCTCCGGGCGGCTCGGTGCTCGCTTCGGAGCGGATCAGGCGGGCGGTGCTGGCGGCCAGGGAACGGGGGCTGCCGGTGGTGATCTCGATGGGCTCGGTGGCGGCCTCGGGCGGCTATTGGGTGGCGACCGCGGGCGACGTCATCTTCGCCGAACCTTCGACGATCACCGGCTCGATCGGCGTGTTCGGCATCCTGCCGAGCTTCGAGGGCGCGCTCAGGAACCTCAATATCGGCGTGGACGGGGTGCGCACGACGCCGCTTTCGGGCGAGCCGGACATCTTCCGCGGGCCCTCGCCCGAGGCCAGCCGGCTGCTGCAGACCGGAATCGACGGCACCTACCGGCGCTTCATCCAGCTGGTCGCGCAGGCCCGGCGGCTGAGCCCGGAGCGGGTCAACGAGATCGCGCAGGGCCGGGTGTGGAGCGGCGGCGCGGCACGGCAGCTCGGCCTCGTCGACCGGTTCGGCGGGCTGGACGACGCGGTGCGCGAGGCCGCACGGCGCGCCGGGCTCGATCCGAACGAGGCACGGGCCACCTATCTCGAGCGCCGCCCCGGCTTCCTCGCGAGGCTGCTCGCCGGCTCGGAGGGCGACACGGCGGGCGCGCCGCGCGACGTCTTCAGCCGCCTGGCGCAGCGGCCGCAGGCGCTGCTCGAACGGGCCCTGTACGAGGCGCAGGGGCTGCTCGCCGGCCCGGCCATCCAGGCCCGCTGCCTCGAATGCCCGGCGGTGGCGCCGATCCCGCGCCTGCGCGCGGAGACGGGCGGCAGCTGGCCGCTCCGGCTGTTCGCCGCGCTGGCGCGGTGAAGGTCCGGGCCGCCACCGCGGACGACGCGGCGGCGATCGCCTCCATCTATGCGCCTTATGTGACCGGCAGCGTCGTCTCGTTCGAGACGGAGGCGCCGGATGCGGACGAGATCGCGCGGCGCATGGCGGAGGGCGGCGACTTTTATCCCTGGCTCGCCGCCTGCGATGATGGAGGAGCGCTCCTCGGCTATGCCTATGCCGCCGCCTTCCGGACGCGGCCCGCTTATCGGTTCGCGGTGGAGACGACGGTCTATGTCGCCGAGGGCGCGCACGGCCAGGGGATCGGTTCGGCCCTCTACCGCACTTTGCTGCCGTTGCTGGAGGCGCAGGGCTATGCCCAGGCGATCGCCGCGATCACCCTGCCGAACCCCGCCAGCGTGGTGCTGCACGAGCGGTTCGGCTTCCGGAAGGTCGGCGCCTATGAGGAGGTCGGCTTCAAGCAGGACGGCTGGCACAGCGTCGGGCTGTGGCAGCGAGCGCTGGCGCCGCTCTCCACCCCGCCGGACGAGCCGAAGCCGGTTAGTGCGATCTGGCGCCGAGATTCGGCTGCGCCGACCAGTCCCTCGGACCGCTGACGAAGCGCTGGCGCAGGCTTTCCAGCGAGACGCGGTTGCCGTCGCGGAAGAAGCCGAGGACCGTCCGGCCCGCCTCCGTGTCGGGATAGCCCGTCCCGGTGACTCGCACGCGCGTGCGGCGCTCGCCGAGCGGTTCCACTTCCATGAAGCCGGTCGTGCGCGCGAAGGTCTCGAAATGCGGGAAGCCCTCCGGCGCCTTGACCGTTCGGAAGACGATCAACCGGCCGGGGATCCTGGCGAGGATGCGTTGGCGGATCGTCGTCGGATCGCCGGGCTGCGCATTCGGAGAATAGCTGGTCTCGATCGTGTCCGGCTCGACCGGCGAATCCCAGGCGATCGGCACCGCCCAGGTGCGCCAGCCCGCGGCGCTGGAGACCGCGGCCCAGACCTCGGCCGCCGGCGCGTCGATGACGATCGCATGCGAGAGCGTCGTGGTCCCGTCCGCCTCGCGGCGTTCGTCCATGGTGACATCCTGCGCGGCGACCCCGGCAGGAGCGAGGAAGAGCAGGGCGGCAAGGGCGAGTCTCAGCATGGCCGCAGCTTTGATTGAACGTTCAATCAAGTCAAGTGGCCTTATCGCCGATAGCCGGGCAATGCCCAGCCGCGCAGGATGGCGAGGCCGCGAATCGCGAAGCCCGCGATGGCGGCGACCAAGGCTGCGAGACCGGGCTCGACGCCGGCTTGGGTTAGGCCCACGAACAGCGCGGCGGACAAGGCCGCGGCGGTGACGTAGAGTTCGGGGCGGAGCAGGATCGAGGGCTCGCCGGCGAGCACGTCGCGGACGATGCCGCCGACGCAGCCGGTGATCACGCCCATCGCGAAGGCCGGGAGAGGGGCAATGCCGAAGGCCAGCGCCTTGGCGGCGCCGAACGTGGCGTAGGCGGCGAGGCCGATGGCATCGAGCCAGTCCAGCGTCCTCCCCTTCCAGAGTTTGGCAGGGAGCCCCCAGACGGCGAAGGCCGCGCCGAGGCAGATCAGCAGGATCGCATTCTCCCGCACCCAGAAGACGGGTGCGCCGATCAGCAAGTCGCGCACCGTCCCGCCGCCGACACCCGTCACCACGGCGAAGAAGCAGAAGGTGACGATCGTCTGCTTCTTCATCGCCGCGAGCAGCGCGCCCGACAGCGCGAACACCGCGATCCCCGCCATGTCGAGGAAATCGAGGATCGGGCCGAGCGCGGCGGGCAGCGTGGCGGTGGGCATGGCGCTTCCTACGCCCTCCCGCGGCTCCCGTCAGCCTCGCCCTACCACCCCATATTGGCGCGGAGCTCCGCGGCGTCGGCCGGCGGCATCCGGTCGAGCAGAACGCGCTGGGTATAGGCACCCTGCGCGACGCCGTTGCGAAAGTAGATCCAGTCGATGACGTCGTCGTCCGCGATCGAAACGCGGTCGCCGGCCCGGTCCCGGGTGGCTTCCGGATGACTGACCAGCGTCCCGGTCATCGGACGGGTCGAGCGGTCGAGATTGCCTGCCCAGACATATTCGACGCCATCGCCGGGCAGGATGTCGAACTTGATCATGAACTGCTCCTCGCCAGCGCCGGGGCGGGCGAGGTGGCGATAAAAGTCCGGCAGCTCGGCGATGGCGCGCGCCTTGGCCGCATTCATCTCGGTGTCGCCGGCCTCGACGTCGACGATCCGCTCATGCTCGCCGCGCGGCGACTGGCGTTGCGCGGCGACGGCATTGCCGCTGCCGGCAAGCAGCAGCACCGTCGCGAGGGTCGCAAACCCGTGCATCCCGCCCCCTTTCCGACGCCGCTAGATGTGGATCGGCTTGCCGGTCACCGCCATCGCCGCTTCCTTCACCGCCTCCGAATGGGTCGGGTGGGCGTGGCAGGTGTAGGCGATGTCCTCGCTGGTCGCGCCGAACTCCATGGCGAGGGCACATTCGGCGATCATCGTGCCGGCGACCGAGGCGATGATCCAGGTGCCGAGCACCCGGTCCGACCTGGCGTCGGCGATCACCTTGACGAAACCTTCGCCTTCCTTGTTGGTCTTGGCGCGGCTGTTGCCCAGCATCGGGAACTTGCCGACCTTCACCTCATGGCCGGCGGCCTTGGCATCCTCCTCGGTGAGGCCGACGCCGGCAATCTCGGGCATGGTGTAGACGACCGAGGGGATGACGTCGTGGTTCACGATGCCGATCTGGCCGGCGAGGATCTCGGCGACGGCGATGCCCTCGTCCTCCGCCTTGTGGGCGAGCATCGGGCCCGGGACGACGTCGCCGATCGCGTAGATGCCGGGGACCGAGGTCCTGAAGTCATGGTCGACCTCGATCTGGCCGCGCTTGTTCGTGGCGAGGCCGGCCTTGTCGAGGTCCAGGCCGTCGGTGTTGGGCTTGCGGCCGATGGAGACGAGCACGGTGTCCGCCTCGATCGTCTCGGCCGCGCCGCCGGCGGCGGGCTCGAGGGTCAGGGTGACCCCGTTCTTGCCGGCCCTGGCGCCGGTGACCCTGGTCGAAGTGCGGAAGGCGAAGCCCTGCTTCTTCAGGATCTTCTGCGCCTCCTTGCGGACGTCGCCGTCCATGCCGGGGAGAATCTGGTCGAGGAATTCGACGACCGTGACCTCGGCGCCGAGCCGGCGCCAGACGCTGCCCAGCTCCAGCCCGATCACGCCGCCGCCGATCACGACCATCGTCTTCGGCACCCGCTTCAGCTCCAGCGCGCTGGTGGAATCGACGATCCTGTCATGGTCGACCTCGACGCCGGGGAGCGGCATCACGCTGGAGCCGGTGGCGATGACGAAATTCTTCGCCCTGTAGGCGGTGCCGGCGACGTCGATCGCGTCCTTGGCGGTGAATTTGGCATGGCCCTTGAGCCAGGTGACCTTGTTCTTCTTGAACAGGAACTCGACCCCCTTGGTGAGGCCGCCCACCGCCTCCAGCCGCGAGCCGTGCATGGCGTCGAGGTCGAGCTCCAGCCCGGACGTCTTCACGCCCCATTTGGCGAGCGCGCCGCTATGCGCCTCCTCGTACAGCTCGGAGGCGTGGAGCAGGGCCTTGGAGGGGATGCAGCCGACGTTGAGGCAGGTGCCGCCAAGGGTTTCCCGGCTCTCGACGCAGGCCGTCCTGAGCCCCAGCTGCGCGGCCCGGATCGCGGCCACATAGCCGCCCGGCCCGGCGCCGATCACGATCACGTCGAAATTGTTGTCGTCTGCCATCTTCTACCTCTTTCTCGTCATGCCAGCGAAGGCTGGCATCCATGCTGACTCTGCCTGGACCCCGGCCTCCGCCGGGGTGACGGTGGAAATCACAAATCAATCAGCAACCGCGTCGGATCCTCGAGCGCTTCCTTCATGCGGACGAGGAAGGTGACCGCCTCGCGGCCGTCGATCAGGCGGTGGTCGTAGCTGAGCGCGAGATACATCATGGGCCGGGCGACGATCTGGCCGTCGCGGACCACGGGGCGCTCCTCGATCCGGTGCATGCCAAGCACGGCGCTCTGCGGCGGGTTGATGATCGGCGTCGACAGGAGCGAGCCGAAGACGCCGCCGTTGGAGATGGTGAAGGTGCCGCCCTGCATCTCCTCCAGCTTCAGCGTGCCGTCCTTCGCGCGGCGGCCGAAATCGGCGATCGTCTTCTCGATCTCGGCGAAACCCAGGTCCTGCGCGTCGCGGATCACCGGGACGACGAGGCCGTTGGGCGCGGAGACCGCGACCGAGACGTCGACATAATGATGGTAGACGATCTCCTCGCCCTCGATCGAGGCGTTGACCGTCGGCACGTCGCGCGCGGCGAGCACGGCCGCCTTCACGAAGAAACCCATGAAGCCGAGGCGGATCTGGTGCTTCTTCTCGAACAGGTCCTTGTACCTGGAGCGGGCCTCCATCACCGCCGTCATGTCGACGTCGTTGAAGGTGGTGAGCAGCGCGGCGGTGTTCTGCGCCTCCTTCAGGCGGTGGGCGATGGTCTGGCGCAGGCGCGTCATGCGGACGCGCTCTTCCTTGCGTTCCCCGGTGCGGGCCGGCGGCGTGTAGGGCGTGGGCGCCGGCGCAGGCGCAGGGGCAGGCGCGGCGGGTGCGGCCGGCGCCTTCTGCGTCTCGGCGGCGGCGAGGACGTCGTCCTTGGTGATGCGGCCGTCCTTGCCGGTGCCCTTGATCCTCGACGGATCGAGATGATGCTCCAGCACCACCCGGCGGACGGCGGGAGAGAGGGTGAGGTTCGAGCCCTCGCCTTCCTCGGCGGCAGGCGCGGGCGCCTCGGCCGCCTCCGCTTTCGGCTCCGGCGTCTCGCCCGGGCCGGGCGGGTTGGCGGGCGTGGCGGCGGCGCCGGCATTCACGGTGGCGATCACCGCGCCGACGGCCACGGTGTCGCCGACGGCGGCCAGCTGGTCGCCCATCGTCCCGGCGACCGGCGAGGGCACCTCGACCGCGACCTTGTCGGTCTCCAGGCTGGCGATCGGCTCGTCCTGCCCGACCGCCTCGCCGGGCTGCTTCAGCCAGGAGCCCAGGGTCGCCTCGGTGATCGATTCGCCCAGCGTCGGCACTTTGACTTCGGTGGCCATGTCTCTCTTTCCGGTCTTAGCTGGCTTTGCGTTGCTCGGCGTTGTCGGCATGGCCGAGCGCCGCGGCGATCAGGGTGGCCTGCTCGGCCATATGGCGCCTGGCGAGGCCGGTGGCAGGGGAGGCGGAGGCCGGGCGGCCGGCATAGACCGGGCGCTTCGGCGTCAGCCCGGCCTCGCCGAGCCGCCGCTCGAGCCTCGGCTCGACATGGGTCCAATAGCCCTGGTTCTGCGGCTCCTCCTGCGCCCAGACCACCTGCTCGAGGTTCGTCATGCGCTGCAGGCGCGCGAGCAGGGCCTCGCCGGGGAAAGGATAGAGCTGCTCGATCCGGACGATCGAGGTGGTCCTGTCCCCCGCCTTGTCGCGCGCCTCGAGCAGCTCGTAGGCGAGCTTGCCGGTGCAGAGGACGAGGCGCCGCACGTCCTTGTCGGCCGGCGCGTTCGGGTCGGAGAGGATCCGCCGGAAGTGGCTGTCGCCGCTGAAGTCGGCGAGGCTGGACACGGCCTGCTTGTGCCGCAGCAGCGACTTCGGCGTCATCACGATCAAAGGCTTGCGGAAGTCGCGGTGCATCTGGCGGCGGAGCAGGTGGTAGTAATTGGCCGGGGTCGTGCAGTTCGCGACCTGCATGTTATCCTCGGCGCAGAGCTGCAGGAAGCGCTCGGGCCGCGCCGAGCTGTGCTCCGGCCCCTGGCCCTCATAGCCGTGCGGCAGCAGCAGGACGAGGCCGGAGGCGCGCAGCCACTTGGCCTCGCCGGCGGCGATGAACTGGTCGATCATCACCTGCGCGCCATTGGCGAAGTCGCCGAACTGCGCCTCCCAGAGCACGAGCGTCTGCGGGCTGGCCAGCGACCAGCCATATTCGAAGCCGAGCACGCCGAACTCGGAGAGCGGGCTGTCGCGCACCTCGAAGCGGGCCGGGCCGACCTGGGTCAGCGGGATATATTTGTGGCCGTCCTTCTGGCAGACCCAGACCGAGTGGCGCTGGCTGAACGTGCCGCGGCCGCTGTCCTGGCCGGACAGGCGGACCGGATGGTCCTCGCGCAGCAAGGTGCCGAAGGCGAGCGCCTCGGCGGTCGCCCAGTCGAAGCCCTCGCCGGTCTCAAACATCTCGCGCCGGCCGTCGATCACGCGCTGCAGCGTCTTGTGCGCGACCATGTCGCCGGGGATGGTGGTCAGGATCCGGCCGATCTCGCGCAAGGTCTCCTCGCCGACGCCGGTGCCGACGTTGCGCCGCTCGGTGATCGCCTCCTGCGGCCGGTGCAGGCCGGCCCATTTGCCTTCGAACCAGTCGGCCTTGTTGGGCAGATAGGATTTGGCGGCCTCGAACTCGGATTCGAGCTGGGTGGTGAAGGCGGCGATCTCGCCGTCCACCCAGCCGGCCTCGATCACCCCTTCCTTCTCCAGCCGCGCCGCATAGAGCTCGGAGACGAGCGCGTGCTGGCGGATCTCCTGGTACATGAGCGGCTGGGTGAAGCTCGGCTCGTCGCCCTCGTTATGGCCGAAGCGGCGGTAGCACCACATGTCGATGACGATGTCGCGCTTGAACTTCTGGCGGAACTCGATGGCGAGCTTGCAGGCGAAGGTGACCGCTTCGGGATCGTCGCCGTTGACGTGCATGATCGGCGCCTGGACGGCCTTGGCGACGTCGGACGGGTAAGGCGAGGAGCGGGCGAATTGCGGACTGGTGGTGAAGCCCACCTGGTTGTTGATCACGAAGTGGATGCAGCCGCCCGTATTGTAGCCCGGAATGCCGGAGAAGCCGAAGCATTCGGAGACGATGCCCTGGCCGGCAAAGGCGGCATCGCCGTGCAGCAGCACCGGCAGCACCTCGGAGCCGTCGGGATCGTTCCGCGCGATCTGCTCGGCGCGGGTCTTGCCGAGCACGACCGGGTCGACCGCCTCCAGATGGCTCGGATTGGGGACGAGGCTGAGATGGACCCTGATGCCGTCGAACTCGCGGTCCGACGAGGTGCCGAGATGATATTTGACGTCGCCCGAGCCGCCGACATCCTCGGGATTGGCCGAGCCGCCGGCAAATTCGGAGAAGATCACGCGCCAGGGCTTGCCCATCACGTTGGAGAGGACGTTGAGCCGGCCCCGGTGCGACATGCCGAGCACGATCTGGCAGACGCCGAACTGGCCGCCATATTTGATCACCGCCTCGAGCGCGGGCACCATGGACTCGCCGCCGTCGAGGCCGAAGCGCTTGGTACCGACATATTTGCGGGCGAGGAACTTTTCCCACTGCTCGGCCTGCACGACCTTGGTCAGGATCGACTGCTTGCCCTCGGGCGTGAAGCGGATCTCCGCCTCGCGGCCCTCCATCCTTTCCTGCAGGAAGCGCCGCTCCTCCAGGTCGTTGATGTGCATATATTCGAGGCCGAGCTTCCCGCAGTAATTGCGGCGGAGGATCTCGACGATCTCGCGCACCGTCGCCTTCTGGATGCCGAGCGCGCCGCCGATCCAGACCTCGCGGTCGAGCGCGGCGCCGGTAAAGCCGTGAAATTCGGGAGTCAGCTCGGCGGGCAGCTCGCGCTGGACGAGCCCGAGCGGATCGAGGTCGGCGGCGAGATGGCCGCGCACGCGGTAGGTGCGGATCAGCATCATCGCGCAGATGCTGTCGTTGGCGGCCTGCTCGATCTCCGCCTCGGATGCGCCCGTGGCGGCGGCAGCAGCCCTGGCCTTCGAGGCCACCGCCTCGATCGACATCAAGGTAGGGTCGAGCCCCGCATTGTTCGCGTCCAGCTCGGTCACCGGCCAATTGGCGCGGGCCCAGCTTGGGCCCTGCTCCCGCTCGCCGTCGTACATGTTCAAGTCGTTTCGCCTTCCATGGGCAATGCGTTGGCCGCGCCTCTAGACGAGTTCTTTCCCGTTCAAAAGCGCAGCGAGCGTGCTTCCCAGCTCAGATGGGCTCGGAGACACCTTAATTCCAGCCGCCTCCATCGCCGCGATCTTGTCCTCGGCGCCGCCCTGGCCGCCCGAGACGATCGCGCCGGCATGGCCCATGCGCCGGCCCGGCGGCGCGGTGCGGCCCGCGATGAAGCCGACGACCGGCTTGCGGCGGCCGCGCGCGGCCTCGTCCTTCAGAAATTGCGCCGCTTCCTCCTCGGCCGAGCCCCCGATCTCGCCGATCATAATGATCGACTCGGTGGCGTCGTCGGCGAGAAACAGCTCGAGCACGTCGATGAAGTTGGTGCCGTTGACCGGATCGCCGCCGATGCCGACCGCCGTGGTCTGGCCGAGCCCGGCATTGGAGGTCTGGAACACCGCCTCGTAGGTGAGCGTACCCGAGCGGCTGACGATGCCGACGCTGCCCTTGCGGAAAATGTTGCCCGGCATGATCCCGATCTTGCATTCGCCGGGGGTCAGCACGCCCGGGCAGTTGGGCCCGATCAGCCGCGACTTCGAGCCGGAGAGCGCGCGCTTCACCTTGACCATGTCGAGCACCGGAATGCCCTCGGTGATCGCGACGATCAGCGGCACCTCGGCGTCGATCGCCTCGAGGATCGAATCCGCAGCGAAGGGCGGCGGCACGTAGATCACGCTGGCGTCGGCGCCGGTCGCCTGCACCGCCTCGGCGACCGTGTCGAAGACGGGGAGGCCGATATGGGTGGAGCCGCCCTTCCCGGGGGTGACGCCGCCGACCATCTTCGTCCCGTAGGCCAGTGCCTGCTGGGTGTGGAAGGTGCCGGTGTCGCCGGTCATGCCCTGGGTGATGACCTTGGTGGACGCGTTGACGAGGATGGACATTGATCTTCCTTAATGACTTCGTTGTGACGCTGGCGCCCTGCGCTGAACCCAAAGCGTCGCCAGGTTGCGGCCGGTTTCGTTGGATACCTTCAGCGAGAGCACCTGCTCCTCGTCGCGGTTGCCGGCGATCAGCCAGTAGCGGGAATTCGCGTCGAGCGGCTGGCCCTCATCGGTTCCGACCGCCGCCGTCAGGGCCGAAAGGAACGATGCGAGCGTGACCGTGGGCTCCATCTCGCCGGTAAGCGTGCATGCTTGGAGAGCCTCGCCGATGCCCAGCCGGGTCGATCCGGACCGGTAGGGCACCAGGCCGTTGTCCAGCGGGGCGCCGTCCGTCACGAAGGTCCAGGGCGCGGCCGCCGCCGTCACCCTCTGCGCCGCCGCATCGCCCATATGCTCCAGGCAGATGGTCGTGAAGGCCGCGATCAGGCGCGACTCAGCGGGTGTGGGCTGCGCGCCGGCCGCGGCCGGGCACAGAATTGCGGCGGCGCCGAGAAGGAGGAGCCTGCTCCGCATTAGCGATCAGGCGAGCGATCCGTCGATCGCCTTGCAGGCCACGAGCAGCTCCTTCACCGCGTCGACCGAGACCTGGAGATTGGCTTTCGCCTCGTCGTCCAGCGCGATCTCGACGATCTGCTCGACGCCGCCGGCGCCGATGATGCAGGGGACGCCGACATAGAGGCCGTCCAGACCGTATTTGCCTTCGACATAGGCCGCGCAGGGCAGCAGGCGCTTCTGGTCGCCCAGATAGGCTTCCGCCATGGCGATGCCGCTGGTCGCCGGCGCGTAATAGGCCGAGCCGGTGCCGAGCAGGGCGACGATCTCGCCGCCGCCGCCCCGGGTGCGCTTCACGATCGCATCGATCCGCTCCTGCGTGGAGCGGCCCTGCTTGATCAGGTCGGGGACCGGGATGCCGGCGACGGTGGAATATTGGACGATCGGGACCATCGTGTCGCCATGGCCGCCCAGCACGAAGGTGGTGACGTCGCGCGCCGAAACATTGAACTCCTCGGCGAGGAAGTGGCTGAAGCGGGCGCTGTCCAGCACGCCCGCCATGCCGACCACGCGCTCGTGCGGCAGGCCGGAAAATTCGCGGAGCGCCCAGACCATCGCATCCAGGGGATTGGTGATGCAGATCACGAAGGCGTCGGGGGCGTTGTTCCTGATGCCCTCGCCGACCGCCTTCATCACCTTCAAATTGATGCCGAGCAGATCGTCGCGGCTCATCCCCGGCTTGCGGGCGACGCCGGCGGTGACGATGATCACGTCGGCGCCCTGGATGTCCTTATAGTCGTTCGAGCCGATGATCTTCGCGTCGAAGCCCTCGATCGGGCCGCACTGGGAAAGGTCCAGCGCCTTGCCCTGCGGCACGCCCTCGATCACGTCGAACAGGACGATGTCGCCAAGCTCCTTCGACGCCGCGAGATGGGCCAGGGTTCCGCCGATATTGCCGGCACCGATAAGCGCGATTTTCTTGCGAGCCATGTGGGCCCTCCCCGGTCTGATCAGGACTAAAGCGAAGGGGCCGCGGACGCAGCCCGTCTATGCCGGGCCGCTTAGACCCCTCGCGCGCGGGGGGCAACCGCCGATGGGGATGGCGCGGGAATTTACTCGCGGGTCAGGACATGGCTCGCGAAATCGCGGCCGCCGGCATTGTCGGTGACCTGCAGACGGCCGTCGGGGAGCAGGCGGTAGACGGTGCGGCCCTGCTCGGTCTCGGCGCTGCCCCAGTCGGCGGTGAAGCTGCGGCCGGTCGCTACGGCCGCGATCGGGAAGCTGATGCCGCGGTTGTCGAACCAGGCCGCCGTCCAATGGCCCTCGCCGACGGGGCGGTAGAAAGCGCGGCCTTCGAACGAACCGGCGCGCCAGCTGAGCTCGAGGAAGCGGCCGCCCAAGGCCGGACGGACCTCCAGCCGCGCCTCGCTCGGCCGGCCGAACATCGTCCCGGCGCCGCGCCAGCTGCCTTGCAGCCAGGCCAGCTCCGCAAGGTTCGGCGCGGGCGCCTGCGCCGCGGCGAGGACGAGGGCGGCGTGGAGCGGACTAGCCATGGGTCTCCATCAGGTCCTGGTAGAACATCAGGGCATTGTCGTCGGGATCGAAGAAGGTGAGCAGCCGGACCATGCCGGGGATGTCGCGGATCGGGCCGTCCTGGCGGACTCCGTGCCGGTCCAGCTCGGCTTTGGCCGCCTCGATGTCGGTGACGCCGAAGGTGAGCGTGGCGCCGCCGGCGCCGCCGGCCGTCTCGCGCACGCCGAGGCCGATATTGACCCGCTCGACGCCGGTCTTCAGCTCGCACCAGGCAATGTCCTCCATCCGGTAGAGCAGTTCGAAGCCGAGCACGTCGCGATACCAGGCGATCGCCCGGTCCATGTCGGTGACCCCACAGGAACAGGTCAGCCCGCCGTCATAGGTGATCCCCATCTCGCCCTCCCGAATCGTGCTTAGGTTCTATTTTTATATCGCATATACTTTTCGGCGATGGTAGCAAGAGGGGATGATCGGCGATGAGAATCTGAGAAGGCTGACCGCGGGGCGCTGGCTGGTGCCCCTGCTCGGGCATCTGGCCGACGAGCAGGGCTCGCGCTTCGCGGTGATGCTCGCGCGGCTCGGCCTCTCCCGCTCGGTGCTGGCGGCGAGCCTCGCCGCGCTGCAGGAGGCGGGCTGGCTGATCCGCAATCCGGGCCATGGCCATCCGCTCCGCCCGGAATATGTGCTGACCCGCGCGGGCGAACCGGTCGCCGCCTTCTGCCAGGGGGTGATGGCACAGCGGGAGCGGCTGGGGCTGGCGCCGGACCAATTGCCGCGCTGGTCGCTGCCGCTGATCGCCCGGCTCGACGCGGACCGGGCGCGCTTCTCGACCCTGCGGGGCGCGCTCCGCCCGATCACGCCGCGTGCGCTCTCGCTGACGCTCAAGCAGATGCTGCAGGTCGAGCTCGTCGACCGCGCGCTGGAGGACGAATTCCCGCCGGTCGCAATCTACGGCCTCACGCGCCGCGGGCGCGAACTGGCGGCGGCCATGCGCTGAAACTCCTCCCCGGCACGGGGATGAGCTATCGGTCAGGCATCTTCGACGATGTTGAGAATGTTGCCGTCCGGGTCCTTGAACCAGGCGATCCTCATGCCCTCGCCGACATGGACGTCGCCGTCCAGTTCCAGGCCTTCCATGTCATAATGTTCGAAGGTCACGCCCTTCGCCTTCAGCGCGGCGACCTCGGCATCGATATCGTCCACCTCCCAGGTCACCGCGGTGGCCTTGTTGGTGCCGGCAAATTCGGAGCGGTAGACGTTGAGGTTGCTGTCGCCGCTGGCGAAGGTGATCAGCTCGTCGCCTTCCCGGCTGACCTCCTTCAGGCCGAGCGTGTCGGTGAAAAACAGGCGCGATTTCTCCAGGTCCCTGGTCGCGAGATTGGCGACGGCCTTGCTGGTGCCAAGCATGATGATCCTCCTGCGATTGCCGCAGGGCTAATGCAGGTTAGACGAACAGGTTCCCCCCCGGCGCGGGGGGACGCCGGGCGGGGCTGTCCCCGGGACAAGGGGGTGCTCCCGGGGATCGGGGCGGACAGTTTCGTCAGACCAGCTCGAGCCGGCCGTTCATCCGGATCGCGCGGGCGATATTGTCGTAATTGGGCGAGGTCGCCATCACGCCGGCATGGATCTCCTCGAACTGCTCGGGGGTGCCGTTGCCGGCGATGCGGACGATATAGTCGATCACCGGATAGCCGGGCGCGACCGCGTCGGAGAGATCGAGGAAGCCGCGCAGGTCGAGCTCGCCCGAGGCCTCGATCTCGAGATGGGTGAGCGTAATCCCGCGCACCGCGGCGCCGGCGACATAGCCCACGGTCATGCAGGCGTTCAGCGCGGAGAGCAGCAGCTCCTGCGGGTTGGGGGCGCTGTTGGCGCCGAGCAGCTCCTCGGGCTCGTCCGCGACGATCCTGAAGCTGCGGTCGATCTTCTCGCCGCCGACCTGGATCGTGTGGCAGGTGCTCTCCGAGCGGGTCTGGCCGGTCCAGCGCGTGGTGACGCCGAAGCGGGCCGGAGCCTTGCTCGGATCGGCGGCGATCTCGCCGACCATCCGGGTCAGCGCGTCGACGTCGAGATCGTTGACGATGTTGCGGGTCATGGTGTCGGTCATTGGATTGTTCCCTGGGTTGCGAAGTGGCTGTTCAGGCGAAGGCAGGGGCGGCCTCGTCGATGCGGGCGAGGCCCTCGGGCGAGATCGCACCGAGCGTTGCCCGGAACTTCGGATGGACCAGACCGGAGCCGAGATAGGTCCAGCGCAGCGCCTGGTGCTGCTGCCCGACCAGTGCCTCGCGCTCCTCGTCGGCGAGCGTGCGGCCGACCGCCCGCTCGAACGCGGCGAGGTTCAGCTCGGCCTGCTTGCGGATGCCGGCGTCGAGATAGAGGCCGATCGCGAAAAAGCCGTCGATCGCCGAGGCCAGCTCCTGCGCGCTCCGCCCCTCGGCCAGCGCTTCGACCATCAGGGTGTCGAGCTTGGCGTGCTGCGCCTCCTCGATCCAGTGATGGCGGAGCAGGCTCTTGAACAGCGGGTCGAGGTCCTGGTCGTCCCTGACGCTGTCCACATAATGGCTCTGCGTCATCCACTCGATCATCAGGATGACCAGGGCGACGCTGAGCGGATCGTGGCGCAGCACCTCGGCCGCGACCGCCTCGGCCGGGCCGATCACCTTGCACTCATGGCCGAAGTCGGCGGTGAAGGCGGCGTGGAAGCGCTTGAACAGGTGGATGTGCTTGGCCTCCTCCGACGCGAAGTTCAGCAGGGCGCGGACGCGGGCGTCGTCGCCGTTCAGCTGCGGCCGGGCATGGTCGAGGATGAAGGGCAGGATGAACTCCTCCACCAGCCCGAAGATGCTCAGATAATCATGGCCGCGGATCTGGTTGAGGATGCGCTTCTCCTCGTCGCTCAGCCCCTCAAGGCCGGCGGTGCGGGCCAGCGCCTCGGGCATGAACGGCCGGGTGAAATCGAGCCGGGCGCCGTTCGGAATGACGTCCTCGATCTCCCAGGCGCCCCGCGAGGAGGCGGCAAGGATCGACGGATAGTTGAAGTCGTGGAACATGAATTCTCTCCCTGGATTCTTAAATCTGGTTGGGGCGATGCCGCCGTCACGCGATGGGCGGGACGGCAGCACCGAAGGACAGGCCGGCGAACATCACCGCCGCGAAAGCGCTGAGAAACTGCGCCCAGCCCGACTGATTGCGGAACATTGTCTTTCTCCTCCTCTGTGCGGCCGACCGGGCCGCGATGGGCGGGCAATGGCGGGCGACTGTGGGAAGGAGCGTGGTAACGAGCGTGTGAATTGCGCCGTCGTTGCGGCCCTGTTACTTTCCACGCTCGCTGTTACAGGGGGCGACATGGAGCTTCGGCTGCTCGGACCGATGGCGCTGCTCCGCGACGGCCGGCCGCTGCCGCTCCCCGCCTCGCGCAAGACGCGCGCCTTGCTCGCCTACCTGGCGGTGAGCGGCAAGCCGGAGCGGCGCGAGCGGCTCTGCCAGCTCTTCTGGGAAATGCCGGACGATCCGAAGGGCGCCCTGCGCTGGAGCCTCTCCAAACTGCGCGGGCTGCTCGGCGACGCCGTGGTCGCGGACCGGGAGACGGCGCGGCTAGATCTCGCCGCGCTGACGGTCGACTGGCACGAGCTTCGCGAGGCGCAACGCGGCCTGGGCCGGGCGGGACCGGCCGCGCTGGACAGGCTGGCGCGCAGGCGCGGCGAATTCCTCGAGGGGCTGGAGCTGGCCAATTGCGACAGCTTCTCCGCCTGGTGCATCGCCCAGCGCGGGGACGTGCGCAGCTGGCAGGCGGCGGTCTGCGCGGAGCTCACCGCGCGCGACCTGCCGCCCGACGATCTTCTCCCCCACGCGCGCGCCTGGGCCGAGCTCGATCCCGCCTCGGCCGACGCCGCGGCGACGCTCGTGCGCCTGCTCGACGCCGCCGGGCGGGGCACCGAGGCCGAGCAGCAGCGCGACCTCTCCGTCCGCCGGATGCAGGACGGCGGTGCCCATGTCCCGGCCGAGCTGCGCAGCGTCGCGGCGGCGCGCGAGGCGGGGGAAGCGGAGCCGCTCGCCCAGCATATCCGCTTCTGCAGCGCCAGCGACGGCGCGCGCCTTGCTTATTCGATCGTCGGCGAGGGGCCGCCGCTGGTGAAGGCGGCCAACTGGCTCAACCATCTCGAGTTCGATTTCGACAGTCCGGTCTGGCGGCACTGGATCGCCGGTTTCTCCGAGGACCGCAGCCTGCTGCGCTACGACGAGCGCGGCAACGGCCTCTCTGACTGGCACGCCTTGCTGAGCTTCGACGCCTTCGTCGACGACCTGGCGAGCGTGGTGGATGCGGCCGGGCTGGACCGGTTCGACATGCTCGGCATCTCGCAGGGAGCGAGCGTCGCCATCGCCTATGCGGTGCGCCACCCGCACCGCGTGCGCCGGCTGATCGTCTACGGCGGCTATGCGGCGGGCTGGCGGACCCGCGCGACGCCGGCGGAGGTCGCGCGGCGGCAGGCGATGCTGGATCTCACCCGCGAGGGCTGGGGCCTCGACAATCCCGCCTTCCGGCAGATGTTCACCTCGCTCTTCCTGCCCCATTCGAGCCAAGAGCAGCAGGCCTGGTTCAACGAGCTGCAGCGGATCACGACCTCGCCGGAAAATGCGGAGATGCTGCAGCGCGTGCTCTCGCGGATCGACGTGCGATCATTGCTCGGCCAGGTAACGGCGCCGACTCTGGTGGCGCACACGACCCTGGACGCGGTCGTCCCGTTCGAGGCCGGCCGCGGCATCGCCGCCCGCATCCCGGGCGCGCGCTTCATGGCGATCGACAGCCCCAATCACCTGCTGATGGAGGAGGAGCCGGGCTGGGCGAAATTCCTGGCGGCGGCGAAGGAGTTCCTGGCCTAGGCCATGCGCTGGAAGGCGAGGCGGCGGGTTTCGGGATCGGCGGCGGTCAGCCGCACGCGGATCGTCTCGCCCGGCTCGACACGGTGCGCGCTGACCCGGGCGACGACGGGCAGGTCCCTGAGCTGGATGCGGGCGCCGCGCTCGTCCTGATCGGTGACGACCGCCTCGAAATCCTCGCCGATCCGCTCCTGCAACATCACCGTCTCGGCGAGGTCTATCACGGCCCGCTCGATCTGGCCGCTGCGGGCGTCGGCCCGGCCCATGACCTGCGGCAGGCGGGTGAAGGCGTCGCCGACGGTGTCCGGCACCGGTCGGCCATTGGCGATCGCAAGCGCGGCTTGCACCACATAGCGGTCGGCAAGGCGGCGGAGCGGCGCCGTGGCATGGGCGTAGGTGGCGGCGAGCGCCGCGTGCCACGGCGTCACGCCCTCCTGCCAGGGCAGATAGGAGGCGCCCGTGCCGGCGCGGCGGATCGCGGTCATGAAGGCGGCCTGCTTCGGGTCCGCGGGGTCGAGGCCGCGCTCCACATCTCCCAGGGACTGGTCCGCCGGCCAGGCGATGCCGAGCGCGCGGGCGGTGAAGCGCAGCCGGCGGACCGCGCGCTCGCCCGGCCCGGCCATCACCCGGAACAGGCCCGTCCGCCGGGCGAGCAGCGCCTCGGCAATGGCGAGGTTGGCGGCGAGCGACAGCGCGGCGTTGCGGTCCTCGGAGGGATGGCGGGTGCGGAAGACGAGCCGGTAATGGCCGTCTTCCCGGGCGACCTCCTGCTCCGGCGGATCGACGCGGGCGGCGCCGCGCCTCTGTTCCGCGGCCTGCACGCGCGTGGCGAGCTCGGCGAAGCCGGCGGGCAGGTCGGCGTCGGTCACCGTCCGATAGGCTAGTTTTGCGCGGCTGCGGATGATGGCCCGCTCGGCGCCGTCGAGGCTGGCCCTGCCGTCGGGGTCGACCCGGACGGCGAAGATGATGGCGGCGCGCGGTCCGTCCGGCAGCAGGCTGACGGCCTGCTCGCTCAGCACCGCCGGATAGAGCCGCGCCTTGCCGTCGGGCAGATAGAGCGTGGCGCCGCGGCGCCAGGCCTCGGCGTCGACCGCATCGCTGTCGCGCACGAACCAGGCGACGTCGGCAATGGCATAGCGCAGCAGCAGGTCATTGCCCGCCGGCTCGATGGTGAAGGCCTGGTCGAGATCGGTCGCGCTGGCCGGGTCGAGCGTGACGAAGGGGAGGGCCGTGCGGTCGGCATGCTCGTCCAGCGGCCTCTGGGCCGCCGCGGCGGCCGCCGCCTCGACCGCGGGCGGGAAACCCCCCGGCACCTGATACTGGTCGCGGATCGCCGCGAGGCCGCCGGCGAGGACCGCATCGGGATCGCGGAGCGTCTTCAGGGCCACGCCGGCTCAGTCCTCGCCATGGCCCCTGGCCAGATAATCCTCGCTCTGCATCTCGATCAGACGCGAGGCGGTGCGCTCGAACTCGAAAGCGCCGTCGCCGGCGAGATACAGGTCCTGCGGCTCGGCGTCGGCGGCGGCGAGCAGCTTCACCTTATGCTCGTAGAGCGCGTCGATCAGGGTGACGAAGCGCGCCGCCTCGTTGCGGTTGGCCGGCCCCATCTTCGGGATGCCGACGAGGATCACCGTATGATAATGGCGCGCGACGGCGAGATAGTCGCTCGCGCCCCGTGCCTCGCCGCACAGCCGCTTGAACGAGAAGACGGCGACCCCCTTGAGGCTCTTCGGCACGTGCAGGGTACGGCCCCCAGGCAGCTTCAGCTCCCCGGTCGGCACCTTCGCCCGGTCCTCGACCGGATAGTCGGTGAGCCGGAAGAAGGCCTCGCTCAGCGCCCTCGTCGCCTCCGGCCCGTTCGGCACGTACCAGGTCGGCATGCCGCCGAGCCGGTCCAGCCGGTAGTCGGTCGGTCCGTTCAGCGGCACCACCTTCAGCTCGCGCTCGATCAGCGCGATGAAGGGGAGGAACAGCTCGCGGTTGAGCCCGCCGAGATAGAGATCGGATGGCGGCCGGTTCGAGGTGGTGATGACAGTGACGCCCGCCTCCAGCAGCTGCGAGAAGAGCCGGGAGAGGATCATCGCGTCGGCGCTGTTGTTGATCACCATCTCGTCGAAGCAGAGCAATTTCGCCTCGTCGGCGATCGCCTTGGCGACGGGCGGGATCGGGTCGCCTTCCTCCTTCGCCCGCTCGGCACGGAGCCGCTCGTGCACCTCCAGCATGAATTCGTGGAAATGGACGCGGCGCTTCGGCGCATAGGGGATGGACTGATAGGCGAGGTCCATCAGCATGGATTTGCCGCGGCCGACGCCGCCCCACATGTAGACGCCGGCCGGCGGGTCCTGCATCCGGCCGGCGAGGCGCCAGAGCAGCGAGCCGCGGCTCTTCGTCTCGCCGAGCTCTTCGGCCAACTCGTCGAGGATGCGGACGGCGGCCTCCTGGTCCGGATCGGGGCGAAGCTCCCCCGCCGCGACCAGCGCCGCATAGCGGTCGGCGACCTCCGTCACGGCCGGCGGGCGGCCTTGCGCAGCGCGCCGGTGAAGGAAGCGATGAGCTCGCCGTCCTGCGTCACCCGCCCGTCCAGGAAGATCAGCCGCCCCGTCTCGCGGAGCAATTCCACCTCGGCGTCGAGCGGCACCCCGATCCTTCCCGGCGAAAGGAAGCGCGTGGAAAGGTCCAGCGTCACCGCCCGGGTCACGTCCGCGCCTGCCATCCGTCCGCCCGCGAACAAGGCCATGTCGATGAAGGTCAGGATCGCCCCGCCATGCACCATGTCGCCGAGATTGGAATGGCCGGCCTCCGGGAACATCCGGCATTGTCCCCGCCCGGGCCCCGCCTCGCGGACCAGCAATCTGCCGATCACCTCGTTGAACCGACCCTCGGTCTTCACCGCCCAGCTCCACCAGCCGGGATGGTCAGCGTCGGGCCGGTGATCGATCAGCGGGTGGACGTCCATATCTCCCGATGGCGGGGATTGCAGCCGGGATCAAGCGACCGCCGGCATCAGTCGTCGTCACCATCATCATCCGGTGGCGCGGCGAGGTCCGCGTCGGAGCGGCGGTAGCCCAGCACGTCGCCGGGTTCGCATTCGAGATAGCGGCAGATGGCGGCCAGCGTCCTGAAGCGCACGCCCTTCACCTTGCCCGACTTGAGCAGGGACAGGTTGGACTCGGTGATGCCGATGGCGCGGGCGAGCTCGTTCGAACGCACCTTGCGGCGCGCCATGACGACATCGAGGTCGACGACGACCGGCATCAGACGATCTCTTCGAGCCGGCGCCGCGCCGCCAGTGCCTGTTCGAGGATCCAGACCGCGACCCAGGCGCTGCCGGCGACCATCAGGCCCCAGAGGAATTGCGGGAAATCGAAGAAGATGATGAGCTGCTGGCTGCCGGCGCTCAGCGGCGACAGCGCGGTGGCGATCATCGTCGAGGCGACCGGCCCCAGCAGCACCGCCAGCAGCGCGAACAAGGCCGCGCGCCGCAGCCAGCGCGCGGCCAGCACGAAGCCGGAGCCGGCACGCATGTTGCGGAAGGCGAAGCCAAGCGCGAGGAACATCAGCGCCGACGGGATGGCGACAATCACCCCCGCGCCGGCAATGAGCGACCGCGCCTGCGGCGTGGAGACGACCTGCTCGATGCGATGCGGATCGGCGTTGAACGCCGGCCCACCGGCCCGCGCGAGCAATCGCCGCGGATCATAGTCGATCACGCAGCTCAAGGAGGCGCAATTGATCTCCCCCGTGGTCAGCGCGGGCTCGATCGCGGGCGCGAAGCCGGCGAGCAGGCGCCCGACGCTGATGACGAAGCAGAGCCTCATCATCCAGGAGGCGACCAGGCGGAAGCGGCGGTTCTTGATCTTCTGGGTCATATTATTGCCGTTTTACAGAAAGATTTTGCTATCATATAAGAAGAATCGCCGTAGGAAAAGGACCGGGCCATGGCAGTGAAGGTGATCGGGACCGGGGCTGCAGCGGCCTTTCTCGTCATGCTCCTCCTGCCATTCCCGGCATCCGCCACCACCGCGGGCGCCGGCCTGATCCGCGTGGATTTCACCCTCAGACCCGGCGTCGAGCCGGCACCGGCGTCCGGCTTCGGCCTGCCCGCGCGCTGCGCCGAAGCCCTTGCCGACGACATCGTCGTGTGCGGCCGGCCCGCGCGCGGGGCGTCGCTGAGGGTCAGGCCGCAGCCGCGCCGGGCGGGCGACCGGGTGCGCGGCGAGGCGATGGCGGCGAGCGACGTGATCGACATCGGCGGCATCGGCTGCTCAACCGTGGGCACGCCCTATGGCTGCGGCCGGGTCAATCTGCTGGCGATCGTGTTGCGGGCGGCGGAACTGGTCTATCGCAAGCTCGCCGGGGAGACCGACGACCAGCCGGACTGGGCCCGAATGGCCGCCGACATGATTCCCCTGGACGACAGGTGACGATGATCGCGCCGGGGCGGCAGCCCCGGCGTGTCAGACCGCGCGCTCGAGCAGCAGCTTCTTGGTTTCGGCGATCGCCTTGGCCGGGTTCAGGCCCTTGGGGCAGACGTTCGCGCAATTCATGATCGTGTGGCAGCGATAGAGGCGGAACGGGTCCTCCAGCTCGTCGAGCCGCTCGCCCGCATATTCGTCGCGGCTGTCGGCGAGCCAGCGATAGGCCTGGAGCAGGATGGCCGGGCCAAGGAACTTGTCGCTGTTCCACCAGTAGGACGGGCAGGAGGTCGAGCAGCAGGCGCAGAGGATGCATTCGTAGAGGCCGTCCAGCCTGGCGCGGTCGTCCGGCGACTGCAGGCGCTCCTTGCCAGACGGCGTCGGCGTCTTCGTCTTCAGCCAGGGCTCGATCGAGGCATATTGCGCGTAGAAATGGGTGAAGTCGGGGACGAGGTCCTTGATCACGTCCATGTGCGGCAGCGGCGTGATGCGGACCTCGCCCTTCAGATCCTCGATCGCGGTGGTGCAGGCGAGCCCGTTCTTGCCGGCCATGTTCATCGAGCAGGAGCCGCAAATGCCCTCGCGACAGGAGCGGCGGAAGGTGAGGCCCGGATCCTGCTCCGACTTGATCTTGATGAGCGCGTCGAGGACCATCGGGCCGCAGCTGTCGAGGTCCACCTCAAACGTGTCGTAGCGCGGATTGTCGCCGCTGTCGGGATCGTAGCGGTAGATCTTGAACTTCTTGGTGCGCGTGGCGCCGGCGGGTGCGGAAACCTGCTTGCCCTTCCGGATCCTGCTGTTCTTCGGAAGCGTGAATTCGGCCATTCGCTCTCTACCTCGCGCAGAGGGCGATAGCGCTACGCCGCGCGCCTGTCGAGAAGCTCGGCGGCGATCTCGTAGGTGCGCTTGTTGTCGACGTCGATCGCATGGGCGCCGTCGGCCAGCACCACCGCGGTGGCGCGGACCCCGAAGCGCCTGCCGATGCGCTGCATCGCGCCGGCCAGGCTGACCCAGGCGAAGCGCAGCAGCAGCAGGTTGAAGAAGCCGAAGGCGCGGGCGATGCGCATCGGGTTCTTCTTGAACTGGCCGCCCTCGCGGAAGGTTTCGGCCAGCTTCAGGCCGCGCTGCGACAGGCCGTAGAGATTGCAGTTCGAGAATTCGCCGTCCTTGAACCGGTAGAAGCGGCGCTGCCCCTGCGGATGGGCGGCGAGCACGTCCTCCTTGCGGGCGAGCGCGAGCACCGCATCCTCGCCGTCCGCCAGCGAGGCCATCACCTGGCGGACCGCGGCGGCGGTCAGCAGCACATTGTCGGCGGTGGTCACGACGACCGGGCCGGCCGCCCCCTCGGCGGCGCGGTAGACGCTGTCGGCGATATTGTCGGCCGCGGTCACGAAGGCGACCGGCAGACCCGACAAGGCGGCGATCGGCTTCAATTTGTCCGCCGCGCCGTCCTCGACCGCGATGCGGATCGAGTCGATGTCGCCCACCTCGCCGAGCGCGGAGAGGACGTGGGCGAGCAAGGGCAGGCCCCCGATCGGCACCAGGCATTTGTGGGTGACGCCCGCCTCGGCGGCCAGCGGGTCCAGCCGGCCGCCGCGTTGCGCGGCGAGGATGATGATCGTGACGCGCTCAGCCATTGGGGGCCTCCAGCAGGCCATGGCGGCGCAGGCCCTCGTAAAGGATGGTCTCGATCAGTTGCGACTGGGTCAGGCCGGCGCGGACGGCCGAGCGGCCGAAGACCTTCTGCGACCAGAGATTGGCCTGCAGGTTGACCTCGAGGAAGTTGAGCGTGCCGGTCGAGGCGTCGTAGCGGAACTCGAAACGGCCATAATCGAACGGCCGATATTCCTCGGCCATCTCCAGCGTGAGCTCGGCGATGCGGGGCATGACCGATTCATCCTCGAACGGCACCAGCTCATATTTGCTCGCCCGCTCGACCAGGTCGCGCTTCTCGTAATAGGTCCTTAGATGGGTCGGGTCGGCCTGTTCGAACAGCATCATCGGCATCACCACCGGCGCGCCGTCGACGGTGATCACGGGGACCTCGACGTCGCTGCCGTTGAGGAAGGGCTCGACGATCGCGTCATGGCCCTGGCTGTGAATGTCGGCGACGGCGGCCTCGACGCCGGCCCAGTCGTGCGCATCCTGCACGCCCCAGCTCGCCGACGAGGCGTTGGGCTTGATCACCATGCGCCCGCCCGCCGGGCAGCGCGCCTGCTCGACCGGGGCGCCGCGCCGGTAGATCGTCCAGGGCGCGGTGGGGACGCCGCGCGCGACGCAGGCCATCTTGGTGAGATGCTTGTCGTCGGCCAGGCCTCTCAGGATCGGGGTCGCGCCGAGATAGGGGAGGCCGAGCCGCGTGCAGAGCAAGGGCAGCATCATCTCGCTGTTGAGGAAGCCGCCCCGGTTCAGCAACGGGAAGACGAAGTCGACCTCGGGCCGGTGGAACAGCGCCTCGTAATTGTCCTCGAGCGCCAGCTTCAGCCCGAGCCCCTCGAGCACCTCGCGCGTCTCGACATGGTAGAGCGCGTGATTGCCGTCGTCGGGATGGAGGCCGCCGCCCCATTTGGCGTGCTTGGCGATGAACATGATCCGCAGCCTTTCCCTGGCTTCGGCCGGGATCACGCGCGGTTCGATCGGGGAGGCGGAGACGGGCGGCATGCGACTTTCTGATACAAAAAATGCCGGGCGGCCCCTGTTCCCTTGCCGCTCCAGCCGATATTGACCGCCGTTAGTCGCCCGGGGAGGCGCGTGCAAGGTAGCAGCAGGATTGATGACAGTTTGCGTTGACAAGCCGGACGCGGCCCAGCTCATGACCGGGGGCTGCGACTCCCGCATCGTCCTGGACCCCGAAACCGGCCTCAATCGCTATTACAGCGCGCCGCGGCCGCGCGACCTCGTCGCCTATGCCTCCTCTACGGCCAACGACATCAGCGCCGCCGCCTACCGGCGGGCAGAAGCGGTGCTGGCCGAGGTCGGCGCGGCGCCCCCGGCCCAGGTCTATGCCGAGCGGCTGGAGGCGATGCGCGGGCGGATCCGCGCCGCTTATGGCGTGCCGGACGAGGTCCGCATCGTTTTCGCGCCTTCGGGCACCGATCTGGAATTCGTTGCGCTCGCCTGCGTGGCCGGACGCGCGCCCGCCGGCACCCATGCCGTGCTGCTCGGCGCCGACGAGGTCGGCTCGGGCTGCATCCACAGCGCGCACGGCCTCTACCATGCGAAGGAGACGGCGCTCGGCGTCGCGACCGCGCCCGGCGAGCCGGTGCCGGGACTTGGCGGCGTCCATGTCGAACTGGTCGACATCCCGGTTCGCGACCGGATGGGGCGGGTGCGGCCCTCGCATTACATCACCGAGCGGATGCTCTCCTCGATCGCGGCGGCGCGCGCGGCGAGCCGGCACAGCCTGCTCCATATCGTCCACGGCTCGAAAACCGGCCTGATCCTGCCCTCGCTCGCCGACGTCGACCGGCTGACCGGCGATGCGACGCTGGTCGTCGACGCCTGCCAGGCGCGGATCACCCGCGAGGCGGTGGCCGACTATCTGGCGCGGGACGCGATCGTCTTCATCACCGGCTCCAAATTCATGGGCGGCCCGCCGTTCAGCGGCTTCGCCCTGGTCCCGCCTGCGTTCGCCGCCCAGGCGCCGGCTTTGCCCGAAGGCCTCGCCACCCTGTTCCGCCGTGCCGAATGGCCGGCCGACTGGCCGGGCAGCGAGATCCTGCCGGACAACGTCAATATCGGCCTGCTGCTCCGGCTGGAGGCGAGCCTGTTCGAGCTGGAGCGCTTCCAGGCGCTGCCCGCCGAAACGGTGGAACGCGTCATCCTCGCCTTCCATGCCGCGGTGCGCAGCCAGATCGTGGAGCAGACGGCGGCGCGCCGCGTCGCGCCCTATCCGCCCGGCCACGTCGAGGATGCCGACACCCATCCGGTCGAGATGCGCACGCTCTCCACGCTGGATCTCTCGGCCTTCAGGGCCGGCGGGGCGAGCTTCGAGGATGCCCAGGCCTGGCACAAGACGATGGCGCTGGCCGGAGTGCGCGTGGGCCAGCCGGTGAAATGCGTGCGCCTGGCCGACGGCCGCTGGGGCGCGACACTGCGCATCGGCCTGGCTATGGGGCAGGTCGCGGACGCGGCGGCGCTCGACGATTCCGCGCTCGCCGCGCGCTTCGAGGCCGACATGGCGGCGATCCGCGAGGCGTTGCTCGCGGTCGTCTAATGCTGGCAGTAGCGCTGGCGCTCCCCGGGCGAGGAGCGCAGCCGGCTGTCGATATAATAGCCCGCCAATCGCTCCACGACGCCCTCGCTGCCCGCCGGGATGAAGCGCGCGGCGTCCCGCCGCCAGCCGGCGATGCACTCCGCGCGGGGCCGCTGGGACTGGCCGCAGTCGACGAGGGCGCCATAGGCGGCGCGCCAGGCGAGGAAGGCGGCGCGGTCCATCGGCGCGCCATGGCCGGGGATGAGCGTGGTGAAGGGCGTCGCCGCAATCCGGTCGAGCGCCGCCCGCCAGCCTTCGGCGCAGGCCGTGTCCATGAACGGCACCGGCCCGACGACGAGATCGCCGACGATTGCCAGCCGCGCCGCGGGATCGTAGAGCCAGACGTCGCCCTCGGTCGCGGCGTAGGCAGCGAGGTTCACCTGCAGGCGGCGCCCGGCAATATTCTGCAGGGCGGAGCGTGTGACCGGCCGGGTCGGGCGAAGCCGCTCGGGATGGTCCATCACCTCGAAGGCGCGCCTGACCTCGGCGCGGGCGCTCTCCGGAATCTGTCCGGCCGCAAGCGCCTCCTCGGTGCGCCGCCGGCTCTCGACGAAAAAGCCGGTCAGCGCGCCCTCGATCGCGTTGCTCGCATAGAGCGGCGCGTTGGGGAAAGCGGCGCGGATCTCGGTGTTGCCGGTGCTGTGATCGAGATGCCAGTGGGTGTTGACGATCGCCGCGATCGGCCGGCCGCGCTGGCGGGCATAAGCGAGCAAGGCGGCGCTGTGCTCGGGATGGCGGCCCGTATCGACGAGGATCAGCCCCTGTGGCGCGTCGAGGAAGACGCTGTTCCCGTCCGGCCCCTTGCGGCCCTCGGGATCGACCTGGCCGGGGATCAGGTGCCAGCCGGTCGGCGCCGGCGCGGCCGAGGCGCCGGCTCCGAGGCAGAGCAGAGCGGCGAGGATGATGGCGACAGGACGCATGGCACACTCCCCCAGTCTGTCCCCGCATCCGGCATAGGCGGCCCGGCTTCAAGCCGAACGGCGCTTTCGGCCAAATGCGTCGGCGCTTCGACGAGCGGCGGGCCGCGCCCGATCCGAACATTGTGGAAAAGTCCGCTTTCGCCTTCGACTTCGCCTCGCGCGGGCCCTAGGCTCTCCCGGAATGACCGAATCCGACGACGAATTCGAGCTTGAGGCAGGCGCCGCCGTCGCGGAGTCCGAGCGGCTGACGCTCGATCTGGACGGCTGGGAGGGACCGCTCGACCTGCTGCTGACGCTGGCGCGCAGCCAGAAGGTCGACCTCGCCAGGATCTCCATCCTCGCTTTGGTCGAGCAATATCTCGCCTTTATCGCCGACGCGAAGAAGCTCCGGCTGGAGATTGCGGCCGACTATCTCGTGATGGCGGCCTGGCTCGCCTATCTGAAGTCGTGCCTGCTGCTGCCCAAGGATCCGACCGTCGATCCCTCGCCCGAGGAGCTGGCGATGCGGCTGCAGCTGCGGCTGCAGCGCCTGCAGGCGATGCGCGAGGCCGGCGCAAGGCTGATGGGCCGCGACCGGATCGGCCGCGACGTCTTCCTCCGCGCCGCGCCGGAAGGGCTCAGGGTGGTGCGCAAGTCCGCCTGGCAGGCCGATCTCTACGACCTCATCTCCGCCTATGGCATCGTTCGCGCGCGTACCCAGCCGAGCGTGCATGTGATCGCGCGGCGGCCGGTGATGACTCTGGACGAGGCGATCCACCGGCTCGGGGCGATGATCGGCACGAAACTCGAATGGACGCGGCTGGAGGCCTTCCTGCCGGCCACGCAGGACCCCGAATATCGCAAATCGGCGCTGGCCTCGAGCTTCGTCGCCACGCTGGAGCTGGCCCGGCTCGGCAAGGTCTCGCTGCAGCAGGAGGGCGTGTTCGAGCCGCTCTACGTGAGGGCCGCATGATCGAGCTTGCCGACGATCTGCGCGCCGTGGAGGCGACCCTGTTCGCGGCGGCCGAGCCGATGAGCGCCGCCGACATCGCGCTCTATGTCGGCGAGGGCGTCGATGTGAAGGCGGCGCTCGCCGAATTGCAGGGCCATTATGCGGGGCGCGGCGTCGAGCTGGTCGAGCGCGGCGGGCGCTGGCATTTCCAGACCGCCGCGGACCTCGCCCATATCCTCCGCCGCGAGCGGGAGGAGAGCCGCAAGCTCAGCCGCGCCGCGATCGAGACGCTGGCGATCATCGCCTATCACGAGCCGGTCAGCCGGGCCGAGATCGAGGCGATCCGGGGCGTGCAGATCTCCAGGGGTACGCTCGACGTGCTGATGGAGGCGGGCTGGGTCCGCCCCGCCGGGCGGCGCGAGGTGCCGGGCCGGCCGCTCACTTATGCGACGACGCAGGAGTTTCTTTCCCATTTCGGGCTCAAGAGCCGCCGTGACCTGCCGGGAATCGACGATCTCAGGGCGGCGGGGCTGCTCGATCCGGTCGACACGGCGCTTGAACGGCTCGGTCTGGACGCCGCCGATGACGAGGTCGACGAGGTGGAACTGGAAACTGACGCCGAACAGGCCTAGGTTCAGCGCCGCATTGGGAGAATCTGAATGTTCAGCGGTGGTTTCAGCATCTGGCATTGGCTGATCGTCGGCCTTGTCGTCCTGCTCCTCTTCGGCAAGGGGCGGTTCAGCGACATGATGGGCGACGTCGCCAAGGGCTTGAAGAACTTCAAGAAGGGCATGAGCGAGGACGAGCAGGCCGAGCAGCGCCGGCTGAGCGCCGAGCCCGCGCCGCCCGCCGCGCCGGCGCCCCCGGCTGCCGCCGCCCCCGAGGCCACGCCGTCGCCGGCCCCCGAGGCGGACCGCCGGCAGGCTTGATCCACCGCTCTCGCGGGGAAGGGCGCAATGTTCGGAATCGATTCCGGCGAACTGCTGATCATCGCGGTCGTCGCCCTGGTGGTGATCGGCCCGAAGGACCTGCCGCGCGTGATGCGCGGGATCGGCAATTTCGTCGGCAAGGCGCGCGGCATGGCACGCCATTTCCGCTCCGGCGTCGACAATATGATCCGCGAGTCCGAACTCGCCGACATGGAAAAGAAGTGGCAGGCGGACAACGAGCGGATCATGCGCGAGCATCCGCTGCTGCCGGGCTCGGCCGAGCCGGAGGGCAAGGAGGACTGGCCGGCCAAGGAGGGCGCCGCCGACCTCGCGGCCTGGGCCGAGCCGGCGGACGCCCCGGCCAGGAAGGCGCCCCGGTCCGCCGCCCGCGTCGACGACAACAGGCCAAAGCCGCCGCCCCGCCGCAGCCGCGCCGGCCTCGCCAGCGGCTCCGCGCCGCCCATCCCGAAAGCCGCGCCCGCAACGCCCGCCGCCAAGGATGAGGGCGCATGACCGACACTGACGGCCGGACCGCCGAGGAGGCCGAGCTCGACAAGAGCAAGGCGCCCTTGCTCGACCATCTCATCGAGCTCAGGAAGCGCCTGCTCTGGTGCGTGGTCGTGCTCGCCGTCGCCTTCGGCTTTTGCCTCTGGCAGGCGCGGCCGATCTTCGGCTTCCTCGCCCAGCCGCTGCTCGCGGCAGGGCAGGGCAGGCTTGTCTATACCGGCATTTTCGAGGCCTTCTTCGCCGAGCTGAAGGTCGCTTTCTTTGCCGCGCTGATGGTCTCCTTCCCCTTCATCGCCAACCAGATCTGGCGCTTCGTCGCGCCGGGCCTCTATGCGAAGGAGAAGAAGGCCTTCGCGCCCTTCCTGATCCTGACGCCCTTCCTGTTCCTGGGCGGCGCGGCGCTGGCCTATTATTTCTGCATGCCTTTGGCGCTGCATTTCCTGATGAGCTATCAGGGCAATATCGGCGGCGTGCAGGCCGAGGCATTGCCGGGCATCGGCAATTACCTCTCCTTCGCCACGCGCTTCCTGTTCGGCTTCGGCATCGCCTTCCTGCTGCCCGTGCTGCTGATGCTGCTGGAGGCGGCCGGGCTGGTGACGCGGGCGCAGCTCAAGAAGGGACGGCGCTATGCGATCGTCGTCGCCTTCGTGATCGCGGCGGTGCTGACGCCGCCCGACGTCGTCTCGCAGCTGCTGCTCGCCGGGCCGTTGATCCTGCTCTACGAAATCTCGCTGATCGCGATCTGGTTCACCGAGAAGAAACGGGCGAAGGCGGCGCCGAAGGACGCCGGATAAAAATGAGGCGCCGCAGAGCGGCGCCTCAGTCCTCTGACCCTTTGGGGGAAAGATCAGGTTCCTTCATCGACCGCGTTGGCCGCGGACTCCAGATCCTGGCCGGCACCGCGCACCGTATTGCAGGCCGCGGTGGCGAACAGGCAGGTCGACAAGGCCAGAATTGCGAACAGCTTTTTCATCTGAACCTCCTGAACCGGAGCCTGACGCTCGGTCGCGCCGGGCCCGTTGATCCATGTAAATGTTCACCCCCGGCTTCAGTTCCGCCCACCTGCGCCAGGCCCAAAGATTCCCGCGCCGGAACGATCCGCGCCGAAAAGGTTCAAAGGGGAAGGCCCAAAAAATGTTGAGCCCGGACGCGCTACCGGGGGGGGGGGGGAGGTCGGCGCGTCCGGGCTCATGTTCTGGATAGCGAGAGCGGGGGGGCAAAAGGTCACTATCCGAGCCGCTCAACGAGCCCTGCCGGCTTTGGTTCCCCCGGATCGAACTTTTTTTAGGATTCGGGGATTTTCGCTTTTGCCGCCACGCGCCGCTTGCGCGGGCGGCGGAATCGGGTGAGGCTGGGGAACACGGAAAAAAAGGGGGCGATCATGAAGGCTGTCGTCATTTCGCTGGGAACCGTGCTGCTCCTGGCCGGCTGCGGGAACGAGCAAAAGCGGGTCGAGGACGGCGTCCGCGCCCAACTCTCGGCACAGGGCAATGTCACCCAGGTCAGCATGACCAAGCAGTCCGATGGCGGCTGGCAGGGTCATGCGCTGGTTCGCGTCGCCGACGGCCATGAGGCGCGGGTAAATTGCCGGACGGACGCGAACGGCCAGGGCCGCTGCGGCCAAGTGATCGACCAGCAGCTGATCGATGCGACCACGGCCACGCTCCGGCAGCAATATGCCTCGCGCGGCTTCACCGTGATAGAGGCGGCGATGGCGAAGCAGAACGAGGATCTCATCGCCGGTACCGCCGTGGTCCGGGATCCGAACGGCAACCAGCTGAACATCCGTTGCACTGCGCCGCGCGATCCGGCCAATGGCCGGTTCGGGCTGAACTGCGAAGTGGTCGACGAAGCGGCAGCCGCAGCCGCTTCGCAGACCGAGGAACCGCCGCCGGCGGAGGCACCGCCGCAATAGCGGCTGCGCGCTCCGCCTAGCCGGCGAGACGGCGGATCAGGTCGGTCCAGTGATCGACGTCGTTGTAGAAGGCACGGACCGGCAGCCGTTCGTCGCGTCCGTGCGCGCGCTCGTCCGCCGGGATCACCGCCCAGGAGCCGTCGACGCCGTAGACCGGCACGCCGCGCGCCCGGAAATAGAGGCCGTCCGTCGCGCCGGTGCTCATGTCCGGAGTGACCGCGGCGTTCGGATGGCGGGCACGCACCGCCGCCGTATAGGCGCCGACCACATCGGCCCGCAGCGGCGAGGCGTCGGTCGGGCGGGCCGGATCCACCGGTTCGACGGTGACGTTGTCCGGCTGGCCGAGCCCGCGCAAAGTCGCCAGCACGCTCGCCGGATCCACTCCCGGGAAAATCCGGCAATTGACCGTCGCTCTGGCGAGCTGCGGCAGGGCATTGTCGGCGTGGCCGCCCTCCAGCCGGGTGGCGACGCAGCGCGTCCGCGTGATCCCGACCTCGGTCTCGCTCGCCTCGATCGCGTCCGCGGCCTCGCCGTCATTGGGGTTGGCCAGCCAACGCCGGATCGCCGCGGCCAGCGCCGGCTCGGCGGATTCGGCGCGATGGGCGAAATAGGCGCGCGTCGTCTCGTTCTGCATCGGCTCGAAGCGGTGGCGTTCGAGCCGGTCCAGCGTGTGGGCCAAGGCGTAGATCGCATTGTCGGGCCGCGGCCGGGAGCTGTGCCCGCCGGGATTGGTCGCGGTCAGGATGTAGCTTTGATAGGTCTTCTCGGCGGTCTGGATACCGAAGCCGAGCAGCCGGCCGTCGGCGAGGAAGGCCCCGCCGCCCGCATCGGCGTTGAGCGCGAAATCGAGCGTCGAGGTGTCGATCCATTGTGTCGAGGCAAGCTCGGCGCCGCGCCCGCCCGTTTCCTCGTCGCCGGTGAAGAGGACGATGATGTCGCGGGTCGGGCGGAAGCCCTCGGCGCGCAGCCGCAGCAGCGCGGCGGTGACGGCGACCACGCCCTGCTTGTCGTCGAGCGTGCCGCGCCCGTAGAAATAGCCGCCCTCCTCGCCGAGCTGGAAGGGATCGCGCGACCAGTCCTCCCGCCGCGCCTCGACCACATCCATATGGGCCATGAGCAGCATCGCCTTGCGGCCGGACGGCCGCGCCGCCGGCCAGCGCAGGATCAGGGCCGCGGTCCGGTCGGCCGGGCGCTCGACCTCATAGGGATGGATGGTCACGCCCTCGAGCCCGCCCGCGCGGAACTGCTCCTGCAGATATTGGGCGAGCGCCGGCACCTGGCCGCGGCCCTGCACGGTCGGGATGGAGATGGCCCGTTCGTAAATCTCGCGCGCCTTCGCGTGCCAGCGGTCGGGCGGCGTCTCCGCCGAGGCGATGGTGGCGGTGGCGAGGCCGAGAGCGGTGGCGGCGTACAAAGCAAGGCGCATGGTTACTCCCCGGAAAATGCGCGCGGAGAATGGCGCGATTCCGGGGCCGGTCAAGCGGTCGCGGTGCCCGGTTTCTCGACGATGGCGAGGCGGACCGAATAGAGGCCCTGCTCCGGCTCCCGGTCCAGCTCGGAGCGGAGCTGGCGCGCGAGCCCCGTCACGATCCGCTCGAACCTTTCCTGGAAGGCGGCGTCGCAGTCGGGCGATCCGGCGAGCGCGTCGATCCCGATCGAGAGGCGCGCGAAGCCGGGCCCGTCCCGGTCTAACGTCACCGAAACCAGGCCGGCGCCGCAGAGCATGCCGAATTCGGTGATCTCGGTGATCAGGAAGGCCACCGAGACCGCGACGTCCTGGGTGACGTAGAGCGGGCCGACGTCGAGCCGGATCTGCATGCCGGCCGCGGTGCGCGGCGCGGTCGCGCGCAGATTGGCGGTGAGCTCGGTGATCAGCGGCTTCAGCGCGACGCCGCGATTTTCCTCCAGCTCGGCATAATGGTTGCGGTGGACGACCGCGAGCGCGTCGACCCGGCGCTGGATCGACGCATAGGCGGCGGCGACCTCCTCGTTGCGCGAGCCCCGCGAATGCAGATTGAGCAGCGAGGCGACCACCTGGAGATTGTTCTTCACCCGGTGGTGGACCTCGCGCACCAGCCGCGTCTGGCGAACGACGGCCGCCTCGAGCTCGGCCTCGTGCCGGGCGACGGTCTGGGTCACCCGGCCGAACGCCTGGCCGAGGGCGCCGATCTCCTGCGCCGTGCTGTTGACCGCCGGCAAATCGACGGCCGGGTCGCCGGGCTTGTAGGCGGAGATGACGTTCTGGATGCGCTTCAGTGGCCGCAGCAGCACGCGCTGCACGATGATCCAGCCCATGAGGGAGGCCCACAGCCACATCAGGACCGGGGTCAGCACGATGAAGACCTCGCTGAGCCCGAGCGGAGGCTCCGGCATGCGAATCCGGAGCGCATACTGGTTGTTGGCGAAGGCGTTGCTTTCCGTAACCTGCTCCGAGCGTTCGCCTTCGGGCGACATGGCGCGCAGCTGCATCACCCGGTCACCCTGGACCAGCTCCAGCGCGAAATCGCCGGCCAGGCGGGGCTGGTCCACGGCGCGGGCGAGCGTCGCCCGGTCATATTCGGTAATTCCCTCGACCGCGCCGGCCGGGTCGTAGAGGAAGATCTCGATCTGGTTGCCGCCCGGCATTATCAGCGCCCGCCCGACCTCGCCGCGCGCCGCGGGCACCGTCGGCGGGGTGAAGCCGGGGCTCAGGCAGGGCGACGCGGGGGTGCGGCCGTAAATGGCGAAGCGGCCGGTGACGTTCGGGAAACGGCCAAGCCGGCCCAGAGTCCGCTGGCAGATGCCTTCGCTGTCGCCGAATTCCAGCAAGGCATCGCGGCCGGAGCGGATCGTGAAGGCGTTGCGCGAGAGCGCCAGCGTGAAGCGCTGGACATGCTGCGCGAGCAGCGCCTGGGCCGACTTCTGCGCCGAATCCCGGCTGGCCCGCGCATTGTCGACCGAGGCCGTGACGGCGATCACCCCCAGCGGCAGCAGGCCGAGGCTGAGGATGATCCACATTTTGAGGCCGGTGGAGAGGCGCTCCCAGCGCGAGCCCGACGGCGGTGGTTCGTTTGCGGCGCGTGCCATCCGCCGCGGTCAGTCAAGCTTACCGAGCAGCGCCAGGAGGTCGGGGGGAACTTCTTCCTTGAGTGTATCCTTGTAGGCGGCGCTCAGCGCATTGCCGATGTCGCCCAGCGACGAGCGGCGAGATCCGCCGCGCCCGCCGCCCTTGCCCGACCCGCCAGTACCGGAACCGCCCCCAGCTTTCCTGACCGGCGAGGACTTCGCATTCGAATCGGACAAGGTTCCTACACCCTCCCACAGCACGGCGCGGATTGCCGGCCTGTTGTCACTTGTCAGCACAGCAGCCCCCGCACCAGACACACAAAAAGAGGGCGGCCCCCGATAAATGAGACCGCACGGCCTTGGAAACAAAAAACTCCCTGGATTGTTCCACCCCCCAAGCGAGGACGGGGCAGGGACCTTCAGTTGGGAACCAGCCGCGCGCGTCGCGGTTGCATTCGTACCGGCTGCGAACCAAAAGCCGGTGACGAGATTGAAGGAGTCGTACCGGATATGTCGCTTGGCCAGGAACTCGCGCCGCACCTTCCCTTCCTCCGCCGCTATGCGCGCGCCCTGACCGGGAGCCAGGCGCATGGTGACGCTTTCGTCCGGGCGACGCTGGAGGCGATCGTGGCGGCGCCGGGCGATTTCCCGCGCGACGTCGATCCCAGATTGGGACTCTACCGCACCTTCCACGCCATCTGGTCCTCGGCCAATGTCGAGGAGGAGCCCGGCCATTCGGGTACGGACGGGCCGGAGGACATCGCCCGCGCCCGCCTGTCGCGAATCACCCCGCTGTCCCGGCAAGCCCTCCTCCTGACCGCGATGGAGGGCTTCACGCCCGAGGATGCCGGCTATCTGATCGGCGCCTCGGCCGAGGACGTGGAGAGCCTGGTCGCCGAGGCGCTGGCCGAGATCGAGCGGCAGACCCGCGCTGACGTGCTGATCATCGAGGACGAGCCGATCATCGCCATGGATATCGAGACGATCGTCCGCGATCTCGGCCATAATGTCACCGGGGTGGCGGTGACCCGCGACGAGGCGGTGAGCCAGGCCATGGCCCGGCGGCCCGGCCTGGTGCTGGCCGACATCCAGCTCGCCGACGACAGCTCGGGCATCGATGCGGTGAAGGACATCCTTGCGGAATTCTCGGTCCCGGTGATCTTCATCACCGCCTTCCCCGAGCGCCTGCTGACCGGCGAGCGGCCGGAGCCGACCTTCCTCATCACCAAGCCGTTCCAGCGCTCGACGGTGAAGGCGGCGATCGCCCAGGCCCTGTTCTTCGACACGGCGACGGTTCCCGCCTGACGTGGGTTAGTGACGTTCCGGCGGGGACCCTGGATAAGGCGGGGAACCGGTTCGACACGGGACGCGTTGCGTCCCGAAACGACTGGAACCCGAGTCAGGATCTACCATGAGCGACCACCGCGAGCATATCAGCACGACCGACGCCCGCGCCGGCAGCACGCCGCATATGACGCGCTACATCCTGATTTTCGGGACTCTGCTCGTCATCGCCGCGTTCACTGCGATTGTACTTCTCTGGCAGTGAACCCATCTTCTTCGACACGCGACGCCCGTTCCGGGGACTGAAGAGTCGCGCTAAATGACCAGGGGCAGCTTGATGGCGGGCGAAGCGCCGGCACGGACTGAAAACGAGGAGCGGGGCGGGGCCGAATGGCAGCCGCTTCCGGACGGCGAGTTCAAGGAGCAGCTCGCCCTGGTCATCCCGCATCTGCGCGCCTTCGGCCGCTCGCTGTCGGGCAGCCGCGACCTCGCCGACGACCTCGTCCAGGAGACCCTGCTCAAGGCGTGGGCGGCCCGCAAGCGCTTCCAGGCCGGGACCAACATGCGGGCCTGGACCTTCATCATCCTGAGGAACCTGTTCCTCAGCCAGATGCGCCGCGCGCGCTTCAAGGGCGAGTGGGACGAGCTCACCGCCTCGAGGCTGCTGGCCGCGCCGGCCAGCCAGGACCGCCATATCGAGCTCGGCGACATGCAGCGCGCCTTGCTGCATTTGCCCCAGCCGCAGCGCGAGGCCCTGATCCTCGTCGGCGCGGGCGGCTTCGCCTATGAGGAGGCGGCGGAGATTTGCGGCTGCGCCGTCGGCACGATCAAGAGCCGGGTCGCCCGCGGCCGGGTGGCGCTCGAAAGCCTGCTCGCCGAGGGCAAGCTGCCCTCGCGGCGCAGCCACCAGACGCCCGACAATCAGAGCGCGCTGCAGACGATCATGAATGAGGTGGACGATCTCAGCCGCGACCGGGACCCGGGCCCCGGCAAGGGCGGCAACGAGGACGAACCCGCCTAATCGAGCTGCCGCAGCAATTCCTCGAACGGCCGGAGCGAACGGATATGGCCGTCCATGCGGAAGGCCTGGCGCAGGGCGTCGCCCACGCCGGCATGGACGGTGGGGGGAGCCACCTTCACGTACCGGCGCGTCTGAATTTCGCCCGTGGGCTTCATCTGACTATCCAATTCCTTCACACGGCGACTAACGTGTGTTTGCCCGCCTGGTTTCAACCGTTGCGACAGGCGGAACGGAACGGCAGCATCCTGTGGTATGGAAGAGACAAATCATAAACAGGATTTTAACGGCGCAATCGCCCGTGCGCGGGCTGCTTCGCCTTTCCTGACTTTCCTGCTCGAGAGCTTTCCCGAAATCGCCCGGGCGCTGGCGCAAGGCGACATGGACGCGGCGCTGGCCGGGGCGCGCGGGGCCGGCGAGGCCGCAGAGGTAATGACGGCCGTGCGGCGGGAGCGGAGCGCGCTGGCGCTGGCGCTCGGCATCGGCGATCTCGCCGGGGCGCTCGACCTGGAAGAGGTCGTGCAGCCGCTTTCGGACCTCGCCGACCGGCAGCTCGACCGCGCGCTCGCCGCTGCCATGGCCGAGCGGACGCCGGACGCCCCGGTCCGTGGCTTCGCGATCCTCGCCCTCGGCAAGCTCGGCAGCCGCGAACTCAACTATTCGTCCGACCTCGACCTCATCTTCCTCTACGACCCGGAGACGCTCCCGACGCGGCCCCGCGAGGAGGCGGGACAGGCGGCGCTCCGGATCGGCCAACGGATCGTCGAGATCATGCAGAAGCGTACCGAGGCCGGCTATGCCTTCCGGATCGACCTGCGCCTCCGGCCCTCGCCCGAAGTGACGCCGATCGTGCTGCCGGTCGAGGCGGCCATCTCTTATTATGAAAGCGCGGCCTTGCCCTGGGAACGGGCGGCCTTCGTCCGCGCCCGGGCCGCCGCCGGCGATCCGGCGCTGGGCCGCTATTTCCTCGAGGCGGTCCATCCCTTCGTCTGGCGGCGCTCGCTGGATTATGGCGCGATCGGCGAGATCACCGCGATCAGCCGCCGCATCCGCAACCATTATGCGCAAGGCCAGGCCTTCGGCCCGGGCTTCGACCTGAAGCGCGGCCGCGGCGGCATCCGGGAGGTCGAGTTCTTCGTGCAGATTCACCAGCTCATCCATGGCGGCCGCGAGCCGGAGCTGCGCGCCGCGAGCACGCTGCCGGCGCTGGCCGCGCTCGAAAAAGCGGGACGGGTCGGCGCCGCGGAGGCGGCTGCGCTGCGCGAGGCCTATCGGCTGTTCCGGACGGTCGAGCACCGGCTGCAGATGGTCGAGGACCGGCAGACGCACAGCCTGCCCGCCGATCCCGACGCGCTCGACACGGTCGCGCAGCTGCACGGCCTGGCGGACGGCCCCGCCCTGCTCGATCTGCTCCGGACGCATGTCGAGCGGGTCGCGGCGATCTACGACACGCTCGTCGACGAGGACGAGGCGCGGCTCCCGGAGGATCCGCCGGCGCTCGAGGCGGCGCTCGGGGCACTGGGCTTTCCCGATCCGGCGCTCGCGCGGACCAGGATCGAGGCCTGGCGCTCGGGCCGGGTCCGCTCGCTGCGCACCGCCGCCGCCCGCGCGGCCTTCGAGGCGATGCTGCCGGTGCTGATCGAGGCCCTCGCCAAGGCGCCCGATCCGATCGCCGCGATGAACCGCTTCGAGGATCTGATCCAGGGCCTGCCGAGCGGGGTGAATCTCTACCGGCTGCTGGAGGCCCGGCCCGGGCTCACCCAGCATCTCGCGACGATCCTCAGCCATGCCCCGGCGCTGGCCGAGCAGCTGGGCCGTCGGCCCGATCTGCTCGACGGCCTGATCGACGCGAGCGCGCTCCAGCCGGCCCGGTCGGTCGACTCGCTCGCCGAGCGCTTCGCCCGCTCGGACCGCGCCGACGAGGCCTATGAGCAGGTGCTCGACCGGGTCCGCCGGCGCGTCAACGAGACCCGCTTCGCGCTCGGCGCACAGGTCGTGCTCGGGGCAAGCGATCCGATCGAGGTCAGCCGCGGCTATGCCAGGGTGGCGGAAGCGGCGATCCGCGTGCTCGCCGACGCCACCCTCGCCGAGTTCGAACAGGCGCACGGGCGCGTGCCGGGCTCGCGGCTCGTTATCCTCGGGCTGGGGCGGCTGGGCGGCGGGGCGCTCACCCACGCCTCCGACCTCGACCTCATTTACCTGTTCACCGGCAGCTATGAGGGGGAGTCGGACGGGCCGAAGCCGCTGCGCACCAGCGACTATTTCAACCGGCTCGCGCCGCGGATCAGCGCCGCCCTGTCGGTGCCGACCGCGGCGGGCCGGCTGTACGAGGTGGACACAAGGCTCCGTCCGTCCGGGGTCGACGGCCTGCTCGCAATCTCGCTCGACACCTTCGCCGCCTACCAGCGCGACAAGGCCTGGACGTTCGAGCATATGGCGCTCTGCCGCGCCCGGCCCGTCTACGGCAATGCGGAGGACCAGGCCGCTTTGGCCGCGATCATCGGCGAGGTGCTGCGGCTGCCGCGCGATCCGGCCCGGGTCGCCGCCGATGCGGACCGGATGCGGCTCGAAATCGCCCGCCACAAGAAGCCGCGGGGGCCGTTCGACATCAAGCTGGGGCCGGGCGGGCTCGTCGATCTCGAATTCGCGGTGCACGTGCTGCAGCTCGCCCGGCAGGTTGCGCTGACGCCGCGGATCGGGGAAGCGGTGGCGGCGCTGGCCGAGGCCGGCCTGATTCCGCCGGAGACGGTGGCCCACCAGGCGCTGCTCGCGCGGCTGCTGGTGATCCTGCGCCTCGTCGCGCCGGACGGGGGCGAGCCGGCGCCGGCCGCCCGCGCCCTCGTCGCCCGCGCCAGCGGGACAGAGGGCTGGGAGGAACTGCTTGCGGCGCACGAGGCGGCGCGGCAAAGCATTCACTCCCTTTGGCGAATGGTGGCGGAGTCGGGCTGATGCTGAACGTGGGCGATCCGGTTCCCGACGTGACGCTGACCGGCATGGACGGAGCGCCGCTGAGCCTGTCGGCGTTCAAGGGCAACAAGCTCGTCCTCTATTTCTACCCCAAGGACGACACCTCAGGCTGCACCCGCGAGGCGCAGGATTTTTCCGGCCTCGCCGGCGAGTTCGAGAAAGCGGGCACCTGGATCCTCGGCGTCTCCAAAGACGATCCGAAGAAGCATCACAAGTTTACCGAGAAATATGAGCTGAAGGTGGGCCTCGCCTCCGACATGGACGGCAGCGTCTGCGAGGCCTTCGGCACCTGGGGCGAGAAGAGCCTCTACGGCCGCAAATATATGGGGATCGAGCGGGCGACCTTCCTGATCGACCGGGACGGAACCGTGGCGCGTGTGTGGCGCAAGGTGAAGGTGCCGGGCCATGCCGACGAGGTCCTTGCCGCGGCGCGCGAGCTGCCGTGAGCGCCCTGGCGCGTCCAGGAACGGGCCGGCCCCGCCGGCGTTTTTCAGCGATGTTCCGTGGCCGCCCCAGTACCCTGGCCCTGACCTCCGCCGGCGGGATCTTCGCCGCCATCCTCGGCGTCCAGCTCGGTCAGTCGGCGATCTCGGAGATCAATCCGATCCATTTCCAGGGGGCGCTGGAACGGCCGCATGGGATCACGCCGCCGCCCGAGCCGGCGCCTTACGATCCCTATGCGCGGGACTATGTCTGGTCGCTGCCGCCGGATCCCACCCTCGCGCAATGCTTCGGCGATTGCGACTCGGCGCAGACGAGCGAGGCCGTGCGCCTCGCGCTGGACGAATCCGCGGGACGGGACCGGGCGCTGCCTTACTGGCGGGACGCGACCCCGACGACCGAGCTCCGCCCCTGGCCGCCGGGCGAGATGCCCAGTGCCGGGCTCTCGCTCGAGCGTTACATGCGCTATCCGGTGAACCGGGAGCAGGCGGAGCAGGCCGTGGCCGAAGCCGCCCAGGCGCAGCCGCCCGCCGCGGCGGCAGTTGCCAGGCCCGCGGAAGCGCTTCGCATCCCTGCAGACGTGGCCGAGCCGGTCGTCGAGGAATAGACCGGCGCGGTGACCCCGACGATCGCCCAGGCCTGCCGCGGCGTCCTGCTGGCCGCCGCGCCGCGCGCCAAGGTGAAAGCGGCGCGGGCGGTGGCCCGCGCCTGGCGCCGGGGGGCGCTCGCTTATGCCTTCGACGTAGCGATGCCGGACCGGCCGGCCAGGCCCGACGAGCCGCTCCTGCTGCCGCCCAATCGCATGCCGAAGCGCGGCCGCGCGGGCTCGGAGCGGAGCCGGATCGCCTTGCTGCACGCGCTCGCCCACATCGAGTTCGGCGCGGTTGACCTCGCCTTCGACATGGCCGGCCGGTTCGGCGCGCTGTTCCCGCCCCGCTTCGTCGACGACTGGCTGTCGGTCGGCGCGGACGAGGCGCTGCACTTCGTGCTGCTGGACCGGCGCCTGCGCGCCCTGGGCGCCCATTATGGCGCGCTGCCTGCGCATGACGGCCTCTGGGAAGCGGCGGCGGAAACCGCGCATGACGCGGCCGCCCGGCTCGCCGTCGTGCCGATGGTGCTGGAGGCACGCGGGCTGGACGTGACGCCGGCCACAACGGCCTCCTTCCGGCGCGCCGGCGACGCGCGTTCGGCCGCGATTCTCCAGCGCATCTACCGCGACGAAATCCGCCATGTCGCGATCGGCACCGACTGGTTCAAAAGCGTCTGCGAATCCCGCGGCCTGCCCGCCGTGCCCGAGTGGCAAAGGCTGATTCGGGCGCACTTTCGGGGGATCGTTAAGCCTCCGTTCAACGACTCAGCGCGGGGTGAAGCCGGTCTGTCCCGCGATTTCTACGCCGGGGTTGCCCCCGAGAGATTGGCTTAACATTCTCCGCCCACATTTGGGGTGGGCGGTTTCCACAACATTATTCGAGCCGGGCAGGTAGGCCCTTCTTTGTTCATACGGTCGCCCGGCGCGGCCGAGCCGGTCCAGGGGGACCGAGCGGGGATCATGATGACCACTTTCGTTCCGACGGCCAACCAAAGTCTGTCCGTCAAGTTCCGTAATTTCTTCAAACCGCGCGATATTTTCCTCCACGATGGCAAGAGCCTGCGCCGCTTCACGATCGGCGCGAGGCTGCAGATGGCCGTGGTCTCGGGGATCGTCGCCCTTTTGATCTGGTCGCTGGTCGCCACGATCGCCGCGATCAACGCGATGAGCGGCGACGTCGCCCGCATGCAGCAGCAGGTCGCCCAGATGCAGAGCGACGTCGACGCGATGCGCGTCGCCGTGCGCGAGCGCGCCACCCAGCTCGAGCAGCGCACCGCCTTCCTCGACACCATGCTGACCGGCGAGGCGACCGCGACCCGGCTCTCGCAGCAGCTGCCGCGCAACGTCGAGACCCCGGACAACGCCCGGGCCGCCGCGATGGTCGAGGGCTTCGGCCGCGCCGACGCGATGCAGCTGGCGCTGGCCGAGCGCCTGGAGACGATGACCCGGCAGCGCTACAATGCGCGCGCCGCCGAGCTTCGCCGCCGCGGCTTCGATCCGGCCCGCTTCCAGGCCTATACCGGCCAGGGCGGCCCCTATGAGGCGGCTGCGGCCGCCGACGATGCGGACCCCCGTTTTCGCCAGCTCTTCACCACCTGGCGCGCGCTCGACCAGCTCGAGACCGGCGCCGCCTCGATCCCCTCGGCCCGCCCGATCAACCTTTCGGTGAACTTCACCTCCGGCTACGGCGTCCGCTCCGATCCCTTCCGCGGCAGCGCCGCCATGCATGCCGGCATCGATCTCGCCGGCCCGCTCGGCACGCCGATCTACGCCACGGCGGACGGCATTGTCGGCCGCTCCGAGTGGAACAGCGGCGGCTACGGCAATCTCGTCGAGCTCAATCATGGCCAGGGCATCCAGACCCGCTACGGCCACCTCTCGCAGCGCATCGTCCAGGCCGGCCAGCGCGTCCGCCGCGGCCAGCTGATCGGCCTGATGGGCTCGACCGGCCGCTCGACCGGCAGCCACCTGCACTACGAGGTCCGCATCGACGGCCGCGCCGTGAATCCCATCCCCTTCATGCAGCAGCCCGCCAGCACCATGGCCGCGCTGCAGCGCCCGGCGGCGATCGGCGGCCCGGCCGCGCCCGGCGGCGCCGCCGCGGGCTCGCGCTAGACATTTCCAGCTAGGGAGAGGCCAGAATGGCCGAAGGCCCCGCCGGCAACGGCGGGGCCTTTTCCTTTGGGCTCAATGGGCGTGCTCGCCTGCGCAGTCGCCGTCGCCGACCTCGATCTGGAAGGTCGAGTGGGTGATGCCGAAATGGTGCGCGACATGATGGGCGCAGTCCTTAAGGAAGGCGTCGCCCGGGAAGCCGGCCGGCATCACCAGATGCGCGGTCAGCGCATATTCGGTCGTGCTCATCGACCAGATGTGCAGGTCGTGGACGCGGGTGACGCCCGGCAGGTCGAGCAGATGCTCCTCTACATGGTCCGGATCGATGCTGCGCGGGACGCCGCCCATCGCCATGGTCAAGGATTCCCGGAACAGGTCGGCGGTGGCGAGGAAGATCATGCCGGCGACGATCAGGCTGGTGACCGGGTCGATCCACAGCCAGCCGGTGAACTGGATGCCGAAGCCCGCCACCACCACGCCGGCCGAAACGAGGGCGTCGGCAACCATGTGGAGGTAGGCGCCGCGCACGTTGATGTCGCTCTTGCGCCCGCGCACGAACATCAGGGCGGTGCCCATGTTGACCGCGATGCCGATCGCGGCGACGAAGATCACTGTCTCGCCCTCGACCAGATCCGGCACGATCAGCCGCCAGGCGGCATGGTAGACGATCAGGCAGACCGCGATCAGCAGCAGCACCGCATTGGCGAGCGCGGCGAGGATCGAGGCGCCGCGGAAGCCGTAGCTGAACCGCCGCGAGGCGGGTCTTTTGGCGAGCACCGCGCCGACCCAGGCGGTGGCGAGGCCGAGGACGTCGGCCAGGTTGTGGCCGGCATCAGCGAGCAGGGCCATCGAATTGGCCCACCAGCCATACCAGGCCTCGACCGCGACGAAGCCGAGATTGAGGACGATCCCGATCGCGAAGGCGCGGCCGAAATCGGCGGGATGATGGTGATGCCCGTGCCCGTGGCCATGCGCATGGCCGTGCCCATGATGATGACCGTGACTATGGGCCAAGGCGAAAGCTCCGACACGCCCCGGGCGGGGCCACGGGCGGGAGGCTAAACGAGAAAGAGGGCGTCATTCCAGCGAAAGCTGGAAATCCCCCGCCTTTTGCCGCCGCGGGCACAGATGAAGCGAGATTCCGGCTTGCGCCGGAATGACGGAGCGGCGCAGCCGATCGAAGCGAGACTATTTCCCGCGCTTGGCGCGATGCTCTTCCAGGTCGAGCACGGCATTGCTCTCGCCCTCGGGCAGCAGGCCGAGCCGGCGCGCCACCTCCTGATAGGCCTCGGCCTCGCCGCCCAGATCGCGGCGGAAACGGTCCTTGTCGAGCTTCTCGTTGGTGGTGATGTCCCAGAGCCGGCAGCCGTCCGGGCTGATCTCGTCGGCGAGGATGACCCGGCTATATTCATTCTCCCAGATCCGGCCGAATTCCAGCTTGAAGTCGACCAGCCGGATGCCGATCGCCGCGAACAGGCCGCAGAGGAAGTCGTTCACGCGGATCGCCATGTCGGCGATGTCGTTCATCTCCTCCTGCGTCGCCCAGCCGAAGGCGGCGATATGCTCGTCCGCGATCATCGGGTCGCCGAGCGCGTCGTCCTTGTAATAATATTCGATGATCGTGCGCGGGAGCTGGGTGCCCTCCTCGATGCCGAGCCGCTGCGAGAGCGTGCCGGCGGCGACGTTGCGGACCACCACCTCGATCGGGACGATCTCGACCTGGCGGATCAGTTGCTCGCGCATGTTGAGCCGGCGGATGAAATGGGTCGGAATGCCGATCGTGCCGAGCAGGGTGTAGATATGCTCGGAGATGCGGTTGTTGAGGACGCCCTTGCCGGAGATGGTGCCCTTCTTCTGCGCGTTGAACGCGGTCGCGTCGTCCTTGAAATACTGGATGAGCGTCCCGGGCTCGGGGCCCTCGTAGAGGATCTTGGCCTTGCCCTCGTAGATCATGCGGCGGCGGGACATGGGGAATCGGGCCTCCGGAGGGGCAGGTGGCAATGGAGCGGGCTCTATAGTGAAGCGGGGCGGGGAGGGCAAACGCCGCGCTAGGTCACCTTGCCGCGCACCGCATATTTCGGGTCGCGCCAGCGCTCCTCCGCCATGATCCGGGCGAGGATGTCGACCGCCTGCCAGATCTCCTCGAAGCCGAGATAGAGCGGGGTCAGGCCGAAGCGGATCACCTCGGGCGCGCGGAAGTCGCCGATCACGCCCTCGGCGATCAGGGCCTGGCAGATCTCGAACGCATGGTCGTGCGCGAAGCTGATATGGCTGCCGCGCTGCTCCTCGCCGCGCGGGGTGATGCAGCGGAATTCGGGGCAGCGCGCCTCCATCAGCCCGACGAAGACGTCGAACATTGCCCGCGACTTCGACCAGAGCCGTTCCATCGTGACGCCCTCGAAGGCGTCAAGGGCGCTTTCCAGCGCGGCGAGGCCGAGGATGGGCGGCGTTCCCGCCATGAAGCGGTCGATCCCCCTGGCCGGGCGATAATCGTCGGTGAAGGCGAAGGGTTCGGCATGGCCCATCCAGCCGCGCAACGGGCTGAGCAGTTTCTCCTGGAGATGCTCGGCGATGTAGAGGAAGGCCGGCGCCCCCGGCCCGCCGTTCAGATATTTATAGCCGCAGCCGACCGCGAGATCGGCGCCGGCGTCGTTCAGATGCAGGGGCACTGCCCCGACGCTGTGCGAGAGGTCCCAGACCGTCATCGTGCCGGCGCGCTTCGCCCTGGCGGTGATCCGCGCCATGTCGAACCGTTCGGCGGTCTTGTAGTGGACGTGGGTGAGCAGCAGCACGTTGGTGTCCGCGCCGATCCGCGCCTCGACCTCGGCGCGCGGCGCGATATCGAGGGTCAGCCCGAGCACGTCCGCGACGCCGCTCGCGATATGGAGGTCGGTATGGAAATTGCCGCTCTCCGACAGCAGGGTCTTGCGGTCCGAGAGCCGCGCGGCGGCGACCAGCAATTTGAACAGGTTCACCGAGGTGGAGTCGGTGACGATCACCTCGTGCGGCTTCGCCCCGATCAAAGGTGCGAGCCTGGCGCCGACGCGCTGCGGGGCGTTGATCCAGTCGGCCGTGTTCCAGCTGCGGATCAGGCCGTCCGCCCATTCCTGCTCGACCACGGCGCGCTGGTGCGGCGCCACATTCTTCGGCAGCGGGCCCAGCGAATTGCCGTCGAGATAGATGACCCCTTCGGGCAGATGGAAGCGGTCGCGAAAGTTCCGCAGCGGATCGGCGGCGTCGGCGGCTTTCGCCTCGGCGAGGGTGAAGCTCATCGGCCCAGGGCCCTCCGCAATTCTTCGACCGCCGCGGCCCAGGCGGCCGTCTCGGGCGCGACCAGCTCGACATGGCCGGTCTGGTCCAGCATTCGCACGCGCACATCGTCGCCGGCGGCGCGCATCGGCCGGGCATAGCCCTCGGCATAGGCCGTCGGGATGATCCGGTCCTGCATGCCGTTGATCAGCACCTGCGGCAGGCCGAGCGGGGCGAGCCGGGGCACGGAGGTCTCTGCGAAGCGGCCGCCGGAGATGCGCGCGATCACCTCGGTGCCGCAGCCGCTGCCGGGCTCGCGCGCCGCTTCCTCCAGGTCGGGCAGGCCGCCGAGGCTGACCACCTCGGCGATCGGCAGCGGGCTGGCGGTGCGGAGCGGGGAGCCTCGGGGGAGCCTCGGGCGGCCGGCAAGCCAGAGCGCGAGATGGCCGCCGGCGCTGTGGCCGGTCGCCACGACCCGGCCTGCATCGAGCCGGTACTCCGCGGCATGGGCGCGCAGCGCATCGGCCGCCGCCGCGACATCCTGGAAGGTGCCGGGATATCCGCCGCCGGGCCGGTCGACGCCGCGATAGTCGATGTTCCAGACAGCAATGCCGCGCTTGCGGAGATCGTCGGCGATCCAGTTCATGATCGTCCGGTCGGCGATCCCGGTCTGCCAGCAGCCGCCATGGACCATCAGCACGACCGGATGCGGGCCCGCACCCTCGGGCAGCCAGAGGTCGACGACCTGCAGCGGATCTTCGCCGTAGCGGATGGTGGCGCTGGGCGCGGGCCGCGGCCGCTCCAGCAGATCGGGCCAGGTCATCAGCCGGGCGGACCTTGCGCCCGCCGCCTGTTCCTCGCCTGCATTGTCCGGTGTCTGCCCCACGGCACAGGCCGCTAACGCGATGCCTGAGATCAGGGCAAGCGGTTTCAGGAACAAGCGCATGGCGGCCTCATCGCGATTGCCTCGCGATGGACCGCCCTACGCGTCAGTTCAAGGCCTCATCCGCAACGCGAGCGGGTCGCGTTCCAGGGGGCGCTGTACTGGATCTCCGTCAGCCGGCAGAAGCCGAAGCGGATCGTCTCGGCCAGCCGGCGGAGCGAAGCGAACAGAGTCTTCATTTCGTCTCTCCTCAGGCGGTGGTGGTGGAGGTGAAGCCGAGGCTGGTGACCAGGAAAGCGGCAAGGATCGCAAAAAGTTGCGGCGTCGTGCCGTCCCAGGTCGCGAGCCGCGCCAGGCCGTTGCGCAGGCGCGCCAGACCCCGGTCGATCGACAAGCTCAGCTCATCATGATGGGCCACCCAGAGGCGACCGTCCATTTCGTCACGCATGGCGCACTCCTTTCCAATGTCCCGTCGAAAACCATCTTCGGCGTGTGCCTGAAATGGCAGCTTCCGTGACGGTGCACCAACGAAACGCTGGACAGTCGGCATAAGCAGTGCTTATGAGTTGGCCATGCCCAAGCTGCCTCCTCTCAGTGCCGTCCGCGTGTTCGAGGCGGCCGCGCGCCATCAGAATTTCACCCAGGCCGCGGGCGAGCTCGGCATGACCCAGGCCGCGGTCTCCTATCAGATCCGCATTCTCGAGGAGCGGCTCGGGGCGCCGCTCTTCGCGCGGGTGAAGGGACGGGTGCAGCTGACCGATGCCGGCCGCCGCGTCGCCCCGCTCGTCGCCAATGCCTTCGAGACGCTGGAGGATGCCTTTTCCGGCTTCGTCGCCGAGGACCAGGCCGTGCTCTCGCTCAGCGCGGCGCAGACCTTCGCGACGACCTGGATCGCGCCGCGGCTTGGCAGCTTCCAGGTCCGCCATCCCGAGCTCGCCGTGCGCCTGTCAACGGACAACAGGCTGGTCGATTTCTCGACCGGCGAGTTCCACGCGGCGATCCGGGTCGGCCGCGGCGAGTGGCCGGGCCTGCGCTGCCACTTCCTGTTCCGCATGGCCTTCAGCCCGATCTGCAGCGCCGAGTTCGCCGCGCAGCAGAAGCTGACCCGCCCCGAGCAATTGCTCGACCTGCCCCGTCTCAGCCCGCGCGACGACTGGTGGCGGGACTGGATGAGGGAGATGGGCGTCGAGGATTCCGCGGACGGGCTCGAGACCGGCCTCGTCCTCGACAATCAGGTGATGGAAGCGAATGCGGCCTTTTCCGGCGCCGGCGTCGCGATGATGACGCCGATGTTCTGGCGCGACGAGCTGAGGGCGGGCCGGCTGGTCCAGCCCTTCGACCATATCCGCATCACCGACCGGAGCTACTGGCTGGTCTATCCCGAGGGGCGCCGCAACCAGCCGAAGATCGCGGCCTTCCGCGACTGGATCCTGGCGGAGGTGGCGCGCAACAAGGAAACCGAGCCGGCCGAAATATTCCGGATGGCCGACTAGAGTCGGAGGTGGGCACGGCCGGATTGCGACGGGTCCGGCCGCACCCACCCCCTTTCCCCTCCCTCCAGGGGTGAGGGAGGGGAGGACGATCAGGCCTGCGCGGGCTCCGTTTCGGACGCCGGTGCAGCCGGCTTGGCTGGCCAGCGCTTGCGCGCCGCGCGGAAGCCGACCCAGAGCAGCAGCAGAGTCAGCACCCAGGGCGAGATCGTCACGAAGGCGATCAGGAGATATTTGAGCGCGCCGAGGAAATTGTCGGCGGCGCGGGTGGTCGCCTCCCCGATCGTCGGCTCGCGCGCGGGCCCCGGCGCGAGCGCGCCCGAGCCGTAGCGGAACAGGATCGGCGTGGTCGCCAGCGCATGCTCCTGCGCGCCGGTCGTCTCGCCGAGCGCGGCGATCTGCCGGCGGAGCGACTGGCGCTGCTCGTCGAGCCGGACTCGCTCCGCCCAGCGCAGGTTGCGCTGCGCGAGCCGCGCCTCGACGCGCGCAAGCTCGGCCTGCAGCTCGTCGAGCTGGCCGGTATTGGCCTTGAGCGAGGCGCCGACATCGGTGCCGGCGACCGAACTTTCGGTCAGCTCGCCGTCGGCCGCAGTCACCGCGCGGACGCCTTCGCGGCCGAACTGCGCGGCGATCGCCGGATCGACGGCGAAGGACAGCATCGCCTCCACATCCTCCGCATTGGCCGCGCGGTAATCGACACCGGTGATCTGACAGCGCGGGCCGTAGCGGGCGCAGAGCTCCTGATGCTCGCGCTGGATCTCGGCGATGCGGTCGGCCTCGAGACGGAAGGAATAGCGATAGTCGAAGGCGATGCCCGGCGCCGAGGCCGGGTCGACGTCCGGACCGGTGCCCCGGTCGGCGCGGCCGCGCGGCGCCGGCAGCTCGGGCGGGATCGCGGTGGATTCGGCCGCGTCCGGGGCCGGCGAATTGGCCGGGTTCTCTGCGCGGGTGGCGGTGGTGCCATTGCCGTCGTCGATGGCCTGGCTGCAGCCCGCGGTCGTGGCCAGAAGCAGGATAGCAAGGGGAATGGAACGTCGCATGATCAGGTTTCCTCTTATTATCTATCGATTTAGTAGAGAATAGGACGCACTCCTTCCCCTGTCGAAAGTTCGGGGGTGGGCGGCTGACCGCGTCCCGGCGAGGTTCGGGACAGGCTGCGGCCGCACCCACCCCCTATCCCCTCCCTCCGGGGAGCGAGGGAGGGGAGGGAGATCAGGCCTGGGCGGGCTCCGCCTCCGGCTCGGGCGTCACCGCCGGCCGCTTTTTCGGAAACCAGCGCCGCCGCACGTAGACGGCGATCAGGCCGATGAGCAGGATGGTGATCAGCCAGGGTGCGATCCGGATGAGCGCGGCAAGAACCACTGTCGCTCCCTCCCGGAAGTCCTTCCAGGCATCGCCCAGGGCCTCGCCGAGGCTTTGCGGCGGCCGGTAGCCGGGGACGAGGTCGCCCGAGCCGTAGTTGAACACCATCGGCGTGGTCGCGAGCGTCTCCTGCTGCGCCTGGCGCTGGTCCCCGAGGGCGCGGATCCGCTCGCGCAATTCCTCGGCCTGGGCCTGCAGCTCGGCCCGCTCCGCCGAGCCGATGCCGCCCCGGGCGAGCTGCTGCTCGATGCGGGCGAGGTCGGCCTGCAGCCGGCCGATGTCGGTGCCGGACTGGCGGATCTGGCTGCCGACGTCGACGCCGCTGATCTCGTTCTCGGTCAGCATGCCGTCCGCCTGCAGCACCGCCTCGGTCGCGCGGCGGCCGAAGTGGCGGGCCACGGCGGGGTCGAGCTTCAGCTCGAGCCGGGCCTGGATGTCGTCGGGGCCGATCACCCGATAGGTCATGCCGGTGATCCGGCAGCGGGCGACGGTCAGCTCCTCGCACATCGCCGCGTGCCGCTCCTGCAGCTCGGCGACCCGCGTCGCCGCGAGCGCGAAGGAATAATTGTAGTTGAAGGCGACGCCGGGCGCGGCGGTCGGCGAGATGTTCGGCCCGCCGGCGGCGCGGCCCGCGCTGTCGGCAGCGACGATACCTTGCCTGGGTGCGGCCGGCGGAGCCGCTTCCATGGCCTCGGTCGCGGCATTGCTTGCGAAGCTGCCGCCGCCGGGCTCGCGATTTTGGGGAGCAGAGCCGCCGCCGCCGCAGGAGGCGGTGCCGGCGAGAAGCAGAACAAGAAGGGGGAGTGAGCGTCGCACGACCATGTCTCCTCTTGTTATAACGTCTCATTTTCTATCACACCGGTAGAGATTAGCAAGCACTTCTAATCCCGACTTCTCAAAGGGTTAGAAATTGTCGCCTGGTCTGCCGGGCTGGGTTGGATGGGCGAGCCGAGTCGCCCGAACAAGCCTGTCGCATCGGCGCCGCGGCGCTGCTAACGCAGCCTCATGAGTGATGAATTCGATAGTGTCGTCGAGCATCCGTTCGACGATGCCCTCTCCCAGCGCTACCTCGTCTACGCTCTCTCCACGATCACTGCGCGCTCGCTGCCGGACCTGCGCGACGGGCTGAAGCCCGTGCAAAGGCGGCTGCTCTGGGCGATGCGCCAGCTCCGGCTCGACCCCGGTCAGGCGTACAAGAAAAGCGCCACCGTCGTCGGCGAGGTGATCGGCAAATATCATCCGCACGGCAACGACTCGATCTACGACGCGATGGTGCGGCTCGCGCAGGATTTCTCGCTCCGCTACCCGCTCGTCGACGGCCAGGGCAATTTCGGCAATATCGACGGCGATAATGCCGCCGCCTTCCGCTACACCGAGGCGCGGCTGACCCCCGTCGCGGCGGAGCTGCTTGCCGGCCTGGACGAGGGCACGGTCGACTTCCGCCAGAGCTTCAACGGCGAGAATGAGGAGCCCGAGCTGCTGCCGGGCCTCTTTCCAAACCTGCTCGCCAACGGCGCAAGCGGGATCGCGGTCGGCATGGCCACCTCGATCCCTCCGCACAATGCCGCCGAGCTGATCGACGCGGCCACGATCCTGATCGACACGCCGACCGCCGACGACGCGCAGCTGCTCGAGGTCGTGAAGGGACCGGACTTCCCGACCGGCGGCGTGCTGGTCGACAACCAGGCCACGATCGCGCTCGCTTATGCGACCGGGCGCGGCGCCTTCCGCGTCCGCGCGCGCTGGTCGCTGGAAAAGGGCAGCCAGGGCTCGTGGACCGCGGTGGTCACGGAAATCCCCTACCAAGTGCAGAAGGGCAAATTGATCGAGCAGATCGCGGCCCTGATCTCCGACAGGAAATTGCCGATCCTCGCCGACGTCCGCGACGAATCCGACGAGCGGATCCGGATCGTGATCGAGCCGCGGAGCCGGACGGTCGACGCCGACGTGCTGATGGAGAGCCTGTTCCGCCTGACCGATCTGGAGGTCCGCGTCCCGCTCAATCTCAACGTTCTTGACGCCACCCGCACCCCGCGCGTGCTCGGCCTCAAGGCGGTGGTCGGCCAGTGGGTCACCTTCCAGCTCGAGGTGCTGGTCCGCCGCGCGAACCACCGGATCGGCAGGATCGACGACCGGCTGGAGCTGCTCGAAGGCTATCTCATCGCCTTCCTCAACCTCGATCGGGTCATCGAGATCATCCGCACGGAGGACGAGCCCAAGCCGCTGATGATCGCCGAATTCGGCCTCAGCGACCGTCAGGCCGAGGCCATCCTCAACATGCGGCTGCGCTCGCTGCGCCGGCTCGAGGAGATGCAGCTGAAGGGCGAGCGCGACGCGCTCCACAAGGAACGCGAAGGCCTGCAGCAGCTCGTCGAGTCCCCGGCCCGCCAGCGGACCCGCCTCAAGAAGGATCTCGCCGCGCTCCGCACGAAATACGGGCCGGAGACGGCGATCGGCGCCCGCCGCACCGCCATCGAAGAGGCAGCCCCGGCGCGCGACATCCCGCTCGAGGCGATGATCGAGCGCGAGCCGATCACGGTGATCCTGTCGAAGCGCGGCTGGATCCGCGCGATGAAGGGCCATGTCGAGGTGACCAATGCCGAGGCGCTGAAGTTCAAGGAAGGCGACAGCCTCGCCTTCCCGCTGCTGCACGCCCACACCACCGACAAGTTGCTGCTCGCCTCGTCGGACGGCCGTTTCTACACGCTCGCCGCCGACAAGCTCCCCGGCGGCCGCGGCTTCGGCGAGCCGGTGAAATTGATGGTCGACATCGAGGGCGAGGGGAATGTCGTGGCCCTGCTGCGCGCCGGGGGGGCGGAGAAACTGCTGCTCGCCTCGTCGGACGGCCGCGGCTTCCTCACCTCGGCCGCCGGCGCTGTCGCCGAGACCCGCAAGGGCAAGCAGATCGTCAACCTGAAGCCGGGCGCGAAGCTGAAGGTCGTGCGGCCGATCCCGCCGGGCCATGACTATCTCGCCGTGGTCGGCGAGAATCGCAAGCTGGTCGTCTACCCGCTCGCCGAGCTGCCGGAAATGGGTCGCGGCCAGGGCGTCCAACTGCAGCGCTATCGGGACGGCGGCCTCTCCGACGCCAAGACCTACAAAGCCGAGGAGGGCCTGTCCTGGCCGATGGGCGGGGAGGGCGGCCGCACCCGCAATGAGGACATGAACCCTTGGCGCACCGCCCGCGGCGCCGCAGGCCGGATGCCGCCCCAGGGCTTCCCGCGGGACAACCGGTTCGACTGACCAGCGGGGTCCGTCATGCCCTCGTAAAGCGCGGGAATCCGCGACTTGCGCCGACAATTTGAGACAATTTTTCGCGCGCCCGGACAAAGGATGTTCAGGTAACGGGCCCCAAATACGCCATTGAGCCGCGTGCCGGAACTGTCCGGATCAGGCGGGATCGAGGGATATCGGGATAGTCAGCGTGCGTTTGAAAATTGTGTCCATTCTGCTGCTGGCCGGGACCAGTCTGACGCCGGCCTACGCGCAGGATGCCCCAGCGCCTGTCCCCACCATCCCCGCGCCTGCGCCCGTGGACGCCGCGCCTGCCGCGGCCGAGGACGAAGCCGGCGACGCGGCTGAAGCGCCGGACGCGGAGACCGGGGACGAAAACGACATCACCGTCACGGGCGTGCGACTGCGCGGCGAAATAGAGGGCAATATCCGGCCCGAGCAAAGGCTCGACGAAAATGCAGTCCGCGCCTACGGAGCCGCGACGATCGGGGAGCTGGTGGAGGCGTTGGCGCCGCAGACCCGTTCCGGCCGCGGCCGGGGCGGCGGCCAGCCGGTCATCCTGCTCAACGGCCAGCGCATCGCCGGCTTCGGCGAGATTCGCGAGCTGCCGCCCGAGGCGATCGAGCGGGTCGACATCCTCCCCGAGGAGGCCGCGCTCAATTATGGCTACCGGGCGGACCAGCGCGTCATCAACATCATCCTCAAGGAGAATTTCCGGGCGATCACGATCGCCACCAACCTCACCGTCCCGACGGCCGGCGGCCAGACCAGCTACGAGGCCAATGGCACGCTCGTTCGGATCAGCCCCACGGCGCGCTGGTCGATCGACGGCCGCTATACCCGCGCCGGGGCCCTGCTCGAGGGCGAGCGCGACCTGATCCAGTCCGCCCCGGCCGTGCCCTTCGACCTCATCGGCAATGTCGGCGCCTCGCCCTTCGATCCGACCATAGAAGTCGATCCCGCGCTGAGCGCGCTTGCCGGCCAGCCCGTCACGGTCGCCGGCGTGCCCGTCTCGGCGGCAACCGGCGCGCCGAGCCTGGCGTCGTTCCTGCCCGGCGCGAACAATCCCAATCTCACCGATCTCGGCGCGTATCGGACTTTGCTCCCGGCGACCGAGCAGTTCAACATCAACGCCACTTACAGCCGCCGCTTCGGCCGCGTCGGGGCGACTGGCAATTTGCGGTTCAACCGCAGCACGAGCGAGAGCCGGCTCGGCCTGCGCTCGCTCTCGCTGACCCTGCCGGACACCAATCCCTATTCGCCCTTCTCGCAGGATGCGACCTTGTTCCGCTATGCGGACGCGCTCGGGCCGCTGCTTCGCCAGAACGAGAGCAACACCTATCATGCCGGGCTGACGCTGGACGGCAATATCGGTCGCTGGCGCTGGACCTTCACCGGCAATTACGACCTGATCCAGACCGACACGCGCACCGACACCAACCTCGATCCGGCGACCCTGCAGGCACGGCTCGATGCGAACGACCCGAACTTCAATCCGTTCGCGCCGCTGGGCAGCAGCCTGCTCGTCATGCGTCCGGAGGACCGGGCGGAATCGACCAACAAGTCCGGCGATGCGCAGCTGTTGCTCAACGGCAGCCCGTTCAGCCTGCCTGCCGGCCCGGTGATCGCCAGCTTCGCGGTCCAGGGCAATATGCTGGACCTCAGCAGCGAGACCTTCCGCAACGGCGTCACCACCCTGCGCGATCTTGGCCGCGACCGCATCGCGGCGCGGGGCAATTTCGACCTGCCGATCACGAGCCGCCGCGAGGGCTTCCTCGGCAAGATCGGCGACGTCTCGCTCAACTTCAACGTCGAGGTCGAGCATCTCTCCGACTTCGGCACGCTGCGGACGCTCGGCTACGGCGTGCGCTGGTCGCCGATCGACATTCTCGATCTCAGCGTCTCGGTCACCGACGAGGATGGCGCGCCCAGCGTCTCGCAACTCGGTGACCCGACCCTGGTGACGCCCAACGTCCGCGTCTTCGATTTCGTGCGCGGCGAGACCGTGGACGTGACCAGCATCACCGGCGGCAATCCGTTGCTGATCGGCGACAACCGCCACGTCTTCGCGGTGCGCGCCAATCTGCGGCTGCTCGGCAGCGGCGCACCCGGCTCGCCCAGCCTGTCGCTCAACGCCAATTATTCCGAGAATCGCATCGACAATCCGATCTCGGCTTTCCCCATCGCGACTGCCGAGATCGAAGCCGCGTTCCCGGACCGCTTCGTGCGCGGGCCGGACGGCCGGCTGCTGCAGATCGATACGCGGCCCATCAACTTCGCCCGCTCGGAGCGGAGCGAGCTGCGCTGGGGCTTCCAGTTCCAGCAGCCCTTCGCCCCGCCGCCCGGCGCCAACACCGGCATTCCGGGTCTCGGCAGGGGCGGACGCGGCGGGCGCGGACCGGGCGCCGGGCGGGGCGGCGGCGGTCGCGGGCCGGGCGGCGGTGGCCGCGGCGGCGGTTTCGGCGGTCGTGGCGGCATGATGGGACCGGGCGGCGGCGGCATCAACATCGCTCTCTTCCACACCTGGCGCTTCACCGACGAGGTGCTGATCCGCCCGGGTGTGCCCGAGCTCGACTATCTCGACGGCTCGGCGCTCAACGGCCGCGGCGGCCGGCCGCGCCACGAGGTCGAGCTGTCGGCCGGCTTCTTCAAGAACGGCTTCGGCGCCTTCGCCCAGGCCAGCTGGCAGAGCGGGACCACGGTCAATGGCGGCTCGACCGCCGGCGGCGGGACGAGCAGCGACCTGCGCTTCTCCTCCTTCTCGACGCTCAACCTCAACCTGTTCGCCGATTTGTCGCAGCGGCCGGCGCTGATCGCCCGCCATCCCTGGCTCAAGGGCACGCGGCTCTTCTTCAGCGTCCAGAACGTCTTCGACAGCCACTTGCGGGTGCGCGACGAGACCGGGGCGGTGCCCCTGTCCTACCAGCCCGATTATCTCGATCCGCTCGGCCGGACGGTGCGCATCGGCATCCGCCGGCTTTTCTAGAAATCCGCAAGCTTAGGCAGCGCCTTACCGCGTTTGCCGAAGCAAAATCTCAACGCGGCGTTAACCCTGTTTGTTTAACGCCGCCGCCATGGACGGTGCGAAGACCGGCACACGGCGCAAAAAGACGGACGGGAAGCCCCCGCCGTCTGCAGGCGTGCCTGCCGAGCTCTCGCCGCAAATCTGGCACGTGCTGGAGTCGGTCCGCCAGCGCTATCTCGACGCCCTGCCGATCGCCGCCGCCATCATCACGATCAGCGACGACAGCTTCATCGACTGTGCGAACGACCAGTTCCGCCTGCTCGCCGAATGGGACGAGAGGCTGGGCGAGCGGCGCATCGCCCAGGTGCCGCTGCTCCGTTCGGGGCCGATCGGCACGCGCCTGAGCGCGTTCCTCAAGAAGGACGATCCCGCCTTTCAGTTCGACACGGCCGACGGCCGCGCGATCGGCGGTCGTCATTTCACCGTCCGCTTCGCCCGCCTCTCCATGCTCCCGGGGCAGCCGATCCGGTGCATGGTCTCGCTGATCGACAAGACCGCCCAGGTCGAGACCGAGCGCAGCCTCCGCTCGGAAATGCTGCGCGACACGCTGACCGGCCTGCCCAACCGCTTCGCCTTCAACGAACGGGTCGAGGCGGTGATGAACGAGCCGGGCTTTTCGGACCAGAGCCATGCCGTGCTCGCCGTCGACATGACCCGGTTCAGCCGCGTCAACGAATGTATGGGCGCGATCGCCGGGGACGAGCTGCTGATCACCTTCGCCCGCCGCCTCGTCTCGGCGCTGCGCCCTTCGGACATGCTGGCCCGGATTTCCGGCGACGAGTTCGGTGTCCTCCTGCGCCTCGACCGCGGCCTCGCCGACGCGATGCGCGCGGCGGAGCGCATCAAGGCGGTGCTCACCTTGCCGTTCCGCCTTTCCGAGCTCGAGATCAGGGTGGATTGCGCGATCGGCTGCGCGATCCTCAACAAGAGCGTATCCAGCGCCGACGAGGTGCTCCGCAACGCCCAGTTCGCGCTCAAGAATGCCAAGCGCACGGGCACCACCCAGATTTACGAGCCCGCCCAGGCGCAGGCGGTGCGCCGCCGCTTCTCGATCGAGACCGAGCTGCGCGTCGCCATCGAGGCCGGCCAGCTGGAGCTCGCCTACCAGCCGCTGACCGAATTGAGCACGGGCCGCGTCGCCGGCTTCGAGGCGCTCGCCCGCTGGGAGCTGGAGGGAAAGCCGGTCCCCCCCAGTGAGTTCATCCCGGTCGCCGAGGAGTCCGGGCTGATCGTCCAGCTCGGCCGCTGGGCGCTGGACACCGCGACGCAGACGCTCGCCGACTGGGACCTGAAGACCGGCACCCGCCTCCCGATCAGCGTCAACGTCAATCTCTCGCCAGTGCAGATCAGCCGGGACGACGTCGCCGCGGCCGTGTCCGGCGCGCTCAGCGCCAGCGGGATCGACGGCGACCGGCTCACGCTGGAGCTCACCGAAGGCGCGATCATCCAGGATCCGGAACGCGTCGCCCGCGCGCTCAAAGCGCTGCAGCGCTTCGACGTGAAGATTGCGATGGACGATTTCGGCTCGGGCTACACCTCGCTCGCCTCGCTGCAGCTGCTGCCGATCGACATCCTCAAGATCGACCAGCGCTTCGTGTCCGGCATGCTCCAGGACGGCGACAGCGCCGCGATCGTCGACGCCATCCTCAGCCTGGCGCGCGCGCTTGGCATGGAGACCACAGCCGAGGGCATCGAGAGCGAGGCGCTCGCCGCGGCCCTGCTCCAGAAAGGCTGCACCTACGGCCAGGGCTTCCTCTATTCGGAGGCTCTCCCCGCCGCCGATGCGCTGGCCTACTGGCTGGAGCGCAACGCCTGATCGACGTGGCGCCGGGCCATCGCCCGGACTTCGGCCTTGTCCGGCGGAAAGCCCGCCTCGATCCATTCCGCCTCGATCGCCTGGATCGCCATGGAGACGGCCGGCCCCTCGCTGAGTCCCATGGCGATGAGATCGCCGCCCGACACCGGCAGGCGCGGCTTCTGCCAGCTCTCCAGCGCCTTGAGGCCCGGGCCCGGGCTGCCATGCAGCAGGATCCGGTCGACGGCTTCGGCGGCGCCGATCCGGTAGGCGAGCGGCGCCTCGGGTCCGGTTTGCGTCGCGGCGGCCGAGGCCAGCCGCTTGATCTGCCGGTTCGACAGGCGGAGCCGCGAGCCCACTGCCGTTACCGCAGCGGGATCGGCAGGCAGCAGAGCCGCCAGCCGCCGGATCGCAGCAGGCGCGATCCCGGCCGCGCGCTCGGCCTCGGCCAGGGCGGCCAGCCGGTCCGCGCTCTCGATCTCGGGCAGGACCGGCCGGAAGATGCCGCGCGCGATCATCAGACGGACGGTCTCGGTCGGGTCGGGCAAGGCGAGCAGCTTCAGCAATTCGTCCGCGATCCGCTCGCGCGACAGCGCCATGAGGTCGTTCGCCCGCGCCGCGCAAGCTTCCATACCCTCCGCATCGGGCGCGCCGGTCCCGAACCGTGCGTGAAAGCGGAAGAACCTGAGGATCCGCAAATGATCCTCGGCAATCCGCTGGAGCGGATCGCCGATGAAGCGGACGCGCCGCGCCGCCAGATCGTCCAGCCCGCCGAAATAGTCGAACACCTCACCGGTCAGCGGGTCGGCGGACAAAGCGTTGATCGTGAAGTCGCGCCGCGCCGCATCCTCCTTCCAGTCGTCGGTGAAGGCGACGGTGGCGTGCCGGCCATAGGTCTCGACATCGCGGCGCAGGGTGGTGACCTCGACTGGCGTGCCCGCGGCGACCGCGGTGATCGTGCCGTGGGCGATGCCGGTCGGCACGGCCTTGATATGCGCCGCCTCCAGGCGGGCCAGCACCTCGTCCGGGGTGAAGCGGGTGGCTAGATCGACGTCACTCTGCTCCAGCCCGAGCAGGGCGTCGCGGACGCAGCCGCCGACGAAGCGGGTCGCGCCGCCCTTGGCGTCGAGCGCGGCGAGCAGCCGGTCCATGCCGGCGCGATGTCGCCAGGGGGCGTCGGGCAGGGTCGTCATGCCACCAGCGCCAGGCGGCGGCTCAAATTCACGATCATCGCCGCCGTCGCCCCCCAGATCCTCTGCTCCTGCCAGTCAATCTCATAATAGGTCCGTTCCCGCCCGCGGAACATGGCGGTGCGGACATGCTGATGTGCCGGGTCCAATATATGATGGAACGGCGCCTCGAACACCGCCGCCACCTCTCCCGGATGCGGGCTGAGCTCCAGGTCCGGCGGCACGATCCCCAGCACGGGCGTCACCTCGAAGCCGGTGACGGTCAGATAGGGATCGGCGAGACCGATTATCTCCACGCGCGCGCGCGCGAGGCCGATCTCCTCCTCCGCCTCGCGCAGCGCCGCGTCGACCGGGCCGTCGTCGCCCGGATCGATGCGGCCGCCGGGGAAGCTGACCTGGCCCGGATGCTTGCGCATCGTCTCGGGACGGAGCGTCAGGATCACGGTCGGTTCGGGCCGGTCTACGACGGCAACGAGCACGGCCGCCGGCGTGACGCCGTGCGCGAGCGCCTCCTCGTCGAGCACGTCGCCCCCGATCAGCTCCGGGCTCGACCGATGCCCGGTCTCCAGCGCCGCGCGCAGCGTGTCGGCCAGAGTCACTGGGGGCTGCCTCATGCCGGCTGCTCCAGCGGAAAGAAGGCGCCGCCGCTCCAGACGCCGGGCGGCTCCGCCCCTTCGGCCAGCGCGATCTCGGCCAGCTCGTAATAGACCGGCCGGGCGACGAGCGCGTCGAGGCCGCCGCGCACCTCGACATAGGGATGCGGACCCGCCTCGAAGCGCAACCGGTGCGCCGGCCCGGCGACGACCAGGTCGCCCGTGTTGAGCCGGAAGGCGAGGTTCCGGTTCTCGCCTTCGCCCTCGCTCCTGAGCTCGACCGCCACGAACGGCGCGTCCTCGACCGCGATGTCCAGTTTCTCGACCGGCGTCACCAGCACGAAGCTCCCGTCCGGCTCGCGGCGCAGAATGGTCGAGAAGAGCCGGACCATGGCGGGCCGGCCGATCGGGCTGCCCTGGTGAAACCAGGTGCCGTCGCGCGCGATCCGCATCTCGCTGTCGCCGCAATGGGTCGGGTGCCATTTCTCGACCGGGGGCAGTCGTTTCTCCTCCGCGAGCCGGGCAATCTCGGCAAGGCTGAGGCGGCTGAGATCCTCAGGGAGCGGCGGCATCGGCATGGGAGCGCCTTAGCCGCCCGCTGGCGTTGCGCAAAGCGCGGGGCTATGCGGCGCCCGATGAACACGGCAATCGTCACCGGCGGAGCGAAGCGGATCGGCGCGGAGCTCGTGCGCGCGCTCGCCGCGGACGGCTGGCATGTGCTGATCCATTACCACCGCTCCGGGGCCGAGGCCGAAGCGCTGGCGGCCGAGGTGGGGAGCGCCTCGCTGGTGCGCGCCGATCTCGCCGATCCGGCGGCGGCGGACACGATCATCGCCGCGCTCGACGGGCTCCCGCCGCCGCGGCTACTCATCAACAATGCCTCGATCTTCGCCCATGACGACATCAGCGACTTCACGGCAGAAAGCTGGGCCGCGCATCTGGACGTGAACCTGCGCGCACCGGCTCTGCTGAGCCGCGCCTTCGCCGCCGCGGCCGGGGAGGGGCTGATCGTCAACCTGCTGGACGCCAAGCTGCACGGGCCCAATCCGGACTTCTTCAGCTACACCGTCTCCAAATATGGCCTGGCCGGCGTCACCGAGCTTGCCGCCCGCGCCTTCGCGCCGGCCATCCGCGTCTGCGCGATCGCGCCCTCGGTGACCATGGTCTCCGGCCCGCAGAGCCGCGCCAATTTCGACAAGGTGCACGGCCTCAACGCGCTTGGCCGCGGCGTCAGGGTCGAGGAGATCGTGGCGGCGCTCCGCTTCCTGATCGCCACCCCCAGCATCACCGGCCACACCATCCTGCTCGACGGCGGCCAGCGCTTCCTCGCTTTGCCGCGCGACGTCCAGTTCCTGGAGACACCATGACCCAGACCAACATCGCCAAGCTGGACGGCCTCGTTCCGGACCGGCTCGCCCCCAGAAGCCGGAAGATCGTGCTCGAGGATTACGACCTGCCGGTCGACATCGGCTTCCACGATTTCGAGGTAGGCAAGCCGCAGCGGCTGATCGTGACCGTCGAGGTCTGGGTCGACGAGGCCAGCTTCGCCGCGAGCGACGAGCGCCACCGGGCCTGGGACTATGACTTCCTGCGCACCGAGATCGGCGCGCTCGCCCGCGGCCGGCGCTTCAACCTGCAGGAGACGTTCGTGCGCGAGATTTACGACCTGATCGCCGCCCGGCGCGGCGTCACCGCGCTCCGGGTCTCGACGCGCAAGCCCGACATCTATCCCGACTGCGCCGGGGTCGGCGTCGAGTTGGCCTCCTTCTGAGGGGGTGCTAGCGCCGCGGGACGCGGCTGCGGGCGCAGGGGCCGAGCCCCTCCCGGATCACGCGGTAATCCTCCTGGATCGCCGGCCGCTCCTCGGCGCCCGCCTCGCTCAGCGCGTCGGCCGGCAGGCGCGCGGGCAGGGTGCAGGCCAGCCGGTACCAGAGCAACGTATTGGGCGGGGGCGGGCCGGCGCCCTCGTCGACGATCTCGCCGAGCGAAACGGACCAGCGGACCCGCTCGCCCGGGCGGCGCAACACGGTCAGCGAGATGGGCCTTTGGTCGGCGGTCAGCAGGAAGAACTGGGTTTCCCGCTCGCCGGGCAGGTTGCCGGGTACGCTGAACGCGCGGCCGATGCCGGTGATTCGTGGCGGCGCGTCGGCGCCGCTGGCCTCGCGGACGATCCCCCGCAGCATCTCTGCAGCGGGCGCGGAATAGGCGATCTGGGCGTCGGCGGTGACCAGCCGAAGCTCGTCCGGCCGATTCGGCACCCGAGTCGCCATGACCAGATATTCGCTCCTGCGAGTGATTCGCGGCGGCCGTCCGCGCGAATCGTTGGGCAGGTCGACGAGATAGCGGACCCGCGCCGGGAGTCCGCCCGTGCCGCGAATCAGGGCGATCACCTCGGCCTCGATCTCGAAGCGGGTATGACCCTGCCGGACGTTGGTCGCCTCGCGCTCGCCGAGCCGGTCGGCCCCCCTCACCCTGAGGTGCGCGACAACAGGCGCGCCAGCCCCCAGATCGGCCAGGTCGGCATAAGTAAGATTTTGTAAACCTTCCTGATTCTGTGGCTGCGCCGCCCCTGGAGCGGCAACCGCGAGGGCGGTGAAAAGAGCGATGATTGGCGCTTTCATGGCATGTCCCGTTTCGATCCAGCCCCTCCGCTATGGGGCCGCGGATTAACCCTGCATTGCGCCAAGAATCCAGCGCGCGCGACGGCGAGGTTACAAAGTTACGTGCGGGATTGCCTCATCCAAATCGCCACGATAGAGACCTCGGCCTTGACTACATCCGCGAGACGGATGAACGGTTTCGGGTACGCCGCGTTTCACCGCGCGGGGTGACCGATTGGTGCGATGAGAGGAGCCTGGCGGATTAATGTCGTACGTAGACCAACCCATTAGTCGCGGACGCATCTGGGCCATCGCCATCGTCGCGGTCCTGCACGCGCTCCTCGCCTACGCGTTCGTCTCGGGTCTCGCCTACAAGTTCATCAAGTCGGCGACCGAGGATCTCAAGGTGGTCGACGTGAAGGAAGAGCCGCCGCCGCCGCCCGAGGAGCCGCCGCCCCCGCCGCCCGATCAGCCCAGCTCGCCGCCGGTCACGGCCGTGCCCTCGATCGTCCCGACGCCGTCGCCGATCGCGGTGCCGCCGACGCCGCCCGCAATCTACGTGCCGCCGGTGCCGCAGCCTGCGCCGCCCGCGCCGCCGCCGCCTGCGCCCCCGCCGCCGCCTCGCATCGTGCCGCCGCAGCGCGCCCGGGCGAACCTGAATTCCTATTTCTCGGCTGACGATTACCCGGCTGCCGCCCTTCGCGGCAACGACCAGGGAACGACCGGCTTCAGTCTCACGATCGGCGCGAACGGCCGGGTCGAGAACTGCACCGTCACGTCGTCGAGCGGTTCTGCCGCGCTTGATCAGGCGACCTGCCGGATCCTGCGCAGCCGCGCCCGGTACACGCCGGCGCGCGACCAGAACGGGAATCCGACGTCGGGACGGGACTCCGGTCGGGTAACCTGGCGGCTTCCGTCCGAGTAAACTTCATTCAGTACGGCAATTTCAGAGTGAGAAGGAATTAATCAAATGGCAGCACCAGCAGCAAATGGAGCGGCGGGTCACTCGGGAGCCGACTTCGGCTTCATCCAGGCCCTCAAGGAAGGCGGCATCATTGCGTGGCTCACGCTTGGCGTGCTCGTCCTCATGTCGGTCGGGTCCTGGTATATCTTCTTCGTGAAGCTGATCGACCAGAACCGGATCATCAAGGAAGGCCGGCGCGCGCGCACGACCTTCTGGCAGTCGCCGAACCTGCGCGATGCCGCCAACAAGCTCGACAAGAACGGCGCCTATCGCCAGATCGTCGAGGACGGCCTGCTGGCCGAGGAGCAGCACAACAAGCTGACCGATCCGATCGACCAGCATGAGTGGATGCTGAGCTCGCTGACCCGCAGCCAGGGCGCGATCACCGCCAAGCTCTCCTCAGGTCTCGCCTTCCTCGCCACCGTCGGTTCGACCGCGCCGTTCGTCGGCCTGTTCGGCACCGTCGTCGGCATCTACCGCGCGCTGATCAAGATCGGTGCGGCCGGTCAGGCGTCGATCTCCGCGGTCGCCGGCCCGGTCGGCGAGGCGCTGATCATGACCGCGCTCGGCCTGGTCGTCGCGGTTCCGGCCGTGATGCAGTACAACTGGCTGATGCGTCGCAACAAGGCGATCGGCGAGCAGCTCGCCCGGTTCGCCACCGACGTGCATGGCTACATGATGTCCGGCGGCACCGTCCGTCCGTCCATCCCGTCGCGTCCGGCTCCGGCTGCCAAGCCGGCGGCGACGAGTGCCGCGGCCAGCACCGGCGCGACCACGACCGCCAAGTCGTAAGCACGAAGCATGCGGCGGGCCGGGTCCGGTCCGCCGCGTCTTTCCGGCGCCGCGCGGATGCGGCGCCAAGGCAAGAACGGGAACTAGATTATGGCTATGCAGGTCGGCGAATCAGGCGGTGAAGAAGACGCACCGATGTCCGACATCAACACGACGCCGCTGGTGGACGTGATGCTCGTGCTGCTGATCATCTTCCTGATCGCCGTGCCGGTCGTGCTGCAATCCGTCCAGCTGACGCTGCCCACGGTCCGCTATCAGGTGACGGAGACGAAGCCGGAGAACGTGAACCTCTCGGTCCGGCTGGAGCCGGACGGGACGTGCGGGGTCTACCGGAATCTGACCAGGGTGACCTCGGACGAGCTTTACGAGTTCGCGCGCACCCATCTGGAAAACCAGATCAACGCGGTCGGCGGCCGGCAGAACATCACCGAGGACAACATGCCGGAGGCTCATATCCGCGGCGACGTCGCCACGCCTTACCGGTGCATCGGCGCGGCGATCTACACGATGCAGCGCGCGGGCTTCGCCAGGATCGGCTTCATTTCCGAGCCGGCGCCCGAAGGCGGCCAGCGGCTGTAATTGCGGCGAGTTTAGGAGTGAATTGAATGAGCGCATCGGTCACCAATCCCGAATCATCAGAACCGATGATGGACATCAACACGACGCCGCTCATCGACGTCATGCTGGTGCTGCTGATCATGTTCATCATCACGATCCCCGTGCAGTCGCACGCCGTGAAGCTGGACCTGCCGCAGGCGACCGATGCGCCGCCGCCGCCGGTCGAGCCGCAGAAGAACAAGATCGTGGTCACGGCCGAGGGCGGGATCCTGTGGAACGGCGCGCCCGTCGACCTGGCGCGCCTGCGCCAGTATCTCGACATCACGGCGAACATGAACCCGACGCCGGAGCTGCACCTGCAGCCGGACCGGCTCGCCCGCTACGAGATCGTCGACGAGGTGCTGGCCCAGACCAAGCGCGCCAACATTACGACGATGGGCTTTGTCGGCAACGAGTACTACTCGCGCGAATTCTGACGCGCGGCGAAATCACCTTCTCACAGGGCGGCGCCTCGGCGCCGCCCTTTTCGTTTGGCTTCCGTGCAGGTCGCGACCCCGCGTGACGTCAGCCGAACAGCGCCCGGTTCTGCCGTCGCGCCGCCTTGGTCATGCGCAGGAAGACCGGATCGGTGAACCCGGCCGTCATCGCGTAAAGCTCCGCCACCGCCGCTTCGAGCAGCGGATAGGTGAGGGCCGGGTTCTGCCGGCGTGCCGCCTGGAAGGCCAGATCGGCCTCGCCTACGAGAGTCGCCAGGAGCAGCCATTCCTCGGCATCGTCGCTTGGCCGCCCGTGGCTCATGATCCGTTGGGCTTGCGCCAATCCACGTTCAGCACCGGCCAGTTCGTCGTTCACCTTGGCTCCTCATCGGCCCGCGGTTACGCGGCGATGCCCTCGAACTGCAGCCGCGCCAGCCGCGCATAGAGCCCGCCCTTGCTGCTCAAACTGTCATGCGTGCCTTCCTCGACGATCCTGCCATGGTCCATGACGATGATCCGGTCGGCCGCGCGCACCGTGGCGAGGCGGTGGGCGATGACGATGGTGGTCCGGCCCTCGACCAGCTTCTCGAGCGAGGCCTGGACCAGACGCTCGCTCTCGGCGTCGAGCGCCGAGGTCGCCTCGTCGAGCAGGAGCAAGGGGGAGTCGCGCAGGAGTGCCCGGGCGATGGCGACGCGCTGGCGCTGCCCACCCGACAGGCGCGCGCCGCCTTCGCCGAGATAGGTGTCGAGCCCTTCCGGCAGCTTCCTCAGGAACTCCGCCGCATTGGCCGCCTCGGCCGCCGCCCAGAGCTGCTCGTCCGACGCCTCCCAACGGCCGTAGCGGAGGTTGTCGCGGGCCGAGGCGGCGAAGATCACCGTCTCTTGCGGCACCACCGCGATGCGCGCGCGGATGTCCGCCGGATCGGCCTCGCGCAGCTCGACGCCGTCGAGGCGGATGCTGCCTTCCTGCGGGTCGTAAAAGCGCTGGGCGAGCTGGAAGAGGGTGGATTTGCCCGCGCCCGACGGGCCGACCAGGGCGACGGTCTCCCCGGGCTCGACGGCCAGACTGAAGTCGAGCAAGGCGCTCGCGTCCGGGCGGGTCGGATAGCGGAAGGTCACGCCGGCGAATTCCAGCCGGCCGCGCGCCGGCTCGGGCAGGGCGACCGGCTCGGCGGGGGCGCGGATCTGCGGCACCTGCGCCATCAGCTCCGAAATCCGCCCCGTCGCCCCCGCTCCGCGCAGCAGATCGCCATAGACTTCGGTCAGGGCCCCGAAGGCGCCGGCGACGATACCGCCGGTGATCACGAACGCAGCCACCGTGCCGCCGGAGATCGCGCCGGCCGAGACGTCGATCGCCGCCTCGCGCATCAGCATGGTGACGGAGCCGAACAGCACCGCGATGATGATCGCCGTGAGGATCGCGCGCAGGACGATCCGCCGCCGCGCGGTCTGGAAGGCGCGCTGCACCGCATCACGGAAGCGGCTGCTCTCTCTTTTCTCCTGGCCGAACGCCTGGACCACCTTCATCGCGCCCAGCGTTTCGGCGACGATCGTGCCGAGATCGGCGATCCGGTCCTGGCTGTGCCGCGAGACGGCGCGCACCCGCCGCCCCAGGATCATCACCGGCACAATCACCAGGGGGATGCCGAGCAGCAGGCCGAGGGTCAGCATCGGCGCCAGCGTGAACAGATAGGCGACGCCGCCAATGCCGAGCACGAGGTTCCGGAGCGCCACCGAGACGGTCGAGCCGACCACGATCTCGATCACCGCGGTGTCGGAGGTCACCCGCGAGGCGATCTCGCTCGGCCTGTTCTCCTCGAAGAAGCGCGGCTCCATGCGCAGCAGATTGTCGTGCACGGCGCCGCGGATATCCGCGATCACCTTCTCGCCGAGCATCGAGACGAAATAGAAGCGGAAGGCGGTCGCCACGGCGAGCAGCGCGACCATCGCGAACAGATAGTTGAAATGCGGGCCGATCTCGCCGCCGCCATTGCCGGTGAAGCCCTTGTCGATCACCCGGCGGAAGCCGTCCGGGATGGCGAGCGTCGCCGCCGCGGCGATGAAGAGGGCGGTGGCCGCGCCCGCGATCGTCCATTTGTAGCGGAGCGCGTAGCGCCAGATCATGACGAGATTGCCGATCTTGCCCTTCGGCGTGTCGTCCTCGATCCTGCCCCGTGCCATGAGCGCGGCGTAGCAGGGGGAGGGGGCCGCGCCAAGGGATGCCCCCCTTTCCGTCATTCCAGCGCACCGTGGAATCTCCCTGCCTTCGTTGAGTTCGGGACGACAAAAGGAGATTCCAGCTTGCGCTGGAATGACGGCTACCCCTGCCTCTCCTTTCCCCGCATCGAATTGCTGTGGACTGCGTTCATTCCCATATGGACCAATGCCCCGCACCGGCCCATAAGCCGTCCGAGCCGGGGGTGGAGACTGGATGCTATACGACGCCTATGAGATGCAGCGCTCGCTGCTTGCCGGTGCTTCCACCCTCGCCAACCTCAGTGCCGACTGGCTGAACAACCCCGCCAATCCGCTCCATTATTCCCAGATGGGCCCGATCATCGCCTCCGCGCTGGACGTCTTCGCCCATGCCTCGGCGCCGCGCGGCAAGCCCGCTTTCGGCCTCGACCATGCGGTGGTCGAGGGCGAGGAGGTTGCGGTCGTCGAGGAGGTGGTGCTCCGCAAGCCCTTCGGCCAGCTGAAGCGCTTCCGCCGCGTCCGCGCGGACGGCAGCGAGGTGTCCGGCCAACCGCGGCTGCTGCTGGTCGCGCCCATGTCGGGCCACTATGCCACGTTGCTGCGCGGCACGGTCGAGCGGATGCTGTCCGGCCACGACGTCTACATCACCGACTGGCGCGACGCGAAGCTGGTGCCGCTCGCCGACGGCAGCTTCGATCTCGACGATTATGTCGACTATCTGATCGAGTTCCACGAGCATATCGGAAGCCAGGGCGGCGATCGGCGCGCCCACATGCTCGCCGTCTGCCAGCCCTCCGTCCCGGCCTATGCCGCAGCGGCCCTGATGAGCGCCGACAGGCATCCCTGCCGGCCGAGGACCCTGACCATGATGGGCGGGCCGATCGACACCAGGCTGGCGCCGACCGAGGTCAACACCGTCGCCACCCAGCGCCCGTTCGAATGGTTCGAGCGCAACGTGATCATGACCGTGCCCTATCTCTATCCGGGCGCGGGGCGGAAGGTCTATCCGGGCTTCCTGCAGCTCGCCGGCTTCATGGCGATGAACTTCGGCAACCATCTGCAGAGCCATTGGGGCATGTTTCGCCACCTCGTCGCGGGCGACGGCGAGAGCGCCGACGCGACCAAGGCCTTTTACGAGGAATATCGCGCGGTCTGCGACATGACCGAGGAATTCTACCTGCAGACGATCGACGTCGTCTTCCAGCGCCACCAGCTGCCCAAGGGCGAGATGGAGCATCGTGGCCGCCGCGTCGATCCGGGCGCGATCGACGACATCGCCCTGCTCGCCATCGAGGGCGAGCGCGACGACATTTCCGGCATCGGCCAGACCCGGGCGGCGCTCGACATCTCCACCGGCCTCGACGCGAAGCATAAGAAATATCATCTCGCCAAGGGCGTCGGCCATTACGGCATCTTCAATGGCTCCAAATGGCGCACGAAGATCGCGCCGATCGTCGAACAGTGGATCGCCAGGCACGGCTGAGCGCCGGCGCTGCCCTGCTCGCGCTGGCCCTGCTGGCGGCCTGCGCCGTTCCGCCGCGCACCGAAGGCATTGGCAGCCGGGAATTCGTCCCCGACCGGATCGTGACCGCACGGCATATCGGCCTGGTGGGCGCCGTCTGCGAAGCGCCGGCGGCAGGCCCGGTCCGGCTGGAAGCGCGCCCGACGGAGGGGGTGTTCCGCATCCTGAATCTCACGGACCGGCCGCTCGCCCTTCACTATGACGTCAGTCATTTCTCGGGCGATTATCTGATGTTCTACATCCGCTTCCGCGACCGCACCGGCAATTTCGTGCGCGCGCTGCAGCCGGACGATTGCGGCTGGTGGACGATCAAGGTTCGCGAGAACAATCTCTATTTCGAGGACAATTGGCCGGAGCGTCGGCGGCTGGAGGTCCCGGCCGGCGGGCATCTGGACATTCGGCAGGATCAGGCAGCACTCACCCTTGGCTGGCTGGATCGCCAGAATGCGCCGCCGCCGGTGCCGCCCTGCGAGATGCAGGTCAGGCTCTGGACTTATGCCGGGCCGCGCACCTGGGAGCCGATCTGGGCGGATTCGGAATGGATTCCCGCGCCGTGTCCGCGGGAAGCCGGCTGACCTCGCTCAGCCGAAGATGAGGCCCACGCCCGCCAGAAACATGGCGGGGAGCACCAGCATGGCCAGCATCTCGGTGAGCTCGCTTGTCACCCGGCGGGCGTCGCACACCGCCTGGGGCAGCTCGCAGCCGTTCGTGCCTTGCTGTTCCATCTCCGCCTCGGTTTCATCCTCGTGTGGGGAAGCCGAATAGGCGGCGGGGCGGTTCTGCAAAACCAACGATGTTGCAATCTCGTTCTGCAGATATGAAGAATGGGCCATGTTCGACTGGAACGACGCCCGCTATTTCCTCGCGGTCGCGCGGGATGGCTCGACGCTGACCGCGTCCCGGAAGCTGAAGGTCAGCCAGCCCACCGTCGCGCGGCGGATTGCCATGCTCGAGGAGGCGCTCGGCCTCATCCTGTTCGAGCGGCGCCAGCAGGGCTACCGGCTGACTCAAATCGGCGAGGCCTTGCTCCCTGCCGCGGAAGCGATCGAGGAAGGCGCCACGGCCCTCGCCGATGCCGCTGCTGCCCGTTCGGGCGCGCTCGAGGGGGTGGTGAAGCTGACCTCCAACGAAATGGCAGGGGCGCAGATCAACCCCTTGATGGGCTCGCTCCGCGACGCCTATCCCCGCATCCGCGTCGACCTGATCGCGACCGAGGCCCATCTCGATCTCGCGGCCGGCGAGGCGGATGTCGCCATCCGCACGACGCTCGCGACGCCGCAGGGCGCCGGCCTTTACGTCCGCAAGATCGTCGACCTCCCTTCGGTCGTCTATTGCAGCCGTTCCTATGCCGAGCGGCACGGCGTCCCCCGCAGTCCCGACGACCTCGCCGTCCACCACACTATCGGCGTCGACGGCTATCTGACGCGCCTCCCGGGCTTTCCCTGGTTCGAGGAAAGGGCCGCGGGCGCGACGGTCGCGGCCCGGGCGTCCTCCTTCACCGCTCTGTCCGAGAAGCTCCGGGGGGGGGCTCGGCGTCGGCCTCTTCCACTGGGGCGTGTTCGAGCGCGACCCGAACATGATCCCCTGCTTCTTCATCCCCGCGGAGCTGTACGGCCAGGTCTGGCTGATCACCCACGAGCGCAGCCGAAAGCTGCCGCACGTGCGGGCCGTGGCCGACCATGTCGCCCTGGCGCTGGAGCGCTGGGGGCGGCGGGCGCGGGCCTGGACGATCCCGCCTCTGCCCTAGTCCACCGCCATTGCCGGCTCGCCGGGCTGGGGCTTCCGCCCCTTCTTCAGCAGCAGAAGCAGGGGAATGGCGAGCAGCGAGATGATCATCATCAGCCAGAAATCGTCGATATAGGCGATCATCAGCGCCTGCCGGTTGATCTCGGCATCGGCCATCATCAGCGCCGCATCGGTCAGTGGCGGCGCCCCCTGCAGGATGGCCGGGCTGATATTCGGCAGCGTGTTCTGCGTGATATGGGCGGCCAAGTCGGAATGGCTCGTCTGCAGATTGTGGGCGAGCAGCACCGTCACCACCGAAATGCCGATCGAGCCGCCGACGCTGCGCGAGAGGTTCAGCAGGCTCGCGGCGGTGGTGCGGTATTTCGCGTCCAGCGTGCCGAAGGCCAAAGTGTTCAGCGGCACGAACAGGAAGCCGAGCGCGAAGCCCTGGATGATGCCGCTGGCGATGATCGGCCGCTGGTCCATGTCCAGCGAGAAACCGGACATCTGCCAGAGCGACCAGGCCATCAGGCTGATCCCCACAAGGATGAGCAACCGGGCGTCGACCTTGCCGACCAGCCGGCCGACCACGATCATCGACATCAGCGTGCCGATCCCGCGCGGCGCCGTGAGATAGCCCGACTGCAAGACCGAGTAGCCGAACAGGTTCTGCAACATCGGCGGCAGCAGGGCGAGGCCGGCGAGCAGCATCACGCCCGTCACCGCCATGAACAGCATGCCGGTGGCAAAATTGCGATCTTTGAACATCTTGGGATCGAAGATCGGGTTGGTCGCGGTGAGCATGTGCACGCCGAACATCCAGAGGCCGGCAATGGCGAGGCCGCATTCGATCCAGATCTCCCAGCTCGCGAACCAGTCGAGCGTCTCGCCCCGGTCGAGCATCATCTGCAGCCCGCCGAGCGCCAGCGCGATCAGGAAGAAGCCGAGCAGATCGAACTTCCGCTTCGTCATCGGGGTCGCCGGCAGGAAGCGCAGCATCATCAGCACCGCGATGACCCCGATCGGGAGGTTGATCAGGAACACCCAGCGCCAGTCGAAATTGTCGGTCAGCCAGCCGCCGAGCACCGGGCCGAGGATCGGCCCGATCATCACGCCAGCACCGAACATCGCCATGGCGCGGCCGTGTTTCTCCGGCGGGTTGATGTCGAACATCACCGCCTGCGCGAGCGGGACGAGGAAGGCGCCGGCAATGCCCTGGGCGACGCGAAAGCCGACCATCGTCGTCAGGTTCTGCGCCATCGCGCAGAGCACCGAGGCGACGGTGAAGACGATGACCGACCAGATGAAGAGCCGCTTGCGCCCCACCTGCTCGGCCAGCCAGCCGGTGATCGGGATCGCGATGGCCGAGGCGACGATATAGGAGGTCAGCACCCAGGTGATCGTCTCGCGATTGGCACCAAGGCTGGTCTGCATATGGGGCAGCGCGACATTGGCGATCGTCGTGTCGAGCACCTGCATCAGCATCGCCAGGATCACGGCGAGCGTGGTGAAGCCCCGTTCCGAAGGCGTCATGTCGTAGCTGTGCGCCACGCGAGCGGTCCTACCGGGCGTGGGCCGTCTGCACCGCCTGCGGCGGGCGGTCGCGTGTGTCGACGGTGACGTCGGCGCTGAGGCCGGCGATCATGGGCCGCCCGGGGTTGCCTTCGATGGCGATGCGGACCGGCACGCGCTGGCGCACCTTCACCCAATTGCCGCTCGCATTCTGCGCGGGCAGAACCGAGAATTGCGAGCCGGTGCCGGCCCCGATCGAGGCGACGCGGCCGTGCAGGGTCAGGCCCGGATAGGCGTCGATCTCGATCTCGGCGGGCTGGCCGACATACATGTTGGCGAGGTCAGTTTCCTTGTAGTTGGCCTCGACATAGGTGGTGGCGCTGCGCACGATCGTCACCACAGGCACGCCGGTGACCACGGCATTGCCCACCTGCAGCCGGTCGGTCTGGCTGACCGTGCCGTCGGCGGGGGCACGCACCTCGGTACGGGACAAATTCAGCAGCGCCTGCTCGCGGGCGACATAGGCCGCCTGGAGCTGCGGCTGGCTGGAAGGGCCGCCGGTTGCGAGAGCCGAGCGCGCATTGGCGGCGGCGGCACGGGCATTGGCGAGCCGCTCGCGGGCCTCGTTCACATTGTGCTGGGCCTCGTCGAACCGGGTGCGCGTGATCCAGCCCTGCTGCATCAGCCCCTGGAGGCGAGAGAATTCGCGCTGCTGATAGGCGAGATTGGCCTCGGCGCCCTGGATGTCGGCGGCGGTGCCGGCCGACTGGGTGGAAAGCTGGTTCACCTGCACCTGCGCGGCCGCGATCTGCGCCTCGGCCTGGGCGAGCGCGATGCGGAACGGGCGCGGGTCGATGCGGAACAGCAATTGCCCGCGGCGAACCTGCTGGTTCTCCCGCACGAGCACCTCGGTCACCACGCCCTGCACCTCGGGGGCGACCGAGACCATGTCCTGCTGGACATAGGCATTGTCGGTCGAGACGTAGCGGCCGGAGGTCAGGTAGAAATAGCCGCCGACGAGCAGCAGCAGCAAAGGCACGGACAGCATCAGCACGAGCCGAAGCGGCCCGCGCTTCCTGGCCGGCGCTTCGGGCTCGATGGCCGCTGGCGCAGCCACGGCGGGTTCCGCCACCGCGGCCTGCACTTCGGGCTCGGCCTTGGGCTGCGGCCGCGGCGCGGGCTTTGCCGGCACCGGCCTCTCTTCGATTTCCACGCGGATATCCCCTTCACGCATCACGCGGTTTCCAATTCCTGTTCGTTCTGGTCGAGATTGTCGCGGAGGCGCGCGAGCAGCTTCAGCAGCGCCGCCCGCTCCGCCTCCGAAATGCCGCGCAGCATGTCGGCGTTGAACGTCCGCCCCATCTCCTCGAGCTTGGCGAGGACCGGGGCGGCCGCCGCAGTAAGATGGATGCGCCAGGCGCGCCGGTCGGCCTCGTCGCGGCGGCGCTCGACGAGTCCCGCCTCCTCGAGCCGGTCGATCATCCGGCAGAGCGTGATCGGCTCGACGTCCAGCCCTTCGGCCAGGTCGATCTGCCGGGCGCCGTCACCGGTCCGCTTCAGCCAGGCGAGCACGCGCCATTGCGCCTTGGTCGCGCCGAGCACGGCCGCCCGCTTGTTCGCCTCGCGGCGGATCAACCGGGCCGTCTCGACGATCTCGAAGGCGTAGTTTTCCATGGCGGCCGGCGATATAGTAAGCAGGCTCATTATATTCAAGCTAAGAATTGCCGGCGCACAGATGTGGCGCAGAGGCCGCCCGGCCACATCCCGAAGGCCGATGTCTGATCAGCGGATTCCGCGGCGCGCCAGCTCCTGCCGCGCGGCCTCATAGCCGGCCTCTGCTGCGCGCCGATACCACCGAAGGGCCTCCGCATCGTCGCGCGCGACGCCTCTGCCGCCTGCATGCAGGTTGGCCAGGATATACATCCCCCTCGGGTCACCTCCCTCCGCGCCACGACGATACCAGCCCGCAGCCTCGGCAAGATTCTGGGGTACGCCCCGGCCGGTTTCCAGCAGATAGCCCAGATGCGTCATCCCCACCGCTGAACCCGCCTCCGCACTGCGCCGGTACCAGCGGCCCGCCTCGGTCAGGTCCAGCGCCACGCCGCGGCCGTTCTCGTACATGAAGCCGAGATTGACCATCGCATTCGCATTTCCCGCGTCCGCGGCGCGCCGATACCAGCGCGTCGCCTCGGCATCATCGCGGGTAATTCCGCGGCCATTTGCGTAGGTCCAGCCGAGGGAGTCCATCCCCGGTGGATCGCCGGCCTCCGCACCACGCCGATACCAGCGCACCGCCTCGACGTCGTCGCGCGTGACTCCGCGCCCGTGCAGGTACATCGCGCCCAATCGAGTCATTCCGCCAGGATTGCCCGCCTCCGCGCCGCGCCGGTACCAGCGCACGGCCTCGGCGAAATCCTGGGTCAGGCCGCGGCCATTTTCGTACATGAAGCCGAGATTGGTCATCGCTCCGGCATTGCCCGCCTCTGCGCCCCGTCGGTACCAGCGCACCGCCTCGGCATCGTTGCGCGCGACGCCTCGGCCCATGGCATACATGTCGGCCAGATTGTTCATCGCCCAGCTATTTCCCAGGCCGGCTCCGCGCCGGAACCAGCGGACCGCCTCCTCGTCATTGCGGGCGATCCCCCGACCCTGCTGGTACATCCAGCCGAGATTATCCATTCCGTAGCTGTTTCCGGCCTCTGCGGCGCTCTGGAACAGACGCACGGCTTCGGCATCGTCCCGCGGCACACCCACTCCGGTGCGGAACATGGCTCCCAAGGCGCTCTGCGCGAGCGGCTCGCCAAGCCGTGCGGCCCGGCGATACCATTGCGCCGCCTGGGCCGGATCCCGGGTTGCGCCGAACGTCCCGTTTGCGAACCTGAGCCCCGTCAGGAACTGGGCCCGCCTGTTCCCCGACCTGGCCAGCGCTTCGAGGTCGGCCAGCGTGCCCAGCGTATTCACCTGCCGCTCCATGGCCGAGAAGATCTCATTGTCCGTGGTCAGCCACTCGGTTTCAGGCACCGCGGTGAGCGCATTCCGCATGGCTATGGCGCCGCGAGACAAACTGGGTCCGGCGGGCGTCGGCGGAGGCGCAGGTGGCTGCGGCTGCGAGGGCTGCGGCCGGCGCGGCCGCGGACAGCCGGGCGGATAGCGGCCGAGGGCGCGTTCGGTGGCGCAGTAGCGCGTGCTGGGACTCTGGGCCGCAACCTCTCTCGTGCCCAACCCCGCGACCAGCAGGGCAATCAGCGACGACGATCCCCCGATGGACCTCAGCCTGATCCTTTGCCTCGCCATCGTTTTCCCCCCGCCCGTCGAGGATTCCACTCCTCAGGACCGCGGTCAATCACAGAACCGGGAAGGTTTCGCCCCGCAGCGTCAGGCCGGCTGGCCGACCATCTCCAGCAGGCCTTCGAACAGGCGGCGGCCGTCGGTGAGGCCGTGGGCCGCCTCCACCGCGCGCTCGGGGTGGGGCATCATGCCGAGCACGTTGCCGGCCTCGTTGAGGATGCCGGCGATGTTCCGGGCCGACCCGTTGACGTTGCCGGCATAGCGGAAGGCGATGCGGCCCTCGCCCTCGAGCCGGTTAAGCGTCTCCTCGTCGGCCTGGAAATTGCCGTCATGATGGGCGACCGGGATGACGATCTCCTCGCCTGCGTCATAGCGCGCGGTGAAGGCAGACTGGCTGTTCTCCACCTTCAGCGCCACGTCGCGGCAGACGAACCGGATATCGGCGTTGCGCATCAGCGCGCCGGGCAGCAGCCGCGCCTCGGTCAGCACCTGGAAGCCGTTGCAGACGCCGAGCACCGCGACGCCGCGCTCCGCCGCCTCCTTCACCGCCCACATCACCTCGGACTGGGCCGCCATCGCGCCGGAGCGCAGATAGTCGCCATAGGAAAAGCCGCCGGGGATGGCGATCAGGTCGAGCCCGTCGGGCAGATTGTCCTCGCGGTGCCAGACCATGGTCGGGGCGCGGCCGGTGACGAGGCGAAGCGCCTCGGCCATGTCGCGATCGCAATTGGAGCCGGGGAAAACGATGACGGCGCTCTTCACGCCGGCACCCTCTCGACCTGCTCGATCCGGTAATTCTCGATCACGGTGTTGGCGAGGAGCTTGCGGCACATCTCCTCGATCTCCGATTCGAGGACAGTGTCGGCAAGCTCGAGCTCGATCAATTTGCCGGCGCGGACGTCGTTCACGCCTTCGAAGCCGAGGCCCTCCAGCGCATGATGGATCGCCTTGCCCTGCGGATCGAGGACGCCGTGCTTGAGGGTGACGAAGACGCGGACCTTCATGGCCGCGCCTATGCCCGGAACGCCGCCTGGCCGCAAGCGGCTCAGTCGGTCGTCGCGGCGGTTCCCCGCGGCGGCGAGGCGCGCAGCAGGGCGGACAGGAAGAAGGCGAAGATCAGCTGCCAGGGCAGGAACAGCTTCAGCACCACATCCTTCGCCTCGGGCGTCTCGCCGAGCAGCCAGAGGCCGGCGCCACCCCAGGCGGTGAGCAGCAACAGGCCCGCAAGAAAGACGATGGGGCCTGCAGTCGGGGCGCGCAGGCGCAGCAAGACGAGCAGGAAAAAGGAGACTGCGGCTCCGGCGAAGCCCGCGAGCAGCCCGCCGATCACGGCAGGGCTCACGGTGGGGGCGATCTCCTGGCCCATTTCGTCTATTGCGGGAGCGAGCGCGGCGCCCTCCCCGATCCACCAGAGAAAAAGACTGATCGCGCCGTAGTGAACGGCGGGCACGAGAATGATCAAAAAGAGAATCGCCAGGACATTCGTCCTCCGGGTCAGCTCGTAAAGCGCATAAGGCAGGCCGAAGGCGATCGTGTAGAGCGCGACCTTGAAGGGCGGTCCGAGCCACACGCTCTCATCGCCGGTCGACTCCGCGGTCCAGCCGAGGATGTTGTAGGTGGTCGCGGCATAGAAGACGGCGGCGAACAGGAGTGCGCCGAGCGCGAGCATGGCGAAGCTCATCCGGTTGATCATCGTCCATCTCCTCCTGAGGCCGTGGCTTGATTAGCCCGTTCCACCTGCGCGGCAAAGGGGCGCACTGGTTTTCGCCGGCAGGGCGCCCTATTTTACCGGGATGAGCGACATCGCCCTCTCTCCCTCGGCGGCGGCGCGCGTTGCCGCGATCGCGGCGCGCCAGGCGAAGCCGGCGATCCTGCGCCTGTCGGTGGACGGCGGCGGCTGCGCCGGCTTCCAGTACCGCTTCGGCCTCGCCGATGCGGTCGAGGCGGACGACGTGAAGGCCGAGCAGGACGGCGTCACCCTCGTCGTCGACCCAATCTCGCTCGACCTGGTCCGCGGCTCGGTCGTGGATTTCGTCGAGAGCCTGGGGGGCGCGGCCTTCCAGGTCACCAACCCGAACGCCGCTTCCGGCTGCGGCTGCGGCACCAGCTTCTCCATCTGATCCGCCTGCGCTAAGCGGGCGCCATGAAGATCGTCACCTACAACCTCAACGGCATCCGCGCCCGGCTGCCGCGGCTGCTCGAATATCTGGACGAGCAGAAGCCGGACGCGCTTTGCCTGCAGGAGATCAAGTGCGACGACGACGCCTTTCCGATCAGGGAAATCAGGGCGGCGGGCTATGATGGCGTCTGGCACGGGCAGAAGGGGTTCAACGGCGTCGCCATCCTGACCCCGGCCGCCTCGCCGCCCACGCTCCGCCGCACCGGCCTGCCCGGCGATCCCGACGACACGCACAGCCGCTATATCGAGGCCGAGGTGCAGGGCGTGACGATCGGCTCCATCTATCTGCCCAACGGCAATCCGGTCGGCACCGAAAAATTCGCCTACAAGCTCGCCTGGATGGACCGGCTCCGCGCCCATGCGATGGAGCTGCTCGCCGAGGAGAAGCCGACCGTGCTTTGCGGCGACTATAACGTGATCCCGACCGACGACCCGGACGACGTCTTCTCGGCAAAGGCGATGGCCCATGACGCGCTGATGCAGCCCGAGAGCCGGCAGGCGCTGCGCCGCCTGCTCAATCTCGGCTTCACCGATGCGATCCGCGCCCGCTATCCTGAAGGCGCGGTCTACACCTTCTGGGACTATACGGCCGGCTGCTGGCAGCGCGATGCCGGCTTTCGCATCGACCATCTGCTGCTCAGCGCCCAGGCCGCGGACCGGCTGCGCGACGCCGGCGTCGACAAGGAATATCGCGGGCGGGAGAAAGCCAGCGACCATGCGCCGACCTGGGTGGAGATCGAGGACGAGGCGGCGGCGTAGCCGCAGAAATGGGGACAGTCGGCAAGCGGCTGTCCCCACTCTTCGGCACGCGGTGGGACTTGCATTCCCCACAACGCGTTCGGTCGGCCTGGGGGCCGGACCCGTGCTACGGCAGCAAGATTCACCGTGTCGCGCGCGCCGGAGCCTGCATAGCAGAACCCCGCCGAGTCGAGAATGCTGAAACGGGCCGGTCCGGCGCATGGCGGGCCCGGTTGAGCCCGGCCAACCGGGCCGGCTTGATGTTGCCTGGCCTGCGAAATTTTCAGGGCGACAAGAATAGATTCAAATAATATGAGACGCTCTGTCGGGAGGGCAAGGAAAAGGGGAATAACTTTACTTGCATGTTCTTGGCCTGATCGTCCGGGTGCCGATCCCCTCTGCTCGGCCCAAGAGCCCGGACGACCGGACCGGCCGCCCGCGGCCAAGCGGGCGGCCCGGTTCGGCAGGGCCGATCTTCCCTTGCCGTCATTGCGAGGAGCCGCAGGCGACGAAGCAAGCCAGGACAAGCGGCGAGACTGGGTTGCTTCCCCCGGCCTGCGCCGGGGTCGCAATGACGTGGTTCGCGTTCAGCTGATGCGGAGGTCGTCGAAGCGCACGTTGCCGAGCTGGCCCGCGCAGCGGGTGGAGCGGTCGTGCGAGCCGTCCTCGCCGATCACTTCCATGGTGTCGCGATCGATCGGGATGATGGTGAGCCGGGTGGCGCCCGCCTCGCCGCTCAGGGTCAGGGTGTCGCCGGTCAGGCTCCACTGGCCCTGGAGCCCGTCCCCGGTGGCATAGCCGCCGTCCGGGGCGAAGGCGACGGTGGTCTCGCAGTCGCCGTCGTTGGACCAGGTGCCGATCAGGAAGTCGCGGTCGACATTGGCCCGGGCCGACGGCGCCGCGTCACTCCGGGCGAATTGCGCAAGAGCGGGGCCCGGGACCGAGCAGGCGAGCAAGGTTGCGGCAGCCGCCGCGCGAGCGGTCCTTGCAAAGGCCTGTGTCATCAATTTTCCCCTCCCCGGAAAAATTCCTCAACAGCGTGTCGACCGGCCCGTCGATCCGTCCGGATTGACCACGTTCAGCGTATTCTGGTCCAAAGCGTTGACCCGGACGGTGCGCGGCTCCGCGCCCTCGAAAGTCAGGGTCAATTGGTCGCCCTCGAGCGTCCAGGCGGCGCTCCGGCCGGCCGTGTTGGTGTAGCGCCCGTCGGCGGTGAACTGGCCGGCCTGGTTGCAGTCGCGCGCGTCGGTCCAGCGCCCGATCAGGAAGGCCCGGTCGACCGTGGGAACCAGCGCCGAGGCGGCCGGAATCGCATTGGGATTGCCGGCCAGGCCCTGGCCGTCCGGCTGGCCGTTGGTGGCCGGGAGGCCGGTGCTGGAGGCGCGGACGCCGTTCGTCTCCGCCTTCTGCGCCGGCGTGCCACGGGCCTTCTCGCCCGAGGCGGTTTGGCTGGAGGGCGAGAGACGGTCGCAGGCGCCGAGCGCCAGCAGTGCCGCCGCTGCGGCCAGAGTGGATACCAACTTCATGCACCGGTCCCCGAAATGCCTGAAACCAGAAACATAGCGATTGCCGCGCCCGAGTAAAAGGGGCGTGAAACTACGCATGCGGGGATGTGTAGCTTTGGGGCGGAACGGCACGGGCCGTTGACGCCGTAACGACCGCGCGTTTCCGGGGCGGACGGCCCCGCGCGGGTCCCTACAGGGCTTTCTCGTAAATCCGGTAGGTGCGGTTGTTCCTGCTCTCGATGGCCTCGGCGATCGAGATCATTGGGCCATTGTCGTCGAGCACCCAGCCGACCTCGGCGCGGGTGATGCCGTAATGGCCGTTCCCGGCGCGGCGGATATATTCAATCATCATGAAGGCGAGCTGGCTGGCCAGCCGGGTCGCGTGCAGCTTCTTCAGCACGCCCATCAGCGGCACCCGCCCGCCCCTGGGCCGCATCTTCTTCAGCCGCCAGAGCAATTTGATGAAGCCGAACGGATAAAGCTCGCCCTTCAGGTCCATGAGGAACTCGTTGATATCGGGCAGCGCCATCATGAAGGCGACCGGCTCGCCGTCATATTCGGCGATCTTGATCATGTCCTCGAGCACGATCGGCTTCAATTTCTTGCCCGCATAGGCGATCTCGGCGTCGGTCAGCGGGATGAAACCCCAATTTTCCGACCAGGCCTCGTTGAGGATGGAGAGGATCAACTGCGCCTCTTCATCGAAGCGGCTCTTGTCGACGTCGCGGATGCGGATCCGCTCGTTCTTCTCGCCATTGGCGACGATGCGGTTGACGAGGGGCGGGAAGGGGATGTCGACGGGGAGGTCGTAGGTGAAGAGATCCTTGACCCCATGATAACCGGCGCTCTCCACCCAGGCTTCATATTCGGCCTTGTTGTGCCCCATCATCACCATCGGCGGATGGTCGAACCCCTTGATGAGCAGCCCCGGCTGGTCCCAGATGCCGAGCGAGAAGGGGCCCATGGCGCGGGTCATCCCGCGGCCGCGCAGCCAGCCCTCCGCCGCCGCGAACAGGGCGTGCGCCACCGCCTCGTCCTCGGCCTCGAACATGCCCCACTGGCCGAGGCCCTCGCCCATATGGATCAGGACCAGCTCGTCCACCTGCGCCGAGATCCGGCCCACGGGCTCGCTGCGGCCCTCCCGCCAGGCGAGGAAGAATTCCGCCACGGCATGCTCGAACCAGGGGTTCTTGCCCGGCGTGATCAGGCCGCGCACCTCGTCCTTGAGCTCGGGCACCCAATTGGGGTCGGAGAGGTTCAGCCGGTAGGCGAGCTCGACGAAGGCCTTCTTCTCGGCGCTGGAGGCGACGGGTCGGACGGTGATGGCAGCGGCGTTGCTCATGGCCGCCTGCCTAGCCCGTCCGTGCGGGCCTGTCTCCCCTCCGCTGCGGAGGATCAGCTCAGCGAGCGGGGCGGCGGCGCCGACGCCGGCGCGGGCTTCTCACCGTCCTCGGTCTCCAGCTCGCGGGCCATCTCCATGAGGATGTGATGGGTGCGCTCGTCGCTCGTCCACAAAGCGAGCTCGCGGCAATGGTCGGCCATCACCCGGGTGGAAGTATTACGCCCCGACATGGCGCGAAAAACGTCTTGATCTAGATCAGGTTCCGGCCCCAGTTACTTTTCATCGACAATAACGGCAGCTCAACGATGCAAGGCCTTAGCGCAGCAAGGCGGCGAGCTCGGCGAGCGCGGTGTCGAGCTGCCGCGCGAGCCGTGCGGCGGCGGCGCGGGAGGGCGTCCCGTCCGGCGCGGCGAGCAGGGCCTCGACCCCGGCCGCCGCCCAGAGTGCGGTCTCGTTGGCCAGCGCCTCGAAGCGGCGCTGCACGACCGGCAGGGCGAGGTCATAGGCGCTCGAGATGCGCGCGGCCTCGTCGAGCGCATGGTCGTGGCCGCGCGTTTCGCCGGCAAGCCGCTCGACCAGCCGCAGCGCCTCGCGCAGCCGCGCGATCTGGCGGCCGGGATCGGGCCCGGCCGTCGCGGGAGAGGGCGGCGCCTGATGCGTCATCGGCGCCGAGGCTAGGCCCGGATGCCTAATGAAGCGCTAACGGCTCCCCCCGTCATCCCGGCGAAAGCCGGGATCTCCGTGCCTTTGCCGTGGCCGGAGCAACAGGAAACGGGATTCCAGCATTCGCTGGAATGACGCGGGGAGATTTGCCGCGGTCAGTTGGGGACGGAAACCGCCGCTTCCTGGCCGTCGCCCTGCGGCAGCTGCAGGATGGTCTGGACCAGGGTGCCGCGGCTCACCACCGCGGTCTGCGGATCGCCGGCGACCGAGCGGGCGCCGAGCGCGGCGCGCTCCGAGCGGGCGAGCTGGAGCAGGTTGTTCTCCACTGCGCTGCGCGGCTGCGGGCCGCCGAACAGGGCCTGCAGCGCCTGCGCGCGCGGATCCTGGGCGCCGGCGCTCTCGGCCTCGCCGGGCCGCGGCGGGGTCAGCGCGAAATCGGGCGGCACCGCCAGCGGGGCGCTGCGGGCGACCGCGAACTCGTCGGGCCCGCGGCCGCGGCCGAACGGGCCGCCGCCGGCACAACCGGCGACGAGGGTGGCGGCCGAGAGGGCCAGGACGAGACGGGCGGCGCTACGCATATCAAACTTCCTTCTTGGGCGCCTTGCCATCGCGCATCAGGAGCGCGCGCACAAGCAAAAGCAGCACGCCGATGGTAATCGCGGCATCGGCGACATTGAAGACCAAAAACGGCCTGAACTCGCCGAAGTGCAGATCGGCATAATCGACGACATAGCCGAGCCGGATCCGGTCGATGATGTTGCCGAGCGCGCCGCCGAGCACCATCGCCAGCGCCACCGAATCGGTGCGCTTGCGCTCCTTCCAGAGCCAGAAGGTGACGAAGGTGGCGATCGCGCCGGTCAGCAGCACCAGCAGCCAGCGCCCCCAGAAGCTGCTCGCCGAGAGCAGGCCCAGCGAGACCCCGTTATTCTCCACCCAGCGCAGGTTGAAGAAGTCGGTGATCTTGATCGTCCACTCCGGCTGGCCGCGCAGGTTCAGCGGATAGGTCACCACCCATTTCACCGCCTGGTCGAAGACGAAGATCAGGAAGGCGATGACCAGAGCCTGGGCGCGCAGCGCCTTCAGCCGCAGCCGGTCCGCCGGGGACAGGCCCGGCTCGGGCGCCGGCGCCGGCCTTTCCTCCGCCGGAGCGTCGACAAGGTCACCCATTCACCACCCCCTCGCAGCGGCCGCAGAGTTCGCCATCCTCCACCACTTCGGGCAGCAGGCGCCAGCAGCGGCCGCATTTGTGATTATCCGTGCGCTCTATCAGCACGCCCTCAAGACCCGCTTCCGGCCGCACTTCAGATACGATGAAGTACTCGGCCAGGTCATCATCGCGAATGTCGCTAAGAATCGCCTCTATGTCCGAAAAGCGGACACGAGCCTCGAGGCTCGAACCGATTGTCTTTTCCCGTCTTAGCGGCTCGATCGCCTCGTTGACTCTTTCACGCAGCGCGATGATTCCGGTCCACTTTTTGCTGAGCTCGTGATCCCGCCAGCCGGCATCGATCTCCGGCCATTCGAGCAGGTGGACCGAGCCATGCGCCGGATAGCGGGTCTGCCAGACCTCCTCCGTGGTGAAGCAGAGGATCGGGCTCAACCAGCGCACCAGGGCCTGAAACACCGTGTCCAGCACCGTCCGGTAGGCGCGCCGCTTGGGATCGTCCGCGGCATCGCAATAGAGGCTGTCCTTGCGGATATCGAAGAAGAAGGCGGAGAGATCGTCATTGGCGAAGGCCATGAGCGCCCGCGCATAGCGGTTGAACTCATAACCCTCCGCCGCCTCGCGCAGCTCCGCGTCCAGCTCGGCGAGCCGGTGCAGCACCCAGCGCTCCAGCTCCGGCATCTCCGCCGGCGCCACCTTCTCCGCGTCGCCGAAGCCATCCAGCGCGCCGAGCAGATAGCGGAAGGTGTTGCGGAGCTTGCGATAGGCGTCGGACGTGCCGGCGAGCACCTCCTTGCCGATCCGCACGTCCTCGAAATAGTCGGTCGAGGCGACCCAGAGGCGGAGGATGTCCGCCCCATTGTCGCGGATGATCGCCAGCGGATCGACCACGTTGCCCGTCGACTTGGACATCTTGCGGCCCTGGCCGTCCAGCGCGAAGCCGTGGGTGAGCACGCCTTTGTACGGCGCCTGGCCGCGCGTGCCGCTGCTCTCCAGCAAAGAGGAATGGAACCAGCCGCGATGCTGGTCCGAGCCTTCCAGATAGAGGTCGGCACGCACGCCCTCGCCATAGCGGGCCTCGATCACATAGGCGTGGGTCGAGCCTGAATCGAACCAGACGTCGAGAATGTCCTTCTGCGGCTCGTAATCCTCGAGCTTGTAGCCGTTGCCGAGCAGCGACTGGTGGTCCGCCTTGAACCAGGCGTCGGCGCCGCCCTCGTGGAAGGCGCGGATGATCCGCGAATTGACCGCCGGGTCCTTCAGATATTCGCCGGTCTTCTTGTTCACGTAGAGCGCTATCGGCACGCCCCAGGCGCGCTGCCGGCTGATCACCCAGTCCGGGCGCTGCTCGATCATCGCGCGGATGCGGTTGCGCGATTTCTCGGGGACCCAGCGCGTGTCGTCGATCGCCTTGAGGGCGGTGGAACGCAGCGTGGCAAGCCCCTCCCCTTCAGGGGAGGGGTTGGGGTGGGGCATGTCGGAAGCCTGCGCGGTCCCGCCAGCAGCCCCCATCCCTCGATCCCCTCCCCTGAAGGGGAGGGGAAGCTGGCTGTCCATCGGGATGAACCATTGCGGGGTGCAGCGGAAGATGACCTTGGCTTTCGACCGCCACGAATGCGGATAGCTGTGCTGGAAGTCCGCGCTGGCCGCGAGCAGTCCGCCCGCCTCGCGCAGGCCCGCGCAGATCGGCCCGTCCGGCGCGTTGAACTTCGCGTTGATGACGCTGCCGAGCCCGCCGAGCCAGAGCCAGTCGTTCCGGTACTTGCCGTCGTCCTCGACGGCGAAGACCGGGTCGATGCCGTGCGCCTTGCAGAGCAGGAAATCGTCCTCGCCATGGTCCGGCGCCATATGGACGAGGCCGGTGCCCGCATCGGTGGTGACGAAGTCGCCGGGCAGGAAGGGGCGTGGCTTCGCGAAGAAGCCGCCGAGATGATGCATCGGGTGACGGGCGACGGTGCCGGCGAGGTCGGAGCCTTTGCCGCGCCAATCCACCGCCTCGCTGTAAATGCCCAAGCGCTTGCAAACCGCTTCAGCCAAGGCGCTCACCACCAGTATGTGGCTCATCCCCGGTCGAGGTGTCGCGCCCTCGGGCGGATCGATCCTGTTGATGTGCAGGAGCGAATATTCGACGTCAGGGCCGTAAGCGATCGCTTGGTTGACCGGGATCGTCCAGGGCGTCGTCGTCCACACCACCGCATGGGCGCCGACCAGATCAGGGATCGGACTCTCCGTGATCTCGAACGCCACATCGATCTGGGTCGAGACGATGTCCTCATATTCGACCTCGGCCTCGGCCAAAGCCGTCTTCTCGACCGGCGACCACATCACCGGCTTGGCGCCGCGGTAGAGCTGGCCGCTCTCGGCGAATTTCAGCAATTCCTCGCAGATCTTCGCCTCGGCCTCGTATTTCATGGTGAGATAGGGATCGTCCCACTCGCCCATGACGCCGAGCCGCTGGAACTGCCCGGACTGCACCGCGACCCATTTCTCCGCATAGGCCCGGCATTCCGCGCGGAACTGGTCGACCGGGACCTCGTCCTTGTCCTGCTTCTTCTTGCGATAGGCCTCCTCGACCTTCCACTCGATCGGCAAGCCGTGGCAGTCCCAGCCGGGAATGTAAGGCGCATCGAAGCCGCGCAGGCTCGCTGAGCGGACGATGATGTCCTTCAGGATTTTGTTCATGGCATGGCCCATGTGGAGGTCGCCATTGGCGTAGGGCGGGCCGTCGTGCAGGATGAAGCGCTCGCGTCCCGCGCGGGCCTCCCGCAGCCGCTTGTACAGCTCCTCGCTCGCCCAGCGCGCGAGGATGGCCGGCTCCTTCTGGGCGAGGCCGGCCTTCATCGGGAAGTCCGTCTTCGGCAGGAAGACGGTCGAGCGGTAATCGGGTTTTTCGGACATTGCGGGCGGACTTAGCGGCTGAGGTGCATAAGTCAAAGCCCCTCCCCTTCAGGGGAGGGGTTGGGGTAGGTGAGTCTGGTGAGTGGCTCGTACGCCCGCCCCACCCCTCGATCCCCTCCCCCTGAAGGGGCGGGGAGGAACGCCTCAACGCACCAAGGCCCGCCCGACATTCTCCATGTCCTCGACCAGCAGCATCCCCGTATAATCGTGCGGCACCTCGCCGAGCTGCTCGGGCTCGGTGAGGCCGACCCAGCGGTCGCCGGCCGTGCCGTCGCCGGGGATGAAGAAGCGGGCGCCGGCGCCGCTCATCCGGGCGAGGAAGCGATAGGGCCAGCCCCAGAGCGTGAAGCTGCCGTGCCGCGAGAGGATCAGGGTGGTGCCGTTGCACGCCTCCGGGACGGTCCCGAGCCAGCCCGTCCGGTAATATGGCGCCATGCAGGCCTCGCTCGCCCGGTTGTCGAGCACGAACCCGCTCTGCGTCAGCTGCCGCAGCCGGGCGCGGGCCGCGGGCGGGCCGGCAAAGCCGTGGCCCGGCCCGATCTCGACGCCGGCCTGCCGGAAGGCGGCCACCGTCGCGTCCGCGGCGCGCGCATCGGCGAGGTCGAAGATCAGGGTCGCCCGCCGGTAGGAGCGGAGCACGTCATAGACGGTCGGCATCGCGCCGATCGCAAGCCCGCGCAGCGGGAAGGTGCGGCCATTGTCCTGGCTGTAGCCATAGCCGATGTCGAGCGTGCGCAGATAGGAAAGGTCGCGCTCGGCGACCGCTCCGGTGCCGTTGGTCCGGCATTCGAGCCGGGCGTCGCGGAAGATCACCGCATGGCCGTCGCTGGTCGCGCGCACGTCGAGCATCAGCCCGTTGGCGCCGTCGCTCATCGCCTTGGTCAGCGCGCCGGCGCTGTTCTCGATCAGATTGCCGTGCTGGCCCGGCCGGACGTGGCGCGCATTGCAGTCGCCGGGCGCGTCGGCCGCGATCGGCTGGCCGCTGCCGCGATGCGCGATCAGGCTCAGCCGGCCGGCGGGCCGGCCCGCCAGCCAGGAGGCGTTGATCAGGCTCAGGGTCACGATGACGAGCGCCACCGCGATCAATGCATATCTGGATTTCCTCATGCCCCTGCCGACCGATGATCCTTGTAGACCGCTGTTTGCGTGAAGCTGTCCCAGCGCGTTGTCCAGATGTTGACGGTGCCGCCCAGCGGGGTGTCCCACTGGCCGGTGATCGCCGCCCCGAGCTTGCGCGCGACCCGTTCGCTGGCAAGGTTGGCCGGGTCGATCAGGTGGATGACATGGTCGCGGCCCAAGGCTTCGTGCGCCCAGATCAAGGCCGCGGCGGCCCCTTCCGCGGCATAGCCCTTGCCCCAATGCGCCGGGAAGATCGACCAGCCGATCTCGAAATCGGGCCAGCCTTCCGGCGCCCAGGGCCCGAGCCGGCCGACGGGCTGCCCGGTGGCGCGCTCGTCGACCATCCACTGGCCGTAGCCATTCACCGCCCACATGCCGGGCACGGTGGCGATTGGCCGCCACGCCTCCAGGCGGCTGAGCCCGCGTTGCTCGCGGGTGATGAAGCGGGAATAGCCGTCGTCGGCAAAGGCGGCCATCAACGGTTCGGTGTCCGACGGCCGCTGGGCGCGGAGGATCAGGCGCGGCGTGTGGAGGGTCGGGACCTCCGTCATCGCGCGAGGATCGCCTTCGCCGCCTCGCGGTCGCGCGCGATCTGCGCCTTCAGCGTCTCCAGGTCGTCGAACGCCGCCTCGTCGCGGATGAAGTCGATCACCTCGACCTCGATCACCTGGTCGTACAGGTCGCCGTCGAAATCGAAGAAATAGGGCTCGAGCAGCTCCCGGGGCGGGTGGAACATCGGGCGGGTGCCGAGATTGGCGACGCCGTTCGCGACGCGCCCGCCCGGCAGGAGGCCGCGCACGGCATAGACGCCGAAGCGCGGGCGCAAATAGCGGTCGAGCGCGATATTGGCGGTCGGATAGCCGATCGTCCGACCCCTCTTGTCGCCATGCACGACCATTCCCTCGATCGCGAAGGGGCGGGTGAGCAGGCGTGCCGCGCCCCGGCAGTCGCCCGCCTGCAGCGCCTCGCGGATCCGGCTGGAGGAGACGGGCTCGCCATCCTCGTCCACCGCCGCCACCGCATCGACCGAGATGCGATTGGCCTGGCCGAGCAATTTCAGCACCTCGACATTGCCGCCGCGGCCCTTGCCGAAGGTGAAATCCTCGCCGGTCGTCACGCCCGCGGCGCCGGCGCGGCTCACCAGATAGTCGGCGACGAAATCGGGCGCGGTGACGGCCGCGAGCTCGGCGTCGAACCGGTAGACCAGCATCGCGTCCGCGCCGGCCTCCGCGAACAGCCGCTGGCGCTGGTCGAGCGTGGTCAGCCGGAAGGGGGGCAAATCGGGCTTGAAGAAGCGGACCGGATGCGGGTCGAAGGTGGCGACGAGCGCCGGCTGCCCCTCGGCATGGGCGCGGGTGACGGCGCGGCCGACCACCGCCTGGTGGCCGCGATGAAAGCCGTCGAAATTGCCGAGCGCGACGATGCCGCCGCGAAACGCCGCCGGAACCGTCGAGCTCCCGTCCAGGCGCTCCATGCCGGCTCGTATAGGAAGCGGCAGCGCTAGCGGGAAGCCCGTTCGAGCCGGACGAAGCTGTGCGTCTCGAAATCCTCGCGCGAGACCTCGCGCCAGCGCGCCGGATCGAAGGGCGGCATCACCGCGTCGCCCTCGGGTGACAGCCGCACCTCGGTGAGCTCGACCGCGTCGGCGAGCTCCTCGAACATGCGGAAGATCTCGGCGCCGCCGATCACCGCGGTCTCGGGCACGTCGCCGGCGAGGGCGATCGCCTCCTCGCGGCTATGCGCGACCTCGGCGCCGGGCGCGGACCAGGCGGGATTGCGGGTCAGCACGATATGGCGGCGGCCGGGCAGGGGGGCCGGGAAGCTCTCGAATGTCCTGCGGCCCATGACCATGGGCTTGCCCATCGTCATCGCCTTGAAGCGGCGCTGCTCGCCCGGGATGTACCAGGGGATGATATTGTCCAGCCCGATCACGCCATTGTCGGCGCGGGCGAGATAGAAGGTGATCACACCGCCACCTCGGCCTTGATGTGCGGGTGCGGGTCGTAGCCCTGGATCTCGAAATCCTCGAAGCGATAGTCGGTGATGTCCGTCGGGCGGCGGAGCAGGCGCAGGGTGGGCAGCGGCCGCGGGTCGCGGGCCAGCTGCTCGCGCGCCTGGTCGAGATGGTTGGAATAGAGATGGCAGTCGCCGCCCACCCAGACGAAGTCGCCCGGCTCCAACCCGCATTGCTGGGCAAGCATGTGCGTGAGCAACGCGTAGCTCGCGATGTTGAACGGCACGCCGAGGAAGACGTCGGCGCTGCGCTGGTACATTTGCAGCGAGAGCCGGCCGTTCGCGACATAGGTCTGGAACATCAGGTGGCAGGGCGGCAGCGCCATCCGCCCGATATCGCCGGGATTCCAGGCCGAGACGATCTGCCGGCGCGAGCCCGGGTCGCGCCTGATCAGCGCGATCAGGTCCCTGATCTGGTCGATCTCGCGCCCGTCCGCCGTCTCCCAGCGCCGCCACTGCTTGCCATAGACCGGGCCGAGCTCGCCCGCCTCGTCGGCCCACTCGTCCCAGATGCTGACCCGGTTCTCCTGCAGCCAGCGGACATTGGTGTCGCCCTTCAGGAACCAGAGCAATTCGATCAGGATCGAGCGGATGTGGAGCTTCTTGGTGGTCAGGAGCGGGAAGCCCTTCGCCAGGTCGAAGCGCATCTGGTGGCCGAACACCGACAAGGTGCCGGTGCCGGTGCGGTCGGTCTGGCTGGCACCCTCGTCGAGGATGCGGCGCATGAGATCGAGATAGGGCTGCATGGAGTCGGATATGGCCGCTTCGGGCCGCCGCTCCAATCGAAAATCGTCCCCGTCAGGGGTTGCAGGCGGGAATCGCCGAAGGCTCCGGCCGGGGCCCGCGCGCCTCGAACTGGGCGAAATAGGATTCGCTGTCCGGCAGCCGCTCGAACTTGGTCAGCGTATAGCCGACCGCGTTGAACTCGCAGACCAGCAGCCGCTGCGGGGTGCCGTGCTGGCTGGTCGGGCGGTCGGCATCGACGACGATCACCCGGCCGTCGCTCTTCAGCGAGGGGCGCATGTTCCAGAGGAACTCCGAGGGCCGCGCGATCTCGTGATACATGTGGATCATGAAGATGCGGTCGAGCGAGCGGCCGGGGAGCTGCGGGTCGTTCGGCTGGCCGAGGCGGATCGCGACATTGTCGAGCCGCTCGCGGGTGATGCGCTGGCTGAGCGTCTGGATGGTCTGCGGGACGATGTCCTCGGCGAGCACGCGGCCCTTCGCCCCGACCAGAGGCGACAGGCGCACGGTATAATAGCCGCCCCCCGCGCCGATATCGGCGACGAACATCCGCTCGCGGACCTCGGCGAGGCGGCTGACCGTCTCGAACTCGCCGACCCGGTCGCGGGAATCCTCGTTGAGATAGCGCGACGAGATCGGCGCCACGGGCCGGTGCGGCTCGGGGAAGGGCGAGGCCTGGTTGTTCGCCGCGCCCCCGCCGCAGGCGGCGAGCGGGAGCAGCAGCAGGACGGGAAGCGCCCTAGTCCACATCTTCCACCTCGACCTTTTCGCCGGTGACGCGCTGCGAGAGGGCGGCGGCCATGAAGCGGTCGAGATCCCCGTCGAGCACGTCGGTCGGCGAGGTTGAGGTGACGCCCGTCCTGAGATCCTTCACCAGCTGATAGGGCTGCAGCACATAGGAGCGGATCTGGTGGCCCCAGCCGATGTCGGTCTTGGCGGCCGCGGTCGCGCTGGCCTCGGCCTCGCGCTTCTGCAGCTCGTTCTCGTAGAGGCGGGCGCGCAGCTGGTTATAGGCTTCCGCGCGATTCTTGTGCTGCGAGCGCTGGTTCTGGCACTGGACCACGATTCCCGTCGGCAGATGGGTGATGCGGACCGCGCTGTCGGTGGTGTTAATGTGCTGGCCGCCGGCGCCCGAGGCCCGGTAGGTGTCGATCCTGAGGTCCGCCTCGTTCACCTCAATATCGATATTCTCGTCGACCACCGGATAGACCCAGACGCTCGAGAAGCTGGTGTGGCGCCGTGCATTGCTGTCGTAAGGGCTGATCCTGACGAGGCGATGAACGCCGCTCTCGGTCTTCGCATAGCCATAGGCATTCTCGCCCTTGATCATGAGCGTGGCCGACTTGATCCCGGCCTGCTCGCCGGCATGATAGTCGATCACCTCGACCTTGTAGCCGTGCCGCTCGGCCCAGCGCGTGTACATGCGCTGCAGCATCTCCGCCCAGTCCTGGCTCTCGGTGCCGCCGGCCCCGGCATTGACCTCGATATAGGTGTCGTTGGCATCGGCCTCGCCGGCGAGCAGCGCCGCGACCTTGTCCTTCTCGGAGCGCTCCGCGAGCTCGGCCAGCGCCTTCACGGCGTCGTCGACCAAGCCCTCGTCGCCCTCGGTCTCGGCCATCTCCATCAGCTCGACCGTGTCGTCCAGCTCCTTCTCGATCGCGCGGGTCGCGCCGATCGCCTCGTCGAGCCGGCGTCGCTCGCGCATCACCGCCTGCGCCGCCTTGGGGTCGTCCCACAGGCCAGGGTCCTCGACGCGCCCGTTCAGCTCGTCGAGGCGCTTCAGGGCGCGGTCCCAGTCGAGAAAGCGGCGCAACAGATCGAGGGCCGACCGGATCTGGTCGATAGAGGCTTGCGCTTCGGCGCGCATGAGATGTCCTTTGAGTGGGTGGAGGAGGGAGTTAGTAAATCCCACCCTCTCTTTGCAAGAAATCGCTGTCGCCGCGGCGCTCGTTCGCATTGCTGGCCTGCGTCGGTGCGGCGCGGCGGGCGGCCGGGTCGACGACCTCGCGGGCGACGGTCCGCCGCGGCTCGCTCTCCGGCTTGAACGCCTCCCAGATGATCGCGGCGCGCGGATCGCTGGTCGGCCAGGCGCCGTAGACGCGCTGGCCGGAGCGGCGTTCGATCCGGACCATGCGGATGCCGGTCGGCGCGCGGAACGGGATGACCGGCATGCCCTCGAAGGCGGTACGGGCGAACTGGCGGAAGATCGGTGCCGCGATCGTGCCGCCCTGCGCATAGCCGCCCATCGGCCGCGGCCGGTCGAAGCCCAGATAGACGCCCGCAACCACCTGCTGGGAGCCGCCGATGAACCAGACGTTGGTCGGCCCCGAGGTCGTGCCGGTCTTGCCGAACAGCGGCCGACCCAGGTCGCGCAGGATCGTCGCAGTGCCGCGCTGGACGACGCCCTCGAGCATGTGGACGATCTGATAGGCGGTCATCGCGTCGACCACCTGGCGGGTGCGCAAGGGGGGCCGCGGCATCGGCCGGCCGTTCCAGTCCGGCGCGTTGCACCCCTCGCAGGGCCGCGTGTCCGCGCGCCAGATGACGCGGCCATTCCGGTCCTGGATATAGTCGATCAGGGTCGGGGTCAGCGCGCGGCCCTGATTGGCGAAGACGGCGAAGGCGTTGACCATCTTCAGCACCGTAGTGTCGCCGGCGCCCAGCGAGATCGGCAGATAGGGCGTCGAGCGATAATCGCCGACGTCCATCTGGCGGGCCCGCTCTATGACATTGGCCATGCCGATCTGGTTGGCGGTGCGCACCGTCATCAGGTTGCGCGACTGCTCGAGGCCCCAGCGCATCGTCTGCGGGCCGGCATAGCCGCCGGAGAAATTGCGGAAGCATTTGTTGTTCGCGCAGAACGGGCCGTCGATGATGATCGAGGCCGGGGTCATGCCCGCGTCCAGCGCCGCCGAATAGACGATCGGCTTGAAGGTCGAGCCGGGCTGGCGAAGCGCCTGGGTGGCGCGGTTGAAGCCCGAGCCGCGCACGTCCCAGCCGCCCTGCATGGCGAGCACCCGGCCCGACTGGACTTCCTCGGCGACGAAGCCGCCCGACACTTCGGGAATGGAGCGCAGGGCATAAGTGCTGCCGCTCTCGCCCTGCCGTTCGACCGCGATCACCGCGCCCGGGCGGAGCGCGTTGAAGGCGGCGGTGGCGGTGCCCCGCCTGGGCATGGCGGCGAGCGAGGCGGGGAGGGTGCCGCGGCTGCCGTCGGCAAAGCCGAGCTCGATCTCGCCGCCCTGCCTGGCGAGCACCACCGCCGCCCGCCAGGTCGGATAGCCGGGGCCGAGCGCGGCGCCGGCGAGGCGCTGGCGCCAGCCGTCGAGCGGGATGGAAAGGCCCGGGTCGCGCCAGCCCCGGCCGCTCTCGTAGCGGCGCAGGCCGTCGCGCAGCGCGGTCTCGGCCGCCTCCTGCATGCGCGGATCGTAGGAGCTGCGCACCCAGAGGCCGCCGGCATAGACGCTGTTCGGCCCGCTGGCCGCCTCCTCGCCATAGCGCGCGATCAGCGTGCGGCGGACCTCTTCCATATAATAGCCGCCGACATTGCGGACTGAATCCGGGCTGCCGCCGCGCGCCGTCTGCAGCGGCTCCGCCACCGCCGCGTCATGCTGGGCCTGGGTGATGAAATTGTTCCGCAGCATCTCGCTCAACACGAAGTTGCGCCGCTGCAGCGCCGCCTCGGGGTGGCGGACCGGATCGTAATTGGACGGGCTCTTCGGCAGCGCCGCCAGGAAGGCGCATTCGGCCAGGGTCAGCTGGGCCACATCCTTGGCGAAATAGGCCCGCGCCGCGGCCTGTACGCCATAGGCGTTCCGGCCGAGGAAGATCTGGTTCATGTAGAGCTCGAGGATCTGCTCCTTGGTCAGCGTCGCCTCGATGCGGCGGGCGAGGAAGGCCTCGCGGATCTTGCGGGTCACCGAATATTCGTCGCCGACGAAGAAGATCTTGGCGACCTGCTGGGTGATGGTCGAGCCGCCGCGCGCCCGGTCGCCGCTGCCGGACTTGGAAACATAGTCGATCACCGCGCCGACCAGGCCCGGATAGTCGATGCCGCCATGGCTGAAGAAGGTCCGGTCCTCCGCGGCGAGGAAAGCGTTGATCAAAGGCGCGGGGAATTCGCCATAAGCGAGCTGGACGCGGCGCTCCCGGGCGAAGACCTGCGCCGGGCTGCCGTCGATGTCGCGGACATAGGTGGGCAGCTCCGGCTGATAGTGGAGCAGGCTCTCCGCCGAGGGCAGGCCGCGCGCGAACATCAGCCAGAGCAGGAAATAGAGGATGAAGGGGGAGGCGAGGATCAGGACGATGATCTTCCCCCACCAGCGCCGCCACATCCAGCGCAGCAGGCGCCAGGGCGCGGTTGCGACGGCCATCAGCCGGCCGCCGGACACAGCCCCGCCTCCGCTCCCGAATCCGCCGCCTCCGCGGCGAAGGACGATACGCTGGCTGGCCGTGTCTGCACTCATGGCGGGGCGGGTCTAGCCGAAGCGCGCTGGCAGGTGAAGCGGGCGCGTGGGCCGCTGCGGCGAGGCCCGGCGCGGCTCAGGCCCCTGCGCCGCGCCTCAGCCCGCGCCGGGCGAAATGCGCCTCGATCGCGCGGCGCATGCCCTCGGCGATCTCGCGCCGGCCCGCGGCGGAATCGATATAGGCCGCGTCCGTCTCGTTGGTCAGATAGCCGCTCTCGAACAGGATCGAGGGGATGTCGGGCGCCTTCAGCACGATGAAGGCGGCGAAGCGGTGCCAGTCCGGCCGGAACGGGAAGACCGGCGCGGCCTCGCGGTAGAGCAGGCGCGCAAACTCGGCCGAGACGTTCATGCTCTCGCGCTGCGCGAGGTCGATCAGGATGAGGTTGACGTTGGGATCGGGGCTCATCCGCGCGCCGCCGACCCGGTCGGCCGCATTCTGCCGCTGGGCGAGCAAAGCCGCCTCGCGGTCGGAGGCGACCTCGGACAACGTATAGATGGTCGCCCCGCGCGCCCGGTCGTTCTCCGGCGCGGCGTCGGCATGGATGGAGATGAACAGGTCCGCATCGAGCCGGCGCGCGATCGCATAGCGGTCCTCCAGCACCAAATAGCGGTCGTCCTCGCGGGTCATCGCCACCCGCACCCGACCCGAGGCGGCGAGCGCGTCGCGGATCGCGAGCGCGATGGCGAGGGTGATGTCCTTCTCCGGCCGGTCGGTAAAGGGGGAGGCGGCGCCCGGATCCTGCCCGCCATGGCCGGCGTCGATGACGACCAGCGGCGGATTGTCACCGCGCGCCGGCGTCACGCGCGGCAGCGGGCCGCTCTGGTCGCTGGCGAGCGGATCGAGCGGGATGGTCACGCCCTGGCCCGGCGGCGCGGGCGGCGCCGGCGACGGCCAGAGCAGGGCCACCAGGGCATAGAGGAGCCAGTCCATCGCCGCGCACTTTGCCGTCCCCGGCCTTTCACGGCAAAGCAAAAACCCGCCACCGCGCCCCCGGCCGCGGAAATTCGCGGAAAAAAGCGCGCTTTTCCCCCTGCGGAGGTTGTCGCGGGGCATGGGCGATGCTAGCTCGGGCAAATCGCAGCCATCTGGCGCGATGAGATTGCGCCGGCGTCCCTCGCCGGCCCGCTAGGTTGACGCTGTATGTGGCATTTTTCCTCCAGGCTGACGCGCCGCCTTTCCGGCGACGGCGGGCTTGGCGGACGTCGGCCCGTCCCGGTGACGGGCCTGCCCCAGACAGCAGACGCAATGCTTTATCTTTCAACCCGGACACTGGACGCGCGGCCGGATTTCGCCGCGCCTCCGTCCATATTCGAGCGCGCGCCGCTTACTCTCGGGAGCAGGCTGCGCGCGTGGAGACTGTTTAATGACCATGCGCATGCTGATCGACGCGCGCCACCAGGAAGAGACAAGGGTGGCGGTGCTCAAGGGAAACCGGATCGAGGAATTTGATTTCGAGTCCGCCGAGCACAAGCAGCTCAAGGGGAATATCTATCTCGCCAAGGTGACCAGGGTCGAACCGTCCCTGCAGGCGGCGTTCGTCGACTATGGCGGCAACCGCCACGGCTTCCTGGCCTTCAGCGAGATCCACCCCGATTATTACCAGATCCCGAAGGAGGATCGCGAGGCCCTGCTCCGCGAGGAAGCCGAGCACGCCGCCGAGGAGGAGCGCCTGCGCGCTGCCGAGCTCGAGGCGGACGACGATGAGAACGAGGTGATCGAATCCGACGAGGAGCCGATCGAGGCCGAGACGATCACCGCCGACGGCGAGGGCGATGAGGGCGACGAGGAGGTCGCGGACGACACGCCGCCGCCCGCTCCCGAGGAGGCCGAGAGCGCCTCCGAGGAGAGCGCCGCCGAGACGCTGCGCCGCAAGCGCCAGAATCTCCGCCGCCGCTACAAGATCCAGGACGTGATCCGCCGCCGCCAGGTGCTGCTCGTCCAGGTCGTGAAGGAGGAGCGCGGCAACAAGGGCGCCGCCCTCACCACCTATCTCTCGCTCGCCGGCCGCTATTGCGTGCTGATGCCGAACACGTCGCATGGCGGCGGGATCAGCCGGAAGATCTCCAACGGAGCCGACCGCAAGCGCCTCAAGCAGATCATGGCCGAGCTGCAGCTGCCCTCGACCATGGGCTGCATCGTCCGTACCGCCGGCCTGTCGCGCACCAAGACCGAGATCAAGCGCGACTTCGACTATCTCGCCCGCCTCTGGGACGAGATCCGCGAGAATACGCTGAAGTCCGAGGCGCCGGCCCTGATCTACCAGGACAGCGACCTCATCAAGCGCGCCATCCGCGACATCTACAACAAGGATATCGACGAGGTGATCGTCGAGGGCGCCGGCGGCTATCGCGATGCCCGCGCCTTCATGAAACTGCTCATGCCGAGCCACGTGAAGCGGGTGAACGAATATATCGACCCGGTCCCGCTCTTCCAGCGCTACGGCGCCGAGGACCAGCTCAGCGCCATGTATCAGCCGCTCGTGCAGCTGAAGTCCGGCGGCTATGTCGTGATCAATCCGACCGAGGCTTTGGTCTCGATCGACATCAACTCGGGCCGCTCGACCCGCGAGCACAATATCGAGCAGACCGCTTACTCGACCAATATCGAGGCGGCGCACGAGATCGCCCGGCAGTTGCGCCTGCGCGACATGGCGGGCCTGATCGTCATCGACTTCATCGACATGGAAAGCTCCGGCCATATCCGGAAGGTCGAGAAGGCGATGAAGGAGGCGCTGAAGAACGACCGCGCCCGCATCCAGGTCGGGCGGATCTCGTCCTTCGGCCTGATGGAGATGAGCCGGCAGCGCCTGCGCACCGGCGTGCTCGAGGCTTCGACCCGGCCGTGCCCGCATTGCGACGGCAGCGGGCTGATGCGCACCGCCTCCTCGGCGGGCCTGTCGGCGCTCCGCATGCTCGAGGATGAGGCCGGGCGCGGCCGCGGCAGCCGGATCGTGCTGCGCGCGGGCCGCGAGGCCGGGGTTTACCTGCTCAACAAGAAGCGCGCCGAGATCGCCGAGGTGGAGAGCCGCTTCGGCGTCCTCATCGAGGTGCTGATCGACGACAATCTCGAAGGCGCCCGGATGAGCGTCGAATCGCACGGCCCGCCGCCGGCCGAGCGGCCGCGCCTCGCGGAGCGTGCGCCGGTCGTCGAGGAGGAGGACCTCGTCGAGGAAGAGTTCGAGGAAGAGGAAGAAGAAGAAGAGGAAGAGGCCGGGGAATCCCGCCGCGATTCCGGCCGCGGACGGGGCCGGGGCCGTGGCCGCGGCCGTGGGCGGGACCGGGACGACCGCGGTGAGCGCGGCGAACGCGAGGAAGGCGGCGATCGCGAGGCCGGCGACGAGCGCGATGACAGCGAGGACCGGGGCGACGGGGAAGGCCGTCGCCGGCGCCGCCGCCGTGGCCGGCGTGGTGGCCGTCGCCGGGATCAGGAAGGCGCTGAGGGCGAGGTCCAGCCCGTCGAGGCCGGGGAGGCCGACGAGACCGAGGAGGCTGTCGAGACGCCCGCGGCCGAGCCGGTCGCCGCGCCCGAGGAAGAGGCAGGCGAGCCCGCCCGCAAGACCCGCCGCCGCCCGCGCGCCCGCAAGCGCGACGAGGCCGAGGAAGCGTCCGAGCCCGCCGCCGCGCCCGAGCCGGCTCCTGCGCCCGCGCCGGAGCCGGTCGCCGAGGAAGAGGCGCCCAAGCCAAAGCGCGGCCGCCGCAAGAAGGCCGAGCCCGAGGCCGCACCCCCGGTCGAGGCGTTCGTCGAAACTCCGCTGGCCGACGAGGCGCCGGCCCCGGAGGCCGCTAACGATGCCGCGCCGCCCAAGCGTCGCCGCTCGAAGAAGGCGGTCGCCGAAGCCGCCGCCGAGGCTCAAGCCGCCGAACCGGTCGCTGCTGAGGCGGGCGACGAGGACGAGGACGGCACGCCTCGTCGCGGCTGGTGGCAAAGGACCTTTGGCGCCTGAGCGATCGGGGCTAAGATGACCCGGCTTTCATCTGGGGTTCAGGCTTTGACGGGGAGAGACGTTGCGATGGCTGATGCTCCCCACGCTGCGGGGCGGACGACCTGGTACGCCCGTCTGCTCATGTTCCTGGCGCTTGCGATCTTCGCGGGCGCGCAGCCGGCACGGGCCCAGTCCATCCTGCGCGACGCCGAGACCGAGGCGTTCCTGCGGGACATCTCGCGGCCGCTGATCGTCGCGGCCGGGCTCCAGCCGGAAAACGTCCGGGTGGTGCTGATCGGCAATAGCGAGATCAACGCCTTCGTCGCCGGGGGCCAGATCGTCTACATCCATTCGGGCCTCTTCACCTCGGCCGAAAATGTGAACGAGCTGCAGGGCGTGATCGCGCACGAGCTCGGCCACATCACCGGTGGCCACATCCTGCGCTCGCAGGAGGGCGCGAGCCAGGCGACAGGCATCATGATTCTGTCGATGCTGCTCGGCGCCGCGGCGATCGCCGCCGGCGCCGGCGAGGCCGGCATGGGCGTGATCGCCGCCGGCCAGCAGGCTGCGCTCGGCCGCTTTCTCTCCTTCACCCGTGTGCAGGAAAGCAGCGCCGACCAGGCCGGCGCGACCTATCTCAGCCGCGCCGGGATCAGCGGCCGCGGCAGCCTCGCCTTCTTCGAGCGGCTGCAGAATCTCGAATTCCGCATGAACATCGCGCAGGACAATGGCTATCAGCGCACCCACCCGGTGAACGGGGAGCGTATCGCCGCGCTGCAGACCCGCTACCAGGCCGACCCGGCCTGGGACCGGCCGACCGACCCCGCCCTCGAGGCGCGCTTTCGCCGGGTCCGCGGCAAGCTCAGCGGCTATGTCGACGATCCCGCGCTCGTCATGCGCCGCTTTCCGGCCAGCAACCGGTCCATCGAGGCGCGCTATGCCCGCGCCTATGCGTGGCATCGGACCGGCCATCCGGACGAGGCCAATGCCGAGGTCGCGGCCCTGATCGCCAGCGCGCCGCACGATCCCTATTTCCTCGAGCTGCAAGGCCAGGTCCTGCTCGAATCCGGCCATCCCCGCGAAGCGGTAACGGCGCTGCGCGAAGCGGTCGAGCGGTCGAACGACACGCCCCTGATCGCGACCCTGCTCGGCCATGCGTTGATCTCGACCGAGGATCCCGCCAATTTCGCGGAGGCCAAGCGCGTGCTGCGCATCGCCGTCGGTCGCGACAATGACAATCCCTTCGCCTGGTACCAGCTCGGCATCGTCTACGACCGCGAGGGCGACGAGGCGCGCGCCGCGCTCGCCACTGCGGAGCGCTACAATCTTCAGGGCCAGCCGGGCCTCGCCTTGCCCAATGCGGAGCGGGCGATGATGGGCCTGCCGGCCCATTCCGGCGACTGGCTGCGCGCGCAGGACATCGCCATGGTCTCGCGTACCGCCATGCAGCGCCGCAACCGACGCGACCGCCAATGACGGATGCAAAGGGGGTGGCACCCTCTCAGGGCGGCCCGGCGCTCGCGGGCTGGAAATTGTCGCTGCTCGCGGGGATCGGCGGCGTCCTGGTCGGCGCGCTCGGCGTGTCGCTCTACTTCAACCTCCGCGGCGGCGCCGGCCAGGCCCAGACCGAGGCGATCGTGCGTAACTATATCCTCGAACATGGCGAGATCCTGCCGGAGGCGGTGGAGCGGATGCAGCGCCGCCAGGCACGCGCCGCCGTGCTGCAGAATCGCGAGGCGCTGGAGCGGCCCTATCGCAGCGCCTGGGCCGGCGCCGAGAATGGCGACGTCGTGATGGTCCAGTTCTTCGACTATGCCTGCCCCTATTGCCACCAGATCAACGGCGACGTGGAGCGGCTGCTGCGCGAGGACAACCGGCTGAAGGTGGTCTGGCGCGAATATCCCGTGCTCGGCCCGAACAGCGAGGCCGCGGCCGTGGCCAGCCTCGCCGCCGCCGAGCAGGGCCGCTGGCGGCAGTTTCACGCGCGCATGTTCGCGCTCGGCCGGCCGACCGACGCGGTGCGCCAGCAGGCGATCCAGGAAGCCGGCGTCACGCTCCCCGCCTCACCCAGCGAGGCGATGCGCACCGAGGTGACCCGCAATGCCGAAATGGCCCGGGCGGTCGGCGCCACTGGGACGCCGACCTTCGTGATCGGCGAGCAGGTGCTGCAGGGCGCGGTCGGCTACGAGGCGCTGAAGGCCGCAATCGCCGAGGCCCGCGCGAACCGGCGGAGCTGAACGTTCGACGAGAACAGGGGGGACTAATGAGGCTTATTGCTTCGCTTCTGTTCTCCGTGGCGCTTATTCAGGAGATGGCGCCGGCCCGGGCTCAACCCGCTCCCGCCGTGGAGCCCGTCTTCACAACCAGCGGCGCGTTCTTCGCGGCCTCGGTGGCCGATCTCGACGCCAGCATCCTGTGGTATCGGGACAAGCTCGGCATGCGGGTGATCATGCGTCCGCCGCCGCGGGACGGGGTCACCATGGCCCTGCTGTCCGGCGGCGGGCTGGAGGTGGAGCTGATTCACGACCCGGCGGCGCGGCCGCTGCGCGAGGTCGCGCCCGCCATCCGCCACGCCACCCACGTCCACGGCATCTTCAAGGCCGGCATCAGGGTGGACGACTGGGACAGGCTCGTCGCGACCCTGCGGGCGCGGGGCGTCCCGATCGCGGTCGGGCCGTTCCCAGCACGGGCCGACCAGCGCGCCAACCTCATGATCCGCGACAATGAGGGCAATTACATCCAGTTCTTCGGCGACTTCGCTACGCGCCCTTGAACCCCTGCGCCACGACATACCATTCGCTCGAGCCCTTGCGGCTCGCGGGCGGCTTGGCGTGCTTGACGGTCGTGAAGCTGCGCTTGAGCTCGGCGACGAGATGGCTGTCCGCGCCGCCCGCGAGCACCTTGGCAACGAACGTCCCGCCGGGCGACAGTATCTCGCAGGCGAAATCCAGCGCCGCCTCGACCAGGCCCATCGTGCGCAGGTGATCGGTCTGGGGATGGCCGACGGTATTGGCGGCCATGTCCGAGAGGACGAGATCGGCGGGGCCGCCCAGGGCCGCCTTGAGTTCGTCCGGCGCCGCTTCGTCCATGAAGTCCATCTGCAGCAGGGTCGCGCCCTCGATCGGATCGGTCGGCAGCAGGTCGATGCCGACCAGCCCCGCCTGCGGCAGCCGCTGGCGCACCACCTGCGCCCAGCCGCCGGGCGCGACGCCGAGATCGACGACCCTTTTCGCGCCTTTCAGGAAGCCGAAACGCTCGTCCAGCTCGATCAATTTGTAGGCCGCCCGCGAGCGATAGCCGTCGGCCCTGGCCTTCTTCACATAGGGGTCGTTGAGCTGCCGCTCGAGCCAGCGCGTCGAGCTGACCCGGCGTCCCTTGGCGGTGCGCACCCGCGTGCGCGGGCCGCTCCCGCTCCGGCTCACAGCAAGTGCCCGTCGCGCGCCATCAGGGAGCGGAGGATGCCTTCGCGGATGCCGCGATCGGCCACGCCCAGCGTCTCGGCCGGCCAGATGTCCATGATCGTCTCGAGGATCGCGCACCCGGCGACGACGAGGTCGGCGCGCTCATGGCCGATGCAGGGGAAGGTGGCGCGGCCATCATGGTCCATGCTGGAGAGCGTCTCGGATACCTTGCGCATTGCCGAGGCGGGCATCTTCAGCCCGTCGACCGCGCGCCGGTCGTAGCTCGGCAAGGCGAGATAGACACTGGCGAGGGTGGTCACCGTGCCGCTCGTCCCCATCAGGCGGATGTCGCGCTTGTTCGCGGGCAGCAGGTCGACGAAATGGCGGAAGGCGTGGCGGACGCGTTCGCGCATCCGGCCATAGGCGGCGAGCCGTTCCTCGGGCGTGGCGAAATGGCGGCCCTCGCTCTCGGTCAGCGAGACGACGCCCCAGGGCGCGCTCCACCAGCATTTGATCCGCGGCTCGCCCTGGTCGGTGTCGATCAGCACGAGCTCGGTCGAGCCGCCGCCAATGTCGAAGATCAGGGCCGGACCGTCGCCGGGCTCGAGCAGCCGGTGGCAGCCGAGCATCGCGAGCCGCGCTTCCTCCTCCGGCGCGATGATCTCGAGGCAGATGCCGGTCTCGCGCTTGACCCGCTCGACGAAATGGCGGCCGTTGACCGCGCGCCGGCAGGCCTCGGTGGCGACGGAGCGGGCGAGGCTGACGCGGCGGCGGCGCAGTTTCTCGGCGCAGACCGCGAGTGCGGCGACCGCCCGGTCCATCGAGCCTTCGGAGAGCTTGCCCGAGGTCGCCATGCCTTCGCCGAGCCGGACGACCCGGGAGAAGGCGTCGATGACGGTGAACCCTTCCTCGGTCGGGCGGGCGATCAGCAGGCGGCAATTGTTGGTGCCGAGGTCGATCGCGCCATAAGTATGGCGGGGAACCCATCGGCGTGCGGGATTCTCGGCAGCTGCCGCCGGGTGGCCGGAAGGGGTTTCTGGAAGCTCCTCTGCCGGTCCTGGAGCCGGCGCCTGCGGAGCCTGGACGGCTTGCTGCGGCATCGAACGGACTTCTCGTTATGCTTTCGTTTCGGACGGCCGGAGCCGCCCGTGACTTGCCGCCTTTGTACATGAGGGCGACCGGCGCGGCAAGGACGGGTGGTTAACCGCTATCAAGCAGGGGCTGACGCCTGCACCAGTCATCCCGGTGAAAGCCGGGATCCATGAACTCCGGAGTTATGGAATTGGCGACGATGCCAGCGGGCCGGGTTCCAGAATCCGGTGGTCGCGGGTGCCGGCTTTCGCCGGGATGACTCAATGTGTGAAAAGCCGTTCTGCGGCCTTGACCCGTCGCCGGTCGCCGCCTATCTCGCGCGCCTTCCGGTTGCCCCGTCGTCTAACGGTAAGACTACGGACTCTGACTCCGTCTATCGAGGTTCGAATCCTCGCGGGGCATCCAGCTTCCCCTTCATCCGCCCTTCTCCGCCGCCCGCATCGGGCGTAAGCTTGGCTCGACTCCGGGGCCCGCTCGAAGGGGGATTATCATGCGCCGCTCGTTTCTGCTTGCCGCTCTCGCCGGCAGCCTCATCGCCAGCCCGGCGCTGGCCGACGTCACCGTCCGCTATCGCGCGGTGATACCGGAAAATGCGCCGGCCAATGTCCGCCAGCATCCGCCGACGCTCACCGTCTCGGCCGACGGCGCCGGCCAGGCGCGGATGGAGATGACCGCGCCCGGGGACGCCGGAGCGCAGCCGCCGGGCGTCGCCTTCATCACCCGGGAAGGCACGGGCTATGCAGTGCTGAGCGCGCCGGGCGGCGGGCCGCAGATCGTCGCCCGGGTCGACGACGCCCTGGCCCTGGTCGGCCAGTTCGCGGCGCCGCTGATCCGCGGCGGCTCGATGCAGGACGGGGCGCAGCAGGTGCTGCAGCAGCGCGTCGAGATCCATCCGGTCGGCCCGGAAGTGGTCAACGGCGTGCAGGGCAATCTCTATCGCATCGTCCTGATCAACGGCGAGACGCGCGCCCCGCCGATGGAGGTGGTCATCGCCACCGATCCGCGCCTGGCGCCGGTCGGACAGGAATTCGCCCGCTTCTTCGAATCGGTGCGGCCCACGATCGTGTCGCTGCTCGGCCGCGAGCCGCAGGTCTATATGGCATTGCGCGGCATGATGGGCCTGGGTGCTCCCTTGCGCGTCGGCGACCAGCTGCGGATCGATTCGGTCAGCACCGAGGACGTGCCCGACAGCCGCTTCGCCTTGCCCGGCCCGGCGATGAGCCGCGAGCAACTGCAGCAGATTGCGCAGATGATGATGGGGATGATGCGGCAGGGGCAGGGCGCCCAGATTCCGGGCATGCCCTCCGCAGCCCCGCCGGCGCCGGCCACGCCGCCTGCCAATGCAACAAATCCTCACTGAGGCGCTCGCCGTCGCCGCGCCGCGGCGCGCCGAGGGCAAGGTCGCCGACTATATCCCCGCGCTCGCGCGCGTCAGCCCGGACCGGCTGGGCATCGCCTTTGCCGGCGCGGACGGCGTCGTCCACGGCGCCGGCGATTGCGACGAGCCCTTCTCGATCCAGTCCATCTCCAAGATTTTCATGCTCGCGCTGGCGCTGGAGAGGGTCGGCGTCGATCTCTGGCGGCGCGTCGGGCGCGAGCCATCGGGCGGCGCCTTCAACTCGATCGTCCAGCTGGAGAGCGAGCAGGGCATTCCGCGCAACCCGCTGATCAATCCCGGCGCGATCGTCGTCACCGACGCCCTGATCGGCGAGCAGGGCTCGGCCGACGCGGCGATCGAGGCCTTGCTCGCCTTGCTGCGCGCGCAGTCGGGCGACCCGTCGGTGGCGGTGGACGAGGAGGTGGCGGCCTCGGAGAGCGAGACCGGCGCGCGCAACCGCAGCCTCGCCTGGTTCATGAAGAATTTCGGCAATCTCGCCAATCCGGTGGAGATCGCGGTCGGTGCCTATTTCCGCCAGTGCGCGGTCGCGATGAGCTGTCGCCAGCTCGCCAGAGCGGGCCGCTTCCTCGCCTTCGACGGCCGCAATCCCGAGACCGGCGAGGTGGTCTGTCCGCCGCACCGCGCCCGGCGGATCAACAGCGTGATGATGCTCTGCGGCCATTACGACAATAGTGGCGAGTTCGCCTTCCGCGTCGGGCTGCCGGGCAAGAGCGGCGTCGGCGGCGGCATTCTCGCCATCGCCCCGGGCCATGGCGCGCTCGCCGCCTGGTCCCCGGCGCTCAACGATTCCGGCACCAGCGCCGCCGGCGCCGCGGCGCTCGAGGCCGTGGTGGACCGCACGGGCTGGTCCGTCTTTTTCTAGGAAAAAGGCCCGGAAACCCGACCTTTCGTCGCTGCGTCCGCGCCTTTGGTCGACGAAATCCGCGCTGGTCGAACCATGTGTGACGATTGTCGCATCGTCGCTGCGCTCTGCCACAGGGGCGTCTAGAGCCAATTCATCGGCGCCGTTGGGGCGCCGTTTGATTTGGAGAGATCGAGATGACTGCCGACACGTTCCGCACCGTTTCCACCTGCTTCGCCGCGATGTTCGTGAGCGTCCTGCTGGTGGCCGCCAGCACCTCCACCGCGCTCGTCGCGTAACGTGGTGCCGCAAGACCGGAGGCCGGGGATCGGCGACCGGACGTCCTGAACGAGGGGCGTCCAGACGCCGCCCCGGTCATCCGCGCCGACTGAATGAAGCTCTATTCCAGGCCGAGCGCGGCCTTCGTCGCCGCCACATAGGAGGGGCCCACCTGGACCTCCGCCCCGCCGGCCAGCACCAGGGACAGCGACCGTCCGTCCCTCTTCACTTCCTCCACCCGGTCCGGCCGCACGAAGGCCGAACGATGCACGCGCACGAGCTGCGTGCCCGCGAGCCGTTCCTCGAGCGCCGCCATGGTGATTCGCAGCAGGTGGCTCCTGAGATCGGTGTGCAGCAGCACATAGTCGCGCGCCGCCTCGATCCAGTTGATGCTGTCGGTCGGCACCCGGCGCTGGCCGTGCCGCTCCGGGATCCAGAAGCCGTCGTCCGCGTCGCCCGCGGCCTGGCCGCCCGCGCGCACCGTCTCCAGCTCCGCCTCCAGCGCCGCCGCCCGGTCCTCCGAGGCGCGCAGCGCGCGACGGCGGCGGGCGCGTTCCACGGCCTGGCGCAGCCGGTCGAAGCGCACCGGCTTCAGCAGATAGTCGGCCGCGTCCACCTCGAAGGCGTCGGGCGCATAATGTTCGTGGGCGGTGACGAAGACCAGCTCCGGGCGCGGCTCGACGTCGATGTCGGCAGCGGCGCGAAGGCCGGTCCGGCCCGGCATCTGGATGTCCATGATGACGAGATCGGGCAGCAGCTCGCGGATCTTGTCGAGCGCCATATTGCCGTCGGTCGCGCGGCCGACCACCTCGACCCCCTCGATGTCTCCGAAAAAGCTGGTCAGCCGGTCCAGCGCGAGGGCTTCGTCGTCAACCAGCAATACCCGCATCGTTCCCGTCCCCGGCCTTCTCGCTGTGCGCGGATGCTTTCCGTCAGGCGGGCGCGCAAGTCAATTATTCGCGTTCTTTCCAAGGGGATTGGAATGCGTTTCGCTACGGGGCGAGCGTTACCCTGGGAATGGAGATGGTCGCGACGAAGCGGCCGTTGGCAGGGCCGGCGGTCAGCGAGGCGCGCTTGCCGAAGACGGCGTTGAGGCGGTGGCGGACATTGTCGATGCCGACGCCGGCGCCCTCGGAATCCGGTAGTTTGTCCGCCTGCTCGGCGGCGATGTCGTTGGCCACGCTGATCCTGAGCGCGCCATTGTCGAGCGCTGCGTCGATCTGGATCTCGATCGGCCTGGTCGAGCGGGCGACGCCATGCTTCACCGCATTTTCGACCAAGGGCTGGACGAGGAAGCTCGGCACCAGAGCATGGCAGGCCTCGTCGGCGCAGTGGATGTCGATCTCCAGCCGGTCCCCGAAGCGGACGCTCTCTATGGAAAGATATTCTTCAGTGAGCGCCAGCTCCTCGTCGAGCGGGATGAGCTCGGACGGCTCCGCGTTGAGCGAGGAGCGCAGGAAGGAAGAGAGCTTCTCGGTCATCTCCTCGGCATCGTCGTTGCGCCTGGTGACGATCAGGGCGGAGATCGAGTTCAGCGCATTGAACAGGAAATGCGGGTTGAGCTGGTAGCGGAGCGCCGCGAGCTGGGCCTGCTGTGCTGCGAGCTGGGCCTCGGCGAGCTGGCGCGCCTGCTGGATCGAGGCGCGGCGCGCATAATTGACGTGGAACAGGATCATGTTCACGCCGTAGACGAGGATATAGTTGAGCATCGACACGTAGTAGCGGTCGAAGTCGGTGGGGATGGCGCGCCAGGTCGCCACCAGATTGTTGGCGATCCAGGCTTGATAGACCGCATCGACCAGCGTGTTCAGCGCGGCGAAGAACAGCACGGCGGCGGCGCGCAGCGGCAGGCGGGTCCAGTAGGGCAGCCCGATCGTCGCCCGCGAGCTCAGGAACATGAGCAGGGAGAAGCCGATCGATACCAGGATCGTCGCGCAATCGATCACGACGCTCGTCCAGGAGTCTCCCGCGTGACGCTGGACGATTCGCGGGAGGAAGACGAGCAGCACGAACAGCCAGAGGGCGACCGTCGTGCGGATCGCGTCGGACCACAGGGCATGGCTCTTTGATGAAAGCACTTTTCGCTTCGGCCCCCGGACAGCAGGGCGCCTTTCCTGCCGCAAGAACGGCAGGGTGTCACGAACCATGTTCGCCGAGGTCGCCATATTTACCGGGAGATGTTCCATCGCATCATGACACCGGTGCCCAGGCCGGTCGATTCGGCCAATCGCGGTGGGACGAAGCCGACCGCCCGAGCGACGAACCTGCAGCCGGAGGCTTTCGTTTCGCCTTCGGTCGCAATCCGGTGGGCGGGCGACCGGCCGCGGGACCGGCGTTGAATGGCCCGTCCCTCCTCTTATATTCGTCGCATTCGCCCCGGAGTGTCGCATGAGGATCAAGCCGAATCGGACTGTCGTCGAGGCGACGGTGGAGCGCATCGCCAGGGATCCCGGCGGCTTCGGCTGCAACGTCGAGATCCTGGTCGCGAAGAGCAAGGCCGCCCAGGGCTTTGAGGACTTTCTCCAGGCAAAGCCCGGCAGCAAATTGACGCTGTTCGCGCCCGATCCGACGGGTATCAAGACCGGCAAGAGCTATGCCCTGACGGCATCCGTGCTCGGCGGTCCAAGCGGCGAGCGCGTCGTCCTGGAAAAGGCCGAGGCGAAGGGCGGGTAGCCTGCCGACTTTCCCGCCGCCGCGCTGCGGCCGCCCTAGACCGTCACGTCGACTGAAATGTCAGTTCCATTCTGGGTGATTCCGGACAGCGCGACGCCGGTGGCGGTGCCGTCATTGGCTCGGGTGTGCGGATGGGCGCCGGCATCGTCGAGCGCCGTGACGTTGCCGGAGCCCGGGAAGAGATCGCCCGGGTCGCCGTCATTCCTGGAGAATTCCAGCTCTCGCTTGCCGTCGGCCTGGATCAGCGCGACCCGGTAGGAGAGCGGGTTGGTATTGTCCGATTGCGTTTCGTCGATATGCCAAACGGCGAGGCCGCTGCCCGGCAAGCCGATGTCCCGGCCCTGCTGCTGCCGGTTCTCGATCAGGAAATATTCGCTGCCCGGGTCGCCGTTCGACCAGAGCCGGTAACAGGCACCGGCATCCTGCTCCAGCGGCGCGAGCGCGAGGGTCTCCGGCCCGGTGACGTTGACCGGCTGAATCCAGTTCAGCTGGGCGAGGCACCAGGCCGAAAGCCGGACCGGAGTCTGGCCTCCTCCGGCCCAGGAACCGCCGGCCATCAGGCACCAGTCGCCAAGGCCCTTGCTGCGATAGCTGGTGTCGTAAAGGTCGGGCAATCCGAGGAAATGGCCGAATTCGTGAGCGAAAACGCCCAGCAGCCCGTCCTCGGGCGCGGTGAAATAGGCGAAGGCGGAAACGCCGTCATTCTCGAACGCCTCGGGGAGAACCCATTTGTGGGACCAGATCATGTGGGGACGCCGGGTCCGGTCGCGCTCGGCCTCCGCGCCGCCGCCCGCATGGACAAGGAACAGTCCGTCCATGAAGCCGTCGCCATTCTGGTCGAAGGGCGCGAGGCTGTTGTTGGCGCAATATTTCTGAAGAACCTCATGGAGAAGGCCGGGCGTGTTGTTCGGGTAGTTGCCGCCGGTGCCACTCTCGCCGGCGGTATAATAGTCATAGGGGTGATCGGCCCGGATCCATTCTGTCACCACGCCGTCGATGTCGAGCGCGCCATAGGAAAGGTCCTGGTAGAAGCTGCGCATCGAATCCGGATTGCCGTCGTCGAACAGCAGGCTCTCGAAATGGGAGGCGGGCAGGCTTCCCTGATTGTCCTCGAAGTCGACCAGCAGCACGAGGCAGTTCAACCTTCCGGCCGCGCTCGGAATGGCGGCCTGTTGCGAGGGCTGGATGCCGCCCGTGTCGGCGACCGTGCTCTCGAAGCCGAGCACCAGCTTTTGCGGCGCCTCCTGCAGGGTGGCAGGCGGGTAGATGACCCCGTCGTTGAACCCGATCTTGCCAACCGAGGGAATGGCCAGGAGTCCGGCCATGGTTGCGATCCGCGCATCGGCGACGGACAGGATATTCTCCTGGCTGATCTGTTCGCTGATGTCGGCCATCACCTCGGGGCTGGCAATGCAGGTTGTCGGCCCGCCGGCATAAGATGAACCGCAGCAATGCCCCGTCGTGTGATTCGCCATTTTCCCCTCCCGCAATAATCGCCAAGTTAACATGTTCCACAGCGCGGGAACAGCGTGGCCGCATTACTGTCGGGTAACGGAAATGCTGGTGCCGGACTGCGCAATTCAGGTCCAAAGTGGAGGCTTTGAGCGTTGAGGGGCCTCGGAACGATTGTGCGCCCTGCGCGCCATTTGGTGTGGAATGCGGTCGCCGGGCGGTCAGTCTGCGTCGCCTCGGCGCGTGCGGAAAGTGCATCCACAGGGTCAGCTTTTGCACGCCCCCGGGAGGGGTGACATTTCCGCGCACGGCGCTAGGAGGCGGCAGGCAAAAGGAGCTTGGGGCGACGTGCCCGATCCGGACGGCATTGCACTCATTCTCGCGCGGGCCCAGTTCGCGTTCACCGTTTCGTTTCACTTCATCTTCCCCGCCTTCTCGATCGGCCTCGCTTCCTACCTGGCGGTGCTCGAGGCGCTGTGGCTCAAGACGGGGCAGGAAAAGTATCTCAACCTCTTCAAATACTGGCTGAAAATCTTCGCGCTCGCCTTCGCCATGGGCGTCGTCTCCGGCATCGTCCTGTCCTACCAGTTCGGCACCAACTGGTCGGTCTTCTCCGACCGCGCCGGGCCGATCATCGGGCCGCTCATGGCCTATGAGGTGCTCACCGCCTTCTTCCTCGAGGCCGGCTTCCTCGGCGTGATGCTGTTCGGCATGGGCCGCGTCGGCAGGAAGCTCCATTTCGCCGCCACCCTGATGGTCGCGCTCGGCACCTTCCTCTCGGCCTTCTGGATCCTGTCGGCGAACAGCTGGATGCACACGCCGGCCGGCTATGCGGTGAACGAGGCGGGCCAGTTCGTGCCGGCGGGGTCTTGGCTCGACATCATCTTCAACCCCAGCTTCCCCTACCGTCTCGCCCACACCGTGCTCGCCGCCTACCTGACGACCGCGCTGGCCGTGGGCGGAGTCGCCGCCTGGCATCTTCTCAAGGGGCGCAAGACGCCCGAGGTGAAGACCATGTTCTCGATGGCGATGTGGATGGCCGCTCTGGTCGCGCCCGTGCAGATCTTCGTCGGCGACCAGCACGGGCTCAACACCTGGGAGCATCAGCCGGTGAAAATCATGGCGATGGAGGGCCATTTCCACAGCCATCCGGAAGGCGCGCCGCTCTTTCTGTTCGGCCTGCCGGACCAGGCCGCGCAGGAAATGCGGCTTCCGGTCGCGATCCCGCGGCTCGGCTCGCTGTTGCTCGAGCATGATCTCAATGCGCCCATGCGCGGCCTCGATACGGTCCCGCTGGAGGACCAGCCGCCGGTGGCGATCGTCTTCTGGTCGTTCCGGATCATGGTCGGGATCGGCTTCCTGATCCTGACGCTCGGCCTGTGGAGCCTCGTCGCGCGCTGGCGCAGGAAGCTGCACGAATGGATCTGGCTTCACCGCATGGCGCTGGTCATGGGGCCGGCCGGCTTCGTCGCGGTGATCGCGGGCTGGGTGACGACCGAGGTCGGGCGCCAGCCTTGGGTGGTCTACGGCCTGCTCCGAACCCGGGACGCGGTCTCGCCGATCGCGGCGCCAGGCGTGACCGGCTCGCTCATCGCCTTCGTCATCGTTTATTTCTCGGTCTTCGCCGCCGGCACCTGGTACATCCTGAAGCTGATGCGCCACGCCCCGGCCGAGGGCGAGACGCCGCCCGCAGACCTGCCAATCCGCACCGCCGGCATCACGCCCGCCGCCGCGGTCGAGCGGGGCGGGGAGGAGGAGAGATGATGCTCCTTTCGAGCGTCCCTGCCGTGACGAGGCGCCAATGGATCTGACGATCATCTGGGCAATCATTATCGCCTTCGCCGTCGCGATGTACGTGGTGATGGACGGGTTCGACCTCGGCATCGGCCTCCTCTTCCCGCGCGTGCCGGTCGGGCCGGACCGCGACCAGGCGATGAACTCGATCGCGCCGGTCTGGGACGGGAACGAGACCTGGCTTGTCCTCGGCGGGGGCGGGCTGATGGCGGCCTTTCCCCTCGCCTATGCGATCATCCTGCCCGCCCTCTACGTGCCGATCATCGCCATGCTGCTCGGCCTCATCTTCCGCGGCGTCGCCTTCGAGTTCCGCTGGCGCGATCCCGCGCACCGCAAATTCTGGGACGCGAGCTTCTGCCTGGGCTCGCTGCTCGCCGCCTTCGCGCAGGGGATCACGCTCGGCGCGCTGCTGCAGGGTATCGAGGTGCAGGGCCGCGCCTATGCCGGCGGCTGGTGGGACTGGCTGACGCCGTTCAGCCTGCTGACCGGCGCCAGCCTTGCCGTCGCGTATGCCCTGCTAGGCGCCACCTGGCTGATCTGGAAGACCGAGGGCGCGCTCAACGCTCTGGCCCGGCGGCACGCCCAGTGGCTGCTGCCCGCCTTCCTGCTCATGGTCTGCGCGGTTAGCCTCGCCACGCCTTTCCTCGAGGCGCAATATCATGAGCGCTGGTTCAAATGGCCGGGCGTGCTCTTCACCGGCATCATGCCGATGGCGTTCGGTGGCGTCGCCCTGGTTTGCTGGGAGGGCATCCGGCGCGGGCGGGACTGGCTGCCCTTCGCCACCGCGCTCGGCCTGTTCGCCCTGACCCTCGCCGGCCTCGGCATCTCGATCTGGCCCGACGTCATCCCCGGGCGCGTCACCATCTGGCAGGCCGCCGCGCCTCATTCGAGCCAGCTCTTCATGCTGGTCGGCGCCGCCGTGCTCATCCCGGTCATCCTCGCCTACACCGCCTGGTCCTATTGGGTGTTCCGCGGCAAGGTCGGCGCGCATGGCTATCACTGATCAGCCGTGCGATCGGTCCAGCACCATCAGCGCACCGACAAGAGCCGCGCCAAGGCTCGCCAGCAGCACCGCGCCCGCAGCGGCATCCTTGGCGCATCGGATCTCCTCGTGAATTTCCGGATGGAGCCGGTCGATCAAATATTCGAGCGCCTAGTTCATCGCCTCCAGCGCGACGACGATGGCGATGCACAGGATGACGATCGCCCACCAGAGCGGGCCGGCGCGCAGCGCGGCCGCCATGCCGAGCGCGGCAAGGGCGAAGACGGCATGCGTGCGAAAGGTCTTCTCGCGCCGCCAGACCAGGCGGACGCCGGCCCAGGCATGGCCGAGGCGGGTGCGGAAGGCGCCGTTCTTCACGCCTTGCTGCCAGGCGACGGTCCCCACAGCCGCAAAAGGAGGATCGAAGGAAAAGCCGTGCAGCCGCGGCAGCGGGCTGGCACCGTCCCGGCATGAGGGACGGCGCGGAAGGGCCGCTCTGGCGGAAATGGGCCTGGTTCGTCGGCCTATGGGCGGCCGGTGTGCTCGTCGTGGGCGCCCTCGGCTATGCGCTGCGCTGGTGGCTGCACCCCTGAACGCCGATTCTATCCACAGCGCGTCCCCGCTTCGCTCCACAGGAAAAATCCCTGCAATCCGGCGCCCTGCCTGTGGATCCTGTGTCGAAGCGGGAAGCTTTCCAGACACTTGCCCTTATCGACTTATCCACAAGACCGTGCTAACAATTGGCGAAGCACAATCATTAGCTTTGCTAAGCGGGGATTCGGCATGGGGGACGGCCAGACTCGGGACGTGGCGGCGCGGCTCCATTCGGCGTCGATCCGGCTGCTGCGCACGCTCAGGCGCGAGGATGACGGCAGCGGGCTGTCCGCGCCGCGTCTTTCCGCTCTGTCCTGGATCGTGGCCGAGGGGCCGGTCTCGCTGGCCGACCTCGCCGCTGCCGAGCAGGTCCGCCCGCCGACGATGAGCCGGATCGTCGACGCGCTCGTCGAGCGGGGGCTGGTCAGCCGGGTCGCCGCGCCGCGCGACCGCCGCTCGGTCCGGATCATGGCGACAGAGGATGGCGCGAAGCTGATGGCCGGCGGCGGCGAGCGCCGCGTCCGCGCTTTGGTCGGCCGCCTGCACAAGCTCGCCGATTCCGAGCGGCGCGCGCTCGCCCGCGGCGTCGAGATCCTGGAGCGGGTCGCCCGCTGACCCCGTGACGATGCGCCGTCTCGCCGCCTTCCTGCTCTGCCTCGCCGCTGGTCTTGCTCTCGGCCTCGGCGCTGCCGTTGCCGGTCCGCCGCCGGCCACCGGACCGCTCGCGGGCATCCCCAATCTCGACGTCGACTATTATGAGGTGAGCGGGCGCAGCGTCGCCGAGATCAGGGCGGCGATCAACCGCGTCCGGCCGACCGACCCCAATGACGGCCAGCGCGTCGACGCGGTCAACCGCTGGTATATCAGCTGGCGCTGGCCCGGGAACGGCCGGGGCGGCTGCGACCTCGCCCGCACCGAGATCCGCTTCACCGCCACCTTGCGCATGCCGCGGCTCGTCAACCAGGCGAACACGCCCCGCGCCGTCGTCGCCCGCTGGGAGGCGTATCGCGCGGCGCTGGAGCGGCACGAGGCGGGCCACCTGCGCCACGCCTGGGACAATCTCGGCACGGTCCTCCGCGCGATCCGCGCCGGCAATTGCGCGACCGCCAACGACAATGGCCGCGCCGCCGTCCGCGTGCTCGCGCAATGGGACGTGACCTATGACCGCGAAACCCGGCACGGCTTCACGCAGGGCGCGCATTTCCCCTGATTTCGGCGCGCTGTGCCCTTGTTGCAGCGCAGCAAAGTCGCTATGGCCGCGGCGAACATTTCTCCCAATCGAGAGTTACCCGAAGATGAGCCTTCGCAACGTGGCGATCATCGCCCACGTCGATCACGGCAAGACGACCCTTGTCGACCAGCTGTTCCGGCAGTCCGGCACCTTCCGCGAGAATCAGCGCGTGGAGGAAAGGGCTATGGATTCCAATGACCTGGAGAAAGAGCGGGGGATCACCATCCTCGCCAAATGCACCAGCGTGGAATGGATGCCCCCGGGCGGCGGCGAGCAGGTGCACATCAACATCGTCGACACGCCGGGCCACGCCGATTTCGGCGCCGAGGTGGAGCGCATCCTCTCCATGGTCGACGGCGTCATCCTGCTCGTCGACGCCGCCGAGGGCCCGATGCCGCAGACCAAGTTCGTGACCGGCAAGGCGCTCGCGCTCGGCCTGAAGCCGATCGTCGTGGTCAACAAGATCGACCGCCCCGACGCCCGCCCGGCGGAAGTGCTGGACGAGGTGTTCGAGCTGTTCCTGACGCTCGAGGCCAATGACGAGCAGCTCGATTTCCCCACCCTCTACGCCGCGGGCCGCGCCGGCTATGCGGGCCTGACCGACGACGTCCGCTCCGGCGACCTGACGCCGATGTTCGAGACCATCGTCAGCCATGTCCCGCCGCCGCGCCTCGACGAGGAAGGGCCGTTCAAGATGCTGGCGACCCTGCTCGACCGCGATCCCTTCCTCGGCCGCATCCTCACCGGCCGGATCGAGAGCGGCACGCTCGACGTCAACATGCCGATCAGGGCGATCGACGTGGAGGGCAATGCGGTGGAGGAAGGCCGGGCGACCAAGGTCTTCGCCTTCCGCGGCCTGGACCGCGTGCCGGTCGAGCAGGCGAAAGCGGGCGACATCGTCGCCATTGCCGGCCTGACCAAGGCGACCGTCTCCAACACCATCGCCGACCCGGGCCTGACCCAGCCGCTGCGCGCCCGCCCGATCGACCCGCCGACGCTCGCGATGAGCTTCACGGTCAACGACAGCCCCTATGCGGGCCGCGACGGCGACAAGGTGCAGAGCCGCGTGATCCGCGACCGGCTGGTGCGCGAGGCCGAGGGCAATGTCGCGATCCGCATCACCGAGAGCGCCGACAAGGACGCCTTCGAGGTCGCGGGCCGCGGCGAGCTGCAGCTCGGCGTGCTGATCGAGACGATGCGCCGCGAGGGCTTCGAGCTCTCGATCAGCCGCCCCCGCGTCCTCTTCCGCGACGGCCCGAACGGCCGCGAGGAGCCCTACGAGACGGTCGTCATCGACGTCGACGACGAGCATGCCGGCACGGTCGTCGAGAAGATGGCGCAGCGCAAGGGCGAGATGACCGACATGCGGCCCTCGGGCGGCGGCAAGACCCGGCTGACCTTCACCGCGCCGAGCCGCGGCCTGATCGGCTATCATGGCGAGTTCCTCTCGGACACGCGCGGCACCGGCATCATGAACCGGCTGTTCGACCGCTACGGCCCCTATAAGGGCCCGATCCAGGGCCGGCAGAACGGCGTCCTCATCTCGATGGAGACCGGCGCCGCGGTCGGCTATGCGCTGAACGCGCTGGAGGAGCGCGGCATCCTGTTCATCGCCCCCGGTGACATGCTCTACGAGGGCATGGTGATCGGCGAGAACGCCAAGCCGCAGGACCTCGAGGTGAACCCGCTCAAGTCCAAGCAGCTCACCAACTTCCGCGCCTCGGGCGGCAAGGACGACGCGATCCGCCTGACCCCGCCAAAGCGGATGACGCTGGAGCAGGCGATCGCCTATATCCAGGACGACGAGCTGGTCGAGGTGACGCCGAAGGTTGTCAGGATTCGGAAGCGCTACCTGGACCCCCACGAGCGGAAGCGTCAGTCCCGCAAGGCCGAAGCCGCCTAAACGTCATTGCGAGGAGCGGAGCGACGACGCGGCAAGCCAGTCTGGATTGCTTCGCTTCACTCGCATGACGAGGAGCGGCTTCGACCTCAAAATCGTGACTAGTCCCGCGCCGTGCAACGGATCCGCGGCCCGCGCGGCTCGGGCGAGCGGGTCCAGGCGACCGCCCAGCCATGGCCGGACGGCTGCGGCAACTGGCTCCAGTCGAGCGCCCAGCCATGGTCGGCACCGGCGGCCGCGCTGACGAAGTCCGCCCGGCAGCGCTGGCCCGCGACGGTGAACCGGCAGGTCGCGAACCCCGGCCTCCCGGTCCGGCAGCTGAGGTCCGTCACGTCCTCCGGCGCGCGGACGCCGACGCCGCCCTCGCAGACGTCGATCAGCGCCCGGCAAATATCCGCCTGCCGCTCGAAAAAGGCGACGGCCGCCTCCGCGCGGCCCGGCAGCAGCGAAGGCGCCTGGGCGGCGGTGAGCAGGAGCAGGGCGAGCATAGATGCCATCCCGCCGGCCTGCAGCGGGTCAGCCAAAAGCGCAACGGCCGCTCAGTCGCGCGTCCGCGCCACGCCCCGCACCAAAGCGATGAAGGCCAGCGCGAACCCGGCGTGCACCACCAGGAAGAGCTTGGCGAGCTCCCGCGCCTCGCCGCTGAGCACGCCGTGCACGTCGTTGAGCGCGACCGCGCCGAAGCCGACCACGTTGGCGATCAGCACCGCCCGAAGCGACGGCGACGGCGCCGCGTCCCGCATCAGCCAGTTCAGCGCCGCGATGCCGAGCAGGGGCCCGCCGAGCAGCCGCAGCAGCGCCAGCAATTGCGGCGAGGCGTCGGGCGGGACGGCGCCGGTGCCGAACCTGAGCGGGACGAAGATCAGGGCGAGCCCGATCGCGGCGAGATAGACGGCGGAGAGGATGAGGATGGGTTTGCGCATTGAGAGACTCCGCGGATGATACGCCATTGCCCCGCCGGGGGTTCCCACAGTCAGGCGCCGACAGCGAGGCAGGTTCACGTCGCGGCTGCTGGCGCTGCCGGGCTGAGATAAGGAGAGGCGCAGGACGAACGAAGCCGGAGCAAACATTTTCCTGCAGGCTGCTGCCGTGCGACAATTCGTCGCCCCGGAGCTAGTCCGGGGCCGAACCAGGAGACTCACGACGCCCTGCGCCCCGCGCCTTTCGCTCGCTCGGAAAGCTGCCCGCCAGACATGCGGGCGCATCCCCATGGCCAGTGCGAACATTGGGAACCTTCCGCCAGCCCTGGACGCCAGGATGACACACGGATGGTATGTGACAGGTTCGTCAGCTTCGCCCCGCTCAAACCCCCATCAACCGCGGCGCCATCCCGTGCCACCATTGGGTATCCCACAAGCTGTGCACCACGAACGCGCAAGGCAGGAACAGTCCCAACCAGATCCACCAGGCCCGGTGCAGGCCGCGGTTGCGGATGAGGTCCCAGAGCAGCAGCGGGCTGATCGCGACCAGGGTCCAGAGGTCGGTGCCGAGCGGGCTGGCCGGCATGGTCGTCGGCAGCCAGGGGATGCGGTCGATCCCGGCGGGGATGGCGACCGCGGTGGCGAGGATCATCATGCGCTTGTGCAGGCCGGGCTGGCCCTTCCGCGCCCTGAGGCCGATCCAGATCAGGATCGGAAAGAGGATGCCGATGCGGAGCTGCAGCAGCAGGATGTTGTCGATGATCCCGACCACCGCCTGCAGCTGGGGCCGCGCCGCCGGCGGGGCGGCCTGGGCCGCGCCCCAGATCGAATGATAATTGGTGCTGGCGAGCAGGAAGCCGGCCACGACGATCGCCGGGACGAGCAGCAGGGAGACGAGGCCGAGCCGCATGTGCAGGGCGTTCCGGCCGGTCGCGACGAGCGTGGTCTGGGCGAGCAGCAGCAGCAGGAAGCTGCCCATCAGCAAGGCGTGGACGTGCATGACCAGCGGGAAGGGCGGCCGCGCGCCGGCCTGCACCGCCGCCGCCTTCTCGATCGAGCTGGGCACGAAGCCGGCGAGCACGATCATGATGAAGCTCGCCGCGGTGAAGACATAGACCCAGCGGTCGACCGGATGGGCGCGGGGCGTCCCCGACAGCAGATCCGGGCGGCGGCCGCCCTCCGGTGCAGTTTCGGCTATCGTCGCCATCGCGTTTCCCCCTCGCCCGGCTTTGGCGGGAAATCTATCAGCGGCGGCGGGGAAAGGGAATGGGCGGGGCTCAGGGGAAGGGCGCCGTAACGGGAGTGAATCCCGTGACGTCAGTCGCGTCCGGCTGCGCCGGCACCCTGGCGGCATGCGCGCTCTCTATGCGCTGCTCCGGCGGCTGCGATGCAGCCGGCGTCGCTCCGCTCGGGCGCTCAGGCGGCGCCGGCCATGTCCAGGACTTTGGCCCACTCATCGTCCCGCACCGGGCTCACCGAGAGGCGCGACTGGCGGATCAGCTCCATTCTGGCGAGGCCAGGCTCGGCCTTGATCGCCTTCAGCGTCACCGGGGCGAGCCTGCGGACGGGTTCGACGGGGACCTTCACCCAGGCGCCGTCCTCGCCGTCGGGCTTCTGCGCGCCGGCAATGCGCATGATGCCGACCACGGCCTTCTCCTCGCCGCTATGGTAGAAGAAGGCCTCGTCGCCGGGCTGCATGGCGCGCAGGTGCAGGCGGGCGGCATTGTTGCGGACGCTGTCCCAGTCCGTGCCGCCGTCGCGGACGAGATCGTCCCAGCTGTAGACGTGCGGTTCCGATTTCATCAGCCATCTGGCCATGAGGCTCTCCCTTCACGGGCTCCGCTAGCGCCGGGACGCCAGTTCCGCAACTCGTCCCGGCACGCACCCCGTTCGCCGCTGAATCCCGGGCCGCAGGTTGATTCACCGGGCCGGCGCCCGCAGTTACGCCCTACGAGTTTTCAACGAGCGGGTGCCGCCCCCGGGGTTCGGGAGGGTTGGCCGGTGCAAGACGGCGAGGCCTGGGTCTCACCGCCAGAAAGCGACCAAATTACAATATGTTCCGATTCGTCCGCGCCGCGGCGTTTGCTGCGTTTGCCTTTGTTTCGCTCAGCGCCACGCCGGCCACGGCCCAGGGCAGCATCTACGATCACGGCAGGGCCGGCACCGGCGCCAGCCCGCTCGGCATCAACAGCGCCGTGCCGTCGGCCGCCGTCGCCGCCCAGAGCAGCGTCGGCGCCTTCCAGCACATGGTCGGGCTCGCCGACGCGCCGATGCCGCAGCTCGGCTCGCTCGAGGCCGAGGTCGCCCGGCTGGCTGCGGTCGAGACCGCCGGCGCCGAGGAGGATTGCCTCGCCAATGCCGTCTATTTCGAGGCGCGCGGGGAATCGCTCGAGGGCCAGCTCGCCGTCGCCGAGGTGGTGATGAACCGCGCCCGCTCCGGCCGCTACCCGACCACCTGGTGCGGCGTCGTCGTCCAGCGCGCGCAATTCTCCTTCGTCCGCGGCGGCGTCATCCCCGCCGCCAACCGTTCGTCCGAGGCCTGGCGCCGCGCCGTCGCCATCGCCCGCATCGCCCAGCAGGGCTCGACCCGTTTGCTCGAGCCGAACGTGCTCTGGTATCACGCCAATTACGTCTCGCCCTCCTGGGGCCGCCGGCTCGCCCGCTCGAGCGTGATCGGGGCGCACATCTTTTACCGCTAGGGATTGCGGCGCATCGACCGGAAGGTGATCGCGTAGCGGCGCGTCTCGACCGGCGCGAGGCTGTGCTGCCACGCGGTCCGTGACGGCCCGCGCAGCAGGTAGAGCGAGCGCGGCTCCGCCCGCAGCGTGAAGCGCTGCCATTTCTCCCCCTGCCTGCGCCGGAAGCGGAGCGGCGCGGCGGACAACAGGGAAAGGCCGAGCACGTCGTCGAAGACCGGCCGGTCGCGGTGCCAGCCGAGCCCGGCCCCCTCGCCGTAGCGGATCACCAAAGCCTGTTCGAGCGCCGCCGGCTCGAGCCCCGCAAAGGCAGCGGCCCGCGCGCGCACCGGCAGCAGCCAGCCCGGGATCGGCGCCGCCTCCGCCAGGCCGCTGCCGTCGAAGCGATAGGCCCAGCCGAAGGACACGGTCTCCCTTTTGCCGAGGAAGCCCTGATATTCGAACGGCCGAAAGGGCAGGGCAGCGACCTCGCCGAGCAACGCCTGCTCCTCCGCCCCCGTCAGGAAATCCGCCTCGTAGCGCAGCCCCTCCGGCCGCCCGTGTCCCTCGAAAAGACTAAACTGGGTCATGACGACCGGAACGCGCGGGGCGGCGAGCGGTTGTCCCCGTCCGGAACCCGTTCCATCGCCGCATCGTTCTTTCGGGCGAGCCCGGAGGAGATGTAGCCTTGCGTATTGCCCAGATCGCGCCGCTCGCGGAGGCGGTGCCCCCCAAACTCTATGGCGGGACCGAACGGGTCATCTGGTGGCTGACCGAGGCCCTGGTCGGGCTCGGCCATGACGTGACCCTCTATGCCAGCGCGGATTCCGAGACGTCGGCGCGGCTCGTCCCCTGCGCGGAGCAGGGGCTGCGGCTCGCCGGGATCAACGACCATGTCGCCAGTCTGATCGCCATGCTGGAGCAGGTGCGACGTGATGCCGGGCGCTATGATGTGCTCCATTTCCACGTCGACTTCCTGCACTTCCCGGTCTTCCGCCATCTCGCCGACAAGTGCCTCACCACCCTGCACGGCCGGCAGGACCTGCCCGATTTCCGGCCCGCCTATCGCGCCTTCCCGGAGATGAAGCTGGTCTCCATCTCGGACGACCAGCGCCGCCCGCTGCCGGAGGGCAATTTCGCGGGCACCGTGCATCACGGCCTGCCGCGGGACCTGATCCCGTTCGACCCGCAAGGCGGCGACTATCTCGCCTTCCTCGGCCGGATCTCCCCGGAGAAGCGTCCCGACCGGGCTATTGCGATCGCCAAACGCGCCGGCCTGAAGCTGAAAATCGCGGCGAAGGTGGACCATGCCGATCGCGCCTATTTCGAGGAGCATATCGAGCCCTTGCTCCACGATCCGCTAATCGAGTTCGTCGGCGAGATCGGCGATGCCGAGAAGCGCGCCTTCCTCGGCGGCGCGCGCGCCCTGCTCTTCCCGATCGACTGGCCGGAGCCGTTCGGCCTGGTGATGATCGAGGCGATGGCGGCGGGCACGCCGGTGATCGCCTGGCCCTGCGGCTCGACCGCCGAGGTGATCGAGCATGGCCGCTCCGGCTTCATCGTCGACAGCGTCGAGGAGGCGGTGGCCGCGGTGGAGGCCGCGGCCCGGATTCCGCGCGCCGGCGTCCGCGCCGCGTTCGAGGCCCGCTTCACCGCTCGGCGCATGGCGCAGGACTATCTCCGGCTCTACGAGGAGTTGACCGGCACCGAGCGGACGGCCCTGTTCGGAAAGACCATGGTCGTCGCCGGCCGGGAACGCCACTGAATGAACGAGATCGCGCATGGCGAGGACTGGCCCCGGCAGGAGCCCGCCGCCGCGCCCGAAAGCTATCATATCGAGGCGACCAAGTCGCTCGTCGACCGGACGCTCCGGACGCTCAAGCATGACGACCTGTTCGGGGTGTTCGACAAGCAGGGCGACTGCGCGGGCGCCAAAGACGCGCCGGACGGCCTCTATTATCAGGACACGCGGTTCCTCTCGGGCCTTCGCCTGAGGCTCGGCGGCATGGACCCGCTGCTGCTCAGCTCGGTCCTGCTCGACGACAATGGCGCGATGGTCGTGGACCTCGCAAATGCTGACCTCCACGACGCGGACGGCCGGGTCTGGCTGCAGCGCGACGCCATTCATGCGAGCCGGGTAAAGTTCCTCTGCGACACCGCCTGTTACGAGCGGATAAGCGTGCGCAGTTTCGGCACGGTGGGGCAGCCGATCCTTCTCCACCTGTCATTTGCGGCGGATTTCGCGGACCTGTTCGAAGTACGCGGCGACCGCCGGCCGCGGCGGGGGCGGCTCGAAGCCTTGGCGGTCGATGGGCGCACGGTGCGCTTTGCCTATCATGGCCTTGATGCGGTCGAGCGGACGACAACACTTCATTTCGATCCGGCACCGGAAACCCTCACCGAGGAATATGCGCGCTGGGCGATGGATCTCGATAGCGTCGAGCGGTTCAATATTGTCATCAAGACCGTCTGCGCGATCGACGATAGCGGGGTCGAGGCGCCACATCTGCTAAGCGCCTATCGCAAGGTCAGGGCCGCACGAAAGCACCGCCTGCACGGCCGGGCCGGCATCACCAGCGCGAACGAATTGTTCAACACGGTGATCGACCGCGCCGCCTCCGACATCGACATGCTGCTGACCGAGACCGAGTGGGGCCTGTACCCCTATGCGGGCATCCCCTGGTACAGCACGATCTTCGGCCGTGACGGCATCATCACCGCAATGGAGCTGCTCTGGGCGGCGCCGGACATCGCCAAGGGCGTGCTGACCACGCTCGCCGCCCTGCAGGCGACCGAGACGGACGAGGCCGCCGACGCCCAGCCGGGCAAAATCCTGCACGAGACGCGCGGCGGCGAGATGGCGCGGCTGAAGGAGGTGCCGTTCCGCCTCTATTACGGCTCGGTCGACGCGACGCCGCTCTTCGTCATGCTGGCGGGGATGTACCTTCGGCGCTCGGGCGACCTCGAGACGATCCGGGCGATCTGGCCGAACGTGAAGGCGGCCCTGGCCTGGATCGACGGCGCCGGCGATCCGGATGGGGACGGCTTCGTCGAATATGCGCGGATGACGGAAAAGGGGCTCCAGAACCAGGGGTGGAAGGACAGCTTCGATTCCATCTTCCACGCCGACGGCTCGCCGGCGGAAGGGCCGATCGCCTTGTGCGAGGTGCAGGCCTATGTGTTCGCGGCGAAGCAGGCCGCCGCCGCCATGGCGCGGGCGCTCGGCGAGGATGCGGGCGGCTATGCGCGGGAGGCGGAGGCGCTGCGACAGCGTTTCGAGGACCGCTTCTGGCTCGACGAAATCGGCTGCTACGCGCTGGCGCTGGACGGCCGCAAGCAGCCCTGCCGCGTGCTCTCCTCCAATGCCGGCCATGCCTTGTTCGCCGGCATCGCCAGTCCGGAGCGGGCGGCGCAGCTGGCGCGCCTGTTCACCGGCCGGCGCTTTTTCTCGGGCTGGGGCGTCCGCACGATCGCGGCGGGCGAGCCCTGCTACAATCCGATGTCCTATCATAACGGCTCGGTCTGGCCGCACGACAATGCCCTGATCGCGATGGGGCTCGCGCGCTACGGCCATCGCGACGCGGTACTCACCATCTTCCGCGGGCTGGCCGAGGCGGCGCTCTACGACGAGTTCCGCCGGCTGCCGGAATTGTTTTGCGGCTTCTCGCGGCGCCGCAAGCGCGGGCCGACCAACTATCCGGTCGCCTGCTCACCGCAGGCCTGGGCGGCGGCGGCGCCCTTCGCTCTGGTCGCCGCGGCGACGGGGCTCGATCTCGATCACGAAACCGGCAGCGTGCGGCTGAACAATCCGGCGCTGCCGGCCTTCCTCGACGACATCGTGCTCAGCGACCTCCGGGTGGCAGAATCGCGACTGGACCTGACGCTGTCCCGCGCCGGCGACGACGTGACCACCGCCGTCACCCGGCGGACGGGCAAGGCCGGCCTGACGATCGTGAAATGATGGTGCTCCGGCGAAGGCCGGGGCGGTGGATGCAGCGCGCAGGGCGTGGCATTGTATCCGCAACGCTCCGGCGTTCGCCGGAGCACGGTCCGCCCGCTTTGTTCCACCACGCTGTTACTTGGCGGTTGACGCGGACGGGCCGAATCGGGATGCTAAAGGCGCGATGACCGAGACCATGATCCGCACCGGCACCCAGACCGCCTCTCCGGCGGCGGCCGCCGTGCATGCGTGGCGGTGGTGGGCCCCGAGCCCCGTCCCGGCGCGCCTGCATCGATGGTGAAGACCCTCTAGTCCGACCCCAAAGACCCGCAAGCCCGCCGCAACCCGGCGGGCTTTTTCTTTGCTTCACCATCGCAGGATCACCGACATGTACATGACCAATCTGGCGGCGGCCGAACCCCTCCGCGACACAGCCGAGCCGATCGAGGCGACGCTCGAGCGCCTCTATCTCGGCGCCTCGCTTTCCGAAGCGGAAGCCGAGGGCCTGTTCACCGCCCTCGTCGAGGGCAGGCTGGACGATCCGATGATCGCCGCCATGCTCGTCGCGCTCCGGATCAAGGGGGAGACCGAGGCCGAGCTGATCGGCGCCGCCCGCGCGCTCCGCGCCGCCGACCGCGACTTCGACCGGCCCGATTACCTCTTCGCCGACAGCTGCGGCACCGGCGGCGACGGCTCGGGGACGATCAACCTCTCCACCGCAGTGGCCTTCGTCGCGGCGGCGGCCGGGCTGCCGGTCGCCAAGCATGGCAACCGCTCGGTCACCTCGCGCTGCGGGTCGGCGGACGTGCTCGAGCATCTCGGCGTGAAGCTGGACGTGAGCCCGGAGGTCTCGCGGCGGGCGCTGGACGAAACCGGCCTCTGCTTCCTGTTCGCGCCGGCCTATCATCCAGGGCTGAAGCATGCCGGGCCGGTCCGCCGCGCGCTGAAGGTGCGGACGATCATGAACATCCTCGGCCCCTGCGTGAACCCGGCCGAGCCGCAGGTGCAGCTGCTGGGCGTCGCCGAGCCGCGGCTGCTGGAGCCGGTGGCGGCGGTGCTCGCCGCGCTCGGCGTCCGGCGGGCGACGATCGTCCATGGCGGCGGGCTCGACGAGATCGCGCTCCATACCGAGACCGAGGCGGTGCGGCTGACCGACGGCAGCATCGAGCGGACGACCTTCGCACCCGAGCAGGTGGGGCTCGAGCGCGCGCCCCTGGCCGCGATCCGCGGCGGCGGGCCAGAGGAGAATGCGGAGCGGCTGAAGGCTTTGCTGCTCGGCTATGGCACCCGCGCCGAGCGCAACGCGGTCGCGCTCAATGCCGGCGCGCTGCTGATGACCGCAGGCCTGGCCGAGGATCTGAAAGAGGGCGTGCAGCTGGCGCAGGCGACGCTGGGGTCGGGCCGGCCGCTGGCGGTGCTCCAGGGCCTGATCGAGATCAGCAATGGCTGAAGCGGGCGGCCTTCTCGCCGAGATCGTCGCCCGCAAGCGGCGGGACGTCGCGGCCCGGCTCGGCGGCGGCGTGCCTGCGGCCGAGCCGACGCGGCGGAGCCTGCGCGCGGCTTTGGCGCGGCCGGGCGCACGCTTCGTCATGGAGGTGAAGAAGGCCTCGCCATCGGCGGGGGCGATCCGCCCGGGCGCCGATCCGGCCGAACTGGCGCGTGCCTATCGCGGGGTCGCGGACGCGATCAGCGTGCTCACCGACGGACCATTTTTCGGCGGGTCGCTGGAGGATCTGGCAGCGGTCCGTGCAGTGTATGACGGACCGATCCTCGCCAAGGACTTCGTCGTCGATCCCCGCCAGGTGGCGGAAGCGCGGGCCTTTGGCGCGGATGCGGTGCTGGCCATGCTCTCGGTGCTCGACGACGCGGAGGCGCGGGCGGTGCTGGCCGCGGCCGACACGCTCGGCATGGAGGTGCTGGTCGAGGCGCATGACGAGACGGAGGTCCGCCGCGCGGTGGCGCTGGGCGCGCCGCTGATCGGAATCAACAATCGCGACCTGAGGACGCTGGAGGTCGATCTCGCGACGACCGGGCGGCTCTCGCACCTCGTGCCGGGAGACCGGATTCTCGTCGCCGAATCCGGCATCGCCGCGCGTGCGGACGTCGAACGGCTCGCGCCTTATGCGGACGCCTTCCTGGTCGGCACCGCGCTGATGCGGGCCGAACGGCCGGCCGAGGCGGCGCGGGCGCTGGCCTTTGGCCGCGTGAAGATCTGCGGGATCACCAGCCAGGCGGATGCCGACGCTGCGGTCGCGGCCGGGGCGAGCTTCCTCGGCCTGGTCATGGTGCCCGGCACGCCGCGCGCCGTGACCCGCGAGGCGATGGCGGGGATCGGCGGGGCGCCGCTCGTCGGCGTCTTCCGCAATGCGCGGCTGCCGGAAGTCGCCGTCTCCGCCCGCGCGCTCGGGCTCGCGGCGGTCCAGCTCCATGGCGAGGAGGACGCGGCCTATCTCCATGCGCTGCGCTCGCTGCTGCTGCCGGAAGAGACGGAGATCTGGGCGACGCGCGCGGTCGGCCGAGAGCTGGCTGCCGCGCGCCCGGGCGCCGACCGCACGCTCTTCGATACGCAGGTGGACGGGCGGACGGGCGGCACCGGCCGGGTCTTCGACTGGGACCGGATCAGGGACCGGCCCGAGCTTGGCGAGGCCCTGCTCGCCGGCGGGCTCAACCCCGGCAATGCGCGCGCCGCCGCCCGGGTCGGCGCCTGGGCGCTCGACCTCTGCTCCGGCGTCGAGGCCGCACCCGGGCGCAAGGACCCGGCCAGGCTCGCCGCCTTCTTCGAGGCGCTGCGGCCGGAGGCGCGGGCATGCGCCTGAGCGGCCGCTTCGGCGCTTATGGCGGGGCCTATGTGCCCGAGATCCTCGTCCCCGCGCTGGAGCAGCTCGAGGCGGCCTTTCTCGAAGCGCAGCAGGACCCGGCCTTCCATGTCGAGCTCGAGGACTTGCTGACCAAATATGCGGGGCGGCCGACGCCGCTGACGCGGTGCCGCAACCTCGGGGCGGGCAAGGCGCGCATTTATCTGAAGCGCGAGGACCTGCTCCATGGCGGCGCGCACAAGACCAACCAGGTGCTGGCCCAGGCCCTGCTGGCGCAGCGGATGGGCAAGACCCGGCTGATCGCGGAGACCGGGGCGGGGCAGCATGGCGTCGCCACCGCGCTCGCCGGCGCGCTCTTCGGGCTGGAGACGCGCATCTACATGGGCGCGCACGACGTCGCGCGGCAGCAGCTCAACGTCTTCCGCATGCGGCTGATGGGCGCCGAGGTGGTGCCGGTGACGGCGGGCGGACAGGGGCTGAAGGACGCGATCAACGAGGCGCTGCGCGACTGGACGGCGAGCTTCGCGGACACCCATTATCTGCTCGGCACGGTGGCGGGCCCGCACCCCTTTCCGCTGATGGTGCGCGACTTCCAGCGCGTCATCGGCCGCGAGGCGCGGGCGCAGATCCTGGCCGAGGAAGGCCGGCTGCCGGACGCGGTCGTGGCCTGCGTCGGCGGCGGCTCCAACGCGATCGGCCTGTTCAGCGACTTCGTGCCGGACGAAGGGGTGCGGCTGGTCGGGGTCGAGGCGGCGGGGAAGGGGCTGGACGGACCCGAGCATGGCGCGACCCTGCAGCGCGGCCGGCCAGGCGTGCTGCATGGCGCCGGGACCTATATATTGCAGGATGCGGACGGGCAAATTTCGGAAAGCTGGTCGATCTCGGCCGGGCTCGATTATCCGGCGGTCGGGCCGGAGCATGCCTTTCTCCAGGACAGCGGCCGGGCCTCCTATGTCGGCGCGACCGACGCCGAGGCGCTCGCCGCCTTCGCCTTGCTGGCGCGGCATGAGGGGATCGTCTGCGCCTTCGAATCCGCCCATGCCGTGGCGCAGGCGCTGACGCTGGCGGAGGAGGGGGCGGCGGTGATCCTCGTCGGCCTGTCCGGCCGCGGCGACAAGGACATGGAGCAGGCCCGGCGCCTGCTGGCGCTGCCCGAATGAGCCGCTACCAGGCCATGTTCCGGCGGGCCGGCAATGGCGGCGTGTTCGGCGCGTTCGTGATGCTGGGCGATCCGGATCTCGAGACCTGCGCGGCGATCCTCGACCGGCTGGTCGCGGGCGGTGCGGACATGATCGAGGTCGGCATCCCCTTCTCCGACCCGATCGCGGACGGGCCGGTCATCCAGGCGGCGGCGGTGCGGGCGCTGACGAACGGGGCGACGCCGGCCCACTGCTTCGCCTTGCTCAAGGCGTTCCGCGCGCGCCATCCGGCGGTGCCGGTGGGTATCCTGACCTATGCCAATCTCGTGCTCGCGCGGGGACTCGACGATTTCTACGCGCGGGCGGCCGAGGCGGGCGTCGACAGCGTGCTCGTCGCCGACGTGCCGGTGCTGGAGGCCGGGCCCTATGCGGCGGCGGCGCGGGCGCATGGCGTCGCGCCGGTGCTGATCGCCGCGGCCAACACGCCGCCGCAGCGGCTGCGCGAGATTGCGCGGCTCGGCGGCGGCTATACCTATTGCGTCGCCCGGGCGGGCGTGACGGGAACGGACCGGGAAGCGCGGTTCGACCATGACGTCATGCTCGGCGTGCTTCGTGCTGCCGGCGCGCCGCCGCCGGTTTTCGGGTTCGGAATCTCGCAGCCCGATCAGGTCCGCGCGGCGCTGGCGGCGGGCGCGGCGGGGGCGATCTCCGGTTCGGCGATCGTCGGGCGCGTGGCCCGGGGCGAGGATGTGACCGGGTTCGTCCGGGAGATGAAGGCCGCCACGCTTTGATGCGCCGCAACAATCGGCTAGACCCTGCTTATGTCCACCTACACGATCGACACCGCGACCAGCCGGGCGACGCCGACGCCCGCGCCGGGCAAACGCCTCACCGCGCCCGCCATCCTCGCCCGCAAGGGCGGCGAGCCGATCGTGGCGCTCACCGCCTACACGATGCGGATGGCGCAACTGCTCGATCCGCATTGCGACCTGCTGCTGGTCGGCGATTCCCTTGGGCAGGTGATCTACGGCCTGCCCTCGACCATTCCGGTCAGCCTGGAGATGATGTGCGCGCATGGCGCGGCGGTGGTGCGCGGCTCCTGGCATGCGCTGGTCGCGGTCGACATGCCGTTCGGCTCCTATGAGGAGAGCCCGGAGCAGGCCTTTCGCAGCGCCGCCCGCGTGCTGAAGGAAACGGGGGCGGCGGCGGTGAAGCTGGAGGGCGGCGAGGCGATGGCCGGGACGATCGCCTTCCTGTCGAAGCGCGGCATCCCGGTGATCGGCCATGTCGGCCTGACGCCGCAGGCGGTGAACGCGCTCGGCGGCTACCGGGCGCGCGGCCGCGACGAGGCCGAGGCGGCCAAGGTGATCGCCGATGCGCGCGCCGTCGCCGAGGCGGGCAGCTTCGCGATCGTCATCGAGGGGGTGATGGAGGAGATCGCCGCCGAGGCGACGAAGGCGGTGGCCTGCCCGACCATCGGCATCGGCGCTTCCGCCTCCTGCGACGGCCAGATCCTCGTCACCGAGGACATGATGGGGCTGTTCGAGCGGACGCCGCGCTTCGTGAAACGGTTCGGGGACATCGCCTCCGAGATCAGCGCCGCGGCGGCGGGCTATGCCGCGGACGTGAAGAGCCGTGCCTTCCCCACGGACGAGCAGATCTATCGGGGGAAGAAGTAGTATTCCGTTTCCACCGCACCATGGCTAAGGAGTTGGCGGGGCACGCGCCCGCGCGTTAGCGCTGCGGGCCGGAGAGGTGTGTGGATGGGCGGCCCTGGCCTTTGTGCAGGCTCCCCGAATCGGAGACTTTAAGTTGGCGCTCAAGCCGAACGACGGTGAGACTTTCCTGAAAGAGGTGGATGAGGAGCTGCGCAGGGAGCAGCTCACCACCTTTTTCACGCGCTACGGCCGGTGGATCGCCGCCGCGGCGGTGCTGATCCTCGCTGCGGTCGGCGGCTGGCTCTGGTGGTCGAGCCGGCAGGCGGCCGCCCGCGAGAATGCCGGCGAGAATCTGATCGCGGTCATGGGCCAGATCGGCGGGGACAACCAGGCCATCGCCGCCGCGCAGCCGCAGATCAATGCGCTCGCCGAGAACGGCATCGAAGGCTATCGCGCCGCCGCTTTGTTCGCCCGCGCCACCGGCCAGGCGCGGAGCGGCAACGTCCAGGCAGCGGTCGCAACGCTGCGCGCGATCGGCGACGACCAGAGCCTTGACCAGGTCTATCGCGACGCCGCCCTGATCCGCCGCTCCCAGCTCGAATTCGACACGCTGCCGCCGCAGGAAGTTATCCGCCGCCTCACCCCGGTCGCCACCGGCAACGGCGCCTGGGCCGGCGCCGCCGGCGAGATGGTCGGCGCCGCGCATCTCAAGATGAACCGGCCCGATCTTGCCGGCCCGGTGTTCGTCCGGATCGCGCAGGACCAGAAGGCAGCCGCCTCGCTGCGCGAGCGCGCCGCGATGATGGCCGGCTCGCTCGGCTTCGATCCCGCGCCCGATGCGCCCCGTTCCACTGCGCCGGCCCGTCCGGCCTCCGCGGCACCCGCCGCAAATGCCCAGGCGCCCGCGGCATCCGCCGCTCCCGCCGCGGCCAATGCCCAAGCTCCCGCAACGAGGGAAAAAGCCCGATGAAGCGTATTGTAGCCGCCCTGGTCTGTCTCAGCCTGCTCGCCGGGTGCGGCGTCTTCGGGCGCGGCCGCCGTCCGACCACGCCGACCGTCGGCCAGCGCATCCCCGTCCTCGGCAGCGAGGGCACGGTCGAGGCCGATCCCCTGCTCGCGGCGATCCCGGTCACCGTGCCGGCAGCCGTCGCCAATACGGATTGGGCGCAGTCCGGCGGCAATGCCGCGAAGTCGATGGGCCATGTCGCGCTTGGCGACGCGCCGCGGCAGGTGTGGAGCGTCTCGATCGGCAACGGCAACAGCTTCCGCACCCGCCTGGTCGCCGAGCCCGTCGTCGCCGACGGCCGCGTCTACACGATCGACACGCTCGCCCGCGTGCGCGCCTTCAACATCGAGAACGGCCAGGAAATCTGGACGCATCAGGTGCGCGGCGAGAACAGCCCGCCCGAGGCCTTGTTCGGCGGCGGCGTGACCTTTGACGGCGGCCGGATCTACGCGACCAACGGCGCCGGCGACGTCGCCGCGCTCGATGCGGCGACGGGCAACCGGATCTGGATGGTGAAGCCGGGCGGCCCGCTGCGCGGCGCCCCGACCGTCGCCAACGACACCGTCTATGCGCTGAGTCAGGACAGCCAGCTGTTCGCGCTGAACGCGCAGAATGGCGAGAATCGCTGGACCGGCAACGGCTCGTTCGAGCTGGCCGGCGTGTTCGGCAGCGCCGCCCCGGCCTTCGCCCAGTCGACCCTGGTCGCGGGCTTCGCCTCGGGCGAGCTCACCGCCTATCGCTACGAGAACGGCCAAGTCGTCTGGCAGGACGCGCTCGCGCGCACCGGCATCTCCACCCAGGTCGGGCAGCTGTCCGACATCGACGCCGATCCGGTGATCGACAATGGCCGCGTCTTCGCGATCGGCCAGGGCGGCCGCATGGTCGCGGTCGAACTGATCACCGGGCAGCGCGCCTGGGAGGTCAATATCGGCGGCCTGTCGACGCCCTGGGTGGCGGGCGACTGGATCTTCGTGGTGACCGACCGGGCGCAGCTGCTCGCGGTAGCCCGTTCGTCGGGGCGGATCCGCTGGATCTCCCAGCTGCCGCGCTTCCGCGATGCCGAGGACCGCGAGGGACCGATCTACTGGCGCGGTCCGATCCTCGCGGGCAACCGGCTCATCCTGACCGGATCGAACGGCGACATCATCCTCGCCTCGCCGGTCGACGGCAGCATCCAGACGACGTGGCGGCACGGCCGGCCGATGTCGCTCCCGCCGATCGTCTCCAACAACACCCTCCTCGTCCTCGACAATGAGGGCAGGCTGACGGCCTGGAGATAGGTTGACCCAACGGAGCTGAACCGGCAGGGCAGCGGGCCTTATGGCCAAGCTGCCCACCGTCGCGATCGTCGGCCGTCCGAACGTCGGCAAATCCACCCTGTTCAACCGGCTGGTTGGCAAGAAGCTGGCGCTCGTCGACGACCGGCCGGGCGTGACCCGGGACCGGCGGGAAGGCGAGGCGACTTTGCTCGGGCTCGACTTTCGGGTGATCGACACGGCCGGCTATGAGGACGAGGATCCCGAGACCCTGCCGGGACGGATGCGTGCGCAGACCGAGGCGGCCGTCCGCGAGGCGGATGCGGCCCTGTTCCTGATCGATGCGCGCGCCGGCGTGACGCCGCTCGACGAGGAGATCGCCCGCTGGCTGCGCGGCGAAAGCACGCCCGTCGTCCTCGCCGCGAACAAGGCCGAGGGCAAGGCGGGCGAGGCGGGCATCCTGGAAGCCTGGTCGCTGGGCTTCGGCGAGGCGATCGCGATGAGCGCCGAGCATGGCGAGGGCACGGTCGACCTGTTCGAGCATCTCCGCCCGCATATCGAGCGCGAGGATCAGGAGGAGGACGAGGAGGAGGCGGGCGAGGGCCCGCTCAAGCTCGCCATCGTCGGCCGGCCCAATGCCGGTAAGTCCACCCTGATCAACCGCATCCTCGCCGAGGATAGGCTGATCACCGGGCCCGAGGCCGGGATCACCCGCGATTCCATCGCCATCGACTGGGACTGGCAGACGCCGGACGGCGCGCGGCGGGCGGTGCGCCTGATCGACACGGCCGGCATGCGCAAGAAGGCGAAGGTCGAGGACAAGCTGGAGAAGCTCTCGGTCGCCGATGCCCGCCGCGCGGTGGATTTCGCCGAGGTCGTCGTGCTGCTGCTCGACGGCACGCGCGGGCTCGAGGCGCAGGATCTCAGGATCGCGGACAATGTCCTGCAGGAAGGCCGCGCGCTGGTCATCGCGGTGAATAAATGGGACGTTGCCGAAAATCCCTCGTCGCTGTTCAACGGCATCAAGGCGGCGCTGGAGGAGGGGTTGAGCCAGGCGCGCGGCGTGCCCCTGCTCACCGTCTCGGGCAAGACCGGCAAGGGCATCGACCAGCTGCTCGGCGCCGCCTTCGAGGTGCGGGAGGTCTGGTCGAAACGGGTGTCGACCGGGCAGCTCAACCGCTGGTTCGAGGATGCCGTGGAGAAGAACCCGCCGCCCGCCCCCGGCGGCAAGCGCATAAAGCTGCGCTACATCACCCAGGTGAACACGCGCCCGCCGAGCTTCGTGCTGTTCGGCACGCGCACCGACATGCTGCCGGATTCCTATCTGCGCTATCTGGTCAACGGCATCCGCCGCGAGCTCGGCTTCGGCGCCGTGCCGGTCCGCCTGCAGGTCCGGGCCTCGCGCAATCCTTTCGGCGAGCGGTCGAACAACTAGCCGAGTTCTTTGGCGACACCCGCTTTTCACTGTGCAGCTACGGTGTTTCGGCCGGGCCAGCGTCAACATCCTGTTTACGGCTCGCGGGTAGAATTGCCGTACCGGAACGCTGAGAGGAACAGGCGGTGGACGAGCTCGTCGACTGGACGACATTTTCGCGCATGCGCACGCAGCTGGGAGCGAGCTTCGTCCGCATCCTCGGCTATTTCCGCGAGGATGGCGAAAAGGCGGTCAGCCGGATCGAGGAGGCGATGCGCCGCCAGGATTCCACCGGCCTCATCCTGCCCGCCCACACGCTGAAGGCCGAGGCGCGCCAGTTCGGCGCGGAGCCGGTCGCCGCGCTGGCCGAGGAGATCGAGATTGCCGGCCGCAGCGCGGTCGAAGGCGGCTTCTTCCCCGATCATGTCCTGCCGCAGGTCGCCGAGTTGCGCCCGCTCTACCAGCGCACGGTCGAGGCGCTGGAAGCCGAGACCAACCCGCTCGCGGTCCGCCGCCAGACCTTCGGCCGCGGCCCGTCCAACCAGGAATTCGGCCGGCTCTGAAACGCCTGCGAACGGGATTGCCTCGTCCGCGGCCCAGGGCCTAGATGGGCGCGGGAGTTCGTGCCGATGCGTAAGACCTTTGCCCTGATCGCCGCCGCCCTGCTCGCCTCCGCTGCCGCCCCGGCGCCGGCGCAGGAGGTTACGGGCTTCCTGACTTTGGAGCAGATGCAGGAGGCGGTCGCGCGGATGCGTGACCAATTGTTCACGCCCGGCGACGCCGTGCCCGGCTGGAACCGGGGCGGGGCCGACCCCGACGCGGTGCTGCGCGAAGCCGGCGTGGACCGTTTCTATTACCGGATCCACGGGACCGGCGGCGACGCCGTCGCGATCCTCGTCGACCGGCCGCTGGCCAGCATCGTGCCGGCCGACTGGCGCGTCGTCGACACCTATGGCGATTCCTCCGCCCGGGTCGAGAATCCGGTCATCCAGTTCGATCCCCTGTCGGACCGCTACGTCATGGCCGTCCGGGCGGGGAGCGAGCGAAGGGGCGGCGTCGACTGCATTTCCGGCATCGCCAATGCGACGCTCTACGAGCGGCCGGGCCGGGCGGCGGGGCCGGACGACGACACCATCCCCCTGTTCTTCCGGCTCGGGCTGCTCGCGGCCGAAGGGCAGATCGTCTGCACCCGCTATGACGGCGACCGGACCAGCGGCTGGCGGGGCCGGAACTTCACCCAGGACGGCCGCCGCCTGGCCGCCCTGGACGACGAATTCGAGCGGATCACCATCATCCCCGCCGCGCCGATCGATGGCCTCGTCGTCCACCGCCGGCCCCCGCCCCAGGGGCCGAACGGGACCTAGTTCTTCCGCATCGGCTGGAAGCTGAGGCGCGCGAGCGAGCGCCACAGCCATTCGAACGGCCCATAGCGATAGCGGTCGAGCCAGGGCTTCGACCAGAGCAGCATGATCACCCAGGCGCCGATTACCGGCAGCCAGAGCTGGATGCGGGTGAGATGGCCGAACAGGCCGAGGCCGTAGCCGTAGAAGATCGTGGTCATCAGGATCGAGGTGCCGAGATAGTTGGTGAAGGCGGCCCGTCCCGCCGCGGCGATGCGTTGCGTCAGCCAGCCGCTCCGGCGGGTCAGGAGGATGATCGCGGCGGCGATCGCGAGGATCATGAAGGGGCGAATGGGCACGGTGGCGGTCAGCCAACCCACGACGAGCCAGAAAATCGAGAAGTTCTGATGAATGAGCCACCAGGCCAGCGCCGCATAGAGCGGGATGCCGACGCCGAAGCCGATCGCGGCGACCTTCAGGTAGCGTTTTCTCTCCCATGCGCCGGTGAGAAAGCCCGATCTCAGCGCGGCCATGCCGAACAGCATGTAGGCGAGCGTCTCCCAGCCGAATTGCCAGATGCTGTTCAGCGGCAACATCCACTCCTTGGTCAGCTGGTGGTGGACGATGTGCCCCCAGGAGCCGCGATACAGGTCGAGCACCTCCTGCAATTGCTGCGGCGTATAGAGGCCGAGCCCCTTCTGCATGTTCGCCCAGGCCTCGACCGCCTCGGGACTGGCATTGGGCGCGAGCGCCAGCGTCTCGGTCATGGTGACGGCGAAGGCGAAAAAAGCGGTGAGGGCGAGCTGGGCGACAAGCAGGATGAGGCCGAGGATGATGAGCTTGGTCGCCTCCATGCGGCGGAAGAAGAAGGCCAACATTCCGATCGGCGCGTAGAGCGCGAGAATGTCGCCATACCAGATGAAGAAGAAGTGGATCAGGCCGAAGACGAGGAGCCAGAACATCCGGCTGTAATGGACCCAGGCCGGCGACGCGCCGGAGGCTTCCGCACGGTCGATGACCAGCAACATCGAGGCTCCGAACAGGAAAGAGAACAGACCCCGCATCTTGCCGTCGATCAGGATGAAGCTGAACACCCAGGAGCCGAGGTCCGCGGCGCTTTCCGTCCCGTAGGCGGCCGGGTTCACATAGGCGGCGCCCGGCATGGCGAAGGCGACGATGTTCATCGCCAGGATGCCCATCACCGCGACGCCGCGGACGATGTCGAGCGTGGCGATGCGCGAGGGCGAAGCGGCAGCGGCGCCGGGCGCGGCGGGGCCTGCGGGCATGGCGGGATCGGTCATCGGGTCCCCTCCCGGATGGTCAGCGAAGGATAAACCATGTCCGTTCAGGATCAATTGCCATTCCGCCGTCACAAGCGAGCGGCTATGAACGCCGGCATGTATGAATGGCTGATCATGGGGATCACCTTCGCGGGCGCGCCGGCGCTCGTGCTGGCGCGGCGCTGGGACGCGGTCGCCGCCGGCCAGACCATCCCGCGCCTCTGCGGTCCGACCCCGGTCGAAGCGCCGGCGCCCGGGCCCGAGCCCATCGCCGTGCCCGAGCCGGGCCTTACGCCCGCGCCCGCCTTCCTGCGGCTGGGCCGGATCGACGAGAATATGGACGCCGACCGCCGCGCGCGCCGGCACGAGGGCCTGGTCCGCGCCGGCTTTTGAGGACGGCGACCCTTCCTATTCTTCCGCGGGCTTCGACTGCAGCTGGATGTAGTTCTGCAGGCCCATCCGCCCGATCATCTCGAACTGCGTCTCGAGGAAGTCGATATGCTCCTCCTCGCTCTCGAGGATGCGCTCGAAGACCTCGCGGCTGACATAGTCCCGCACCGTCTCGCAATGGGCGATGGCGCCGCGCAGCTGCTCGCGGGCCTCATATTCGAGGTCGAGGTCGGCGCGCAGGATCTCCTCGACATTCTCGCCGATGCGCAGGCGTCCGAGCATCTGGAAATTGGGCAGCCCCTCAAGGAACAGGATGCGCTCGGCGAGCGTGTCGGCATGCTTCATCTCGTCGATGGACTCGTGCCGCTCATAGTCGGCGAGCCGCTTCACGCCCCAATTGTCGAGCATGCGATAGTGCAGCCAATATTGGTTGATCGCGGTGAGCTCGTTCTTCAGCGTCTCGTTGAGCAGCTGGATTACCTGTTCGTCGCCCTTCATGGCACGGCCTCCGCGTCGTCGTTCACCCGGCGCATCATAACGCACGGACGCGCGAAAAGGCACCGAAAAATGGCGGAAAACTGCGGAATTTTGGAGTGAGACTGAGTCTCAGTCTCAGGCGGCGCCGCGCTCCTGGGCGATGATCTCGCGTGCGAATGAGAAGCATTGGCCGCAGCGCGGCTTGCAGCCGCGGGCCCGGTAGGCGCTGGTCGGGCACGAGGCGCCATTGCGCGCCGCGGCCCGCACGTCGCCTTCCCGAATCGCGTTACAGACGCAAACGATCATGGAGATCGATATAGTCGATAATGCGACACGTTCGCAATAGCGATTTGCGGATGCCCAGCCTTCGTCATTCCAGCGAAATGGATTGACGAGAGAGGCTAGGTCGAGCTCACTCCCGGTCCCGTCCCGCGCAGCTCCTTGCGGATGACGAGCTTGAGGCCCGACCAGATCTCGTCCACCGCGCAGACCTTTGTGTCGACCAGGCCCATCGGAAGGGCGACCTCGCGGATCACGTCCTCGGTGATGTCGGTGGGCATGCGCGAGGCCCTTTTCGGCCAGGACACCCAGATGAAGCCGGCTGGCGCGAGATGGGGGAGGAGGCGCTTCAGGTCCGCCTCCATGTCGGCGCGCTCCGTCACGAAGATATGGGCGGCGTCGATCGGCGGTTCGGGCCAGAGCAAATGGGTGAGGGCGACGCGCGAGCGCTCGATCTCGGCGCGGACGCTGCCCGGCATCTCGTCCCACCAGGTGCGCATGCCGTTCTTCAGCGACAGCTTGCTCGCCAGCGGCGTGCCGGAATAGCCGGAAAGCGCCATCCTCATCCCTCCCCGTTACGGTAAATCTACCGTAACCCCGGGAAGGCGCAACAAAAACAGCAGCCTGTCAGGCGAAGGCGCTGCGGCTCCGGAAATGCCTGGCGGTGACGAGCGCGATGGGGATGCCGACCAGGACGATGTGGCAGAAGAGCTGGGTCGCGATCGCCATGGCCGAGGGCGGCAGCGGGGTGTGGAAGCGCAGGGGGACGACGATCCAGTTCATCGCCACATAGGTCGCGACGCCGTAGAGGACGCCCCAGAGGATCGGCTTCTGCCAGAGCGCGCGAAGCCTCGCCGCGGCGACGACGAAGATGGTGACCATGATCGCCATCAGGGCGAAATGGACAGCGAGACCAAGCACCGAGCCGGCCGTCCCCATGCCGGTCGCGCCGGGGAAGGGGCCCGAGCCGACATAGCGCAGCATGTTCATCGGGTCGCGCCCGTAGAGCAGGGTCAGGGTGATTGCGGCGAGGATGTCGAGCGTGCCGGCGATCAGGGTCGCGGTGACGATCGGACGGGCGAGCGAACGGGCCATGAGGCGGTCTCCTTCAAGGACGGCCCGAGCCCGGGGCTATGCCGCCTTGCTACCACCCATCAGCCTCGGGAAGAAGCCCTCATGCGCGGCGCGCAGATCGGCGAGCGAGACGTCGCAGCCGACCTCCACGGCGTGGTTGCCGGGGGCGCTCATCCGCCAAGCGATGATCTGCTCGCCGGTCTGCAGATTGACCATGCCGGTCGTGCCGATCCGGCGATGCCCGACGGCCTCGCCAATGGCGACCTGCAGCCGGGGGAGATCGGCGGTCGTGACGACATAGCGGCCCTGGCCCTCGTTGAACCAGCGCCCCGTCAGGCCCGCATCCGCCATCTCGTCGAGCTCGGCGCCGAGCCCGCCGGCCAGCGCCATCTCGGCGACGGCGACGGCGAGCCCGCCGTCGGCGACGTCGTGGGCCGCGGTGACGAGGCCGTCGGCGATCAGCCTGCGGATCAGTTCGCCGGCGGCGCGCTCGGCGGCCAGGTCGACGGCCGGCGGCGGCCCGTCCTCGCGGCCGTGCAGCTCGCGCAGCCAGAGCGACTGGCCGAGATGGGTCGACCCGTCGCCGATCAGGACGATCGCCTCGCCCGCTGCCTTGAAGCCGATGCTCGCGGCCTTGCGCCAGTCCTCCATGAGGCCGACGCCGCCGATTGCCGGCGTGGGGAGGATGGCGCTGCCGCCACCCGTCGCCCTGGACTCGTTGTAGAGTGAGACGTTGCCCGAGACGATCGGGAAGTCGAGCGCGCGGCAGGCCTCGCTCATCCCCTCGAGGCAGTGGACGATCTGCGCCATGATCTCGGGGCGCTGCGGATTGGCGAAGTTGAGGCAATTGGTGACCGCGAGCGGGGTCGCCCCGACGGCGCTGAGGTTGCGATACGCCTCGGCGATCGCCTGCTTGCCGCCCTCATAGGGGTCGGCATAGCAGTAACGCGGCGTGCAGTCGGTGGTGATGGCGAGCGCCTTGTCGGTGCCGTGGACGCGGACAAGGGCGGCGTCGCCGCCCGGGGGCTGGACGGTGTCGCCGCCGACCTTCTGGTCATATTGCTCGTAGATCCAGCGGCGGCTGGCGAGGTCGGGCGAGGCCATCAGCGTCAGCAGGTCCGCGGCGATGTCGGGGCTCGGCGGCAGCTCGCCGAGCGGCTTCACCTGGGCCCAGGCCTTATATTCCTCGCGCGAGAGATGGGGGCGGTCGTAGAGCGGCGCCTCGTCGGCGAGCGGGGCGAGCGGGATGTCGGCGGCGATCTCGCCGTTCCAGGTGAGGACCATATGGCCGGTATCGGTGACCCGGCCGATCACCGCGAAGTCCAGCTCCCACTTGCGGAAGATCGCCTCGGCCTCGGCCTCGCGGCCGGGCTCGAGCACCATGAGCATGCGCTCCTGGCTCTCGGAGAGCATCATCTCATAGGGCGTCATGCCGGTCTCGCGGCAGGGGACATTGTTCATGTCGAGCTCGATGCCGACCCCGCCCTTCGAGGCCATCTCGACCGAGGAGGAGGTGAGGCCGGCGGCGCCCATGTCCTGGATGGCGACGATCGCGTCCGAGGCCATCAGCTCGAGGCAGGCCTCGATCAGCAATTTCTCGGTGAAGGGATCGCCCACCTGGACGGTGGGGCGCTTCTCCTCGCTGTCCTCGGAGAAATCGGCGCTGGCCATGGTCGCGCCGTGAATGCCGTCGCGGCCGGTCTTCGAGCCGACATAGACGATCGGATTGCCGACGCCGGACGCGGCCGAATAGAAGATCTTCTCGGTCTCGGCGACGCCGACGGTCATCGCATTGACCAGGATGTTGCCGTCATAGGAGGGGTGGAAATTGACCTCGCCGCCGACCGTGGGCACGCCGACGCAATTGCCGTAGCCGCCGATCCCCGCAACCACGCCGGCGATCAGGTGGCGCATCTTCGGATGGTCGGGCCGGCCGAAGCGCAGGGCGTTGAGGTTCGCGACCGGGCGCGCGCCCATGGTGAAGACGTCGCGCAGGATGCCACCGACCCCCGTCGCCGCGCCCTGATAGGGCTCGATATAGGAGGGATGGTTGTGGCTCTCCATCTTGAAGATGCAGGCCAGAGCGGTGCCGTCCGGCGCCTCGCCAATGTCGATCACGCCGGCATTCTCGCCCGGCCCCTGGATCACCCAGGGCGCCCTGGTGGGGAGCTTCTTCAGGTGGATGCGCGAACTCTTGTAGGAGCAATGCTCCGACCACATGACCGAGAAGATGCCGAGCTCGGTGAGATTGGGCTCGCGGCCGAGGGCGTGAAGGACGCGCTCATATTCCTCGGGGCTGAGGCCGTGCTGTGCCACGACCTCCGGCGTGATCGGAGATTCGGTCATGGCGGGCTGTTAGCGAGCCCGCCATGGTCCGCCTAGTCCGGAACAGATCTAGCTTGCGGGGCCGAGCTGCCCGCGGATCGCGCCGTTCGGATATTCGCTGGTCGCGACCATCACGAAGAAGGCGCTCGGGTTGGACTGGATCTCCCGCGCGAGATCCTCGCCGATCTGCTTGCAGTCATAGCTGTCATCGTCGTCCGGCCGCTCCAGCCGCGCGACCGGCTCGCCGGCCTGGCCATCGCGGCCGCGATAGATCTGGGCACTGGTCACGTCGGCGAGCGAGCGGACCTCGAGATCGGCGCAGAGACGGTTTGTGGCGGTTTCGAACTCGGCGCGGAGCCGGCCCCAGCCGTCGCGGTCGCCGCCGCCCGGCATGTTGCTGCCGCTGAGCGTGGCCTGGACATCCGGTCCCGCGAAGGCCGCGGCGGTCATCGCCGAGCCGGTCAACATGAGCATGCCCCCGAAAGCCGCCAGGACCGGGCGGCGCAGACTGTTCTTACGCATGACTCTTCCTTTCCCTGAACGTTGCGCCCGGCAGCAAAGGCCGCGACGCTTTCCGGCAAGCAGAAGGCAGGGCGGGTCGGCTGGTTCCTGCTGTAACGATAAAGCGAGGCGCGCTGCCGCCGGGGCGCTCGTCTGAGCGGTGCGGAGGCGCAGGTTACGACGGCGGAAGGAAATCCCCAGCCGACGCCCGCGATTTGCGCGGAGCAATGGATACGGATACGAAATCGTTCGTTAGAAAGAACGCTTCACTGTGCCGCGCCCACGTCCAGGGGAGGACAGCGTGATCGTAGCGCATATCGTGGTCAACGGGGCGCCGGATCCCGAGGACAACAAGCTCTGGGGGCAATATAGTTTCGTGGCGCTGCCGCGCCCCGGCGAGCGGATCGAGGTGCCCTATGACGGGTTCATGGAGCGCCTGCTGATCGAATCCATCCAGCACCGCCCGGCACCGCATCCCCTGCCGCAGGGCCAGACCCTGCTGCGGACCGAGGCCGAGGCCTTCGTCTACGCCCGCTGGGAAGGCTAGGCGGGCAGGGCCCGGGAGCAGACCCGCAATGAAAAGGCCGGCCCAAGGGGGTCCGGACCGGCCTTTCAAATTCGGCGTGACGCCGGGTCTAGGTGTGGCAGGACTTGCCGTTGATGGTGACGTTGTCGCCGCTGCCGCTGACCGACTGGCCTTCGGCAGTGAACGGACCGCCGGCGGCGCCCTCGAGCCGGGTGCCTTCCGCGCTGCTGCTGCCCCGGCGGAGCATGGCGGAATTGTCGCTGTAGAAGGTGACGTAGAAGAGGCTGTTGTCCGAGCAGCGATAGATCTTGTTGGCCGTGATGGACGGCGGCAGATCGGTCGCATTGAGCTGGGTGGTCGGCGCGTTGGTGTCGCGTTCGACCGTGTTGATCTGGACCGGGTCGTTATTGCATCCGGCGAGTGCGAGGAGAGCCGCGCTGGCCGCTGCGGCGAGGTAAGGTGTGTTGCGCATACCATGATCCTTCGCGGGCGCAGCAAATGGCGTCAAGATCGAAAATTGTGGCAGTCTGTCGTTTTCGGACGCCTGAATTCGACCAACCGGCGCCGCCGTTCGACAAACGTCAGTCTTTGCATTACCTTGCCCGCCAGTGGACAGTGCGCGGCAAAAAGCTGGCAATCAGCGGGTGCGGATCGGGCTCACCGGTCTGGCCTCGGTCTTTCTCGCCGTGCTTCTCGCCGCGGTCTTCACCGGCCGCACGCACGAGGAATCGCCGATCGCGAACGCAGTGACGCCGGCGGGGCCGGGCGCTGCCACGCAGCCCGCGGCGCCGGCGCAGTCGCCGCCGGAGGAGCCGCTGGCGACGCTCGGCCTGACCCCGTCCAACCCCGATACGAACAGCGCCGCGCAGCCGGCGCCGAACAGCCCGCCCGCCGGCCGGCGCTGAATCGTGTACGGCGCAAGACAGAAATTCACTTACTTATCCACAGGAGGCGCGCCGCCCTGACAGGAGAGGCGCGGGCGCAACAAAGCAGGAACATCCCTTCTGGTGTCCGTATTTCCCACAAAATCCCATTAAATCCCTTTTAATCCCATGCCTGCTTTGTTATCCACCGGGCTGGATTTGAAGGGGCGTTTCCTGTTGGACCGCGCTTGCGACGCGGCGCTGCATCGCAAGGGCCCGTGAAACGGGGGAGCCTCGGTCTGGGGAGCGGACTGAGGGCGTGGATTCGGAGATTTTCCAGGGCAATGCGCTGAGCGCGGTGGACGGCAAATCCCGCCTGTCCATTCCCGCCTTCATCCGCAACGCCCTGATCCCGGCCGAGCCGCGCCACATCCATCTCACCGTCCATGGCCGCGCGCCCTGCCTGATGGTCCATGGCGACAATTATTCCGCCCATATGCTGGCCGAGCTCGACAAGCGCGAGAACGGCGCCGACCCCGACGCGTTCGACGATGCGGAGCGCGGCCTCTGGGGGATGAGCGAGCGGCTCAACTGCGACGCCGGCGGCCGGATCGTGCTCAGCGGACTGCTCCGCGAGGAGGGCCGGATCGAGGACATGGCGCTGTTCGTCGGCCGCGGCCGCTATGCCGAGTTGTGGAATCCGAAGGTCGCGGTCGAGGTCGGCGGCGACCGGCTGAAGACCATCGCCTCCTATTATCTCCGGCAGCGCGGAGGGAAGGCATGAGCGCTCCCTCTCCGGCCCCCTCCGCGCGCCACATCCCCGTCCTCCTCGACGAGGTCGTCGCGGCGCTCGCCCCCGCCCCGGGCGAGACCTTCGTCGACGGCACGTTCGGGGCGGGCGGCTACACCAGGGCAATCCTTTCCAAGGGAGCGGCCCGCGTCCTCGCTTTTGATCGCGATCCCGAGGCGATCCAGTATGGCGAGACGCTGGCCGCTTCGAGCGGGGGGCGCCTGACGCTTGTGCCGGAACGTTTTTCCCGGATGCGTCAGGCGCTTGCCGCCCGCGGTGTCGACAAGGTCGACGGGGTCACGCTCGACATCGGCGTCTCCTCGATGCAGCTCGACCAGGCCGAGCGCGGCTTCTCCTTCCAGGCCGACGGCCCCGCCGACATGCGCATGTCCCGCGAGGGCGAGAGCGCGGCCGACTTCCTCAACCATGCCGACGAGGGCGAGATCGCCGACGTGATCTACCAGCTGGGCGAGGAGCCGAAGGCGCGGCGAATCGCACGGGCGATCGTCGCCGCGCGGCCGATCGAGCGCACCGCCCAGCTCGCCGAGATCGTCCGCAGGGCGGCCGGCCATCATCCCGGCATGAAGAAGGATCCGGCCACCCGGACCTTCCAGGCCATCCGTATCCACGTGAACCAGGAACTCGCCGAGCTGGAGGGCGGGTTGGCGGCTGCCGAGCGCGTATTGTTGCCCGGCGGCCGTCTTGCAGTCGTGACCTTTCACAGCCTCGAGGACCGGATCGTGAAGCGCTTCCTGAAAGCGCGGAGCGGGGCAATGCCGGCCGGCTCGCGTCATCTCCCAGCGGCGCCCGAGAGCCGGCCGGCGCCTACCTTCGAGGCGGTCGGCAAGGCGGTCAGGCCCGGGACGGCCGAGCTGGAGGCCAATCCGCGAGCCCGGTCCGCGACGCTGAGGGCCGCGCGCCGCACCGACGCGCCGGCCTGGGGACAGGAATCTGGAGAGGGAGCAGAGCGATGATCGCCAGGGGTTTCAGGCCGGTCGTCTGGGTGTTCATGATCGGCGTCGCCGTGCTCGGCTGCTACATGCTGAACCTGCGCGTGGCCGCGGAACGGGCCGAGCTTGCGAAGCTCGACCGGCAGATCATCCTCGCCCAGCAGAATATCCGCGCGTTGCAGACCGAGGTCGGTACGCGCAGCCGGATCCCGCAGCTCGAGGAATGGAACAACGACGTGCTGGCGCTCGCCGCGCCGGTGACCGGGCAATATGTCCAGCAGAATGTGAGCCTCGCCCGCTTCGACACGCGCCAGCCGCAAATCTCCGACCAGGCCGAAGTGCGCATGGCCTCGGCCGAGACCGGCGCCGCGCCGGCCGGCGACGCCCCGGCCGCGACGCCCGCGCCGCAGCGCGCCGTCGCCGCGCCGCGCCCGCCAGTCCAGGCGGAGGTGCGCCGCGCCAGCCTGTCGGTCGGGCCTGCAGCGCCGGCTCCGGCCAAGCGCGAGGCCGCTGCGCCGCCGCGCCGCCAGCCGGAGCGCGCGGTTCGGGTTGCCGCCCGCGACGACATCCGCCCCGGTCCGCGTGAGGAGCGCAGCCGCACCGCCGCCCGCGATGAACGGCGCCCGGCCCCGGTCCGCACCGCCAGCCGCGACGAGCGGCGTCCGGCGCCGGTCCGCACCGCGACCCGCGACGAGCGCCGCACCACGCCGGCGCGGACCACCGGCCGCGCTGCGGCCGCGCCTGCCCGGGGCGCCTCGGGGCGCCTGCTGGCCAGCCAGCGGCCGGCCCGCGCGCTGCGCAAGGACGAGCGGCCCGAGCGCCGCCGGAGCGCGCGGGACTGATGGCGACGCTCGCAGCGGAGGCCAGACGCGCCCGCGCACCGGTCGAGCAGCCGCAGCAGGGAGGGCTGGCCCTCACCTATCACCGGCTGATGCTGGTCATGCTGCTGTTCGTCGGCGTCACCCTGGTGATCGTCGGCCGGCTGGCCATGCTGCAGGTCTTTACCGACCGCACCGCGCATGCGGCCGCGGTTGATCCGCTGCTGCCGGCGCGGGGCGACATCGTCGACCGCAACGGCGTGCCGCTGGCGCGGACGATCGATGCCTGGGCGATCGCGGCCCGGCCCCGCGACATTATCGGCGACCGGGCGGCGCTCGCGCAGCAGCTCGCCCGGCTGATGCCGGAGCGAACGGCCCAGCAATTTTATGCCCTGCTCTCCGACCGGCGGCGGACCTTCGTCTACCTGGCCCGCCCGGCCGCGCCCGAGCTGGTGCAGGCAGTCAACGCGCTCGGCGAGCCCGGCCTCGTCTTCAACCGGGAGCCCGAGCGGCTCTATCCGCAGACCGCGCTCGCCGGCCATGTGATCGGCTGGACCGCCGAGGGTCGGGGCGGCATCGCCGGGATGGAGAAGGTGCTGCAGGACCGGCTCGTCGACCCGGCGCAACGCGGCCGTCCGGTCGCGCTTTCGCTCGACACGCGCGTGCAGGCGATCCTCGAGTCCGAACTCTCCAATGGCGTTGCCACGATGCAGGCGGCGGGAGGCAGCGGCATCGTGCTCGATGTCGACACGGGCGAAGTGGTCGCCATGGCGTCCGCGCCGATCATCAACCCCAACGACGCCGGCCGCGCGGGCCTGGAAGCGATGATGAACCGGGCGACCGTCGGCGTCTACGAGCTGGGTTCGACCTTCAAGCCGATCACCATCGCGGCCGCGATCGAGGCCGGCGTCGTGCGCTCGATGAACCAGCGCTACGATGCGTCCGCTCCGATCCAGGTGGGCCGTTTCCGGATCCGCGACGACCATCCGATGGGACGCGCGATCACCATTCCCGAGCTCATGGTCCATTCCTCCAACATCGCCACCGCCCGGGTCGCCGACGAGATGGGGCCGGAGCGGATGCAGGCGGCCTTCCGCGCGCTCGGCTTCAACACTATGGTGCCGATCGAGATCGAGCGCGGCCGGCCGATCTGGCCGCACGACTGGGGTCGGCTGACGGTGATGACCTCGGGCTACGGCCATGGCGTTGCAATCTCGCCGCTTCACCTGGCGCTGGCTTATGCCGCGCTGGTCAATGGCGGGACGCTGCGCCCCGCCACCCTGCTTCGCGTCGAGCCGGGCCACGCCGCGCCCGGCCGCCGCGTCTACCAGGAATCGACAAGCTACCGGATTCGCCAGCTGCTGCGGCTGGTGGTGATGCGCGGCACGGGTCGCAACGCCAACGCGCCCGGCTTCCGCGTCGGCGGGAAAACCGGCACCGCTGAAACAGTATCACGAACCGGCGGTTATAACCGTCATCAGAACGTTTCGACCTTCGCCGCGGCTTTCCCGATGGACGCGCCGCGCTATGTGGTGCTCGTCATGATCGATTCGGCGCGGCCCACGGCTGCCACTTCAGGCCAGACCACGGCCGCCTGGACCGCTGCACCCATCGTTTCCCGCGTGATCTCGCGCGCCGGGCCGCTGCTCGGCATCATCCCCGACATGAGCCGGGACATCCCGACCGGCGACCTGATGCCGCCCGAGCGCGGCAATGATGAAAATGCGGGGCACTGATGAACCTGGGCGCCCTGACCGGCAGCGACGAGACGGCAGCGGTCACCGGCTTCGCGATCGACCATAGGAAGGTCGCCCCGGGCACGGTGTTCGGCGCCTTCCGGGGCACGCGCTTCAACGGCGAGGACTATATCGCCGACGCCGTCTCGCATGGCGCGGTGGCGATCGTCTCGAGCCCGGAGGCCAGGGTCGAGGGCGCGGTGCATATCGCCGATCCGGAGCCGCGGCGCGCCTTCGCCCGGCTGGCAGCGAAATTCTTCGCGCCCTTTCCGGAGACGGTGGTCGCGGTCACCGGAACGAACGGCAAGACCTCCAACGTCGAGCTGGTCCGCCAGCTCTGGCGCATGGCCGGGCATCCCTCGGCAAGCATCGGCACGCTCGGCGTGACCACGGCGGACGAGCAGGTGAAGACCGGGCTGACCACGCCCGACATCGTCACCTTCCTCTCCAACATGGCCGGGCTGGAGCGGATGGGCATCCAGCATGTCGCCTTCGAGGCGTCGAGCCACGGCCTCGCCCAATATCGCAGCGAGGGGCCGAAGCTGGCCGCGGGGGCGTTCACCAACTTCACCCGCGACCATCTCGACTATCATCTGACCATGGAGGCCTATTTCGAGGCGAAGATGCGCCTCTTCGAGGATGTCCTCGAGCCGGGGGCCAAGGCGGTGGTCTGGGCCGACGATCCCAAATCGGGCGAGGTGATCGCGCGCTGCAAGGCGCGGGGGCTGGAGGTGCTGACCGTCGGCACCGGGGGCGAGACGCTGAAATTGCTGAAGCGCGAGCCGACCCAGCTCGGGCAGAAATTGACGATCGAGGCCGGGGGGAAGACGCACGCGGTCACCCTGGCGCTGATCGGCGCCTACCAGGCCTATAATGCGCTGACGGCCGCGGGGCTGGTGCTCGCGACCGGCGGCGAGCTGAAGCCGACCCTCGCCAACCTCGCCCGGGTGCATCCGGTGCGCGGGCGGCTGGAGCGGGCGGTGATAAGCAAGGCCGGCGCGCCGGTCTATGTCGACTATGCGCATACGCCCGATGCGATCGAGAGCGCGATCGAGGCGCTGCGGCCGCACGCCAGGGACCGGCTGATCATCGTCTTCGGCGCCGGCGGCGACCGCGACGAGGGCAAGCGGCCGGAAATGGGCGCGGCGGCGGTGCGGCTGGCCGACCGGGTGATCGTCACCGACGACAATCCGCGCTCCGAGGATCCGGCCCGGATCCGCGCGGCGATCATGGCGGCGGCGCCGGGCGCGACCGAGGTGGCCGGCCGGCGCGAGGCGATCCGGCTCGCGATCGGGGAGGCCGGCCCCGGCGACATCGTCCTGCTCGCCGGCAAGGGCCACGAGCAGGGCCAGATCGTCGGGGACAAGGTGCTCCCCTTCGACGACGTCACGGTAGCGCGGGAGGAAGCGGCATGAGTCCCCTCTGGACATCCGCGGAGATCGCCGAGGCGACGGGCGGCAGCGTGCACGGCCATTTCGACGCGGCCGGCGCCACCTTCGACAGCCGCGAAGTCGGGCCGGGCGACCTGTTCATCGCGATGAAGGGCGAGGCGACCGACGGGCATCGCTTCGTCGCGCAGGCCTTTGCGGCGGGCGCGGCCGGCGCTTTGCTCAGCGAGGAGGTCGATGGGCCGCACGTCCATGTGCCCGACACCACGCTCGCCCTGAACAACCTCGCCTGGGCGTCGCGCGACCGCTGCCAGGGCAAGGTGATCGGGGTCACCGGCTCGGTCGGCAAGACCGGAACCAAGGAGGCCCTGTACGCCGCGCTCGACCGGGCGGCGCCGGGCCGCGCGCACCGCTCGGTGAAGAGCTACAACAACCATACGGGCGTGCCGCTCAGTCTCGTCCGGATGCCGCGCACGACCAGGTTCGGCATCTTCGAGATGGGCATGAACCATGCGGGCGAGCTGGCCGCGCTCACGCGGATCGTCCGCCCGCATGTCGCGATCGTGACCACGATCGCGCCGGCGCACCGCGAATTCTTCGCCAGCGACGAGGCGATCGCCGACGCGAAGGGCGAGATCTTCCAGGGACTGGAGCCGGGCGGCACCGCGATCATCCCGTTCGACAGCCCGCATCGCGACCGCCTGATCGCGGCGGCGCGGCCCTCGGCGGCGAACATCGTCACCTTCGGCCTCGGCGAGGGCGCGGACGTCCGCGCCGCCTATGTCGTGCGCGGCCCCAAGGGCGGATCGCTGGTGACGGCGCAGCTGCCGGACGCGTCGCTGAGCTTCACGCTCTCGCCGCCGGGCGAGCATTGGGTGGCCAATGCGCTGGCCGTGCTGGCTGCCGTCGAGGCGGTGGGCGGCGATCTCGCGGCCGCCGGCCTCGCGCTCGCCGATCTCGGCGGGTTGAAGGGCCGCGGCGAGCGGCATCGCCTGAGGGTCGACGGCGGCGAGGCTTTGCTGATCGACGAGAGCTACAACGCCAATCCGGCCTCGATGGCGGCGACCTTGAAGGTGCTCGGCGAGGAGCAGGTGGACGGGCGGCGGATCGCGGTGCTCGGCGCGATGCGCGAGCTCGGCCCCGACAGCGACGACTTCCACCGCGCTCTGGCCGGGCGGCTGGAGGAGGCCGGCGTCGATTATGCGATCCTCGTCGGCCGGGAGATGGAGGCGCTTGCAAAGGCCCTTGGCGGGCAACTCAAAATGGCGCATGTGCCCGACGCGGCGTCCGCCCTGCCGCTCGCCCGCGCGGCGATCGGACCGGGCGATGCCTTGCTCGTCAAGGGATCGAACTCAATCGGGCTTGCCGCGCTCGTCGAAGCGCTGGCGGCCGGGACGGACTGATGTTTCTCTGGATCGCAGAACAGCTGGGCTATCCGAGCTTCCTGAACCTCTTCCGGTACATCACCTTCCGCGCGGGCGCGGCGACCTTTACCGCGCTCGTGCTCGGCCTGCTGATCGGGCCGAAGTTCATCGGCTGGCTGCGCGTCCGCCAGGGCAAGGGCCAGCCGATCCGCGAGGACGGCCCGCTCTCCCACCTCGCCAAGCGGGGCACGCCGACCATGGGCGGGCTGATGATCCTGACCTCGATCACCGTCTCGATGCTGCTCTGGATGGATTTCTCCAACCGCTATCTCTGGGCCTGCCTGTTCATCACCGTCGGCTTCGGCGCGATCGGCTTCATGGACGATTATGACAAGGTGAAGAAGCGCCACCACAAGGGCGTCTCCGGCAAGGTCCGCCTCCTGGCGGAATTCGTGATCGCCGGCATCGGCTGCTGGATCATCACCTATGGCGCCGGGACGCAGCTCTACATCCCCTTCTACAACGGGCCCGTCGTCGACCTGGGGCCCTTCTACATCCTGTTCACCGCCTTCGTGGTGGTGGCGTTCGGCAATGCGGTGAACCTGACCGACGGGCTGGACGGCCTGGCGACCATGCCCGTGATCATCGCCAGCCTCGCCTTCATCGTCATCGCCTACCTGGTCGGCAACAAGATCTTCGCCTCCTATCTCGGCATCCCGTTCGTGCTGGGCGCGGGCGATCTCACCGTGCTCTGCTCGGCGATGGTCGGGGCGGGGCTCGCCTTCCTCTGGTTCAACGCGCCGCCCGCGGCGGTCTTCATGGGTGATACCGGGAGCCTCGCGCTGGGCGGCGCGCTCGGCGCGATCGCCGTCTCCACCCAGCACGAGATCGTGCTCGGCATCATCGGAGGCCTGTTCGTCGCCGAGGCAATGAGCGTGATCATCCAGGTGCTGGTCTACAAGCGCACCGGCAGGCGGGTCTTCCGGATGGCGCCGATCCACCACCATTTCGAGCAGAAGGGCTGGTCCGAGCCCACCGTCGTGATCCGCTTCTGGATCGTCGCCTTCGTGCTGGCACTGGCCGGCCTGTCGACGCTGAAGCTGCGGTGATCACCAGCCCGGCCTTTCGCGGCAAACGCTATGCGGTGCTGGGCCTGGCCCGGTCCGGGCTGGCGACGGTCGAGGCGCTGGTCGCGAGCGGGGCCGAGGTCACGGCGTGGGACAGCAAGGAAGAGGCGCGGGCGAACGTAGGCGAGGGCGTCACGCTCGCCGATCCGCTGGAGATCGACCTGGCCGGCTATGACGGCGTGGTTGTCTCGCCGGGCGTGCCGCTCAACACGCACCCGATCGCCGCGAAGGCGAGGGCGGCGGGCGTACCGGTGATCGGCGACATCGAATTGTTCGCCCAGGCGCGGGCGGGGCTGCCGCCGCACAAGGTGGTCGGGATTACCGGGACCAACGGCAAGTCGACGACCACGGCGCTCGTCCACCACATCCTGAAGACCGCGTGCGTGCCGACCGAGATGGGCGGCAATATCGGCCTCCCGATCCTTGCGCAGGATCCGCTCCCTGAGGGCGGCGTCTATGTGCTGGAGCTGTCCAGCTACCAGATCGACCTGACCTTCAGCCTCGATTGCGACGTCTCGGTGCTGTTGAACGTCACGCCGGATCACCTCGATCGGTACGCTGATTTCCGTGCCTATGCCCTGTCCAAGCGGCGCCTCTTCGAAATGCAGTCAGCTGGCCATGTCGGCATCTTCGGCGATGCGGATGAAGAGGTCTGGCAGATGTGCGACGGGCTCGACGTAGAGGCATGGTCTTGGCCGGGACGCGATGTGCGTTTGGGCTATCCGTGGCCAAGTCTGAAGGAGCGCCAAAGGGAGTGGCCCGCGTTGCAAGGGCCGCATAACCTGCAAAATGCCATGGCGGCCATCGCCGTGGCCGAGACATTCGATATCTGGCCTTCCAAGATTGAAGAAGGGTTGCGCACCTATCCCGGCCTGCCACACAGGATGGAAAGGGTCGCCGAGCGGAACGGCATCCTCTTCGTCAACGACAGCAAGGCGACCAACCCGGATTCCGCGGCACCCGCGCTGGCCGCCTATCCGTCTATCCACTGGATTGTCGGCGGACTCGCCAAGACTCATAGCCTCGGCCCCTGCGAGGCGCAGCTGGGCCATGTCCGGGGCGCCTATACGATCGGGGATTCGGGGCCGATGTTCGCGCAATTGCTCGCCGGCAAGGTGCCGGTGACGGAATGCGGGGTGCTGGATGCAGCGGTCGAGGCGGCGGCGGGGGCGGCCAAGGCGGGAGAGGTGGTCCTGCTCTCGCCGGCCTGCGCGTCGTTCGACCAGTTCAGGGATTATGAGGCGCGGGGCCAGGCGTTCCGCGAAGCGGTGGGGGCCCTCTCATGAGCATGACGGCGAGGATGAAGATGACACCGGAGCGTCCCCAGAAGGCGCCGCGCTACGGCCGGTCCGACCGCAGCAGCGGCGCGAAATGGTTCTGGGAGATCGACAAGGTGCTGGTGATCCTCGTCGCGGTGCTGATCGCGATCGGGCTGATCGCCGTCGCCGCGGCCTCGCCGGCCGCCGGCCAGCGCCTCTCCGGCGAGGGCACGACGGTCGCGCCGCTTTATTATTTCTACAAGCAGCTGATGTGGATCGCGGTGGCGATTCCGGTGATGATCTTCTGCTCGATGCTGCCCAAGCAGACCGCCCGGCGGCTCTGCCTGCTGGGCGCGGCGGTGCTGCTCGCCTGCCTGTTCCTGGTTCCGGTCGTCGGCACGGAAGTGAACGGGGCGCGGCGCTGGCTGCTCAGCGGCTTCGCCCAGTTCCAGCCGTCCGAATTCCTGAAGCCGCTCTTCATCGTCGCGATCGCCTGGCTCCTTTCGCTGAAGGAGAAGGACCCGTCGCTGCCGGTGGTGCCGCTGTCGGCGATGCTGACCGGCGTGGTCGCGATCCTGCTCATGCGCCAGCCGAATTTCGGCGAGACGATCATCTTCGTCTCGGCCTGGGTGCTGCTGATCACCCTGTCCGGCGCGCCGATGAAGTTCCTCTACATGCTGGGCGCGGGCGCGGTTGCCGTCGTCATCCTCGCCTATCTCTTCTACCCCGTGGCGACGCAGCGGATCGACGGCTTCCTCTTCTCCGAGGGCGATACCTATCAGGTGGAATCGGCGCTCCGGACGCTCACCCATGGCGGGCTGTTCGGGGTCGGGCCGGGCGCGGGCACGGCCAAGTTCCACCTGCCCGAGCCGCATACCGACTATATCTTCTCGGTGATCGGCGAGGAGTTCGGGATCATCGCCTGCCTGGCGATCGCCATCCTCTACATGACGATCGTCGTGCGCGTGCTCGTCCGCCTGCTTGCCGAGGAGGACAAGTTCCTCGTCCTCGCCGCCGCCGGCCTGGTCGGCCAGTTCGGGCTGCAGGCCCTAATCAACATGGCGGTCAACGTCCATATCGCCCCGTCCAAGGGCATGACCCTGCCGTTCATCTCCTATGGCGGCTCCTCGATGATCGCGCTCGCCATCGGCTTCGGCCTGCTGCTCGCCTTCACCCGGCGCAACCCGCATCTGGCCTCGAGCAATTATTCCGTGACCTGGCGGGGGCTCGCCAGATGATGTCCCGCCACTATGTCCTCGCCGCGGGCGGGACCGGGGGGCATATGATCCCGGCCCATGCGCTCGCCGAGGAGCTGCTCGCGCGCGGGCACCGGGTGGCCCTGATCACCGACGACCGGGGCGCGCGCATCCCCGGCCTGTTCGACAATGCCCAGGTCCACATCCTGCCGGCCGGGCGGCTGGCGGGCGGGCCGGTCGGCTGGCTGCGGGCGGTGAAGGCGATTCATACCGGCCGGGCGATGGCGCTGCGGCTCTACGAGACCTTCCTGCCCTCGGCGGTGATCGGCTTCGGCGGCTATCCGGCCTTCCCCGCCTTGCTGGCGGCAAAGCGCGACCGCATCCCGACCCTGATCCACGAGCAGAATGCGGTGCTCGGCCGGGTGAACCGGCTGATGGCCGGCCGCGTCGATGCCGTCGCCACCGCCTATACGCAGGTCGAACGGCTGCCCGCCAAGGCGCAGGACAAGGTGCATCTTGTCGGCAATCCGGTGCGCGAGGAGGTGCTTGCCCTCCGCGACCAGCCGTTCCCGGCGCTGGACGCGGACGGCATCTTCCGGCTGCTGGTGATCGGCGGCAGCCAAGGCGCCTCGATCCTCTCCGAGGTCGTGCCCGAGGGGCTGGCGCTGCTGCCCGAGCATTTCCGCCGGCGGCTGCAGGTCACCCAGCAATGCCGCGACGAGGATATCGAGCGGGTCCGCGCCCGCTACGAGGCGCTCGGCATCCCCGCCGACCTCGCCACCTATATGGAGGACCTGCCCGAGCGGCTCGGCTGGTCGCACCTGATCATCGCGCGCTCGGGCGCCTCGACGATCGCCGAGCTGACCGCGGCCGGCCGCCCGGCGATCCTCGTGCCGCTGCCGAGCGCGACCGACGATCACCAGACCTTCAACGCGAAGGAGATGGCGCGGGCGGGCGGGGCGCGGATGATCCCGCAGCCGAAATTCACGCCGGTCGAGCTCGCCAAGCAGATGCAGAAGCTCGGCCTCGAGCCCGGCGCGCTCGCCAATGCCGCCGAGCGGGCGAAGAAGGCGGGGCGGCCGAACGCGGCGAAGGACCTTGCCGACCTGGTCGAGCGGACCGGGCGCGATCCGGGCGCCGATCCCAATTTCGTGCGCGAGAACGTGCTGCGGCCGATGGCCGGGGCGGTGCCGGCATGAAGGGTGCGGGCATCGATATCGGCACGATCCATTTCGTCGGCATCGGCGGCATCGGCATGTCGGGCATCGCCGAGGTGATGTGCATCCTCGGCTACAGCGTGCAGGGCTCCGACATGAACGAGTCCTATGTCGTCGAGGGCCTGCGGAAGAAGGGCATCCCGATCGCGATCGGCCACAGCCCGGACAATCTCGGCGACGCCGCGGTGGTGGTGATCTCGACCGCGGTAAAGAAGAGCAATCCCGAGGTGGTCGCGGCCTATGAGCGGCGCATCCCGGTGGTGCGCCGCGCCGAGATGCTCGCCGAGCTGATGCGGCTCAAGCTCAACATCGCAGTGGCGGGGACGCACGGCAAGACGACGACCACCTCGATGATCGCGGCGATGCTGGATGCGGGCGGGATCGATCCGACCGTGATCAACGGCGGCATCATCAACGCCTATGGCTCCAACGCCCGGCTCGGCAAGTCCGACTGGATGGTGGTCGAGGCGGACGAGAGCGACGGCAGCTTCCTGCGGCTCGACGGCACGATCGCGGTGGTCACCAATATCGATCCCGAGCATCTCGATCATTATGGCGGCTTCGATGCGGTGAAGGACGCCTTCGTCGAGTTCGTCGAGAATGTGCCTTTCTACGGCGCGGCCCTGCTCTGCGTCGATCATCCCGAGGTGCAGTCGATCATCCCGCGGCTGAGGGACCGGCGCGTCGTCACCTACGGCTTCGCCGCCCATGCCGATGTTCGCGGCGACAATGTGACGCCGGTGCCGGGCGGCAACCGCTTCGACGTGAGCCTGCGCGACCGTCATGGCGAGGTGCGGGTGATCACCGGCATCGAGCTGCCCATGCCGGGCCGGCACAATGTCCAGAACGCGCTCGCCGCAATCGGCGTGGCGGCGGAGATGGGCATCGCCGACGAGGTCATCCAGCGCGGCTTCGCCAGCTTCGACGGGGTGAAGCGCCGCTTCACCAGGGTCGGCGAGGTCGATGGCGCGATCGTGATCGACGATTACGGCCACCACCCGGTCGAGATCGCGGCGGTGCTTTCGGCCGCGCGCGAGGGCGCCGAGGGCCGCGTCATCGCGGTCGTGCAGCCGCACCGCTACACGCGCCTCCGCGATCTGATGGGCGAGTTCCAGGGCGCGTTCAACGATGCCGACATCGTCATGGTCGCGCCGGTCTATGCGGCGGGCGAGGAGCCGATCGAGGGCGTGGATAACGAGGCGCTGGTCGAGGGCCTGAAGCAGCGCGGCCACCGCGCCGCCTGCACGGTCGACGATGCCGCCGACGTGGCGCGCCAGCTCGCGGGGCTGGCGGCGCCGGGCGACATGATCATCTGCCTCGGCGCCGGCGACATCACGAAATGGGCGGCGGGGCTGGCGGACGCGATCCGCGCGCGGCGCTCGGGGGCGGCGGCATGAGCGCGGTCGAGACCCTGCCGAAGGTGCGCGGCCGGCTGACCGCCGACGCGCCACTCGCGCCCCTGGTCTGGTTCAAGTCGGGCGGCCGGGCCGAGTGGCTGTTCGAGCCGAAGGACGTCGCGGACCTGCAGGACTTCGTCGCCGGGCTCGATCCGGCCGTGCCGTTGATGGCGCTCGGCCTCGGCTCCAATTTGATCGTGCGCGATGGCGGCGTACCCGGCGTGGTCGTCCGCCTCGGCAAGCCCTTCGCCACGGTCGAGCGGCTGGACGCGACGAGCCTGCGCTGCGGCGGCGGGGCGAGCGGCATCCTCGTTTCCTCCACTGCGCGCGATGCGGGCATTGCGGGCGTCGAGTTCCTGCGCTCCATCCCGGGGACGGTCGGCGGCTTCGTGCGGATGAACGGCGGCGCTTATGGTCGCGAGGTCCAGGACATCCTCGTCGAGTGCGAGGTGGTGTTGCGCGACGGCCGGCTGCGGCGGCTCGCTCTGGACGAACTGGGTTATACCTACCGGCACAGCGAATTGCCCGAGGGCAGCGTCGTCGTCTCCGCCATCTTCCGCGGCCAGCCGGGCGAGCCGGCCGCGATCCAGGCCGAGATGGACCGGATCGCCGCCGCGCGCGAGGAGAGCCAGCCTTTGCGCAGCCGCACCGGCGGCTCCACCTTCAAGAACCCGCCGGGGAGCAAGGCCTGGCAGGTGATCGACCAGGCCGGCTGCCGCGGCCTTCGCGTCGGCGAGGCGCAGGTGTCCGAAAAGCATTGCAACTTCCTGCTCAACCTTGGCAGCGCGAGCTCCGCCGACATCGAGGCGCTGGGCGAGGAAGTGCGGCGCCGGGTCAGGGCCGACAGCGGCGTCGAGCTCGAATGGGAAATCCAGAGGATCGGAGTGGGTGTTTAGTGCGTAAGCTTCACATCGCAGTGCTGATGGGTGGCTGGTCGGCCGAGCGGGAGGTCTCGCTGGTGACCGGGGCGGGCGTCGCCGATGCGCTGGAGAGCCGCGGCCATCGCGTCACCCGGATCGACATGGGGCGGGACATCGCCCAGCGGCTGCTCGAGGCCGCGCCCGATGTCGTGTTCAACGCTTTGCACGGCACGCCCGGCGAGGATGGGACGGTGCAGGGCATGATGGACCTGATGGGGTTCAAATATACCCACTCCGGCCTCGAGACCTCGGTGATCGCGATTGACAAGGAGCTCACCAAGATGGTCCTCGTGCCGGCCGGCATCCGCATGCCGGCGGGCGAAATCGTCGAGAGCGAGAGCCTCTATGCGGGCGACCCGCTGCCGCGCCCCTATGTGCTGAAGCCGGTCAACGAGGGCTCATCGGTCGGCGTCGTGATCGTCACCCGCGAGGGCAATTATGGGGATCCGATCGGTCGCGACGTCAGGGGTCCCTGGCAGGAGTTCGACCGGCTGCTCGCCGAGCCCTTCATCCGCGGGCGCGAGCTGACCGTGGCGGTGCTGGGCGACGAGGCGCTGGCGGTGACCGAGCTCAAGCCCAAGACCGGCTTCTACGATTATGACGCCAAATATACGGACGGGCTGACCGAGCATGTCTGCCCGGCCGACGTGCCCGCGGACGTCGCCGAGGCGATGCTGCGCATGGCCCGGGACGCGCACCGGATTCTCGGCTGCCGCGGCGCCAGCCGCTCAGACTTCCGCTGGGACGACGAGCGGGGTGCGGAAGGCGTCTATCTGCTCGAGGTCAACACGCAGCCCGGGATGACGCCGCTCAGCCTCGTGCCCGAGCAGGCGCGCTACCGGGGCATCGACTATCCGGAGCTGTGCGAGCGTTTGGTGGAGATGGCGTTATGAGCGCACGGGCGATCAAAGGGGGCGGCGGGACGTCGCGGTCCAGGAGCAGCGGCGGCGGGCGGGCCGTCCAGACGCGGCGGAAGGCGAAGCAGCCGGAGGGCATGTTCGAGGGCCTCGGCCTCGAGCCGGGCACGGCCCGCAAGCTGCTGCGCTGGTCGTTCCTGGCCCTGGTCGTCGTCACGCTTGTCGCCACGGTCATGGCCTTTCGCCTGCCGCAGCTGGCCGCGCTGGCGATCGGCGAGGGCGTGGGCAAGCTCGGCTTCACCCTCCGCCACGTGGAGACGCGCGGCAATCACCGGGTCTCGACCCAGGCGATCTACGATATCGCATTCAGCCAGCAGAGCGCGGCCATGCCGCTCGTCGACCTGGACGGGACGCGCGAGCGGCTGATGCGCCTGCCCTGGATCCGCGAGGCGCGCGTGTCCCGCCGGCTCCCCGACACGCTCGTCGTCGAGGTGATCGAGCGCGTGCCGGTCGCGGTCTGGCAGCAGAATGGCCGCTTCAGTCTGGTGGACGCCGAGGGTGTGGTGCTCGAACCCGTCGGCACGGCCATGCCGCAAATGGTGCGGCTGATCGGGCCGGACGCCAACCGCCATTACGCCTCGCTCAGCGCCCTGCTCGACGCCGCGCCGCGGCTCAGGCCGATGGTGACCGACGCGGCCTGGATCGGCGGGCGCCGCTGGGACCTGCACTTCCAGGGCGGCGAGACATTGAGCCTGCCCGAGGGCGAAGCTGAGGCGCGCCGCGCGATCGAGCGCTTCGCCCAGCTCGACCAGCGCGACAGCCTGCTCGGCCGCGGCTTCGCCCGGATCGACATGCGCGATCCGCGCCGCGCCTATATCCGCATCTCCCGCGAGCCCGGGGCCCGCGTCCCCGAGGCGCCGGCCGCGCCGTCGCCGGGCCAGCCGCCGGCCGACCTGTCGGAAACCATTTGATGGCACGTCGGCCCGTCCAGACCCAGCCCAGGACCCTCGTGGCGGCGCTCGACGTCGGCTCGTCCAAGGTCTGCGCGCTGATCGCCGAGCCCGGCGTGGACGGGAAATTGCGCATCCTCGGCACCGGCCAGCGCGAGAGCCGCGGCGTCAAGCGCGGCTTCATCGCCGACATGGAGAAGAGCGAGATCGCAATCCGGGAGTCGATGGAGCAGGCGGAGCGCATCGCCGGCACCCAGGTCGACCAGGTGTTCATCGGCTTCTCCGCCGGCGGGATGATGAGCGACATGGTCGATGTCGAGGTCGGGATCGGCGGGGGGCGCATCTCGGACGAGGATATCGACAATCTGCTCGCCAAGGGCTGGTCGGCGATCGGCCGGGAAGGGCGCCAGCTGCTCCATGCCCTGCCGGCCTTCTACACGATCGACGAGGTGAACGGCGTCAAGCAGCCGCGCGGGCTCCATGCGGAGAAGCTCGGCGTCAACATCCACGTCATCACCGCCGATCCGGCGCCCTGGAAGAACCTCAACCTCTGCGTCCGCTCGGCCCATCTCGGCGTCGAGGCGACGGTCGCTTCGCCGGTGGCGGCGGGCAAGGCCTGCCTCTCCGAGGAGGAGCGCGAGCTTGGCGTGGCGCTGGTCGAGCTGGGCGGCGGCGTCACCAACGTCTCGGTGTTCGCCGGCGGGATGCTCGTCGGCCTCAAGTCGCTGGCGATCGGCGGCGGCGACATCACCGACGACATCGCCGCCGCCTTCGGCACGCGCCGCGTCGAGGCCGAGCGGATCAAATGCTTCTACGGCTCGGCGATGACCAGCCCACGCGACAATCACGACATGATCGAGCTCGCCCCGATCGCGGGCGGGCAGGAAGGGGTCGAGGCCTCGCGCATCACCCGCGCCCAGCTCGTCTCGGTGATCCGCCAGCGGCTCGAGGGGCTGATGGCGCAGATCGAGGAGGCGCTGAAATCGATGGGCTTCGGCGGCGCGATCGGACGACAGGTGGTGCTGACGGGCGGAGGCGCGGAGCTCAAGGGGATCGCCGACTATGCCCAGGGGGTTCTTGGCCGGACGGTGCGGATCGGGCGTCCCAACATGCCGGGCTTGCCGGAGGCCCATAGCGGCCCGGCTTTCTCGACCCTGGCGGGCCTGGCCCAGTTCGCGGCGTCGGGCGAGATCGACCTCAGGATCGGGTTCGGGCCGAAGGAAACGGGCGAAAAGGCGTCGGGCAACTGGCTCCAGCGCCTGATTGCGGCATTTCGGACTCAGTATTGAGGGAAAGTGGATAAAACTGTGGATAGAATGACGGTTTCGTTAACTTTCCGCTCGCTCCGAAGAATCGCTTCGGGCAAAAGCATTTAGGAGGAGAGCGCCGGTCCTGGACGGCGCGATGGGGAGACTGGTTATGAGCATCGATTTCATCCGTCCGGAAGTGGAAGAGCTCCGCCCGCGGATCAGCGTGATCGGGGTCGGCGGCGCCGGCGGCAATGCCATTGCCAACATGATCCAGGCGGACGTCCAGGGGGTCGACTTCATCGTCGCCAACACCGACGCCCAGGCGCTCAACCACAGCCTCGCGGACCGCAAGATCCAGCTCGGCCTCAGGATCACCCAGGGCCTCGGCGCCGGCTCCCGCCCGGAGATCGGCAAGGCCGCCGCCGAGGAGGCGATCAGCGAGATCGAGCAGGCGCTGGAAGGCGCGCACATGTGCTTCATCGCGGCCGGCATGGGCGGCGGCACCGGCACCGGCGCCGCGCCGATCATCGCCAAGGCGGCCAGGGATCGCGGGATCCTGACCGTCGGCGTCGTCACCAAGCCGTTCAGCTTCGAGGGCCTGCGCCGCGGCCGCAGCGCCGAGGCCGGCATTGCCGAGCTGCAGCAGCATGTCGACACCCTGATCGTCATCCCGAACCAGAATTTGTTCCGCATCGCCAACCCGAACACGACCTTCAAGGAAGCGTTCCAGATGGCGGACGAGGTGCTGCAGCAGGGCGTGCGCGGGATCACCGACCTGATGGTCATGCCCGGCCTGATCAACCTCGACTTCGCCGACGTCCGCTCGGTCATGTCCGAGATGGGCAAGGCGATGATGGGGACGGGCGAGGCCGCCGGCGACAATCGCGCGATCGAGGCGGCCGAGCAGGCGATCGCCAATCCCTTGCTCGACGGCGTCTCGATGAAGGGCGCGAAGGGCGTCATCATCTCGATCACCGGCGGCGAGGACATGCGCCTGATGGAGGTGGACGAGGCTGCCAACCATATTCGCGAGCTGGTCGATCCGGACGCGAACATCATCTGGGGCTCGGCCTTCAACAACGATCTGGACGGCAAGATCCGGGTTTCGGTGGTCGCCACCGGCATCGGCGCCGAGGAGGTCATGCCGATCCCGCAGCCGGCCAAGGTCTTCGCCTTCCCGGCCGCGCGCCAGACCACGCCCGAGCCGAAGGCCGAGGAACCGGCGATCGAGGAAGCGCCCGCCGCTGCCCCGATCACGCTGACCCCGCCGGAGGAGATCGCCGCCGAGGCGCCGGCCGAGGCGCCGATCGAGCTGGCGGCCGAAGCGGCCGAGGAGCCCGAGATGATGCTCGACGAGAGCATGGCCGAGACGACCGAGGGGCCGTCCGACGAACTGCTGCTCGGCGACGAGATGACCGCCGACGACATGGCCGAGACGCCGCAGCCGGCGACCCGCGCCTGGCTGACCCAGGAGGAGCCGGCGCCGGCCGCCGAGCCCGAAGCGCCGCGTCCGGCCGGCACGCTCTTCGAGCGCATGTCGAGCATCGCCCGCGGCGCGCAGAAGGCGCAGGTGCCCGAGGCCGATGCGGCCGAGACGCCGCGCCTGAAGACGGGAACGCGCGATCCGCTGGACATTCCGCGCTTCCTCAACCGGCAGAACAACCAATAAGCCGGACAGTCCGGGACGAAGGCGGGGGCGGCAGATTTGCCGCCCCTGCTTTTTCAGGGGCTTGAATCCGCAAGCGGCCTCCCTTCGCCGTCCCAGGCGAACGTCTGACCGCAGCGCAGCGTCGCAGGTCATTGCCGGTACAGCTTCGGCCCTGTCTACCGGGCGCGTTATGTTTTCATCGAAGATGCGGGGGATACGCCGCGGCTTCTTGCCGCTGGCGCTGGGGAGTGTCTGGATCGCGCCGGGGGCGCTCGCGCAGGACCGTGCGGCCCTGCCGCCGGGGGCGATCGTGCAGCCGCTGGACGATGGTGCGGGCAGCGAACTGCGCCGCAACCTGACCACGCTCGCCCAGAATCCGCGGAGCGTCAGCGCGCTGAACGGCGCCGGCGCGGCCGCGCTCGAGATGGGCGATTTGGACGCGGCGCTGAACTTCTTCGGCCGCGCGGCCGATGCTGATCCGCAGAGCGCGCGGGCGAAGGCCGGCATGGCGCAGGCGCTGGTGCGGCTGGAGCGGGCGAGCGAGGCCCTGCCCCTCTTCACGGAGGCCGTGCGCATGGGCGCGCCCGAATCCGAGATTGCCGCCGACCGCGGCCTGGCCTGGGATACGCTCGGCTTCCCGGCGCGCGCGCAGGCGGATTATGCGCTCTCGCTGCGCCGCGAGGACGATCCCGAGGTACGCCGGCGCCTGGCATTGTCGCTCGCGATCAGCGGCCAGCGGGCCGAGGCGCTGCGGATGATCGATCCGCAATTGCGGGCCAATGACCGGGCCGCGTGGCGGACCCAGGCTTTCATCCTCGCGCTGACCGGCGATGCCGCCGGGGCCGGCCAGACCGCGCGCAGCATGATGCCCGGCGCCGCCGACGCGCTCACCCCCTTCCTGCAGCGCCTCGCAACCCTGAGCCCGTCGCAAAAGGCCATGGCCGTGCATTTCGGCCGGTTCCCGAGCGACGGCCGGGCCGGGCGCTTCGCGCAGGCGGACGTCGCCGCCGATCCGGGCGCGCTCGCCATGGCGCAGGGCAGCGTGCCGATGGGCCGGACCCGCATCCGCGGCGGCTCGTCCTCCTCGGTCGACATGGCCGCGGGCCGACGCCGGCCGGATGCTGAGGACAACAGGCTGACCACGCAGATCCGGCCGGCGCCGACGCGGAGCGCCGAGGCCGCGCCGCGCCGCCAGTATAGCGCGCCTTCCTTCGCCCAGCTCGAGCCCACGGGTGCGGGCGGCCCCTCGCCGCAGCCGCAGCGTTATGCCTCCGCCCAGTCGGGCAGCCCGGCGCCGGCCTGGCCGACGCCGGTGCTCGACGAGCGGCAGAACGCCTATCCGAGCCGGCCGCCCTCGCCGCCGCCGCCGCGGCCTTCGCCCAACGTCTATCCGCGGCAGGACAATAGCAGCAGCCCGGGCTTCTCGCTGGTGCCGCAGGGGCGCGCGCTCGGCCGCGCTCCCGAGGCCGCGCCGCAGCGCTCGCTGCCCGATTTCAGCATCGTCACCTCGGCCGTGGACGAGCTGAAGGACGAGGAGCGGACAGAGGTCGCGGCCCCGGCCCGCAGCGAGCCCGCGCGCACGACCCGCCGCGCCGAGGCGAACCCGGCCCCGACCACGCGCAGCCGCACCCGGCAGACGCCGGCGCAGGCCAATCCGAGCCGCGTCTGGGTGCAGGTCGCGACCGGCAGCAACCGGGCGGGCCTGATCTACAATTACGGCCAGTTCCGCCGGCGCGCGCCCGCTTTGCTCAACGGGCGGGCAGCCTATGCCGGGCCGAACCGGATGGTCGTGGGCCCCTTCCCGAACGAGGCCGCGGCGAACAGCTTCGCGCGCCAGCTCAGCGCGCAGGGCGTGCCGGCGCACAGCTGGACAAGCGAGGCCGGGCAGCGGATAGACCAGCTGGCAGCCGCAACCAATGAACCCCGCTCCACCGCCCGCACCCGCACCGCCGCCACCGAGCGCTCCAGCGCCGGGGGACGCAACGGGCGCGGCGGCAGCGCCCGCAACGGCGGCAAGCCGGCCGAGCGCACCGCCGCCAGTACCGGACGGAACCGGAACGGCACCGCAAACAGCCGCACCGGGAACAGCCGAACCGGAACCGGCAACAGCCGCGCCGGGCGGAACAGCCCCGCCAACACCCGCGCCGCCAGCGCCGCCACCGGCCGCAACACGACCGGACGGAGCGCCCGGGGCGGCAAACCGGCCGCCAGCGCCACCGCTCGCAATGCTCGCGGCGGATCCTCGGGCCAGCCGCGGTCGTCGACACGCCGAGGACGATAGGGCGAGCCGCGGACCGCGCGACGCCTTCCAGCGCGACCGCGACCGGATCATCCACAGCGTTCCGTTCCGCCGGCTGCGGCACAAGACGCAGGTCTTCGTCGCGCCCGACGGCGACCATTTCCGGGTCCGCCTGACGCATAGCCTGGAGGTCGCGCAGATCGGCCGGACCATGGCGCGCGCGCTCGGCCTCAATGAGGACCTGACCGAGGCGCTTTGCCTTGCCCATGACATCGGTCACCCGCCCTTCGGCCATGCCGGCGAGGACGCGCTGCAGGCGGCGATGGCGGATGCGGGGGGCTTCGACCACAATGCCCATACGCTCAGGCTGCTGACCCGGCTGGAGACGCCCTATCCGCGCTTCGACGGGCTGAACCTCAGCTGGGAGACGCTGGAGGGCCTCGCCAAGCATAACGGCCCGGTGACCGGGCCTCTCCCCTGGGCGCTGGCCGAGGCCAATGAGGGGTTCGACCTCGCGCTCGAATCGTGGCCAGGCCTGGAGGCGCAGGTCGCGGCGATCGCCGACGACATCGCCTATGACAATCACGACATCGACGACGGCCTGCGCGCCGGCCTGTTCACGCTGGCGGAGCTGCTCGAGGTGCCGCTCGTTGCCGAGGCCTGGGCGGCGGTGCGTGCGCGCTATCCGGACGAGGTCGAGGCGCGGCTGGCCCCGGAGCTGGTGCGCGAGCTGATCGGGCGGATGGTCAATGACGTGCTCGGGGAAACCGAGAGGCTCGCCGCGGGGCTCAGTTCGATCGCGCAGGTCCGCGACGCCGGCCGCCAGCTCGCCGGCTTCTCCCCCGCCATGGCCGCGCAGGAGCGGCTGCTGAAGCAATTCCTCCACGCGCGGATGTATGACGCGGCAGAAGTGAAGGCGGTCCGGGTGGAGGCGCAGGCGATCCTGACCCGGCTGTTCGAGACCTATCGCGCCGATCCGGGCCTGCTGCCGGAGCCGTGGCGGCCGGGAACCGGCGATCAGGTGGCGGTCGACCGCCGCATCGGCGACTTCATCGCGGGGATGACCGACCGCTATGCGGTCCGCCAATATGAGGCGCTGAACGGGCCAACGCCGATAAGGGAAAGGTTTTGAAATCGCTGGCGAGGGCGGCGAAACGAATGAAAGGCAGGACTTCTTGGGGAGGCCGGGGATGAGTCTGAAGCTGCTGGCCGTCTGCGCAGCATTGTCGTTGGCCGTGCCGGCCTTGTCGGCGGCCGGACAGGGCGCTCTCGTGACCCCCCGGGCGAGCCGCCGCAGACTCGGGACCGCCTTTCGCCGGAGCGCCAGGAGACCCTGGCCGGAGTCCCTTTGTCCATCGTGCAAAGCAGGGGTCTTGCGGCCGGCAAGGCTGACTTCGAACGCCGGCTCGCCGCCGCAAGGGCGAGGCATGGCGCGCAGAGCGTGGAGGTCGCCGACCTGCTCACCTCCTTCGGCGTCGGCCTCTACAACATTGCCTCCTCCACGGATGACCGGCAGCTCAAGGCGGAATCGATTCATTATCTCGAGGCCGCAATTGCAGCCTATCGCGCTGCCTTCGGCGATGCCCATCCGGAAGTGGCCCTGGCCCTCAACAGCTATGCGGATGCCCAGATCGCGCTGAACCGGGAGAATCCTCCGCCAAGCGCCGAGACCGCGCTGGAGGAAGCCTATCGGATCCGCCTGCGTGCGCTCGGGCCGACCAATTTCGAAACGCTGGCGAACCTGCGGTACCTCGCGATGCTCCGCAGCCGCGCCTCCTGGACCCGGGGCGAGCCTGCCCGCATCGAGGCCGCGGCGGCCTTGTTTCTCGAACTCATCGCCCGGTCGCCCGCTCATGCCCAACCGGAATATATCTCTGCCCCCGCCGGGCGTGTGGCCCTCGCGCTCATGTATGCACAGAACCGCATGCCGACCGAGGCGCGGGAGCAGCTTCGCCTTGCCGTGGAGCAGGCCGGGAGCTGGCCCAGGTACGAGCGATGCATGTTCACTGCGATTGAGACCGACCGGATCGAGAGCATGTTGGCCGGCGCGCCCGCCGGTACGCCTGACATGATGCTGATCGCGGCGGAGCGGTGCTTCGTGCCGGACGACGAATGAGGGGGGCGACTGGTCGGTTCGGCCCGTCGTTTCCGCATGATGTCTGACGAAGGACATATGGGGCTGGCGCGTTAGAAGGGGCGGGAGGATCGGCGCCGATGTCTGTCTTGTCTCTTGCTTTCAACCGCTTCGGGCTTGGCGCGCGGGCCGACGAGGCCGCGCCCGACGATGCCCGGCGCTGGCTGCTCCAGCAGTTCGACCGGTTCGAGGCGCGGCCCGCGCCGATCGCCGCGGCGCCGCAGCGACGCGAGATAGCAGGGCAGCTCGCGGCCTATTTCGACGAGGCGCGAACCGAGAATCGCGCGCGCCGGCGCGCGCGCCGGCGCGGCGAGACGCAGCCGCAGCCAACGGCCGGGGCCGACGACATGACGATGACCGGGCCCGCGATGCGCGGGCAGCGTCCGGGCATGGACGGCGAGAACGACCAGCTGGCGGGCCTGCCCAACTCCGCCCGCCGCTTCATCCGCCAGACCTCGCGGCGCAATTATCTCGCGCTCGTCCGGGCGCGGACCAATGTGGCGCTGACCACGCCGGCGCCGTTCGTCGAGCGGATGGTGCATTTCTGGGCCAATCATTTCGCGATCTCGGCGGACCGGCTCGTCACCATCGGCATTGGCGGCCTGCTCGAGTTCGAGGCGATCCGCCCGCACGTGCTCGGCCGGTTCGAGGACATGCTGTTCGCGGTCGAGCGGCATCCGGCGATGCTGCTCTATCTCGACCAGGCCCAGTCGATCGGGCCCAATTCGGAGGCTGCGCAACTCGGCCAGCGCTTCGCCCGCTTCCGCCAGCAGGCGCAGGTGCAGCGGCGCGGGATCAACGAGAATCTCGCCCGCGAAATCCTGGAGCTGCACACGCTCGGGGTCGACGGCGGCTATACGCAGGCAGACGTCACCGAATTCGCGAAGGCGATGACGGGCTGGACCGTGGCCGGGCTGACCCGCGGCCCCGCCCAGCGCTTCATCGGGGTCGAGGGCAATCCCGGCGACTTCGTCTTCGCCGGGCGGATCCACGAGCCGGGGGCGCGGACGGTCCTCGGTCGCGCCTACCGGCAGGACGGCGAGGCGCAGGCGAGCGCGGTGCTTCGCGATCTCGCCGCCGATCCCCGGACCGCCCGCCATCTCGCGACCAAGCTCGCCCGCCACTTCGGCGGCGACGAGCCGCCGCCGGCCATGGTCCGGCGGCTCGAACAGGCCTGGCTCGGCAGCGGCGGCGACCTGCCGACCGTCTATCGCGCGCTCATCGGCTCGCCCGAGGCCTGGGCGACGACGAGCGCCAAGTTCCGCACCCCCTGGGACTGGTCGATCGCGACCTTGCGCGCCGTCGGCACGCGCCAGGTGGAGGCGCAGCCGGCCGTCGGCCTGCTCAACCAGCTCGGCCAGCCCGTCTGGCGGCCGGGTTCGCCCGCCGGCTTCGACGACATCGCCGCCAGCTGGGCGGGCCCGGACGCGCTGATGCGGCGGGTCGAGGCGGCGGAGCGCATCGCCGCGCGCACCGGCGGCCTGATCGATGCCCGGACCTTGGGGCCGCGCCTCCTGCCCGATGCGCTGACGCCGGCCACCCGCCAGGCGATCGCGCGGGCGGAAAGCCCGGGCCAGGGGCTGGCGCTGCTGCTGGTCGCGCCCGAATTCCTGAGGAGATGATCGATGTATGATCGCCGCACCTTCCTCGCCCAGTCCGCCGCCGCCGCGGCCCTCCTCGTCGCGCCCGGCGTCTCGGTCGCGCAGGCCGCGACCGACCGTCGCTTCGTCTTCATCATCCAGCGCGGCGCCGCCGACGGGCTGGGCACCTTGGCGCCGACCGGCGATCCCGGCTTCGCGCCCCTGCGCGGCGCCTTCGCCCAGGATTTCGCGAACGGCATCCGGGCGGGCGACTTCTTCACCCTGCACCCGAACCTGGCGGAGGCCGGGCGGCTGTTCGCGGCGCGCGAGGCGCTGTTCGTCCATGCCGTGGCCTCGCCCTATCGCGACCGCTCGCATTTCGACGGGCAGAACATCCTCGAGACGGGCGGCCGGGCCGCCTATGCCCTGCGCGACGGCTGGATGAACCGGCTGCTCGGCCTGCTGCCGGGCGGGCAAAGCCGGGCGATCGCGGTCTCGGCGACGGTGCCGATGGTGCTGCGCGGGGCGCGCGAGGTCGGCTCCTACGCGCCCTCCGCCCTGCCCGACGCCTCGGACGACCTGCTCGCCCGGGTCGGCAATCTCTACGAGAGCGACCCGCAGCTCCATGCGGCCTGGCAGCAGGCGATGCAGACGCGGAGCATGGCCGGCGACATCGCGGACGCGGGCGGACGGAACGGCGCCGCGACGGGCCAGCTCGCCGCGCGGCTGCTTTCCGGCGCCGGGGGGGCGCGGGTCGCGGTGATCGAGACCGGCGGCTGGGACACGCATGCCGGCCAGCGCGCGCGGCTCGGCCAGCAGCTGCGCGGGCTCGACGCGATGCTCGGCGCGCTCAGGACCGGGCTCGGCGCCGACTGGGCGAACACCCTGGTCGTCGTCGCCACCGAGTTCGGCCGCACCGCGGCGCCCAACGGCACCGGCGGGACCGACCATGGCACCGCCTCGCTGGCCATGCTGTTCGGCGGCGCCGTGGCCGGCGGCCGCGTGATCGCCGACTGGCCGGGCCTGGCGCAGGCTTCGCTGCACGAGGGCCGCGACCTGAGGCCAACGCTCGATCTCGACACGCTCATCGCCAGCGCGGTCGCGCAGCATTACCGGCTCGACATGGCCCGCGCGGCACGGGCCCTGTTCCCGAATATCGCCGCTGCCCGGGCGGTGGAGGGGCTGGTCCGGACCTGAGCTTGGGAGCCTTTGCCGGGGGCGGTTCGTTCTGCCCGGCAAAGGAGATTTGTCATGTTGAAATGGGCGCTTATCTTTTTTGTGGCCGCTCTGGTGCTCGGCCTGCTCGGCTTCGGCGGCCTTGCCGGGGCCTCGATGGGTATCGCCAAGGTCCTGTTCGTGGTGGCGCTGGTGATCGCGCTGGCGATGCTGCTGCTCGGCACGACGATCTACCGCAAGGTCACCTAGCGTAGCGGCGGGCCACGCGCGCCTGCCAGAGCAGCAGCAAGGGGACGACGCCCAGCTCGGCGGCGAGCGCGAGCCAGTGGCCCGCCGAGGGGGCGTCGCCCATGGCCATCCCCAGGGCGCGCGCCAGGCCGCCGATGATGACGGCCGCGCAGACCCAGCGGAAGCGGGCGGTCCGCCGCTCGATCGCCGGCACGCAGGAGGCCAGGACCAGGCCGAGGCCGAGGAACAGGCCGGACAGATAGCGATAATGGCTGGCGAGGTCGGGCGGCGCCTGCGCGGCCCCGACCATGGCCGGCCCTTCGACGATGCCGCGCAGCCCGAAGATCAGAGGCGACAGGCAGCCCAGCGCGACGGCGGCCTGGAGCAGGCGTCGCTCCGTCCTGCGCGTCAATCCAGCCGGTCCAGCCCGCGGCGGTGGCGGAGCAGCATCAGCGCGGCCATCACGCCCATGCCGAGCAGGAAGGGCGAGCCGTACATCAGGATGTCCGCGCCCGGCTGGCCGGCATGGCTGTTGCCAATGTTCCAGGAGGCGCCCGAGATGATGACCAGGGCGATGGTGGAGATAGACCAGGCCGGACGGCGGCCGATCACGCTGCGTCCCGTGAGCACCGCAATCACCGTCGCGAGGAAGGCCGCGGCCTGGACCGCCAGCATGACGATGATGATCGCTTTCATGGTGCCACCTCCATTCGCCTGAAGGTGACATGATAGCCGAAGCGCGGCAATCACTCAGGCGCAGGCGAGCAGGGCGTCGCGCTTGCCGATGAGCGCCTCGAGGTCCGCGGGCGCCGCGTCGAGCGTCATCGCGCGGGCGAGGCGGGCGGCGGCGGCTTCGCCCATCTGCGGGAGGGCATTCGCCAGCGCCTCATTGTCCGCCGCCTCGCCCGAGCAGTGGAGGACGATGTCGACGCCCGCAGCGAGGGCCGCCTGCGCGCGCTCGGCCAGGGTGCCGGAGAGAGCGTCCATGGCGATGTCGTCGGTCATCAGCAGGCCGTCAAAGCCGATCTCGCCGCGGATGACGTTCGCGACAATGGTTGGCGACAGGGTTGCCGGATGCCGGCGATCCCATGTCGGGTAGAGGATGTGGGCGGTCATCGCCATCGGCGCGCGGGCGGCAAGCGCGCGGAAGGGGGCGAGGTCGGCCGCCAGCGCCTCGGCGGACGCTTCGACGATCGGGAGATGATGGTGGCTGTCGGCACCGGCCCGGCCATGGCCCGGCATGTGCTTGATGATTCCGGCGACACCGCCCGCGGCGAGGCCGTCCAGCACCGCCCGGCCGAGCGCGGCGACCTGCATCGGCTCGGCCCCGAAGGCGCGGTCGCCGACGACTGCGTCCGCGCCGGAGTGGAGCAGATCGAGCACCGGCGCGGCGTTGGCGTTGATGCCGGCCTCGCCGAGCAGCAGCGCCATCGCCTGCGCATTGGCCCGCGCCGCCTCGATCGCGCTCATCGGCGCTTTTTCGTAGAGCGCGGCGAAGCGGACGGCGGCGGGGAATTCGGGCCATAAGGGCGGCCGGAGGCGGGCCACCCGGCCGCCCTCCTGGTCGACCAGGATCGGCAGGTCGGCGCGGCCGGAGACGGCGCGGAGCGTGTCGGTCAGCGCGCGGAGCTGGGCGCGGTCGACGATGTTGCGGCCGAACAGGCAGAAGCCCGCCGGATCTGCGTCGCGGATCAGGCCGCGCTCGGCATCGGTGAGGACGGGGCCGCTGAGGCCGAGGAAGGCGGGGAGCATGGGGCCTTTTAGAAAATGATACACCCCGATTGAAACCCGTCGTTCGCCCTGAGCCTGTCGAAGGGCTGTCCTTCCTGCTCGGCAACAGGAAGAAAGGCAGGGCTTCGACAGGCTCAGCCCGAACGGAGTCGCCTGGCGTCAGTCGGTCGCGACCGGGCGTCAGTTCACGATCGTGCAGGCCTCGCCGGCGGCCTGCAGGCGGCGGCAGACATTCGCGCTGTCGGGGCCGGAGGCGCGCAGGCGGTGGAGCGTGCGGCCGCCGGACTGGACCGCAACCAGATGGTGCGAGAGCGGCGCGAGATAGCGGAAGCGGCCGGCGAGCGCGCGCCAGGCATTGTTGGCCGCGGCCGGGGTCGAGAAGGCGCCGAGCTGGATCGCCGGGCCGCTCGGCGCCGGGGCCGGACGCTGCGGCTGCTGCGGGGCGGGGGCCGGGCGGGCCGGCTGCGGCGCGGGCGCGGGCGCCTGCTGCGTCGGCCGCGCCGGCTGGGCGGGGGCGGCCGGCTGCTCGGCGACGCCGTTGACGTTGAGATTGCCGCGCGGCGTATTGCCCTCGCTGGCGGCGACGCTGGTATTGCCCTCGCCGGACAGGTTCATGCCGCCCGGATTTTCGGGACGCTGCTTGTAGTCGCCCTTCTCGGCGGTGATGATCTGGTTCTCGTCGGCCTGGCTGCGATTGCCGAGCCAGTAGAGACCGCCGACGATGACGCCGATCGCGATCAGGCCGATGACGAGCGCCGCGACCAGCTTGAAGGCCGAGGGGCCGTCGCGGCCATCGTCGTCTTCCTCGACCGCCTCGAGCCAGGGCAGCCGGTCCTCGTCGGCCAGCACGATCTCCTCGGCATCGGGATCGGCGCGGTTGTCGCTCATCGGGGCATCCCCTCCGTCGGCCGGGCGTCGCGGCATGACTACATCTCCGTGGCCGCGGTCACCCCCATGATGCCGAGCCCATTGCGGACAATTTGCCCGATTGCGTGTGCCAAAGCCATACGCGCGCGTGTCAATTCGGGATTCTGTGCCAGGAGGAAACGCTTCGAGGGGTCGTCGTTACCGCGGTTCCACCAGGCGTGGAAGGCGGCGGCGAGGTCATTGAGATAGAAGGCGATCCGGTGCGGCTCATGCGCGGCGGCGGCGCCTTCGACCTGGCGGGGAAAGGTGGCGGCGAGTTTGACCAGCGCCAGCTCCTCGTCGTCGAGAAGGGACAGGTCCGCCTCGCCGGCGAGGTCGATCCCCTCCTCCGCCGCGCGCTTGCCGAGCGAACTGATCCGGGCGTGGGCGTATTGGACGTAGAAGACCGGGTTGTCCTTCGACATCTCGACGACCTTGGCGAAATCGAAGTCCAGGGGCGCATCGGCGCGGCGGGTGAGCATCATGAAGCGCACCACGTCCTTGCCGACCTCGCGCACGACGTCCGCCAGAGTGACGAAATTGCCGGCACGCTTCGACATCTTCACCGGCTCGCCGGCGCGGAACAGGCGGACCATGTTGACCAGCTTCACGTCGAGATCGACCTTGCCGTCGGTCAGCGCCGAGACCGCGGCCTGGACGCGCTTCACGGTGCCGGCATGGTCGGCGCCCCAGATGTTGATCAGATGGTCGGCGCTCTCGGCCTTCTGCAGATGATAGGCGGCGTCGGCGCCGAAATAGGTCCAGCTGCCGTCCGACTTCTTCATCGGCCGGTCCTGGTCGTCGCCATATTCGGTCGAGCGGAACAGCGTGAGCTCGACCGGCTCCCACTCGTCATGCGGATCGAGACTCTTCGGCCGCTCGAGCGCGCCCTCGTAGACGAGGCCCTTCTCGCGCAGGGTGGCCATGACCCGCTCGGCGGCGCCGCTCTCCTGCACGTCGGCCTCGGAGGCGAAGAGGTCGTGATGGATGCCGAGCAGGGCGAGATCGTCCTTGATCAGCTCGACCATCATCCGAACCGAGGTCAGCCGGAACGCCTCCAGCCACTCCTCCTCGGGCGCGTCGGCGTAGCGGTCGCCAAATTCGGCGGCGAGCTCCTTGCCGACCGGGACCAGATAGTCGCCCGGATAGAGGCCCTCGGGGATCTCGCCGACCTCGCGGCCGAGCGCCTCCAGATAGCGCAGGTGCGCGGAGCGGGCGAGGACGTCGACCTGACCGCCGGCATCGTTGACATAATATTCGCGGGTCACGCCATAGCCGGCATATTCGAGCAAAGCGGCGAGGGCGTCGCCGACCACCGCGCCCCGGCAATGGCCCATATGCATCGGCCCGGTCGGGTTGGCGGAGACATATTCGACGTTGACGGTCTGGCCGGCGCCCATGGTGGAGCGGCCATAATCGTCGCCCGCGGCGAGCATTGCGCGCAGCTCCTCCTCCCAGACCGCGCGGTCGAGGCGGATGTTGATGAAGCCCGGCCCGGCAATCTCCGCGCCCGTCACCTCGTCGAGCGCGGCGAGGCGGGGCGCGATCAGCTCGGCGAGCGCGCGCGGATTGGTGCCCGCGGGCTTGGCGAGGACCATCGCGGCATTGGTGGCGAGATCGCCGTGGGAAGGGTCGCGCGGCGGCTCCACGGCGACGGCGTTTCGCTTCAGCCCCGCCGGGAGTTGCCCGTCCGCCTCGAGGGCGTCGAGCAGGGCGTCGAGATGCGCGGCGAAGCGGGCGTAGAGCGTCACGTCTGGTTCCATTCCAACGGGGAGCGGAGGCCCTAGACGATGCTGCCGCGAAATTGAAGCGCACGGTTCCGCAATGGTGCGCCGGCCCGCTTCCTAGCCCGGGGTTCGCCGCGGGCAATATTCGGCGAGGATCGTCGCATTGGGCGAGCCCGCCCCGACCGGCCGGTCCTGCGCGGCGAAGCCCCGGGCGGGCCGGTCCTCCATGGTGGCGCCATCGGCGTCGAAATAGCGGACGTGCAGGGTGACGAAGCTCTGCCGCGCGCAATTGTAACGGTTGCGGGTGATCCCGCTCTTCATGCCGCTCGGCTGGACCCGGGCGAACAGGGCCCGGATGGTGATCTCGAACATGTCGCCGTCGCGCCGCAGCGAGGCCGGATCGACGAAGACCTCGCCGCGCTCGGAGCGGTGGACGGAGCGCCATTGCGGCGCCTCCGCCTGGACGAGGGCCGCTGCTGCGATGAGCTCGATCATCCCTGCTCCTTTCGCCGGCCTAGCGGGCGCAGAATTCGTCGATCAGGGCGGCGCGGGGGGAGCCCGCCGGCGCCGGCTCGGCCGCCGCCAATCCGGCCGGCGCGTCGTGCACGATGCCGCCCGCCGCATCATAGCCGGTGAAGTGAAGCACCCTGGTCGTCCGGGCCACGCAGTCCAGCCGCACCCGGGCCACGAAGCGGGCGACATTGCCCCCGATCGGCGCGGTCGGCACGGTGAGCGTGTTGATCTCCACGACATTGCCGTCGCGGCGGGCGGAGGCGGGATCGACATAGCCGGAAGCGTCGGTGATCGCCCGTACCAGCTGGACCTGCCGCCAGCGGGGGCAATGGGGCGGGCCGGCATCGGGCTGGCCGACATGGCAGGGGTCCGCCGCCTGGGCCAAAGCCGCCGCCAGCACGAGCTCGATCATCGTCCTGCCTCCTCCTTCACGCGCCGGTGGCGGTGCCGCAAAATTCGTCGAGCACCTGGGCGTAGGGCGTTCCCGGCGCCGGCCGCGCGGTCCGGTCAGTGGTGACCGGCGCCTCGAAGATCCGGCCGCCATTTTCGTCCCAGGCGCTGAGATGGACGACGGTTTTGGTCCGCGCCGCGCAGTCGAGGCGGATGCGCGCGTTGAGGATGCGCGCGCCGCCGGCGAGCGGGCGGTTGAAGACGGTGCGGAGCATGATCTCCACGTTCGTGCCGTCGCGGCGGACCGAGGACGGATCGACATAGCCGTCGCCTTCCTCGGCCCGGCGGACGAGGCGCCACCCGGGGCAGCCGGGGCCGGGGGCGGCGACGCGCGCGATCGAGTTGCACGGGTCCGTCGGCTCTGCCGCGCCCTGCGCCAGCGCCGCCGCGATCATGAGCCCGATCATGCTACCTCCCTCGACGCAGGGGCCTGACAATAACCAGCAAACAAGGTCGCGATCGGCGTATTCGCCTGAATCGGGGGAGACGAGAATCCCGGAGGCGGAGGCCCTTCGACTATGAGAGCGCCGGCGGAATCGAAGACTTTGATGTGCAGCGCGACTGCGGTTCGCGTCGCGCAATCGTAGCGCAGGCGGGCGACGACGCTGCGCAAGCCGGAGGGCTCGCTTCGGGCCGCAACCGCCCGCGTGTCTATCTCAATCGCGGCAATGCTATGCTGCAGCGACGCCGGATCGACATAGACCCGGTTGCCATCGTCGGTCTGGACATAGAGCCAATTCGGGCACCTCGCTGGCCGCGGCGTGGCGAGCTCGGCAGCGTGGCAGGGGTCGGACGCCTCCCCCTGGGCCAGGGCCGCCGCCATCATGAGCTCGAGCATCGTCTCTCCCTCCTCAGCGCGGGCAGAATGCGTCGATCATCATGCGGCCGGCCGTGTGGCCCACCGGCTGCTCGGCCGCGGTGTCGCCGGTCAGGTCCTCGTCGATCATCGGGGCGCCGTCGTCGCGGAACACGGTCATGTGCCGCATCGATGCGGTCCGCGCGGGGCAATTGAAGCGCAAGGTGGTGATATGGCTGCGCACGCCGTCCGGCCTCACCGCGTGGAATCGCATCAAAGTCCTGACGGTGACGCTGTCGCCGCTGCGCTCGGCCGGGACGGTATCGAAGAACAATTCGGCCTCGTCGTCGCGCGACGCGGAGCGCCATTCGCCGGCGGCCGCCTGCAGCGCGGCGAGCCGGGCGCGCCGCTCCGTCGCGTCCACTGCCGGGCAATATTCGCTTATCAGGCCGGCGAGCGGGCTGCCGTCGATCAGCAGCTGCGGCCGGGCGTCGTCGCCGGTGACGGCCGTTTCCGACATCCGGATGCCGGCGGCGGTGTAGACGGTGATGTGCACCAGGCTCAGGGACATCGCCCGGCAGTCGAAGCGGAGCAGGTTGATCCCGCTTCGCCCGCCGTCCGGCCGGTCCGACGAGAAGACGATCCGGGTCGCGATCTCGAACGCGTCGCCGCTGCGGCGAAGCGAGGCCGGATCGACGGACATGCTGCCGTCGCCATGGCTGTTCACCGGTCGCCATGCCGGGCAGGCGGGCGGCGCCGGCGCAGGCGTGGCGACGGCATTGCACGGGTCGGCCGGCTGTGCGGTGCTTTGCGCCAGGGCCGCCGCGATCATCAGCTCGATCAACTTTCCCTCCCTCAGCGCGGGCAGAATAAGGCGATCATGTCGCCATAGGGCGTGCCCTCCATCACCTGCTGCGGCTGGGCGGGTGCGGCCGGGCCGTCGAAGATCTTCACGCCCTCGCCGGTGTAGGCGACGATGTGCATGATCAGGCTCGTGCGGCGCCGGCAATCGAGGCGGATGCGCGAGTTGAAGCTGCGCGCGCCGTCCCGCATCGCCTCGCCGAGGATCGCGCGGTTCACGATCTCGACGATGTCGCCGTCGCGGCGCACCGGGGCGGGATCGACCGCCGTGCTCCCCTCCGGCGTCTCCCGGAGCAGCCGCCACTGCGTGCAGCCAGCAGGCAGGGCGGCCGGGCGCGGCACGGCGTTGCAGGGATCAGGCGCCGGCGGCGGTGCCTGCTGGGCCAGCATTGCGGCGATGGTCAGCGCGATCATGCCTGCTTTCTCCCGTTCGGCAGGGGCCTTGCGTCAGCGTGGGCAGAATTCGGTGAGGAGCCCGGCCATGGGGCTGCCGGCAGGAACCGGCTCCGGGTCCGCCGCGTCGCCGCTGGTGTCGCCTTCGACAAGCAGGGTGCCGCTCTCGTCATAATAGGCGCTGTGACGAAGCGCCCAGGTGCGGGCCGCGCAGTCATAGCGGTTGGTGGTGACGCCGCTGCGCATGCCCTCCTCCTCCTGCGGCGTGGCGTAGACGATGCGCGTGTCGATCTCGAAGCCGGCCGCGTCGCGTCGCACCGAGGCGGGATCGATGAACAGCTCGACCTGGTCGTCGCCGGCCAGCCGCCGCCATTGCCGGCAGGTCGCGGGCCGTGCCGCGGGAGCGGCCGCGTGGCACGGATCCGGCCCCGCCCCGGCCTGGGCCAGCGCCGCCGCCATCACCAAGTCGATCATGCCCGATCCTCCCCGTAGCAGCCTGACGGCAAACCGCTCCGGCGGCAAGCGGGGAGCGACGGAGCAGTAACGAGCCTGATCCAGATTTGGTTTATTTCCAGGAACGCCGGGCGGCGCCGTCCGTTTACCATGTCGACCATTGCGGTCCGTCTTGAATCTCTCCCTGAACCGGCGAGGCCGCCCGTCACCAGTCCGGGCGGCCTTCCCATTTCGGGGCCCCGCCGCAATTCGAAATCCAGTCTGCGGCAAACCCTGCAGGATTTTCCCGGTAAGCGATTGACTTAAATCAGTCCTGGCATAGCCTCGGCGGTTTGGGGCAGCGGCCACTGCTCCGAGTCGTGGCGTCTTCATGGCCGAAGACAGGAACGACACGCCCCCCTCCGGGACGCCCCCCCGAGTCCGGCGACGACGTTCTCGTCGCCGAGGGGAGGGTTATGCCCGTGGCACGCAGCAGGCTTCGCACGTCCAGCGAGATCAATCCGGCGATCGAGAACAGGCTGAACGGGGGGGATGAATTTGCGCTGGTTGGGAGCGAGATCGGGCGCATTGATCCCGGTGGGTTGACGAGCGCGTTCCTGTACGGCGACCTCTGGATAAACGAATTTCACTACGACAACGCGAGCACCGACACAGGTGAGTTTGTCGAGGTTGCAGGAATCGCCGGAACGAACGTCGCTGGCTGGCGCATCATTCATTACAACGGCAATGGCGGCACCATCATAAGCAACACCACCTTGTCGGGCACTATTCCCGACCAGGAAAACGGAATTGGGACGCTTAGCTTTCTAATTCCGGAGCTTCAGAACGAAAACGAAGGGATTGCGCTCGTGCGCCCTGACGGGTCCGTAGTAGAGTTCATTTGCTACGAAGGCGCCGTCACCGCGACCACGGGTCCAGCCAATGGGATGAGTGCGGTGAATGTCGGTGTGGATGAAGATCCTGCGCCGGCTGCTGGAAGCTCGATAGGCCGCATCGGGACGGGCAATCGGCCGTCAGAATTCACATGGGCGGTGATCGTCGACGACAGTCCGGGGGGAGTGAATAGCGGGCAGACCTTTGATGCTCTTCAGCACGGCGCGCTCTCCATCGGCAATGTTGTTATGGACGAAGGCAATGCGGGCACGACCGTCTTCAGCTTCACCGTCACCCGCACCGGCGGCACGGACGGCGCCGTGGGCGCGAGCTGGACGCTGAACGCGCCGGGCGGGGCGAGCTTTGCCGACAGCGCGGACTTTGCCGGCTTCCCGCAGAGCGGCACGGTCAGCTTCGCCGACGGCGAGGACACGGCGACGATCATTATCAACGTCCAGGGCGACTTCGACTATGAGGACCCGGAGGACTTCACCGTCACCCTCTCCGTGCCCACCGGCGGCGCGACCATCTCCGGCGACACCGGCACAGGCACGATCCTCAGCGACGACCCGGCGATCGACGGTACGCCCGGCGACGATGCCGGCCCGGGCGCCCTCGTCGGCACCAGCGGCAACGACCTGATCAACGGCCTGGCCGGCGACGACGAACTGTTCGGCGCCAACGGCAACGACACGATCAACGGCGGCGACGACGACGACTTCCTGAGCGGCGGGAACGGCAACGACATCATGAGCGGCGACGACGGCCGCGACTTCCTCGACGGCGGCGCCAATGACGACATGCTGTTCGGCGGGCTCGACCACGACCGGCTGCAGGGCGGCGCCGGCAACGACAATCTGGACGGCGGCGAGGGCGACGAGCAGCTGATCGGCGGGACGGGCAACGACGTCATCACCGGCGGCGACGGCTTCGACCGGGCCAGCTATTTCACCAATGTCGGCGGGCTCGGCGTCAACGTCTCGCTGCTGCTGCAGGGCAGCGCCCAGAACACGCTCTCGCAGGGCAACGACACGCTGACCGGCATCGAGCATCTCTCGGGCACCGCCTTCTCGGACACCCTGACCGGCGACGACGGCGACAATTGGCTGTGGGGCGCGCAGGCCAATTTCGGCGGCGACTTCTCCTCGACCAACAATGACGCGATCTCCGGCAATGGCGGCAACGACCTGATCACGGTCGGCATCGGCGACCATGACGTCGACGGCGGCGCGGACGAGGACACGTTCCGCTTCACGGAGAATACCGCGATCGTCGAGAACGGGATTACGGTGTCGCTGGCCATGCAGGGCGTCGTCCAGATCACGGGCTATGGCGGCTGGCGGCTGACGAATTTCGAGAACCTTTCCGGCGGGCAGGGCGGCGACACGCTGACCGGCGACGACAATGCCAACCGGATCACCGGCGAACGCGGCAACGACGTCATCGCCGGCGGCGGCGGCAACGACACGCTCGCGGGCGACCTCATCTACGACATCGACACGCACGGCACCGGCTGGTCCGGCGCGCCACGGCTGATGATCGCGCTCGACGATAGCGGCCTGCCCGAATCCGGCGGCGACGACAGCCTCGACGGCGGCGACGGCGAGGACACCGCGCTCTATCTGTTCGACGGCGGCGCGGGCACGCTCAGCATCGTCGCCGACGGCAACGACTATCTGGTGCTGCGCAACATGGAGCAGGTCGCGCGGATCAGCTTCTCCGGCGCCACGACCACGGTCACCGGGCTCAATTCGGGCGCGATCATCGGCACCGACACGCTCGTCAACGTCGAGCATATCAGCTTCGCCATCGACGGCACGCCGGCGATCATCTTCGACGTGCCGGTGGCCAACACCGCACCGGTCGGCGTCGACGACAATTATTCGGTGGCCGAGAACGGGGTGCTTTCCGCCGTCGGGGGACGTGGCTCCCCCCAGGGCGTGCTGGCCAACGATATGGATGCCGACTTCAACCCGCTGACCGCGACGCTGGTGGACGGACCGCAGCACGGATCGCTCACCTTCAATCCCGACGGCACCTTCATCTACACGCCGGACGCCGGCTATGACGGTCCGGACAGCTTCACCTACAAGCCGAACGACGGCACCGAGGATGGCAACGTCACCACCGTCTTCATTACGGTCGTCGCCGCCAACGAGCCGGCCGTCGCGGTCGCGGACAGCTATTCGACCGACGAGGACACGGTGCTCAACGTCGCCGCGCCGGGCGTGCTGGCGAACGACACGGATGCCGAAAGCAACGCGCTGACGGCCGTGCTGGCGAGCGGCCCGTCGCACGGCATGCTGACCCTGAATGCGGACGGCAGCTTCGACTATGTTCCCGAGGCGGAGTTCAGCGGCGTCGACAGCTTCAGCTACTGGGCCTATGACGGGAATTCCTTCGGGGTGCCGGTCACCGTCGAGATCACCGTCAATGCGGTCAACGACGCGCCGGCCGCCCTCGACGACAATTATGCGACGGACGAGGACACGACTCTCTCCATCGCCGCGCCGGGCGTGCTCGCGAACGACACGGACGCGGAAGGCAATGCGCTCACCGCCGTGCTGGTCAGCAGCGTCTCGCACGGCACCCTGACGCTGAACAGCGACGGCAGCTTCGACTATACGCCGGACAGCGATTTCAACGGCGTCGACAGCTTCACCTACAGGGCGAATGACGGCACCGCCGACGGCAACGTCATGACCGTTTACCTGACCGTCAACCCGGTGAGCGACGTGCCGGTCGCGACGGCCGATTCCTATATGACGGACGAGGATACGCCGCTCATGGTGGCGGCCATGGCCGGCGTGCTCGCGAACGACACCGACGCCGACGGCGACGCGCTGTCCGCCATCCTGGTCGACGACGTCCTGCACGGCACGCTGTCGCTCAGCGCCGACGGCAGCTTCCTCTACACGCCGGACGCCGACTATCACGGCGCGGACAGCTTCACCTACCGGGTCAATGACGGCACCGCCGACGGCAATACCGTGACGGTTTCCATCAATGTGAACCCGGTGAACGACGCGCCGGCCGGCGTGGCGGACAATTATTCGACCCTCAAGAATACGGTGTTGACCGTTTCCGGCCCGGGCGTTCTCGGCAACGATACGGACGCGGAGGGGGACGCGCTGTCCGCCACCCTGGTAGACGACGTCTCGCACGGCACGCTGACATTCAATTCCGACGGCAGTTTCAGCTACACGCCCGAAAGCGGCTATGTCGGGTCCGACAGCTTCACCTACCGGGCCAATGACGGGACCGCCGATGGCAATATCGTCACGGTCAGCCTCAGCATTGACCCCGCGAGCGGCGTCCTGAACCCGGTCGGAGGGGACATACCGGGCAATACGCATAACAGCTTCCACGATTTCACCGCGGTCGCGGCACTCGCGAACGGCGGGTATATCCAGGTGTGGTCGGCCGGAACGGAAGGGACGACCATCGTCGACGGCAGCGGTTCCGGGATCCTGGGCCGGCTGTTCGACAATGCCGGCAACCCGATCAGCGACATGTTCCTCGTCAATGCCTCGGGAATTTTCGGCGGGGCCGGCTCGTTCGGAAGCCAGTTTTTCCCGTCGGTCACAGCGCTGGCCGACGGCGGCTTCGTCGTCGCCTGGCAATCGCCGCATGAAGGCAACGGCAGCACCAGCATCTTCGCGCAACGCTTCAACGCGAGCGGCAGCCCGGTCAACGTCGACGGCAGCACGGCCGCGCCCGGCGCGGACACCATGTTCAAGGTCGACAGCCTCGAGCCTTCCCAGCAGAAAGCCGTTTCGGTCGAGGCGCGCCCGGACGGGGGCTTTACCTTTACCTGGACGCAGTCGACCGACACCACCAGCAGCCCGCTGAACAACGACATCTTTTCGCGCACCTACAGCGCCACCGGGGTCGCGTCCGCGGTGCAGCCGGTCAACGTCAACACCACCAGCCACCAGATCGTGCCGGACGTGGCCTTCCTGGACAACAATACGGGCGTCATCGTCTGGCAGTCGCTGAACACGGCCACCAATACGTGGGACGTGTTCGCGCGGAGGCTCGACGCCAGCGGCGCGGTCACCGGCGGCGAGATCCAGGTCAACACGACCACGGCGAGCAACCAGTGGGGCGCGTCAATCTCCGCGGTGGACAGGGACGGCAACGGAACGACCGACGGATATATGGTCGTCTGGGCGTCGAACGGACAGGATGACCCCTCCATTCCGGCGTTCGCCGACAATAGCGGCATTTACGGTCAGCTGTTCGACGCCAGTTTCTCGGCGGTCGGCTCGGAATTCCGGATCAGCGACCCGCTGAGCCCGATCGACCCGAGCTTCCGCGACCAGTTCCATCCGGCCGTTGCCGATCTCGGGGACGGCACGTTCGTGGTGACCTGGGATGGCGAGAACGCCCCGACGCAAGTCGTTGCCCGGCGGTTCGACATGACCGGCGGCAGCACGCCCGTTGCGACCACCGGGACCACCCAGGTGAGCCTTGCCGGCGGCCAGAACGACTTCAGCCCCTTCATCGGCCTCGACGGCCAGCTCTACGGCTTCAGGACCGACTATGGCGGGCGCAACACGCTCTCCCGGCTCTCGAACGGCGACCTCGTCGTCACCTTCGCCCGGGACGGCAGCGTTTTCTCGCGGGTCATCGAGACCGGCCTGAACACGGCGCCGCCCAACGCCGCGCCTGACGCCGTCGACGACAGCTTCACGATCAACGGAAACAGCGGCGCCAATGTCCTGGACGTGCTCGACAACGACACGGACCCGACCAACGACTCGCTGACCATCCAGCTGGTGAGCCAGCCGGTCACCGGCGGCACGGTCTCGATCAGCGGCAATCAGATCCTGTTCACGCCGACGACGGGCTTTGTCGGAACGACAACGTTCACCTACCAGATCTGGGACAATAATGTGGCGCGGCCGGGCGTCGACACGGCGACCGTGACGGTCGAGGTGCTCACCGTCAACAACCCGCCGACCGCGGTCGACGACGTGCTCGCTGCGACCGAGGATACGCCCGTCACCTATGCGGCCGCCGACCTGCTCGGCAATGACAATGACGGCGGCGACGGCGGCCCCCTCGTCATCACCGCGGTCTCCAACTTCACGGGCGGCGTCGCCGTGCTCAACGGCGACGGCACCGTCACCTTCACACCGGCGCTCAACTTCAATGGCGTCGCCGGCTTCGATTATGTGGTCAGCGACGGCAGCGGCACCGATACCGGCCATGCGACGGTGAACGTGACCTCGGTCAACGACGCGCCGGTCATCGGCAGCCTCAGCAACGACACCGCCTCCTTCATCGAGGGCGGCGCGCCGGTGCGGCTCGACTTCGGCCTCATGGGCCCGAATGCGACGGTCACCGATGTCGACAGTCCCGATTTCGACGGCGGCTTGCTGACCGTCGCCATCACCCTCGGCCTCGCCGCCGGCGAGGACGTGCTCGGCATGGACGGCAGCGGCGTCGTCCAGCTGTCCAACGGCAGCAATGTCGGCAGCCAGATCAGCATCGCCGGCGTGGTCTTCGGGACTGTGACGGCGTCCGCGAACGATTCGATCTCGATCAGCTTCGACGGCGACGCCACGCCGGCGCGCGTGCAGGAGCTGCTCCGGATCTTCGCCTATACCAACACCAACACGCTCAACCCCTCGACCGCATCGCGCCGGATCACCTGGACCCTGGTCGACGGCGACGGCACCGCCAATGGCGGTGTCGACACGCGCGTGATCAACAGCTTCGTCGCGGTCGCGGGCGTCAACGACGCGCCCTCGGGCACCGACGCGACGTTCAGCCTCACCGAAGATACATCGCGGACGCTGAGCGCCACCGATTTCGGGTTTAGCGACGTCGACGGGCACAGTCCGATCGGGGTCATGGTGACGACCCTGCCGACCGCCGGCACCCTGCTCCTCAACGGCAGCGCGATCACGATGGGCAACACGTTCGTCACGCTCAGCCAGCTCAATGGCGGCCTGCTGGTCTTCCAGCCCGCGTCGAACGGCAACGGCGTCGGCTATTCGAGCTTCACCTTCCAGGTGGTCGACAGCGGCGGCACGCTGAACAGCGGCCACGATACGGACCAGACGCCCAACACGATCACCTTCGACGTCACCGCAGTGAACGACGCGCCGGTGAACAGCGTGCCTGGCGCCCGGAGCGTGGATGAAGACGTCAGCCTGCTCTTCGCCGCCAGCAACGGCAACCTGATCAGCGTGGCCGACCTGGACTCGGGCGCGGAGGATATCACCGTCACGCTGACCGTGCTGCACGGCACGCTTGCCGCCAACGGCCATGCGGGGCTGACCTCGCTGACGGGCAACGGCACGGCCACGGTCGAGATCGTCGGCACCGTGGCGGAGATCAACGAGGCCCTGAACGGCCTCGTCTACACGCCCGACCCCGACTATAACGGCCCGGACACGCTGCAGATCGTGACCAGCGACAATGGCAATAGCGGGACGGGCGGCACGCTTTCCGACGCTGACAGCATCGCGATCACCGTAAACTCCGTGAACGACGCGCCCGCCGGGACGGACAACACGCTCATCGTCAGCGAAGACGCGACCTACACGCTCTCCGCCGCCGATTTCGGCTTTAGCGATCCGGTCGAGGGCGACGACTTCGCTGGCGTGCTGATCACGACGATCCCGGTCCAGGGCACCCTCTTCTTCGATCCCGACGGCCCCGGAGGAGCGGATCCGGTCGATGTGGTTGCGGGCGAGTTCATTAGCGCTGCGGACATCGCACTCGGACGGTTCTTCTACCGGCCGGCCCCGAACGCCAACGGCGCTCCCTATTCGAGCTTCACCTTCCAGGTGCGGGACGACGGCGGCACCGCCAATAGCGGCGTCGACACGGACCAGTCACCCAATACGATCACCTTCAACGTCACGGCGCTGAACGATGCGCCGACGATCACGCTCGGGACGACGGCCATCACCATTCCGGAGGAGGGCGCCTTCTCGCTTTCCAACGTCTCCGTCGCCGACGTCGACGCGACGACGCTGTCGGTGACGCTGAGCGTGGCGCATGGCGCGCTGACGCTCGGCAACGTCACCGGGCTCAGCTTCACCGCCGGCGACGGCAATTTCGACGCGACCATGACCTTCTCCGGCACGGCAGCGGCGATCAACGCGGCCCTCGCCTCGGGCCTCGCCTACAATGCGGACCTCAACTATTTCGGCCCGGACGCGATCAGCATCCAGATCACCGACAATGGTGAAACCGGGAGCGGCGGCACGCAGGTGGACAGCGATTCGATCGCGATCACCGTGACGCCGGTGAACGATGCACCGGCTGGGACGGACGTCGCCCGGACGATCGCCGAGGACGGCAGCTATACCTTCTCCGCCGCCGATTTCGGCTTCACCGACGCGATCGACAATCACGGCTTCTTCTCGGTGGTCATCACGACCCTGCCGGCGAACGGCACGCTGACGCTGAACGGCAACGCGCTGAGCGCGGGGGCGGAGATCGCCGTCGCCGACATTCCGAACCTGGTCTACACGCCGCTTCCGAACGGCAATGGCGCCGGCTACGGCAATTTCACCTTCCAGGTCCGGGACAATGGCGGGACGGCCGATGGCGGCGTCGACCTCGATCCCTCCGCAAACACCTTCACCCTGAACGTCAGCGCCGTGAACGACGCCCCGACTGTGACGATCGCGCAGCCGCCGGCCGTCTGGAGCCAGGCCCCGGTGCTAGACTCCAGTATCGGTATCAACATCTCCGAATTCGTGCAGGCGGAGAATTTCACGCTCGGCGCGTCCACGGCCCTGTCGAGCCTAACCCTCTACCTGATGGAACCTGACAACACGTTCGAGGGCATTTTGGAGGGGTTCGGCGGATCATTGAGCTTCGCCATCTATCAGGATAATGGGTCAAACCTCCCGGGAACCCTGATCGTCAGCGGCGCCGATCTCTCGCCGGTGCTGACCGACACGGGGGTGAACAGCAGCTTCGGCGACGTGTTCCAGGCGGTGATCGACCTCGGCGCTGTCCCGCTGTCGGCCGGCAATTACTGGATCGCGTTTCACGAAGGCCTGTGGCAGTCGCCCTCCGACGGCAGTCGGATCTTGTTGGCGATCACCAACAGCGACATGTCGGGCGTCGGCCGTGCCTTCACCACCAACGAGACCAATCCGGACGGCACCTATGGGCTGGTGGCGGGGAGCATTGGCTTCTCGCTCGCCGGCCCGCCCCTCAGGGCCACCGAGCAGGTCGCCTTCGACCTCAAGGGCCAGATCTCGGTCGCCGACGTGGACGCCGGGACAGCCGATCTCACCGTCACCCTGTCGGTCGACTACGGCATCCTGACCGTAACGGCCGGAGGCAGCGGCGCGAGCGTGGCGGGCAGCGGCACCAGCAGCGTCACCATCACCGGCACGCTCGCGGAGATCGCGGCCCTGCTCGACACCGACGCCACCAGCTTGGTCAGCTTCACGCCGAACACGGACAACCCGCCGCCGAGCGCGACGCTCACCGTGACTGCCAATGATGGCGGCGCGACCGGCGCCGATCCGGGGCTCAGCGGCGGGACCGGCGACGAGGAGGGCAGCGCCCAGCTCGTCATCCCGATCACCGCGATCAACGACGAGCCGACCAGCGCGAACGTGACGATCAACGGGGTCAGCGAGGACGATCCCTACACCTTCCAGACGAGCGACTTCCCGTTCAGCGACGTCGACGGCAACGCCCCGTTCACGGTGCGCTTCACCTCCTTGCCGGCCGAAGGCGACATCCTGCTGAACGGCGTCGCCATCCAGGTGAATGACGAGATCGCCTACAGCGCGATCGCGGCGGGCATGCTGACCTTCCAGCCCGACCCGGACGAGTTCGGCTCGCCCTATACGAGCTTCACCTTCCAGGTCCGCGACAATGGCGGCGTGGCCAATGGCGGCGACGACCTGTCGGCCGTCTACACGGCGACCGTCAACGTCACCCCCGACAATTTGCGGCCGGTGGTTGACCTGAACGGCGGCGCTGCCGGCATCGACTTCACGACGACCTATAACGAGGACGGTCCCGCGGTCGCGATCGGCGCGGGCGTGGCCGTGTTCGACCAGGATCTGATCCCGTCGGGCGGCAATATCACCGGTGCAACGATCACGCTCACCGACCGGGTGGCCGGGGATACTCTGGTCATCACCGGCGCGCTGCCCGGCTTCATCGTGTCGCAGACAGCCGCTGCGGGCTCGTTCACCATCGAGATCACCGGCACCGGCACTGGCGCCCAGTACCAGGCGATGATCCAGTCGATCCAATATGTGACCACCAACCAGGATCCGGATGTCGGCGGCACCGATCCCAGCCGCACGATCACGGTCACGGTCGACGACGGTGGCCTCGACTCGCTGGTCGCGACGACCACGATCAACATCATGGCGGTTGACGATTTGCCTGTG